>JAANMW010000007.1_pt1 | contig 184643 bp, 119 predicted proteins | sample 7279671 | NCBI WGS metagenome assembly JAANMW01 (sample SAMN14094541, study PRJNA606508) | bioreactor metagenome | isolation source: A lab-scale SPAN reactor treating ammonium-rich wastewater day 247 | place: Ireland: Galway | collected 2017-09-19 | reverse complement strand
TCGGCGTAGTCGTTGGAATCCACCGGATAAAGCCCGCTGAAGACCATCGGCTTGGCCGGCTGGTAGCCTGGCAGCGGCTCGGCCGCCGGCTGGCGCGCGTCGGTGACCGTGTCGCCGACCCGCGTGTCGGCCACCGTGCGGATGCTGGCGATGACGTAGCCCACGTCGCCCGGACCCAGCTCCTGGACGGGTTTCGGCGAGGGGGTGAAGACGCCCAGCTCGTCCACCTCGAACTGCCGGCCGGTGCTGAACATGCGGATAGCCTGGCCTGGGCGCAGCGTGCCCTGCTTGACCCTCACGTAGGCCACCGCGCCGCGGTAGGGGTCGAACCGGCTGTCGAAGATGAGCGCCTTGAGCGGGGCGTCGGGGTCGCCGTCGGGCGCCGGCATCCGGGCTACGATGGCTTCCAGCACCTGATCGATGTTGAGCCCGGCCCGGGCGCTGATGGCCACCGCCTCGTCGCCGGGCAGGGCCAGGATGTCCTCGATCTCCCGCCGCGCGCGGGCCACGTCGGCGGCGGGGAGGTCGATCTTGTTGATCACCGGGACGATGGTCAGGCCCTGGTCCAACGCCAGGTGGTAGTTGGCGATGGTCTGCGCCTCGACGCCCTGCGAGGCATCGACCACCAGCAACGCGCCTTCACAGGCCTGCAGCGCCCGGGAGACCTCGTAACTGAAGTCCACGTGGCCGGGAGTGTCGATCAGGTTGAGGGTGTAGACCTGCCCGTCGGCGGCGCTGTAGGGCAGCCGGACGGCGCTGGCCTTGATGGTGATCCCCCGCTCGCGCTCGAGGTCCATGCTGTCGAGGAGCTGCTCGCGCATGGCGCGCTGATCGACCGTCCCGGCAATGTCGATGATCCGGTCCGCCAGGGTCGACTTGCCGTGATCGATGTGCGCGACGATGCAGAAGCAACGGATTCGGGACAGATCGGGCATGGGCGAAGGGTCCGTGAGAACGCCGTCCAACAGGCGCGATGCGCGACATTGTAGGGCCGCGCCGGGGAGCGGTCAATCGGCCGCGAGGGAGCGCAGATGGTCAACCTGACCGGTCCCGCCGCCGCCGTCGGGCGAACCTTCGGGACCATCAACGGAGCCGACATCCGCGAGCACGTCGACGCCGTGCTCGTCCACTGGCGCGAGCACGGGCTGTCCTGCGCCGAGCTGGCCGAGCGCTGCGGGCCGATGGAGCGGTTCTGCGAACGCTTCGCGCCGTACTGGCTGGACGAGCTGGCCGCCTGCGCCGAGGCCGCCGGGGTGCGCGATTCCGACTACCTGGCCTTCGTGGCCGGGAAGTCGCGCGACCTGTTTCTGATGGACGAGTGTACCTCGTTCCTGGCCGTCGGCGCGGCCACCGCCGACGGGGCGACGCTGTTCCACAAGAACCGCGACAACACCGCCCGCAACCAGTGCGCCTACCACAAGCGCATCGAGCACTCGTCCCGCCCGGCCGCCTTCTCGGCCACCGGCGACACCAGCGACCAGGGCGTGATGATGATGGTCAACGAGCACGGCCTGGCCGGTTCGGCCGATATGGGCGGCTTGCCGGTCGATCGGCCGGCCAGCCGCGGGGTGATGAACCCCCAGATCCTGCGAGTGATCGCCGAGCGGGCGACCACCTGTGAGGAAGCGCTGGCCATCATTCAGGAGTGCCTCCGCGACGGCTGGTACGCCGGCGGGGCGAAGACCGGCACCCACTGGCTGTTCGCCGATCGCCGCGGCACCGGCCTGCGCATCGCCCAGAACTCGGATGAGGAGCAGCACTGGTTCTGCCGCGACGACATCGTCTTCCTGGCGCGCGGCGACACGCCCGGCGCGGAACTGGCAAGGTCGCGCCGCGGTCAGGTGGCCCTCCGCGACATGAACGCGGCGGCGACGCACCCGAGCATCTGCTTCCAGTCCAGCATCTCGGCCATGACGGCGCGGATAGACCCGGCCGACCCCACCGCCGACGAGGTCTGGTTCGCCCTCCCGGCCTGGGCGCCGTACGTGCCGCTGATCCCGCCGGCCACACCTGCGCCGCTCCTCGACGGCGGCTACTACCGCGCCACGGAATCCCTGGCGACCCACCGCCAGGACGGCTTCGGCGCCGGGGTCCAGCTTCCGCCCGAGCTGAACGCCCGCCGCGCCGAGGCCCAGGAACGGATCTACGCCCTGGCGGCCGAGCGGACCGACGACTTTGACCGCCGGTGCTGCGAGATAGGGATGGGGCTGATCGAAGATGCCTGAACGCCGCCGTCGTCGGCTCAGGCGTACCCGCCGTGCTCCCGCGCCAGCTCCATCGCGTAGCGGTAGGTGTCGAAACAGACCGTCGGCGGGACCGAGTGGTCGGACTGGTGGATGTAGCCGCCACCCACCTTGGCGCATTCCACCTTGCTCACCACCTCGTGCCGGACCAGGTCACGGTCGTTCGTGGCCAAGATGTCCATATCGATGTTGCCGAAGAAGCTGATCCGGTCGCCGTGGAGCGGCTTCAACTCCCGCACATCGTTGCCGGCGCGGGCTTCCAGGGGTTCGATGCAGTCGAAGCCGGCCTCGATCAACAGCGGGAGGTACTGGCGCACGTCGCCGTCGCAGTGGTGGATGAGGAACATGTCGTGGGCGTGGCAGAGATCGGCCATCTGCCGGTGATAGTGCATCATGTGGCGGCGGTAGGTGGCGGGGGAGAAGAGCATCCCGTTGCGGTAGCACAGGTCCGACGAGTAGAGCACCGCGTCGGGGCGATAGCCTTCGGCCAGCAGACGCTCCATCATCTGGTAGGCCAGCGCCGCCACCCGGTCCATGATGTCCACCACGAACTCGGGCTCCAGGGCCAGCGCGGTCAGGCCGGTCTCCATGCCCAGGGTGGTCAGCATCCACCACACCGGCTCGCCGGGCAAGAGGCAGCAGAACCGACCGGCCTCGGCCGCGGCGGTGATGGCCTGCCGGACTGCATCGGGGATGCGCTCCTCGGCAAACTCCAGCCGGTCGCGGTAACGCTCCCAGTCGGCCCGGGTCTTGATCAGGTGATCGACCTCGGCCGGCGGGCCGTAGTTGCGCTTCCAGCGCTTGTGAGCGACGCCGTTGGAGTCCCGGTCGATCAGCCACTCATCGGTTTCCTCGATCAGCTCGTTGGGCAGGCGCAGGCTGCGGTCCAAACCGAGCTGGACCAGGGCGTCCAACTCGAAGTACCGCTCCGGGCTGGTGTCCTCCGGCAGGCCCTCGGCGTGCCAGCGGTCCACGGTCTGAGGCCAATAGCATTGCTCGACCATCGGCAGCCGGTCCGGCTCCCGTCGGCTCAACGCGGTCCGCAATCGCTCTCGGGAAGTCATGGCAGAAAACCGGGGACGCTCGACCTATTTCCGGGTCCAACCCGGCGGGTGGGCGCCTCTCTGTCGCGTATCATACCGGCTCGTCAACCTGGCGAGAAGTCGTAGATCGGTCGGTGGAGGAACAGGCTCAGCACACTCCAGAAGGCGCCGACCACGTACTCGCCGAGGAGCACGCCGTAGCACACCGGCAGCGCCTTGCGGTAGGCGCCGTACCCGCCGTAGCGGAGGGTGAGTCCCTTCAGCGCCCAGGCGAGCAACATGCACATCCAGAAATAGTCCACGCCGAAGGTCATCGACAGGGCGTAGCCGGCGGGGTGGAACGGCCAGTTGAGGAAGCGGACGCGCATCACCATCAGGAACGCCGTGAACGCCATCGACGCCGCGAGGGCGATCAGCCGGGGGTAGTTGGGCAGCCGCTCGTACTTCGACATGCCCTCGATCCAGGCCGCCGTCTGGCGGATCTGGCCGTGGTTGTGGCCGACCATGTAGTTGACGCCGGAGGGGTTGGCATACGACAGGTGCACGCCGATCACGTAGACCGCGATCCCGCCGACGTACAGGCCGAGGAGCATCACCCAGCCCAGGCCGCGGGCGCTGATGTGGGCGCGCTCGGCCATCTTGAAGCCCTCCATCATCGGCGGCATGATCTGGGTCCGGTACCCGCGGCCGGTGAACCAGTAGTAGAGCGGGTACATGATCAGGTTCCGCGGTCCCAGCGCGTCGGCGCCTTCGACGGAGATCAACAATCGGTAGGCGTTGACCCCGACCATCTCGTGCGCCGGCGGGCCCAGCTCGGCGCGCATCCTGGTGATGGTGAACGCGATCACCCCGTAGATGGCGAAGAAGGCGACGATCACGCCCGGCGACATGCCGGCCCGCGCGCTGAAGACGTACAGCCCGGCGCAGCCGAGCACCAGCCCGACGGCGGCGGTGCGGTAGCGGAACGGCTCCTCGCTGTCGTCGATCCCGCCGGGCAGGCCGAAGATGGTCCGCGCGACCGACTTCAGGTGGTGCCGGGCCAGCCACAGCGTGTAGGCGCAGATCATGAACAGCGCGCCCATGGTCTGCTCGAAGGTGTACGGCAACTCGGGCATGTCGGGGAGGTTGATCACCGCCGCGGCGACCGTCTGCAGCTTCTGGACGATGAAGAAGAACCAGATGCTGAACGACAGGTCGAGCGGCAGGAAAAAGCCCAGGGCGATCAGGAACGGGTAGTACGGCACCACCACCTGCCCCATCTTGTTCCACGGGAAAGTGGTGAACAGCGTGTCCCAGCGGTGCTCGTTGTGGCGGACGGGGAGATACGGCACGGACGGCACGAAGCCGCGGCTGATGCCGTTGACGATGTCCAGCGCGGCGACCGCGAAGAAACCGGCCAAGAAGTACGGGTCGGTGAAGAACGAGCCCTTGCCGCCGCTCTCGGTCAGGGCCAAGGGCAACTGGATGATGGGGTAGCTGAGCTTCTCGTTCTCGGTCCACTGCCGCCGGACGAAGACGTTGACCGAGATCATCGCCAGGCCGAGGAAGGCGATGAACAGCGTCCACCAGAAGATCGGCCCGGCCCAGAACCGCCAGTGCCCGTTCCAGAACAGGGACGAGTGACCCTCGAAGAAGGGCTTGATGACCTCTTCCCGGCTGACCGTCAGCCAGCTCGGCAGGAACGGCTGGAGCAGCGTGGCGTAGTGGTTGGATTCGTTGGCGAAGTACCACGGCATGGCCAGCGAGGGGAGCTGGAGCTGAAGCGAATCGTGACCGGCCAGGGCGGTGGCCATGTAGAGCAGGATGTAGATGGTGATGAACTCGCCCTGGGTCAGGGCGAACCGGGGCGCGACGCGTTTGACGGCCAGGTTGAGGCCGATCAGGACGAGGATGGTGAAGACGACGTTCCAGAACAGGCTCAGCGCGGACGGATGTCCGCTGTGCCAGATGCCTTCGACCTGTAGTGTCCAGTAGCAGTTCGGGGGGATGAGCAGCAGGCCGAGCAGGATCGCTCGTGGGGTGATGGCGCCCGGCCGTGTTGTGGTTCCCGCCCTCTCGTCCAGATCGCGCGCCACGGTACCTCCGGACCCGCTCGAACCCCATGCACGCGGCGGATTATAGCAGCCCTCACGCCGAATGGTCCACCGCCTACCCCCGTCGGACGCGGATCCGCTCCCAGCGGAAGGCTAGGCGGAAGCCGACCGATTCGGCCAGGCGGATGGACGGCCGGTTGCTGGGGTGCACGCTGTAGGTGGCGGTCAGACCTCGCTCATGGAGGCGACGGACGACGTGCTGGACCACCGCCGCGCCATACCCGCGCCGGCGCAGCTCGCGCCGGGTGCAGACGTCGGCCACCTCGACCAGGTGCTCCGACACCCGCTGGACCAGCAGCCGGCTGGCGATCCGCCCATCGCGGAGGATCGCCCAGCGCACCCCGCCGGCGGTCTCGTCGACTTCCTTGGCCAAATCGTCGGGCCGCCAGTCTTCGGCCGCCACCAGGGCGCGGTGGCGGGTGGTCAGCCGGAGCGGCTCGTACGGCAGTGCCGCCTCGCCCAGCTCACCCGGCGCGCAGACGTAGACCTCGAGCACGCCGGTCGAGGTGGTCGCGCCGACCGCCGCCAGCACTGGCACCAGGTCGGTGGAGAGCAGGACTTCGCTCAGCTCAGGCAGACGGACGGCGCAGAGGAGCTCGAGCGCCGCCGAGTCGCTGGCGTCGGCCTGGAACCAAGGCGGGTCGGCGCCCAACTTGGGGTGACCGCGGAGATCGACCAGCGCGGCGCCGGCGGGATCGAAGTACAAGCCCTCGTACGGCCAAGCCGGAGCCAGCCTGGCATCGGCTTCGAGCCGCCAGATCAGCCGGGAGTGGCGCAGCTCGTCGCGGTACAGCCAGGCCAGCAGGCGCGCCACCAGCTCTGCCTGGTTCTCGTCAGGCTCCATCACCTCCGGCCCCCGCCGGGACGACCGAGCCCGGCCACGTCAACCTCCGCCGCGGTTCACGTCCGCGCGGTACGCTTCGTAGACGGCGGCCGGATCGCCGCCGTCGAGGACCTGGCGCAAGGCGCGGCAGATGGCCAGCGGAGACTCGTCCTCGAACACGGCGCGGCCGAAGAGGATCAGCTTGCCGCCGTTGACGATCACCTGGTGGGCCAGCTCGAGGGTGCCCCGAGCGTCGGTTCGGGCGCCGCCCAGGGCGCCGATGGGCAGCGTCAGGTCGAACTCGCACAACTCGCGCCACACGGCCGGCGTGCTGAAGGCGGTCTTGATGAACCGCGGCCGCTCGTGCCGGCGGAGGTAGCTCATGGTCCGAACGATGCTGTCGGCGACGTACTCGCCGACCGCCTCGTCGGACAACCCGTGCTGCGGGAGATTGGGCGGGAAGACCTCCAGGAAATGGTCGAACCCCGGAGTCCGGCCGACCTCGTGGGCGAAGGTCAGGTAGGCGCCGAGGGTGTCCTCGTCCAGCTCGACATGGTTGTTGAGCGTGATGCTGTACAGCCCGAGCCGGATGTTGAAGTCCTGGGTCTTGCAGATTTGGTCGCGGCAGAAGCCGGCGTCGGCTGGGCGGACGGTCAAGAACGGCTTGGACGGCGACGAGCGGTAGGTCCCGTGGCGCGGGTTCCAGATCATCGTCTCGGCATTGGTGCGGACCAGCGGCGTGATGGGGCTGGTGTCGAAGTACCGCTCGTCGACCGCCAGCACCTCGGCGTCGGCGGGGGTCATCAGACAGCCGTCGATGGCGCCGTCGGCGCACAGGTCGCGGCAGAGTTGGAGGAAGTCGGCCCGCCGACGCCAGCGGCGCGGGGTGCCGGCGGAGCCGAGTCCGCGCAGACCGCCCGCCGCTTGAGCGTCACCGGCGAAGATAAAGACCGGCGAGTCCGCCAGCGATTCCGGCCGATTCAGCTTCTCGAACACCCGCTCACCCACGACTGACTCCTTCCGTCCCCGCCCCGGCGCCGGTTTCCCGACCCGACAGAGTGGAACCGTTCGGCCACCGGGACGCTCCAACTTACTTGTAGGTCGAATGGCGGTATGGTATAGTGAAGATCGGTCGTTCGCAAGCGGTTTGAGGACGGCGCGGCCACGGACTCCGCCGGGGGCGTGGCCGGGAGTTGTGGAGATGTTGCGCTGGCTGTTGGCGACGGTGGTGATGGTGCACACCGCGCTGGCCGGCCCGTTCGCCAAGGTCGATACGGGCAGCCCGATCTACGGCGACTTGGAGGTCCTGGTCGCCGCGGGTCTGTGCCGCTCGCCCGTCGTCGACTACCGCCCCGGCGTCGCCCTCACCCGCTACGAGTTGGCCCTGCTCTGGCGCGCCGCCTATGATCGCGTGACCGAGATCGAGGCGCGGGCCGACGCGCGGGTCGAGCCGCGCTTGGGGGTGCGGCGAGTCGCCGACGCCCTGGGGCGGCTGCTCGAGGCGCTCGGGCCCGAGCTCGACAAGATGGACGTCGACCGGGCCGTGGCCACCGCTCTCCTCCGGCGTCTGCCCGCCCGGGTAACGGGTTTCGACGTGCCGCCGGCCGCCGCGCCGGACTCCGGTCCCGCCTGGCCGGCCGCCCTGCGCGAGGCGCCGCCCCCGGCGCTGGTGCCGGCCTTGGCGCCGAGCGGCGTGTCGGTCGGCCCAGCGCCGGGCGCGACAGGGCTGACTCTCCACACCCGCCGCGAGCCGGTGGCCGGGACGGCCGCCCGGTACGGCGAGGATGTCGGCGCGCGGCTCAGCACCGGACGGATCGGCCCGGCCGAGGCCGGTTTGAGTTGGACCGACAAACGCGTCTTCGACCTCACCGCGCAAGGTCCCAGCGAGCTCCTTGGCGGCCAGGTCCTGGCGGCCGATCTGCGGCTCTCGCTCGGCGACCATTCGGTGCTCTTGGAGTACGCCCGGTCGATGAGCGACGAGATGACCTCGCTGCTCGGAGACGACGCGGGACGGGCCTTTGCCGCCACCTTCATGGAGCAAGTCGGCGATCACCTCAAGCTCGATCTGGGCTTCCGCCGGCTGAGCTCGTCGTTCTCGCCGTTGGCCGAGGTCTCGGGTGGGGCGAGACTGCCCGACCTGTACGGGGTCGAGGCCCGGGTCGCCTGGCACGGTGACCGGCTCGGGTTCGAGTCCGGCGGCTCGGTGTTCCGGCCCGAAGGCACTCAGGTGGGGTACACCAAGGTGATTGACGCCAGCCTCGGGTATCGCATCGCGCGGGACTGGCGAGTCAAGGTCGGCTTCCAGACCATGGCCCGCCGCCGGCTGGCGCAGCTCGAGGACGCGGCGTTCAACACCCTGACCACCTCGTTGACCTTCGGCGGCGCCAGGAGCGTGCGGGCCGACCTCGTCTACCGGTTCGACACCAATGACCTGGAGCAGGGCGACCGGCTCGGCGGACACACCGTCGGCGGCTCGCTCGGCTTGGGTTTCTAGGCACTTGACGGCCCCCGCCCTCATCGTCCTGGCGCTTCTTCAGGCGGGTCCCACTCCGCTGACGCTGGCCGGCCAGACCGTCACCATCGAGGGCGACCAGGTCGTCTTCGACGCCCAGCAACAGCGGGTCGTGCTGGCCGGCAATGCCGTTCTACGGCTGTCCGACATCATCCTCGCGGCCGACCGAATCGAGGTGACCTTCAGCGATCCCGACCGGCCGGTGGCCGTGGCCAGCGGCTCGGTGGTCTTCGACGATCCGGTCCGCGGCCGGCTGACGGGCCAGAACCTGCGCTACGAGCTGGGCGCGGGCCGCGGCCGGATCGACAACGTCGACCTGACCATCCCGCTGCACTACAAGCCGCTCCTGTCGGACCTGATGCGTCCCGAGGAGGAGCCGCGGTACCTCTACGCTACCGCCGCCGAGGCGACCCAGTCAGGGGACGTCTACCAGCTCCGCCGGGCCACCGCCACCACTTCGACCTCGCGCCCGCCGCAGTTCATGCTGCGGGTCGATCGCCTGGCGGTGACCACCGCCGAGGACGGGCTGATCGGGAACGTCGCCCAGGTCGAGGGCGAGGGCGTCAAGCTCCAGCTCTACGGCCGCACCGTGCTCGGCCTGCCGCACCTCAACGTCGGCGAGGGCGGGCTGCTCCTCCCCCGGTTCGGCGTGAACTCGACCGACGGGGTCTATCTCGAGCATCAATTCTCGCCGTTCGCCATCAAGCCGGCACGGTTCACCTTGGTACCGCGGATCGGGACCGACAGTCAGTTGACCGGCCGGGCCCGGTTCGCCATCGGCTCGCCCGTGGGCGTGTTCGAGCTCCTCGGGAGCCAGAAGGAGCGGCGGGTGCTGCTCCTGCCGCCCGACGCGGTGCAGTTCTCGCGCATCCCGGAGGTCGCCTGGAAGTACCCGGACTATCAGGTGCCGGGCATCGGCGGAACGCTCTTCGCGCGCTTCAGCTACGGGCAGTACGACGAGGAAGGCGCGACCACCACCTGGCGCAGCGCCTTCCACTCCACTTACATTCGGTCGATCTACCAGGGCCGCAGCTCGGCCCTCAGCGTCGACTTCGGCGGCGCCTGGGCGCATTACGCCAGTGGGACCGAGTACCGCTGGCTGCGCGGCGGGCTCGATTTCCGCAAACGGTTCGGGTACCGGTTCTACACCGGGGTGAACCTCAGCTCACACCTGGTCGGCGGCGCCACCCCGTTCCGCTGGGATTCGGTGGACGTGGCGACCCTGCTGAACCTGGAGACCCGGGTGCGCCTGACGCCGCACTGGCTGGTCGGCGCCGGCTGGCTGACCGACCTCAACCGCGGGGTCCTCCGCGGCGAGCGCTACTCGCTCGCCTTCCGCGACCGGATGGTCGAATACGGCGTCACCGTCTCCAACCGCCCGGTGCGCGAAGCCCAACTCGATCTGCGCGTCCTCGGCTTCTGAAAACCGGGGACGCTCGACCTATTTTCGAGAAAGACCGGGGACGCTCGAATTCTTCTCGAGGAGGCGCCTCGGCTCCTGGAACGGCGAACAACAGGTCGCGTGTCCCGAACGATGGAGAGGCCTGATGAAGCGATGGTTGATTGGGCTGGTGGCCGGGACGATGTGCCTGGCTGGGGCGTTGGCGCAGGAGGGTGGCGCGGTGGGCGCCGAGCAGGCCAAAGCGGCATGGTCGGATGAGATGCGGGGGGCACTCGGGTTCGAGGCGGCGCGCTGGTGGGATGGTGGCGAGACCGTCGCCGAGCCGCGGAAAGGGGGGCAGGCGGCGATCCGGTGGGCGCGGCATAGGACCAACGGCAGTCTGGCGTGTCGGCTTGCGCCACTCGACCTGTCGGCCTTCAACACCCTGTCGTTCTGGCTCCACTCCAGCCACGCCAACGGCGAAACCTTCATGATCATCGCCGAATCGCAGCGGCAGGAGGGAGTCTTCTCGTACTACTCGCGGGTGGTGACCGTCGACTGGGTCGGCTGGAAGCAGCTCACCGCCCACTTCCGTTCGTTCGGCGGCGCGCGGGAGCCGGCCGGGTGGGGACGCATCAGCCGCTTCCGCTTGAGCGCCACGGGCTGGAACCAGAACCCGAGCGGTGATTCGGTCTGGGTTCTCGATGACCTGGACTTCGGCTACGACCCGCGACCCTACCGCCCGCCAATCAGGGTCGACAAGTACGTCGACGAGCCGGCGCCCGAGGAGTTCCTGGCCCGGCTGCGGCGCGAACACCCGCGCCTGATTCTGACCGACGAAGGGCTGGTTGTCCTGCGCCGGCGGATCGCCGAGGACCCCGTGTGCCGGGCGTGGTACGAGACCATCCGCCGGGACGCCGCCGCGCTGGCCGACAAACCGGTCAGGAAGCACGAGCTGCCGGACGGCAAGCGGCTGCTGTCGGTCTCGCGCGACGTTCTCAATCGCCTCTACCACTGGGCCCTGCTGTACCGCATGGAGGCCGACCGGAAGTGGCTTGACCGGGCTTGGCGGGAGATGGAGGCGGTGGTCGCCTTCCCCGACTGGAACCCCAGCCACTACCTCGACACCGCCGAGATGATGCACGCTTTGGCCGTCGGCTACGACTGGCTGTACCACGGTTTGACCGCCGAGCAGCGGACGATCATCCGAGAAGGGCTGTGGCGCCACGGCCTGCGCCTGTCGCATGCCGCCTACCTGGGCCTGAAGGCCGAGGGGCAGCAGGGCTGGCTTGGGGTGACCAACAATTGGAACTTCGTCTGCAACGGCGGCAGCGGCCTGGCGGCCATGGCTCTGCTCGATGAGCTGCCCGAGCCCTGCACCGAGGTGCTCCACGCCGGCTTCCAGTACATCCAGCTTCCCCTCCGAGGTTTCGAGCCCGACGGCGCGTGGTGGGAGGGCGTCGGCTACTGGGGCTACTCGATGCACTATCTGGTCGCCTGGCTGCGCGGTCTGGAGACGGCTTTCGGGACCGACTTCGGGCTGACCGCCGCGCTGGCGGGCAAGGGGTTCGCCAAGTCGGGCGACTTTCCCATCTACCTTACCAGCCCGCGCAACGGCTTCTTCAACTTCGCCGATTCGGGCTCGGGGGGGAGCGGCTACCGGCACTGGGCGTTCTTCTACCTGGCCGCCCGCTACCGCAACCCGCTGTATCTGCACTACCAGCGCGAGCGCGCTTCTGGAGGGGTCGAGGACCTGTTGTACTACGAGCCGTTCGCGTCCGGGCTGGAGCTGAAGGCGACCGATCGGGACCGCCACTTTCGCGGCGCCGAGGTGGCCACGCTGCGCGGGTCGTGGACGGACCCGAACGCGACCTTCGTCGGACTCAAGTCGGGCCGCAACGGAATCGCCCACGCGCACCAGGACCTTGGCAGCTTCGTCTTCTACGCCCTGGGCGAGAAGTGGGTCATGGACCTCGGGACCGAGGGTCAGACCTACCAGGCGCACAAGCATCACCTGCCCAACTGGCACTTCTACCGCATCCGCGCCGAAGGGCACAACACGCTGGTGATCAACCCGACCTTCGAGCGGGCGCAGAATCCCAAGGGCGCGTCGACCATCACCCGCTTCGAAACCTCCGCGGGTGAAGCCTATGCCGTTACGGACCTGACCGACGTCTACCGCGACCACGCCACCTCGGTCGTGCGCGGCCTGCGGCTGTTCGACCAACGGCGGGTGCTGCTCGTTCAGGACGAGCTGCGGACCGACCGGGACATGGACCTGTGGTGGTTCGCGCACGGTGACGCGGGAACGCGCATGGAGTTGGAGGCGGCCGGACGGGAAGTGGTCATGGAGCGGAACGGCAGGCTCTGCCGGGCGGCGCTCCTGGCGCCGGCCGAGGCCCGATTCGAGCTCCTGCCCGCTCGGCCGCTGGCCGGCTCGCCCGATCCCGACATCCAGCAGAAGAACGCCGGGGTTCAGAAGCTGGCGGTCCACCTGCCGCGCGCCCGGGACGTCCGCCTCGCGGTGCTGTTCAGTGCCCGATACGCTCACGAACCGGAACCCACGACGCGCCCGGAGGTGACGCCGCTGGCCGATTGGCGTCTCCCACCGGTTGAGGCGCCGCGCCTGGCCGGGTTGGAGGTCGGCGGCCGAGCGCTGGCCGAGTTCACGCCGACCGTGTTCGACTACACCGTGGTCCTGCCTGACGGAGGCACCACGCCACCGGCGGTCGCCGCGCTTCCGGGCGAGACCGGTGCGAAGGTCACGGTCGTTCCGGCGGCCGGCGTGCCGGGTACCGCCCGAGTGACCGTCGCCGCCGCTCGGACGACGGCGCTCTACCAGGTGCGGTTCCTGCCTCCGACGCCGCTGGGCGTCTCCGACAAGCCCCAGTTCGCGGTCCAGCCTGCGCGGGTCGGTGCCATCACCGTCACCGCCAGCCGGCACGACGGAAACCTGCCGGTGAACGTCCTTGACGACGACCCGGCGACACGCTGGTCGGCGCATGGCGAAGAGGAGTGGCTGGCCCTTGACTTCGGCCAGCCGCGCCGCCTCGAGGCGGTCCGGATCGCCTGGTTCAACGGCCACCAACGCCGGACCCGCTTCCGGATCGAGACATCGCCCGATGGCCGGCGGTGGCGGGCCGTGTACCAAGGCGAATCGAGTGGCAAGTCCGCCGACCTCGAGACTTACCGCCTGGGTGAGCCGGCCACCGACCAGCACTTGCGCATCGTCTCCCTGGGCAACAGCGACAACCTGTGGAACAGCATCTCAACCGTCAGGCTGGAGCCCTGAAACCTGAAACTGGGGACGCTCGACCTATTTTCGTCCGCCTGGGAAGCGGATCTCCTGCTTCGTGTGGCCGGGAAATAGGTTGAGCGTCCCCGGTTTCTAGAGGGAGAGGAGGACCAGGACGGCCATGACGGCCAGGAGGAGGCAGACCAGGTGGCGGAGTTGGGTGCGGTCGACGCGGTTGAAGAGCTTGACCCCGAGGGCCGTGCCGAGAACGGTGATGGGCAGGAAGATGACCGCGATCAGGAGTCGCTCGCGGGTGAACAGCGCCGGGCCAGCGGAGGTCAGGTCGTGACCCGCCCAGGTCAGCAGCTTGATCACCCCGCCGACCAGGAACATGGCCAGCGAGGTGGCCTTGAGCTCGTCGCGGGTCCAGGGCTGGCGGTAGACGTACCAGAGGATGGGCGGGCCGCCGGAGCTGACCGAGCCGGACAGGACGCCGGCGAAGGTGCCCGAGCCGAGGGTGAAGGCCCGGGATGGCCGAGGGCCGCCGGGGACCGGCTCGGCGCCGAACCAGTTCTGCGCCGCTACCAGCAGGCAGGCCACCGCGACCAGGGCGCGGATCAGGTGGGTGGTGTTCGGGAGGACCAGCAAGGCGGTGCCGAGCGGGATCCCAACCACGAAGCCGAGCGTCAGATCGTTGACGTGGTGCCAGACGACCGCGCGGCGGATGGACCACAGGCCGTGGGTGATGGAGTACATGGCCAGCAGGGTCACCACCACGTTGGCGGTCTGCGGCTCCCAGAGGATGGTCAGGAAGGCCATGGAGAGGATGCCGAAGGCGAACCCGGCCATGCCCTGGATGACGGCGGCGACGAAGACGACGGTCAGGGCCAGCGGCAGGTGGTTCAAGATGGCCAGCTTTCCCGTGTAGTCTCTCACAGGGCGGCACCCTGTCAACCGTGAGTTGTCCAAAGGATGTGCGTCGCTTATGGGCGAGAAAAGGGGTCAGGAGCCTTTTCTGGCTTGAGCAGCTCTGTGGCGAAGCGGGAGGAGTCAGGGCCAGAAAAGGCTCCTGACCCCTTTTCTCGCCCGCACTCGGGAGGATCATGAGTCGGAGCGTGGGCTGGGCCGGTCCGAGCGGGCTGGGAGCGGTCTTGGTGTGCCTGGCGGCCGGGCCGGCGGCCGCCGTGGTTCAATGCCCGGCGCTGTTCAGCGACGGCGCGGTGCTGCAGCAGGGCGTGCCGGTGCCGATCTGGGGCACCGCCGCGCCTGGCGAGCAGGTCACCGTGCAGTTCCAGGGCCAGTACGCCGCCGCCACCGCGACCGACGGCACCTGGCGGGTGACCCTCAATCCCCTCGACCCGGGCGGGCCAGACAACCTGGTCATCGCCGGCGAGCGCAATACGCTGATCACCCGAAATGTCCTGGTCGGCGAGGTCTGGCTTTGCGCCGGGCAGTCGAACATGGCCTACCGGCTGGCGTTGTGCGAAGATGGCGCCCAAGCGGTGGCCGCCGCGGCCAACCCCAACCTCCGCTTGTTCCAGGTCCCGAAGGACCGCAGCAACCGCCCGCGGTCGGACGTGGCCGCCGGGTGGGCGCCGGCCTCGCCCGAGAGCGCCGCCGACTTCTCCGGCGTCGGCTGGTATTTCGGCCGGGCGCTTCAGGCGGCCAGGCGCGTGCCGGTCGGCCTGATCGACGCCTCCTTCGGCGGCACGCCCATCGAGGCCTGGATGTCGCTGGCCGCGCTGCAACGGGCCGGGTATGAGGACCTGCTCGACCTGCACGCCCGAGCCGCGACGCACTATGCCGAGGCCGATCGCGCTTTTCGGCAGAAGCTGAACGAGTGGTCGGCCGCGGCGGCGGCCGCGCGGGCCGCCGGCGGCCCGGTTCCGGAGGCTCCCGACGACACGCTCGCCCGGCTCCCGTCGGTCCTCTACAACGCGATGATTCGGCCGCTGCAGCCGTTCGCGCTGCGGGGCGTGTGCTGGTACCAGGGCGAGAGCAACTCGCCGCGGGCCTGGCAGTACCGCGCCCTGCTGGCGGCGCTGATCGGCGATTGGCGCGAGGCCTGGCGCAACGAGCGGCTGGCGTTCCTGATCGTGCAGCTTCCCGGCTATCTGGGCGGTCAGCCCGAGACCTCCTGGGCCGAGGTGCGCGAGGCGCAGTTGATGGTCAGCCTGACCGAGCCCGACACGGCCTTGGTGGTTACCTGTGACCTGGGCGAGAGCGACAACCTGCACCCGCGTCGCAAGGAGCCGGTGGGCGAACGGTTGGCCGGCGCGGCCCGCGGGCTGGTCTACGGCGAGGCGCTGGACTTCGCCGGCCCGGTCTACGAAACGGTCGAGATTGACGGCCAGCGCGCCCGGGTGCGATTCGCCAGCGCCACCGGCGGGCTGGTGGCCAAGGGCGGGGCGCTGACCGGGTTCACCATCGCCGCTGCCGACGGCCGGTTCGTCGCTGCCCGGGCGAGCATCGAGGGCGGCACGGTGCTGGTCTGGAGTCCCACCGTGCCGGCTCCCGTGGCGGTGCGCTACGGTTGGGCCAACGCGCCGGCGGGCAACCTGTGCAACGGCCGCGGCCTGCCCGCCTCGCCGTTCCGCACCGACGACTTCCCGACGGTCACGGCGCCGCGCACGACGGTGCGCGGCGGGCAGCCCGGCGAGCCGGCGCCGACCACCCAGTCGGCCGGCAACGGCGGCCAGCAGGGGACCGCGCCGCCGGCGGGAATGAGGCCCTGACCGACCCGGCGCCGACAGGGCCCGGTCGGGCAGGAGGTGGCGAGATGGCGTTGCTCATGCATCTTGGCGGCGAGTGGGTGGAGAGCGTTTTGGGAAAGACGTTCGATGCCGTCAACCCGGCCACCGGAGAAGTCTTCGCCCAGCTTCAGGAAGGCAGCGTCGCGGACGCCGAACGGGCCGTCGCGGCCGCCGACCGGGCGCGCGAGAGCATCAACTTCATGCCGGTCTGGGAACGTTCGAAGCTGTGCCTGCGCTGCGCCGAGGCCATCGACGCCCAGGCCGACGAGCTGGCCGCCGCGCTGACTCAGGATCAGGGCAAGCCGCTGCACGTCGAGGCGCGGTATGAGGTCGCCAAGGCGGCCGAAGGCTTCCGCAACGCCGCCGAGCAGATCAAGTGGCTGGAGACCTCCTACATCCCCGTCCAGACGCCCAGCAAGAGGGTCTTCAGCATCCGTCAGCCGCGCGGGGTGTACGCCATCGTCACGCCGTGGAACTTCCCCATCAACATCCCGGTCGAGTACCTCGCCCCGGGCCTGGCCGCCGGCAACGCCATGGTCTGGGTCCCGGCGCCGACCACCTCGGCGGTGGCGGTCAAGTTCATGGAGGTGCTCTGCGAAGCCGATCTGCCGCCGGGCGTGATCAACTTGGTGACCGGCCCCGGCCCGGTGGTCGGCGACGCCATCGTGGCCAGCCCGGGGACCGACGCGGTGGGTTTCACCGGCAGCCCGCGAACCGGCAGGATCATCGCCCAGCGCGCGGCGGGGAAGCCGCTGCTGCTGGAGCTGGGCGGCAACGGGCCGACGGTCATCCTGGACGATGCCGAGCTGGACTTCGCCTCGGCGCAAACGGCGCTGGGCTGCTGGATCAACGCCGGTCAGGTCTGCTGCGCCACCGAGCGAATCCTGGTCCACGAGCGGGTTCACGACCAGGTGGTCGAGGGCCTGGTGGCCAGCGCCAGGGGCATCGTGCTGGGCGACCCGACCCGGCCCGAGACGACCATGGGTCCGCTCAACAACGAGCCCACGGCGGCCAAGAACGATCGCCACATCGCCGACGCGGTGGCCAAGGGGGCGAAGGTCCTGGTCGGTGGCGGGCGCGACCCGAGCCAGGGCAGCCCGTTGTTCTACCAGCCGACGGTGCTGGACGCCTGCACCGAGGACATGGAGCTCAACGTCGAGGAGAGCTTCGGCCCGGTGGCGCCGGTGATCACCGTGGTCAGCGACGACGAGGCCCTGCGCGTGGCCAACTCGTGTGGCCTGGGGCTGGTCTCGGCGGTGTTCACCAAGGACCTCAACCGCGCCTTCAAGTTCGCCGAGCGGCTGCAGACGGGGATCGTCGTGGTCAACGACTTCACCGACTACTGGGAGCTGCACATCCCCTTCGGCGGCGCCTCGGGCAAGACCAGCGGCATCGGCCGGCTGGGCGGCAAACACACCATCATGGAGATGAGCGACCTGAAGACGATCTGCTTCGAGGTGGGAGGGTAGGGGCAGCGGCACACGGACGGACACTGACAATCACGGACCGGCGCGGACGTCCCTTTCGTCCCGCTCGTCCCTTACGTCCCTTGACCGTTCACCAGCACCTGTTCCAGCACGCCCTCGCAGTACCGGCAATCCGCACACCGCCGGTCGCAGGTCGAGGTGGTCGCGAACCAGTTGTCCGGGAAACGGTCGTTGTCGATCACGTACGGCGCGAAGGTCGGGCCGAAGCCCGGCTCCATCAAGTCCAGCAGGTTGCCCCGATACCGCCGCTCGACATAGGCGCGGAGCACGCTGCGCGGCCGGGCGTGCTGTCGGGTAGCCAGCTTGACCACCTCGAACAGGTCCTCGTAGTGGTGGAGATCCTCGGGCCGAATCCAGGTGTTGCGCAGCACGTCCGGCCAGTTGGCCCGGTCCTTGAACCGGTGCCAGCAGACGTACGGAGTCCACTCGGCGATGTTGACCGTCTCGTCGATCTCTTGCTCGTGCGCCACCAGGTTGTCGTGGAAGGTCTGCCCCGGACAGGAGTACAGGCAGCCGCTGTTGGCCAGCAGATAGAGCCGCTTGCCGTGGTCATCGGCCCAACGCCGCAGTTCGGTCAGGCAGGCCAGATCGCGGTTGTGATCCCGCTGGACGTAGTACCCGTCGAACAGCCCGGCGACCAGCTCCATGGCCTGGGTGGTGCCCAACTTCATGTTCACCGAGGCGCGCACCGCGACGCCTGGGTAGTAGCGCTTGACCGTCCGGGCCACCGCCAGCGAGGTGGTGGTCACCGTGTCCACCCCGCCGACCGCCGCGCCCAGGTGCTCGATCACCGAGGCCACCTGCCGCTCCAGGTGTTGGCTGACCGCCAGACCGCCGTAGCAGTTGGCGTTGAACAGCAGGTCGAGCCCCAGCCCCATCGCCCGCAGCTCGGCCAGGTCCGCCTCCAGCCGCGATTGTGCCGTCCAGTCGACGTACCCGCGCTGCACGCCCATCGGCGCGCGGCCGGACGGTGCGTCGACCCAGGCGAAGTAGACCTCGGCCAGATGCTCGCGGAACTCGCGCACCAACTCGGCGAACGGCGGCTCGCCCGGCGGGGGAAGCTGGTAGCCCACGGCGAAGCGCATCAATCCGGTTCCTTGACCTCGGCCTGGGCCTGGGCGCGCTCGGTCTCCAGCGCCTCGGCCGACCAGTCCATCAGCCACGGCGAGCGCCGGCGGAACGGCTGGTGGAACTTGTTCTTCAGCACGTCGCGCTTCTCCAGATTCATCATGCACGCCCGGAGGCAGCCGCGGCCGCCGCAGATGGCCTGCCCGGTGTTGTACAGGTTGCGCGGCTTGCGATAGAACGGAGTGTACGGACTGGGCTCGAAGTGCTTGTCGCCGATCGGCTCCATGTAGCCGCCGTCGTCCCCGTCCTCGCACACCTGCGCGCCGCGGAAGGCGTAGTTGCAGGCTTCGAGGTCCAGCTCGGCCCACTCCACCTCGTGCCCGGCCAGCGTTACCTTGACCGTCTTCGTCTTGCTGATCGCCTGACCCGGACACTGGTTGGCACAGGCCATGCAGCGGTTGCACAGCTCCGGTCCGTCGTAGATGGGGTCGGGCTCCAGCTCGGCCTCGGTGAGCACGATCCCCAGCCGCTGGCGCGGGCCGAACTCCGGGGTGAGGAAGACCTTGCTGTAGCCGATCTCGCCCAGCCCGGCCAGGTAACCGGCAATGCGCAGGTGGACCATCACGTCCGGCGCGGCGCGGCCCGGCTCAACCGGCCGGCTGTAGTTCTGCCGCGTGTTCCCGCCGTTGTCGATCGCCCGCCAATCGCTCTGATGTCCGTAGGGGATCGCCTCGTAGCCGTAGTCCTCGATGTACTTGGCCAGGTTGATCACCACCATCGGCATGTACAGGTAGGTGATCCCGCCGTAGCCCATCGACGAGTAGTTGCTGAAGAAGGTGCCTTCCTCGATCCCGCGCAGGCTGCCGCGCATGACTCTGAAGGCCATGGCGATCAGCGACTTCGCCTCGGGCATGATCTGCCGCGGGTCCATCTGAATCGGCGCGCCTTCCCAGCGATCCAGGGAGGCGATGCCGACCTTGTCCGCGCCGAAGTCGCGGGCAACCCGTTTGATTTCCTCAGCCGTCAACACGCTGCGCTCCTTCCAGCCCGGTCATACCGGGTCCGTGGCCAGACGCGCCGCGGCCTCGCGGACCGCGGCCACCACCTCGCTCCAGCCGTGCTCCGCCTCGGCGCGCAGGGTCATCCGCGCGCCGAGACAGCCGGCCAGATGATCGTGCCGATCGAACACCGGCACGGCCAGCAGGTGAGCGTCGTTCCCCTCGAACACCGGCTCCGCCAGTCCCGCCTGACGGATCTCGGCCAACAGCGACCCCAGCCGCTCCTCATTCCCCCACAGCGCTGCACCCTCCTCCCAAAAAGGATGCCGCTGTTGGTAGGCGGACCGTTCCTCGTCGGTCCAGTAGGCCTGACACAGAAGCGACGAGGCGGTCCCGTACGGCGGCATCGGCCGGCCCCCTGGCCGTGACACCACCCCGGGCCGCTCCGGCGAGACGCGCAGGAACACGCGCACCTCGCCGGCCACCGGCTCGGAGTAGGTGAAGGTCACCGTGGGAAACCGCCCCGCCAGCTCCTGCACGGACCGGCCCGCCTGCTCGAGCAACGTCCTCGAGGCATAGGCCGCGGCCAGGTCCAGGCACCCCCGCCCGAGCCGATACCGTAGCGGTCGGCCCGTTTTTTCCAGGAATCCGTTGGCCAACAAGGTCCGCGCCAGGTTGTGCGCCGTCGGCGGCTTGAGCGCCAGCTCGTCGCACAACTCGACCAGCGTCAACCCCCGCTCGGAGGCCGCGACCCGATCAAGGATCGCCAGCCCCCGCGACAACGACTGGACCAGCTCCGTCCCAGGCACGGCCCTCGCCCTTCAGTTATGATGAATGATCATTCATCGCATCCGCGGCAAGCGTAGCGCACCTGGGGAGGGCATGTCAAGCCGCAAAGGAATATGTCCTATATGACCTATAAGACCTATATATCGTTACGTGGTCTGTGACCCCTGGTCGGTCAGGCTCCGTCCGGCCAAAGTCCCCGGATCAGCTCCAGCGTCCGGTCGACCAGCACCTGGCCGCCTTCGGGGCCGACCGGGCTGTCGACCACCTCCGCGCCGTAGCTTCTGGCCATCACCGCGCGGGTGGTCGGCAGATAGCCGGCGTAGGCCGGGCCGATGGTGTCCGCCAACTGGACCAGGAAGGTCTGCACCGCCGGGCTGCGCGCCTCGATCCGCAGGCCGTAGTCCAGGAACAGCTCGAACGGGTTGCTGGCCATGGCCACGTCGCCCAGTCGCAGGACGTGGACCGGAGCGCGGTAGGTCGGGGAGGAGTCCTGCGCCTGGTACCGCGCCATCACGCCTTCGTTCCGCCGGCTCATCATGTGGTGGCGGGAGACGGCGCGGAGGTCGGCGGGGTCGGGGGTCTGGCCGCGCAGCTCGGCCACCTGTCGGGCAGCCTCCTCGTACTCCGCCCGGGTGACCCGCCGGACCGGGAGAGCCAACTCGGCATAGCGGTGGGCGAAGACCGGGTCCACCCTTACGTCGGCCTCGGCCAGGGGCAGCTCGTGGTCCACGGCGTCGGCGATCCGGCGGCCGATCTCCTGCCGCTCGGTCACCTGGCGCCGCTGCCGCATCAGGGCCTCGGCCGGCTTGGCCAACATCAGGTGCGGCGACTGGTCGCCGGCGGCCGAGCATTGCGGGAGGACGAACAGCCCCGCCCCGTGCCGGCGGCGCAGTTCCTCGCGCGCTTCGTGCCAGAAGTCCGCGGAGACGTAGTAGGCGCCTTCGGTCTCCTGCGACGGGCAGGCCAGGTTGACCAGCACGCCGGTCAGCTTCCCGTCGGGGTCGAAGGTGTAGAGCAAATCGACGCCGTGGTCCTCGTAGCCCTCGATGCACTCGAAGTCGGGCTGGTCGGTCTTGCCGTACATCTTGGACATGCCGCCGGCGTACTGCGCCCGGCGGTTGTGGCCGATCACGGCGTGGCCATAGGCCCAGGCCACCCCGCCCGGAGATCGGGACTCCCAAGCGCGGACAACGGCCTCGGCCACCCCGGCGGCGGTCAGCGTGAGGCATTCCGACGGTTTCAGTGCCTCGGGCCCGGGCAGCGGATAGAGGTGATCCTCCAGCGCCGGCGCGGTGTGGGTGTGGGTGCCGCTGATCAGCACGCACCGCGGGTCGAGCTCCGGCAGCCGCGGCCGCAACTGGTCGTGGACGGCGGTCACCAGCACCTCGGGCGCATTGACCGAATCGAGCGAGACGATCACCGCCCGCGTGTCGCCGCATTCCAACGCCACAGCGGTAACGGTCAGCGGATCGTTGACGTGGGTCGAGATCCGGGAATGGAACTGCCCGCGCAGGATCACGGGCCGGTCGGGAGTGATGTCGGCGGTGGCCCAGCCGATGTTCATGGTCACGGTTCCTCCAGCCGCCGCCCGACATGGGGTCAGGTCTTGCAATCGCACATTTGTGCGATTGCAAGACCTGACCCCTCGTGGGTGGGCGGCGTTGCCGAGGTGTTGATTGCCGTCGGCGGCCGACCTCCTTATTGCCACAACCACGCCTCTTCGCGGCTGTCGAATCGGGCGATGGGATGGTGGAGACCGGCGTGAAGGACAACCTGCGCTTCTTTATCGTGGTCTGCATCGGCGCGGTGATCGGCAGCATTCTCAACGAGTTGCTGGCCAGCGCCGGAGCGCCGGGCTGGTTGGTCAACAAGCTGACGCTGGGACTCGACCCGCCGTTGCTCCTTGACCTGGTGGTCCTCCGCTTCAGCGTCGGCCTGACTCTGACCATGTCCCTGGCCAGCGTGCTGGGCATGTTGATCGCCCTGATCGCCTTCCACCGGCGGTTGTAAGGTTCGCAATCCTCCTCTCACCGGACTCTCTGGTCCGCTGTTTGCGGAGCCGGAGGGAATCGCCGTACACTTGGCTACGTCAAATGGGGATAGCGCCTCGTGGAGGACGGGCGATGCGCTGGCTGCTTCTATTCCTAGCCATCATGCCTGCCTGGGCCGGCGAGACATTCGTCGTCTGCGCGGGGGTCGAGCGGTACGACGACCAGCGGATCACGCCGCTCAAGTACGCCGTGGCCGACGCCCGGGCGGTGGCCGCGGCGTTCCGCGCCTCGGGCGTGCCGCGCGGCAACGTCACGCTGCTGACCACCGACGGCCGCAAGCCCGAGGACAAGCCCACCCGGATCAACCTGATCACTGCCTTGCAGTCGGTGCGAGATCACGCGCAAGCGGGTGACCGGTTGATCTTCTTCTTCGCCGGCCACGGGGTGGAGCAGGACGGACGGCAGTATATGCTGAGCAGCGACACGATTCGCGACCTGATGACCGACACCAGCGTGCCCATGACGTTGGTGCAGCAGTCACTGTCGGGGCTGGCGGCGGATGAGGTGTTGTTCATCGTGGACGCCTGCCGCAACGACCCCCAGAGCACCCGAGGGGACGTCGATGCTCGCCTGACCGACGGCCTGGCACGCGGTCTGCGGCCGGCGCTGGGCAATCGTCCGACGGAGCCGAAGGTGGCGGCGACGCTGCTGAGCTGCGATGTGGGCGAGCGGGCGTATGAAGATCCCGACAGCGGCCACGGTGCGTTCACCAGCTTCTTGCTCAAGGGTCTGAGCGGCGGGGCGAGGCAGGGGGACGGCCCGGTACGGCTGTCGGACCTGGCGGCGTACGTGCGGCGAGAAGTGGCCACCTGGGCGGCCAAGGCCGGCCGGCTGCAGCACCCACGGCTGCTGAACCCCGGCGGAGCCGACATGGATCTCCTCACGCCGCCGGCGGAGCCGGTGGTGTCGGTGCTGTTTCGGAACACCGCCTTGACCGACGCTGTGGCCGAACTGGCCGCCGAGTACGGCGCCCAGGTGGTCCTCGGTCCGGGGGTGGACCCGGACGCGCGAGTCAACGGCCGGTTGGACCTCCAGCCTCTGAGCACCGCCCTGCGGGTCCTGTTGCTGGCGCACGGCCTGACGGTCCGGCGTGATGGGGCGATCTACGTCATCTGCCGGCCGTCCGTGCCGCAACCGGCAGGACCAGCGGGCGCCGCCGACGACCAGAGCGGCGTTGCGCCGACGGGTCCGGAACCGGACGGCTGGCCGGAGTACATCGCTTGGCCGCCGGTTCGCGATCCTGAGTTGCGGTTCCGAGTGCGCCCTACTGACGGCATGCCCCAGGTGTTGGTCCCGGCAGGCGACTTCGCCATGGGCAGCCCTGAGGACGAACCCGGCCGCGAAACCGACGAGGGCCCCCAGCGACGGGTGCACCTCTCGGCCTTCTGGATGGATCTGCACGAGGTCACCGTGGAGCAGTACCGGCGGTACTGCGCCGCGACGGGTCACGCCATGGCCGAGCCGTCCCCGTTCGGGTGGGAGGACCGCCACCCGGTAGCCAACGTCACCTGGGACGACGCAGTCTCCTACTGCCGGTGGGTCGGCCGTCGAATCCCGACTGAGGCGCAATGGGAGAAGGCAGCACGTGGCGGAACCACGGGGGCTTTCCCATGGGGCGCCGAGTGGGACACGAACCGGGCAAACGCCGTGGATTCAGAGCCCTTCAGGGTGGCCCTGGTGGCGTCGTATCCGCCGAATGGCTACGGCCTGTTCGACCTGACCGGCAATGTCTGGGAGTGGTGCCAGGACTGGTACGACGAGCGTTGGTACACGACCATGCCCGACCGCGATCCGGTGTGTAGGGCCAAGAGCACCACCAAGGTATCCCGCGGCGGAGCGTGGCCCAGCAATCCGGACGTTCTGCGGGCGGCTTCGCGCCGGGGGATCGAGCCGGGCAAGCACGGCTTCCTGACCGGCTTTCGCTGTTCCGAGCCGGCGGTGCCCAGTACGCCCGCCACCGCGCAGTCGACCTCTGCGGGCACGACGTCCAACGGTCAGACAGGTTGGCCCGATTACCTGCGGCTCTACCCGGCGGTGCGGGGCATGCAGTACCGAATCTGGGAGAAAGACGGCATGCCGCAGGTGCTGATACCCGCCGGCGAGTTCACCATGGGCTCGTCGGTCGGAGAGCAGAAGCTGTCCTATGAGTACGAGAAGCGGCTGGTCGGCGACGAGGCCGACGACGGCCACGACGAGGGGCCGCAGCGACGGATCTACGTCTCGGCATTCTGGATGGACTTGCACGAGGTCACGAACCAGCAGTACTGTCAATTCCTGAACTCCTGGCGGCCTGACGGGCGGGAACTGGACCGGTGGGTGGCTCTTAAGGGCGCGGAGCCAAGCCCGGAGTGGGCTACGAGGCGCCAAGGCTCGCAGATCACACTGCGTGACGACATCTACGTACCAGAAACGGGCAAGGAGCACCATCCGGTCGCCTGGCTGTCGTGGGAAGGGGCGTCCGCCTATGCGGCCTGGGCCGGCCGGCAACTGCCGACCGAAGCCCAATGGGAGAAGGCCGCGCGCGGTGGCACCACGACCATGTATCCGTGGGGCCCCAACTGGGACCAGACGCGCGCCAACGGCGGCAACGGGCCGAAGAGGAGCATGCCGGTTGGTTCGTACCCGCCCAATGGGTTCGGCCTGCTGGACATGATCGGCAACTTGTGGGAGTACTGCCGCGACGTCTATGACGAAGGCTGGTATGCGCGGATGCCGCACAGGGACCCGGTGAATACTGGCCCAGGTACGCAACACTCCTGCCGGGGCGGATTCTGGCGCAACCCGCCGACCAACTTGCGCGCGGCCTACCGCTTTGGGACCCAATCTTGGCCGCAGGGCGCCATCGGCTTCCGCTGCGTCTCGCCAGCGGAGGGGTAGGGGGTGGTCTTGTGCGACAGCGGCGCCTGCTCTTGGCGTTGGTCCTCCTCGCCACGCCCACGTTCGGCCAGCGGGGGGAGGTCGGGCGCGCCGTCGCCGAGCTGTCTCGGCGGCTCGACGAGCCGCATCGGGCGTACTGGGAACAACTGCGCCAGACCGCCGAGCCGGACGAGCTGGCGCGGATGTTCGCCGAGTACGGCCTGGACGAACTGGTGCTCACGCTCTCCGCGCCGGTCAAGTGGCAGCGTCCGACGCGGTGGAGTCTGTTCTACCACTACGTGCTGCCCTCGCGCATCAGCCGCGACAGCGTGGAGCCGTCGGCGTGGCGGGGGCCCATCCGGGCCAAGGCGCTGGAGCTGGCCGGCCACATTCCCAGCGACTACTGGGCCGTGGCGCGGCTGCGGGAGTGGGTGATCCGCAACATCCGGTACGGCTACGTGTTCGGCCTGACGCTCAGTCAGACCTACGACCCGGCTCACATCCTGGCCAGCGGGGTGGGGGACTGTGGATGGCGGAACGCTCTCTTGATCGGCTTGTGCCGGTCGTTGGGCATCCCGGCGCGGCGCTCGTTCTCCAGCACCGGGCCGACCCAGACCCACATGTGGTCGGAAGTCTGGGTGGCCGGACGGTGGACAATCGCCGATGCCTCGGGCGCCGGGTTCGATGACCCGCATCCGTACGGCGAACGCTACGTCGCCGCCGGCACGCTCAGGTGGGAGGGCCGCGAAGACGCGCGGGAGGTCGCCAGCGCGCTGCACTACTCGTTGCAGGCGCTGGACTGGGCGCAGCGCGGCGCCGGGTCGGAGCCGGACCGTTCGTCGGTCGAGTGGACGGCGATCCAGGCCGCCTACGACCAGCACGACTTCGGCTCCACCGACCGGCTGGGCAACGCCATGCTCCAGCGGCTGTCGTCCGAGGCACAGCTCCGGAGCCGGGGCCGGGAACTCCGCGCCGGGTTCGTCTACACGTTCACCCGGGAGCCGACGGAAGTGGTCGGTTCGGCTTCGGCGGCCGGGCTCAACGCGCTGGTGATCATGCCCTGGAACCTGTACAGCCCGGTCGACGGGCGGCGGGCGAAGGCGGTCGACCAGCTCATGGCCGCGGCCGAACGAGCGGGGATGGCGGTCTATCTGTGCGGCTGGGGCAACTGGAGCAGCACGCTGGCCAAACGCGAACCGGCCCGAGCGCAGGTCCGCGCCGACGGCCAGCCCGACGCCAACGGCCTGTGCCCGTTGCTGCCCGAGAACCGCGTCGCGCTGGCCAACTCCCTGCGCGAATGGGCCCGGCGCTGGCCGCGGGTGCGGGGGCTGATCGTGCAGATGTGGTACGCCGACTCGCTGGAGGAGCCGGCCCGGTGCTGCCTCTGCCCGCGCTGCGCCGCGGCCTTCGAGCAGGCCACCGGCCGGTCGGCGGCCGATGCGGCGAAGCTCGTCTTCCATTCCATGGACGCCGAGCAGAAGCAGCTCTACGCCGCCTGGTTCGGATGGCGCGCGGCGACCATCACCCAGTGCCAACGCGAGTTGCGGCTGCTCTGGCGCGGGCTGCTGCCGCGTGCCGAGTACCTGCCCTATGTGGTGCCTTTCTCGAACAGCTACATCCACAGCTTCGGCAACGACCTGGCGGCGTTGTCCAGGTTCAGCGACGGCGTGGTCGCGCTGACCAGCCACCACTCGCCGCTCAACGCCGCCGGCTTGCTGTGGGGCGTGATGGACGACCGCTACTTCGACACCAGAGCCGCCTCCTGGAAGGGATCGTTCGGCATCGAGGCGGGCGGCCTGCCGGCGGACAGCCGCCTCCTGGCCCGGCTGGCGGTCCGCAACACCGATGCGCCGAGCGTGGTGCAGGGGGCCATCGTCGAGACTCGGCTGGCCGGCGCGTCGGGGTATGTGCTGGACTGGAACGCCCCGGTGCCCGCCGCGCTGGTCAGAGCCGTGGCCCAGGTGAACGGGACCGACGCGCCGGCGCTCAACCTGCTCAACCTCGAGGCCGAGGACTGCCTGCCCGGGCCGAAACTCCTGCCCGAGCAGCGGAGGCGGCTGGCGGAGATGACGTATCTGCCGCCCGAGCTCACCTGGCAGGCCGACGGCGCGGTGATGGTCCGCGTGCCGGCCGGCAAGTACCGCTACGGGCAGGACGGGGAGGAGCGGGAGCTGCCGGCGTTCTACATCGACCGGTACGAGGTGACCAACGAGCGCTTCGCCCGGTTCGTGGCGGAGACCGGGCACATCACCACGGCCGAGGCCGTCGGGTATGCGAACGTGGTGAACAACGGTCAGTGGGAGCAGGGCGACGGGTTGAGCTGGCGGCACCCGCGCGGCCCCCAGTCGTCTGTCTCGGGCCACGAACGCGAGCCGGTGGTGTTCGTCTCGTGGCGCGACGCCGACGCCTACTGCCGCTGGAGCGGCAAGGAGTTGCCTACGGCGGAGCAGTGGCAGAAGGCGGCGCGCGGCACCGATGGTCGGCTGTACCCGTGGGGTGATCAGTGGGATAAGGACGGTTGCGCCAACTCGGGCACGGCGTCGCAGGGCCCGGTGCCGGCGGGATCCTACCCCAAGGACTGCTCGCCCTGGGGGGCCTACGACCTGTGCGGCAACGTCGGCGAGTGGACGCGGACCCTCGCGCCCGGCCAGGATCACGCGGTCTACGCGGTGGCCGGCCGGTCCCACCTGACCTATCCGGCGGCGGTCAACTTCGAGCTGTGGCATGTGCCGACCAAAGGCTCGCGCCTGGCGATTGGCGCGCGGGTCGCCTGGGTCGGCTTCCGCTGTTGCGTGCCCGTCGAGTAGACGCCCGTCCGCTGCCTCGGTAACCTGTCCCTAACCCTCAGCATCTTGACGCCGTCGCCGCCTCCGGGCATAGTTCGGTTGCGCTCTCGCGGCGCGGCGTTGCCGTCCGTCGGGGAGGGAAGGACTGCGACGCGGTGATCCGTTTCTTCATCCGCCGCCCGGCGATGGTCACGCTGTTGTTGATGCTGGTCGTGGTCACCGGCCTGCTCAGCGTCAGCTCCATGATCCATGAGCTGTGGCCGCCGGTCGAGATCAACGAGGTGCTGATCGAGACCTGGTACCCCGGCGCCTCGCCGGAGGAAGTCGAGCGGCTGGTCACCATCCCCATCGAGGACGAGCTCGAGGGTCTGGACGACCTGGACTACGTCCAGTCCTCCTCGGCCGAAGGGCGGTCGGTGGTCGACGTGGTGTTCAAGGCCGACGTCGGTGACGAGGCAATGGACGACCGCGCCCGGGACGTGCAGCAACGGGTCAACCGGGTGACCGACCTTCCTGACGACGCGACCACCCCGCTGGTCGAGAAGATCGCCACCGAGAACATCCCCGTCGCCATCCTGGCCGTCTCGGGTCCGCGCGAGGAGTTGGTGACCAAGAAGCTGGCCGACGACCTGGCCGACGAGTTGGACGATCTGCCGGGGATGAGGAAGGTCTGGATCACCGGCACCCGCGAGCGCGAGATCGCGATTCGGGTCGATCCGGTGCGGCTGGAGGGCTACGGCCTGACCATCGAGGACGTCCGCCAAGCGGTGGCGCGGCGGCACGTCAACATTCCGGCCGGGTCCCTGTTCGAGGGCGACCGCGAGGTGTTGCTGCGGGTCCTGGGCAAGCCGGAGGATGTCGCCGGGCTGGGCGAGGTGGTGGTCCGCGCTGGTCCGGGCGGGCCGATCCACCTCCGCGACGTGGCGGTGATCGAGGACACCTTCAAGGATCCCGTGGTCCTCTCCCACCTCAACGGCCGGCGGTGTGTGATGGTGATGATGGCCAAGGAGAAGCTGGCCAGCACCACCGGCCTGGTGGACAGCGCCCGGAAGGTGATCGAGGAGTTCCGTTCGACGCACCCGGAGCTGGCTGTCGAGTTGGTCTTCGACACCTCCATCTACGTCCGCCTGCGCCTCAGCGAGTTGGTCACCAACGGCATCCAGGGCTTCTTCCTGGTGCTGGCCATCCTCTGGTCCAGCCTGGGCTGGCGGCGCGGCCTGATCGTTGCGCTAGGCATCCCGACTTCGTTCCTGGCCACGCTGGTGGTCATGAAGGCGGCCGACATCTCGCTCAACTTCATGACCCTCTACGGCATGTTCGTGGTCCTGGGCATCCTGGTCGACGACGCCATCGTGGTGGTCGAGAACATCACCCGTCTGTCCGAGCAGGGCCTGCCGCCGCGGCGCGCGGCGCTGGAGGGGACCCGGCAGGTGGCGCTGCCGGTGATCATCGCCGTGACCACCACCATGGTCGCCTTCAGCACCATGCTCCTGATGACCGGCGTGCTGGGCCGGTTCATGGGCTACCTGCCCAAGGTGGTGCTGATCGTCCTCGGCTTCTCGCTCCTGGAATCACTGCTGATGGTGCCCAGCCACGTGGCCGAGTGGGTCCCGCGCGAGCCGGAAGGCGGCACCCGGCACGCCGCCCGGACCTCGCTGACCTGGCTCCAGGACCGGGTCGAGCTGAGCTTGCGCTTCCTCCTCCGCCGACCATGGCTGGGGGTCCTCTTGCCGCCGGGCCTCCTGCTCGGATGCCTCCTGGTGGCCGCACGCTTCATCCAGGTGGAGATGTTCCCACCTGAGGAGCCGGACCAGATCTACATCACCTTCGAGCTCCCGCCCGGCAGCAGCATCGAGGCCACCGAGCAGAAGGCGTACGAGGTCGAGCGGCGGGTGAGCCACCTGGACCTGCCCGAGGTCGCGACCACTTACGCCGCCGTCGGCTACTCGATGGAGCAAGAATTCGCCACCGGGAGCCAGAAGAACCTCGGGCAGGTGATCTGCGTGCTGCAGGACCGCAGCGTCCGGCGGCGGTCGGGCTTCACCGTGGCCGAGGAGCTGCGCGGCGATCTGACCAACCGGTTCGCCGGCGTCGAGTACCTGCGCGTGGGCGTTCCCGGATCCGGCCCACCCGCCGGCAAGCCGGTCTACGTGCGGTTGATGGGCGAGGACTTCACCGTGCTGGAGGCCATCGCCGAAGAGATCAAGGCCTTCGTCGCCGGTCGGCCTGGCGTGATCAACCTGGACGACGACCGGCGCGACGGCAACCCCGAGATCGAGCTCCGGCTGGACGAGGTCAAGGCCGCTCGGTCCGGGGTGGACTTCGGGACCCTGGCCACGACGGTGCGGGGCCTGTTCGTGGGGATCAAGGCCGTCGAGCGGCGGATCGATGACGAAAACGTCGACCTCACCGTCCGCGGGCCACAGAGCCTGCGCCGCGTGCGGCAGGCCTTGTCGCAGGCCACGGTGCCCGGGCTCGATGGCGCGCCGGTGTCGGTGGCGGAACTGGTCGAGATCCGCCACTCGCGCGGTCCGGTGTCCGTTCGCCGGCGCGAGGGCAAGCACCTGGTCACCGTCGGCGCCGACATCCGCCAGGGACCGAACGGGCCGGAAGCCAACGCGACCGAGATCAACCAGGCCATCGCCGAGAAGTTCCTCAAGTCCGTGCCGCGTGAGTACCCCGGTTACCGGATCGAGTTCGGCGGCGAGGCGCAGGAGCAGGCCGAATCCTTCGGCAGCCTGGGGATCGCCTTCGTGGCCGCGATGATGCTCATCTACGGGCTGCTCGTGCTCCAGTTCAACACACTCGTGCAGCCGTTCGTGATCATGTTCACGGTGCCGATGAGCTTCCTCGGGGTGGTCGCCGGGATGCTGCTGTTCGGCGAGCGCTTCACCCTCTCCCACGGCATCGGGATCGTTGCCCTGGTCGGGATCGCGGTCAACGACGCGGTGGTCTATGTGGACTTCATCAACCAGCTTCGGGCCGCGGGCTGGACCGGGCACGAGGCGCTGATCGAGGCGGCCCGGACGCGGCTCCGGCCGATTCTGCTGACCTCCCTGACCACCGTCGCCGGCCTCCTGCCCATGGCCCTGCGCCTGGGCGGCGGCTCGGCCTACCTCTCGCCGCTGGCCTCGACCATCATCTACGGCTTGACCAGCCAGACCTTGTTCACCGTCTTGTTCATCCCCGTGGCCCTGATGATGGTCGAAAGAGGCAGCGACTTCCTCAACCGCCACGTCGTCTACCGCATCCTCCCCGAGCCCGATCCCGACGACGCCGTCTGAATGGGGTCAGGTCTTGCAATCGCACATTTGTGCGATTGCAAGACCTGACCCCAATCGGGTTATGACTCCTGTGGTTGGCATTCGTTGTTTTTAGGGCGGCGTGTGCAAGCACTCCGTTCTGCGGTAACATGGTCCCGGGCGCGCCGTCTGTTGGAGGAGAGCGCGATGCGTCGATTGCTGTCGATCGCCTTGATGTCGTTGGCGGCGCCGGGGTTTGGCCAGGATGCGGACAAGCTGCTCAAGGCCATGCACGACTTCAACGCCGTGCAGGTGAGCTACCGGCAGGGCGTGCCGCACACCGACCGGAACGGCAACCTGCTGACTGCCTACGACCCGCAACGGTCGTTCTTCCAGATCGGTGTCTGGGGCAACCCGTTCGGCACCATCTACGGCTACCACTATGACCTCAAGGTCCTTGCCGAGGCCGGGTTCAACACCATGTGGCCGTGGTCTCGCAAGCTGGCCGACGAGTTGGACGCGGGACAGAAGGCCGGGCTGCAGGTGGTCCACATGGGCCCGCTCGAGTCGGCCGACGCCGCCCGGCTGAAGGACCACCCGGCCTGGCTCGGCAACTGCTGGAAAGACGAGCCGACCGGCTCGCTGTGGGGCCAGGACATGGACGGCGCCTACCGCGACTTCCTGGCCTACAAACAGCGCCTCAACGCGGCCGCGCCGGGGCGGGCGGTGTTCATCAACGACGTGCCCTGGGTGACCGCGCCGGCCACCGCCTGGTGGACCAGATGGAACACCGCCGGCGATGTCTCTTGCCACGACAACTACCCCATCCTGGCCCGCAAGCACCGCTCGCCGACCATCGCCGACGAAGGCAGCCGGAGCGGGATCCCGACCACGGTGGGTCTGGCCACGGCGGTGAACAAGGAAGCGAAGCCGGTGTGGCTGATCGTCGGGGCCTTCAGCCAACGGTCGCACGGCGCGTTCCCGTTTCGCTTCGCCACCCCGATGGAGCTCCGCGCGCAGGTCTACGCCGGATTGATCCACGGCGCCACGGGGATCATCTACTTCTGTTGGGACACCTATGTCTGCCGCGACGGCGGGGTGATGGGGATGGCCCCCGACCCGCAGACGACCTACCTGACCGGCGGGCCGGGCAAACCGCACCCGACGCCGGTCAAGCCCATGGAGATCGCCGAATCGGCGGCGCTGTGGCGCGCTGCCACCTACATCAACGCGGAGCTGCGCGAGCTGACCCCGGCCCTGCTCTCACCCACCGCGCCGGACAGCGTCCAGTACTCGCTCACCACCGCCGGCGAGCCGATCTCCGAGACGCCGCTACGCTGCCTGCTCAAACAGCACCCCGACGGCGGCTGGGTGTTGCTGACGGTCAACCTGGACGACGCGGTGATCAAGGGCAGCTACACCTTCCCCGGCGGCCTGAAGTCGGTCCAGCCCCTGTTCGAGGAGCGCCCGGCCCTGACGCTCAAGGATGACGGCAAGGCGTTCGAGGACATTTACGACCCGTTCGAGGTGCACGTCTACCGGATCCTGCCGTAACCGAACCGAGAGCTGCGAAATATGACTGAATATGATCGGGGTCAGGTCTTGCAATCGCACAAGTGTGCGATTGCAAGACCTGACCCCGTTGTTGTCGCAAGGAGCTCATCGTCATGAACAAGCCACTGTGCGCCATCGCCATGCTGCTGAGCCTGGCCGCCTGCCGGGCGGACGTGGTCGACGACTTCTCGGGCAACGACTGGAAGCAGTTCAGCTCGACGCCCGGCAAGCTGACCGCCGAGGCCGGCAAGCTGGCCCTGGTCGACGCGGCGGAAGAACCGAGCTGGATCACCGCCAGCAAGACCTTCAAGGTGGATGTCGACCAGACGCCGTACTTCCTGGTCAACGTCGTCGACTTGAGCAGTCGCGGCACGGTGAAGCTGATCCGACGCGAGCCGTACGACAAGCGCGACGTCCTGTCCATCGATCTGCCCGGGTTGTGGGTGGTCGACCTGAAGAGCCAGCTCAAGTGGGCCGGCCAGGTGGAAATCGAGGTCTGCCTCTATGCCATCGGCGATCAGTCCGAGATCACCTACTCGCAGGTCAAGTTCGCCGCGGCGCTGACGGCCGAGGAGCAGCAGCGGATCAAGGAGCGGGTGGAGGCGGGCAACCCCGGTCTGTCCCCCGAGAAGTTCGAGTTGGTGCCGCTGTTCACCACCTGTTCGTACTACTTCCGCACCACCGAGCTGCCGGCGCTGGCGGTGCGGTATCGGCTGGCGGGTCAGCCCTGGCAGACCGGCTGGCCGCCGGTCTGGGCTCCGGACGACGGTATGTACCGCGGCAGCATCGTCAACTTGAGCGAGGACACGGCGTATGAGCTGCAGCTCGTCGATGCCGGAGGCAAGGTGCTCCAAGCCGGCGAGTTCCGAACCTGGTCGAGCACCGTGCCGATTGCCAAGACCATCGTGCTCGACGAAACGAGCTTCAACGGGCGGCTGGTGATTCGCGACCAGGGCACACAAGACGGCTGGATCCGCTACACGGCCAAGCCCGGGTTCGTGCTTCGCAATGACCGGTCGAAGCCGCTGATTGAGCTCTCCCGCGCCAAGTACGTCATCCTCGAAGGCCTGACGCTGCGCGGCGGTTCGAGCGACTGCATCGCGGTAGTGCTATGTGACCACGTGCGCATCGTCAACTGCGACCTCGCCGGCTGGGGGCGCGACGGGGTTCAGCGGTTCGACCTGGACGGGAAGTTCTACACCGCGGGCGGCGCCGCGATCAACTGGGACACGGGCATCCGGCTCAGCCGGACGCACGCGACGGTGGTCGAGCGATGCTACCTGCACGACCCGGTCAGCCGCGCCAACTCGTGGTACTACTCGCATCCCGCCGGGCCGCAGGCCATCGGCGCGGACCGGCCGACCTCGACGGTGATCCGCTACAACGACTTCGTCGGCAGCGACGCCCGCCGGTGGAACGACGCCATCGAGGGCGCCGGCAACTTCGACCGGGACGGCGGGTTCAACCGCGACGCCGAGATCTACGGCGAGTTCCACTGCTTCGCCAACGACGACGCGATCGAGATCGACGGTGGGCAGATCAACGTTCGGGTCCACGACAACAAGTTCGAAGGCTGCCTGTGCGGGATCAGCATCCAGGGGTGCATGTCCGGGCCGTCGTACCTCTACCGCAACCTGCTGGTCAACATGGGCGACGAGCGCAACCTGGCCGGCCAGACCATCAAGACCTCGTCCAATGTCGCGGGAGAGCACGCGGTCTCGCATATCTTCAACAACACCTGCTACGGCCTGGGCAGCGATCTCGGGCTGCTGCCGATCCTCAAGGTCGTTGCCCGGAACAACATCTTCGCCGGCCGAAGCGCGATCCGCGGTCGCCAGCGCAGCCCGCGGTCGGTCTGCGACTACAACCTTCAGGCCAACCTGGCGCAGGGCGAGGAAGAGGAGCACGGGCTGTCGGGTGACCCCGGGCTGGTCGATCCGGCGGCTGGGCTGTACGAGCTCAAGGCCGGCTCCCAGGCCATCGGCAAGGGTAGCGAGATCGCCGGGTTCACGCAGGCCGAGAGCGGCCAGATCGACCTGGGCGCCATCCCCCACGGCTCCGGGGAGATCCTGCCGCTGCGGCCGATCCCCATCGCGCTGGACCGCTACCAATTGAACTGGTCGGAGCCGGAAACCCTCGCCTCGGCGACCAAGACGGTCACGGCCACGGTGTCGGGTGACGGGTTCAGCAGCGCCTACCGCATCGCGCAGAACGACGCCTTCGATTGGTTCACGGTGACCCCCTCGAGCGGCGTGCTCAAGTCGGGGGCGACGCAAACGTTTTCGGTGAAGATCCTGCCGGATAAGCTGCCCAGGCTGCGCAAGCAGCACAAGGGCGTGTTCCTGATCCGGCTCGCGGACGGCTTCTCACGGCCGGTGCTGGTCTACGCCGCCAACGACTATGTCCAACCGGTGAAGCCGACCCGCGACGGCGTCTGGGTGCAGTACGTGGAGGCCGAAGCCGCCACCGGCGGCAAGCCGTATGAGATCGCTGCGGACGCGGCCGCCTCGGGCGGCAAGTGCCTGGTCCTCTCCGGTTCGTCCAAGGACGCGCCGGCCGAGCTCCGCCTCAACGTGCCGAGGGACGGCAAGTACCACTTGCTGGTCCGCCTGAAGTCGGACGAGCCGGTCTCGTCGCACGACTCGCTGATGTTCGCGGTCGGCGAGGCCCAGCTCGAGCAATCGCAATTGCGCTCGGCGACCAGTTGGACATGGTGCATGGCAGCGCACAACCGGAGCATGTCGCTGATCTGCCTCGAAAGCTACGACTTGAAGGCCGGCGAGCACGTCCTGAAACTGGCGCCACGGGAGTCGCTGGCGATCGATCTGGTGGCGGTGACGGACAACCCCGAGATGTTCGAATAGCATGGGGTCAGGTCTAGCAATCGCACAAATGTGCGATTGCTAGACCTGACCCCAATCGGGTTGCGTTGATCACCGTAGGCCGAAATTCCGCAGGCTACCGCACCAGCACGCCCGCCGTCGCCTCCAGGTCGACCTTCTTGCTGGTGTTGGCGACCACCACCGTGGTGCTGCCGCCGACCGCGGGGGTGCCGCTGGCGAAGGTCAGGGCGAACGTGCCGCCGGACCCGATGGCGAAGGTGTAGGCGCCGACGGCGCGGGTGACCCAGGTCGCGCCGCTGAGGTTGACCGTCACGTTGGGGATGCCCTCGCCTGAGTTGTAGCGGCCGTCGGCGTTCAGGTCGCGGAAGACCACGCCCATGACGAACACGTCGGGATCGGCGCGGGTGCCGAAGTCCGAAGTGTGCATGACCGAGTTGAAGTCGGTCCCGTTGCTGGTGAACACGCCGAGGTGGAAGCCGGCGCCGATCTCGCGGACGTTCTCGTTGCAGATGTTCCTGCGGTGCCCGCGGCCGTCGATACCGTCGTCCACGAACAAGCCCCGGTGCTGTTGCTCGACCACGCCGTCGATGGTGATGGCGCCGGTGGTGCCCTGGAAGGCCAGGTTCTCGGCCGCCGTGGTCCAGACGTAGCCGCCCTCGGTCATCCGCTGGAACGGGGTCTTGCCGTCCGGGTTGTTGTGCGCGAAGAAGTCGCGATCGTTCATGTCCTGGGAGTGAGCCCGAGCCACCGCCAGCAGGTTCGGGTTCATCGCCAGCGGGGCCTTGGCGGTGCTGCGGATGGTCCCGGCGGGCAGGCCCTCGTTGAGGGTGATGCCGTACCGGGCGGCCTCGGCGTCGGGGTTGCGGCGCGCACGGTTGATCAGCTCCAGCATCTCCTGCTCGGCGCCGGTGGGCGAGCCGTCGTCCACCGCCAGCGCCGCCGAAGTGCTGCTGCCAGGGCCCTGGCCGGCGGTGGTGCCGGTGCCGCCGGTGCCGCCGGTGTTGCCGGTGCCGCCGGTGTTGCCGGTGTTGCCCGTGCCGCCGGTGTTGCCCGTGCCGCCCGCACCGCCGCCGCAGGCGACCAGCCAGAGGCAGCAGGCAACGAATAGAGCCACGAGTAGACTACACCGTCGAGCCATCGCGATTCCCTTTCCCACGGGACAAGCACGGCGGCCCCTCCCGGGGCCGCCGGCTGCGCCCCTCCTCTTAGAGCGTCTACTCCGCGGCCGCCGGCCGCTCGCCGATCCGCAGGATGGCTTCATCGCTCAGGCACCGCACGTCGGCGCGGTACATGCTGAAGCCGTTGTGCGGCAGCGCCCGGAACACGCCGGGCGTCTCGGCCCGCAGCTCGTAGCTGAAGGTCGTCTTGCCCTGCCGCAGGTGGTCGACAAAGAACGTCACCTCCTCGTCGCGCAGCTCGCGGTACATCCACGCGCCGCCCCAGGTCCCGCCCGAGGTCTGATCGACCGGCTCGCACCCGGCCGGCTTCGGGTCGGCGAAGCAGACATAGTCGAAGTCGTTCTCGGCGTTGACCGTCACCTCGACCTCGAGCCGCTCGCCCGAGGCGATGGTCTCGCCGCCCTTCAGCTCCTCGCGCTTCTGCTTCCGGACGTTGTCCTGCGGGTCGGTGTAGTCCGTCACCTTGACGTACCGCCGGGTGGCCGAGATGTAGTTGGCGGCGGCGGTGATCGGGTCTTCGCGGGTGTAATACTCCAGGAACGCGCTGTAGTACACCGTCCCGCCGCCGTCCCGGCGCAGCTCCAGCTTGTTGGCGCCGGACTTGAGCAGTTTCGGGTCGACCTCGACCGCGCCGTCCAGGCTCAGCGCGTTGTCCGGCGTGACTTCCCAGCCCTTGACCTCCTTGCCGTTGACCGACAAGGCCACGCTGTACTTCGCCTTCAGCTCGCCGCTCTGGTCGGCGAAGCGGGTCAGGGCGAAGATCGCCGCGGCGGTGTCCTTGGTGCTGTACCACCGGTTGCCGGTCCGGTTGAGCACCAGCCAGTCGACCGTCTTGGCCGCCAGCGGGCTGGCCGGCTCGATGGCCAGGCAGGCCAACAGGCAGAACGAGGTGGTCTCGACCTGGTCCTCGCTCCACCGCCAGCCCCACTGGTTCCGGCCCCAGTGATTGCCGCGCTCGGTCTCGATCCGGCGGCCCTGGAGGTTGCGCCAGACCACCGCCGCCTTGTCCTTCTCACCCTTGTTGACCAGCCCCAGGACGAGCAACGCACGGGTGTAGTCGTTCAGCTCGTCACGGTTGGCGTAGACCCGCTGGAAGGCGTCCTCCAAGGCTTTCTTCTGCTCTGCGTCGGGCGTCGCCACCTGGTGCGCCACGGCGTCGCTGAGCACCCAGGCGACGTACGCGCTGCTGTCGTGCTGGGACTTGAGCAGGTGCAGGTTGCCGAGCAGGAAGCCCACCGCGCGGCCGAGCACCTCGCCCGGCACGCTGAAGTCGGCCATTCTGGCCTGCATCAGGCCGTAGGTGACGTAGGCGCTCATCCACACGTCGGAGCGCATCCCGCCGAACCAGCCGAAGCCGCCGTCGGGGTTCTGCATCGAGGCCAGTCGCTTGATGCCGGTGTTGACCATGTCCGGCAACTCATCCAGCCCGCGGCTCTTCCACCATTCGGGCACCTGCCTCGGCTTGCCGCCGGCGACCGGCTTGCCGGTGTAGTCCAGCGTCCGGGCCACCAGCACGGCGGGCAGGAACTTCGAGGTGGTCTGCTCGACGCAGCCGTAGGGGTACTCGACCAGGTAGGGCAGGGCGTCGAGCAGGCAGCTCACCAGCGTCGGCGCGACGGTGACCTTCAGCCGGGTGGCGTCCTCACGCCGCTCGGCCGGCAGGTTGAGCTCCATGGTGGCGGTGTTCCGGTCGCTCATCCGCCCCGCCGCGGCGGCGAACTTCTCGGCGCCGTGGGGGATGATCTCGAAAGTCTTCTTCAGCCCGTCGGAATCGTCCGGCCCGCGGGCGGTGACGACGATGGTCGCCTGGCCCGGCTCGACGGCCACCACCTCGCGGTCCAGGCGGGCCTGGCCGTTGGGCTCCAGGACCACCTTGCCGGCAACGTCGCCGACCAGCTTGAGGCCCTCGACCTGCAACGCGACGGCGGCCTCAAGCTGCTTGCTGGTCTTGTTGGTGACCACCACCGAGATGGTGCTGCGGTCGAGCTGGGTGAAGAACCGCGGCGCCTGCAACCGGACGATCAGGTCCTTGGTGGAGATCACCCGCTCGACCTGCTGCCCGACCTGGGTGTCCTTGGTGATGGCCCGGGCGGTGGCCCGCCAGGTGGTCAGGGAGTCGGGGAACTCGACCGTCACGGTGGCGGTGCCGTCGGCTCCGGTGACCACCGCCGGCTGCCACAGGATGGTGTCGGGGAAGAACTCGCGAATCGCCACCGGCTCCTCACCGCCACCGGCCCCGCCCGGTGCGGCTTCGGCCTCCGCCGGCGCCGCCTTGCGCATCGCGGCCCCGGCCATCGGCGCCGGCGGCGGGGCCGCGGTGGTCGCCACGCCATCGGCCATGGCGCCGCGGCGGGCCTTCTCCTCGACTCGGTCACCGAACGACTCGTCGTACTCGCCCCAGCCCTCGAACGAGACCGCCTGCCGCACGCCCCACCACCGCTTGTGGCCGTAGAAGTGGACCCCGATAGGCGAGACCATCTCTTCCTGGATGGCGTACACGCTGTCGTCGGTGATGCCCAGGCTGACCTGCGCCGAGACCGGCCGGCCGCGACTGTCGGTGGTCTTGAGGGTGAAGGTGCCCTTGGTCCGCGGCTTGTACTCCTGCCGGTCCGAGGCCACGGCGACCTTGAGGAACTCGTCGGTCGGCGGGACCATCAACTCCTTCTGGGCGAAGTAGACCTGCCGGGCCGAGACCACCACCGCGTTGAGGTAGACGTTGGGCGAGTAGTTGTCGCGGATCGGCAGCTCGAGGACGGTGCTGTTGCCCTCGATCCGGATGACCTTGGTCTCGAAGATCTCGTTGGCCCCGATGGTCAGCAGCACGGCGCCGGTGGGCACCGGGGAGTTGACCAGCAGGCGGGCGGTGTCGCCGCGCTCGTAGAGGTCCTTTTCGGTGATCAGTTGCAGGTTGGCGTGGTTGTAGTTGACGCCCTTCCAGGCTTTGCTGCTGACCCAGAAGTGGGCGCTGACCTTGATCTCCGACTTCGGGTCGAAGGTGTCCGGCGCAGTCGCCTCCAGCTCGTAGTAGCCGTCGGCCGGCGCCTTGAAGATCAACTTGCGCTCACCGCTGTCGGGATCGGTGACAGCCCGGCGGTCTTCCTGCCAGACCTTGGCGTCCCGCTCGTAGTGCCCGGCGACGGTCACCTTGCCGGTCTTCTCGTCCTTCTTCTCCTCAATCCACTTCATCCGCCACAGGGCGGCGGTGAAGGGGGTCTGGACGGCCTGCCCGTCGGCGTTCTCTGCCCGGACCGTGATCGACACGTCGTCGTCCGGGGCGTACAGGCCCTGGTTGGCGTTGGCGAACAGGAAGAAGCCCTTGCGGGTGACGGTCAGGCTGCCGGTGGCGTCGACCACGCGGCGGGTCACGTCGGCGACTTCGGCATGGATGGTATAGGTGTAGTCGTTGGCGTCATCGGCGGCGGGGAACTCGAGCACCGCCCGGCCCTGCTCGTCGGTCTTGACCGTGCCTTCGGTGACGGTGACGTCGCCGCCATACCAGTGCGGCCGCTCGCGCCAGCCGGCGTAGAACCAGTCCCACGGGCCGGGGAACCAGTACCACTTGTGGTACACCCGCCGCTGGACGTGGAACTTGACCTCGGCCCCGGCCACCGGCGCGCCGAAATAGTAGGTGGCGGTCACCGGCACCGCCGCCGCGCCGCCGGGGCGGACGTCGGCCAGCGGCCGGCCGACCTCCACCTTGAACTCCGGCTTGCGGTACTCCTCGACCCGGAAGCTGCCGCCTGACGTCTGCTTGCCGAAGGTGATCTGGACGTTGTACACACCCAGCGTGGGCTCGGCGCCGAGGGTCAGCTCACCGCCCACCGAGCCGTACTCGTCGGTGGTCAGGGTCTCCTTCTTGAGCTCCTGCCCGCGCGCGTCGCGGATCAGCAGCTCGACCTTGCGGCCCGGCAGGTTGGTGTAATCGCCGTCCAGCTCGGTGCGCAGGATGGCGCGGTAATGGACGGTGTTCTCCGGCCGGTAGACCGGGCGATCGGTGTAGATGTAGCCGGTGAGCTGCTCCTCGGGCTCGCGCCACCAGGCGTACAGCCCTCTGGTCTGGAAGACCACCTCGTCCCCGCGCAGGCCGACGGTCGAGAGCTGCCAGCCCTCGTCGCCCTGCCGGCCGACGTTCATGGTGTCCAGCCCGTCGGCGTCGGTGACTCCCTTGCCCACCTCCCGGGCCGCGTTGCGGACTTCCCGGTAGACGTGCAGCTCGACGCCCTGGACCGGCTGGCGATCCATCCGCGAGGCGGTGTAGCTGACCAGCTTGCGGGCGGCGTAGTGCTGCACCAGGACCAGGCTGCTGAGGTTCACCAGGGCCTGGTCGGCGATCTTCTCGTTGTCCTCGGCGACGGCCTTGACCAGGTACAGCCCGGCCTCGCGCATGGGACTGTCGAGCTTGATGGAGTGGTACTCGTACTTGCCCTCGTCGGGGACGGCCTGGCGCCAGGTGTGGGTCTCGGTGGCCAGCTTGGCCATCGCGTTGACATCGCGCCAGAGCGCCTCGGGGGCGGCCAGCAGCTTGCGCACGTCGACCTTCGCGGCGGTCAGCTTGACGCCCCTCAAGTTGCGCGTGCGCAGCCGAGTGGGGATCTCGGCGCCGGGGAGATGGGTGGTCGAGATGCCCAGGTCGAGCCGCGGCTGCTCGATCTCGGCGATGCGCTGTTTGACGTCGTCCTCGTACTCGGACTTGGGGTACCTCCGACGCAACTCGAGGTATCGGGCCCGGGCGCGGACGTAGTCGCCCCGGCGCTCGTCGGTCAAGGCGAGGCTCCACAGCGCCTCGTCGGCCGACGCGGTCTCGGCGAACTCCTTGACCACCGTCAGCCAGGCCTCCTCGGCCTTGCCCTGGTCGTCGTACCGCGCGGCCTGGAGCGCGCCCAGCCGCAGCCAGGCCCGGGCGGTGGTCTCGGCGTCAAGATTGTATTGGATGATGGTCTGCAGGTGCTCGGCGGCCAGTTCCTTGCTGCGGTCGGTATACCAGTTGGCGTAGAACTCGGCGGCCTCGAAGAGCATGTCGATCATCACGCGCTTCTCGGGGTCGGTGAGCTGCCGCCGGCCGATGCTGCTGCGGTAGTCGCGCAGCGCCTCGGCATACAGCGCGCCGATCTTCTCCCAGTTCTGCCAGCGCCGGTGCTCGAACAGGAAGCGGGCCAGCAGACTCCGGCCGCGGGCGCCCCAGATGGTCTTGCGGTACTTGTCACAGAACGCCTCGGCCTGCCGCTCGAACTCGTCCAGCCGGTCCAGGCGGTAGCGGGCGTAGAGCACCTTGTACTCGGCCTCGGGCACCCGCCCGTCGCCCGGATGCTTGGCCACGAACTGCTCGAACAGCTCGATGGCCTTGTCCCAGGTGAACTCGTCGTAGTACCCCGACGCCTGCTTGAAGACCTGATCCGCCGTCTGTGCCGCCGCGCCATTGACCGCCAGCGCCAGCGCCAAGACCATCACGCCGCCCATCCTGCTCATCTCGGCCTCTTTCCCCGCCGCCGGCAAACCGCGGCGCTCATCGTCCGGTTGGTACCGATACCATCCTGCGACCGTTCACCCCGGGGCGGCACATTTCGTCATCGGGGCGTTACAACCCTTGTGGTCCGTCCCTTGGGGTGGACAAGGTGGACGAAGTGGACGCGACTGGCGGTGACCTCGTCCACTCCGTCCACCTCGTCCACCTCGTCCACCGGAACAGATTCCCGGCCGGGACTTATCCTGTAGCCCAGGTGCGCGCCATGACCCTTGGTTCTCTGAAAGCTGCCGGATACCGCCGTGAATCGGTCAAGGACGAGATGCGGCGGAATCTGCTCGTCAAGCTCGCCGCCGGCGAGACGCTGTTTCCAAATATCGTCGGGTACGACGAGACCGTCATCCCGCAGATCGTCAATGCCATCCTGGCCCGGCACGACATCATCCTGCTCGGGCTGCGCGGCCAGGCCAAGACGCGTTTGCTGCGGCAACTGGTCGACTTCCTGGACGAGACCGTGCCGGTGATCTGGGGCAGCCCGCTCAACGACGACCCGCTCGCGCCGGTCAGCGCCTACGCCCGACGGCTGATCGCCGAGATGGGCGACGACACGCCCATCGAGCTTCTGCCGCGCGAGCGGCGGTACAACGAGAAGCTGGCCACGCCCGACGTGAGCATCGCCGACCTGATCGGCGACGTGGACCCCATCAAGGCCAGCCGCGAGCAGCGCGACTTCTCCGACGAGGAGGTCATCCACTACGGGATCATCCCGCGCACCAACCGCGGCATCTTCGCCATCAACGAGTTGCCCGACCTCCAGCCGCGCATTCAGGTCGGGCTGCTCAACATCATGGAGGAGAAGGACGTCCAGATCCGCGGCTTCCCCATCCGCTTGCCGCTCGACCTGGTCATGGTCTACACCGCCAACCCCGAGGACTACACCAACCGCGGGGCGATCATCACGCCGCTCAAGGACCGCATCGACAGCCAGGTGATCACCCACTATCCCGAAAGCCTGCAACATGCCGTGTCCATCACCGATCAGGAAGCCTGGGTCGACCGCGGCCGCGACGTGCGCGTGACCGACCTGTTCAAGGAGATCATCGAGGAGATCGGCTTCGCCGCGCGGGAGAGCAGCTACGTCGATCAGAACTCGGGAGTCTCGGCCCGACTGACCATCGCCGCACGGGAGTGCCTGGTCAGCAATCTGGAGAAGCGCGCCCTGCGGACCGGCGAGGCGACGGTCTACCCGCGCATCTGCGATCTCTACGCCATGCTCCCGGCCATGACGGGCAAACTGGAGTTGGTCTACGAGGGCGAGCGCGAAGGCACCAGCGCGGTGGCCCTGGCGCTGATCGGCGAGGGCGTCAAGCGGGCCTACCGGCGGCTCTTCCCGGCGACCTTCAAGCGCGCCGCCGACGGGCAGCCCGTCCCCGACGAGGACTCGCCGATCTACCGTACCGTCAACGACTTCTTCCGCGAGGACCAGACCATCGAGATCGGCGACGACATGCCGTTCGACGAGTACTCCAGCCGCCTGGCCGCGGTGCCCGGCCTGCGCGCCGCGGCCGAGACCAGGTACCCCGGCGCCGACCCGCGCGAACTGGCGGCGGTGATGGAGTTCATCCTGGAGGGACTCCACCAGCACAGCATCTTGTCCAAGAAGTCGCTCACCCGAGCCGTGCGCTACCAGGACGTGCTGGCCTCCATGTTCAAGGGCCTGGAATAGCGCCGGACCCAATCGTGACGAGTTTGTCGGTTTTTCCGTCCGCGGCGCGGCCGGATTCGGCGAAGCGGCCGGGAATCGTGCCTGCGACGGTGGCAGAGTCGTTGAATGGTCGTTTCGTCGGAGGGGCACAATGCTGAGCGTGACGCGACTTCTATGCGGCACGGCGACACCGGGCGATGCGTTGCGGTACGGACGCCATTCCGGTCGGTTGCCGGCGCATCTGCTGCACTTCGCCGAAGATAAGAAGCCGGTGGTGGTCTGGAACTGCACCCGCCGGTGCGATCTGAAATGCGTGCACTGCTATGCCAGCGCCGCCGATCGCGACTTCCCCGGCGAACTGACCACCGCCGAGGGCCGCGCCCTGATCGATGATCTGGCCGCCTTCGGCGCGCCGGTGATCCTGTTCAGCGGCGGCGAGCCGCTACTCCGCCCGGACCTGTTCGAGCTGGCCGGGTACGCCAAGAAACAGGGCATGCGGGCGGTGCTGTCGACCAACGGCACGCATATCGACGACGACACCGCGGACCGGATCAAGGACATCGGGTTCAGCTACGTCGGGATCAGCCTCGACGGGCTGGAGCAGGTCCACGACAAGGTGCGCGGCGTCAAGGGCGCGTTCCGAGCTTCGCTGGAAGGGATCCGGCGCTGTCGGGATCGCGGTATCCGGGTCGGTCTGCGGTACACCGTCCACAAGCTGAACGTCGACGAGCTGCCGGGGATCTTCGATCTGCTGGAGACCGAGAACATCCCGCGCTGCTGCTTCTACCACCTGGCCTACGCCGGGCGGGGTGACAAGCTGAAGCGGTTCGACCTCGAGCCGGCCGAGACCCGGCGGGCGGTGGACTACGTCTTCGAGCGGACCCTGGACTTCCACCGGCGCGGGATCGAGAAGGACATCCTGACCGTCGACAACCACGCCGACAACGCCTACCTGTTCCTCAAGCTGGAGGCGATGGACCCGGTCCGGGCGGCCGAGGTCTACCAGATGCTGGTCTGGAACGGCGGCAACCAGTCCGGGATCGCCATCGGCTGCGTCGACAACGAGGGCAACGTCCATCCCGACCAGTTCTCCTGGCACGTGCCGCTGGGCAACGTGCGCGAGCGGCCGTTCTCGGAGATCTGGACCGACACCTCGAACCCGCATATGGCGTTGATGAAGGAGAAGCCGCGGCAGATCGGCGGGCGGTGCGCCACCTGCCGCTTCTTCAGCCTGTGCAACGGCAACCTGCGGGTCCGGGCGCACAGCTACCACGGCGACTGGCGCGCGGAGGATCCGGCCTGCTACCTGACCGACGCCGAGATCGATCCCGCCTTGCCGCTGCCCGAGGTGGCGCTGCCCGGCCAGGCGAAGGCCGAGGAGGTCTGCTCGTGAACCAGACCACCGAGGGCCGGCCGCACGGGCACCCCGGCGGCCATCCGGGCGGACACCCCGGCGGTCACGCCGCCGAGCGCTCGGCGCACGACGGCTGGATGCGGCGGATCGACTTCAACCAGACGCCGTTCACCGCCATCTGGGAGATCACCAGGGCCTGCGCGCTGCGCTGCCTCCACTGCCGGGCAGTGGCACAGCCGAAGCGGCATCCCGGCGAGCTGACCACTGCCGAGGGCAAGGCGCTGCTGGACACCATCAAGGAGTTCGGCTCGCCGGTGTTCGTGATCACCGGCGGCGACCCGATGATGCGCCGCGACCTGTTCGAGCTGATCGCCTACTCCAAGGAGATCGGCTTGCGCACGGCGCTCACCCCGAGCGCCACGGCGCTGGTCACCCGCGAGCGGCTGGCGCAGTGCCGCGACGCCGGCGTGGCCCGGATCGCCATCAGCCTGGACGGGCCGAACGTCGAGGTCCACGACGCGTTCCGCGGTTTCGCCGGATCCTTTGACCGGACCATGGTAATCCTCGACGATCTCCGCGAGCTGGGCTTGCCGTTCCAGATCAACACCACCGTGACCACCCTCAACCACCACCTCCTGCCGACCATGGCGGAGATGGTCGAGCGGAGCGGGGCGGTGCAATGGAGCGTGTTCTTCCTGGTCCCGACCGGCCGGGCGCAGCTCGAGCACATGATCACCCCGGAGCAGCACGAGCAGACCATGCACTGGCTGGCGGAGCTGAGCGAGGCCGGCACGTTCGACATCAAGAGCACCGCCGCGCCGTTCTACCGGCGGGTGGCGATCCAGCGCAAGAAGGCGAGCGCCGAAGGCGGTCCGGTGACCTTCGCGGGGGCGGGCTTCCGGTACGAGGACGGGCTGGACCGGCCGGTGCAAGGTGTCAACGACGGCAAGGGCTTCGTCTTCGTCTCGCACGTGGGCGAGGTCTATCCGAGCGGGTTCCTGCCCATCAGCGCCGGGAACGTGCGCGAGCGGTCGTTGATCGACATCTACCGCCACAGCGACCTGTTCCAGACGCTGCGCGACCCGAGCCAGCTCCAGGGCAAGTGCGGCGCGTGCGAGTACCGGGTGGTCTGCGGCGGCTCCCGAGCGCGGGCCTACGGCATCTTCGGCGACTACCTGGCCCCCGACCCGGCCTGCGCCTACGAGCCCGAAGCCTGACGGAATCGGGCGGCGGGGCTGGACACCACGGGACACCAAGGACGCAGAGGACGCAAGGGACGCAAGGGACGAGCCGCCACCGGCCGGCGCTCGCGCTTGCGTCCCTTGCGACTCATGGGTCCCTTCGGTCCCATCCGCCACCTGCCAGATTCTCCGACAACAGTGTCGAATATCTGGGTGATAATATACACTTTAGCCAGGCAAAAGGCTTGAAGGCACCACCGAACAGGCGGCGCCGGAGGGGGCGCCGCAGGGGATGTTGACGACATGGCCGACGACCAGGCCGGAAGCGCCGAGCGCGAACCGGTGGCCGAAGCGCCGCCGTCGCCCGGACGGCGCGAAGCCCTGCTGAACTCCTTGGTGGCCGTCGGCGTGCTGCCCGGCGCGGCGTTGTTCGCCGGCTACGCGGCGCGGTATCTGGTCCCACGCTCGCACCGGCGCGACGCCGAGGTGCTGGTCGGCTCGGTCGACGATTTCTCGGTCGGCTCGATCCGCAACCTCGAGCTGTTCGGGCAGCGGATCGTGCTCATCCGCCGGGCGGAGGGCTTCGTCGCCTTCGGCACCCGGTGCAGCCATCTCGGCTGCTTCGCCCACTGGGACGGGCAGCTCGAGTTGGAGGGGGAGCCGCAGCCCGGCGGGTTCTACTGCCCCTGCCACGGGGCCAAGTTCTACCCCGACGGCCGGGTCCACTCCGGGCCGCCGCCCGAGGGACTCCCACCCTTCACGGTAGCGGTCCGCGAAGACCTCGTGTTCGTCACCGTGCCGGTCTACGAAGACCCGCTGGGAGAGGCGTGATGAGCCGGACCGAGGCGCCCGCGAAGCGGGTCGGCTGGCTGCGCGAGCGGTTCCCTTTCAAGCCCGAGATCTTCGTCTACCTGGCCCGCGAGCCCATCCCCGCACACATGCGCTACTGGTGGTTCGCGCTGGGCGGCACGCCGCTGATCTGTTTCGCGGTGCAGGTGGTGACCGGGATCCTGCTGACCTTCTACTACATCCCGAACACCGAGTTCGCCTACCGCAGCGTGGCGGCCATCACCCACGACGTGCCGTTCGGCTGGTGGGTGCGCTCGCTGCACGCCTGGTCGGCCAACCTGATGATCGTGACCATGGCCCTGCACGCGATCCGGGCCTATTTCACCGCCGCCTACCGCCGGCCGCGCGAGCTGCAATGGGTGGTCGGCGCGCTGATGCTGCTGGTGGTGCTCGGGCTGGGCTTCACCGGCTACGCGCTGGTCTACGACCAGATCAGTTACTGGGCCGCCACCGTGGGCACCAACATCGCCGGCAAGACGCCCCTGGTCGGGCCGCTGGTGCGCCGGTTCATGCTCGGCGGCGAGGTGGTCAACCCGACCACCCTGACCCGCTTCTTCGACTTCCACATCGGCGTGCTGCCGACCATCCTGGTGATGCTGATCGGGCTGCACATCTACCTCATCCGGACCCTGGGCGTGAGCACGCTGGTCGAGGATCCCAGCGACCCGCTGGGTCCGCAGGGCCGGATCGACGAGGAAGCCGAGCGGCTGGGACACGAGAAGCACGGCTTCTTCCTGTTCTACCCGCACCACTTCCTGACCGAGACCGTCGCCGCGCTGCTGATTCTCCTCTTCCTGTGCGAGATGGCCATCGTCTACCCGGCGCACCTGGGTCCGCCGGCCGACCCGCTCAACACACCCTCGCACATCAAGCCGGAGTGGTACTTCTTCGCCGCCTTCCAGATGCTGAAGATCTTCCCCGAGTGGCTGGCCATCGGGCTCCAGGGCGTGGTCCTGGTGGCCTTCATTTTCTGGCCGCTGCTCGACCGGCTGCTGCTCCGGCTCGGCTGGCGGCACGCCAGCACGGCCATCGGTCTGGTCGCGGTGGCCGGGTTCCTGGTCCTCACGCTGCGCGAGACGTTTGCCGAGTTGATGCTGTTCCCGGGCCGGTCGCTGTGGTGAGCGACCGGCGGACAAGGTGGGTCCGATGAGTGAGCTGGATCGCAAACGAGTCGTGGTGGGCGTGGTCGGCATCGCCTTCCTGATCGCCATGGTGACGGTCGGCCTGGTCGAGCGTGATCAGCGCTACAAGCCGCATGAGGCCCAGGCCCTGGGCCACGTCACCGCCGAGTCCCGGGCCTGTGTCGAGTGTCACAGCAAGCAGAGCCCGAACATCGTCAACCATTGGCGCGACAGCACCCACTTCGAGAAAGGCGTGGGCTGCTTCGAGTGCCACAAGGCGGAGTCCAAGGATCCGGACGCCTTCACGCACTATGCCGGGCCGTCGATCGCCACCATCGTCAGCCCGAAGGACTGCAGCGCCTGCCACGCCGAGGAGTACCGCCAGTTCCGCGACAGCCACCACGCCGCCGGCGGCGAGATCCTGGCCAGCCTGGACAACCTGCTGGGCGAGGTGATCGAGGGCAGCCAGCAACATGGCAACGCCGCCGCGGTGAGCGGCTGCAAGCAATGTCACGGCAGCGTGATCAAGGTGGTCAAGGCCGACGCGGGCAAGGCGGCCGGCCCGCCGTGGTACGCGGAGGGCGTCGAGCCCATGGCACAGCCGATCCCGATCCGGCTCGATCCCGAGACCTGGCCGAACACCGGCATCGGGCGGTACAACCCCGACGGGTCGAAAGGCTCCTGCACCGCCTGCCACAGCCGGCACCGGTTCGAGTCGGGCTATGCCCGGCACCCCGACAACTGCGGCCGCTGCCACATGGGTCCGGACCATCCCCAGCGGGAGATCTACGAGGAGTCGAAGCACGGCATCGCCTTCGCCAACAACCTGGAGCGGATGAACCTGAACAACGCCTCGTGGGTCCTCGGCGTGGACTACACCGCGGCGCCCACGTGCGCCACCTGCCATATGGCCGCGACGCCCAGCCAGAAGTCCAGCCACGACGTCGGCGGACGGATCAGTTGGACGTTGCGCCCGAAGGTCAGCAACCTGCTGGCGCCGCTGGTCGAGGTCAAGCGGACCGTGGCCGGCCGCGAGGAGCTGGAGACGGTCGAGCTGAAGCCGGGCGACACGGTACCGGAGGTGGGCGGGACGCTGAAGTACGAGCGGAAGGTCTACACCTACGGCAGCGGCGACGCGACCAAGGATGAGAAGCCGGAGCAGCGCGAGGGCGCGGTGGTCGCGGTGAAGACCTGGGAAAACCGCCGCGACTCGATGAAGAACGTCTGCTACCAGTGCCACACCAGCCAGTGGGTCAACAACTTCTACGTCCAGTACGACAACAACACCAACCTCTACAACGAGAAGTTCGGCAAGCCGGCCACGAAGATCATGGATCGGCTGTATGAAGGTGGTCATCTGACCAAGGGGATCGAGTTCGACGAGCACCTGGAGTGGGTCTACTTCGAGCTCTGGCACCACGAGGGCCGGCGGGCTCGCATGGGCGCGGCGATGATGGGGCCGGACTACACCCAGTGGCACGGCAACTACGAAGTCGCCAAGCACTACTACGACGAGTTCCTGCCGGAGGCCGTCGAACTGGCCCACGGTGACCGCAAGGTGCTCGATCTGATCGCCCAGGAGATGGCCAAGCCGCACAACCAGTGGCGCAGCCGCGGCAACCCCGAGATGCTGTCAGCCATCCGCGAGCATAGCCAGGCCCGGTACGGGCAGTAAGCGGCAGATCACGGCGCGGCCGGGAGCCCGGCCGCGCCTTGGCACCGCGCGGCCGCTTCGCCGGCCGCGCCACCCGGTTACGATGGGGGCGGGTATTCTTAACATGGCGGCCCGCGTGGCGGGCAACCATCAGGGCAGAGGACCGGTCGACCCGGTGGCAGCGGGATGAGGACCGCTGCGGAGGACCGAGCATGACCCTGATGGGCTTCAGCGATCATCGATTATCCTACCGTGCCGACCCCGCGGTCGAAGCCTTGTTGCGCGACGTGGCGCTGAGCGAGCGGGCGTGCACCATCACGGTGTGCTTCCCCAAGGTCAGAACCACGCGCCGGCTGTCGCTCACGGCCGAGCAGGCGCGCGCCCTGCTGGCGGAGAGCGCCAAGCCGGGCTGAGGCCGGCGGCGGAGACGAGCTTCACGTCGTGTGAACCGGGCGCCACCATGATGGCCTGAGGACAGGCACCATGGCGGCAGGCGGGACGTTGCGTCGTGAGCTGGGCGTGTTCGACGCGACGCTGCTGGGGCTCGGCTCAATCGTCGGCACGGGCGTCTACGTCAGCTTCGCGGTGGCCGCCGGGGTGGCCGGTCCGGCGGTGGTGCTGGCGGTCGTCCTGGCCGCCGGCGTGGCCACCTGCAACGCGCTCAGCTCGGCCCAGTTGGCCGCCAGCCACCCGGTCAGCGGCGGGACCTACGAGTATGGCTACCGCACCCTCAACCCAGGCCTCGGCTTCACCGCCGGATGGCTCTTCCTGTGCGCCAAGACCGCCTCGGCCGCGACCGCGGCGCTGGGCTGCGCCGGCTACTTGCTGCACCTGATCGCGCCGGGCGCCGAGGCGGCCCGGGTGCCCCTGGCGGTGGCCATCGCCCTGGTCCTCACCGCCCTGGCCGCGGCCGGGGTGCGGCGCTCGAATCTGGCCAACCTGGTAATCGTCGGGACCACCTTCGCCGCCCTGCTCTGGTTCGTGGCCGGCGGCCTGGCGCCGGCGCTGCGCGCTGGCGCGGCCACTTGGCGGCCGTTCTTCGCTCCGGTGGACGGCGGCGCGCCGGTCCCCGGCCTGCTCCACGCCTGCGCGCTGATGTTCGTGGCCTACACCGGCTACGGGCGGATCGCCACCCTGGGCGAAGAGGTGCGCGAGCCGCGGGTGACCATCCCGCGCGCCATCATCGCCACGCTGGTGATCTCCATGCTCCTCTACACCGCGGTCGCCGCGGTGGCGGTGGGCGCGGTCGGCGCCAGCGAGCTGGCCGCCTCGATCGACCGCGGCGGCGCGCCGCTGGAGCTGGTCGCGGCCACCGCCGGTGTGCCGGGCGGCGCGACGGTCATCGCCGTGGGCGCTGTGACGGCCATGTTGGGCGTCCTGCTCAACCTCGTCTTGGGCCTCTCGCGGGTGGTCCTGGCGATGGCCCGCCGCGGCGATCTGCCGGCCGGGCTGGCCGGGATCGACGCCGCCGGATCGACCCCGCGGCGGGCGGTGTGGCTGACCGGCCTGGCCATCCTCGCCCTGGTGCTGAGCGGCGACATCAAGACCACTTGGAGCTTCAGCGCCTTCACGGTGCTGCTGTACTACGCCATCACCAACCTGGCCGCCCTGAAGCTGAGCGGCTCCGAGCGACTCTACCCGCGGCCGGTGGCGGTGGCCGGGCTGGCTTCCTGCGCCTTCCTGGCGGGCTGGATCGAGCCGCGGGTGGTCGGCCTGGGCGGAGTGCTGCTGGCGGCCGGGTTCGCCCTGCGCGCCGTCAGCCGGCGGGCGGGCGCTACCGGGCCATAGGCCCGGTCGGTCGCAAACGACTCATCGCCGTTGCGCCGCCCACGCTGAGGTCTGGCCCGCGCCGCTTCACCCACTCCTGCGAGTCGACTCGCGCTGACCGCGCCCGAATTGCAAACATAAGTTCCACATTTTGCCCCACACGCCTGGTAGCTAGGATTCACTAATCCGCTTCTGGAGCGGATCTACGAGTCCGGGTCGAGGGAAACTTCGGGGGCGGATCCGGAATCCAAGACTTTTGCCTATTTGCCCTTGACAAAGGCGATTCGGCTCGGCTACAGTAGGGCGCTGGCGGGTTATGGGGAAGGTTGGGGTCTCATCCCAGCCATCCGGCGGAGCGAGGGAGAGAGGTCGATGCTCGCGGGCACGTGGGAGGTCCAGGTGGACCAGGCCGGACGGTTGACCGTCCCGGCGCGTCTCCGTGCCGAGGTGGGCGACGAGGTCTGTGTCACCACCGCCTTCCCGCCGCACCGGTACCTGCGCCTGTTCGCCGCCGAAAAGTTCGAGGAGCACATCCGCGGGGTGTTTCCGGTGCCGCTGCTGGACCCGGTCCAGTTGACCCTCAAGCGGCTGATTCTCGGGAACGCGTTCACGCTGAAGATTGACAGCGCCGGGCGCATTTTGTTGCCGAAGGAGTTGCGCGAGGCGGCCGGGATCGATGGCCCGGCGAAGGTGGTCGGGATGGACGAGTGCGCCGAGATCTGGTCGGCGCCCGCGCATCTGGAGTGGTCCCTGGCGGCGCGGTCGCCGGAGATGATGCTGCGCACCATGGAGGCGTTGCAGGGCCTGGGCCGGCTGCAAGAGCAGCGGTGGCGGGACGCGGGTTGAGCGACCGGCCGGAGCACGAGCCGGTGCTGGTGGCGGAGGTCTTGGCAACGATGGCGATCCGGCCGGGAATGACGGTGCTCGACGCGACCATCGGCCTGGCCGGTCACGCGGTCGCCATCCTCGAGCGGATGGCCGGTGCCGGCCGGGTGATCGGCCTCGATCGTGACCCCGAGGCCGTGGCCACCGCGCGCGCGCGGACGGCCCGGTACGGCGACCAGGCGACGGTTCTCCACCGCTCCTTCGCCGAGCTGGCCGAGGTCGCCGCCGACCTGGCGCCCGACGGCTTCGATGCCATCCTGCTCGATCTCGGCGTGTCGCGCCACCAGTTGACCTCGGACCGCTTCAGCTTCCGCGCCGAGGCGTTGCTGGACGGACGCCTGGACCCGACCGGCGGCGAGACCGTGGCCGACCTGGTCAACCGCCTGTCCGAGGCGGAGCTGACCGCCATCTTGACCGAGTACGGCGAGGAGCGCCACGCCCGGCGGATCGCCCGCGGGGTGGTGGCCGCCCGGCGCGCCGGACGGATCGAGACCGCCGGCCAGTTGGTGGCCATCGTCAAGGCGGCCTATCCCCCGGCCCAGCGCCACGGGCGGGTGCACCTGGCGACCAGGACGTTTCAGGCCCTGCGGATCGCCTGCAACCGGATGATGGAGGCGCTTGACCAGGCGCTGGTGGACGGTCCGCGCGCGCTCCGGCCCGGCGGCCGGATGGGCGTGATTTCGTTCCACAGTCTGGAGGATCGGCGGGTGAAGCAGGCCTTTCGGGAGCTGGCCGCGACCGAGCGGTTCGCTCTGGTCACCCGCAAGCCGTTGTTTGCGACGACGGAGGAGGCTGCCCGCAACCCCGGCGCCCGCTCCGCGCGACTGCGAGTTCTGGCCGCCACGGCGGTCGAGGAGGTCTGACATGGGCTCGGCCATGCCGGCTTACCGCAAGGAATACGCCGTTCCGGATCCCGAGGCGCCCAAGGCACACGACCCGGCCGCGTTGTTCGAGCGGTCGGCCGCGCGCCTGACCGCCCGCGAGCTGCTGCCGATGGCCGCCATCCTGCTTCTGGTGTCGGCCCTGGCGGCGGTGATCATCGTCTACCTGACCGCCTTCGGCCGGCTCACCGCCCAGGGCGCCAGGGAGCAGCAGCTCGACCGGGAGATCAGCCAACTGCGCGGGTTCAACGCCGGGCTGGTGGGCGACGTGGCCCGCCTCCAGCGGCGCGACCGGCTGGAGCGTGAGGCCCGCAGGCTGGGCCTGGCGCCGCTCGAGCCGGACCGGACCGAGCGGCTCGAGGTGCCGGCCGGAGCGCTGGACCCGGTCCTGCCGGCGACGCTGCCTCGGAGACAAGCGGCCACACCTGCCTACGACCGGGTCGCCATGGGCCGCGCCGCGCTGAACTGACCAACGGGGCAGGCCCATGCGGCGACGCGAGACCGATCGAGTGCTGGTCCTGGCGGCGACCTTCCTGGCCCTGGCCGCGACGGTTTTCTGTCGGCTGCTGTGGATTCAGGTCCTGCACCGCGAGCGGTACGACAACCCGACGAACATCAACTACCACCGCCAGTACCGGCTGCCGGCCCAGAAGGGCGACCTGCTGGACCGTGAAGGCCGGCCGCTGGCGCGCTGCGAGCAGGTTGCCTCGATCGCCGCCAACCCCCAGCAGGTGGCCGACCCGGGCGCCGCGGCGGCCCTGCTGGCGCCGCTCCTCAATCAGGATCCGCGCGAGCTGGCAACGGCCATCGCCCGCCGCTGGCGGCGGGTGATGCTCCGGCGGCAGGTCTCCCGGACCGTCGAGCTGGCCCTCAAGCCGCTCGCCGACGCCGGCGTGCTCAGCTTCACCGACGAGCCCTGCGAGCCGACCTACAGCCTGTACGTCTTCCCCCGCCAATTCCAGCCGGCGCCCAGCGAGCGGGCCTCGCTGGCGGTCCTGCTGGCCGTCAGCCCGCGCGACCTCGAATCGCTGATGGGCCTGGAGGCCGGCGCCATCCGGTACCAAAGCGGGCTGGATGCGGCCACCGCCAAGCAGGTCGAGCAGCTCAGCCTGGCAGGGCTGCTGGTCCAGCAGAACCCGGTCCGGACCGAACGCGCGGCCTGGCTCGAACCGATTCCGGGCTGTCTCGACGAGCTGCCCATCGATCCGGCGAAGGTCACCCGCAAGGGCGAGGACTGGCGACCACGGCTCAAGGATGCCGTCTGGCAGGCGCTGGCGCCGCTGTGGGTGGGGACCGAGCCGCCGGTCCGCGAGCAGGTCGAGAGCCGGCTCCGGGCGCCGTTCATCTACCTTCGGCGCGAGGTCCCTCAAGAGGTCGGCGAGGCGGTCGAGGCGCTGCTCGAGCAACACGCCGAGCTGGGCGGCGTGTCGGTCCATCACGAGTACACCCGGGAGTACCCGCAGGGCGCGCTGGCCCGCATCCTGCTCGGCCGCTGCGACGTGGACGAGCGCGGCGTGAGCGGGTTGGAAGCCCTCTTCAACCAGATTCTCAACGGCGTGGACGGCTACCGGAAGGTGACCGTGACGGCCTTCGGCCGGCCCATCATCCAAGAGCGCGAGGAGCTGGTTCCGCCGGTTCACGGCAAGTGTGTCGAGCTGTCGCTGGACGCGGTGATCCAGGGCTACGCGGAAGAGGCGGTGCAGCAGGCGGTGGCCGAGAACGAGGCGGACTGGGGCCTGGCGGTGGTGGTCGACCCGGCCACCGGCGAAGTTCTGGCCATGGCCAACGCCGCCGACACCGGGCGCGGTGTGCCGGAGATGAACCGCTGCATGACCACGGCTTTCGAGCCCGGCAGCGTGATCAAGCCGCTGGTGGTGGCCATGGCCCTGGACGCCGGCGTCGCCCGGCCGGAGACGACGGTCACCTGCACCGGCCGCATCCAGGTCGGCCGGTCGGTCCTGTCGTGCATCAAGGAACACGGCCCGGAGACGGTGGCCGAGGCCGTGCGGGACTCCTGCAACTCGGTCATGGTGGAACTCTCCCGAAGGCTGCAGCAGCCGCTCCTGGAGAAAGGCTTCAACGCCGCCGGGCTGCTCGGCCGGACCGGGCTCGGGCTGGCCGGTCAGGAAGCCACGGGGGCCATCTTCGAGAACACCGACGACGGGCGGTGGAGCGTGCAGAAGGTGGCCACGGTGTCGTACGGCAAGGGGATTCAGACCACCGCCGTTGGGCTGGTCCGCGCCTACTGCGCGCTGCTCAACGGCGGCCGGCTCCCGTCGCTGCACCAGGTCCGGCGGATCTGCGACCGTGACGGCGGCGTGGTGGTCGAGCCGCCGCACGAGCCAGGGCCGCGCCTGCACAGCGAAGCCACCGCCGACCGGGTCAAGAAGATGCTCCACACGGTGGTGGCCGATCCGCACGGGACGGGCCACCTGGCCGCCAGCAAGCTGTACGACCTGGGCGGCAAGACCGGCACCTCCATCGCCTACGGCGCGGGCGACCGTCGCGTGGTTTCGTTCATCGGCTTCGCGCCCTACGACCAGCCCCGGCTGCTGGTCCTGGTATCGGTCGCCGAGCCGCGCGTCGGGCTGCGCTACGGCTCCACCACCTGCGGCCCTGCGGCCCGGGCGATCCTCGAACGCGGTCTCCAGTACCTGGGCCTGCCGCCCCGGCCGCCGGCGAAGGGGGCCGGGCAATGACCCTCGAACGGCTGGGCCGGGGCTGGTTCGAGCCGGGCGCGCACGGCCCGGTGGCCTGCCGCGGCCTGACCGCCGACTCGCGGTGCGTTCAGCCGGGCTGGCTGTTCGTGGCGCTGCCCTACCTCGACCGCGCCGGCTTCCGCCACGACGGGCACGACTTCATCGCCGACGCGGTGGCTCGGGGCGCGGCGGCGGTGATCGCCACCGACCGCGCCAAGAGCGCCGGCTGCCCGGTGCCGGTCGTCCTGGTCGACGACACCCGCTGGCTGCTCCCCCGGTTGGCGGCCCGATGGCACGGTGACCCGAGCCGGCGTCTCAAGCTGGTCGGCGTGACCGGGACCAACGGGAAGACCACCACCTGTTATCTGCTCGACGACATCCTCCGCGCCGCCGGGCACCAGACGGTGCTGGCCGGTACCGTCGAGACCCGGCTGGCCGACGAGGTCCGGCCGGCCACCACCACCACCCCGGACCCGGTCTCGCTCCAGGCCCTGTGGCGCGAGGCGGTCGATCGTGGGGTCGGCGCCGGCTGCATGGAAGTCAGCTCCCACGCGCTGCACCAGCACCGCACCGACGCGACCCGGTTCGAGGCGGCGGTGTTCACCAACCTGACCCAGGACCACCTCGACTACCACGACGACCTTGAGGAGTACTTCGCCGCCAAGTCCCGGCTGTTCGCCCCCGACGACCAGGGCCGCGCGCCGCGGGCGGTGGTCAACGCCGACGATCCCTACGGGCGGCGACTGCTGGAGACGGCCTCCGGCGAGCCGCTCAGCTTCGGCTTGAAACCCGGCAGCCAGGTAGGTGCCGACGGCCTGATCTGCGCCGCCGACGGCTCGCGGTTCACGCTAGTGACGCCTTCGGGGAGCTGGCCGCAGGCGCTGCGGATCGTCGGCCGGTACAACGTGCTCAACGCCCTGGGCGCGGCGGCCGCGGCGCTGGCGCTGGGCGTGGGCCCCGAGTCCATCGCCGCCGCGTTGGCCGGATCGACCGGCGCGCCGGGCCGGCTCGAGCGGGTCGACGAAGGGCAGGCGTTCGCCGTACTGGTCGACTACGCTCACACCCCCGACGCGCTGGACAACGCCATCCGGGCGGTCCGCGCCATCTGCGCCGGGCGGGTGATCACCCTGTTCGGCTGCGGCGGCGACCGGGACGCCACGAAGCGGCCTATCATGGGTCGGGTGGCGGCCGAGCTGAGCGATCTGGTGGTGGTCACCTCGGACAATCCGCGGACCGAACCACCGGACACGATTGTCGGTCAAATCGTGGCGGGGATCCCCGCCGGGACGCGCGCCGTGATCGAGGTCGATCGGCGCGCCGCGATCGGCCTGGCGCTGGCCGAGGCCAGGCCGGCCGACGTGGTGCTGCTGGCCGGGAAAGGTCACGAGGACTACCAGATCCTGGGCGAGCAAAAGGTGCATTTTGATGATCGCGAAGTGGCCGCAGACTGGTTGCGTCGTCATGGCTGAGCCGAGCTGGACGGTCGAGCGGGTGGCCGAGGCGACCGGCGCCGAACTGGTCGGCGAGGCGGCCGGGCCGCTGGCCGAAATCAGCACCGACTCGCGGACCATCCGCCCGGGCGCGCTGTTCGTCGCGCTGAGAGGCGAGCGGTTCGACGGCCACGATTTCCTCGACCGGGCCTGGACCGCCGGCGCCGGGGCGGCTCTGGTGGACCGCGCGGTGAGGCCGCCGGTCGGCAGGGCCGTGCTGAGGGTCGACGACACGCTGCGCGCCTACGGTGACCTCGCCCGGTGGTGGCGCGCGCGGCACGACGTGTTGGTTATCGCCGTGACCGGCAGCACGGGCAAGACCAGCACCAAGGAGCTGATCGCCGGGGTGGTCGCCCGGCGGCTGCGGACGGTGGCCAGCCGAAGCAGCTTCAACAACGAGATCGGCTTGCCAGCCACGCTGCTGGGCCTCTCGGCCGGTGACGAGGCGGCGGTGCTGGAGATTGCCATGCGCGGGCCGGGCGAGATCGCCTACCTGGCCTCGATCGCCCGGCCGGACGTGGGCGTGATCACCAATGTCGGGCATTCGCACCTGGGCCGGCTGGGCTCGCGGGAGGCCATCGCCGCGGCCAAGGGCGAGCTGCTCGAGTACCTAGGCGAGGACGGCACGGCGGTGCTCAACGCCGACGATCCGCTGGTCGTCGAGCAGTCCCGCAGGCACCGCGGCCGGGTGCTCTGGTACGGCTTCGGCCCGGCCGCCGACGTGCGTGCCGACGAGCTGGTCTTGAGCGGGCTGGAGGGCAGCCGGTTCACCCTGGTCATGCCCGGCAGCCGGGCCGCCGCGCAGTTGCGGCTGCCGGGCCGGCACATGGTCCAGAACGCCTTGGCGGCGGCGGCGGTGGGCTTCGCCGCCGGGCTTGACGCCGCCACCGTGGCCGCCGGACTGGCGGCGCGCGCGGCGCTGCCGCAGCGCCAGGAGGTGGTCACCCTGGCCAACGGGGCGCGGGTGATCAACGACAGCTACAACGCCGCGCCGGACAGCGTCCGGGCCGCCTTGGCGGTGCTCCTGGACGAGCCCGCTCAGCGGCGCGTGGTCTGTCTCGGGGACATGCTGGAGATCGGTGAGCAGGCGGTCGACGAGCATCGCGCCCTGGGCCGCGACGCGGCCGGTGTGGTCGACCTGCTGATCGGGGTGGGGGAGCTGGGCGCCGAGGTGGCCGCCGCGGCCGAGTCGGCCGGAGCGGAAGTCCGCCGCGCCGCCGACGCGGACGAGGCCGGCCGGCTGCTGGCCGAGCTGCTCCGGCCCGGAGACCTGGTGCTGCTCAAGGCCTCGCGGGCGGTCGCCCTGGAACGTGCCCTGAGTCACCTGGAGCGCCGCTCGTGAGCCAGTCCACCCCCAGCCCGTTGCAGCGTCCCGACCTGCTGCTGTTCAGCCTGATCATCTCCTTGGTGGCTGCCGGCGTGGTCGCTGTCTACAGCGCCTCCTACCCGCGCGCGGCCGATGCCGAGCAGGTGCTGGCGGCCCAGACCGGCGAGCAGGCGGCGGAAGCCGCGGGCGAGGTCGACCCGGCGAGCCCGAGCACCGGGGAGCGGATCGACCGGCTGGTGGACGAGCAGCAGTCGGTCATGCGCCGGCAGTTGACCTGGGCTTGGCTGGGCCTGGTGGCGATGCTGATCGGCCTGGCCCTACGCCCCGAGGTGCTGCGCTCCGATGGCTTCGCGGTGCTGCTCTTGGGCGCCGCGGTGACGCTGCTGGTGGCGGTGCTGGTGGTCGGCACCGACCAGGGCCGCAGCTCGCGCCGCTGGCTGGAGCTGGGCCCGTTCTCGTTCCAGCCCAGCGAGCTGGCCAAGATGGCGCTGGTGGTCTACCTGGCGAACCGGCTGTCAAGGGTGCGGAGCCGGATCCGCCAACCGGCCGAGTTCATTGCGACCATGGGCGTGATCGGGCTGGTGGCGCTGCTGGTGGCGGTCGAGCCGCACCTGGGCGCGACGCTGGTGCTGATGGGCGTGGCGCTGTCGGTGCTGTATGTCGGCGGCGCGCGAACCCGGCATCTCGGACTGGTGGTCGGGCTGGGCCTGCTGGCGGTCACGGCCTCGGTCCTCAAACACGATTACCAGGGCGGCCGGTTCACCGCCTGGATGCACCCGGAGCGGTACGAGGTGCTGGGCTATCAGGCGGTCCACTGCGGCACCGGCTTTGCCCGCGGGCATTTCGTCGGTCGCGGGCTGGGCCGGAGCATCGAGAAGTTCTACTATCTGCCCGAGTGCCACACCGACTCGATCCTGGCGGTCATCGGCGAGGAGACCGGCCTGCTGGGCACCACGGCCCTGCTGCTGCTGTTCGTCGGCGTGGCCGGGTGCGGCCTGAGGATCGCCTGGCGCTGTCAGGATCCGTTCGGCAAGCTGTTGGCCACCGGGCTGACCGCCATCCTGTTTCTCCAGGCGATGCTCAACTTCGGCGTGACCACCGGATTGCTGCCGCAGACCGGGGTGGGGCTGCCATTCATCAGCTACGGCGGCAGCTCGCTGCTCTGTTTCATGGCCGCGGCGGGGCTGTTGCTGAACGTCAGCCGGCTCTGTCCGCCGGTGCGGCGTGGCCGGCGGTCGGGCGCCGCCGCCCTTGCTAGGCCGCACGGGAGCCGCTAGAATGAGGCGCGACGGACCGGCGTCAGGTGCTCGTGGACGGCCGCGTGGCCGTCGTCGCGGCCGCTGGCTGGCCCTCCTCTTGCTGACCGCCGCCAGCGGCTGGGCGGCCAAGCGCTGGGCCGACACCGAACAGGTCTTCGTGGTCGAGGTGGTCGAGCTGGCCGTCTGCCCGGATCACTTGCGGGCGCCGGCGGCGGCGGTGCTGGAGCCGTTGGTCGGCCAGACCTTCTTCGAGGTGGCGAGGCGAGCCGACGATCTGCGGCACCGCCTGGCGCGCCTGCCGGAAGTGGCCGATGCCGAGTTGGTCTGCCGGCCGCCGAACTCGGTCGAGGTCCGGCTGGTGCCCCGGGTGCCCACGCTGGCGGTGCGGGCTGGTCGCGAGTGGCTCAGCGTCGATGCCGGTGGCGTGATCGTCCGGTCCGGTCCCCGGGCCGAGGCCAAGCTGCCGCAAGTCTACGGGTTGCGGCCGGCGGTGACCGCGCCCGGGGCGCGGATCGCGCCGCACCAGTTGGCCGAGGCGACGGTGGCGGTGCGGGCCTGTGAGCAGGTGCTGGGCGCCGGGCCACGGGCCCTGGCCTTCGAGCCCGGCGGCGCGCTGCGGTTGCGGACCGCCGCCGGCGAGTTGGTCTTGCTGGGGCAGGCGAAGGAGCTCGAGCACAAGCTGTACACCTATCAGGTGATCCGGAACCGGCTCGGCGCGGCGCCGGTGTATGTCGACGTGGCGACTCCGACGGCTCCCGCCTGGCTGCCGCAGGCCGGCCCGGGAGCGGCCCCGTAGGGCGACCGGGCCGCCTCGCCGCGTGGGCCGACCGGTGTTGGGCAAGAAGGAGCCATGTCGCACGAGCGAGGCCGCAAGCCGCCGGTCATGGCCGTGGCGGCGTTCGCGGTATTGGGTCTGGCGCTGGCGGCGCAGGTGAACCTGAAACGGCACCTGTCGGTGGGTCCGCGCGTCGACGAGGCGCGGCTCGAGCAGGTGATCAAGCTGTACGAGGCCGAGCGCGCCGAGGGCGAGCGGCTGCGCGCGAAGCTGGCCCAGGCCAACGCCGAGCTGGACACCGCCCGCCGCGCCGGCTTGGCGCAGAGTCTTGAAGAGCACCAGCGGCGGCTCGACATTCTCGCCCGCTTCGCCGGCCTGAGTCCGGTCCAGGGGCCCGGTGTTCGGGTGTCCATCAGCGACTCGAACGCGCCGGTGGTGAGCGACTTGGACCAGAACCCGTACACCGTTCACGACCAGGACCTGCTGCTGATCATCAACGAATTGTGGGCGGCCGGGGCGGAAGCCATGGAGGTCAACCGCCAGCGGCTGGTGGCCGACAGCGAAGTGCGTTGCAGCGGGCCGGTGATCAATGTCAACACGGTCGGCCTGACCCCGCCGTTCCGGATTCTGGCCATCGGCGATCCGGACACTCTGAGCGGCGCGTTGACCCAGCTCCGCGGGGGAATCGTGGATCAGTTGCGGAACGTAGGAATCGAGGTCAAGATCACGAAGGAGCGCAACCTCGTGGTCAACGGACTGGTTCGTGAGCCGGCGTTCCGTTATGCCCGGCCGGCGCGCGGCATCCCGGTTCCGGCGGGCGAGGGGAGCTGACCTTGTGGCTGGCGGTGGTGGCGGCGGTGGTGGCCTTCCTGTTCGGGCTGGCGGTCAATCTGACCGCCTCCACCGCCCACGCGCCGTACCTCGGGCTGCTGGTGGTGGTGATGCTGGAGAGCGGCGCCCGGGCCTTGCGGCGGAATCTGGACGGGCTCTACACGGACCGCGGATACGGGTACTATCTGGGGAGCATGATCGTCGTGGTGTTCGGGTTGGCGTGGGTCGGCGAGCAGTTGAGCCTGGGTCGGGTGGGCAATGTCTCCTCACTCACGCTGGCCGTCGAGGTGGCGCTGTCGGTGCGCATCCTGGGGCACGTGGACGCCATCCGCGAGGCCCTGGTGACGACGCCCGAGGTGCCCTCACCGCACGAGAGCTACGGCCCGCCGCCGCCCGATCAGGAGCCGAGGAAAGCAGGTAAGGTCGCTTGAACGCGGTGCCCCTGATCGTCGGCCTGGACATCGGCACAACCAAGGTCTGCGCCTTGGTCGGCACGCTCGACGACGACCTCCGGGTCGATGTCCGCGGCGTCGGTACGGCGCCCTCCGCCGGCCTGCGCCGGGGCGTGATCGTGGATCTGGACGGCACCGTCGAGGCCATCCGGAAGGCGCAGGACGAGGCCCAGAAGATGGCCGGGCTGCCGCTCACCGGGGCCCACGTCTACGTCGGCGTGACCGGTGACCACCTGGAAAGCTTCAACTGCACCGGGGCCATCGACATCCAGCGGCCGAACGACGAGATCCTCCCCGCCGACGTCGACCGGGTCAAGGCCGCCGCCGCCAACGGCGCCCAGACCGCCGAGCGGGACATCATTCTCGAGCGCCCCCGCGAGTTCATCGTCGACGGGCGCGGCGACATCGCCGATCCGGTCCACATGTCGGGCCAGCGGCTGGAGGTCGTGCTGCACGTGGTCACCGGCGCGCACAAGTTCCTCGACGAGATCCGCCGGTGCGTCGAGCGGGCCGGCTCGTCGGTGGACAGCCTGGTCCTGGAGGCGGTGGCCACCGGCGAGGCGGTGACCAGTGCCGAGGAGCGGGAGCTGGGCTGCTGCGTCTTGGACATCGGCGGCGGCACCACCGACGTGGCGGTCTACCTCGACGGCCATCTGGCCCACACCGCGGCCATCCCGGTGGGCGGCGCGCACGTGACCTACGACCTCTCGTACGGGTTGGAAGCCTCTTACCCGCTGGCCGAGCAGATCAAGAAGGAGCACGCCTCGGCGCTCAGCGATCTGTGCGACCCGGCGGCCGTGGTCGAGTACCGCAACGTCCGCGATGAGCCGTGCCGGGCCGAACAGATCTTCCTCTCCGAGATCGTCGGCCCGCGCATGGAGGAGTTGTTCGAGCTGGTCCTTCAGGATCTCGGCCGGGTGCGGATCGAGCCCAACCAGCTCGGCGCCGGGGTGGTGCTGTCGGGCGGCGGGTCGCGGCTCAACGGCACCCTGGCGCTGGCGCGGGAGTCCCTGCAGGTGATGGTTCGCGAGGCGGAATCGCGCGAGGTGATCGGCCACGCCGAACGGACCCGCGCGCCCGAGTTCTCCACCGCCATCGGGCTGGTGCGGTGCGGCGGGCTGGATCAGCTCCGCCACCTGCAAAGGATCGAGGAGACCTCGTTCATCGGCCGGATGCGCACCTTCTGGCGGAACTTCACCCGGTTGTTCGATTGATGCGCCGTGGCCTGGGGCTCCTGGTGGTGGGTGCCCTGGCCGCGCCGGTCTTCGCCCTCGGCGCCGTGGTCGAGGTCTTCTACGACCTCGACGGCGACGGCCGCCGGTCGGCGGCCGAGGTCGGCGCGCCGCAGGTGCTGGTCTCCGACGGCGATCGCGTCTACCGCACCGACGCCGACGGCAAGGTCGAGGTGGAAGTCTTCCGCGCCCGTGGCGAGGCTGCCCGCCTGTTCGTGATCGTGCCGGGCGGCCACCTGGCCAGCACCCCCTGGCATCGGCTGCTCGACCCCGGCGTGGACGAGCCGCAGGCGATCGCTTTCGGTCTGCGGCCGGTGGCCAGCCAGCCGGCCGCGGCCATCGCCGTGACGGCGGACCCGCAGGTCGTCGCCGACGATGCCAGGGCGGTCGGGCAGGCGCTGCTGAGCGACCTGTGTCCGCCGTCGGCGCTCCCGGCGCTGGTGGTGGTGCTGGGCGATCTCACCGAGCACGGCTCGGCCCTCGAGCTGGTCGCCTGGCGGGCGGCCATGGCCTCGGCGCCGGTGCCGGTCTACGCCTGTTACGGCTCGCGCGACGGCGCGGGCGAGGAGCCGGTCGGCATCGGCCGCTTCGAGCAGGAGATCGGCCCGGCCTGGTATGCCTTCTGGAGTGGCGGGCGGTGTTACGTCGCCCTGGTCACCGAGCCGGACGTGCTCACCGGGCGCCAGCAGGCGCGGCAGGTGCGCTGGTTCCGGCGGCTGCTGGCGGCGGTGCCGGACGGCTCGGAGTTGGTCCTGTTGGGCCACGTGCCGCCGGCCCGGACCGAGTTGGATCTCGCCCGCGAACGGCACCGGGTGGCCGCGGTTTGCTACGGCCACTGGCACGAAAACAATATCTGGCGGTCCGACGGCGTGCCGATGATCGCCACCGGGCCGTACCGCGGCGGCGAATGGGGCGCCGGGACCGGCTCGTTCCGGCGCGTGACGTTCGGGCCCGACGGGGTCTTTGCGCCGGTGGTTACCGCCGGGGTGCGGCAGTTGCTCGAGGTCCTGGCGCCGTCGCCGGTGCAGCCGGCCGAGCGGCTCCAGCTCCCGGTGCGGGTCGCGGCCTACGACAGCCGGGCCGAGGTGGCGGCGGTCGAGGCCTCACTGGCCGGCGGGCAGTCGTGGCCGCTGCGGCGGGCAAGTCAGTTGACCTGGCGGCTCGACCTGCCGGCGGTGCCCGGAGGCGAGCTGACCATCACGGCGCGGACCACCACCGGCGACCGGTGGTCGCGCCGTGTGGCGCTGGCGGCGCCGGAGCCGACCCGGGCGGTGGCCCTGACCGGCCCGCCGCCGGAGCCGCCGCTGGTCCGCGCCTGGTTGGCCTCGACCGGCGGCCGGTGGCCGCCCGAGCCGACCTACGCCGACGGACGGCTGTACCTGCCCGCGCCGAACGACGATCTTCCCAACCGCTCGGCGGTGGTCTGCCTCGACGCGGACACCGGCCGGGAGGTGTGGCGCACGCCGACCCTCGGCGCGGTGCGTCGACCGGTGGTGGTGAGCGGCGGCCGGGTCTTCGCCCTGACCGGCTGGAACCAGGTCCAGGCCTTCGCCGCCAGCGGCGGCGAGGAAGTCTGGCGGACCGACCTGGTGCCTGGCCTGATCAGCCGCCACCGCTCGGCCCACACCGGCCTGACCGTCTGGCAGAGCCGGGTCCTGGCCCAGGTCGGTGGCGGGCCGCTGGTGGCGCTGGACGCCGCCTCGGGCAGCCGGCTGGGCGAGGTGTCGGTGGCCGAGGCGTACCACGCCGGGCCGTCGGCCGCCGCGGAGCAGGTGGTCGTGCCCGGGCTGTCGGGGCTGACCAGCCTCGACGCCGGGACGCTGGCGGTGCGCTGGCGGACCGCGCCCGGCCTGAATCTGGCGCGCCACGGCCCGGTCACCCTCGGCGGGCTGATGGCCTACGTGGTCGGAACGGAGCTAGTGGCGGTGGATCTCCTCGGCGGCGCGGTGCGCTGGCGGCAGCCGTTTCCCTCGCTCGGGCTGCGCCTGGGGGGCGTGGCTTTCGACGATGGCGTGGTCTATACGCCCGGCCCGCGACCGGTGGCCTACCGCGCCACCACCGGCGGAGAGCTGTGGCCGGGCGCCAAACCCGCGCCGGGTCCCGCGCCGGGCACGCCGGCGGTGGCCGGGCGCCTGGTCTGGGCCACCGGCGACGACGGCTCCCTGGCCGCCTGCAACCGGGCCGACGGGCAGATGGTCTGGCGGACCAACTTGGGCCTGTCGCTGAAGTCGGGGCCGGTGGTGGTCGGCTCGGCTCTGTTCGTGGCCGACGCCGACGGCAATGTCCACGCCCTCGTGCCCCAGGGCGGGTCGTGAGCCCGGCCGAGCTGGCGGCGGCGCTGGTCGCCTGGTACCGCCGCGAGGCGCGCGACCTGCCCTGGCGCGGCACCGGCGATCCCTACCGGGTGTGGCTGAGCGAGGTGCTCCTGCAGCAGACGCAGGTGGCCACCGTCGAGCCGTACTACCAGCGCTTCGTGGACCGGTTCCCGACCATCGCCGAGTTGGCCGCCGCCGAGCTGGACGAGGTCCTGGCCCTGTGGAGCGGACTGGGCTACTACCGCCGGGCGGTCAACCTCCACGCCGCGGCGCGGCGGGTGGTCGCCGACCACGGCGGCGTGTTGCCGGCCGACGTGAGCCGGCTGCGCCAACTGCCGGGGGTCGGCGCCTACACCGCCGGCGCCGTGGCCAGCATCGCCTTTGGCCTGCCCGAGCCGGCGGTGGACGGGAACGTCAACCGGGTGATCGCCCGGCTGGCCGCGATTGACGGCGATCCGGGACGCCAGCCGGCCAGGGGGCGGATCGAGTCCGTGGTCCGCGGGCTCCTGGCCGCCGCGCCGCCGTCCGAGGTGACCCAGGGACTGATGGAGCTGGGCGCGACCATCTGCACCCCGACTCGGCCGGACTGCCGGCGCTGCCCAGTGGCGGACGGCTGCGCGGCGTGGCGGAGCGGCGAGCCGACCGCCTGGCCGCACCTCCCGCCGCGGCCGGCGCCGCGAGAGCGGCTGCACGTCTGCGCGGTGATCGCCAACGGCCAGGGCCGGCTGTGGGGCAAGCGGCCGCCGGGCGGGCGGTGGGCCGGGCTGTGGGAGCTGCCCCGGGTCGAGCTGCCGTGCGATGCCGACGGCGCCGTGGGCCTGGCCGCCGGGCTGGCCGACCTGCTCGGCGTGACCGCCGAGATCGGGCCCCCGCTGGCCGAGCTGCGCCACGCCGTCAGCGGCGAGCGGATCCTGCTCCGCGCCTACCGCGCCCGGATCGTCGCCGGCGCTCCGCGCGCCATCGGCTACTCCGAGCTGCGCTGGACCGCCGCGCCGGACCGGCTGGCCGTGCCTTCGCCGCAGCGGCGCCTGGCCGCGATGGTCGGGTCGTCGCTCGACGGTGCCGGGCCGTGAGCGGGCGGCGCCGGGCTCGGGGGAGGGCCGGCCGAAGTCTTGTGGAACTCCGCACCGCTGCGGGTGCCGACCGATGACCACCGCCGTCCTGGATCGACGTGGCTTGCGCCTCGGGCCGTTGCTGTTCGGCCTGGCGCTGGTGCCGCTCTACGTCTGGTGGACGCTGGTGATCGAGGAGGTCGGGTTCCGCGCCTGGCCTACCTCGGTCAGCATCTTCTACCACTGCGTGGTCGGGCTGCTCGCGCTCCTGGCGCTCAACGCGCTGCTCCTCCGCTGGCTGCCCCGGCTGGCCATGAGCCGGGCCGAACTGTTGGCGATCTACACCTTGATCAGCCTCGGCGTGGCGGTCTCCGGGCATGACCATCAGATGGTCTACCTCCGCGGGTGGGTCTACGCGCTGTACAAGGCGAGTCACGATCCGGCCTGGGCGCGGTTCGCCGATCTGCCCTGGCCGCCGTACATCACCATCCACAGCGTCGAGGCCTTGGACAACGTCTTTCGCGGGTTCTCGACCCTCTACCGGCCCGAGCACTGGCGGGTGTGGCTCATCCCCATCGCCTTCCTGTCGCTGTTCCTGGCCCTGATCCAGGGCTTCGGCGCGAGTCTCAACCGGCTGGTGGTGATGCCTTGGATCGAGAGCGAGCGGCTGACCTTCCCCATCGCCCAGTTGCCGCTGGAGATGACCGGCCGGGACGGCAGCTTCTGGCGGCATCGGGCGCTCTGGGCCGGCTTCGCGCTGGTCGCGGTGCTCGATCTGTACAACGGCATCCACGACTTCATTCCCAGCGTGCCGGTCCTGCCCATCAAGGGATTTCCCACCCCGCGGGGCGCCTTCCCGCCCGCCTACCGGCCGGTCGTGCCGCACTTCGTGCGGTTCTTTCCGTGGATGATCGGCCTCTGCTTCCTCCTCCCGACCGAGCTCAGCCTGTCCTCCTGGGTGTTCTTCTGGGTGCTCCGCGTCGAGCTGTTCTACTGCGCCTGGCGCGGCTGGCCCATCCCCTTCCCGTACCAGACCGGCGCGGTGGCGCCGCACATCGTCGATCAGGGCGTCGGCGCCTACCTGGTGCTGTTCGCCGCCATCGTCTACGGGCAGCGCAACCACCTCCGCCATGCCTGGCGCGCGGCGCGTGGCCTGGCCGGGGAGCTGACCGAGCAGCGCGGCTACCGGATGGCGTTGATCGGCGGTGCCGTCTCGTTGCTCGGGCTGTACGCCTGTCTCCGTTACGTCGGCCTGCAATGGCACTACACGCTCCTGGCGCTGGCCGCTTACGGGATCATGGTCACGGTCATCTGCAAGGTCCGCGGCGAGATGGGCCCGCCGATGTACGACCTCCACTTCGCCGGACCGGACCGGTACCTGGCGCTGTACGTGGGCCCCAGCAACCTGTCCCGCAAGGACTGGGTCGGGGTGGGCTTCCTGTTCGGCTTCAACCGCGGCCAGCGGAACCTGAGCCTGCCGCACATGACCGAGGGGCTGTGGCTCCAGCACGAGACGCGGGGCAGCCTCAACCGGCTCACCGCCGCGCTGTACGTGGCCGGGGTCCTGGCCGCGCTGACCACCTGTTGGGGGCTGGTACACCTCGGCTATGAGGAAGGCTTCGACCTGATGGCCCAGGCCGGGCTGCAACAGCAGGGCTGGCAGCGCATCCAGCCGTGGTTCGAGCAGCCGGGCGGGCCGAACCTGGGCGCCCTGACGGGAGTCGCCGCCGGGGCGGTGGTGGCCCTGGTGCTGACTGTCCTCCGGCAGCAGTGGATCGGCTTCCCGCTTCATCCCGGCGGCTTTCTGCTGGCCACCAACTGGGCCGCCGAGCTGATGTGGTGCCCGATGCTGATCGCCTGGCTGATCAAGTCGTTCACCCTCCGTGCCGGCGGAGTGAAGGCCTACCGCCAGGCCCGGCCGTTCTTCCTCGGCCTGGTCCTGGGCGAGTTCGTGGTCGGCACCTTCTGGTCGATGGTGGCCTACATCTGGGACGTGACCGCCTATTCGGTCACCTGGTAACGTGGTCGGGAGGCGCGCATGGACGTCAAGCTGTCGTTCGTCGAGTTGCTCGAGGGCTACGGCCGGAGCCGGCCACCGGCGCTGGTCCGCGCCGAGGGTGAGGACATCGCCGCCTGGCAGGCGCGCTTCCGGGCGGCCATCGACGGGCTGCGCGGACCACTGCCCGACCGCGTGCCGCTCCAGCCCGAGGTGATCGAGGAGCATGACGCGGGTGACCACCTCCGCCGGCTGGTGCTGCTCCAGGTGTCCGAGCTCTCGACCCTGCCGGCGTACCTGCTGATGCCCAAGGATCTAGCTCCGGGCGAGCGGCGGCCGGCGGTGATCGCCTCCCACGGCCACGTCGCCGACGGGATCGACGCCACCTGCGGCGTGGCCGACCTGCCGCCGGAGGATCTCGACCGGCGCTACGGCCTGTTCGCGGTGCAGGCCGGCTACGTGGTCCTGGCCCCGGCCTGGTGGGGGTGGCGCGGGCGCGACGGCCACGTCCCGCTGGTCGGCGCCCGGGACAAGTGCAACGTGATCCAGATGGCCGCGCAGATGTACGGCATCAACGTGATCGACCTGCACATCCAGGACGGACAGGCTGCGGTCGACTACCTGGTCTCCCTGCCCGAGGTGGACCCCACGGCCATCGGCTGTCTTGGCAACTCGTACGGCGGGCGGACCACCATGTGGCTGACCATCGACGAGCCGCGCATCGCCGCCTGCGTCCCGACCGGGTGCCTCAACACCTTCCGCGAGCGGTCGCTCAAGCTCAGCTCGTGCGGCGTCCAGTACCGCGCCGGCCTGCTCCGCTATGGTGATGTTCCGGAGCTGTTCAGCCTGATCGCCCCGCGGCCGATGCAGCTCCAGGCCGGCGACGCCGACGCGCTGATCAACCGCGTCGACCGCGACCTGATCGCGGCCACCGTGGCCGCGGCCTATCGGGATGCCAACGCGCCGGACCACCTCGACCTGGCCTACAATGCCGGCGGCCACTACCTGCAATGGTCGCTGGCCGAGCCGTTCCTGGCCAAACACCTGAAGCGCGAGGGATAGGGCGAATGCGAGACCAGCGCCGGACCAAGGTGATCGCGACTCTCGGCCCGGCCAGCGACGCGCCGGAGCAGATCGAGCGCCTGGCCGAGGCCGGCGTGGACATGTTCCGGCTCAACTTCAGCCACGGCACCCACGACGACCACCGCCGCCGGGCGGACGCGGTCCGCTGCGCCGAGGCCCACGTCGGCGGGCGGCTGGGCCTGTTGCAGGACCTGCAGGGCCCCAAGATCCGCGTCGGGACGTTCGCCGGCCCTGAGGGCGTCGAGTTGGCGCCGGGCGACCTTTTCCGCCTCACCGCCGATCCGGCGCCGGGCGACCGGACGCGGGTCGGGGTGACGTTGCCCGAGCTGGTCGACGAGCTCCAGCCGGGTCAACGGCTGCTGCTCGACGACGGGCTGATCGAGCTCAGAGTGACCGACTGCGAGCCGGGCGCGCTGGTCACCGAAGTGCTCGTCGGCGGGCCGCTGACCGACCACAAAGGCATCAACGTGCCCGAGGTCGACCTGTCCATCCCCGCGCTCTCGGACAAGGACATCCACGACCTGGAACTGGGCGCGGACATCGGCGTCGACTGGGTCGCGCTGTCCTTCGTCCGGCGGGTCGAGGATCTGGCGCTGGCCCGGCACCACCTGCAACGGGTCGGCTCGACCGCGCTGCTGATGGCCAAGATCGAGAAGCCCGGCGCGGTGCGGCGGTTTGACGAGATTCTGGCCGAGGCCGACGGGGTGATGATCGCCCGCGGCGACCTGGGCGTCGAGACCCCGCCCGAAGACGTGCCGCTGGTGCAGAAGGACCTGGTCGCCCGGTGCGTGCGCGCGGCCAAGCCGGTGGTGGTGGCGACGCAGATGCTGGAGTCGATGATCCACCGTCCGCGCCCGACCCGGGCCGAGACTTCGGACGTGGCCAACGCCATCTTCGACGGCGCCGACGCGGTCATGCTCTCCGGCGAGACGGCGATCGGGTCCTGGCCCGTCGAGGCGGCGGTGATGATGGACCGCGTGGCCCGCGAGGTCGAGCAGAGCGATCCGTACGCCGAGCGCTTCTACCGCTTCCACCCCCAGCCCGACCCAAACATCCCGGACGCCATCTGCCACTCGTGCTGCCGCATCGCGCAGATCCTCCCGGCCCGCGCGGTGGCTTGCTTCACCTGGACCGGCGCCACCGCCCGCCACGTGGCCCGCCACCGCCCGTCGGCTCGGATCGCGGCCCTCACCCCATTCGAGTCGGTCGCCCGGCAGTTGACCGTGAGCTGGGGCGTGATTCCCCTGACCACCCCCGACCCGACCGACCTCGACACCATGGTCGCCCTGGCCCTGAACCGCCTCCGCGACAGCGAGATGGTCGACCCTGGCGACACCGTGGTGATCACCGCCGGCGTCCCGTTCGGCCAGGCCGGGACGACCAACCTCTTGCGGATCGAGCGCGCCTGAGCCACAGATGCGCACCGATGCGCACAGATAGGCGTGGCATTGGCTTCCAGCCAATGCACATGGGCAAGGATGCCCATGCTACAGGAGGTCCGGCAGGAAACCGTAACGTCCGCGGGGAATAGAGTTGCGGGACTGGCCGTACCGTTACCAAGCGAATGGGAGTCGCCGGATGAAGGTTCGTGGGTGGATGCCTCTGACGGTGGCGCTGGTCGCCGCGTCCGCGCTGGCCGATACGTTCGTGGTCGCTGTCGGGGTCGAGCAGTACGACGACCTGCGAGTCTCGTCGCTGCGCTATGCCATCGCGGATGCCAAGGCCGTCGCCGGGACCTTCCGCGCGTCGGGCGTGCCGTTCGATCACGTCACGGTGCTGACCAGTGAGCAGCGGTCGCCGGACCGGCGGCCCAGCCGGGTCCGCGTCCTTGCCGCTCTGGAGGCCGTGGCGGAGCAGGCGAAGGCCGGCGACAACCTGGTGTTCTTCTTCGCCGGACACGGGATCGAGCAGGACGGCGAGCAGTACTTGATGACAGTGGATACCCGCCGGTCGCTGGTGCCCGATACGGCCCTGCCAATGCGGCTGGTGAACAAGGCGCTGACCGGCATCGGCGCCTCCAACGTCCTGTTCATCCTCGACGCGTGCCGGAACGACCCTGATTCCGGGCGTGGTGACCGAGACGCGCCATTGACCGACGGGTTGTGCCGCGGCCTGCGGCCGGCCCTGGCGAAGCAGGGGCAGCCGGGTCCGCACGTGGCCACGCTGCTCTCCTGCGACGTGGGCCAACGCGCCTGGGAAGATCCCGGTCAGGGCCACGGCGCGTTCACGGTCTACCTGCTCAAGGCCCTCCGCGGCGCGGCCGGCTCGCCGGTGACCTTGAAGACGCTGGCGTCGTACGTTACCCGCGAGACCAGCGCCTGGGCCAAACGGGCCAAGCGGGCGCAGAGCCCCAAGCTGCTGGATCCGGACAACCAGGACATGCAGCTATTGACCCCACCGCCGGAGCCGATGGTCTCGGTCTCGTTCCAGAACGACACGCTGGCCAAGGTGGTGGACGTGCTGGCGGAGCAATACGGCGTCCCCATCGTGGTCGGCCGCGGGGTGGATGTCGAGTCGAAGGTGACCGGCCACCTGGACAACCAACCGTTGTCGGTGACGCTGAAGGTGCTGCTCAAGGCTCACGACCTGTCGGTCCAGCGGGACGGCGACGTGTACGTGATCCTGCCGCCGGGCCAAGAGGTGGAGCCCCCGGCGCCGAAGGAGGAGGCGTACCAGGTCACCGGTGACGAACTGGTGGTGGACCAGCAGAACGGCCCGTACAAGACCATCGGCGAGGCGGTGAAGGCGGCCAGGACGAACGCGACCGTCCTGGTCAAGCCGGGGACGTACCGCGAGCAGGTGGTGATCGACAGGCCGCTCAGGCTGATCGGGGCCGGCCGGCCGGAAGACGTCCAGATCGTCGGCCAGGTCGCGGAGAGAGCTTCGGGCGTCCTGACGGTGGCCGCCGGTCCCAGCGAAGTCAGCCGGCTGAGCGTTACGTTGGAGGACAGCGCGGGCGAAGACCCACGCTGCGCGGTCAGCGTCACCGCGGACGCGACGCTCCGTCATGTGCTGTTGTCGGCCCCCGAGCACCAAGGGAAGGGCTGCCAAGTCTATAGCGCGCGAGCCGAACTCCTGTCGTGCACCGTCCTGGCGGCTGCTTGGTGCGTCGAGGGTTGGCGGGGCGGAATACAGGCACGGGATTGCCTGCTGCGCGGTCGACTAGCAGGGCTCATGGTGGACGGTGCCACCACGGCTGAGCTGACGGACTGCCGGATCGTCAGCCGCAGCCATGCGGTGCAGTTGCAGGGCACGGACGCCGTCTCGCTCGTCCGCTGCGACCTCTCCGAAGCGCCGCTAGGCGCGTTCCTCAGCCCCACGGACGCCACCCTAGCCCACCAGGACTGCACCTTCGCGCCGTCCGATCGGACTGTGGCGACCGTCGCGCCGTCGGCGGTCGCCCCGCGATCGTTCGCCAAGGATGTCATCCTGGTCGACCCCGCCGGGCAGGGCGATTTCGTGACGCTGCCCGATGCGCTCCGCGCGGCCAGACCGGGCGCCACGGTGCGTCTCGTCCCTGGCAGATACGATGGGCGGCTGGTCCTGACCAAGCGCGTGACCATCGAGGGCCTGGGCAAGCCGGAGGAAACCACCATTGAGGCCATCGGCATGCCGGCGTTGATCCTCAACTTCACCGAAGCCACGGTCCGCAACGTCCACCTGTGGTCGCCCGTCGGCCCGACTCGGCTCTCCTATGCCACTACCGTCTATGCCGGCTATCGGTCGGTCGCGCGACTGGAGAACTGTCTCATCCGCAACGTCGACCCAGCGGCCTTTAGCGCTCTCTCGACCCACACGGAAGGGACGCTGGTCCTCAACGGCTGCACCGTCTCAGGCGGGCCGACGACGGGAATCTCGCCCAACGGCTCGGCCGCCCTGACGGACTGCGTGATCACCGACTGTGGCCAGGCCGGGATCCGATTCCCCGACAAGTATGTCCCAAGGCTGGGCCTCACCAACACCACCATCGAACGGTGCCAGGGAGGCGGGCTCGTTGCCGAGCGCTCGGCCGGGAGGCCGCTGGTGTCGATCACGGTGTCCGGCGGCGCGATCCGCAACAACCAGCAGCACGGGGTGCGCCTGCAGGGACCCGTCACGGCGACGTTCGAAAAGACCAGCATCGTTGCCAACGCCCTGGCCGGCCTCCAACTCCGCGACGGCGCCAAGGCGACGGTCACCGGCTGCGACCTGCGCGGCAACGGAACCGGCCCGTTCGACATCGGGCCGGGCTGCACGCTGGAGCAGAAGGACAATCAGCTCGGGCGGTGAGGCCGCTCGTCGTCCTTGACCTCGCGCAGGCCGGAGTGCTTCATGAGCTTCTGAAAGCGCTTGTCCCGCTCCTTCTTGGCGCGGGCTTCCGGAGTGCCGATGAACCGGTTGACGAACCGGTGGAAGCGGTTGCCGCGGTGGAGGTAGAGCGCCGCCAGGCCGGAGCTGCCGAGGGCGGCGAACAAGCCGTGGTAGGGACCGTAGTCGAACCAGACCCCGGCCACCGCCAGAACCGCGATCACCGTCCCGCTGACCGGGACGATCAAGAGGATCACCGTCGCCCGCGGATTGCGCAGGCCCCAGACCGTGAGCAGCGCGGCCAGGATGGGTCCGGCGCCCACCAGAGTCGGTTCGCCGGCGGCCGGGTTCAAGGCCGTGGCGGCCGCCAGCAGGAGAGTCACCGCCAGCGACACGGTGACCATGCCCCAGGCCTGGACTCGCGAGCCCCACCAGCGCTCCAGGTCCGCGCCGGCCCACCACAGGACGTAGCCCATGAGGAGGAAGAAGAACGGGTTCATCGGATTGACGAACGGGTAGGTCAGCACCGTCCACGGCTCGGCCAGGGCGGAGGTCGGCCGGCAGACCAACAGCCGGAGCAACGGCCCGGCGCCGGTGGCGCCGAGGAAGAACAACGCGATCGACACCGCCGCGCTGCCGACGATGAACCAGAAGGTCACCGGCGCCGTGCGCGGGTGGAAGCGGGGACCGAAACTGACCTGCGCCGCCATGCACCACTCCTGACAACGTAACTGTTCAGCCACCGGTTCCCGCCCGGGGCCAGGCTTTCCCCTCCTTGCAAGGAGGGGATCAAGGGGTGGTGCGCTCTGCGTCGCGTGGTCGATGGCGAACCACCCCTTATTCCCCTCCTTGCAAGGAGGGGAAAGCTTAGCGCCCGCGGTCACCAGGGCCTGAGCCGTTACCTGCCAACCCTGATTCTACCATCCCCGCGCCGACCTGTCCGATCTCAGCGTCGTTACAATGAGCCACGCGCCGCGGCAGGGCCGGGGCCGGTGGGCGCGAACAGAGCGTGGAGAGGGAATCCATGAGCACCGAGCCACCCGTGGGCCGCGCGCCGCAGCGCCGGCGGTCGTTGTTGGGCATCTTCCTGGCGCTGGGCCTGATGGGCTTTCTGGGCCTGGCCGCGCTGGTGGCGCTGGGCTCGCTGCTGGGCGGAATTGAGGGTGGCGCCAAGCGGCTGGGCAACGACCGGGTGGCGGTGATCACCGTCGCCGGGATGATCATGTCCAGCGCCGAGCCGTCGGTGCTGGGCGGGGCCGGCGGGGCGGGAGCGGCGCAGCTTATCGACGACATCCGCGACGCGGCCGACGACGATTCGGTCAAGGCGGTGCTGCTTCGCCTCGATTCGCCGGGCGGCGCGGCGGCCGCGTCGCAGGAGGTCTACGAGTGCATCATGGCGGCGCGCGAGGAGTCGCGCAAACCGTTCGTCGCCTCGATGGCCGACATCGCCGCCTCCGGCGCCTACTACATCGCCGCCGCCTGCGAGAAGATCGTCGCCAACCGGGCCACCCTGACCGGCAGTATCGGCGTGGTCATGCCGGCCTACGACATGTCCGGCCTGCTGCAATGGATCCGGGTCAAGCCGGAGACCATCAAGAGCGGCAAGTTCAAGGACATCGGCTCGCCGGACAGGTCGATGAGCGCCGCCGAGCGGCAACTGCTGCAGCAACTGGTGGACAACACCTACCAGCAGTTCCTGGGCGACGTGGCCCGCGGGCGCCGGGTCAAGACCGCTGCCGTGGCGCCGTACGCCGACGGGCGCATCTTCACCGGCGAGCAGGCCCGGAAGGTCGGCCTGGTGGACGAGCTGGGCGGCTTCTACCACGCCGTGGACGTGGCCCGTAAGCTGGCCAAACTGCCCACCGACGAAGAGCCGAACCTGTACTTCTACGGCCACGGCAGCCTGCTTCAGCAACTGCTGGAGGCCCGCTCCTTCGGTCCCTCGCGGGCGGGATGGTCGACGGTCCTGGACCCCAGCCGCCTCCCGCCGCTGTGGTTCCTCTGTCCGCAAGGCGCGCCGCAACTGCGGCTGGGGGCGGGCTCGTGAGCGACCGCGAAAAGCTGCTCCTGGTCGATGCCAACAGCCTGATCTTCCAGGCTTTCCACGCGCTGCCGCCCCTGACCACCCGGGACGGCGTGCCGACCAACGCCGTCCAGGGCTTCGCCAGCATGTTGCTCCGCCTGCTCGAAGAGCAGCGGCCGGCGGCCCTGGCCCTGGCCTTCGACACCAAGGAGCCCACCTTCCGGCACCAGCAGTACGCCGAGTACAAGGCGCACCGGCCGCCCATCGACGAGGCCCTGCTCAAGCAGTTGCCGTTGATCGACAAGCTGATCGAGGCCTTCCGCTGGCCGTCGCTGCGGCTGCCCGGGTTCGAGGCCGACGACATCCTGGGCTGTCTGGCGTTGCGCGCGGCCGACGAGTGGGACGTCTACATCGCCACCGCCGACCGGGACCTGTGCCAGTTGGCCAGCCCGCACATCACCATCCTGGCGACCCGCGGGCAGGGCGTCTCGGATGTCCACCACTTCGACCCCGCCGCGGTGCAAGAGCGGTTCGGCGTGCCGCCCGAGCGGCTGCCCGACTGGAAAGGGCTGGTCGGCGATTCGTCGGACAACATCCCCGGCGTGCCCGGTATCGGCCCCAAGACCGCGACGCTGCTGCTGAGCGAGTACGGCACTCTGGACGCGGTCCTCGATGCGGCCGAGTCGATGAAGGGCAAGCGCCGCGAAAACCTGATCGAGTTCCGGGACCAGGCGCTGCTCAGCCGGGACCTGGCGACCATCCGGACCGAGCTTCCGCTGGAGGCCACCCCCGACAGCCTGCGCCGGCGGGACATCGACGAGGAAGCGGTGGCCCGGGTGCTCACCGAGCTGGAGCTGCACGGCCTGATGCGCCGGCTCTCGCCCCGCTCGGCCACGCCGCCGCCGGGGCTCAGCTACCGCTCGGTGGACGATGACCAGACCGCGGCCAGGGTGGCCGAGGAGGTCCGCGAGGCGCGCACCGTGGGGCTGGCCTGGCGGGCGGACCTGCCCGGCGTGGCGGTGGCCACCGGCGCGGCGCGGGCTTGGTTCTTCCCGTTGGCCTCGGGCGGCGGGACGCAGATGGCGCTGTTCCACGACGAGGCCGCCGGGGACGAGCAGCGGCGGCGGCTGGAGCTGGGGCTGGCGCCGCTGGCCGACGGCTCGGCAGGGTTCGTGGCCCACGACCTGCAGACGCTGTACGGCCACCTGGGCGCCACCTCGCCGCTGCTGCGCGAGCCGCGCGGCGACACCCACCTGGCGAGCTGGCTGCTCGACCCCGACCGGCCGACCCATCCGCTGGACATGCTCGGCCAGCGCCACCTCGGCGCGCCGCCGCCGGACCTGCCGCCAGGCCATCCCGATCCGGGCGCGTTCCAGGCCTGTCTCGAGGCCGACCTGTGCCGGCGGATCGAGCCGCGGCTGCGCGAGGAGCTGGGACAGGACAAGCTGCTGGATCTCTATCTGCAGATGGAGCTACCCCTGGCGCCGGTTCTGGCCCGGATGATGGCCATCGGCGTGGTGGTCGACCGCGCCGGCGCGGCGGCCCTCGACGGCGAGCTGGGTGGCGCGATCGGCGAGCTCCGGGCGCTGGCCTACGCCGCCGCCGGGCGGGAGTTCAACCTCGATTCGCCCAAACAGCTTGGGGAGATCCTGTTCGACGAGCTGGGCCTGCCGCCTGGCCGGAAGACCAAGACCGGGTACAGCACCGACGCGGCGACGCTGCAAGGGCTGGTCGACCGGCATCCCATCGTCGGGCACCTCCTCCATTACCGCGAGCTGGCCAAGCTCAAGTCGACCTATACCGAGGTGCTGCTCAACCTGTCCGACCCGGATACCGGCCGGATCCATACCAGCCTCAACCAGACCGGCGCGGTCACCGGCCGGCTCAGCTCCTCGAACCCGAACCTGCAGAACATCCCGGTCCGCGGCGACTGGGGCGAGCGGGTGCGCGATCTGTTCGGGGTCCCCGACGGCTGGCGGATGCTCGCCGCCGACTACTCGCAGATCGAGCTCCGCGTGCTGGCCCACGTCAGCGCCGACAAGCGGATGATGGACGCGTTCCGCCACGGTGAGGACATCCACGCCGCCGCGGCGCAGGAGATCTTCGGCATCCCGCCCGAGGCCATCACCGCCGACCAGCGGCGCATGGCCAAGGTGCTCAACTTCGGCATCGCCTACGGGATCCAGCCCCACGGGCTCAGCCAGCGCCTGGAGATCGGCTTCGACGAGGCCCGGGCGCTGATCGAGGCCTACTTCACCCGCTTCCCGGCGGTCAAGCAGTACGCCGACGACACCATCCGCCGGGCGCGCGAGCAGGGCTTCGTGCAGACCATGTTCGGCCGTCGGAGGCGCCTGGCCGACATCCACTCCAAGAACCCCAATCTCCGCCAGGCGGCGGAGCGGGCGGCCATCAACATGCCGATCCAAGGCGCGGCCAGCGACATCATCAAACTGGCGATGCTGGCGCTGGACGAGCGCCTGCGCCAGGAGCGGTGCGAGTCCCGGCTGATCCTGCAGGTCCACGACGAGCTGCTGCTGGAGTGCCCGCCGGCCGAGCAGCAGCCGGTGGCCGAACTGGTCCGCCGCTGCATGGTCGAAGCGGCGGAGCTGGACGTGCCGCTGGAAGTGAAGATCGAGGTCGGCGAACGCTGGGCGTCGCTGGCGCCGATAGGGTAGGTGGCGCGCCGACTCGTCGGGACGAGCTAAGCCTCGTCCGCACGGGAGGCGAGAAGGCTCGGACAGGAATGCCGGCCGGCGGTCTGGCTCACAGCCCCCACTGCTTGCGCAGTTCGGCCATGGGGACCATCTCGCCTTGGTGCCAGGCGTAGTGGGCCTTGGGGTGCTCGCCGACCCAGCGCTCGTCGACCGGCTCGTCGGCGCGCTGGTAGCGGGTGTCGCAGCTCAGGCGGTAGCGGTTGCTGGCGTTGACCACGCTGCCGTGCATCAGGTACATCCCGAAGATCACCGCGTCGCCCATCGCGAACTCGCTGGTGCGCCACCGGCCGCCGAACTTCTCAACCAGCTCGATCGGGTCCCGGGTGAAGTGCCCTTCGGCGTGGTCGCGGTCGACGTCGACCTCGCCGTAAGTCTCGCGCACCCGGTCCAGATTGGGCGAATCGCTGAGGATGGCCAGCGGGCCCATGTCGTAGCTGACGTCGCCCAGCGGGGTCCAACAGGTGTACAGGTTGCGCGTGCCGCGGCCCATGTAGACCACGTCGAAATGCGCGCCGGTGTTCGCCCCGGTGGGCACGGCCCGGATCCACTTGTAGTCGAAGGTCAGCGACGGGCCGTCGAGGAAGCGGGCGAACCACTCCATCAACTCGGGCGCCTCGACCACCGAGAGGAACTCCGGCGTGTGGCTGACGGCCTTGGCGCCGCCCAGGAACGCGCCGCGCGCGCCCTCGGCGATGACGGCGTAATCGAGCCGGTGGCGACGGTCGATCTGCCCGTTCGCGTCCAGGCTCTCCAGCAGCACCCGCCGCGCCGCGCGCACCTTGTCCGGGTCGTGCAGCTCGCGAATGAGCAGGTAGCCATCCTCGGCCAGCCGCGCGCGCAGCGCGGCCGGATCGTCGCGAAGCGCGGTCGAATCGCGCATTTCGCCCAGCAGCGGGCCACCCAACTCGAGTTGGGCCGGGCCCATGGTCAGGGTCATCGTGCGTTTCCCTCCAACCGGTCAGCGGCGCCGGCGTTCGAGCCATCTCCGGCCCATGGCGACCACGGCAATGGTCACGGCAACCGCGATCACGGCGAGTCCGGACCAAGCCTCAGTCTGGCCCCTTGGCCAGTCGTAGTCGGGATCGATCACCATCGGCAGCCAGATGACCAGGTTGACGCCGACCACCACCACCGACACGACGGCCAGCGCCAGGCGATTGCCCGAAGCCCGGTCGTCGGAGGTCCGCTCGCCGAAGTCGACCCGTTTCACGAGCCCATCTCCCTGGCCAGCCAAAAGGCCAGCACCGTCAGCCAGAAGGCGACGATCACCAGCGGGTAGCGCAAGATGCAGCGCGTGGTGCGCTGCCCGTGTCGCCAAGCAAGGACATAGTAAGCCGCCGCGGCCGCAGCCGCCACCGGCAGCGCGTACCGACCGCAGATCAGCGCCACCGTGGCCGCCTTGCAGAAGGTGAAGGCGATCCCTTCGTAGACTTCACCCGTCGTCTTGCGTCTGCTCGCCATGCTCCGCCTCCCGCGCCCTCGGCCGTGGATAGAGAACCGTGTAGGCCACCGCCACCAGCGCCCCGGCGACGATGCCCAGGCCGGCCTGGCGCCAGGTGGCCACGCCGCGGAGCAGGCAGCCGGTGCCCAGTCCCAGCTCGATCAGTCCGCGGGCGATGCCAATCTGGATCAGGACCACGTGCCGCTGCGGGTCCATGGCGGCGAGGAAGTAACCGGCGCCGAGGGTGGCCATGGCCGCGCCCCACATGCCCAGGATAAGCTCAGCCGAGGGCATCGGCAGGGCCACGTCGAACGCCTCGGCGGTGCGCGCCGGGGCGAGCATCAGGCTCAGCCCGAAGATCAGCAGGACCGCGGCGTCGAGCACCAGGACCAACGTCAAGGCGCGCATCACTCGGCCTCCTTTCGCGCCACCGGCCGCGGGCGCAGCAACAGAGCCGCCAAGAGACAGGTGCCGATGGCCAGGACCATCATCACCAGGCCGGTCACCGCGCCGCCGTCGCCCCGGGTCAGGCCGCCTGCCAAGAGGACCAGGCAGGCGCCCAGCGCGCCGAAGCCGACCGCCACGGCGAGCAGCAGAATGGCCAGCAGCACCGACCACAGCGGCAACGTGCGCGCGGTTCCGGACAGCAGAAAGGCGCCGCAGAATTCGCAGTACCGCGTGCCGAGTTTGGAGGTGCTACCGCACCGCCGACAGACCTGCGTAGCCTCGCTCACGGTTCTCCTCCTCCCGTGCCGCACCGCCGTGGGCCAGCAGCGCCGCGCCGCACCCAGCCAGCGCCAGCGCCGACCATTGTCCGAGCGTCAAGCCCGCGACCAGCGCCCCGTCGCGGCAGAACTCGACCAGGAACCGGCCCGTCCCGTAGAGCATCAGGTAGGCCCGGAACCGGTCTCCCTCGCGCCGCGCCGGCCAGCGGCCGAGCACCGCCAGGACGAGTAGATCGACCGCGATCAAGTAGACCTGAGTCGGGTGCCGCCACGCGCCGTGCTGGTGAATGGCCCACGGCACCAGGCTCGGCCGGCCGTAGCAGCAGCCGTTGAGCAGGCAGCCGAGGCGGCCCACCGCCTCGCCGACCAGCAGCGCCGGGGCGAACAGATCGCCGGTGGAGCGCCTCAGACCCAGCCGCCGCTTGGTCGCCTCGACCGCCACCCAGCCAACCAGGATCCCGCCCAGCAAGGTCCGCCCGCCGGCGCGGGGAGCGATCAGCGCCGCCGGGTCGGCCAGGGCCGCCGGTGCGACGAACAGCCAATGCGCCAGCCGCGCGCCGAACACCCCGCCGACCATCCCGGCCACGACCACCCAGGCGGTGCCGAGGGTATCGGTCCCGCGCCGCCGGGCGCCGAGCCAGATCACCGCCAGGGCGGCCAGGTACCCGGCGGCGGTAAACAGGGCACCGGGCATCAGGCCACCTCCGGAAAGTCGACCGAGTCGGCGAACAGCCAGCGCCAGCAGAATGAGTAGCGGCGCGGGTCCGCCTCGAACGTGCCGGTATGGACGCAGCACTGCCGCAGGCGGTGCTCGTGGAAGGTGTGCGCGTCCATGAACATCTTGACGGTGAGGCGGAAGGTGCGCTCGGCCAGCCGCTCGAGGGCCGCCGGACCGGAGACTCGCGCCCACAACCCACCGAGCCGCTCGAGCAACCCGGGCACCGCGCCACAGAGGGTGCACAGGTCCCCGGTCAGCTCCGCGGCGCCGGCCCGGAGCTGCTCGCTGAAGACTCGCTGGAGCGCACCGGAGCGAAGCAGTTCGACCGCCGGCTCGCGCAGCTCGTCGAAAGTGATGGTATTGCCGATCAGCCCCAGCCAACGGCGCAGCTCGTCGCGCCCGACGAGTTTCGGCAGCGAGCGCCACTGCTCGTTCGCGCCGCGGAGCAGGTAGCTCAGGTCGCAGCAGTCGGGGTGCGAGCAGGGCAGGGGGATGAAGTCGTCGGCCGCGACCAGGCCGTCGGTCTGCTCGGCCAAGGAACGGAGCAGTCCGGTCGGGGTGACTCGGTCGAGGGGATCGAACGGGGTGTGCCGGCCGGAGCCGAACACCGGCTGGAGCGCCAGGCCCTGACAGTGCGGCGTGTCCAGGCCGAGGCGGAGCAAGCGGCCCAGGCCCCGGTCGTTGACGCCCCGGGCGACGGTCACCACCAGGGTCGAGCCCACCCCGGCGTCGTCCAGGCGGCGCAAGGCCAAGAGCTTCTCGGCCACCAGGTCTTCGCCGCGCAGGGCGGTGGAGGCCGCCTGCTCCAGGCCGTCGAACTGCAGGTAGACCTCGACCCGCGAGCGGTACTCGGCCAGGAGCGCCAGCAGCGCGTCGTCGCGGGCCAGCCGGCGGCCGTTGGTGTTGAGCATGATCCGGGTGATGTTCTGCTCGAACAGCCGCGGCAGGAGTTCGGGCAGGTCGGCGCGCACGGTCGGCTCGCCGCCCGACAGCATGAGCACGCCCAGCTTGCCGTGTTCCCGGTCGAGCATCGTCCGCACCGTGTGCAGGATCTCGTTCACACTCGGCCGCTCGTCGGCGGGCGCCGGCTCGCCGGGCGGCCGAGCGTCGGCATAGCAGGTCGGGCAGCTCAGGTTGCACCGTCGAGTGACGTTGAGCAGCAGGATGCAGGTGTGCTGGGCGTGGGAGGCGGGCAGCCCGTGGCGGTAGCCGTCGGGGAATCCGGCGCGGTTGTCGGCCCGGTCCGGGGTCACCCGCAAGGTCGGCACCCGCCACGACTGCCGCGCGCGCCACAGCTCGAGGTCTTCCTCGTAGAGTGATTCGCTCTCGCCGTGGTCGGGACAGAACCGCCGCATCCAGACGCGGTCGTGGTGGGAGACGAGCAGCCCGTCGACGAACACGCCGGGCTCGTCCGAGCGGCGCGGGCGGTCGGCGAAGCAGGCCGGGCAGACCGTTCGGGTGTAGTCCTCGATCCGGTAGTCACGCGGCGGCGGGCCGCCCGTCCCCATCGGCACGCTCCTCGGCCGGCGGTGTTGGCGGCGGACGCGGCCGCGCCGTCGGCAGACACCGTTACAGTGTGCATCCTGGCCGGAGCGTTTGTCGGGTGGTGGACGGAGTGGACGAGGTGGACGCTTGGCCGATTGCCGACCGCCGACCGCCGACCTCCCGGCTTCTCGCGCAATCCGAAGCGCATCCGCACACACGCGGCTCATGGCTCCCTGTTACCGATGGTTGCGGCGACGGTCAATGCGTTGTACCGATCCGGCACTCGACCCCGTCGTGTGGCCCGGCGATTTGGTGATGGCCGGGCGACCGCGCTTCTGGGCAGGCAAGTGCTTCGGTGCTAGACTGTCGTGCGGGGGCGAAGCTGATTTCGACGCGGTCAATGGATAGACGAGGAGGCTTATCAGATGGCCCACACTCAACGGGTTAAGGAGATCCTCTCCTGGTACGGCAGCGATTGTCCCGGCACGCTGGCGAACCTGGCGCGGATGTTGAACACCGGCCGCCTGGCCGGGACCGGCAAGATGGTCATCCTGCCGGTCGATCAGGGCTTCGAGCACGGCCCGGCGCGCTCGTTCGCCCCGAATCCGGCGGGGTACGATCCCCGTTACCACGTCGAGTTGGCGATCGAAGCGGGCTGCAACGCCTACGCCGCGCCGCTCGGTTTCATCGAGGCGGTGGCCGCCGACTACGCCGGCGAGGTGCCGCTGATCCTCAAGCTCAACAACTCGGACCTGATGTTCAAGGACAAGGATCCCTGCCCGGCGGTGACCAGCGGCGTCGAAGCCGCGCTCCGGCTGGGCTGCGGGGCCATCGGCTACACCATCTACCCCGGCAGCGCGCTGCGCACGCCGATGTACGAGGCGTTGGCCGAGCTGACCGAGGAAGCCAAGCGCAACGGCCTGGCGGTGGTGGTGTGGAGCTACCCGCGCGGCAGTGGGCTGTCCAAGGAAGGCGAGACCGGGGTCGACATCAGCGCCTACGCGGCGCAGGTGGCGGCCCAGCTCGGCGCCCACGTGCTCAAGGTCAAGCCGTCGACCGAGCATCTCGAGCACGACGACGCGCGGAAGGTCTACGAGAAGTACCAGATCCCGATCAGCACGCTGGCCGAGCGGACCAAGCACGTGATCGAGTCCGCCTTCGGCGGGCGGCGGATCCTGATCTTCTCGGGCGGTCCAGCCAAGGACACCGAGGGCGTGCTGGAGGAGATCCGCCAGCTCGCCGCCGGAGGCGCGTTCGGCAGCATCGTCGGCCGCAACAGCTTCCAGCGGCCCAAGGCCGAGGCCATCGATCTGCTCCACCAGATCATGGACATCTACGCCGCGGCGTAGCCTCAATGGTCACCTGATCCGGCCCTCGTCCCGGTGGGAACACCGGGGCGGGGGCTTGCGTTATAGGCAGCAGAGAGCGGCCATGCCGGTCTACGACTACCGCAACGCCGACGAGATCGGCTGCGACTACTGCCGCGACGGGTTCGCCGTCCGGCAGCACATGAACGACCGCCCACTGGAGCTCTGCCCCCGTTGCGGGGCCGCCGTCCAGCGCGCGGTGGTCAGCTTCTACGCCAGCGCGCCGAAGTTCGGCAAGACGCTCAACGAGAAGCGCGCCAAGCAGGCCGGTTTCTCCATCCTCCGCCGCGACGACCGCGGCAAATGGTTCGACAGCTAGCAGGGGGCCACGCCAAATCCGGGGACAGTATACCTATTTCCGCCGCGCTATTCCGGGTGCAGTATACCTATTTCAACGGCGAGACGGCCTGCCGCCGAAATAGGTATACTGCACCCGGAATAGCGCGGCGGAAATAGGTATACTGTCCCCGGATTTGGCATGATTCCTTGCTGTTACGGCAGAGCCGCGGTGAGGGCGATCACCGCCACCCGCAGCGGGCTCTCGGCGCTGACGATGTCCAGGCTGTCGATCACCTTGTCCGGCCACGGATTGTCCCACCGCCAGCCGGCCAATTGCGCCCAGGCGCCGCCGGTGGTGTGCCCGGACCAGATGGTTGGGGCCCAGGCCGGCGGGAGGTCGCCGTTCCAGTCCGTCAGGTTGCGCCGGTAGCGCAGCGGCAGCTCCTCGCGCGTCCCGTCGGCGTAGCGCACCACGAGCTTGCCCAACAGCGACGGCAGGCTCTTCTCCCGGTCGTAGATGTTGGGGTACCGGCGGACCGGCGCCGAACAGGTCGCCGCCAGGTACAGCGCGCTGGCCTTGACGCCCACCGCGATGGCGTTGACCGCCGTCGGCCAGGACCGGGCCGGGTCGCCCTCGGCGGCCAGCATGACCGCCTCGGCCGGGCCGTCCAGGACCCGGTACGGCACGCCGCGCCACCACTGCACGCCGCGGGGAAGCAGGGCGAAGTCGTTGGCCGGGCCGAGCCCGAACCAGCCGGTCCGCCGCCGCGTGTCGGACAGCGTCTGGTTGGCGTACCGGCTCAGATCGATGGGCGCGAAGCTGGTCTCGGCCGGCGGCCGGCCCCAGCCGGACAGTCGCCGCCAGGCGTCAAGCGGCTGGTAGTCGAACTGGTCGATGGCCGGGTTGCGGTTGCTCCACGAGTTCTCCGCCGCCAGCACGAACGCCGTCTGGTGCTCGGCGCTGTGGCCGAAGTTCGACAGCCCCCACCAACTCGTGCCCGAGAAGCCGAGGATCTTCTGGTCCACCGCGGCGTTGGAGAAGTTCACCATGTTGAGCGGGTTCCACCAGCCGCAGGCGACCACCGGGAAGCCGTGCTCGCGGAAGTACGCGACGCTGGGGTAGTCGGCGTCCGGCCCGTAGTGCCAGTCGGCGATCAGGATGTCCTTGGGCACCAGGTCGGTCGCCAGCCAGGTGTTGTGGGGCGGCCCGCCGTGGTGTTTCTCCAGGAGCTGGTCGCCCCACATCATCACCTTGACGCCCTTGCCGGTCAGCCAGGCGTGCAGCTTGGTGACTTCCTCGGCGAACAACTCGTGCGGCTTGCTGCCACGAGTGGCGGGATGCACGCCGATGGGCTGGAAGGTGATCTCGTCGTGCCCGATGTGGAAGATGCTCGGCTTGAACACGTCGAGCGCTTCCTGGTACAGGTCGAACACCAACGGGTAGTAGCGCGGGTCGCGGATGTTGGCGTTCCAGGCGCCCCACCGGCCGGTGGCCTCGGGATTCTCGGCCAGGTCGGCCCAGCCCGGCTTGTTGAGCACCCAGTTGAAGTGCCCGTAGACCTGCACCTGCGGGATGACCTCGAAGCCCAGGGACCGGGCGTAGGCGACCCACTCGGCGAGCTGCTCCTTGGTCGGCGCGTCGGGGCGGCCGATCTCGGGATGGCTCTGGTAGCGCAACTGGTCGTTGACCTCGAGCATGAGGGTGTTGAACTTCAGCCTGGCCAGCGTCTCGACCCAGTTGCGGAAGACCTGTCCCTCGGTCGCGGCGGGCGAACCGACATGCCAGCCGCGCACCGCCAGATCGGGCCAGTCGCGGATGTCGGTGACGCCCAGCCGCCGGTCCGGCGCTCGGTCGAGGAGCTGGCTCAGGGTCATCAGCCCGTTGCGGACGCCTGATGGATCGGCCCCGGTAACGGTCACGCCGGCGGGGGCGACCTGCAGCCGATAGCCTTCGGCCGGCAACTTGAGCGACCCGTCGTCGATGGCCAAGACCACGTCGCCCGGGGCGGCCGGGCCGGTGGCCAGCGCGGCTGGACCCAGCAGCGGGGCACAGGCGGCGGCGTAGGTGGCGGCCCCAGGCGAGCCGGCGCGCAGCCGGAGCCGAGCCGGCAGGAGGCATTGCCCGTCGCCGGGCCGGACCTCCTTCGGCCGTGGGATGAGCGGCAGGGGAGCGGCGGCCTGCGCGGCCGTGCGGGTGAGCACCTCCGGCGGCTGAGGCGCCGGGCCGCGGAAGGTCAGCCGGCCGAAGTGGGCCGGCTGGTGGAACGTGTCGCCGGGCAGCGGCGCCCAGGTCGACAGCTCCTCGACGGCGTACCGCTCGCGGCAGAAGTTGGCGCCCCATACGTCGCCGGGCCGCGGGGCCTCGCCGACCGCCGCGAACGGCAGCGCCAGCTCCGCCGACCACTCGGCGGGGCCGACCGTCGCGGCCGCCTCCCAGGCGGGATCCCAATCGACGTTGGCCGCCTCGGCCGAACCGAACCAGGTGGTGTTGAGGCGAGTCGGGAGAGCCCGCCGGTCGAACCGCGTGCCGAGGCTGTTGACCACCAACTGGCAGAACCCCGTGCCCTCGTGCTCCGGGTCGAGGAAGGCCTCGACGCAGTCGTCCTGGTAGACCAGCAGATCGTACTCTCGAATGGCCGCCTTCATCGCGGCCACCTTGGGCTCCTCGGCCACGAACGCCACGTACAGGTGGGTGGGGGTCCACACGACGCGGAACCAAGTCGCCGCCCGCGGCCGCTCGCCGGCGCCGCCGAGGCGGTAGCACGGGCCAATCCGCGGCGCCGCCCGCCAGGCCGGGTCGTCCAACCGGCCGTCGAGTCGCGGCGGCTGGGCGACCATCACCGCGTCGGCGTCGGGTATCGCGCCGACCTTGACCAGCCGCAGGTCGTCGAACCAGGCCATGCCCCGGCCGTTGGTGATGCACGAGATCTTGAAGGTCCTGGCCTGCTCGCCGGTCATCACCGCCAACCCGTGCGCGCGCCACTGACCGTCGGTCGACTTGCCCGCGGCGACGTTGTGGGTCAGGTAGGGCTGCTTCTGGTTGTCGGGCTGGAACTCGTACAGGACCAAGGTGTACGGCCCGGTGGCGCGGACCACGGCGTCGATTCGGTAGAGCGTCCGCGGCGAGGCCGGCAGGTCCTGCACGCTGCTGCGGACCCACACCGCATTGTCGTCCGGGTGCTCGATCCGCAGCGACGCGGCGCCCTCAGAGAAGACTTGTCGGTCGGCGGCGAAGACGCCCTGGTTGTTCTGCTGCCGCTGCTGGTCCCAGACGTCGGGCATGCCATCGGCGTTGCGATCGTCCTCGAAGCCGCCGTTCGGGACCAGGTTCACCTGCGCCGCCAACGGCGCGCAGGCCACCACCAGCGCGAGCCAGACCTTCATCGGTCGATCTCCGGTGACGGGGTATTGTCCGCGACCGGGCCGGGAACCTGCCGGGCAGGAGACCGCGGCGGCGACAGGAAGGTGGGCGAGGGAGTGGCGCGATGCGTGGCGCGTGCGTGGTCTGCTTGCTGCTGGCGGTGGCCGCCGGCCGGGCGGCGGTGGTGTTCGAGGAGTCCTTCGAGGCCGACGACGCCTTGACCGGCTGGCGGCAGGAGACCACCTTCACCGCGACCACGGCGGCGCTGGCCGCGCCCGGGCTGCTCAGCGCCCGTGGCCTCGAGGTCCGCAAGCTGGACACCTGCGGCTTCTGGCGGATGTATCGGAGCGTCGAGCTGACCGGCGGGCACCACTACCGGCTGACGCTCGACCTCCGCGCAGTCGACAGCGGGCCGTACGCCGGGTACTTCTTGATGGTCACCCCGCTGGCCGGCGCCAAGCCCAAGATGCCCAACCTGTTCTTCGCCTTCGATGACGGCATCTCGCCCGACAACGCCTTCGGCGACGCCTACAAGACGCCCCGCACGCTGGGCGAGTGGAAGACCACCGAGCACCTCTTCCGCCTCGACGACGAGATTACCGGGGCGGTCTTGTCGCTGGTCGTCCGGGACGGCCGGCAGGTGGTTCAGTTCGACAACCTGCGGCTGGAGGACTGCGGCGTGTCGCCGGTGGCGCGACGGCCGCTGCGCGCCTTCGCCCGGCGGATCGACTGGCCGTACGCCGAGCTCGACCTGGACCTGCTCATCCCCGGCTTCACCTACGAGGTGCGCGCCGCCTGGCGGCAGCCGACCGAGGCCGACGGGCTGACGCCGCTTTCGCCCGGCGCCAAACTCAGCGATCAGGTGGCGCCGCCCGACTCCCGCGGGATGGGCATCTCGGCCGCGTTCACGGATTTCCGCGGGCAGACCAGCGCCAGGCAGGAGCTGCCCGAAGTCTCGCGCGCCGGGCAGGAGCTGGTCTACCTGCTGACCGTCCCGCGCACCGCCGTGGCAACGCACCTGGATCTCCACAACGACGATCTGGTGCGCTTCAACCACAACCAGATCCAGGCCCAGGCGCGGCGGTTCACGGACGTCTCGGTTCAGCTCCACTCCCGCGGCGAGATCGTGGTCGACAACGCCTGGTGGCAGTACCTCTACCGCGGCCGGCCGGAGTCGCTCAAGCCGCGCCGGGTGATCGACCTGAGCGGCTTCGACCTGGCCGTCCTGGCCGAGCACCAGCGGCGGCGCCAGCCGGTGGACGCGCTGGTCAAGGAGGTCAACGGCGGGCTGTGCCTGGAGATCGGGGGCCGGCCACGCCCGCCGATGTTCGCCCGGACCACGCAAATCGCCATGGAACTGGACCTGTACTCGGAGCTGGCCCGCAACGGGCTCGATCTGGTCACGGTCCACTGCCCCTACGGCGGGGTGGCCAACCATGGCTGGTGGAGCGCCGAGGGCCAATACGACTTCCGCGACCTGGACGCCAACGTCTACCGGGTCCTGGCGACCAACCCCGACGCGTACCTGATCCTCGACCTGTACGCCTGCTACCCGCCCGGCTGGTGGGGCGAGGCGCACCCCGAGGAGCTGGCCACCGACCAGCACGGCAACGTCGTCTGGTGCCACCACGAGGGGCTCTACCAGCGGCGGTACGGGCCGTTGGCCACACTCCGGGAGCAGCGTCTCGCGAGTGACGCCGGCGACGGGTTCCAAGCCAGTCGGGGGGCGAAGTACTCCGGCTTCTACCTCCCCTCGCCGGCCTCGACGGTGGCGCGGGAGGCGGTCAACGGCTTCCTGACCGCCCTCCGCCGCTACGTCGCCGAGCAGCCCTACGGCGTCGCGGTGGTCGGCTACTCGCTGATGTGGGGCTTCGACGGCCAGTGGCACTTCATCGAGGATGCCGGCGGCAGCGACCCGCACTACACCGACTTCAGCGCGCCCATGCTGCGCCGCTACCGGCACTGGCTGAAAGACAAGTACGGCACCGACGAGGCGCTGCGCAAGGCCTGGGGCAACCCCCAGGCGAGCCTCGCGGGCGCGCCGCTGCCGGGCGTCGAGCGGCGCGACGTGGACCAGACCAAGAGCGACGGCTACCTGCTCGACCCGGCCACCGACCAGCCGCTGATCGACTACCGCGAGTGCGAGAACCGGACCATCGGCGAGACGTTGGTGGCCCACGCGCAGGCGGTCAAGGCGGCCGGCGAGCGGCAGGTGCTGGTGACCGCCTACTACCCCGACATCTCCAGCAACGCCACCGGCGGGGCGGGCCGCCAGGGCGGGCACGACTACGCCCTGGCGCAGCCGGGCCTCGACCTGTCCGGCACGCCGGTCTACCACGCTCGGTCCATCGGCCTGTCCGGCGTGGACGGGATGATGCTCGACAGCTTCAAGCTGCACCGCACGATCCCGATGAAGGAGATCGACCACCGGGTCTTCCCGGTGGTCAACCGCAGCTACTCGAACAACGAGATCTTCGAGACGCCGCGGAAGAGCATCGCCGTGCTGCGGCGGGAGTACACCAAGGCCATCTGCCGCGGCGGCGGAGCGTGGACCTTCGACATGGGCTACGGCTGGTTCGCCGATCCACTCATCGCCGGCACCGTCGGACAGGCCTACAAGCTGTTCCAGAGCGTGCTGGAGCGGGACCGCTCCTCGGTTGCCAAGATGGCCATGTTCGTCGGCGAGACCGGCAAGAACGTTCAGGGCGACGCTCGCCGCGGCGGCATCCCGCTGACGCTGGTGACCAAGACCAAGGCGGTCCTGGCCCACGTCGGCGTGCCTGTCGACGAGTATCAGCTCGTCGATCTGCCGGCGGTCGCCAGCCGCTACCAGGTCTTCTGGTTCCCCTTCTGCTACGCCCTGACCGAGCCCGAGCGGGCGGCTATCGAGGCCCTCAAGCGCGACGGCAACGTCTTGGTCTTCGGCTACGGCGCCGGCTACGCGGGCCGGGCGCTGTCGGGCGACCAGGTCTCCTCGCTGATCGGCATGACCATCGGCCGCGACGACCGGCTGGGGCTGACCGTCAGGATCACCAACCGCGAGCATCCCCTGACCCGCGACACCGACGGCTGGTTCGGCGCCGCCGGCGCGAACCTGATGGAGGCCGGTCTGCCGCGCATCTACGTGGACGATCCCGCGGCGGTGACGTTGGGCGAGCTGGCCGGCGACGGGCACCGTGCCGGGCTGGCGGTCAAGGACTGCGGAGCCTGGAAGTCCATCTACATCGGCGCCATCGGGCTGATGCCGCCCGAGCTGCTCCGCGGCGTGGCGCGCTACGCCGGGCTGCACGTGTACAACGACAGCGGCGACGTGCTCTTCGTCTGCCACGATCTGGTCGGCCTCCACGCCAGCAGCGATGGCGAGAAGGTGATCGCGCTCCCGGAGGAAGCCACCGTTACCAGCTTGTGGGACCAGAAGCCGCTGGGCCGGGCAACGCGGATCGTCCGGCCGATGAAGACCGGCGACACGGCGCTGTACCTGATCGAGCGGGAACGGAAGTAGCTGGGTCGACCGAAAGGTATTTCGATGAAGCCCGTGACCAAACGCCAGCGCGTGTCCGACCTGCCGCTGTCCGAGCCGCCGCTCAATCTGTACGGCAGCCTGGAGCCGATGATCCGCGCCATCCGCGACCACCGGCCGCTCGATCTTTGCTTCGAGACCTGGCGCGACAACCCGGCCGGCGCGTTCGTCGACTGGCAGGCCGTGGCCCGTCGCTGCGTGCTCGACGGGCTGCACCACGATCCTGGCCCGCTGGACCTGCGCGCGGAGACGTTGAGCCGTGAGCGACGCGACGGCTTCATGCTGGAACGGGTGGCTTTCAACACCGCGCCGTGGACGCGGGTCAACGGCTACTTCCTGCTGCCCGAGGCCGAGCTGCCCGTGCCGGGGCTGGTGGTGTTCCACGCCTGGGGCGGCCCGATGCTCTTCGGTCGCGACCGGGTCGTCGATTCCGGGCGGCGGCATCCCTTGCTGACCGAGCATCGGGACGGGTACTACAGCGGGCAGTGCCTGGCCGAGGTGTTCGCCAGGGCGGGCTACGCGGTGATCGTGATCGACGCCCACCACTTCGGCGAGCGCGTGCCGAAAGGGCTGAACGGCATCCCGGCTGAGATCGATCCCTATACGCTGGACGGCGAGGAGTACGCCCGGATCGACACGCTGGTCAGGGATCAGCTTTACCTGGGCGTCCGGCAGTTGATGTGGGCCGGGACGACCTGGATGGGCGTCAACTTCCACGACGACTCACGCTGTGTCGACTACCTGGTCTCCCGCCCGGAGGTGGACCACACGCGCATCGGCTGCACCGGCCTGTCGGGAGGCGGGTGGCGGACCAACATGCTGGCGGCCCTCGATCACCGGGTGTCGGCCTCGGTCAGCGTCGGCTGGATGACCGTGGCCGATTGGCAGCAGCGGCACAACGTGGCCGGGGCCATCGGCACGTTCTGTCTCCTGCCCGGCGTCTGGGATCGCCTCGACGTGCCCGACCTCACGGTCATGTCGGCTCCCAGCGCCGCGATGGTGGTGGTCGGGACGCAGGACATCATGTTCCCGCCGGAAGCCAGGGGGGCCGCGGAACGCCGCATCCGCGACGGCTACGACTGGGCCGGCCACCCCGACCGCTGCCGCTACTGGACCCCCGACAAACCCCACTGCTACGACGCCGACGTTCAGCGCGAGGCGCTGGCCTGGTTCGACCAGCAGCTCCGCTAGCGTTGGGGTCAGGTCTTGCAATCGCACATTTGTGCGATTGCAAGACCTGACCCCATGGGTGTTTCGTTACTGTCTACAGGTCGTCTTTGCCGGTGAGTTCTTTCTCCATCTCGTCGGCGGAGACGGCGATGGCCTCGATGATCTCTCTCCAGGTCTTGGCGCTGGCCGTGGTGGGGACTTTGGCGACCAGCACCACCACGCGCGCTTCGCCGTCCTTGTCCATTTCCCAACTGCCCACCTTGAGCTGCCGGCTGGCGGTCATCAATCGCTCGGTGACGTCGGCCGGCACCGCGCCGTCGTACCGGCCGGCGATGGACCAGACCTCGCGCACCTTCATCTCGCCGATCGTCTCGGTGTCGGACAGGACGTAGACCATCTGCGAGCGCTTGTCCTCGAACTCGTAGGGCAGCGCGTAGTCGTTGTCCTTGTCCACCTCGTACTTCAGCTTGAGCTTCTCAAGGAGCGTCTTGACCGACGCATCGGGCTTGTCGGCCGCCCACGCGCCAGCCACCATCACCACGAGAGTCGCGCCCAGCGCGATGAGCCGTCCAGTTCTCATCTTGGTTTCCCCGGGCACGGTGGACGTGCCCAACGCAATCCTGCGCCGCGGCTCGCGGGTTGTCAACGGCGCCGGCGGCTATGGCTTGAGCAACAGCGCCGCCTCGCCCTCGCGGAGGGTCAGGTGGTCGGCGGGCTCGGCCACCGTGCCGTCTGCCCGGATCCGGCGGTAGCGGCCGGGGAGGTCGATGGGCAGGGCGGTCCGGTCGCCGAAGTCGCTCGCGCCGTTGGGCCGGAGGAGCACCAGGCCGCGGTCGAACTCCCGCCGGAACAGCCAGGCGGTGGTGTGGTCGCCTTCACGCAGGGCGACGTCGTCGAACCAGGCCGTGCCCGTGGCGTGCATGATGCGCAGGTTGAGCCGACCCTCGGTGTCCCGTCCGGTCCGGAAGCTGAACTCGAACGGCGTCCAGTCGCACGTGCCGTGCACCGCGGCCGCGCGGTCGGCGGGCGGGAGCTGCGCGCCGTCGAACTCGTAGACGTAGCAATGCGCCGCGCCGCCGGTGAGCTGCTCGGCGCGGTACCAGCCGGAAACCGTGTAAAGCGTGTCCGGCTTCAGCTTGACGTACTGCTTGTTGATGTTGTTGGTGGCGCTGCTGACGCTGACCATCTTCAGACACCGCCCGCCGCCGCGGCCCTCGGCGGCCACCTCGAAGGGCTCGGCCCGCTGCCAGCCGGGCAACGGGTCCGCGGCCGTCGGCGGCTGCTCGAAGGCGCCGTTGACCAGCAGGTTCTGGCTCGCGGGCGCGCCGGGCCGGGCCATCGGCTGGTCGGTCAGCTCGCCCGTCGGCCGGCCGAGATCCAGGCTGACGCAGGCGGGGAGGATCCGCCAACTCGAGCCGTACGGATGCCGCCCGTAGCCGAAGTAGGTGCGCTCGCCCGCGGCGAGGAGGTAGGCCGCCACGCCGTACTCCTGATCCCGATCGAGCGACACGGGCAGCCGCGGGGCGAAGGTGGGCTCGTCGCCGACGGCGATGTGGTTGTACTGGAGCCACTGGATCTTGCCCCGCCGGTCCAGCGCCCGCGCCTCGCGCACCGCGCCGCGCACGCCGCCGGCGGTGGCCCGGAGATCGAGCCAGTTTTCGCGGCCCATCCCGTCCATGACGTAGGGCGTGGTCTCCCAGCCGTTGCCCAGGATGGGGACCTCGGGCCAGGCGATCTTGATGGCCGCCAGCATCCGCAGCATGTCGCGCCGCCAACCGTCGGCGCCGTCCTGCCGGTACTCGGCCAGGACCCGGCCGCCGGCCGGACCCGGCGGGGTCGGCGGGGTGGTGTCCACCATCAGCCCGTCGAATCCGGCCCGCCGCGACGGGGCGTAGACCGTCGCCAAGTAGCGATGGTAGTCGCGCTGGCCAGGGTACATGACGAAGTCGTCCCGAGGCGGGCCCCAGTAGTAGATGGGCACGCGCGCTTCGCGTGGAGTGCGGGCGGTGGCCTTGGGATTGGCCGGGTTGGCCGCCTCGGCGTCGCTCAACCGGCCGTCGCCATCGCGGTCGTTGCGAGCGTCCCAGCCGGGCACCAGGCGTTCCTCGACAGGCTGGTCGGCCGCCTCGCGGCCGACGTGCAGCTTGACCTTGGCATCCTCGCCGTAGTGCAGGAACATGGTCTCCAGCACGCCCGCGCGGGTTAGCCCCTCGCGCACGCAGAACTCGGCCAACTGGTCATGCTTGTCGGAGGGGACGACCAGCGTCGCCAGCAACGAGTAGTTGTAGCTGACGGTGTCCGGCCGCTTCGCGTTGGCCTCGGCGCTGTAGCAGGCGTCGTAGCGCGAGAGGAGCACCTCCAGCGGGGCGCTGAAGTGGAGGAAGGTGCGGATGGTCGGGAACCGTCGCGGCAGCTCAACCGGCTGGTAGCAGAAGCTGGCCGCGGTCGACCAGCTCTCCGCGCCGCGCGCGTCGCGCAGCCCGACCCGGTAGTGGTGGACGCCGGGGAGGAGCGGACGGCCGGCGTACTCGGCCAGGTTCAGCTCACCGGCCACCCAGCCACTGTCCCAGGCGTCCGGGGCAATGAGCCGGTCGGCGGCGGTGGCCACCTGTACCCGGTACGCCGCCTGGTCCGTCGCGGCCCACCAGAACTCGGGGCAGGGATCGGCCACCACGGCGCCCGAGCTCCGCCACTCGCAACGCAGGTCGGTCGGCGCCGCCAGCGCCACCATCGCCAGCCACCACATCGTCTCGCGCCCCCTTTCCGGTCAGAGCGTCGGGATCAGCGCCCAGCCATCGAGCAGGTCCTCGTTGTCCACGGACCAGTCGAGCCCATCCGCCGTGGGCCTGGCCTCCAGCCACGGCGCGCGCAGGTTGGCCCAATCGACGTGCGTCAAGACAGGCACCCGGCACGGCGCGGGCGGGGCGAAGGCGAGCACCTTCTCGGCGGCGCGCACACGCAGGCCGGCCGCCGCCCAGAGCGCGCCCAGCGAGGCGATGCCGCGCGGGTAGCAGCACAGGTTGTTGGTGTAGTTGGTATCGACGAAGCACTTGGCCTCGGTCCCCGCGTTGGCTGCCACCTGCATCGCCCAGTAGCGGTCGGCGGTGGCCAGCAGGTCTTCGCCCAGGTAGGCCGCCGCCTGGTCGCGCCACAGGTTCATGCTCACCCACAGGTGGTCCGGATCGGCGCTGCTGTGCGAGCAGCCGTACTCGCCCAGTGTGGCGCTGAAGGCGCTGACCAGGTCCAGCCGCAGCCGCTCGGGCTCCAGGCCCGCGGGCAGGTCGTCGACCATCATCAGGTAGAGCAGCCCATTGGTCGTATACAACGAGTAGGCGCCCCAGCCCGGCAGCTCGTCGTCGGCCAGCGGCTGGCCGCTCCAGGCGTCGCGCAGGCCGGCGGTCGAGCGGTCGAGGCACACCGCGTAGTGATCGCCCAACCAGCCTTCCCGGTCGAGCGTCTCGATCGCGGTCGAAACCGCCTGTTGGCAGCGCCGGGCACGGTCGAAGTCGCCGGCCGCCTCAAGCATTCGCCGCGCCGCGTGCAGCGCCGCCAGGCGCTTGATCCCCAGGTAGACCTGGTCGCGGCCGTACTGCACGGCGGGCGTGGCGTCGTCGATGGTGTTGGCGGTGCCGCGATCAGGAAAGCCGTTGCCGGTCGTGTCGGACCAGAGGAGATAGTCCACCAGCCGGCGGTTGGTCTCGGCGTGACGCTCGAACAGCTCCTGGCGGCCCCACCAGACGGCGTGGCCGTGGAGCAACAACAGCCAGTTGCTGTTCTCCTCGACCTCCATCGGGTGCGGGTAGCTCTGCCCGTTGGCGGTCCAGCCCTCGCCCAGGTCGTGCACCAGCCAGGCGCCGGCCTCGGCCTCGGTCAGGTGGCCGGTCCACTGGTCGAAGATCAGCTCCAGCAAGTCGGGCCAGAAGCCGAAGAAGGCCGGCGCGTCGTTGTACTCGACATCGACCGTGCTGTTGTACCAGCACGAGCCCTCCCACACGCTGAACCAGTCCCGGCCGGCCACCTCGGCCCACAGCGTGCAGCTCAGGAAGCTGTGGAAGCTGAAGGCGATCAGGTCCTGCAGCGACTTCGGCAGCGAGCTGCCGGTGATCAGGCCGTCGAGGAAGTCGGCCGCGGCGACCATCCGCCCGTGCTCGGCCCGCGCGTAGTCGAGCACCGCCTCGGGCGAGCCGAACTCGCTCACGTAGCGCAGCGGGCCGGCCCGGTGTCCGGCCTCGAAGCACGGGTCGGCGAACCAGCCGGTCAGGGCCAGCCAGCCTTCGGCCACGCCGCCGGCGGTGTCGTAGGCGAGCTCGAGCCCATCCTCGGTCACCCGCCAGTCGCCGGCCAGCGGCGCGATCTGCCCCAGGCAGTGCGCGACCGGCGCGCCGGCGGTCCGGGCGGTGGGGGCCAGCTCGCGCGAAACGCCGCCCTCGCCCGAGGCGCGGCGCGCGCGGATGGTGGACGAATAGTGGACGGTGTGAACCTCGCCGTCTCGTGACGTCTCCGCTTCGGGCAGGCTCAGGGCGCAGCGCAGCACGCCGCGGCGGGCGCAGTCCGGGTGCGGCCCGGTCCAGCGCAGCCGGCGCTCGAGGCGCGCGACGGTGACGTGGACCAGGTACAGCGGGGCGATGGACATCCGTCGGTCGCCGGGCAGGAAGGGCGCCAGGAGCTCGACGGTGAGTCGGGTGTCGGCGGCCAGGTGGTACGCCTCGTAGACCACCCGGGTCATGGTCTGGCGCTGGTTGAGCAGCTCGAAGCCCGGCCGGTCGCCCGCCAGCGGCAGCGCCGCGGTCAGGCCGGAGTCGTCGCGTAGCTCGACCAGCAGCTCGCCGCGGAGCTGGTGGAAGAGGCCGACGGCGCCGTAGAGCACCTCGCGGCGGATGGGGTCGAGCTGGAGGCTGAACCGGCTGCCCAGCCGGCCGAGGCAGGTGTTCTGCGGCGTCACTCGGCGACCTCCTCGGGCTGCTCCAGGGCCGAGGCGTCGCCGAGCAGGTCGGCGGCCGAGGACAGCCGGGCCTTGAGCCGGCCGGCGGGTCGGCCGCTCAGGTGGGCCAGCAGCCAGGTCAGGCTGTGTGCGGGCAGCTCGCCCCGGGTATGCAGCCACGGCAGGAACAGGCTCGGCTCGACGACGATCCCGACATGGAACAGGCCGGTGCCAGGGTCGGCCACCAGCAGGAACATGACGATCTCGCCGACCGGCACGCGCACCCCGCTGCCGTCCGGCCGGAGCAGCTCCAGCTCGCGCCGGCCACCGTCCACCACGGCGAACTCGTAGGGGCTGGGCGCGTCGCGCAGATCGCGGCTCAGCCCGTCCAGGGCGGCCAGGATCAGCAGGCTGGCCATCACCGCCGCCGCGACCTGCGCCTCGGGTGTGTTCAGGAAGGCAATGGACGCGAGCAGCGCCAGCCCGGCGCCGCCCGCCACCAGTCTCCGGCGCAGCCGGCGGCGCTGCCTGGCCAGGACCTGCGCCCAGGGCTCGGTGAAGTGCAGCCGCGTGCCGCGCAGGGTCACCTCGCACTGGCTCCAGGTGCCGTCGCGCAGCCCGCGCGGCAGGGATTCCAGGCGTCGTCGCAGTTCGGTCATGGCCCCTCGTCCTCGGGCCTGGCTTGCATCTGCTGCTCCAACTCCTCGCGGGTCATGCCCAGCGAGCGGGCGAGCTGGGCGAGAAAGCGATCGTGCAGCTCATCTTCATTTTCGACCGGATCCCGGCCGGTGGCCAGAATCGCCCGAAAACGCGGCGCCTGCTGGTCGACCAGCAGGACCAACGTGCCCAGCACCCGATGGAACTGGCGGTAGGTCAACGGTGCGTCCTCCAAGGGGAGGATGATCTCGCAGTCGACCTCGCCGTCGCTGGCGTCCAGCCCGAACCGGCCGAGCTTGATCTGGTAGTGCAGCTCGAGGATCCGCCGGCATAGCTCGCCTTCGTGGGGCGACCCGCCGATCCCGACCACGCGCGGGATGCGCAGGTGGAGGCAATCGCCGTCCTCGCTCAGCCGGAGCTCGATCTCATACCGCCCGTTGGCGCCTTCGGCCCGGCAGACGACCTGCTCGCCATCGACATCGACCAGATACCGCCGCCCATCGCGGCGGAGATAGCCGATCACCTCCTCCAACGTCGTCGCCATGCGCCGCCATTCGCCGCGCCGCGGGCCGGACCTCTCGCCCGGCTTGCCGCCTGGTGAGGGCCGGGGTATCATGGTCCGCGGCGCCGGCGCGGGAGACGGCGGGGCCTGTTGCCGAACTCGCCTGCGAGGTCGCCAAGCGATGGATGACGTCGATATCTGGCTCGCGCAAGTCCTGTCGCACGAAGACGCCGACTCCGAGTTTGGCCGCGTGCGGGCCTACCGCAAATGCGTCCGCTACGCGGAAGAGCAGCTTTTCGACGACCATCGCTGCAACCTCTTCCTGCTCCGCGCGGCCGAGCGGCTGGGCCAGCCGCCGATGGCCATCGACGTCGTCCATCACCTCGTCCCGCTGCCCGACAAGGCCCGCGCCATGTTCTACTACTCCGAGGAAGAAGGCCCGGTGCTGGTCGGCAACAAGCACGCCCTGCGCTATTTCTCCAAGCTGCTGGGCGAGCTGGCCAAGTCGCGGCTGCCCGGCGAGAACGTGATCCTGGAGGAGGGCGTGGCGCCCTTCCTCGGCGACAGCTACGGACTGACCATCTACTGCGAGAACGAGGCCTGGTTCGACGCCGTCGAGGAAGGCACCGAGGAGGAGTACGTCGGTCAGTGGGAGACCGAGCTCCACGGCCGGATCGTCAGCTCCGAGGAGATCGCCGCCTTTCAGCTCTCCGGTCCGGTGCCCACCTCCCTGGCTATCAGCCCGCAGAAGATCTACAAGGTCACCGGCCTGGCCGAGTTCCGGGCCGACGGCCAAATCCCCCGCAAGCCGTACCGCCAGGAGCTCAACCAGGTGCGGGTGGTCTCGTTCGTCGATGACGACGGCCACCAGGTCCAGCTCGGCCTTGATCTGGAAGACCCCGACGTCACCTTCTACTATTCCTGGCACCTCGATCAACTCGCGGGCGCCTGACCGCCCGCAAGCCGTCGGTAACATCGCCGCTGAACCTTGCCGCTCGCCCCTCGTCCATGCCAACGAAACGCTTCAACCGTGGTGAGGAGGATAGGACGATGTTGAGGCAACGACGGTTCTGGGCTCTCGCGGTCGGCCTGGCGCTGCCGGTCGTGGCGGCCCTGGCCGGTGACGGCCAACAGGCCGGCAAGGACGGCGCCAAGGCGTCGCCCGAGCAGATGTTCAAGCACTTCGACGCCAACGCCGACGGAGTGCTGACCGCCGACGAAGTGCCGGCCAAGGCCTGGGAGCGGATCGCCAAGGCCGATCAGGACGGCGACGGCAAGGTCACCCTCGAAGAGGTCAAGGCCGGCCACCGCGACCAGCCCGGCGGCAAGCCGGAGCCCGGCCAGATGTTCGCCAAGGCGGACCAGAACGGCGACGGGAAGCTGACCGCCGATGAGGTCCCGGCCGAGCTGTGGGAGAAGGTCGCCAAGGCCGACAAGGACGGCGATGGGGCGGTCACCAAGGAAGAGTTCCAGGCGGCGCACGGCGGCGGGAAGCCCGGCGGGCCCGGTGATGGCGGCCAGTTCTTCGCCAAACTGGACAAGAACGGCGATGGCAAGCTGACCGCCGACGAAGTCGCGGCGGAGCAGTGGGACAAGCTCTCGAAGGCCGACAAGGACGGTGACAAGGCCATCAGCCAGGCCGAGTTCAACGCGGCCGGCGGCAATGACCCCTACCGCATCTTCGCCGCCGGCGACAAGAACGGCGACGGGCAGTTGACCGCCGACGAGGTCGACCCGCAGAAGTGGGAGATGATCGTCAAGGCCGACCGCAACGGCGACGGCGCCATCACCATGGATGAGCTCCGCGCCCTGCGTGGCGGCCAGGGCGGTCCCGGCGGCAAGCCCGAGCCCGGCGAGTTCTTCGCCAAGGCGGACAAGAACGCCGACGGCAAGCTGACCGCGGACGAGCTCCCGGCCGAGCACTGGGAGCGGCTGTCCAAGGCCGACAAGGACGGCGACGGCGCGGTCACCAAGGAAGAGCTCCAGGCGGCGCGCGGCGGTCAGGGCGGCGACCGGCCGGCTCCCGGCAAGCTGTTCGAGAAGTTCGACAAGAACAACGACGGCAAGCTGACCGCCGAGGAAGTGCCCGACGAGCTCTGGGCCAGACTGGTCAAGGCCGACCAGAACGGCGACGGCGCCGTCAGCAAGGACGAGCTGCCGCAGCACGACGGCAAGCGCGAGGGCAAGGGATAGACCCGGCGGACCGGTCCCCCTTGAAACAGCCCGGCGGCCGGCAGGCCGCCGGGCTGTTTCATCGGAAGTCGGAGGTGGTGGCCAGGTGCCAGGTGTCGCCGCGGTCGGCCGAGACCAGGATGGTCGGCTCGCTGGGCGGCGGGGCGTAGAACTCGTACTTGTGCGGCGCCGGGCCGAGGCAGTTGCCGACCGGCCAGCGCGGGCCGGCCTGGTCCGACAGGAACGACTCCTCGCGGTCCGGCCAGATGTCCAGGTAGGCCAGCAGCTCGTCCCGGAAAACGCAAATGCTCGGGCTCTGGGACCAGTAGCAGAGGAACAGCCGGTCCGTGGTCGGGTCCAGCACCAGCTTGTGGTAGTAGACCTTGTAGTACGGCTTGTACGGCAGCACCAGGTCGCGCGGCTTTTCCCACGGCTGGCCGGCCCGTTTGCGGTGCAGCGAGAGCTTGAAGTAGTAGCCGGGGTCCGAGTTCCGGGTCACCGTGTAGAGGGTGTCGTGGCGGTCGATCACCAGGCCGGCGTACGACGTCGCCTTGGCCACCTTCTCCGGCGCCGACCAGGCGCCGAGGTCCCACGGCCGGAGCGAGTGGACGTAGACGAACGGATCGTGGTGGCCGTTGATCACCACATGGAAGATCCCGCGGCTGTCCACCGCGAGGCTCGGCCAGTTGTGCCCGTCCTCCGCGTTGCGCCCGCCGAAGCCCATCAGCACCGGCGCCGACAGCTTGCCGGTCGATCGGTCGTAGACCACGGCGACGTTCGGCACGCCGTCTTCCTTGGTCCGGCCGGGCAGGACCTCCAGTCGGCCGTAGACCAGGAACACCCGGTCGCCGTGGCTGACTGCCTGCCCGGCCTCGCCCGAGTGCGGGGTGAAGGCGATGGCCTGGTCGGCCACCTTCACCGGCGGCGGCAGCCGCAACGACCCGTCGGCCTGCTTCTCCGGCAGGAGCAGGTAGTTGATGGTCGGTGAGAGGTAGCGGCTGAGCAGAATCACCGGTGGCCGGTCGAGCACGCCGGGGCGGTGGTCGTCCACTTTCTCGAACCGGGCAGGGTAGTTGGGCAGCCGGTGGATGGTCCAGGTCTTGAGCCCGTCCCGCGAGTGGAGCAGCAGTCCGGTCCGAGTCTTCCAGTCGCCGCCGACGTCCTCAACGAAGAACAGCGCGTAGGCGTCGCCGTCGCGATCGAAGCGCAGGCCGACGTCGTCGCCGCTGGCGTTGTCGATCACCCGCAGCCCCGTCAGCCCGAGCTCCCGGCGCGCGTAAGGCTCGATCACCTCGGTCAGGTCACGGTACGTCCACCGCCCGTCGTCGCCGACCCATTGCAGGCAGGTCGAGCCATACCGCAGGTACACCCGGCCGCGTGGGTCGACCGAGACGAAGCCGGGCTGGAAGCGCGGGTAGTACCCAGCCAAGGCCCGCTCGGCCAGGAAGTAGGGCCGGTACTGCACCGGCGCGGTCACCGGTGCGTCGTGCGGCGTCTCCGGCCAGCGGTGGTTGAGCAGAGCCGAGTCGAACAGCGGCGCGCGGTGGGTGACCGGGAGACGGTCTGGAACCGGCGCGACGCCCGGAACCAGCGCGGCCGGCGGCGCGCTGGCCAGGAGTCGCAGGCCGTCCAGGTGGAGGACCGTGTACGGATTCGGCTGCCGGTCGTGGATCTTGGTGAACAGATAGATCCCGCCCACCTGGTCCCAGCCCGCCGGCCGGCCCAGCGGCACGAATCCAGCGAACGGCAGCACCACCGTCCGCCACCCGGCCCAGTCACTGCGGAACGACTGCAGGTACCAGTCCCGCCAAGCCGTTTGATCGCTGTCGGCGAGCACGCCGACGGTCACTTCCTCGCCGGTCGCCACCTCCGAGTAGACCTCCAGCGACAGGCCCTGCCAGGCCGTCCAGTCGCGTGGAACGCGGCAGGTGTGCACGGTCGGGTAGCGGGGATGATTGGCCCACACCCCGGACCGGTTGCCACTCTTGACTCGCTGCGAGCCCAGCTTGACGCCGTGCGCCAGCGCCTCGAAGCCGTCCCACCGCACGGACCAGAGCGTCTCGGGCGGCATGTCGCGGAACGCCTCGGGCGCCGTCAGCCAGGCCCCCTCCTCCTCGAAATCCAGCACCGCGTCGGTATAGTCCGCGGCGCCCGCGGATGCCGCCGCCAAGATCACCCACCACAGCCGGAGTCCAGCCATCCGTCGTCCTCCAATGCGGACTGCCACGCCGCCGCCTTCCCCGTCACATCGGCGCAACCTGCCCTGCGCCATACTGCCCACCGGACTCTCCGCCCTGGCACGGGACTTGCAGTTGCGGACGTGTGAACATTTGCTCTTGACACGAACACTTGTCGTCGTATGATGCGCGAGAGAGCGGACGATATGCATTCTGAGTCCGGGCTGAAACAATGCTCGGGGGGTCGTGTCGAAACGAGGGCCAGTCGGGTGGACACCGAGATGAGGACCACCGTCACAGACAAGTCCGCGGTCAACGCCGAGGAGCTGTTCCGGCTCGACGACGATCCGGCGTGTCGCCTGCTGTCGGCGGGCGAGCCGGCCTGGCGGGCCTTGGACCGCCTGTCGGACTGGGTCGCCGAGCAAGCCGAGGCGTACGGCGTGGTGGTTGAGCGCGAGGGCGTCTACAGCGAAGGGTTGGTAGTCCTCGGCCGCGACGTGGTGATCGAGCCCGGCGCGTTTCTTCGCGGGCCGCTATGGATCGGCGACGGGGCGGCGATCCGCCACGGCGCCTACCTGCGCGGCGAGGTGGTGGTCGGCGCCGGAGCCGTGGTCGGCCACTGCACCGAGATCAAGCACAGCCTGCTCTTGCCGGGCGCGGCCGCGCCGCACTTCAACTACGTCGGCGACAGCGTCCTCGGCCGGGACGTGAACCTCGGCGCGGGGACGGTGCTGAGCAATCTCAAGCTGGACCGCCGCCCGATCCGAGTCCGGGTCGGGCAGCTCAGCCTGGACACCGGGCGGACCAAGCTCGGCGCGATTCTGGGCGACGGCTGCCAGACCGGCTGCAACACGGTGCTCAACCCGGGCACCGTCGCCGGGCCGGGCTGCCTGTTCTATCCGCAAGCGAACGCCGCCGGGTACTTCCCGCCCGGCGCGGTGGTGACCAGCGCCGTGCAGCTCCATCGGGCCAAGGAGGCCGGGCATGAGTGAGCACCTGTTCGGGACGGACGGTGTCCGGGGCGTGGCGGGCGAGTTCCCGGTCGACGCCGACGGGGCGCGGCGGCTGGGCCTGGCCATGGCCGGCGCCGCCTGCGGTGGTGGCGGCACGGTGTTCGTCGGTCGCGACACCCGGCCGTCGGGGATCGCTCTGACGGCGGGCCTGAGCGACGGTCTGCGCGCCGGCGGCTGCGACGTGGTCGAACTGGGGATCATCCCGACCCCAGCCGTGGCGTACTTCGTGCAAGCCTATCGCGGCGTGGGAGGCATCTCCATCTCGGCCTCGCACAATCCCGCTCCCGAGAACGGGTTCAAGGTCTTCGGCCCGGGCGGCGAGAAGCTGTCCGAGGAGGTCGAGGCCCGGGTCGCGGCGGCCTTCGCCGCCGAGCCGGGTCCGGCAGCGACCCGCGGCGGCTTCGCCGAGCGCCGCCACGCGGCCGAGGAGTATGTCGACTTCGCCGTCTCGACCGTGCCCGCCGGCGCGCGCCTGGCCGGGCTGAAGATCGCCCTCGACTGCGCCCGCGGCGCCACCTCGGTGACCACGCCGCTGGCTTTGGCGCGGCTCGGCGTGGAGCTGGAAACGACCTGCTGCGACACCGACGGCAGCCGGATCAACGAGTCCTGCGGCTCGCTGCACCCGGAGACCGTGGCGGCCGTGGCGCGCGAGCACGGTGCCGATGTCGGGCTGGCGCACGATGGGGACGGCGACCGGCTGGTGCTGGTCGACGAGTTGGGCGAGGTGGTCTGCGGCGACCGCATCCTCGGGCTGACCGCCGCCGCGATGTACGAGCGCCACGAACTGACCGGCGATGCCGTGGTCGGCACCATCCTGTCCAACTTCGGCCTCGAGCGCTGGCTGCGCGAGCAGGGGCTGACCTTCTACCGCTCCGACGTGGGTGACCGGAACGTCTGGAACATGATGCGCCGGCACGACGTGGACCTGGGCGGCGAGCCGTCCGGCCACACCATCATCCGCCCGCTGTCCCGCACCGACGACGCGCTGCTGACGGCCCTCCACGTGCTCGCCCTGATGTCGGTGACCGGCCGCCGTCTGCACGATCTGTCCAGCGGCATTCCCCTCGTGCCGCAGGCGACGCGGAACGTCCGGGTGGCGCACAAGCCGTCCCTGGCCAGCCTGCCCTCGGTCCAGACCGCCATCGGCGAGGCGGAACGGCAGCTCAACGGCGACGGGCGGCTGGTCGTCCGCTACAGCGGCACCGAGCCGCTGGCGCGGATTCTGGCCGAAGGCCCGGACCCGGAAATGCTGTCGCAGGTCGTGACCCGCGTCGCTTCCTCCTTCGCCGCCGCCGGCGTGGCGGCCTGACCGGCTACCCGAACACCTCGGCCTTGGCCCGGGCGTAGTGTTCCTCGACTCCCAGCTCGAAGTACACCTCAATCGCGCCGAGGTAGTCGTCGACGATCTCCCAGTGGTTCGGCAGCGGCAGGAACGAGGCCCGGCCGAGGTGGCCCTGACGGCCTTCGAAGGCGATCCACATCAGTTTGGCCCGGCGGTGCATCAGGGCCGAGTTGAAGTAGAACCCCGGCGGCGTGGGCGGATCGCCGTCGCCGTGGAGTCGGCCCAGCGGCCGCCCCTTGGCGCCGAACAGCGCCTCGGCCCGGCGCTGCCACTCGCGCATCACCGGCCAGTACGGCGCCTCGTGCGAGCGGACCTGGAAGGCGAAGTTGTAGCCGCAGGCGTGGAGGTCCAGCACCGCCTGAAGCCCGGCCTCGCGGACATCGTCCAGCAGCGCCTGGACCTCGACCGCTTCCGAGTGCTCGTCCGACAGACGCCGGTTGATCGCCCACCCGGCGCCGTTGAACTGCCCGCCGACGAACAGCGCCTCGGCCGGGTCGAAGTAGTAGCACGGCTCGGCCGCGTCGGCGTCGTACGGCACCAAGTCCCCGTTCAGCTTCAGCCCGCTGGCGTAGACCACGCAGGTTTCCAGCCCCTGGGCGTGGAAGCTGTCGGGACAGACGCTGCGCCCGTCCGGGTTGAAGCAGGGGATGACCGACAGGTCGATCTGTTCGGCCAGCTCGAGCAGCCGCTGGTGCGGCCGGCCGTCGAGATCGCGACCGGTCTCCAGCAGATGGATCAGGTTCATCGCCGCGGCCACCGTCCCCGGCTCGTGCCCGTGCGTGCCGCCGATCACCATCAGCTTGACCGCCCCAGGCCTGGGATACTCGACGACGTGCAGCGGATAGCCCAGCGACGAGCTGCCGAAACAGCGCCGCGCGCCGCGCCGCACCTGGCGGCGCAGATAGTCCTCGACCAGCCCGAGATTGCCCAGCCAGACCGGCGGGACCGCGATGCGGGGGATGGGGATGCTCACGGCGACCTCTCCTGTGGCGGGGAGTTCGCGGTTCAGGCGGGCGGCTCCTGTCGCCGCGGCGGGTCGCTCAGTAAATGAAGATCCGGTGCCCGGTGGCGCCGGTGAACGCGTCGATCACCACCCACACGCCCGAGGCGACGAACTGGCCCATGGCCATGCCCAACACGAACGGAGTGACCTTGCGGTACAGCCGCAGGCCGCCGGCGCGGAGCACCGCCACCTTGGTCGCCCAGCCCAGGAGCATGTCGAACCACAGCTCCTTGCCCGGCTGAGTCCACCCGATGATGAACCCCAACGGGCTCAGCGGCCACCACAGGTAGGTGTAGTGCAACCGGCTCAGCGCGTCGGTGACCAGTCCTCCGGCCAGCATCCACCAGAACGGCTGCAGGGTCACCTGAATGGGCTTCTCGATCCACGACGAGACAGCGGTGAAGGCGTAGGTGATGGCGCCGTAGAAGAGCCAGGTCCGATCGAAGTTGCCGCCGCCGTGCTTGTAGGCCAGGCGGATGATGGTGTAGCCGCCGACCACAAACGAGACCAGCACCGCCAGCGCCGAGAGGAGCAGCAGGTCCCGCCGCCGGCCGCGCACCTCCTCCCACATCTTCATCGCGTGGGCGTAGAACGAAACGATGTGCACGCGAATGTCGGCCGACCACGGAAAGGCCATCGCCAGGGTACCCATCCCGCGGTGCCCGACGCCACTGTTGCCGAACGTCTCGAGCACCAGCACCTGTGAGATCAGCGCCGCTCGCGAGACCGGGATGCCGCCCTGCGCGATGCCGCGCGTCAGGGCCAGGAAGGTGATCATCGCGCCGACCACGAAGACCAGCGCCGGCACGACCGGCAAGCCGCAGAAGGCCATCCACCAGATCATCACCGCGAACCCGCCGAAGGCCGTCCACAACAGCCGGCGATCGGCGCTGGTGAGCCGGCCGGCCCCGGCGCGACGTTGGTCGCGGAGCCAGAACCACAGGCTGTAGGCGACCACCACCACCATCCCGCCGAAGGCCATCGACGAGATCACCTGCCCGCCGGCGCCGTACGGCACCATCGGGCCGGGGTCGATCCCCAGCCGGAGCAGCAGCGGGTCGGCGAACAGGGCGATGAACCCGAACACCGCCAGGCTGAACGCCACCTGGGCCTTGGCCAGATAGGCGAAGGCGATCACCGCGAAGTTGAGGAAGATCAGCACCGATCCGCGGACGCCCATGAGGCTGATCGGCAACCCGCGCCGCAAGCGGATCAGCACCGGCGCGGCCGGGATGTAGAAGTGCAGGCCCTGGGCGGAGACCAGGGCGAAGGTGAGGGCGAACCCGACCCACATTGCCCGGTCGTGGAAGAGCGCCGGCAGCCCGCCGCGGTGCGGCACGTTGACCATCTCCAGGGGCAGTTGAATGAGCGGAAAAACCAGCCGCTCCTGGAGAATCCAGTGCCGCACCCAGACCGAGCAGAGGCAGATGGCCGCGGTCAGGAAGGCGGCCGCGAACACCGCCCAGACCAGCAGGCACGGCCACCAAGCGGACCACGGGATGGGCTCGCCGCTGGGCAGGCCCTCGAAGAACCAGCGGATGGCCTTCTCGCCGTGCGGCAGCAGCCACGGCTCGATGGTCGGCCCGATGGTCTCCCACCAATGGTTCTCGGGCGTCGAGTAGTACCGTACCCCGGCCAGGTAGGGGATGACCTGCCCGACCATGCCCCAGTGCGCCGCGCACGAGGTGATCAGCATGGACACGAACACGGCGGTCAGCTCGCGCCGGTCCAGCCCCAACGGAGCGGCCACCCGGCCCACTACGGCGTTGACCACCACCAGCACGAACAGGTAGGCCATCGCGCCGGTGGGCATGGTCGAGTTGGCCGGGTACGTCCCGCGAATGATGTACTCGACGTACGGATAGGTGACGGCGACCACCACCGCCCCCAGCACACCCATCAGCAGCCCGCGGAAGCTCAAGCCTCCGCGCGCCCCGTCGTCATCCGCCCTAGCCGTCTGCTCGTCCATCGTCGCCGGGTTGGACGGCCAAGGCGCTGTTCCTGCCGGCCGGTCGGGTTTGGCCGAGGCCGGCAGGCGCGGCGCGGCGCGCGGGGAAATGAGCCGGCCCGGACCGCCGGGACTTCAGGAGAGTGGCGTGCGCTGGCAGGTCGGCCTACCGCGGGCGGTGCAGCTCGTGATCGATGATGTCGGCTGGCGAGAAGGCTGGCGGCTCGATGACTCCGGCGGGCCGTTCCGGGCCGGAATCGACCGGCTGCTCGGGCTCGCCGATTACCAGGCCATCGTCGACCTGGGCGCCGCGCTGCAGATCCGGCCGACCGCCGCGATGATCCTGTGCGAGTGGGACCGTGACGACGTCTGCGCGCGGTACCCCACCAGCACGCCCGCTGGCGCCGCTTGGAACAATGCCTCCCGTCGGGGCGAGTGGAGCGACCAGGCGGCCGAGCTGTTCCGCGACCGGGCCGCGCATCTGGAGCTGGCGCTGCACGGGGTGGGGCACGAGCATTGGTCGGACGGGCGCATGACCCGCGCCGAGTGGCACGGGCAAGGGCAGCGCTGGCCGTGGGACGTGCTCCAGGGACACCTGGAGTGCTTCACCGCTTTGCTGGACCAGCACGGGCTGGGGCCGGCCGCCGGGCATCGCTTCCCGCTCCACTTCGTGCCCTGCGCGTTCCAGTACTTGTGGGACTCCGACGACCCGCGGGACACCGGCGCGCTGGTGGCCGGGGCCGGGGTGCGCTACTGCTCCACGCCGTTCGCCTCCCTCGACCGCCGTTCACCGCTCCTGGCAGAGGGGCTCGGGCTGGACCACGGCGTGGTGGTGATCGACCGCGGCCGGAACGGGGTGCCGTGGCACGCCTGCGACGCCACGCCCGACCAGCTCCTGGGCGAGGTGCCGGACAACGACCAGGAGGCCATGGCCCGGGCGCCGGGCGGGTCGCCGGAGATCGACGCCAAGGAGGTCGAGCTGCTCTTGGCCCGCCGTCCGCGGGGTGACCAGGCCGACCGGCTGAGGCTGATCACCGCCCACCTCCCGCTGGCCACGGCGGTGGCCCGGCTCCACCTGGGTCAGGGCGCTTCGGCGGTGGAGCTGCTCGCCGCCGGCGCCGCCGGTCTGGCCAAGGCGGTCGACACCTTCGACGAGTCGGGCGAACTGGGCTTCGAGAACCACGCCGAGGCGTGCGTTCGCGCGGCCGTGGCGGAGCTCTTGAGTCGCACCGGAGAGGTGGCCGCCACGCCGGCGGCCGAGGCGGTCAGCATCTGCGGCATCCACTGGCCGAATCTGCTGCGCGCCGACCCGGCCGAGAACGGGCAGGCGGTGGCGCGCTGGACGGCCTGGCTGCGCCGCGTCGGCGAGCAACCGGGCCAGGTTCTGGCGGCCAACGCCCGCGAGTGCTTCGCGCAGACGGTCTACCGCGCTTTCGGGCGGGTCGAGGGGCTGGACGACGGGTTCGTTCTGGACCTGACCGAGCTGCCCGAGGCGGCGCTTGCGGCGGTGGGCGACCTGCCGGTGATGGTCGAGGTGAGCGGCTTCACCCGTCTGGGACGAGTCGCCTGGGGCGGGCTGACGCCGGTCTGGTACCGGCGTCAAGGCTCCCGCGCCTTCGTCGGCATCCGGCCGCCTGGCCGCGTCCGTGCCGCGGTGACCTTCCACGCCGAAGCCGGCCCGCTCCAGCCCATCGTCTACCGCGAGGGCACCTACAACGTGCTCGACCTGCGCGCCGGCGAGCTGGAGCTGGAGATCGACCTGGAGGTGTATGGCAGCCAGGTGGTGACGGTGGCCCCCGGCTTCCCGCCCGGCCAGGTCGAGGTCACCGCCGGCGACCTGACCATCGACTCACGCCACGACGTGCCGCCCCTGGGCGTGGTGCGGCTGATGGTGCGGGGCCGCGACCTTCAGGGCTCGCCGGGGACCATCTCGCTGCGGCGCGGCGGGTGACTCAGGCCTTGGCCTGGGCGGCCATGTCGGCTTGCTGCCGGGCCTCGGCGCGCTCCTTCTCGTCGGCCGCGCGCTCTTCACGTACTTGGACCAGCCCCATCAGCACGAACAGGATGCCGAGCAGCAGGAGGACCAGGCCGATGCTGCCGCTGAGGACGGTCACCACCGCCGCTTTCTGCCAGGCGGCCCACAGGATGCCGACGACCAGGAAGCCGACACCGAACCCCACCGTCTTCTTCGCGTCCACGGGTCCTGTACTCCTTCGTTCCGGCGGTCAGCCTTGGGAGCCGCCGGCCGCCGCCTCGGCCTTCATGCTCTTGAGGTCCGAGAGGCCGATATAAAGCATGGTCGCGCCAACCGCGATCAGGGCAATGGGCACGCCACCCTTGAGCAAGACCGCCAGCGCCTCGAAGCCGCCGGCCAGGGTCAGGTGCAGCAGGAAGATGAGCAGGACCAAGAGGCCCGAGAGGATGGTCTTGCCGCCGTTCACCAAGCTGCTCCCCGCGGGGGCGCCGGCCCCCGAACGAGGGCCATTATAGGAATCCGGCCCCGCCGTGTCAACCGCGCCGGCGCCACCGAGAGCGCCGGCAGGAAGCGACTCGGCGGCGGCGAATCGAGGGCCATGAGCTTCGTTGTCGCCATCACCGCCCGGGCCTTTCTGGACTACGGCGCGCCGCACCGCGTCCGGCTGGAGCAGGCCGGGTGCCTCATCGGCCGGACCGCGCCAGGCCCCCTGGGCGAGGCCGCCGCCGTGCTGGAGGTGCTCGACGGCGCCGACGCGGTCATCGCCAGCGTCGATCCGTACACCGACGAGGTGCTGGCCGCCCGGCCCCGGCTGAAGCTTGTCTCCCGCTGGGGCGCCGGGTACGAGTCCGTCGATCTGGCCGCCTGCACCCGGCACGGGGTGATCGCCACCCGGGTCGTCGGCGCGCTGACCGACGCCGTCGCCGACCACTCTTTCGCGCTGCTGCTGGGACTCGCCCGGCGCGTTGCCGAGGGCGACCGGCAGATCCGCGAGGGCGGATGGCGGCCGTTGCAGGGCCTGGCGGTCTACGGCGCCACCCTGGGCCTGGTCGGCTTCGGACCCATCGGCCAGGCCGTCGCCGAGCGAGCGCGCGGCTTTCGGATGACCGTCCTGGTCCACGACCCCTACCAGTCGGACGAGGTCCTGGCCGCCGCCGGCGCCGTCCGCGCGCCGTTGCCGGAGCTGCTGGCCCAGAGCGATTTCGTGTCGCTCCACGCCGCCACCACCGATGAGACGCGGAATCTGATCGGCGCGGCCGCGCTGGCGTTGATGAAGCCGACGGCGCTGCTGGTCAACACCGCGCGCGGCAGCCTGGTGGACGAGCCGGCTCTGCTGGAGGCCCTCGAGCACGGAGCGATCGCCGGCGCGGCCCTGGACACCTACGCCATCGACCCGCTGCCGCCCGACGCGCCGATGCGCCGCGCGCCGCGGACGCTGCTGATGCCGCACAGCGGGTTCAACACCAGCGCCAGCGCGCTGGCGGTCAGTGGACAGGCGGCCGACGCGGTGCTGGCTGTCCAGGCCGGGCGCGTCCCTGACCACGTGCTCAACCCCGAGGTGCTGGACTCGCCGAACCTCCGGGCGGCGGTGGCCGGAGACGCTTGAGGCGACTGGTGAACACCCCCGCCCAGCGGCGCGGGACTACCCCGAAGTCAAGTGAGAGCGCCATGTCCTGGTGGATCCTTGCCGCAGCCGTGCTGCTGGTCACCGCGACGGCCCGGGCGGAGAGCCCCGGCCCGATGCGGTTCAGCGTGACGGAAACGGCCGGTCGGCCCGGCCCGCGCCTGGCCACGGTCAGCTTCCCCTTCGCCCCGGGTGAGGTCCAGGACCTGGCGGCCGCGCGCCTGACAGGACCGGGTGGAACGATCCCGGCTCAGGTGCGGGTGCTCAACCGCCACGCCGGCGGCTCGGTGCGCCGGGCGCTGGTCCGGTTCGTCTGGGACCCGGTGGCCAACGCTGCGGCGGAGTTCGCGCTCGAACCGGCCGAGCCGCCAGGCGCCGGGCAGGTCAAGTCCGCGACGGCCGACGCGATGGCGCTGTCGTCCGGACCCCGCGCCGTGGCGACCGACGGGATGTCGGTGATCCTCCTCCGCGGCGAGGTACCGGAGTGCCGCGTCACCTTCCACGGCCTCGACTACCCCCTGCGCTTTCTCGGTCCCGAGGTGACGGTCATCGAGGACGGGCCCTGGTTCTCGTGGGTCGCGCTGGCCTGGTACGGCGGGCCGTGGAACGTGACCTGTGAGGTGCAGGCCGACGCGTTGGGCCAGGTGCGCCTGACGAGCCGCCTGCGCCGCACGACCGGCGGCCCAACCGCCGTGCCCTTGTTCGGCCTGGAGCTCGCCGGCCTCGCTCCCGAGCTGTCCACCGCCACGCCGCAGAAGCTGCCCTTCAGCGCTGTTGTGGCGGACGGGCCGCGCGTGCTGCGTTTCGGCTCGGGACCCGCGGCGACCGTGGTGCAGTTCCCAGACGGCCCGCAGATCCGCCAAGGACGGCTGGCGGTCGAGGCGGTGGACGGCAGGGCGCGCCTGGCGCTCGTGCGCGACGCCTCGCTTGACCAGAGCGTCGCCGACGAGCACAAGCAGTTCCACGAGGGGCAGGAGCGCGCGGTCGAGGTGCTCTTGCCGCCGCCAGGCCGGCCGCCGCTGACCTGCGCGGCGACCATCCCGACGCAGCGGCGCTGCGTGGCGGTGATGGGCGAGGCGCCGGTGGCCTACGGTGGACTGCGGCGCGTGCGCCAACTGAACAGCGAGCGGGCAATGAAACTGGTCTGCCGCGACGGCGACCAGTACGGCGACGTGACCACCAGCGTGAACCGGCACGACCCGCGCTGGAGCATCACAGGCCTGACCCGGATCGACACCGGCCTGGACATGATCGAGGACTACTACCACGGCGGTGACGCGCGCCTGCGCGACCTGGCGGTCGGCTGGGCCGAGAACTGGGTGAGCCTCAAGCAGTACCGCGGCTGGGACGCCAACTCGTACGGCGGCGAGCGGTACACCATGGCGCACTGGCAGTACGTCCCGTCTTACGGGCAGAAGGGGATCATGATGATCGCCTACGCCTTCGAGGAGACGGGCGACCCGCGCTACCGGGAGGCGGCCCTGTCCTTTGCCGAGCGGGTGGTGCAACAGCTCAAGACCCGCGCCTTCGTCGCCGGCACGGGCACCGGACCCACCAGCATCGGCGGCGACGCCAACATCCGGCCCGGCTATCTGGGCCGCGACCTGGTGCTGATGTACCGCTGGACCGGCAACCGCGACTATCTGGACGCGGCCCGCCGCATCTTCCACGGCCTGGCCTTGCTGCGCACCGGCGACCATGGTCTGCTGCGCGAGGGCTACGGCGATCCCTACTCGCCGTTCGAGCGCCTGGTGACCGGCACCGACCTGGGCGTCACCGAGGACAACTCCGACCACCTCAAGCCGTACATCCTGGAGTACCTGCTGGAGGGCGCGCAGTACGTCTACGAGGAGACCCGGGACGCGGTCGCCCGGGCGACGATGGTCTGCCTGAGCGAGTTCATGCTGGACGCCATGCAATCGGGCGGGTTCTGGAACTACGCCCAGCGCCACGCGGCCGAGGGGAACAGCGTCGGTCACATGACCATCGAGATCGCCAACGGGTTGCTCAAGTCGTACCAACTCACCGGCGACCGCCGCTACCGGGACGCCGCCTTCAACAGCTTCCACTGCACGATCAAGGCCTTCGACACCTACGGCTCGCTGCTGCAGGGAGTCTTCCCGCCGGCGGACCGGACGTACTTCTACCCCGGCGACCACTGTGACCTGGACTTCTACCGCGGCACCGTCGGCCTCGACAACATCACCCGCGATGAGACGGGCTACCTGTTCTGCGCCCTGGACCGGATGCTGCGGATCGATCCCCAGGCCGACGCGCTGCTCCTCTCACCCGTCACCGAGCCGCGGCATCGATGGCTGGTCGAGCAGGTGCCCATCGCCGGTGGGGACTTCGTCAAGGAGCAGGGGCACAACACCATCGCCCGCGTGGATTTCGGCCGGGACGGGGATCGCGAGAGCGGCGGCAAGTCCGAGCTGGTGCTGTTGGAGGACGGCCGGCCGCTCGGCCCGGCGCACAGCCTGCACCAGGCCATCCGCGATCAGGGCCAGGGACGCTACAGCCACTGGACGCGGACGAGCCTGTACTTCTCCAGCAGCGACCACACCGACCCGCTGACCAACGGCCGCCGCTACACCTGGTACTTCGGCGACCCGGCCAGCATCCCGGTCGCGGCGGAGCAGCACGTGCTGCCCACGGTCGCGCAGCCCTGGGCGGCGCGCCGGCCGCATCCCGCGGTGGACCTCTACCAGCGCGGCCTCACCGCCGAGCGCGAGCAGCGCTGGGCGGATGCCGTCGCCGTGTGGGAAGAGGTCCTCCGTCAGTGGCCCGACTCCGCCCCGGAGCTCTACCGGCAGGTGGACCTGTGGCGGCAGGCCGGGGATCCGGCGGCGATGGCCGATACCTGCCGCCGTTTCCTGGGCACCTTCCGGAACCACGACCGCGCGCCGGAAGTGAGCCTGACGCTGGTCACGTACCTGCTGGCCGGCGGCCAACAGCCCGAGGCGCGGAAGCTGCTCGAAGAGGCCGGCGCGCGGTACGGCGAGAGTCCGTGGGGCGAAGAAGCGCGGGTCCGGCTGTGGCGGGAGCTGGGCCTGGGCGCCGCGCCCGAGCACGTCGTCCACGCCGTTCCCGGAACCACGCCACGGCCGCAGCCGCTGACGGCTCTGCGGGCGAGCGACGGGCTCCCGTCGCCCACCCACCCGCAGGTCGGCGCGGCCTATGACGACCGGAACCTGTACCTGCGGCTCGTCCTCCCGGTGGGCGCCTGGCCCTCGCCGGACGCCCAAGAGGCGGTTCGCCTGTTCCTCGACCCGCACGGCGCGATGACCAGCTACCAGGTCTACGTGATCGCCTCCACCGGCCGGCAGGAAGAGCGCCCGGCCATGTGGCACAACCGGCAGCAGGGCTATGTGGTCGGTGAGGGCTGGACGGCGCGGGTCGAGCGGCTGCCGGACGGCTGGACCGCCGAGCTGACGCTACCCTTCGCCAAGCTCGGCTTCCAGCCCGAGCCCGGCCGGCACACCTGGCGATTCGGCTACCGCTGGGACAGCCTCTCGGGGATGAAATTCTGGCGCCCCTCGCTGCCCCTCCACACCCGCCCGCATGACTGTGGCTGGCTGGTGTTCGACTGATCAACGCGAGGACTGCGGGTGGCGATTGCCAGAGCGGGGCAGCGACCCGGACGTCGGGACCGAGGCCGGTCTGCCAACGGCGTCCGACTCGATCAGTCTTGACATCCGTGGCCTGGCGGGGCACACTGTTGGTGTCGGTTTTGCATCGGGGGTTCCCGATGGGCGGGAGGAGGCAACGGCCCCTGGGGTCGCCCTCCTCCCGTTTACTTTGGGCTCGGCTCACAGGCCGTAGACGCAAGGATCCACCGGCGGGACCACCTTGAATCCAGCGCCCCAGACACCACGTCGTGACCGGTGCAGCTTGCGCCAAACCACCTCGAAGGCTGGGTTGCGGCTCTCTGCGTAGCGCAACCGCTGCGCCAAGGGATACGCCAAGAGGTCCGCCAGTTGCAGGCCCGGAATGTTCGCCAGCTTCGGTTGGATTTTCAGGGGAGCGACCAGCCTCTCCCGCAAGCGGTCCGCGGACAGGTACTCGGATCCTTCTTCCAAGAGCCGCCCGTACTCGGCATACAGCGCTGCATCCTCTCGCCGTCCCCGGCTCTCGGCCACCACGCCGACCCGGCCGGATGGCCGGCAATAGGCGACCCGCTCGAGCACAAAGGCCAGGGTGAGGCCGTATGGAGTAGTGGTCGGCCGCCGCGACCGATCAACGGCCGCCGCGAACACGGTGGCCGGGGCAGCCTCAATCATCGCAGTAAGGTCGGCCAGGAAAGCCTGCCGCATCCGACGGTCCACAAGGACCGCAAATGGGCCTGCCTGCTGCCGGATCTGACGGCTGGTCAAGACCACTTCATCGGCACCGAAGTGATGCCGCTTCAAGGCCGCCATCGAGGTCGCCAAAGATCCCAGTCGCCGAACGGCAAGCAGACAGCCGCAGAGCAGGAAGACCGATTGGGGATCTGCTGACACTGCGGCGAGAAACGCTCAGCGTGATTGCCCGTTTCGTCGAGGAACAGCACATGGGTGACCGACACCCCAGCCGACTCCTGCGTCGCCGCGACTTGCGCCGCCAGCACGACTGGGTGGCGGTTCGCAGGTCACGGTCCTCTTCCTTCTCACAGGCTCCGCCCCAGATAGGCCCGAATGTCGTCGGCGTCCATGGCCGGCTCGTCGCGGAGCTCTTCCGCGGCGGCTTGAGCCAGGGCGACCAACTGCTCTCGCTCCACCCGCTGCCGGACACGCTCGACCAACTCGGTCAGGCTGTCCAGCGCCGCAGCCAACTCCTCGTCCGGCAGCGCCTTCAACTGACCGACCAACTCATCGACCTTCACCGGGCTCTCCCAACGACTATGGTAGCACCCACGACTCACACCGAGCGCCGACCACCGCGCGCGACCCCTGGAACCGGCTCGAACGGTTCGCCGTCCAATCGGGACAAGGTAGCCGGGGGTGACGATGCGTCATCGAGTGGCCGTAGCGGCGGTCTTGGTCTGGGGTTGCGTGGCGCTGGCGCAGACGGCCGGCGGCTCGCTGAGGGAGGTCAACGGCTACCGTGTGCTGAGCGTGGCCGGGACGCCCGAGGAGATGGGCCGGCAACACGGCACGATGCTGGCCGAGGACGTGCGGCGGGTCGTGCGTGACGTGATCGTCGAGGGCGAGGGCGCCTGGGACCTGGACGGGCTGCTGGCCGGCGCCATGGCCATGGAACGGCACCTGCCGGCCGAGTTCCGGGCCGAGCTCCACGCCCTGGCCGCGGCCGCAGAGGTCGATTACGCCCAGCTCGTCGCGCTCCAGCTCTTCGGCGACGTGCGCCGCGCGCAGGGCTGCACCAGCTACGCGGTGTTCGGCCACGCCACCGCCACCGGCGAGTGTTTGATCGGCCGGAACATGGACTACTGGGACCACGGCGCCAGCGCCTACGGAGCCATCCTGCTGCACGCCCGGCCCGACCGCGGCCACGCCTTCCTGACCTGTTCCTGGGCCGGGATCATCAATGGCTGGACCTCGCTCAACGACGCCGGGGTGTTCTGCTCGAACAACTCCGGATACGGGCGGCGCGACACCTTGGACGGCGTCTCGACCTGCTTCATGGTGAGGAAGGTGGCGCAGTACGCCGGGTCGGTCGAGGAGGGCATCGCCATCGTGCGCGACACGCCCCGGGCCATCGGCACCATCTTGCTGATCGCCGGCGGCGACCCGCCCGACGCGGCGATCTGCGAATACGACCACGACGAACTGGTGGTCCGCCGCGCGACCGACGGCTATGTGGTGGCCGACAACTCTTTCCAGCGGTTGGGTGTCGCGCCGGACGAGGTCGCCGAACCGTCCGCCTGGTCCCGCGCCGGGACGCTGCTGCGGCTCATTCGCGCGCACCACGGCCGGCTCGACCGCACCCTCAACTTGGCCGCCGCCGAGGGCGTGCCGATCCGCGGCATCAACCTCCACTCGGCGCTGATCTTCCCCGCCGACCGGACGATGTACGTGTCGATGGGCGTCGTCCCCGCCGCCGACCAGCCGTACCACGGCTTCCGGCTGACCGCCGATGGGGTGATCGGCTTGGACACGCGCCGCGACCCGATCCTCACCGTTCCCGAGTAGCCCGACCCGGCCATCGGCAGGGATCCGTAGGGGCGACCCTCGTGGTCGCCCTGTCGCCGAGAACCTATCGTCGTCGGGCGACCACGAGGGTCGCCGCTACAGGTGCCGGTGCTCTCTGCGCCTACCGGCCCGGCTTGAGATCCGCCTCGTCGTCGAAGTGGAGCAGGAGCAACGTGTCGGCGTCCTTGGTCGGCACGCCCGAGATGTCCGGCTCGCGCATCACCTTCGAGATGCGCAGTTCGTCGATCACGGCGTTGGCCATCGCGTTCGGCGTGGCCGGGGTGTTGCTCCCCAAGGTGAGGTTCGGGCTGACCACTTCCGGGAAGATCGACGCGTCGGCCTTCTCCGAGACCAGCTTTCCATCGACGTACAGCCTGAGCAGGCCCTTGCCCGGCTCGCCCCGGCGCCAGGCGAGAGCCAGGTGGTGCCACTCGCCGGCTCTCCAGTCGATGGGACAGGCCACGCCGTCGGACTTGTCCTTGGCCGAGCTGGCGGCCATCAGGCTCTTCCGCGCGCCGACCGCGCCGGAGTCCCAGGTGTTGATGGTGAAGCCGTGGTCGAACTCGCCGTCGCGGCTGTCGAAGAAGTGGTCGTAGTGGTACGGCACCTCCTTCTCGCGCGGCTGCGGACTGCTCCACAACGGCTGCACCCAGAACTCGATGGTCCCTTCGGTGAGCTGAATCCGGCCTTCGGCGGGGATCACCAGGCGGGCCAGGTTCTCCAGCCGGACGGCCTGCCCGTACTTGCCCGGCACCAGCACCGCCGGCGGGCTGTCGGCCAACGGCAGGTCGGCGCCGATGGCGAACCAGCACCGGTCCGCCTTGGCCTCCACCTTGTACACCCCGGTCTCGCCGTCGGCCGGGACCTTGAGCCGATGGACGTCGGTCCCGCCCATGGTCACCGTCTCCTCGGCGGCGATCTTGCCCGACGGCGCGGTGATCACGATCCGCCCCTGGCTCGGCGCGGCGTTGACGCGGTAGCCCTCCTCCTGGGTGAGCACCACCGTGAACGGCCGGTCGGCGGCGTCGCTGACGTAAGCCTGTCCGTTGCGGATCCGCCGCGGCGGGTCGGACAGTCCGCTCAGGCCGTGCTGGTCCAGCGCGTAGAGGTATTCCGGGACGGAGAACCAGGCGGTCGAGTGGTAGGCGAAGTGGAGGTAGAAGTCGAGCGACGGCAGCGAGGCTTCGAGGTAGCGCTTGTCACCGGTCAGGAGCGCGGCGTAGGCCAGGTCGGCGAAGTCGGTGTGGCAGCGGCTGTCCTTGTAGTCGCGCAGGTACCCGAACACCGGGCCGACGCTCGAATCCTTCTTCGGCACGTTGGCCAGCCAGGGGTCGATCAGCTCGAGGTACTTGCGCCGCACCTCCGGATCGCCGGTCAGCCGGTGGACCTCGGCGATGAACTGAAGGATGGTGTAGTACGGGGACATCAGCGACTTGTCCTGCTCCTTGAGCCGCGGCAGGATCTGGTCGCGCTCGGCGTAGATGGCGTCGATCGCCTCGTACAGCCGGTCCCGGTACTCCTTCTTGCCGGTGGCGCGGTAGAGCCGGGCCAGGTCGCGGTACTTCCAGTTGTCGCGGCCCCAGTGGGTGCCGCCGTGCTCCATGACCCAGTGCCCGACCATCTCGGCCACCTCCAGCGAGCGGCGGTCACCGGTCAACAGGTAGTGGTCGATCAGCCCCACGCACCAGCCGTGACCGCTCACCGCGCAATGGCCGGAGTACATCTCGCCCCGCGCCTCGACCCGCGAGGACCACGGCGGGTAGGGCGTGTACTGCGAGTTGGCGTAGTGCCGGTAGCTGTGCCGGTAGACCCCGCCGAGCCAGGGCGGCTGGTCGCCGATCCAGTGGAACACCTTGTTCCGCAACTGCTCGTCACCGGCGCACTTCTCGGCGAAAGCCTCGGGCATGTACCCGGGCGTCAGCCACATGCCCCAGTCGAACGGCTGACCGGCCGGGACGTGCTGCCGGACGTCGATATCGCGGAAGTGGAATACCGCGGTCTCGAATCGGTCGTAGGTCCGACGGTCGGCGGTGCGCGCGAACTGCACTGCCAGGCCGTGATCGAGCGCCGTTTCCAGGTTCAGCGCCTCGACCCCGCCGCCGCAGTCGCCGAACCCGACCAGCCCGAACTCGCCACCGTATCCGGCCTGCACATTCGGCTTCTCATGCCGCGCGATGAACGGCTCGACGGCGGCCGAGACCTCGTCCTCGTAGAGCCGGTACTTGCCCTCGCGCCGCTCGACGATGTCGCCCCAGACCTTGCTGGCGCAGTACCAGGACGGCGCGGGCAGGTACAACGGCGGATGCTCCGCGGCGGCGAGCGCGGGCACCACGCCCGGATCGTCGCGGCGGTGGCAGTACAGCTCGACGGTGTGCGTCTTGGCGGTGCCGGTGTGGAAGTGCAACGGCTCGTCGATCAGGTCGCCCGGGTAGAGCCCGAGGCGGAGCGTGCCGTGGTCCCAGACCAGCGCCTTGGGATGCTGCTGCCAGAAGTGCCGGATCCCGGCCGAGAGGCCCCAGGGGCGGTCGGCCGGCAGGTACTGCACCCAGCCCGGCAGCCGCGCGCCGCGGGCCAGATCTTCGGTTCCGGCGGTGACCTTGGCCTCGAAGGCGTTGAACCGCGGACCCTCGGACCAGGCCCGCTTCTCCAGGTCGTTGGCGTAACTGAGGCGTTCTTCCAAGATGGTGTCGAAGGCCGGGTCGCCCAGGCCCTTCTTCCAGGCGTAGTCGCCGTTCGGCTGCTTCTCCAACGGGACGTTGACCCGACTCCAGGAGTTGGTCTTGTAGGTCGGCACGAACTCACGTACCCCGGGCCCGACCTGCAAGGCGTCGATCCGGTCGCCGGCGGCGACCGACCGCTCGCACACCGCACCGTCTTCGAGCCCGATTCGCAACCGGCCCGAGCCCGCCGCCGGGATGAGGTCCAGCGCCACCGACGGCAGGTCCTCGAAGATCCGGTCGGTGTCCTGCAGCACGGTGTGCTCGATCCGGACGTACGGCAATCCGGCGTAGAAGCTGAGCCGGACGTCATAGCGGATCCCGCGCCGGCCGTCGGCTCCGGCATGGTGGCCGACCAGCCGGATCTGGGCCCGGACCGGACCCTCCTCCTCGACCTCGATCCGGTCCGCCGCCACGGCCAGCGAGGTCAGTTCGCCGGTGCGCATCAAAGCCGGCCGCTCGGCGGCGATGACGGTCTCGTTCGGCGCGAACTTGCCGTCGCCGTCCGCGTCGTAGAGCAGCTCGTTGAACAAGCCGGGCCGACTCGCGTCGAGCCGCGCGCGGAGCGGACCGGTGGCGATCAGCACCGCGCCGCCCTCGCGGCGGACGGTGACCGGTTGCTTCGGCCGCGGCGCGGCGGCTCGCGGCGGCTCGCCGTAGTACAGCCGGTAGAGCGGCTGCGCGGTGTCGGCCAGGAAGGTCACCGCGGCGGTCTGGATGCTGCCGCCGCGATCCCACCAACGCGAGGTGACGCGGAGCTGGCAGGGCACCGCTTGGTTGCGCGCATCGCGCAAGGCAATCGCCTCCGGCGCGGTGACGGCGTCCGGCGGGAACGGCACGCCGACGGTCACCGGCACGGCCGCCACGGCCAGGCCGGACGGGTTGCTGAGCTTCAGCTCCACCTCCCCCGCGCGGACCGCCAGGCAGGCCATCAAGAGGGTCGCGACCGGCCAGACATCTCGCCGCATGGCACCAACTCCCCTTCCGCCGAGCCGCTGTTCGCCGACCACCGACGGTCACCTGCCGACGAGACCGTCGGTGGTGGGAAGGAACCCCCGGCCCGCGGCCGTATCCACGGCGGAGCTTCGGGAGCGACGCGGTGGTAGCAGCCGGCAGACGACGGCCCAGCGGGATCGCCCTTCTGCTCTGGTTGTCCGCCGCCGCGTCGGCCGAGGACCGCTTCGGCGGGCCGCTGCGGTTCGTCGACGCCCATCCGTTCCACGCCGTGTTTCTCGACGTGCCGGCGCTCGATGCCGCGCTGCCCGACGGGCCGACCGTCGATCTGCGGCTGTCGCAGTGGAATACGCTGGCCATCGCGCCGAGCGTGCTGGCCAGCCCGGCGGGCGCGCTGCTGCAAAACAACCTGGCCAACAACCGGCCGCAGCAGGAACTGAGCGCGCCGCTGCTGGCGGCCTGGGCGGCCGCCAATCCGGGGCAGACGTTCCTGTTCGCCGACACCGAGACCACCCGGCTGGACCTGACCTGGCTCCAGCCCATCGACCGGCGGTGGGGGTTCCAGCTCGACCTGCCGCTGCTGGGTCACCACGGCGGGGTGTTCGATGACGTGATTGCCGGCTTCCACCAGATGTTCAACTACCCTGACCTCGGCCGGCCGTACGCGCCGGTGAACCGGACTCAGCTTATGGTCGCCAGCGGCGCCGAGACCCGGTTCCACGGCGGGCCATTCGCGCCGTCGCTGGGCGACATCGTGGTCACCGGGCTCCACGCCCCGGTGCGCGAGAACGCGCGCGACCCGGCGGTGATGCTCTCGGCGGCGGTCAAGCTGCCCACCGGCGCCGCCAGCCGGTTCGCCGGGTCGGGGAGCTGGGACTGGTCGCTCGGCCTCCACTTGGCCCGGACCTGGGGCGACTTCCGCGGCACCTTCAGCGGCGGACACGCGTGGCACGGCCCGTGGCGGGGCTTGCGCTCGGTACCGATCCGCAACACCTTCGACGCGCAATTGGGGCTGGAGTGGAGTATCTCCGACAACTGGGCGGTGGTGGCGCAGGTGGCGCGGCGGGAGCAGGCGCTGGCCACAGCCGATCGCCGGACCTTCGGCCGGCCGGCCTACAACCTGGGCACCGGTTTCCGCTGGCGACCGCGGGCGACTTGGTTGATGGAAGGCGGCTTCTTCGAGAACCTTACCGAAGACCAGAACTCCTATGATGTCGGGATCCAGTACCGAGTGAGGTGGCAACCATGATCCTCGCGCCGCTTGTGGCGGTGGCGGTGACGGTCTATACGCCGGGCAACGTCGACGACGTCTCCGGGCCGCTGCGCCTGCGCAATGAGTTCCCGTTCCAGATCCTGTTCCTCTCGACCCCGCCGCTCGACGCCCGCGTGCCGGCCCGCAAACGCTTGGACGTGACGGTCGTGTCGGCCAATACCATCGCCTTGCCGAACACGACCTCGGGCTCGACCGAAGGCGTCCGGATCGGCGCGGCGGCCGCCGCCGGCAGTCCGCAGCCGCTCAACTTCGGCGCCGTGGTGGCCGAGGCGGCCGGCCGGCCGGGCGAGACGTTCTACGTCGCCGACACCGAGACCTGGAAGCTGGGGTTCGTCTATACCCACCCGTTCGGCCGGCGCTGGCTGCTCGAGGTCGAGGCGCCGCTCTACGCCCACGGCGGCGGCTTTCTCGACGAGGTCAACGAAGGCTGGCACACCATCTTCGGGCTGCCCGACGTGGGGCGGAGCCTGTTTCCCTACAACCTGAGCCAGATCGGCTACGCCCGGGACGGCAGCGTGCGCTACGCCTTTGGACAGGAAGGTCCGGGCCTCGGTGACGTCACGCTGCGCGGGCTGCACAACCTGGGGCCCGAGCGCGGCCTGCTGCCCGAGTTGGCGGTCTCCGCCGCCATCAAGCTGCCGACCGGCGACACCTCCAGTTTTCTCGGGAGCGGCACCTGGGATGCAGGTCTCGGCCTGCACCTGACCAAACAGTTCGGGCAGAGTTGGCTGTACGGCACGATGGGCTACAATTGGCACGGCGGCTGGCGAGGCATGCCGACGGTCCCGGTCCGAAACAGTCTGGACGGCCACCTCGGATACGAGTTCCGAGTGTCCAAGGAGTGGAGTGTCGTGGGCGGCGTGAGCGTCTACGGCAGCCCGTTGCGGGCCGCCGAGCCGCAATCTGTTAACAATCCGGCCACGAACTATGGACTGGCGGCGCGCTACAACGATGGGACCGACTTCGAACTCGAGTGGGGATTCATCGAGAACATTGCGCGCAACAATAACACGCACGACTTCGGCCTCTACAGCCGGATCAGGTTCTGGCCGTGAGAAGCCGGAAAGGGTAGCGATGGAGCCGACTCACCCGGCGGTGGCCGGGTTGCTCCAGACGTTTGACCCACAGGCCGCGGCGAATCTCGATGATGCCGCGCTGGCGGCGCGTTGCCGGGAGCTGCGGGAGGAGCTCGGCCGCGCCGGAGCGGCCGCCCGGCCGGCGCTCCGCCGGCTGCTCGACGGCCCGCCGATGGCCGTGCGCGAGGCGGTGGGACGGCCGGGTGTCGTGTTCGGCGCGAAACTCCTGGCGGTCGCCGCGCTCGAAGCGGTCGGCACCGGCGAGGACATCCCCCGGCTGGAGCGGCTGGCCGGCCGAGAGGACGAGCCGCTCCCCGTCAGGCTCCACGCCGCGGCGGCCTGGATGCGGCTGTGCGACGACGACATCGCCCCGGATCTGGCCCACCTCCTGCTCCACCGGTTCCCGGTCGATGAGCACACCGCCGGTGAGCTGCTGGCGCCGTTCGAGGACCTGCGCCGCGACCTCGTGCGGCCGCTGGCCGGGCACCTCTACCATCGGGACATGGTCCTTCGCGCGCGCGCCCGGGTCCTGCTGATCACCATCGGCGAGCCGGCGATCGAGCGCTTGAAGGACATCGTCCGCACCAGCGAGGACGACTTCGCCCGCAACGACGCCGCCGCGGCGCTCGAGCGGATCGAGCCCGACGCACTCCGGGCCGCGCTGATCGAGCGCGAAGCCGACCTGGCCCGCCTCGCCGCTGCCCCTGGCCGCTCCAACCGCTGACCCGCCGGCGCGCCCGCGGCGCTACCGCCCGACAGTCAGCGTTCGCGCCACCGCCTGCGTCACCGGCAGCTCGCCCAGGTCGACCGTCACCGGCTCACCGCCGGCGTGGACCACGATGCTCGTCCGCCGGGACTCGGGCGCGCCGTCGAAGGTGCCTTCGGCCGGGTCGATGGTCACGGTCACCTGGCCGCCCTCGGTGCGTTGGCGGAGCAGCGTGGTGCGGCACCGGCCGCTCTCCCAGGCCGGGGTCAGGCCGTCGTCCTCGAACAGCGTGAACGACGATTCGCCGCCGGCGTAGACGTGGACGGTCAGTTCGTCGTCCGGCCGCTGGCCGACGTATTGCAGGTCCGGGCCGTAGGGCAGGATAGCCCCGGCACGGACCAACAGCGGGCCGCCCCACCGGTCCGGGACCTCCGGCGTGATGGCGCCCGGCCCGGTCAGCCGCGACTCGGTCCAGAAGTTGTACCAGTCGCCCTCGGGCAGTTGCAGCTCGCGGGTGAAGGCGCCGACCAAGAGCGCCGGGCCGAGCAGGTACTGGGTCAGGGAGTTGCGCAGCGCGATCGCGTCGGGGTACTCCAGCGGCATGGCCCGGAGCATCGGGTAGCCGGTCGTCGTCGCTTCCCACAGGACCGAGTAGAGGTAGGGGATCATCCGGTACCGGAGCACGTCGTAGTCGCGGATCATGGCGCTCAGCCGCTCGCCCTGGTACCACGGGTGGCGGAAGTAGTTCCAGCTGTTGAGCTGCGACCAGGGCAGGAGGAAGCCGAAGTGGACTCCTTCCGGCGAGGTCACCTCCATGTCCGGCGTGCTCATCCCGTGCCCGGTAAGGCTGAGGTTCAGGCAGGCGCCCAGCGGGCCCTCCTCGCCGCCGGTATCGCCGGTCCAGGTCGCCGTCCAGCGCTGAAGTCCGGCCCAGCCGGCCGGGGTGAAGGTGAACGGCCGCCGGCCGGTGTGCTGGAGATACCCCTCGTACATCTGCCGGGAGTACAGCAGCGGGTAGAGATTGTGCATCTCGTCGTCCCGCATCCCGTTGCCCCAGAGCCGGTCCGGGTGGTCCAGGACCTGGTACGCCCCGTCCTGCTTGAACCAGTCCACGCCCTGATCGACGAAGTCGCTCAGGTGCTTGTACCAAGGCTCGTCCGGCTTGGTCAGCCGGTCCTGGCGCCGGGCGTGGTTGAGCTGCTCGTCGTCCTCGAAGCCGGTGGCCGGGCGGGCGGGCGGCTGCTCCTCGTCGGGCGGCGGATGCTCGGCCAGGCGGCGCTCCTCCTCGTAGCTCAGGTCGTAGTCGTTGCACAGCCAGAGGCCGGGCTTGAAGCCCATCCGCCGCGCCGCGTGGAGGAACAGGTGCCGGCCGTAGCGGGCGTAGCGCGGCACCGGGAACCGCTCCTGATGCCAGTCCTTGTCCACCGAGGCGTCGTAATTGGTGGCCATCCAGCCGGGCTCCAGGCTGATGGCGTCGCAGGGATAGCCCTCTGAACGGAACAGCCGGCAGTCCTCGGCGAACTCGCGCGCGTCGGCTTGCGTGCGGCAGACGAAGAACAGGCCCATCGACCACTTCGGCCACAGCGCCGGCCGGCCGGTCAGGTCGGTGTACCGGGCCAGGATCTCCCGCGGCGTGCGGCCACGGAGGAAGTAGTAATCCAGCGCGCCGTCCGGCACGTCGAACCCGAACCAATCGTCGTCGGTGGCGCCCAGGTCGACCCACACCCGGCGGGTGGTGTTGATCACCAGCCCGTATCCCGCCGGGGTCCAGAAGAACGGGATGGGGATGTACCCGGTCACGTTGCGGACCCACAGGTCCTGCCGCGTGCCGCGATGGTCGAGCCGCTCGCGGGTCTGGTCGCCCAGCCCGAAGAAGGCCTGGCCGGCCGCCAGCTTGAACCGCGCCGCGGCCGCCGGGCCGGGCGTCGCCGGCTCGCACTCGGCCAGCAGCTCCTCCCGGTCGGCGAAGTTCAGCCGGCCGTCGGCGGCGACGGTGACGCTCAGCCCGCCGGCCGTCAGCACCGTGCCGCCGGCCTGCTCGGCCAGGGACACCGGCACGCCGTCCCATGCGGAGCGGCAGAAGCCGTAGCGCACCAGCGCCGCCACCGGCGCCTGCGCGCCGAGGTACTTGCGCACCCGGACGATGTCCGGCGCGAGGAAGTCCAGCCGCAGCGTGGCCTCACCGAAGGTGAAGTCGCGGCGGGAGGAGGTCGAGGTCTCGGTGGCCATCAACGCTCACCTCCCGGGCGCTGGCCCAGCAGCTCGCCGACCTGGCCCCAGAACGCCTCGGCCGAGCGTTGCGACTTGTTCCGCAGGCCGTAGTACTTGCGGTCCAGGTCGATGTCGGCGAACAGCAGCGTCTCGGCGTGGAGGTTGGCGGCGGCGACGATCTGCCCGTTCGGGTCGAGGATGTAGCTGTCGCCGTAGCCGACACCCTCGGATTCCAGGGCGGGCTGGTTGCCCACCTCGACGTTGTTCCCGCGGACGAAGAAGATGTGGTTCTCGATCGCCCGGGCGACGTGGTCGTGGCGCACGTGGACGTAATGGTCGATCAGGGAGTCCTTGCCGATGTAGTTGTAGTGCGGCGCGAAGACCACCTGCGCACCCTTCATGGCGTAGATGCGGGTCGGCTCCGGGTAGCCGCCGTCGGCGCAGATGACGATCCCGAAGGTCAGGTCGCGCTTCTTGAAGACCGGCGTCTCCCGCCCGGGCTTGAAGTAGTTGATCACCGGGAAGGCCTTCGAGTATGAGCCGATCAGCTCGCCGCGGTCGGCCACCAGGACGGTGTTGTACAGGTCGGCGCCCCGCCGCTCGTTGAACCCGACCATGAACATGACCGGGTAGTCGCGGGTGCGCTCGAGCAGCTCGGCGGTTTGCGGGCTGTCCAGCGGCCAGGCGTTCTCCCGGCACTTCTCCTCCCGCCGCCAGTACCCGCCGAGAAACGACTCGGGGAACGACATCACCTCGACCCCCCGCCGGCTGGCCTCGTCCAGACCGCGGAGCACGGTTTCCAGGTTCTGATGGAACTCACCGGGGTGGCAGACGCACTGGTAATGGCCGATCAACATGGCACCCTCCTGGCGCGCCGCGGAGTGTACCGGACCGGACCAACGGCCGCAAGCCCAGCGGCGACGGAGGCCTCGCGTCGCCGCAGTCGATTCCGGAGGGGGGACGAGCGGATCGGCAGGAATACTCGTTCTCTTGCCGAACCGAGGGCCGGTCGACGGGAATGGCGGCCGGCGACGGTACGTTGTGCTCCTGGGGAGCGCTTCACGAAGGGGTGTGGCATGAAGCGACTGCTGATGGTCTTCGCCCTCGCCGCGGGCGCGCCGGCGGCTCAGACCTACCTCGTTGCGGCCGGGGTGGAGCAGTACGACGACGCAGGGATCGCGCGGCTCCAGTACGCCGTGGCCGATGTCCAGGCCGTCGCGGCGGTGTTGCGGGCCAGCGGCGTGCCGGAAGCCAACCTGACCGTGTTGACCACCGACCAGCCCGACCGCATGAGACTGCCCACCCGCGCCAACCTGGTACGCGCCCTGCAGTTCGCTCGCGAGAAGGCGGTCCTGGGCGACACGGTGATGTTCATGTTCTCGGGCCACGGGATGCAGAAAGCCGAGCTCTCCTACCTGCTGACCATGGACAGCAACCGCGAGCTGTTGGACGCCACGGCGTTGCCGGTGCCGATGCTCTACCAGGCGCTGCAAGGGCTGGAGGCGAGCTACCTGTTGTTCCTCATCGACGCCTGCCGGAACAACCCGGACGCCGGCCGGGCGCAGGAGGACGCGCGGCTCGACGAGCGGTTCGCCAAAGGCATGCGGCCGATCCTTCGACCGGTCGCCGGGCGGCTGCCACAGGCGGCGGTGCTGTTGGCCTGCGACGTGGGCGAACGAGCCTGGGAGATGCCGGCGAGCGGACACGGCGCGTTCACCTTCTACCTTCTGCAAGGCCTCCAGGGCGAGGCCAACGAGCCCAGCGGGGAGGTCTACCTGAAGAAGCTCGCCGGCTACGTGCAGCGCGAGGTTCCGGCCTGGGCGCGCCGGGCTAAGCGGGAGCAGACGCCGCGGTTCGAGAACCCGGGCGATGCCGACTTCGTCTTGCTGCGGTACAACAAGGGCCAGACCGGCGCGACTTCCGCGCCGGCAGTGGCACCGGACGGCGGCCAGGTGCCCGCCCCGGCAGTCGGCGGGCAGGACCCGCCGGCCGGGTGGCCGGACTACCTGAAGGACTACGCTCGACCGGGCGGCCGGACCTGGGCGCACTATCGCGTCTGTCCGGTGGACGGCATGCCCCAGGTGCACATCCCGGGCGGTGAGTTCCTGATGGGCGGAGGGCCGCGCGAGCAGGGGTATACCGATGAAGAGGGGCCGCAACGGTTCATCAACGTCTCGGCCTTCTGGATGGACCTGCACGAGGTGACCCAGGGTCAGTTCCGCCAGTTCTGCCGGGCCACCGGCCGGAACCTGCCCAGCCCCGGCCGGGCCGGGCCGGACCCGCGGCTGCCGGCCATGGGGGTGACCTGGGACGAAGCCATGGACTACTGCCGGTGGGCGGGGCGGCGCCTGCCGACCGAAGCCGAGTGGGAAAAGGCCGCCCGCGGCGGCGCCGAGGGCAAGCTGTTCGTCTGGGGCGATGACTGGCCCCCACCCAAGGGCGCCGGCAACTTCGCCTCGATGGTCATGCGGTCGATGGCGCCAGGCAATCCCGGCGGCCTGCAGCCCAACGACGACGGCTTCCCGGGACCGGCCCCGGTGGCCAGCTTCGCGCCGAACGCGTTCGGACTATTCGATCTGGCCGGCAACGTGCTCGAATGGTGCCGGGATTCCTATAGCCCCGCCTGGTACAAGACGATGCCGGAGAAGGACCCGTGCAACACCGCGGAAGGGCACACTCGGATCGTTCGCGGTGGCTCCTTCATCCACGGCACGCCGCGCCACCTGCGCAACGCCTACCGGCTCGGCTACGAGTCCAACTACCGCACCGAGACCATCGGCTTCCGCACCGTCAGCAGCTAGTCAGCGACAGACGGTGGATTCTCAACTAGCTGATAAACTGGTGAGTGTCCCCTGTTTATTTGTCGCTGCCGGAGAGGCGATCCTTGATCGTGTCGGCCAGCTCTTCTTTCTTCTGGCGGACCTTGTCGCGGGCTGCTTCCTTGAGTCTGTCGGCCTCCTCGCGGGCCTTGTCCTTGAGTTGGTTGCCGACGTCGTCGACGATTTCGCCGGCCTTTTCCTTGGCCGCGTCGACCGCGCTGCCGACGACTTCGTCGACCACTCCGCCTGGGGTTGACGCGCCTTGGTCGGCCTTGTCCGCCGCGGGCTCGGTGGCGGGCGGCGGTTCCTCGGTTGGCGGGTGGTTGACGAATAGGCGCACCCCGGCGCCCTTGTCGACCTTCTGGCCGGGCGCCGGCGCCTGGGCCAGCACCACGCCGTCCGGCTGGCTGGGATCCTGGGCCTCCTCGACCGTGGTGCCCAGCCCGTACTTGGGCAGCAGCCTCCGGGCGTCCTGCTCGCTCAAGCCACGCACGTCCGGCACGGTCACGAACTGAGGCCCGAGGCTGACCACCAGCTTGACCATCTTGTCCTCGGGCGCGGGCGCGCCGGCGGCGGGCTCCTGCTCGATCACCTCACCGCCACGGACCGTGTCGCTATACCGGCGCTCGGCCACCGTGGCCTGCAGCCCGGCGGTCCGGATCTCCTGCACGGCCACGCTCTCGGTCTTGCCGATCACCGCCGGGACCGGCGGACCGGTCTCGACCGGCGGCTTGGCGTTCGGGTTCTTCAAGGCGAAGAACAGCCCGCCGACCAGGGCCAGGACGATCACCGCGCCGAGCCAGGGCAGGACCCCCGGTCCGGCCTCGGGCGCCGCGGGCAGGGGCGGCGGCAGCTCGCGGCGCGGCGTCGCCGGCATGACCGTGGTCCGGCTGGCGTCCACCGGGGCCAGCAACTCGGCGGCGTTGGGCATGGCCACGGTGGTGCCCAGGGAGGGCGCCGGCTGGTCGGCCAGCAGCAGCCGCAACTCGCCGGCGTCGGCCGGACGGGCCGACGGATTGGGATTGAGGCACCGCTCGACGGCGCCCGAGAGCGGCCGCGAGACGGTCGGCAGCAAGGTCTCCAGCGGCGCCGGCGGCTTGGCGATCTTGGCCAGGTTGATGCTCGCCGAATCGTCTCCGGGGAAGGCCGGCCGGCCGGCGGCCGCGGACCAGACCAGGGCCGCCAGGGCGAACACGTCCGAACGCGCATCGGGCGTGGCGCCCAGGCCCACTTCCGGCGGCTGGTAGCGCAGGTGATCGAGATCGGCGGTGGGACGGACGGCGACGAAACCCGAGAGCCGGACGTCCCCGTCGCGATCCAGCAGCACGTCGGCCGGCGACAGCCGGCCATGCACCACGCCGGTGGCGTGGGCGAAGGCCAGCGCCTCGGTGGCCTGCTCGGCCAGGCGCTCGACCTCGGTGGTGGACAGCGCCGCGCCCTCGGCCAGCTTGTCCGCCAGCGTGCTCCCGGCGGTCTCGCCCTCGACCAGGTACGCCCCGTCGCCGACGGTGCCGCTGTCCAGCACCGGAACCAGGTGAGGATGGGCCAGCCGAGCCGCGCGGCCGGCGGCGGCGGCGAACGCCTGCCGCTCCGCCTCGCTGCCCAGGTCGCCGAACCAGGTCACCGTCACCGGGCGGCCCAACCGCTCGTCGACCGCGGCGTAGACCAGCCGGTCGGCGTCGCGGCGCAGCTCGTCACCCAGCCGGTAACGTCCGTCGATCAACCCGCCGTTCATGCGCTTTCCTCATCCGGCGACCCGGACTCCTCGATCACCGGCACGGCCGCGATCCACTTCGCGTGGCAGAAGGCCACCTCGGCGCCGAGGAGCAGGATGTACGCCGACAGGTAGCTCCACAGGATGAGGATCACCACGCTCCCCATGGCGCCGTAGACGTGGTCGATCCGCGCCTTCTTGGTTACCAGCCAGGCGAACAGGTGCTTGGCGATCTCCCACAGCACTCCGGCCACCATCGCCCCGTAGACCGCCGACCGCGAGCGGACCCGCGCGCTGGGCAGCCAGCGGTAGATCAGGAACATCAACAAGACCGACAGCATCAGCGAGACCAGGACGCTGGCGACGGTCACCAGGTCGGGCAGCGGGTAGCCGAGCAGATGCTCGACCCAGTTGAGCCGCAACGACCCGACCAGCGAGGTCGCGACCATCGACAGCCAGGCGAACAAGCCCACCGACAGAACGGTGGCCAGGGCCGCCGGGTAGCGCCAGTAGAAAGGACGCTTCTCGTGGGGCTGGATGTTCCAGATATGGTCCAAGGCCCGCTGCAGGACGGTGAAGATGCGCAGGCAGATCCACAGCAAAGCCAGCAGGCCGAACCCGCCGGCCGTGCCGCGCTCGCGGACCAGGGACTCGAACACCCTGCCCACCGCGGTGTCGCCCCCGAAACCATCGCCGGGGGGCTCGACTTCCACCGGCTCCGTGGTCAGCAACGGGATGTACTGGTTGACCAACGCGATGGCCTGCTGCTGGGCGCTTTCGCTCTTCAGATAGGTACCCAGCACCGAGGCCGTCAGGAGCAGCACGGGGATCAGGCTGAGCATGGCAAAGTGGGCCAGCGCCGCCGCCAGCACCGCCACGTCGTCGCGGCCGAGGGCCAGAACCACCTCGACCACGAACCGCCAGTATCGCTTGAGGCCGGGCGCCTCGGTGGCGTAGATGCTGTCGCGCGCGCGGGGACGCGCGATATGGTTGTTGCCGCGCCGGCTCAGCCACGACCGCTTGCCGTTGGGCGTGCCGCTCATGTCGTGTACTCGGCGTTGAAGCGCACGTAGGCCTCGGTCAGGTCGCAGCCGAACGCCCGGCCGCGGCCGTCGCCGAGTCCCAGATCGATCACGATGTCGGCGCGCGCCGCCAGCGATTGGCTGGCCGTCTCGGCAGCGAACTCGACCGGCTCGCCGGCGGCCATCAAGACGATCCCGTTGAGCGCGATGGACAGCCGGTCCTGGTCCACTTCGGCGCCGCTGTACCCCACGGCGCAGGCGATCCGGCCCCAGTTCGGGTCGTTCCCGTGGACCGCGCACTTGACCAGATTGCTGGCCGCCACCGCCCGCGCGGCCAGCCGGGCGTCGGCGTCGGAGGCGGCGCCGGTGACGGTCACCTCAAGTCCTTTGGTGGCCCCTTCCCCGTCGCTTGCGATGGCCTTGGCCAACGGCTCCAGCGCCGCCACCAGTGCCGACTCGAAGGCCCGCCAGCCGGCGCTCTCGCGGGTCACCACGCGGGGATTGCCGGCCAGGCCGTTGGCCAGCACCAGGGCCGTGTCGCTGGTGCTCTGATCGCCGTCGATGCTGACCGCGTTGAGGGTCGCCGCGACCGCGCTGGTCAGCGCCTCCTGGAGCGGCCCCGGGGCGATGGCGGCGTCGGTGGTGACAAAGCACAGCATGGTCGCCAGATTCGGATGAATCATCCCGGCGCCCTTGGCCATGGCGCCCAGCGTGACGGTCCGGCCGTCCAGCTCGAACCGTACCGCGCCGTGCTTGGGATGCGTGTCGGTGGTACAGATGGCCGCGGCCGCGGCGGCCCCGCCGTCCTGGTCCGCGGTGCGGCAGGCCGTCGGGATGCCCGCCCGCAAGCAGTCCATGGGCAGCTTGACGCCAATCACCCCGGTTTGGGCCACGGCCACCTCGTCCGGCGAGCAGCCCAGCTCGGCCGCCGCCAGCGCGGCGATCTCGTCGGTGTCGGCGCGGCCCTGCGCGCCGGTCGCCACGTTGGCGTTGCCGGCGGTCACCACCACCGCCCGGAGCGGCTCGCCGGCGGCCAGCAGACCGCGATTGCGGTCGACGTTGTAGGCGCGCACCCGGTTGGTGGTGAACACCCCCGCCGCCGTCGCCGGGCAGTCGCTGACGAGCACCGCCAGGTCCGGGTTGCCCGAAGCCTTGAGCCCCGCCCGTATCCCGGCCGCCCGGAAGCCCGGAGTGGTGGTCACGTGGCCCCCGTCGATCACCGTCATGCGCCGCTCCCTTCGCCACTCCGCCGCGGCACCACGCCGAACGGCTCGGCATAGCGTCTGTCCGGCCAGATCGGGATGTCCACCCGCAGCCCGACCTCCCAATCGAACTTGACCCGCCGGCCCTGGTAGGACAGCGGCGCGGTGTCCGGCAGGTGGGCCTCGAAACGGGCCGTGATCGGCATGCCGGCCGACAGCGGGCCCTCGTGGATCATCCGCTCCGGGACCAGGTCGACCGTCTCGGCGGTGCCCGAGCCGTGGACGCGGCAGCCCACCCACAGCCACACCCCGCGCGTGTTGGCGTCGGCGTCCGGCACGATTTGGACCGTGCCCGAGACCAGCTCGCCCGGGCAGTAGACCGGTCTCCCGCCGTCGCCGCGGCGCCCGGTGTCGAAGTGGATCTCCTGTGGTACGGTCACCCTCGTCTCCTCAAACCACTTCCGGCAGGACCGTGAACGACTCGTCGCGGTGCAAGTCGAGCAGCGGGCCCTTGAGCCCCAGGTCCAGGTGCGCCTGCCAGGTGATGAAGTTGTTGGCGCCCGAGAAGCTGGCCGGCAGGCCCTCGGGCAGGAAGAACGTCGCGCTGGTCTGCCAGGCCATGCCCGGACCCAACTCCGCCGCCGCTTCGATCGGGTGGGCCTCGTCGTGGGCCAGGTGGGTGTAGGTGGTGTCTGAGGTCCCGCCCCGGCTGATCGCCTTCTCCTGGCAGCGCAGGTGCAGCGTGCCGGTGGTCAGGGTGATGGCCCGCTTGGCCAGCACCTCCACCCGCACCGTGACGGTTTCGTTGAAGCGGGCCTGGGCCGGGTCGACCATCACCCGGCACTCGACCGCCGCGGCCTGCTGCATCGACAGGACCAGCCAGACCAGCACGGCCAGTGCCAGGGCGCCGAAGATGGCCGTCGGCACGCCCAGCGAGGGGTTTCGCGAGGTGAACCCGTAGACGCTGAGGCCGACCAGCGCCGCGGTCACCGCGCCGCAGCCGAGCAGACAGCCGGACGAGGCGCCCTGATTGGTCTCGGTCACCACGTTGATGACCTGCGCGACGTCGCCTTGTGTTCCGGCTCGCATACCCACCTCCGTGGGTCCGCTTGGTTCGCCGACTCGGATCCGGCCTCCTGCCGCGGCAGGGACGACGGCCGGCCGGCCGAAGAACCTGGCGGGGACCGATGATGACCACCATTGTACCGCTTCTGCTACTCTGCGCCGTCGGCCAGGCGCAGCCGGGTCGAATCACGCTGGCCGACTTCGAGGCCGGCATCGAAGGGTGGTGGACCAATCCCTGGGGCGGCGGGGAGATCGTGGCGCAGGCCACCGGCGAGGCGCGCTTCGGCCGCGGCGCGCTGCGCTGTGATTACCGGCTCCAGGACGGCAAGCTGAAGGGCAACCTGATCTCGCCCTGGCTGCCGCCCGACGCGCCGTGGCGTCAGCAGCGGTGGGGCGCGCTGTCGCTGTGGTACCGGACCGAGGGAACGACCACCAGCTTCAGCCTGTCGCTGGCCAAGGCGACCGCCGAGGGCCAGCCGGAGCTGACCTTCACGCGCCAGCTCCCGGCCACGGACGCCTGGCGGAACCTGATCGTCGATCCGCGAACGCTGTGGAACCGGGAGCGGATGTCTCTGGATCTTCGGGAGCTCGGGCGGCTCATCGTCGGCGCCGGCCGGCCCGGCACCGTCTGGATCGATCAGCTCTGTCTGGTGCCGCTCGCGCGCGAGGTGCCGCTGGAGCCGTACACCGAAACCTGGTCGCTGGGCGAGCTGGCGCCGGGCCGGTACCAGTGGCAGGGGCCCGTGGCGCCGTGGCGGGTCAGCCTGACCATCGGCGGCCGGACCGCCACCGCGTCCGCCCCGGCCGATGACGAGCCGGTGGTCGACCTCAACCTGCCCGTCACCGCCGAGGGCGCCGGCGAGGTCACCGTGGTCAACGGGAATGACCGGCAGCGGTTCACCTTCCCCGTGCTGTTGCCCGCCGAGGAGCCGGAGATCGCGCCGTTGGGGATTCTCCCCACGCCCAAACGGGTCACTCCGGGCCAGGGCGCCTTCGCCCTGGCAGCGGGAGTCCGGGGCGAGGCGCACGGCTCCGCCGCGCCGTTCTGCGCCGCCCTGCTGCAACGCCGGCTGAAGCGCGACCTGGGCCTGGAGGTGACCATCGCCACGCGGGCCGGCGACCGGCAGTGGCTGCGGCTGGGACAGGCGGAGTCGCCTGAGCTGCCGGGCGACCTCCCGGCGGAGGGGTACCGGTTGGTGGTCAGTCCGCGAGGCGCGGCCGTCGCCGCGCGCGACGAGCGCGGGCTGTTCAACGGCGCGCTCTCGCTGCTCCAGATGATCGCCGCCGCCAGTCTCCCGGCGCGCCCGCTCGCCGCCCCGGCCGCCGACGTCACCGACTGGCCCGACCTGCCGGTGCGGTCGGTGTCCATTCCCATCCCCACCGACCGGTGGGGCTATCCCAACGACGTCCCGGTCCCGCCCGAATTCCTCATCGACTTCCTCGACCGAATGGTGGTGGCGCGGAAGTACAACCAGGTCATCTTCGTGATCACCAACGGCGTGCGGTACGACAGCCTGCCCAAGGTGGCCGGGCCGGCGGCCTGGACCAAGTCCCAGCTCGCCGGCGTGTTCGACTTCCTGCGCGCCAACCTGGTCGAGCCGGTGCCGTTGATCAACAGCCTGGGCCACGCCAACTGGCTGCTCATCCCCTATCCGGAGTTGGCCGACCGGACCGCCACGCAGAAAGACGGACAGTGGACCGTCGGGCCCGACCGCTACACTATCGACACCCGCAACCCGGATGCCTGGCCGGCGTTGATGAAGGTCTACGACGAGCTGATCGCCGCGCTTCAGCCGCGCTGGCTCCACATCGGCCTGGACGAGGTCCGCTGGCACATCCACGACATCCCCGCCGAGCTGCGCGGCGCTGACGACACCATCGACGACCGCGCCGAGCGGTTGGCCGAATGGGTCACCCGGCTGCACGACATCCTCGCCGGCCAGGGCATCCAGACGATGATGTGGACCGACATGCTCACCGCCGGCCACAACGGCGGGCCGCCCTACCACACCGCCCGAGCGCTGGCCAGACTGCCGCGGGACATCTGGATGGTCAACTGGTCCTCGTCCCTGGCGCCGCTGCACAACTCCGAGATGAAGACGCTCGGGTTCCGGTACGTGCTGGAGGGCAACAGCGAGGGCGTCAACCGCGAGCGGGGGAGCGGTCTGGCCGGGAACGTGGTCGGCCTCTGGAGCAAGGTGCCCTGGTGCTCCGAGACCGTCGGCAGCGTGAATACCTACGACTACCAGTTGCTGGTCAGCGCGGCCGAGCATGCCTGGCGGCTGAGCCCCGATCTCAGCGCGCCGAAGGTCGATACCTCACGTCGCCTGATGGCCGCGGCGGCGCTGCCCGAGGCCGTCCGCAACCTGTCCCGCGAGCCGGCCGGCGGCCAAGTCGTCCCCCTCGCCGCGGGCACCGCCGCCACGGTCGAGCTGACCGGCTGGTTCGCGCAGCCGCCGGAGCCGGTCAAGGTCAACGACATCGTCGTGCCTTTCTGGCCCCGCGCCGTGGCCGCCGGGGCGGCGGTGCCGGTCAACCAGACCATCTCGGCGCTGTACTGGCTCCAAGCCGCCGACGGCACCGATGAGCAACTCAAGGCCATCCGCGACGATCTCAAGCAGAAAGAGTTCTACGCCGGCCGGCCCATCGCTCACCTGGACATCGACTATGCCGACGGCAGCCGCGAGTCGGTGCCCATCAAGTTCGGCTGGGACATCCGCTCCCGCCGCGCGGCCCCGCTCCCTTGGGCCTACGGCGCGGTGACCTGCGCCCTCCACCCGGCCACCGAGGGCGACACGGCGGTGTACCTGCGCCAATGGGTCAACCCGAAGCCGAAGGCAGCGGTGAAGTCCCTGACTCTCCGCGCGGCAGACACCGCCCTCACCCCCCTCCTCCTCGGCGCGGCAACGCGCTGAAAAACCGGGGACGCTCGAAAAACCGGGGACGCTCGACCTATTTCTCTCCGGAAAACTGGGGACGCTCGACCTATTTCTCTCCTCTCGCAGAGCCGGATTCGGGCTCCGCCGGCGGCACCAGCGGCCTTACCCCGGCGCCGGGAACCGGTCCGGCCAGAGAAGGTGGCGGGCGTAGGGCAGGATGTGGGCCGCCTTTTCGCGGCAACCGGCGGCGTTGAGGTGGCAGTAGTCTTCCCAGTTGGCCGGGGCGATGCAGCTTTCCGGGAACGGCGCGACCAGGATCTTGCGCTCGGCCGCGACGCGCCTCAGGCGCTGCTCGTTGCGGGCCACTTCGGCGTCGGTGGTGCGGCTTACCTCACTCGCATGCAGCTTCGTCGCCCGGAACGGGACCAGCAGCACCCGGTGTCCGTCGCGGGCGATCTCGTCGAGGACCGAGTTGAGGTGATGGGTGAAGGCGACGTCCCGCTCGGCCACCGGACGCACGGCGGGGTCCGGGAACCAGACCACGTCGGGGGTGTGACCGAGCGGCCAGAGGTAGCTCTGCCCGCTGATGTACTCCGACCGGAAGAGCCACAGGATGAGCACCGTCAGCACCCGCGAGTGGGCCATCCAGCGGCTCTGGGGCGGGAGCTGGTAGACGTTGTTGAGCTGCCGCCGCCAGTGGCTGTAGTCGGGCTGGTAAGTCAGCGAGTCCATCGCCGAGGCGTCGTTGCCGCCGGTGTTGATGATCACCAGGTCGGGCTGGTAGTAGTGGAACTTGAAGTGGTAATGGGTCAGCACCTCGGCGCAGCAGCCGGTGGGCACGCCGGCGTTGATCATTTCGACCCCCTTGACGCCCGGCGGCAACTCCTGCTCGAGGAGCGCCTTGAGCTGGGCCGGGTAGGTCTCGTCGGCGCCCCAGACCTTCCAGCCGTAGGTGGTCGAGCCGCCGAGGCAGAGGACTCGCGCATAGCCCGGACGCCGCCGGACCGGCACCGCCTCGCCGCGGTAGCCCTGCTGGTTGTGCTGGATGCCCAGATTGTTGGAGTATCCGGGCATGGGCACGACCTGCAGGTACGGCTGGCCGATCATCCGGTGCATGGCCGGGCTGTTCTTCTCCAGGCCCAGCATGGTCAGCCGCATCCGCTCCCACTCAGGCTTGCTGACCAGGAAGAAGCCGGCCACGGCGATCTCGGCCAGCATCCACAGGAAGAACGCGTAGACCAGCGCCGCCACGACGCGGTGTGGCGGCCGGCCGGCCGGCTTGCTGCCCATCACTCGACTCCCAGGCCCGGCCTCATGGTAGCGCACCATACTGGCGGCAGGAAGCCGCCTGTCGCCCGGCGAACCAGCCCGGCCCGCGGCCACCCGCGGAGGAGGCTCCGTTGACCGGCATCCCGGCCGCCAAACCCCGCTTCGCCGCCGGCGACCCGCTGCGATTCCTGGCCGTGGCGGCGGTGGTGGCGCTCCATCTGGTCCCCGATCCGGCCATCTATGATCGGCCGGACGCTCCGCGCTGGTGGTTCGCCATCTTCGTCTTCGCCCACGGCTCGTGGGGTGTGCCGGTGTTTCTCATGCTCAGCGGCGCGCTGCTCCTGGACCCGTCGCGGACCGAGCCGACCGCCGACTTCTACCGCCGCCGGTGGCGACGCATCGGCCCGCCGCTGGTCTTCTGGTCGGCCTTCTATCTGCTCTGGCGGGCGACCTTCAAGGGCGAGACGATGACCGCTGCCAAAGCAGTCGAGGCGCTGCTCCACGCCCAGCCCCAGTTCCACCTCCACTACCTGTTCCTGATTGCCGGCCTGTACGTGATCACCCCGCTGCTGCGGCCGTACGTTCGCGACAGCCGGCCGACCGAACAGCTCGCGCTGGCGGCCTTCCTGGTCTTCTCCTACGACCTGGCCTGCGCGGTGTGGACCTTCGTCGACCGCCACCCGGTCGAGTTCACCGCTTTCGACCGGTACCTGCCGTTCCTCGGCTACTACCTGGCCGGGCCGGCGCTGCGGCGGCTCGAGCCGGTGCCCAAGACGCGGCTGCTGGTGCTGGCCTTCCTGACCGCCACCGTGGCCCATGCCACGGTCACCGGGGCGGTCTTCGCCGGAGCCGCCAAGCCGTGGGACGTGGCCATCGGGTACACCATCTACCACGACCCGACCGTTGCCTTCATGGCCGCCTCGGCCTTCCTCCTCGGCCGCCGGCTGTGGCCGGAGGAGGGGGTCGGCCCCGCCGTCCGGCTGTTTGCCTGGCTCGGACCGGTGTCGTTCGGGATCTACCTGCTCCACCCGGCGCTGCTCGACGTCGTCCGGAAGGTGGTCCCGGCGCCGGTGCTGGACAACTCCGCCTTCCTCCTGGTCGGGACCATCCTGGTCTGCGCCGTGGCCGCCGGCATCACCGAGGCCGGCCGCCGCGTGCCCGGACTCTGTCGGGTGTTTGGCGAGTAGCAGGATCGCGCTGGCCGGACCGGAACCATCCACCGCTCGCAGAGGCGAGCCGCGGGGGCAGGACCATGCACCTTTCGACCATCCTCCTGGCCGTCACCGTTCCCATGGCGGCGGCTGCCGGCGTGACGCTGCGCACCGGTGACGGGCTGGCCCTGTCGCTCTCGCCCCAAGGCCGCGTCAGCGGGCTGCAGGTGGGCGATGTCGGCCTGCGCTCGGGCGAGCCGGGCGGGTTCTGGCTGACCGACTACCACGACCAGCCGGAGCCCCCGAACATCGTGCCCAACTCCGGCTTCGAGGACGGCACGACCGGCTGGGCGCTGGCCGGCTCGCAACAACTCGATCCGACGGTGGCCCACAGCGGCCGGGCGTCGGTCCGGCTTCACGTGCCGGGCCCCACCGCGGCCGGCTCGAACCTGGGCATCCGCGTCCCGGTCAAGCCGGGCCGGCGCTACCTGGTCGGGCTGTGGCTCAGGCGCCACGACTGCGGAGTGACCGGGAGCTATGTCTCGGAGCTGGACGCGGCGGGGAAGAACGTCGGCACGCAAGGGCAGTGGGGCATGGTCGTGCCGCAGGGCGACGATGTCTGGCACAAGCTCCAGCGCGAGCACGTCACCGGACCGCAGACGACCCAACTGTACCTGCGCGCGGACATCTATCGCTCGACCGGCACCATCTGGCTCGACGACTTCTACGTCCGCGAGCTCGGGCGGGTGGTGGCGCAGCCGCTGACCGGCACGGTGACGGGCGGCGAGGCGCGCGCCGAGTTGACCGGCGAGGCGGCGCGGTGCGGCCTGACGGCGAGCTTCACGGCGACGCCGAACCGCCTCCACGTCGAGGGCCGGATCGAGGACCGCACCGGCCGCGATCGCGCCGTGGGGGTGTCGTTCCGGTTGCCGGTGGACGCGACCGGGTGGACCTGGCACGACGACATCGAGGACCGCCGGACGGTGACCGACACGGGCCGGTACACCAACACCTACCGCTGCCTGTCGGGTGAGGGGATCTGCTCGGTCTACCCCTGGTCGGCGTTGTCCGGTCAGCTCGCCGGGCTGTCGCTGGCGCTGCCGTTGGCGCAGGGCCCGCGCACCTTCGTGCTCGACTACGACGCCGACCAGAAGGCGTTCGCGGTGACCTTCTACTTCGGCCTGACCCCGCACTCGGGGAAGTGGCCGAAGTCGGCCGGCTTCGCCTTCGACCTGTACCGGCACGATCCGGCCTGGGGCATGAGGGACGCGGTCCGGCGCTACTACGCCGCGTACCCCGAGCCGTTCGTCAAGCGGCCGACCTACGAGGGCTACCTCAACTACGCCAACCTCGAGCGGCTCGATCGGCCCGCCCACACGCTGGGCGTGAGAGGCACGGCCCGGGCCATCGACGACTACAGCGACTTCGGCGAGGGCTACGATTTCGTCAGCCACCTCCACGGCTGCTACTACTTCAAGATGATGCCGACCGAAGACTCGTCCAAGCCCGCCGACGAGACGGTGTTCGCCTTCCTGAACACGCTGGTGGAGAAGGAGCGCGATCAGCCGGACGGGTACTGCCCGGCCGCCGAGGCGCTGAACAAGATCGTCTACGATGCCGAGGGCCACATCTGCTACATCGGCGACACGCGCTTCTGGCAGCCGCACCAGGGCTACAACAGCACCGACCAAGCCGGCTGGGGGCTCAACTTCCGGGTCAACGAGGATCCCGGGATCTCCACCTTTCTGGCCGAGAAGTACCGCGCCAAAGTGGTGGAGACTACCGGCCGGGACGGGTACCGGCCCTTCACCGCCTGCCTGACCGCCGACGCCATCGAGGGCTACCACGGCAACCAGCGCCAGCTCGACTACCGCCGCGAGCACTTCGCCACCACCCGGTTGCCGTTGTCGTTCGGCAAGCTGGATCTCAAGCCCGCCTTGATCAACCACATCTGGGACTTCCTCGACGGCGCCTGGTGGCCGCTGTCGTCAGAGCGCAAGGTGATCATCAGCGGCAACGCCAACAGCTTCGAGCAGGTCTTCACCGTCCCGTACGTCGATCTGCCCATCATCGAGACCGACTGGACCATCGGCGCCGACGGACCGATGGACCGCTACATCCGCACCGTCGCCCACCACCGCATCTGGCGTTTCTGGCGGACCCTGGGCAAGGGCGAAGAAGACCCGGCCAGCATCGTCGCGCACTTCGACCGGGGCCTGGCCTACGCCATCTTCCCAGCGGTCTACCCGGTGGCGTTGGTGGCTGGTGACATGGAGACCTACCGCCCGCTCTACCGGACCTACGTCCCGGCCATCGAGCAGCTCTCCCGCGCCGGCTGGGAGCCGGTGACCCTGGCTCGGACCGAGGCGGCCGGCGTGTTCCTCGAGCGTTACGGCGACCCGGCCCGGGACAACCTCCACTTCACGCTCCGCAGCGAGGCCGGTCAGGACCTGACCGCCACCGTGACCCTCGAGCCCGCCACCCGCGGGCAGGGGCCGCTGCTCGCCTACGACCTGTTGCGCGGCCCGCACGACGCCACGGTGATCGACCCGGTGGCCTGGAAGATCGACCTCCGCCCCGGCGCCACGCGCGCCTTCTGGGTCGGCTCGCAGGAGGCCCTCGCGCGCTGGTCACGGACCTGGGCGGCCTACGACCTGGACCGGCTGGAGCGGCAGTACGCCCCGGAGCTGGACGACGCGGGCCGCGCGGCGCTGGCCGGCTGCCGGCAAGCGCTGGGCGACGCCGCCGAGTGGCACCGGCGGGTCGACCAGCTCGCCGGCGCGGTCAAGACTCGCGCGGCCATGGACCTGACCAAGCTGGTCCACCGGCTCCACGCCGACCTGGCCGGCGTCGCCGCGGCCGACGGTCTGCGCGCCGAGGCGCCGCGGCTCGCCGACGGCGTACGCGGCGGCACGGCCGAGGTCACCTTCACGATCCGCAACGAGGCCGCCGCCGCGCTGAGCGGGCTGACCGCCGCCGTGTCCGAGCCGTGGTCCAAGGTGTCGGTGAGTCGCTGCGCCGTCGCCGCGACCAGCCTGGCGCCCGGCGCCCAGACCACCGCCACGGCGATCCTGGCCGCCGCGGCCGACGCGCCTCGCGAGCTGCTCCCGTTCCTGATCCGGATCGAGGCCACCGCCGGCGGGCGCCCGCTGCGCCTGGACGTGCCGGTCGATCTGCGGCTCAAGTCCCCGCTGCGCGTCGCCATCGAACCGTTCCGTGCCTGCCGCGGGCGGGACAACGCCATGACCCTGGTCTTGTCCAATCCCGGCGCCAAGGAGCTCAAGGGCCGGCTGACCCTCGGTGCCGAACGCGGCGTCACCTTCGCCCCGGCGGCGTTCGACTTCCAGGTGGCGCCCGGCGGCGTGTTCCGCCAGCCGCTGACGGTCACGCTGGCCGACAGCGTGATGCTCGACCGCCGGCTGCTGCCGTACACCATCACTGGCGATCCGGCGGCGGTCGGCGCGGGCTCGGTCGCGGTGGTGGTGACCACCGAGGTGCCGCGGGCCAATCTGGCCAGGCTGTCCGGTCCCATCACGGTGGACGGCAAGCTGGACGAAGAAGCGTGGCGGCGGCCGCCGGACATCGGCCGCCTGGGCCGGACCGGCGACGGGGCCGATCCCCAGGCCGCCACGCGGGTCTGGGTGGGCTACGACGACCGCGGTCTGTACGTCGCCTGGCGCTGCGACGAGCCGAACATGCCGGGGCTGAAGGCGGACCTGACGCAGCGCGGCGCGCCGCTCTACCAGGAGGACGATGTCGAGGTGTTCATCGCCTCGGGCCAGAACGCTTTCCCGCTGCAGTTCGCGGTCAACCCACTGGGCACCCGCAACGACAACCTGGACAACAACCGGGATTGGACCGCCGCCGCGGTCAAGCTGGCCGACGGCTGGACGGTCGAGATGTTCCTGCCCTACGCCCTGCTCGGCTACCCCGGCCCGCCCAAGCCCGGCACCGAAGTCCTGGCCCAATTCGGCCGCCAGCGCAAGCCGACGGTCGAAGTCACCGCCTGGTCCAAGACCCCAGCCTTCCGCGACGTCAGCCGCTACGGCGAGCTGATCGTAAAATAACCCACATGGGGTCAGGTCTTGCAATCGCGCAAGTGTGGCATTGCACGACCTGACCCCATTCCGTTCAAGGCCGCGCCGCGGCCTTGACCGAGGCCAGGTGGAGCGTCGTCTGCGCGGAGTTGGGGCCGAAGCAGATGCTGCGGATCCGGTGCACCTCGTCCTGGGCGAAGGGCAGACCGGTGACCGTCCGATCACCCACCGTCAGGTCGAACGTGCCGGCCTTCAGGTCGGCGACCAGGCGCACCGTGGTCCATTCGCCGAGGGTCACGGCCAGGCCGGTCACCGGCTGATCGCTGCCGCGGTAGAACTGGACCACCCCGTCAGGCGCGATCCGGAGGTGGAAGGCGCGGCGGGTGAATTCCCCCGGCGCGGCGTCGTAGGCGTCGATGTCCACCTTGCTGCGGTTGCCCGCGGGCACCATCAGCCGGGCGGTGACCTCGATAGCGCCGGCGGTGGCATCGGCCACGTCCTGCGGCTCGGGCACCAGCCACAGCGCGCCGCCCTGGCTGTAACTCTCCTGCCGGCGCTCGATGGTCAGGTAGCGTTCCGGCCCCGGTGGCCGGCCCTCGGTCAGGCGGACGCGGTCCGGGCTCCCGGCGACCACTTGCCACGGCGCCGCCGGTACCGCGTCGAAGGCCGTGTCGGCGATCACGAAGGCCCCGCGCCGGCGGTTCTTGGGCGGCAGGACGCCGAACTTGCCGACCAGGTCCGGCCGCTCCGGGTCGGGCTGGTAGGGTGTGAACCGCAGGCTGTAGAGATCGGCGTCGCGGAGCTCGAAACGGAGTCGCACCGGCTGGCCGGAGAACGGTCGCAGATCGCCGCCGGTGCCGTCCCAGCGGACGATCTGCTCGACCGAGTCGCCGTAGATGGGCGGGCAGTCGTCCAGGCAGTGGCCGGCCACCGGGCTGCCGTCCGCCGTCTGCACCTCGACGCGGATCGAGCCGGCGGCCGAGGTGGCGAAGTTGAGGGCCAGGTTGCCGCCCTCGAAGAGCAGCGGCCGGGTGACCAGCTCCCCGCCGGACAGCGGCGCCTGGATTGAGACGAAGCCGTCGAGCCGGATGGTGTACCGCCGGAAGGCGGTGCTGGTCCCCTGCCAGTAGCTCTCGGTGGCGTACAGCGAGAGCTCCGGCGGCGCGTCCTCGACGGTGGCGGGCGTCTCGATCATCCCCCAGAAGACGAAGTTGTCGCCGTAGACCCAACTCTCGCGCTGCCGCGGGCCGGGCCGGATGAAGGCCTCGGGCCAGCGGCGGAAGGTGGTCCCGTCGCGGCTGGTCATGAACAGGGCGTCGGTCACCGCGCTGCCGTAGCGCGGATGGCTCTCCCCCCGGGCCAGCCGCTCGGCCGAACCCGGCAGCGACAGCACGGGCTCCGACCAGCCGCGGTCCACGTAACGCATGGGAAAGCCCATCAGCAGGTGCGGCGCGCGGTAGTAGGGCTGCACTTGATTGGTGTAGAGGTGCTCGCTCGCGGCCCCGGGGAACTTCAGCCAGTCCGGCTTGGTGAAGGTCACCAAGTCCGGCGAGGTCGAGGTCAGGATCGCCCGGACGCCGTCGTGGAAGCCGCGGTGGTACTCCCGATAGACCTTCGCGGTCGGGTCCCAGAAGGCCAGGTTCTGTGAGTCGAAGGCCCCCTCGGTGACCATCGGCTGGCGGCTCAGGAGCGTGAAGCGGACCCCGTCGCCGGAGACCAGGCAGTACAGCCCGCGCGGCTTGCTCCCGACCACCACGATCTTGTACCGCTGGTCCGGCGGGCAGGCCGGGTTGGCATCGAGGAAGGCCGCGGTGTGCGCCGGATCCCCGCCGATCTCGGCCAGATGGGCGGGGGTGAGCACGATGTTGTTGGCCCTCGATCCGTTGAACTCGAACAGCTCCAGCTCGGGCCGCCGGAAACGGACCCCGTCGTCGCTCTCGGCGTAGCACAGGTACCAGGGGTGATCGGCCAGGGCCAGGGCCGGCTCGCCGCCATGGCGGTAGTGCAGGCCGCGGTAGTACAGCCGGACCTTCTCGCCGTCGCGGAAGATCGACTGGAAGGCGCTGGCGTTGCCCTCCCAAAGCTGATCGGTACGGAAGACGATCTCCCGCCTGACCGGCCGGTGCAGCACCTGCCGCGCCCCGCCGGTCAGCGACTCGACCAGAAACTCATCGACCAACGGCTCCAGCCGATCCGCGATCCGGATCGGCTCCTGCGCCTGCGCGGAGATGCTCATCAACGTGACCCCAATCACCAGCCACCGTCCGCCGCCAGCAATCATCGCGGCCTCCTCCTGTCGGTCCGCGGCCGGGAAGAGTCGGACGGGCTGTACCGAATGACTCGCTCCAGACAACCCTCGCGACCAGGAGACGCCCGTGGCCCGACCCGCAGCGGCACCGACCCACCGCCTCGCTCTGGCCGGTCTGCTCGCCGCGACCGCTGCATTCGGCGTGGACCCGAGTGATGTCCTTCTCTATGTCCCGTTTGGCGGCGTGGTCGAGCCGGCCATGGCCCGGGGCGAGGCCAAGCCGGTGGTCCGCGGCACGCCGCGCTTCATGGACGGCAAGCACGGGCAGGCGTACCTGTCCGGACGCAAGGGCGACGCGCTGGCCTACGCCACCGCCGGCAACATCGACCCGGTCGCCGGGACCGTGGCAATGTGGGTGGCGCCGCTGGGCTGGACGCAGAAGGACCCCTTCATGCGTTTCTGGCTCCGGGTCGGCGAGACCGCCGAGGCCGGCGGGAAAGGCAGCGGCAGTTTCCTCTGGCTGTACAAGTACCTGGGCTCCCGGCCGCTTTACTGGCTGGTGCAACAGGACTACCGCCAGCGCCGGGTGGCCTATGTCGGAGCCGACGACGTCTACCGGCCCGGGCAGTGGACCCATCTCGCCGCTTCCTGGACCGGGCCGCTGATGCGGCTGTACGTCGACGGCCGGCGGGTCGGCACCGCGCGCACACTGACCCCGCTGCTGCTGCGCAATTTCGGGTCGCACCTGTTCGTCGGCGGCGAGAGTTGGACGCCGAAGGGCGAGACCGCCGCCGAGAGCGACAGCGCCATCGACGAGCTGTACGTCTTCGCCCGCCCCCTGCTGGCAGCGGAGCTGCGCGCCGTGGCCGAGTCCGGCGTGCCCAAGGAGGCCAGCCGTGCCCCCGCCGCGACCGAGCTGGAGACCTTCTGGTCGCCCTCGACCGACCGGCTTACCGCCCGTCTGCCCATCGACGGCCGGCGGCCCGGCGACCTGGCCGATCTGGCCGTTGAGCTGCGGGTCCGCAACGGCAAGGGCCGCGAGGTGCTGTCGTGGAAGGGGCCCATCGCCGAAGTCGACGGCACAGTGCGGCTCGAGACCGGCAAGCTGCCGGCCGGCCGGTACCGGGTCGAGGCGGTGCTGAAGGTCGGCGGCAAGCCGAACCCGCCGGTCGCCGCCGGGTTCGAGAAGACCGCCCAACCGGCCTGGCTGGGCAACCGATTGGGAATGCCCAGGCAGGTCCCCAAGCCCTGGACCGCGGTCACTGTCAAGGGCGTCACCGCCGCCTGCTGGGGCCGGACGGTGACCTGGACCGACGGCCCGCTGCCGAGCCGGCTCACCAGCGCCGAGGTGCCCCTCTTGGCCGCGCCGGCGCGGCTGATGCGCGACACCGGTCACGGCCCGGAGCCGGTCCGGACCACCCTCAAGTGGACCGCGACCACGCCGCTGCGGGCCTCGTTCACCGCCGCGGGGGACGGGCTCAAGGCCAGTGGCTGGCTGGACTACGACGGGTTCCTGTGGACCGAACTCGTGCTGCCGCCCGGCGCCGGCACGGTCAAGGCCCTGCGTGTCGAGCTGCCGCTGCGGCCGGAGGTGGCCACGCTCCAGCACGGCGGCATCGCCGGCGGCGGTCAGAACCAGGCGCCGCGCAACGGCCGGGTCTACCCCTGGGCGCTGCCGCTCACCGGCCAACCGTTCCTTTGGCTGGGCAACGAGCGCGTCGGCCTGCAATGGTCCACCGGCGACGACTACTGCTGGGAGAACGCCGACCGCGATCGGGCCATCAGCCTCGCCCCCGGCGAGCGCGAGTGCCTGCTGACCATCACCCTAATCGACCGGCCCACCCCGCTGGACCGCCCGCTGCGCTACACCATCGGCCTGCAACCCACACCGGTGCGGCCGATGCCCGCCGACTGGCGGCGGACCGACCGGATGGTCAACGGCCGCTGGCCCATCGAGACCGAGCTGGGCCAGCCGGACGGTCCGGTCTGGAAGGTCTGGTACCAGAAATGGTCGGTCCAGAACGAGGCCACCCGCAAGGCGCATTGGCTGGGCGGCTACCCGGCGCCCGGGCGATGGGCCAAGGAGGATCTGGCGGCGACCAACGCCGAGGGCCTGAAGCCGCTGCTCTACTGGGTGCCGTCGTGGGCCTGGCCCGGCGCACCGGAGTACGCCGCCTTCCACGGCGACTGGAACCCCGACAGTCCCGCCCCCGAGCCGGCCGAGACCGCCGGCAGCAGTTGCGCGCAGGTCTGGCGCACCGTCCCCAGCTTCCGCGACTGGGCCACCTGGCGGGTGCACGAGTCGCTCCATCGGAATCCCTGGCTGGCCGCCGGCGCGGCCGGGCTCTATCTCGACGTCGTCCAGGGCTTCTGGGGAGTCGACCCGCGGCCGGACCGGGAAGGCATGCTCCGCACCGGCCACGAGCTGCTCGGCTCCCGCGAGCTGCAGCAGCGCGTCTACCTCATGCTGCGCGACAACTGGCCCGACCTGCGGGTGATCAACCACCAGTCCGGCGACACCATCCTCAGCCAATTGGCCTTCTGCGACGCGTACGTCACCGGCGAGAACTACAACCAGCACTCGCTGTTGGGGAGCGAAGAGGGCTACTACCACATCCTCGACCTGGACGCCTGCCGGGCCGAGCTGTACGGCGCCAAGTGGGGCGTGCCCATCGTCTTCCTCCCCGAAGCGGCGCCCAGCGGCGTCCCGTGGCCGAAGGTGCTGGGCCCCGAGGGCATCAGACCGGCCGAGCACCTGATCGGACTCCTCGTCGCGCACGACGTGATCCCCTGGCCGGCCAACCTGCACCCGCTCCCGTTCCTCCGCCTGGCCGCCCTCAAGGAGCGGTTCGGCTGGGACGAGCAGACCCGCTTCACCGGCTACTGGGAGGCGGCCGAACTGGTCCAGCTCACCGCCGACCAGACTCCGGTGGTGGTCTCGGTCTATCAGCGGCCCGGCCGGGTGCTGTTCGTGGTGCTCAACAACAGCGACCACGACGCCGTCGCTCGGTTGGCCCCAGACTGGTCGAAGCTGGGTCTGGCGCCACCCGCGTCGGTCTCCGACGCCTACCTGGCGACCGGCATCCCCGACCGGCCCATCGACGTCCGCCAGACCACCAACACCGGGCAGGTCCACTTCCTCGACCAACGCCCGCCGCCCGAGCCCGTGACCATCCCGGTTACCGCCGACGGCCTGACCGTCCCGGTCCCCGCGCGCGGGTTTCGAATCCTCTTGGCCGGTGGGTGAGTCTTCCGCGGCGCCTGAGGTATCCTTGAGCCGGCGCCGGAGCCCGCGGTTCGCATGAGTCGTTCCAGAACGCCGGTCGAGTTCCCCGATCACGGCGCGCGGCACGATCCCTATGCCGCGCTGCGCGTCGGGCCGTTTCGCCGGTTCCTGCTGGGCCGGGTGTTGATCATGATCGGCACCGCCGCCCAGAGCCTGGCCATCGGCTGGGAGATGTACCAGCGCACCGACAGCCCGCTGCTGCTGGGCTATATCGGGCTCACCCAGGCGATCCCGATGTTGCTGTTCACCCTCCCCGCCGGGTACCTGGCCGACATCCTCGACCGGCGCAGGCTACTGCTGTGCGGACTGGTCGGCAGCACCCTCACCTCCCTGTCGCTGGCGGCCTTCAGCTACTGCCAGGGCTCGATCCCGGTGATGTTCGCGCTGCTCTTCTGCGACGCCACGTTCAACAAGCTGATGGGTCCGGCCGGGGTGGCTCTCCTGCCGCAACTGGTGCCGCGCGAGCTGTTTGAGAACGCGGTCAAGTGGCGGACCACGCTGTTCCACCTGTCGGCGGTCATCGGCCCGGCGGTGGGCGGGCTGATCATCACCGCCAGCCTGCCCGCGGCCTACCTCTTCAGCGCCTCGACAACCGTCGTGTTCATGGTCGTGCTGGCGACGATTCGCCTGACCGAGGGCGAGCGCAGCGCGCCGGGGCGGATGGTCCAGCAGGTGGTCGAGGGCCTGCGCTTCGTCTGGCACCGCAAGCTGATCTTGGGCACGGTCTCGCTCGATCTGTTCGCGGTGCTGCTGGGCGGGGCGGTCTACCTGCTGCCGGTGTTCGTCAAGGACATCCTCCCGGCGCGGCCGTTTGGCATGTCGCCGGAGCAGGCCCTGGGCTGGCTGCGCGCGGCGCCGGCGGCCGGGTCGATCGTCATGGCGTTGATTATGGCGCACCTCCCGCCGCTGAAGAAGGCCGGCCGGGCGATGCTCTGGGCGGTGGCCGGATTCGGCGTGGCGACGGTGGTGTTCGGCCTCTCGAAGAGCTTCGCGCTGTCCTGGGCGATGCTCTTCCTGACCGGCTTCTTCGACAACATCAGCGTGGTCGTCCGGCACACCTTGGTGCAGCTCGCCACGCCCAACGCGATGCGCGGCCGGGTGTCGGCGGTGAACTCGATCTTCATCGGCTCCTCGAACGAGCTTGGCGGGTTCGAGTCGGGTCTGGTGGCGCACTGGTTCGGCCCGGTGGTGTCGGTGGTCAGCGGCGGGATCGGCACCCTCCTGGTGGTCGCCGCCTGGGCTGGTCTGTTCCCCGGCCTCCGCGACTTCGATCGCCTGGCCGATGTCAGCGACCGGGAGGAGGATTGAGGTCGTCCCGCTCAGCGCCGTCGGGGATGGACCTCGATCTTTCCGATGGGCTTCTTGTAGTCGACCTCCATCGACCGGATCAGTGGCAGGAAGCGCTGGCCGTGGACCGTCCAAGGCTGACTCGGATCCCAGACCGCGGACGGGACGACTCGCGCGCCATGGGTTTTCACCAGGTCCGCCCACTCGTCGTGGTTGGCAATGAGCCGGTTCTCCTTGCCGTTCGAGTTGAACCGCATGTCCGTCGCGTCGAGGAACCCGAGATACACGAGGACGACCGGGTACCCGAGTTCGGTCAGCTTCCAGGCCCAGGCGAGGCGGTTGGACATCTGGTAATGCGAGTCGCGCGACAGCGCCAAAGGCATTTGCGTCGCCCCACTCAGCCCGCGACTCGACTCAGAGATGCAGCGCCGGATGCGGTCGTGGTTGTGTCGGCTGCTGACCGAGGCTGCGGCAGCAAGGCGCTTGCCAGCGTCGCTCAGTTCCTCGTGGTGCGCCTTCGCCTCCACCAGCAGCAGCCCAGCTTCGCCATCGACCTTGCAGGTGCTGGCGATGTCCCAATTGGGGGTCTGACCGGCCGCTGGCCACCACGCCCCAAGATGCTTCTGGGCACAGGCCGGAAGCAGCGGGTTGTGGTTGCCGAGACGCGCTTCCTTCGGCGTCTCTTTGTCCAACGGACCCTGTGGTTTGCCGCGCGGCATCCAGCGGTCTCCGTCAGTGACGAGGACCTCGTCAAGGCCGACCAGCGCGGTCAGCCGTCCCGCCACTTCGTCGCGCTCACCGTCCACCAGCGCCACGCACCGGGGCCGGCTGCCACGGCTGTCTTTACCCAGGTAATCCCACCAGTCCATGTCGCTTCCCTCCCCGCGGCGGCCGCGATGGCTGTCGCTTGGTCGCCGTCACTCCACCAAGCCGGGCACGAATGTCCCGGCTTCCCAGGTGGCGTCCCCCGCCCCCAAGAAGATCCAGACCGCGTGACGTCGGTGGCGGTCGTAAATCGCCTGGGCGTTCGCCGTAAGCGCGACTCTCCTGCTCCGACAGAAGAACAGCAACAGGTCGCCTCGCTCAACACCGGTTTTCGCGCCGACCGCCGGCGGGAACAGGCGGTCAATGAGTGGCTGGTCGGTGCCTGATTCGGCACCGGACAAAGCACACAGCTTGTCGGCCATGCCTTTGCCGCTCAGCTTGCCCTGAACCCAGGTGGACCGGCCATCGTGTTCGAGCCGGCCGTCCGGGAAGCCGAACACGAATGAACAGACGTGGAAGGAGCCGTAACCCTGCACCTGTGCGACCAGATACAGGACCCGGGCGATCTCGCCAACCTGGTCCGCCAAGCCGCGCTCGAGGTAGCACAACACATTCGCGTAGCGCTGGGTATCCACCTCGCCGGCGCTGTCCCATTCGTCCTCGATCCGCCGCGAGGGCCGGCCAGACGGCACCTGAATCACCGGCGCGCGGCGTCTCAGGTGGCGCCGCAGCGCGATGTGGTCTGCTTCTACCATCGCTCGCACAACTCCAAGTGGGTGACCGAGCAGTGGCCGCAGCCTGGAAGATTGCCGGCAGGGCAATGGTAGCCGATGAGTTCGCCCCCCCGCACCGGGCTGCTGGTCAGCGCACACGGTATGCTTCTCCCACCGGTCGTGGCGATTGTAGATCCGGGCCGGTGACGGCGTCATGTCGCGGTCGGATGGAGATACCAATCTCTACCGGCGCTACTTCCGCCACCGGTCCAGGACCGCCCGCCAGTTCTTGGCGTAGACCGAGGTCAGCTTGCCGGGGGCGGCGGAGTATTCGGGGATAGCGCGGTCGGGAGACTTGATGTAGGCCGCCGCTTCGTCGGCCAGGGAGATGGCCCGTTGCAGTTGGTCGGCGTCCTGGTCGGCCAGGGCCTGTTGGGCCAGGCGCCAGGCCTCCGTGCCCAGCTCGCCGAGGTGGAAGCCGGTCTCGATCACCTTGAGCCGCGCCTTGACCCGCTCGGATCCGGCCGCGGCGTGGGCGGCGTCGAGGGCTTGGCGGGCGGCGGCCATGACCTCGGGGGTGAGGGCCGACCAGACGCCTTCGGTGATGTGGTCGGCCGACTCCAGGCCGGCCTCCATGACGGCGTAGAAGCGGCCCATCGGCTCGGCGGACTCGTGGTAGGCGTGGCGGCAGTAGTCGGCCAGCAGAACGTCGGCATCGACCTCGGGGTTCCAAGTCGCCTTGGCCACGGCGTATAGCGTCACGCCGTAGATGCCCCACAGCCGGGCGCTGCTCTGGGCCTCGTAGCCCACCGCGCCGTGGCGGCGCAGCCAGCGGATGTCGTCGACGAACTTGTGCACGCCCACATACGGCATGTTGCACCAGGTGGAGTGGGGCAGGTACTCGTACATCAGCAGGCCCGCGGGGGTGATCTCGGCCCACCGCTCGAAGCCCTCGCGGAAGCGTTGGTGACCGGGGCAGTCGGCGGCTTCGAGACGATGCACGAAGCAGAGGTAGTTGGGCCTCGAGTTGACCACCTGCACCATCAGGTTGTCCGCCGGTCGGACCGCCCCGGGGCCTGGCGGCCGGAAGGTCTGGTGATAGGCCAGCGTGTAGTACAGCCGGCCGGGCCGAACCTGCTCCATGCGGGTCGCGACGGCGTTGGTGAAGGTCAGCCAGCGCTCGGTGATCACCGGCAGCTCGCTGCCGCGCCATTGCTCGCCGGTGTCTAGCGCCAGGCAGCGGTCACATTCGCAGAAGGCGGTGCCGTCGGCCTGCCCGAGTCCGATCAGCTCGGCTTCCGGCCGGGCGTCGACGGTCCGTGTGAGACCGTCGGCCACCGCCTCGACCAATCCCGGCGCGGTGGTGCAGAGCTGCGTGTTCCGCCCGCGGTTGACCCGCCGCCCGCGCACCTCGGCGTACCATTCCGGGCGCTGCGCGAAGCACCGGTCCGGCGGGACGGTGTTGCGAATCAGGTCGTGGGGGTTCATCCATCCGCGGAACCCGCCGCGCTCGGCGAACGACGCCGGCAGGTCGGCTTTCGGCCAGCCGTGGCCGATGTTGATCCGTTGCCGGACCGCCCAGGCGAGGCCATCGGACTCCCATGTACCCGGCTCGCCGTCAAGGGTGGCGCGCAGGTAGCGGAAGCGGTAGGCGGGGCTCTCGGTGCGCGCGACCACCTCGACGGCGACCGGTCCGGGCGGGGGGATCTCCTCCCACAGCTCGCCGGGCGCCAGCCAGCGACAGCCCAATTCGCGCTCGGCGAAGTCGTAGACGGCGTACAGCGTGCCGCGGTCGCCACTGCCGATCAGGATCACGTCCCCGCCGGTAGGCCGGACGGCGAACGTCTCAGGGTCGCGGCCGGCCAGTTCGGCGCGGACCAGAAGCCCCAGCTCGGTCGCGCCGACGTGGAGACGAGGCGCCGGGGTGTCCAAAGCGGCGCCGACGGACGGCTCGCGGCCGGTTCGGCGCCGGAGGAGGCGGGCCAGTTCGGCCACGGCGAAGCGTTCGGTGACGGTCGGCAAGGCGGGCTGGACGATGCTTGGCGGCGAGCCGTCGAGCCGCGGTGGGGCGGCGAGGCCGGCGAGGCCGAGAACCACCTGGGCCAGGCAGACGGCGGACATGGTCGGCTCCTCCGGGCGCGGCGTGCCACCCGCTCAATTCCCGGCTCGGCGCGAAGTTCTTCTTTTTCGCGGCCGGGTCGGTTTACAGGCCGGCCAGCCCATGCTATACTGCCGCGACTGCGGAGGGCACCCCACAACTGCGACTGAGCCGGCGCCCGAGCTTCTTGCCTCGCGTCGTGGTCATCCCCATCGGCCGGCGCCACCTGTAGGCTCGGCGATTCCCCGGCTGGTCGCGCCCGGTGTCCCCGTAGAACGCACTCCGAACGAAGGTTCGGAACACAGAGTGAGCAGGTATGAGCAACGATCACGGCAACGCGACCTCCGCGGAGGGCACGAAGCAGTCCCTGGCCGGCGAGTCGGGAGAGATGAACGACGCGATGCTGACCATGGACGAGCTGATGGCCCAGTACGAGGCCGCCGAGCCGCTGCAAGAGCTTCGCGAAGGGGACGTCGTCACCGGGACGGTAGTCCAGATCGACGAACAGTGCGCGATGATCGACGTCGGCACCAAGTCCGAGGGCATGATCCCGAAGGCCGAGTTGGACGAGATCCGCGACCAGATCGCCGTCGGCGACCAGATCCAGGTCTGCGTCCATCGGATCGAGGACGAGGAAGGCAACCTGATCGTCAGCAAGCGCCAGGCTGACTACGAACGGGCCTGGGAGGACATCGTCGACAAAGAGAAGTCCGGCGAGGTGATCGAGGCCGAGGTGGTCGAGGCCGTCAAGGGCGGGCTGCTGGTCGACCTGGGCCTCTACGGGCAGGGCTTCGTGCCCGCCTCCCACGTCAGCGTTCGCCGGCCGCGCAATCTGGGGCGGTACGTCGGCCAGCACCTCCGGCTCCAGGTGATCGAGGTCGAGCGGAAGCGCAAGCGGGTGGTCCTGTCGCACCGCAAGGTGGTCGAGGACGAGCGCGCTGCCGAGCGCGACGGCACCATCAAGACGTTGCGCGAAGGCCAGGTCCGCCGCGGCGTGGTCCGCCGGCTGACCGACTTCGGCGCGTTCGTGGACATCGGTGGCGTGGACGGGTTGCTGCACATTTCCGAAATGTCGTGGAACCGAATCGACGACCCGGGCGAGATGCTCCGGGTCAACGACGAGGTCGAGGTGATGGTGCTCAAGCTCAACTTGGGCGAGGGTCGCATCTCGCTGGGTTTGCGGCAGCTTCTGTCCGACCCGTGGCGCGAGGTGCCGAAGGTCTACCGCGAGGGGCAGGTGGTCCGGGCCAGGATCAACCGGCTGGTGGCGGACGGGCTGGTGGTCCGGCTCCCGGTCGGTCTCGACAGCTACGTGCCGGTGCCCGAAGAGCTGCGCCAGGCCGACGGCCAGGCCGCCGAATCCGCCGAGGCGCCGGCCGAGCAGCCCGCCGAGGCGGCCGAGCCCGTTACCGAGGCGGCCGAGCCCGTCGCCGAGGCGAGTGAGGCCGTGGCGCCGTCCGAGCCGGTGGACGCGGAGGCCCCGGTCGAGTTGGCCGAGGCCGCGAGCGAGACGGCCGAGATCACGGCGGAGGCGGAGGCGGATGCCCCGGCGGAGGTGGCCGAGGCTGCCGCGGAGCCGGTGGCGGCCGAGCCGGCGTTCGCGGTGGGCGCGGAGGTCGAGGTCCGGATCGACCGCATCGTCATGGTCGAGCGGGAGATGATGCTCAGCCTGGCCAGCACGCAGCCGCCGGCCGAGCGGCGGGCCGAGGCGGCCGAGGGCCGGCCGGCGCGGGCGGGCGAGCCGGCCAAGGCGCCCCTGGCGCGCGGCCGGTACAGCGACCGGGTGCGCGACGAAGAAGAGCAGGAGCGCGACGCGCGGCAGCGGGCGGCGGGCCGGCGTGACCGGCGCCGCGACCGGGATGACGACCGGGAGCGCGAGCGCGACGTGCGCGAGGCGCCGGTGCCCGAGCAGTCGCCGCTGGCGCGCCGGACGTTGGGCGACCTGATGGGTGACAAGCTGCGGTCGCTGTTCCAGGAAGAGGAATCGGATTCCGGCGCCGCCGAGTCCGAGGCGGCGAAGGAGGGGACGGACGAATCGTCGAACTGACGGTCGCTCGGGGTTGGCGCAAAGGATTGAGGGCTGCCGGAGCCGGGAAAAGCCCGGCCACGGCGAACCCCTTCAACGGCGCGGATTGTCTAACGCGAAGGCGCCCTGGCGACCCCGTGGAAGAAAACAGGGCGCGGGGCGTTTGGATGAGTCCTCAATCCGGTAATATGTACTGTGTTGGCGGGACGAACACCCCGCGCGGCAAGGGCTGCCCGGTAACGGGCTGGCCCGGACGGCCCGCTCCCCACTGGGCCGTTGCCGCCGGCTCGCCGACTCGGCACGCCCCACGCTGGGCGGGCGGCAACGCCCGCGGCGCCGATGTTGGAGATGATCCATGCGCGTGAGGCAGGCTGGGCGGCGGTGTGCACTGCTCCTATTGGTGGTTGCGGCGGCCACCGCGCGCGAGGTGATCGGGCCGGCCGGGCCGGCCTGGATGCAGCCCCCCAAGACCGGTCGCCAGGTCGCCGGCGACGGGCGCGCCCGGAACATCACCAACAGCCCCGGCGAGGATCGTGATCCGGTCTGGTCGGCCGACGGGACGCTGATCGCCTTCGCCTCGAACCGCGCCGGCACGTTCGACATCTATCTCGCCCGGACCGACGGCTCGAACCCGGACACCGGCGTGGCCAACAGCCCGAAGGTGGTCGCCAGCCAGGCCGGCAACGAGCGGTATCCGGCCTTCAGCCCCGGCGGGACGGAAATCGCCTACGTCCGCAGCGGCGCCATCTACGTGCTCAACCTGCGCACCAGCGTCGAGAACCTGGTCGCCTCGGACGTCGGTGATCCGACCGATCTGGTGTTCAGCTTCGACGGCCAGCGGCTGGCCTACAGCACGCTCATCTCCGGCACCGGCGGCCGGGCCATTTTCTGGGTCTCGCTGGACCCCAACGACAAGCTTCAGGACGGCCGGCGGCGGCGGACCCGGGTCACGCCCAGCGCGCCGTACGACAACCTGGCCCCGGCCTGGTTCCCCGACCAGAACCGGATCTTGTTCGCCTCGCGGCGTGACGGCGACCTGGACATCTTCATGGTCACCGTGCCCGGACCCGACCCGGCCAACGGTGAGGGCAACGGCGTGCCCGAGAACCAGTGGCTGCGGATCGTCGGCGGGGCCGGCAACCAGACTCAGCCGGCCTGGCTCAATCCGGGCGGGATCAACGACGCGCAGTGGCACAACGGCGGCGAGCGGGCGGTCCTCTACGCCGATGACCGGGGCGGCAACCATTACGACGTGCGGCTGGCCGACCTGGACGGCGTGCCGGCCGGCGGGGTCGACGTGTTCACCGACGACACGGCCACCAACCCGGCCCAGCAGACCGAGCCGTTCGCCAACCCGCAGCAGTCGGCCAGCTCGAACCTGTGTGTGTTTGCCGGGAATCAATCCGGCAACTACGAGCTGTACACGACCACCTCCTTCGACACCTCGCCGCCCATCCTGGGCACCGCGGGCGGCGCCCAGGTGCCGACGGTGGCGCCGCAGCGGACGCTGCCGGGCGCGACGGTGACCATCACCGCGCCGGTGTTCGACATCGGCAGCGGGGTCAAGGAAGTCTGGGCCATCATCCGCCGGGCGGAAGTGCCGGTCTACCAGCAGTCCAGCAACTTCGCCGGGTACGACGACGCCGGCGTGCTGGGCGGCGGCACCACCCCGAACTACGTCACCTTGGGCCGGGAGACCGTCGAGTTCGATCAGATGATCGTCGACGTCCAGAACGGGAACCAGAACTTCGACCCGACCACGCTGGGCAACGTCACCGCGGGCAGTCTGCTGAATCTGGTGCGGACCCGCGGTCTGCGGCTGCGCGACGACGGCACCGGCGGCGACGCGACGCCCAATGATGGGGTGTACACGGCGCAGTACACCACCAACGCCACGGCGCAGGACTATTACGTCGACATCATCCCGATCGACAACCGGGACAACGTGCCGGTCGACACCAACCTGGGCTTCAACAGCCGGCCGGGCGGCGGCGGGAACGATCTGCTGCAGATCGACAATGGGTTCAACACGCCGTTCCACGTGATCGGCTACGACCACGTCGCCGGGTTCACCACCCGGACCCTGGACCTGACTCGGAAGATCCTCTTCGTCAGCGACTACGGCTGCGGCCAGAAGTTCCAGGTGGCCGACTTCGCCGGCGCCGACCAGACCAGTTTGACCCGGTACTGGACGGCCGCGCTGCCGGTCGAGCACTACTACTTCCTGAGTGACGACAGCCAGGGCAACTCCCCCACTGAGCGGCCGGAGTTCATCAATGTCGGCACCGCCGCCGCCAACGTGTTCTTCGATCCGTACGCCCAGGGCGGCTTTCTGAGTGGCTTTCCGCCGCCCGCCGGCGCGGTAACCTCGACCAACGCCATGGCCGAGACAGGCTCGTCGGGCGGGTTCGGTCCTTACGGCGGGCCGAACCAGCAGGACCGCGCGGCGGTGTGGCGGATCCTCTGCCGCGGCCCGGTCGACGCGTCGACCCTCAACGCCTATTCGCCGCTGCCCCTGACGCCGCCGCCGGCGCCCATCATCCCGGCCCAGGACGCGGACCGGATGCTGATCTGGGTGGCGCCGTACAGCGGCGACCTGTTCGTCCAGAAGGGGACCATCCTCGACGCCGACACGCAGAACGCGCTGACCAGCTTCATGACCGCCGGCGGGCGGCTGTTCGTGTCCGGCCAGGACATCGCCTGGGCGCTGACCAAGAACGGCTCGCAGGCCAACAGTTTCCTGTCGACGGTGCTCCGCGCGCAGTTCGTCTCCGACGCGCCGAGCGACGTCGCGAACCAGACCGTCCAGACCTCCGGCCAACGGCACACCTTCACCATCGGCTCGGCCATGACCGGGATCGAGACGCAGGTCTTCCAGACCGCCGAGAACCCGATCTTGTTCGACATGTACCCGGACTTCTACCGCTGGTTCAAGCCGAACCCGATCAATTACCATCCGCCGGGCCACGCCGACGAGGTGCTGCGGCTGAACCAAGGCGGCGGTCTGGTCGGCTGGGCCGGGACGGGGTGCCCCAACCAGTGGTTCATCGACGACGTCGCCGCGGTCAACGACGGGATTCCCACCCTGACCTACGCCGGTGGCAGCGGCCAAACGGCAATGGTCCGGCACATCAACAGCGGGACCGGCGGCCGGGTCGTGTTCTGCGCCTTCGGGTTCGAGGGCTTCCGCAGCAACTACCGTTATCACGCCGGGTTCCGGACCAACCAGAACTGGGTCATCGGCCACGGCACCCGGGTCGAGATGTTCGCCAACATCTCCGACTACCTGCGTACCGGCGGGCTGTTGGGCAAAGTAGTCGGCCCCGACGGGACCACGCCCATCGGCGGCATCAACGTGGTCGCGCGGGTCGGTTTCAACCCGGCCAACGCGATCATGGCCACCACCACCACGCTGGCCGACGGGACCTACCTGCTGCGCGGGCTGTCGACCTCGAACTACAGCGTCTACGTGGTCTCGAACGAGTACACCGCCGACCACCGCCCCTACGTGCCGGTCTTCGGCGGACAGATCAGCCAGGATTCGGACCTTTCCATCCGTCTGCTGAAGTTCGACAACGGGACCATCTTCGGGACGGTCAAGAACCCCAGCGGCGAGACCATCGCCGGGGCCGAGGTCACGGTCACCCTGGAGACCACCGGCTCCAACCCGTTTTCGAAGAAGGTCAACACCGACAACAACGGGGCCTACTCGGTCGACGTGCCGGGCGGCGAGGCGGCCGGCGAGGCGGCGCTGTACACGGTCTCGGCGGCGGCGGCTGGATTCGGCTCGGCCTCGGCCACCGGCGTGTCGGTGGTGGCGGGCGACAACGTGCAGGTGGACCTGGTCTTGGAGCCGGCGCCCGGCACCCTGTCGGGCGTGATCACCGGGAGCGGCCAGCCGGTCAGCGGCGCGACGGTGGTCATCCAGCGGGCCGGGGTAACGGTCGCCACGTTGGTGACCAATGTCGCCGGCACCTTCACCCGGGAGCTCAGTCAGGGCAGCTATGACGTGATCGTCACCGCACCGGGGTTCCAGCAGGCCACCCAGACCGGGATCCAGGTGGTCAGCGACGAGGTGACCACGGTCACCTTGGCTCTCTCGCCGGTGCCGCCGGGGTCGTTGACCGGGCTGGTCACGCTGCAGGGCAGCACCGCCCCGGTGGGCGGGGTGACGGTCAGTCTGCTGTCCGGCGGCTCGGTCCTGCGGACGACCACCACGGCGGCCTCGACCACCACCCAGGACGGCGACACCTACAACTACCGCTTCGACAACGTGGCGGCCGGGACCTACGACGTGAAGGTCACCGCGCGGGGCTTCAGCGAGGCCACCCGGAGCGCGGTGTCGGTGGTTTCGAACCGGGTGACCACGGACATCGACTTCCAGCTCCAGCCGCTGCACACGTTCATCGCCGGGCTGTCGATGACCTCGACGCCGTTCGACTACTCGTCGTCGGCGCCGGACATCCAGACGCTGATCGACGACGATCCGGCCGACCCGCGGCTGCGGCTGGCGGTCTACGACACCATCGGACAGCGGTACGTGCTCTATCCCACGCCGCCGGCGAACACCTTCAGGCTGGGCAAGGGCTACTTCATGCGCCTCTCGCAGAACGTAGCTTTGACCACCGAAGGAATCCGCGCGCCGACGGTCGGGTCGGGCTTCGACATCCAGTTGATCGAGGGCTGGAACCTGATCGGCCACGTGTACGAGTTCCCGGTCGACCTGTTCGCCTGCAAGGTGATCTTCCAGGGCGCGGAGATCACGCTCCAGGATGCCTCGGCCCGAGGGCTGTTGAACGCCTCGCTGTACACGCTCAACTTCAACCAATACCAGCAGGTGTTCCGGCTCGATCCGTACACCGCCTACTGGGTGCGCGCCTTCCAGAACGTGATCCTGCGTGTGCCGCCGACGTCGCTGTCGGCCGGGCGCCAGGTCACCGGGCGGCAGGCGCCGTCCGGCGACCAGTGGCTGGCGGAGGTGGTGGCGACCGGCGCCGACGGCCGTCAGGCACGGGCCAGCTTCGGCGTGGCCGCCGAGGCCGGGCCGGTGCATGACGGTCGCGACCGGGCGCAGCCGCCGCAGCCGCCGACGGGTGGGCTGCTGGAGTTGACTTTCCCGCACCCGGATTGGGGCCGGTACGCGGATCGGTACCAGACCGACGTTCGCGGCGGCGGCGGGCGGCACCGCTGGGTGATGGAGGTCAGCGGCGCCGCCGGCGAGGCGGTCGAGCTGACCTGGCCGGCGCTCGGCGCGGCGGTGCCCGGCGCGCTTGGGGTGGTGCTGGAGGATCTCGAGACCGGGGTCCGGCGGTCGCTGCGCCACACCACCGCCTACCGGGTGGTGCTGTCGGGAACCGGGTCGCGGCAGGTCGCCATCGAGGCGGCGCCGCAGACCTCGCGAGCGCGGATCACGGCGGTCAGCTACGCGCCCGGACGCGGCGGCGGCGGGACCCTCAACCTGGCGGTCAGCGCCCCGTTGACGGTCAGCGTCGAGGTGCGCGGGGCGCGTGGCCGGCTGGTCCGGCAGGTGGAGCGGGCCACGTCCCGAGCGGCCGGCGCCTGGGCGGTGACCTGGGACGGTCGCGACGAGCAGGGCCGGCCGGTTCCGAGCGGAACGTACACGGTGGTGGTGATCGGCGTCAGCGACACCGGCGAACAGGTGCGCGAGGTGCGAACCATCCAGTATCGGAGGTAGTCGCGCTGAGATTGGCAACCGCGCCGCGGGCGGAAGGGTCCAACCAGATTGGTGGTTGGCGCCGCTCGCAGGGTGGTCCATCTCCCCGAGGGAGGTCACGGCGGTGACATTGGCAAAGCGAACACTGCGACATCCGGGCACGCGGCCGTTGGCCTGGCTGCTGCTCAGCGCCTTCACGACGCTCATGGTGGGCATCACGCCGCAACCGGCTGGGGCGCAGGAGCAGGAAGCCCGCACGGCGGTCGTGCTCGACTTCGCAGGTCCCGTCGGCGGGGCGCTGCTGGGTCGCGCCGCCGCGGCGGCGCTGCAACTCGAGATGGCGGAGCGCTTCTACGTCGTTCGCTCCCGCGCCGAGGTGATCGAGGTCACCACCCGACTCGGGTTGCGGGAGCCGTTCGACCCCGACGAGATCCGGATGCTGTACAAGGAGCTCGACGCCAAGCAGGTCTACACCGGGCGCGTGCTCGATATCCAGGAATCCGACGGCACGCCGCCCTGGACCAAGGTCCTGCTGCGGGTCGAGGTCTACGACGGGGTCACCGGCGATCTGATCAACGGGGCGATCGTCGAAGGTCTGGAGCAGGGCACCGGGGCGGTCCGGGTGGACAAGGAGACGCTCCGCAACGGCGCCTTGGAGCGGGCCGCGTCGGGTGCGTTGAGCCAGATCGAGGCGCGGACGCTGCTGACCGGCAGCGTGCTGCAGTACCAGCCGCAGCGGAACCAGGTCCTGATCAACCGCGGCTCGCGCGCCGGCGTGGGCAAGGGGATGATGTTCGACATCTTCCGGGTGGTGCTGGATCCCGCCAATCCGGGGCAGAACAAGCAGGTCAAGGTCGGCCGGCTGCGGGCGGTCGAGGTCTCCACAGACGACGCCATGGCCGAAATCGTCGACGCGCCGATGGGCATCCGGACCAACGACGTGATCCGCCAGGTGTTCACCCTGCCCGACGTGAAGAGCATTCCGCGGGCCGAAGCGGAGGGCGTCCTGGCGCCGCCGTCGGAGGCGCCGCCGAGGGGCGGCAAGGGCGGACTGGGCGGGATGGTGGCCGGAGTCCTGGGCGTCGTGGCCGGGGTCGGTCTCCTGCTGGCGCTCTTGTCGATGCAGCAGAACACCAACCGCGACGCGCCGCGGGTCGACACCACCGGGGGCGCCTATCTGCAGCAGTCGGCGCCGGGGCAGAACCCGTCGGTTCTGGTCGGGTGGGGTGACAAGGACGTCTCGCCACCGTCGAACTTCATCGGCGGGTACGTGATCTACCGCGGTCAATCGGAGAGCTTCGCGGCCAACGACGGCGAGGCCAGCGGCGTGACCGTCGGCGGCACCCAGCGCAGCTTCAGCGACGATCCCAATTGGCGGCAGGTCGAGGTGACTGTGCCGGTGCGGTTCCTCAGCCAGCAGGGCGGCACCTTGGAGGAGGTGACCGACGAGCTGGACGTGACCATCGTCCACACCTCGCCGCAGCCGGGACAGACCTACTTCTACAAAGTGCGCCGGATCGGCCCGCCGACGGTGACCACGCCGCCGACGCTGATCGAGACCGGCGGCGGCGGCGGCAGCGGCGGCTTCGGCGGCAGCACCGGCGGCTTCGGCGGCGGCAGCAGTGGCTTCGGCCGCTCCCGCGCCGAGCGCGCGGCCCGCTCGCAGTGGCTGCGGAACAAGGCCAAGGGCAAGGTGCTGGCGCCCGGCGGGAACATTGTCCGGGTGACCAGCCGGCGCGCGCAGATGGCCACGGCGCGGCGGCAGGTGACCTCGATTGCGCCCGACGCCAACTTCGACACCAACCTGGATCCGCAGACCGACAACGATATTCCAGTCAGCACCGATGTCGGGCTGTCCGATGCCAGTCCGGCGGTCGGCCCGGTGACGTTCTTGGTGCCGCCCGACCTGCGCGCGCCGAGCGACAACAACCAGGCGCAGCGGATCGACGACGTGGGATTCGAGTTCCAGGGCGTGCTCGGCGCGACCGAGTACGTGCTGCAGATCTCGACCAGCTTCAATTTCAGCCCGTTGACCTTCCAGAGCCAGCGGATCTTGACCACCTCGTCGTCCATCCTGTCGTTCCGGTACACGCAGGCGCAGGCGGGGTTCGTGACCCTGGCGCCGAACACCACCTACTTCTGGCGGGTCGGGGCCAAGTCGACCTTCCGCAACCAGCCGGCGCCGCGGCCGGACGGGTACGTGTTCAGCCGGATCTTCTCGTTCACCACGGCGGATCAGCCGCCGACGGCGCCATAACATCCGAGCGGAGCGGGCGCGGGCAGGGCAAGGAGCCTAGAGCGATGCGGATGGGAAGGTTGGCGGTCTGGACGTGGGCCATCATGGCGATGGCCTGGTCCGGCGCCGCCCGCGCTCAGCAGACCGTTGAGTGGACCGTGCTGGTCTACCTCAACGGCGACACCAGCCCTGGGCAGACCAACCTCGAGGACGCCTCCATCAGCGACTTCAACGAGCTCGAGCAGATCGGCTCGACTTCGACCATGAACATCGTCGTGCAGTGGGACCGCAACCCGACGGCCGACACCCTCGATCTGACCTACCCGACCCAGTCGACCCAGTCGTGGAGCACCGCGCGCCGTTACCTGGTGGTCAAGGACCCGTCCCAGACGACCGATCCGAACACGCTGCTGACCACCGATCCCGGCTACGCCATCGCCACCCCGATGCTGCTTGACATCGGCGAGCCGGACATGGGCCAGGAAGACACGCTGGTCGACTTCTTCAACTGGACCACCGTCCGCTTCCCCGCCCGCCACTACCTTCTGGTCCTCAGCGACGGTGGTCGGGGGTGGATGCCGCGCAGTTACCGGCCCGGCTCACGGGGCATGATGTTCGACGCCTCGACCACCGGCAGCGCGGCGGACACCAGCACCTCGGTCTACTTCACCAACACCGAGCTGCGCTCGGCGCTGACCCGGATCAAGGCCGCCAACGGCGGCGACAACCTGGATATCGTCGCCATCGACGCCGGCGGACAGGGCATCGGCGAGTTGGTCTATCAGTGTCGCGACACCTGCGACTACCTGGTGGCCACCCCGCTGCAGCGTCCCCTGGACGGCTTCCCCTACAACAACTGGCTGCAGCGGCTGGGCGCTCAGTTGCCGACCGCCTCGGCGGCCATGGAGACCATGCTTCAGGCCTTCGCCGACGACTACCACGCTTCGTACGGCGCCGGGAGCGCGGCGCTCGGGGCGCCGGTGAGCACCGCGCTGCCGATCTTCCGGATGGCGCAGTACCAGGGCGTGGTGACCTCGGCCGACGCGCTGGCCAAGGCGCTGCTGACCGACCTGCCGTCGTTCGCCCCGGGGCTGCTGCGGACCCTGGTCCAGGTGCAGACCGGGCTGTCGACCGACTTCACCGGCGATTATGTCGACCTCCAGGACTTCGCCCGGCTGGTCCAGAGCGAGCTGACGGCGGCCAACGTGGTCGCGGCGGCGGGCAACATCGAGCCGGCCATCACGGCCACGCTGGTCAATCCCACCCGGCTCAAGGCCACCGTCGCCGGCGGGCTCGACCTGGCCCGGTACAACGGCGTCATGCTCTACTTCCCGCAGGAAGTCAGCGCCTACGACTCGACCTATTCCCAGTCCGGCGGGTTCGTCGACGACACTCAGTGGGACGAGTTGGTGCAGGGGTTGCTGACCCTCAACTCGGACCAGGGCGCGCCGGTGATCACCATCGGCTCGCCGTTGCCGGGCTCGACCATCATCGAAAACCCGCCCACCATCGTCGCCACCATCCAGGATCTGGAGCCGGCCGGGAGGGTCAATCCGGCCAGCATCACGCTGGTCCTGGACGGCGTGTCGGTGCCCAGCACGGCCTACACTTACGACACCGCCACCGGCGTGCTGACCTACATCGTGCCCGCCCCGCTGACGGTGACCAGCCACAGCTTCACCATCACCGCGCGGGATCTGAGCGGCAACCTGGCCACCGCCAACGGCAACTTCCGGATCGCCGTGCCGAGCATCAAGAGCGGCGTGCAGACATTCTCGCTGCCGCGCATCCTGACCACGGCGCAGTCCGATCCCGCCATCATCTTCGGGCGCGACAACTTCACCATGGTGCGCTGGGTACCGATGCTCTTCGGCGTCAACAAGTACCGCTTCTATGCCGACAGCCTGGCGACCTTCCTGCCTGACGACGCCGGCGCCAATCTGGCGCGGCCGACGGTGGCCTCGCCTCCGGCCGGGCTGGGGTACTGGGTCCGGGTGGTCCAGAGCCGGCCGCTGCCGTCGCTGCCGGGCGCGGCGGTGACCGCCAACGAATACCGGATCCAGCTCTACCGGGATCCCGACGGCGGCTCCGGCTGGAACATGATCGCCAACCCGTTCGACGTCTCGGCCATCAGTCTGGCGAGCACCCAGGTGCTGCTCAACGACGGAACGCGGATCACCTTCCGGCAGGCGATCGACCGGCGGATGACCCCCGGCGTGCTGTTCACCTACGTGCCGAACAGCGCCAATCCCAATGCCGGCGGGCGGTACGACTTCCAGGATTCCGGCCAGGGCCAGCTCACCCGCTTGCAGGGCCACTGGCTGCGGGCCAACGAGGACTTCACGCTGCTGGTCAGCACCGGCGCGCGGGCGGTGCGACCGGCGCCGGCGCGGAGCGAGCCGGCCGGCGGCTGGCAGGTCCGCCTGGCGGCGTCAAGCGACGCGGCCGGGGCCGACGAGGTGACCATCGGCGCCGCGCCGGGCGGATCGGACGGGTACGAGAGCCGGTGGGACGTGATGGCGCCGCCGACGGTTCCCGGCGGCGTGGCGCTGCGGGTGGTGCACGACGATTGGGGTCTCGAGAGCGGGCGCTATCTGCGCGATCTGCGCGGGCCGGCGCCGTTGCAGGCCTGGTCGGTCGAGGTCGCCGCGCCGGCCGGCGAGGTGTTCCTGAGCTGGCCGTCGCTTCGGCACCTGCCGGCCGAGGTGGAGCTGACGCTGGAGGATCCGACCACCGGCCGGGCGCGGCGGCTGCGCACCACCGGCGGGTACCGGTTCGACCATGACGGCGGCCGGCGGCTGCTCCGCGTGGTCGCGGCGCGGCGGTCGCAGGTCTGGTTGAGCCTGACCGCGGTAACCGTCACGCCAGGCCGCGGCGCCGGGTTCGAGATCGGCTACACCGTCTCCCGCGCGGCCGACATGGCGCTGGTAGTCAAGGGTTTGACCGGCCGGCCGGTGACCACCGTGACCGTGGCGGCGGTGGCCGGGCGCGGCCGGATGGTCTGGGACGGCCGGGCGGCCGACGGCACGCCCGTGCCGAATGGTGTCTATCAGCTCGAGGTGATCGCCACGGCGTCGGACGGCGCCACGACGCGACAGCTTCGGACGATCAGAGTCGCGCGGTAGGCCGAGGTGGACGCATGAGACTGCGACGGTGGATGATCGGGTTCGGGTGCATCCTGGTGGGCCTGGGGCCCGTCCGGGCACAGCAGAATCCTGATCCGGTGGTCGGCCAGAGCACGCAGTCGTTCCCCAGCGTGGAATCGGTGAACGTGAGCAACTCCTACCTGCGGCTCGACATGCGCGTGCCGGAGGTCAACCGGACGCTGCGGCCCGGGACCGGCACGCCTCCCGGCCCGCCGACCGACATCGGCTTCAGCAACTTCCGCGGCGGGCGGGTGACCATCCGCACCATCAACGGCGATCCGTTCACCACCGCCGACAACAACCTGTTCCTGGCCTCCGGCAACTGGCAGACCTACTCCTCGATTCGGGTCGGCTCGACCGGGTTGACCACCACCACGGCCCGGGTCTACGAGGCCGAGACGCTGTTCCAGTACATCAACGACCCGACGCAGAACATCATCATCGATCAGCCGGTGGCCTCCAGCAACAGCCTCAGCTTCGCCTGGCGGATTCAGCAGGACCACCCCACCCAGACCGCCATCCTGCGCTCGCCGTTGACGGTCGCCAACGGCGGGCTGTCGGGCAGCACCAGCGCCGCCATTTTGCAGGTCCGGCAGACCTACCGGTTGGTCCGGGACATGGTTCGGATCGAAGTCGCCGTGACCAACATCTCCGACACCGATCAGGTGGTCGGAGTGAAGACCCTGGTCGACCCGCAGTTCGGCGGCGGGGTCAACGACGGGCAGGCGTTGTACGTCTCCGGCGTGCGCGAGGGGCTAACGCGTGAGTTCCTGTTCCCCTCGGCCCGCGTCACCGACGAGGCCGGGCTGCGGCAGATACCCAAGACCTGGCGGACGTTCGACAACCAGACCTCGCCGGGGGTCATCCTCGGCGGGGTGTGGGACAACGGCGACATCCGCGGCGATTCGCTCTCGGCCGGCGTTCCGCAGAGCGTGGCCTTCGTCAACGCCGACTTCGCCGGGGCCTCGTCGTTCGGCTATACGCCGCTCAACCTGGACCTGATCAACGAGAACTGGGCGGTGCAGGCGACCTGGACCGAGCACCAGATCTCGCCCTCGCAGACCAAGCGGTTCATCACCTACTTCGGGCTCGCCGGCGCCGACAGCAACCTCGATGGCACCTATGCCCTGAGCGCCGAGGCGCCGTTCAGCCTCAAGCTGCAGACCGGGGACAATCCCCAGACGGCGGCGGCGGAAGGTGCCGAAAACTCCTTCAGGTCGCCCAATCCGTTCACCCTGCGGGCGTTCATCAACAATACCGGCACCCGGCCGTTGTCCAACATGGCGGTGTCCATCGCGCTGCCCGACGGGTTCGTCCTGGCCGGCGCCAACGACACCATCAGCAAGTCCGTGCCGACCGTTCCGGCGGGGACCGAGCAGGAGGTGTCGTGGACCATTCGGTCCGAGGACACCCAGCGGCCAGGGGTGCGGGTGATCACCGTCTCGTCCGCCGGCCCGGCCGTGTCCAGCAAGGTGATCGAACGGGAGATCGGCATTCCGGCGCTGCCGCGGCTGGACTTCCCGTCGGTAACCCGCCGGCTGGACATGATCTCTGTTCCGTACGACTTCACCAACCGGGACCTCGAGCACATCTTCCAGAGCCTCGGCAGCCTCGGCGTGACCGGCGGCGGGAACGCGGCGGTGGCGCGGTACGATCCCAGCGCCCGGGCCTATTCGTTCTTCCCGGACCCGTTCATCACCTCGGTCCTGCCGGGTGAGGCGATCTGGCTGTTCAACGGATCGCTGGCCCAGGTCCAACTCCCGGCCGACCGGCAGGAGATCGACCCGACCACGCAGGTGGCCGTGTCGCTGACGCCGGATTGGAACCAGGTCGGCTGTCCCTATACCGTGCCGACCCGGCTGTTCGACGCGCAGGTGGTCACCTCGGACAACACCGTGCGGACCTTCAGCGAGGCGGTCAACGCCGGCATCGTGCGCCCGGTGCTGTACGAGTACGAGCCGAACCCGGTCGATCCCAGCCTGCCCGGCCAGTACCTCTTCTCCGGGGACAGCAGCACGCTGTTCAACCCCTGGCGCGGCTACTGGCTGCGGGTCTTGCAGCAGGTCAGCATGGTCTACAGCGCGACCAGCCTGGTCGGCCCGTTCCGGGCCAACGGACCGGATTACCTCCGGCTCTCGAGCGGCTGGGAGATCGGGCTTGACGCACTGGCCGGCGGGCTGCGGAGCCAGACGGTCACGGTGGGACAAGATCCCGGGTCCCAGGACGGGTACGATCTCCGCGACGTGGACGCGCCGCCGCCGGTTCGGGCGGCGGGCAACGTCCGGCTGGCGGTGGTCCACCCGGACTGGGGCCGCAACAGCGGTGGTTATCTGCGCGACATCCGCGGCGCCTCGGGCGCGCCGGCGCGATGGCTGCTGCAGTGCGACAGCGATCTGGCGCACGAGCCGATCACCCTGCGCTGGAATCTCCGGCAGGCGCCGGCCGACGTGCAGTTCACGTTGACCGATCTCCAGACCGGCGCGCGCAGGCACATGCGCACCACCTCGGGCTACGCCTTCGACAGTGGCGCGTTCGGCGGCGCGCGGATGCTGCAGGTGACCGCCGAGCGGCGCACCCGGCCGCTGCTGGCCGTGCCGTTGATGACCGCCACGCCGGGTCGTGGGCGGAGCGTGGGGATCGCTTTCACCTTGACGGCGGCGGCAACCGTCGAGGTGGTGATCGAGTCCCCGACCGGCCGCCGCGTGCGGACGTTGGCGGTCGGGTACGAGGGACAAGCAGGACAGAACGTCATCGGTTGGGACGGCCGCGACGACGCCCAGCGGCCGGTGCCGACGGGACAGTATCGCTGCCGCGTGCTGGTGCATACCTCTGACGGCCAACGCGCGGTGGCCGAGCGTATCGTGATGGTGGGTCGCTGATCAAGGCAGGACGAGTTATGAAGCGTTTTCTCGAGACTCGGGCGGCACGGCGGACGGCGTGGACGACGCTGGTCGCGCTGTTCGCGATGATCGCCTCGCCCCTGGGTACCGGCCGAGCGGCGGCGCAGCAGGTCGGACGGACGGCGTATCTGGTCCCGTTCACCCCGGGACAGGGGGTCGATCCGGAGATCTCGCTGCGCGTCAGCACCGAGCTGGCTGCGGCCCTGCGCCGGTTCCGCGGCGATGCGCACGTGCGCCAGCCGCTGGAGTTGATCAACCTCACCCGCCAGAATCCGATCGTCAAGCAGGCTATCGACGAAGGCGCGCTGACCGACGAGCAGATCACCAGCCCGCCGACGGATCAGGTCGCCGCCGTGCAGTTCGCGCGGATCCTGGGCCTGACCACCCTGCTGGTGGGCACCGTCGAGTCCTATCAGGAGAGTGAGGACCGCACCTCGGCGGTGATCGACGTGACGGTTCAGGAGTACTACATCCCGCAGCAGGCCAACCTCGAGGCACAGATCGTCCGGACCGTCTCGAAGAGCACCCGAGTGACCGCGCACGACGAGCGCGAGAAGGCGCTGTTGCGCACCTCGGCGACTCAGCGGATCGCCTTGATCGCCGCCTCGAACCTGCTGGAGGCGCCTGAGCTGGCGCCGCCGGAGCAGGTCGAGGTCAAGGCCGAGAAGGTCAAGAAGGGCGGGAACAACGCCCTCTGGATCGCCCTCGGCGCCGTGATCGGCGTAGCGGCCATCTTCCTGCTGTCGTCCATCAACGGCTCGAAGAGCGAGACCGGCGGCGATCTGGGTGTGACCAGCGTGCGGGCGCAATCCGAGGCGGACAGCGTCCGCGTCACCTGGAACGCCGCCTCGGGGGCAGTGGGGTACAACGTCTACCGCCGCGGGGTCGCGCAGCAGACCATCCGCGCGCGACAGACCGGCTCGTTCACGGCGCTGCCCAATCCGGAGACCAACGCCACGCCGACGGTGGTGGGCGGCGCGCGAACGTCGTTCATCGACACCACCGCCACGGACGGGACCATCTACGAGTACGCCGTCGCGGGCGTCGGCGCCGACAACACCATCGGCGCGCTGTCGACGCCGACCAGCGAGTCCCGGGCCGGCCCGAACATCGGCACGGCCCCGACGCTGACCGCCTCCAGCGGCAACGGGTTCGTCTCGTTGCAGTGGTCGGCCAGCAGCGCCTTCGTCGATGGGTACATTCTCTTCCGCCGGCAGGGCGGGACGCCCGACACCAGCAAGAACAGCCCGGACCAGCTCATCCAGCTCGACAACCGGGCCCAGTACGACGATCGCTCGGTGCAGAACGGGCTGGCCTACTCCTACATCGTCCAGCCGTTCTCGCGGGTGCAGGTCAACAGTCTGCTGACCGGCGTCGACTCGAACGCGGTCACCGTCACCCCGGCCGCCGGGGTGGCGCCGCAGGCGCCGCGCAACGTCGTCGCCACCGTCGAGCCGACCGGCCGGCTGGTGATCAGTTGGTCGGCCAACCCGGAAGCCAACATCGACTACTACGAGATCCTCCAGCGCCGCGATCGGTCGCGGATGCGGGCCGCTTCGAGCGGTCGCGCGCCGTGGCTGCGCAACCCGTCGTCGCGCGCCACACCGGTCGAGATCCGGCGCTCCGACCCGCGCGCCGGCCGGCAGGTCGATCTCACCAGCTTCCAGTTGATCGGCACCGCCAGCGCCGGCGTGACCTCGTTCACGCCGTCCGGCCAGCTCCCCGACGGGACGTACACCTTCGCGGTCCGGGCGGTGAACACCCTCGGTCAGCGCAGTGACGCCACGGCCACCTCGTCGGTGGTGGTCAACGCGCCGCCGCAGGCCCCGGCCGGGGTGCGTACGGTGGGCCTCGACCGGCAGGTTCGCGTGTCCTGGTTGGCGGTCGAGCAGGACGTCATCACGGCCTACAACATCTACCGCAGCTCGGCCGCGTTGGACGCCGGGCAGACCTCGCCCGCGACCACGCCGGGAATCGCCAAGGTCGGGTCTGTGGCCGGGAACGTGCTCGCCTTCAACGATACCAACCTGACCAACAACGCGCGGTTCTACTACGTCGTCACCGCGGTCGACGCCGCCGGGGCGGAAAGCGAGTTCGGGAAGGGCGGCACGACCACCGGTGTGCCCGGCACGCCACACACGGCGCCGACCACCATGGACTTGGCCGTCGACCGCCAGAACATCTCCGCCAACGGGATCAGCACGGCCAAGGTCACGGCCACCCTACGTGATTCCTCGTCGCTGCCGACGGCCGGCGTGAAGGTAACCCTGACCACCGATTGGGGTACCTTCGTGACCACCGGCACCGACTTCCAGAAGATCGACGACTTGGGCCGGACCATCCTGGCCATGACCGACAGCCAGGGTCAGGTCAACGTCAATCTGCTGAGCGACAAGGTGACCACGCCGAACGGCCAGGGGCCGGTCAACATCCGCGCCGAATCGGCCGAACTGCCCGCCGGGGTGGGGCCGATCAGCCGCAGTTTGACCTACCTGGCTTCCCGGCCGGTGGTGCTGGTCCTGACCGCCGCGGCGAACCAGTTGACCGCCGACGGCGCGTCGACCACCAACGTCACCGCGCAGGTGCGCGACGCGCTGGGCCAGCCGGTGCCGGACAACACCTTCACCGTCGACTTTGTCCTGCAGACGACCAACGGCAAGATCCGTCGCGCCGGCGACATCCAGCAGTTCCCGTTCCAGGAGGCGCAGCCGTCCGGCGACCCGCAAGTGCCGCCGCAGGTCTCGGTCAACGTGCCCATCACCAATGGTCAGGCGGTGGCGGTCTACCAGGCCGGCAAGGACTCGTCGACCGACAACGGCACCAACGTGATCCTGATCAAGGCCACCGTGACGCCGGACCCGCTGGCGCCCAATGAGCCCGAGGTGACCTCCCAGACGTTGGTCACCCTGGTACCCGGCGCGGCGGCCCGGATCGACTTCGGCGCGTCCAGCATCAACATGGCGCCGAGCGAGACGCGGACCATCACAGTGACCGTCAAGGACGCGCTGAACAATACCGTGCGCGACGGCGTGACGGTCAACTACACCGTCCAGCCGCAGGGCCCGGTGACGGTTCCGCCGTCGGGGACGACAGACGTCAAGGGTCAGATGCAGCTACAGTTGACCGCCGCGGCCACCGCCGGCGGCGCGGTGATCATCGGCACCATACCGAGCACGACGGTCCAAGCGCAGCTTGCCGTCACGGTCAAATAAGTCGCCGTGAGTACCTGCTCAGGGACAATAGTCTCGGTTGAGGAGCGGCTCTCCCCTCCTTGGAAGGAGGGGTTGGGGGTGGTGGGTTCGTCGAGTGCGTCGTGGGATCGGGGCCAAGCGAGGTGGCTTCGATGTGACACGCGCGGGTACGACCACCCCTTGATCCCCTCCTTGCAAGGAGGGGAAAGCTCGGCGACCGCTGTCGCCTGGGCCTGAGCGGTTACCGCCGTGGCGCCTCGACCAGCGCGGATGGAGCCCACCGGCGGGAGTCGGCCGCCGGTGGGCTCCGTGGTTCGAGCAGCTTGCTTGGCCGCAGCGCTCTGTCTGTGGGCCGTGTCCGCCGCCTCGGCGGCCACCACCATCCAGCTCTCCGCCAGTCCCAGCCGGGTGCCGGCGGACGGCCTGAGCGAGATCACCCTGCAGGCCGTGGTGCGCCGGGACGGGACGCTGGTGGCCAGCGGGCTGCGGGTCCTGTTCAGCACGCAGCAGGGCACGCTCAGTCCGCTGGGTGGCGGGCAGGCGCCGGGACAGTCCCTCGAGGTCGAGGTCCAGAGCGGCTTCGCCAAGTGCCTGCTGCGCGCCACCACGTTCGAGACCACGGCCATTGTGACCGCCTTCGTAGTCGGGGAGCCCGGCCGGGTGGTCGATCAGGTGGAGGTAGGCTTCGGCGCCAGGACCGGGCCGGCAGCCGTCTATGACAACCTGATCCGCATCCGCGGCGACTACCTCTGGTACGGACCCGAGCCGACCTTCCAGATCATGGAGATCATCGGCAACGCGGTGGTCACTTACCAAGGGGTCGAGGTCCGGGCGAACCGCATCCAACTCGACCTTCAGGACTACCTGCTGCTGGCCAGATCGTTCCAGCCCAGGGGCGTGATCGTCGCCAATGCGCCGCCGCCGTACGAGGACCGGGACCTGGAGAACGGCGACCAGCCGCCGTACAGCGGAGAGGCGCTGGCGATGGACATCCGCACCCAGACCGGGGCGGTGTTCAGCGCCCACCTGGGGCAGACGATCTTCTTCAGCGGGCGGGCGCTGGTCCGGCAGAAGGACCGCCCGATCACCCCAGGGATGTTCGACCTGTTCGACCTGGAAGGCGCCAAGGTCTGGATCGAGGCCAAGTCGGCGGCCGTCTACCCCTACCAGAAGATCCGCTTCGACCACGCCCGGTTCTTCGTCAACGGGGCCAAGCTGTTCAGCATGCCGTACTACTTCGAGAGCCTGGGCTACGAGGCGCGCCTGGGTCCGGCGATCATGCAGGTGGTCAACTACAGCTCGCAAGACGGCTTCATCGTCGACTTTCCCTACTACTTCGACGTCGGCGACCGCCACACCAACGAGTTCCGGCTGACCCGCGGCGTGCGCACCGGCATCTTCGGCCGGACCACCGGGTTCCAGCTCAGCTACGCGCACCACACCGACCTGAAGGGCGACAAGGGCGAGTTCGACTTCGTGTTTGACGACATGCTGGGGCGGTTCGGGGTGCAATACCACCGGCAGCAGCGGTTCGGCACCTACACCTTCGGGACCATCTCGTTGGACTGGCCGCGGCACGACAACTTCTATACCAACACCACCTTCTACACTCCGGCCGGGCCGGGCAACATCAGCGTGACCTCGAACATCGACTGGCTGAACGCCTTCGGCACCTTCGGGTCGGGCCTCAGCGCCTCCAGCAACGCGGTTTGGATGAGCCAGCCGGTGCGGCTCTCGGCTATCGATTCCTCGCTTACCGGGTCGCTGGGTCTGGGCTACAGCCACACCATCGGGGCGCGCGACCTGCATCGGCAAAGCGCCTCGCTGACGCTGACCAAGAATCCCTGGCAACTCGGGCGCGCCGGCAGCATCCAACCGTACATGGGCGTCCGGTTCCAGAACACGGTGGACGGCAGCCAGGAGGTCGGGTACACCTTCAATACCACCTACCGCCAACAGATGGGGCGGTCGATGGCCTTCAGCCTGGGCTACACCTACGACACAATCTGGAACAGCGACTTCCAGATCCCGGACCGGCAAACGCTGACGGCGAACTGGAATCTCTATACCGAGCATCTGTGGACCGGCTATGCCTACGGCAACTGGAGCCTGAACGACAACTCGCTGTCGCTGTCGGCGCTGTTGGACTACGCGTTCACCCGACACTACGGCATGGCGGGTCAAACCCTGTACCAGACCAGCTCGTTCGGGTCGTTCTCCGAGAGCGAGGTGTGGTTCTACCGCACGTTCGGCGCGAGGGAATTGCGCTTGCGCTATTCCTTCGACGAGAGTAGACTTTTCGTCGAGGTCGACAACAGCTTCTGAAGGGAGATCCGTCATGTTCTCAGTGCGCCGCTCGGGCTGGACTCTGCTGGTGGCCGGGCTGATGGTGGCCGGCGCCACCGCGCAGAATACGTCTGGAGCGGGGTTCTACCCGTTCCGGGGGAGCGCCCGAACGATCGGGATGGCGGGGGCCTTCACGGCGGTCAGCGACGACACCGCCGGGATGCAGTTCAACCCGGCCGGCATGGCTCAGGTGAGCAACCGGATGGCGTCGTTTGACGTGAAGGTCAACGCCGACGGTGAGAACTACTACCGGCTGGCTTACATCGAGCCGGTGCGGAAAGGCAAACTGGGCGGCGGGCTGAGCTACCTTCGCGCCGCGGACGGCACCGGCCGCGTGGACCACGCCTACCAGTTCACCTACGGGCAGGAGTTCCAGCAGGGCATCTCGGTCGGCGTGAACCTGCGCTACCACAACGCCGAGGCGCCGGGCGCCAGCAAGAACAACTTCTCCTTCGACCTCGGCGCGCTATACACGCCGCCGACGCAGAAGGACTGGACTTTCGGCGTCGCCGTGCTCGACATCAACGAGCCGTCGTTCACCGGGATCGGCCTCCAGAAGCGGATCTACAACCTCGGTGTGGCGTACCGGCCCGACCAGCACACGACCTTCTCCCTGGAATGGTACGACATCGGCTCGCAGGCCAAGCGCGGCCAGGTTCGGTTCGGCGCCGAGCGGACCATCACCGCCAACATCGCCGTCCGCGCCGGCGTCGCCGAGGACACCTTCGGCGTCGGGGTCTCGGTCCTGCACAAGTACTTCACCCTCGACTACGGCTTCCAGCGGGTGAAGAACGGGCCGGACCTCAACCTCCTCTCGCTGACCGGAAACTTCTGACGCGGCCGTACCGAACGGGGTCAGGTCTGGCAATCACACAACTGTGTGATTGCCAGACCTGACCCCGTTCGTGGTTATGGGAAGGGACGGTGGGGCAGTCGCGCGAATACCGCCGTCGGCGAGGGGCTGCCAGATGGCCTGCGCGAAGCTGCTGGACGTCGATGACGCCATCGCACTGATCCCGGACGGCGCGGTCGTGGCGACCGGCGGGTTCGTCGGCTGTGGGCACCCCGAATGCCTCTCCGACGCCATCGAGCGCAGGTTCCTGGCGACCGGCAGACCGCGCGACCTGACCCTGGTCTATGCCGCCGGACAGGGCGACGCTGCCAACCGCGGGAACAACCACTTCGGGCACGCCGGCCTGGTGCGCCGCGTGATCGGCGGGCATTGGGGGCTGGTGCCGAAGCTCGGCAAGCTCGCCCTGGCCGGTGACATCGAGGCCTACAACTTCCCTCAGGGCGTGCTCACCCACCTGCTGCGCGACAGCGCCGCCGGCAAGCCTGGCACCATCACCCACGTCGGGCTGGGCACCTTCATCGACCCGCGGCTGCGCGGCGGGAAGCTCAACGGCCGGACCACCGAGGAACTGGTCGAGGTGATCTCTCTGGCCGGCGCCGAGTGGCTCTTCTACCACGCCTTGCCCGTGGACGTGGCGCTCATCCGGGCCACCTTCGCCGATGAGCGCGGCAACCTGGTCTACGACCGGGAAGGCCTGATCGGTGAGATGCTGCCGCTGGCGCAGCTCGCCCACAACCGCGGCGGGATGGTCATCGCGCAGGTCGAGAACGTGGTCTCCGGGTACCGCTTCCCGCCGAAGGACGTCCGCGTCCCGGGCATCTTGGTCGACCATGTCGTGATCAGTCCGCCGGAGCATCACCACCAGACGTTCGGCACCGTCTACAACCCTGGCCTGAGCGGCGAGGCGGTGGTTCCGGTCAGCGAGGTGGCGCCCCTGCCGCCCGGTCCGCGGAAGATCATTGCCCGCCGCGCGTTGCGCGAAATCGCGCCGGGGAGCATCGTCAACCTGGGCATCGGGATGCCCGAGGGCATCGGCGTCGTGGCGGCCGAGGACGGGCTCAGCGACCGGTTTACCCTGACCGTCGAGGCCGGGCCCATCGGCGGCGTGCCGGCGGCCGGGCTGGACTTCGGCACCAGCCTCAACCCCGAGTGCATCATCGATCAGCCCAGCATGTTCGACTTCTACGACGGCGGAGGACTGGACATCGCCTTCCTCGGCCTGGCGCAGATGGACCGCCACGGCAATGTCAACGTGAGCCAGTTCGGCAGCCGGCTGGCTGGCGTGGGCGGGTTCGTCAACATCACCCAGAACGCGCGCACGGTGGTCTTCTGCGGCACCTTCACCGCCTCCGGGGCCGAGCTGTCGGTGGCCGGCGGGAAGCTGGTCATCGGCAAGGAGGGGTCCCAGCGCAAGCTGCTCCGCGAGGTCGAGCAGATCAGCTTCAGCGCGGCCACGGCGCTGCGCCGGCGGCAGCCGGTGCTGTACGTCACCGAACGGGCCGTGTTGTCGCTGACCGAGGACGGCGTGGTGCTGCGGGAGCTGGCCCCCGGCGCGCGGCTGCGCGAGGACGTGCTCGAGCAGATGGAGTTCGCGCCGCTCGTTCCGGACGACCTCGCGACCATGGACGAGGAGCTGTTCCGATGAGCCGACCGCCGTTCGGACTGGTGGCCTTGGCCCTGTCGCTGCTGAGCACGGCCTGCGCGCCGCCGGCGGAGCTGGCTCAGCTCGCGGTGACCGTCGAGTCGCCGCCGGTCGCGGTCGGCGCCGCCGGCGAGTTGGTCGTCGAGGTGCGCAACACCGGCGGCGAGCCGCTGGTGATCACCGACATCGATGTCGCCAAGAGCCTGTTGGCCGGGGTCGAGGTGGCCGGGGTCGAGCCGGCTCCGGAGCGGGACGACCTGGAGCTGCTCGACTGCCGCATCTACCGCTTCAACCACCGGCTGGCGCCGCGCTCGGCGTGGCGGGTGACCTGGCACCTGACCGGCGCCCGCGACGGGACCTATGCCGGCGACGTGGACGTCGGGCTGGACCCGTTCCGGACCCTGACCACGCCGGTGCGCGAATTCCGCGTGGGCACCGGCGAAGCGCCGGAACGCGCAGCCGATACCCCGTCGGTGTCGGTCAGTCCGCCAGCAACGCCGCCAGCAGCGCCTTCTGAGCGTGGAGCCGATTCTCCGCCTGGTCCAGCACCACCGACCGGGGACCGTCCAGCACCTCGTCCGTGACTTCCTCGCCGCGATGCGCCGGGAGGCAGTGCATGAACACCGCGTCTGGTGCGGCCCGGGACATCAGCGCGGCGTCGATCTGGTAGCCGGCGAAAGCCTCGCGCCGCTCGTCGGCACTGTCCTCCTGGCCCATGCTGGTCCACACGTCGGTGTAGACCACATCGGCGCCGGCGACGGCTTCGGCCGGCTCGTCCGTGAGCGCCACGCCGGGGCAGCGGTCCAGGACCGGCGTCGCCGGGGCGTAGCCACTCGGGCTGGCGACCCGCATCGGCAACTCGAGCGTCTTGGCCAGGAGCATCAGCGAGTGGCAGACGTTGTTCCCGTCGCCGATGTAGGCGATGGTCGGCCGCCGGCTCAGATCCTTATGCTCGTCGATGGTCAGCACGTCGGCCAGCGCCTGGCACGGGTGCTCGTGATCGCTGAGACCGTTGATCACCGGGACCGTGGCGTGTTCGGCAAGGCCCTCCACAGACTCGTGGGCAAAGGTTCTGGCCATGATGCCGTCGGCCAGGCGCGACAGGTTGCGGGCCACGTCGGCCACGGATTCGCGCGCTCCCAGGCGCACGTCGCCGGGGGCCAGGTAGATGGCGTGCCCGCCGAGCTGGACCATCCCGGTCTCGAAGCTGACGCGGGTCCGCAGCGATGGTTTCTCGAACAACATCGCCAGCACACACCGCTCGAGTAACGGCTGGCTGCGCCGCTGCGCCTTGAGCCGCTCGGCGCTGGTCAGCAGCGCTTCGAGCTCGGCCCGGGACAGGTCGGCGGCACTGACGAAGCTCCGACCCTTCAACTCTCTCATGTCAAACCGTCCAGTAAACGTCACGAGGGAGATGACCCCTCGGGGGAAAGGCGGGAGTGTAGCACCAAGCCCAAGGGAGGTCAAGCACCGGTCCGGTCCGTTCTGGCGCCGGCGGAAAGCGGACTTGCGGTCGAACACCTCCGGCCGTTATGCTTAAGACAGGCCGCGCTGCAGGCGCGCGCCAACGAGGAGTTAGCGATGAAACGGCGTGGCTTCACCCTGATCGAGCTCTTGGTCGTGATCGCGATCATCGCCATCCTGGCGGCCATCTTGTTCCCCGTGTTCGCCAAGGCCCGGGAGAAGGCGCGTCAGTCGTCCTGTCAGTCCAATCTCAAGCAACTCGGCCTGGCCGTGTTGCAGTACACCCAGGACTTCGACGAGCGTCTGCCCAGCGGCGACTGCCAATTCTGGCGGAACTGGGACATTTTCTGCGAGCCGTACCTGAAGAACCAGCAGATCTACCAGTGTCCGTCGCACAGCAGCCCGAGCATGGTTCAGCCCGGCCAGCGGCTGCCCGGCTGCACCGACCCGTCGCACACGGTGGCGCCGACCTGGGTCACCGCCCACCCGATCAGCTACGGCTTCAACCTGGAGCAGCGCGGCGCCGCGCTGGGCACCATCGAGTCCTCCAGCCTGACGCTGATGCTGATCGACGCCAACAACGCCTGGGCTCAGGTCGGCCCGCGCCCGCCCTACGACTATGTCGACTGGACCGCCGTCACCGACCGGCACAACGAAGGCGCCAACATCTGCTTCATCGACGGCCACGTCAAGTGGTCCAAGCAGCAGGTCATCAAGGCCGGGCAGGGCATGAAGAACAAGAACAGCGATCCCGCGTAGCGGTACCGCGCGATATCCGGGGACAGTATACCTATTTCCGCCGGTGGCCGAATGGCTGTGCGCTGGCCGTCCAACGGGCGGAAATAGGTATAGTGTCCCCGGATATCGCGCGAGGTCGCTACAGCCCCAGCATATTCCGCACCGGTGGCTCCAGGCCGTTGGCCATGTGCCAGAAGCCCAGGTCGTTGGGGTGCGAGACGTCGACGATGCCGTCCATCTGCTCCGGACCGAGCACCGCCCAGCCTTCGATCAGGTCGATGCACCGGTCGCCCTGCTCGCGCCGCGCCCCGACCGCGTCCCGGACCACCTGGCGCATCTCCTCCAGGCGGTCCAGGTGGCCCTGGTTCCACGCCTCGGCGGCCGCGCCGATGGGCGTGACGCAGAGGATGGGCGCGTCCGGGTGCCGCTCGCGGATGGTCGCCAGCAGCGGCGCGTAGGTGTCGCTCAGCTCCTCGACGGTCGGGCAATTCTGGGCGTAGTCGATGACGAACCCGCAGGCGTCGATGTCGCGCAGCGTGCGGGCCACTTCAGGCTCGCCGCGGCCGTTGCCGCTGAAGCCCAAGTTGACGTGGTCGAGGTCCAGCCGCCGGCAGAGGAAGGCCTGGTAGCTGGTGCCGCTCCGGCTGGCGCACCCGCCCTGCGTGACGCTGCTGCCGTAGAAGACCAGTGGCCGGTCCAGCGCGTAGGGTGCCGGCGGCGCGAGGGAGGCGTCGTCGGCCAGGCCCACGGCCAAGACCTTGACCGGGTGGTAGAGCGGCAGGTAGAGCGTCACCTGGCGCTGGTCGGCGGCCACGCCGGTGAACAGCACCTTCTCCATCTGCGGCTCGCCCTCCAGCGGCGCGGCGTTGGACCAGTACGTCTTGCCCACGTAGCAGTCGACCGCGTGCTGCCCAATCCGGCACATGTTGTTCATGTGCCCGACCTCGCCGTAGTCGAGCCGGATCGCCAGCTCACCGGCGTCGGTGGCGAAACGGATCCGGCCGCCGGTGGGGCACCGGCCGAGCGACCAGACCGGCGGGCGGTATTCGCTCTCCCGCGACTTCGGTAAACGCCACAGGTCGGGCGTGTTCTCGGGGAAGAACGGCAACCCGTAGACCGGCAGCCGCGGGTCCGGGAACTCGATCCACTGCATCGTCAGGTCTCCTGAGTGGGACGGGGCCAGTCATCGGCCGCGCAGGCGCGCAGCGCGTCGCCGGCGGCGGCGATGGTCTGGTCGACCAGCGCCTCGGTATGCGCCGTGCTGGGGAACCAAGCCTCGAACTGCGACGGCGAGAGGTAGCACCCACGCTCCAGCATGGCGTGGAAGAACGACGCGAACCGGGCGGTGTCCGAGCTCTTGGCCGAGGCGTAGTCGGTCACCGGGCCGGGCGCGAAGAAGGCGGTCAGCATCGCCCCACGGCGGTTGATGGTCAGCGGCACGCCGGCCTCGCGGGCGACCCGAGCCAGGCCGTCGGCCAGTCTGGCCGACGCAGTCTCCAGGGCGGGGTAGGGACCCGTCTCGCGCAGCACGTCGAGGGTCGCCTGCCCGGCGGCCACGGCGACCGGGTTGCCGGACAGGGTGCCGGCCTGGTAGATCGGCCCGGCCGGCGCCACCTGCCGCATGATGTCGGCGCGCCCGCCGTAGGCCGCCAGCGGGAAGCCGCCGCCGATCACTTTCCCCATCATGGTCAGGTCCGGCGCTATCCCGACCAGCGACTGTGCCCCGCCGTAGGCCACCCGGAAGCCGGTCATCACCTCGTCGAAGACCAGCAGCGCGCCGTAGTGGCAGCACAGCTCGCGCAGGCCGGCCAGGAACTCGCGCGGCGGGTCGACCACGCCCATGTTCCCGGCCACCGGCTCAACGATCACCGCGGCCACGTCGTCTTGGGCCAAGGCCTCCTCGACCGCCTGGAGATCGCCGTAGGGCAGCGACAAGGTCAGCGCCGCCACCGCCTCGGGCACGCCGGGCGAGTCGGGCAGGCCGAAGGTCGCCACGCCCGAGCCGGCGGCGACCAGCAGGCTGTCGGCGTGGCCGTGGTAGCAGCCGTCGAACTTGATGATCCTGTCCCGTCCGGTGAACCCGCGGGCGACCCGCAGCACGGCCATGCCGGCTTCGGTGCCTGAGCAGACTAGGCGGACCATCTCGAACGACGGCACCGCCGCGACGATGGTCTCCGCGAGGGTGACTTCCTGAGGGGTGGCGGCGCCGAAGCTGGAGCCGTCTCTCACCGCCCGCTCGACCGCCTCGACCACCGCCGGGTGGGCGTGGCCGAGGATGAGCGGACCCCAGCTCATCATGTAATCGACGTACTCGCGACCGTCGACGTCGACCAGGTGCGCGCCGCGGCCGCGGACGAAGAAGCGCGGGCAGCCGCCCACGCCGCGAAACGCGCGGACCGGGCTGTTGACTCCCCCAGGCAGGACCGCCGTCCCGCGCCGGAACCACTCCCCAGATGCGCCGGCCAACTCTTGCGCCATCGAGCTCTCCTCCCGCCGTGGCGATTCTCACCGTCCGGGCGGATAGAGTCAACGGCAAACGGGCAGGTGCCGGGAGCAAGGAACGCCAGGAACTAGTACTCAGTCAATGAGGATCCGAATCAAAGGGGCGGGCGCGTTGTCCAACTTGGCAGAGGTGACCTGCCATGGGACGTCCAGCGCGCGCCGTGCAACTGGGACCCGCCGAGCGGGAGCAACTGTAGGCCCTGTGCCGCAGCGGCGAGGCCAAGGTCCGGCGGGTCCGCCGCGGCCCAATGCTGCTGTGGGCCGACCAGGGCATGGCCCGGCAGGAGATTGCGGCTCTGCCCGGCGCCTCGCGCGAGACGGTGCGACGGATCCTCGACCGCTACCTCGACGAAGGCCTCGAGGCGGCGCTGTCCGACCGGCCGCGGCCTGGCGCCAAGCGTCGGCTGGACGGGAAGCAGGAGGCGATGGTCTGGCCTGCAGCAAGGCGCCGGAGGGACGGGAGCGCTGGACCCTGCGGCTGCTGGCCGACATCGGCGAGCCGGCGCTGCCCCAGCTCCGCGCCCTGCTCCTCGGCGACGACCACGACCCGGACCTGGCCCACTACGCGGTCTGGATC
>JAANMW010000006.1_pt1 | contig 194814 bp, 175 predicted proteins | sample 7279671 | NCBI WGS metagenome assembly JAANMW01 (sample SAMN14094541, study PRJNA606508) | bioreactor metagenome | isolation source: A lab-scale SPAN reactor treating ammonium-rich wastewater day 247 | place: Ireland: Galway | collected 2017-09-19 | reverse complement strand
AAACTCGCGGCCTCCGGCCCGCACCACCTCCACGCCCAGTCTATGCCACAATTCATTGTTCGTGTCCAGCAGCCCGACTTGTGGGTAAGGCTAAGAAAAGTGATTTTTGGGGGGAGAGGGAAATTTACACCTTTGATTTGCGGGAAAACACTGAACGCTGCTGGTCGGCGACCAGTGCACTCCGGTGCCATCGACGAAGAAACCGCCGAACTCCAGAGCTACGTGAACGGCCAGGACCGCCGCTGTTCCATCCATCAGGAGCAGCCGCCAACCAAACATCTCCGTGCCTCCGGTGCGATGAGGGAAAGTCAGCAGATGAGTTTATGGAAGAGCTTACCTGAGAAGCTCGTGATGCACAGGCAGCGAGCTGCCCATACAAAGATCGCAGATGAATCCATCCCCTCTCCCCACTTTTGAAAAAAGGGGGGAGAAGGCGCCGGGTGAGGGGGGTTGAATGTTCTGCGGCGTCGTCTCGACGTCCATCTGGCCCGCCAGGTCGCTCTCGCAGAGGCCGACGAGGACGGCGTGAGAGGACGTGTTCATTTCGACCCCTCGAGCATCGCGGCGAGGCGCGCCCTGCCGGCGGCGGTCATGCGGTACTTCTGCAAGCGACTGTTCGGCTTGTCTGGGATGGTCATCTCGATGAGTCCTGCGTCGAGGGCTGGCTTGAGGTATTGCAACGTAAAGTTGCCCCGCCCTACGAGGCCAAGTGCTGTCTGCAGTTCGTTTCTCTTCATCTCACCGGACAGCACGGCGAGGAGCCGTTCGACTTGTCCCGTGACTTGTCCCGTGACTTGTCCCGTCGCCAACTCGGGGATTGGGTTGGTGATCCACTTCCACGCGATCCGAAGGCCGCCGTCGACCTCGATGGTGGGCGCAGGCGCACCTGCCTCTTCGCAGGACTCTCGGATCTTGTCGTAGCCACGGCCCCAGGCCTCAATGAGCCCGGCGCGGAAGAAGCTGTTGGCCACGTTGGGATTCGGCGGGCGAGAGTCGTGCGGACCGAGTAGCTTGTCGACCGTCCACGATGGAGGCAGCTCTCCCGGGTTCCAAATGCGCAGCCGGTCTCGGTAAACACGGACCTGAATCGGCATGCCGGAGCTGTAGTCCTTGTGGATGAGAGCGTTCAACAGAACCTCGCGCAGAGCGTCTTCCGGAATCGGGTAGGTCTCGAGGCGCGTCATCCCTCGGTAGCTGATCATCGCCGCCATGTACTTGGTCAGCAACAGCTCGACGGTCTTGTCCATCTGAGTGAAGAGATCGCCGTGCACCTCATCGTGGAACGCAAGGTCGCTCTCGCTGAGGAACATGCCAATCTTCACATACGCACCCGTGATCCAGCGCTCGGGATCTTCGTGGAAGAGCAGGAGCACGGCGCGCTTGAGCATCCTCCCCTCGGTGAGTCGCAGCTTTTCGAGCAGCTCCGCACGCGTGGCAGTGAGCGCTCCACGCGGGAGGCGCTTGCCGCCCCTGGCGTGCGCCTTGAACCGCTTGAACGCCTCGGCGCTCAGATCCTTGACGGTGACGTTCGGCACGGGCGACCCGTCCCAGGTACGCCCGAACTTGCGCAGCAGAAACGTCGAGAGTGCGTTGCCGGTGAGCTGCTGCTTCGTGCTGCCGGAGCGGTAATGGTACTCGCCCTTGTAGCTGATGGGCGGGAGCGACGGCGCGACCTCGATCTCAACGAGCACCTTGCCTTTCCGGGTAACCGCGCGTACCGGGACCACGAGACCCAGAGTGTCGCGGATCTTGTTCGGCAGGTTGATGAGTAGCCTTTCAGCCCCCTCTGCGCCGACGGGCTCGCCCTTGTCGTTCATGCCGATGATGAGCGTGCCGCCTTCGGCGTTCGCAAAGCCGCAGAGCCACTTCAGGTACTCGTCGCGCCATGACTCCTTCCATTCCACGAGGTGAGTCTCGCTCTTCCTGCGTTTGGTTGTCATGCGGCACCCCCGGAAGCCTTCTCAACATTGTGGGGAGGACTTGGGCCAGAGAGCAGACCTCGATCGCACTGTGCCAGGTAGGACTCGACAAGGAACGTTGCGATCATCTTCGAGGCGTCGTGCGCAAGGAACGGGTTCAGGTACGCGACTGCGTCCTCAATCAGGTATTCGCTTCCCTCGTAGTCAGCGGGACGCACCGCCGCCTCGATCACGCGACGGGGATCGTTCGTGCCATTGAGCGACCTGAGCCAGACGGCCGTATCCTTCGAACGCGACTCCCTCTGAAGTGTTGCGGGAACCGCCGATGAGAGATCCTCGGCGAAGGACTCCTGCAGCTTCGCCACCGACCTGTAGGACGCGATGCTTCCGTTCACATCGACGCGATCGCCGATGATCACCTTGACCAGGGCATCGATGGTTCGGCGGCTGATTCGGAGCGGCGTCATCATCACCACGCCCCTGATTGCTTGGCGAAGGCCTGCTGTGCGGTGATGCGCTCCTGGAACCGTTCAGGCAGCACCCTCTTGGCGGTCGCGGGCCAGCCATGTGTTCGTAGCGGCATAAGCAGAATGCTCTTCGCGCCCCGCCGAAGAATGTCGAGCCTCAGATCCCAGCCGGTGTTCATTTGGCGATCTCCACTTCGCGTTCGGCCTCACTGACATCGAGCTCGCCGGAGAGCAGGCGGGGGAGAAGGGTGTCGCGGAGGTGGGCGAGGGTTCGGAATTCACGTCGCTTCGCGATCATTTTTTCGATTCGTGTGCTCGATTGCGTCGAAAACACGTCCAACACATCCTGTACTGGCTGAAAGACACGGAATGCCTCGATACCTGACTTGCCGAGATAAATCACGGTCATTGCAACTTCGGTTCGCTCCACGAAATGTAGATACGGCTCAATCACAAAGTGGATAAAACATACGTCGCTCACTCTCCTGGGCGTAAACCGGCAGGCACCTTGGTTCAGCAGCGCAGGACCGGCTACCCGAATGTACGCACGAACATCTACGAGACGTACCTCACGAGGATGTTGTTCCTCTGACCAGAGGGCGGTCGATGAGAGTGCGGAGCTTGCGCGCGCCGATCCACTGGTGTGGCTCGGTACGTTCGATGTCCCACGGGCACGGCATCCAATGCCAGATGGGCGTCCCGGTGGAAGGTACGCTGCGGCGAGGGAAAGTCAGCAGACGAGTTTATGGAAGAGCATACTCCAGAAGCTCGTGATGCGCAGGCAGCGAATCGCCAATACAAAGATCGCAGATGAATCCTGATGTACAGCCGGGCGACCAAACGGCACGGCACGCGGATCGTGATTTCAATTGGATGTTTCTGGATCTCCGTCGGGTGACCGGTCGCGCCACTCGAGTTTGTACTGGCCCTTTCCATCGGCTCCCACAGGTCCGCATTTTGCCGGATCCGATCTTGTTTCCCTGCTGCTTTTTCGGGAGCCTGTCTTTTGGGTTTGCGCTTTTCACCCGGTTCTTTACGCTTTACTCCAACGTTCATTGCGATATCCGTGATCGTCGATAGGAGCAAAACGATGGAACAACGACTCGATTACAAGGCGGCTTCGCCCGATGGATTCCACGCCATGCTGCAAATGGAGTTACAGATCCACAAGCTCGGGTTGGAGGAATCTCTACTGGAACTGGTCAAATCACGCGCATCTCAGTTGAACGGCTGCGCCTGGTGTCTCGATATGCACACCAAAGATGCCCGGGCCCGGGGTGAAACCGAGCAACGCCTGTATCTACTGGCCGTCTGGCGCGAGGCCCCCTGCTACAGCGATCGGGAACGTGCGGCACTGGCCTGGACCGAGGCCGTCACACAGGTTGCCACGCAGGACGTCTCCGATGATGTGTACGAACAAGCGCGACGGCACTTCAGTGAGAAGGAACTGGTCGATCTGACGCTGGCCATCATCGCCATCAATGGTTGGAACCGCCTGAACGTTGCGTTCCGGACACCCGTGGGAGACTACGTCAGCCCCCATAAGCCGCCAACTCCGTAAGCCGTTCTCAGTCCGGGAGGGTGCAGTTCGCCCTCGCCGTTCCTCTACAGCTCGACCTTCTGCAGGTGGACCTGCGGGACGTACTGCAACAACGGCTTGATCGTATCGAGCTTGTATTCCTTTTCGTAACAGATGCGGATGATGCCCGTGTTGATCAGGACCTTACAGCAGTGGATGCACGGCGTGTGGGTGATGTAGATCGACGCATCACGGATCGCCGAGCCGTTCTTCGCAGCCTGCGCGATCGCGTTGATCTCGGCATGAATGGTACGGAAGCAGTTCTCCTCCGTCTCACCGGTCGGTGTCTGCGAGCGATAGATCAGACAACCCGCGTCGAGGCAGTGCGGCAGCCCCGCAGGGGAACCGTTGTAGCCGGTCGCCAGGATGTTCTTGTCGCGCACGATCACGGCACCCACCTTGGCACGCAGGCAGGTGGATCGTTCGGCCACCGTGCGCGTAATGGTCATGAAATACTGATCCCAGCTCGGTCGATCGTTCATCGCTTCTCTCCCTGCCTCAACTCCAAACGCAAAGCGGCTGCCGGGGGAACTCCCCCTGCTCGCAGCGCACATGCGTACGCTCCCCTTCAAAAACGGGCAACGGATCTCGCTGGCTGATCGGATTGGGCATGAAAATGAGCACGAACATACCCGCGGTGAGCCAGCCACCCACACGCCGCCATCCGCGAATGGGAACCCAGTCCTCGATGGTGGGAGGGTGGTCCAAGCCGATCAGCATCGGAAAAATCGCCCACACGAACCAACCCGGCCACTGGTAATAGCCGAGCAGCACCATGAGCACCCAGGTTCCCCGCGCAATGAAACGGTGACGGCGGCCAAACATGGCATACGCGATGTGTCCGCCATCGAGCTGACCCATCGGAAGGAGATTCAAGACCGTCACGAACAGGCCCACCCAGGCAGCAAAGGCGACAGGATGGAAATAGACCGTCATCCCCTCGGGGAGTGAGCCGAACATCAGATAAACGAATCCGCTGGTCAGCAGGGAATCGCCGAACCACATGACCGGCTCGGTGAACGGGATCGGGCGCACCTCTGAGTAATGGAGACCCACGGCGAGCGCCACCAGGGAGGCGATGAAACCGGCCCACGGCCCAGCGGCACCCACATCGAACAGTGCAGGGCGTCCCGGGGGAAGCGAGCGCATACGGATGAAGGCCCCGAACGTACCCACGAAGAACGGTGGCGCCGGAATGAAGTACGGTAGTGTCGCGTCGACGTCGTGGTAGCGCGCCAGTGTGTAGTGTCCGAGTTCATGTACGAGCAGAATCGACATGAGCGTGATGGCAAACGGGAACCCGGCGCGAATCGCCCCCCATTCGGAAAACGGGTCGACGCCTTCGTTCAGGGCGCCGTTCAAGGCCACCGTGGCAAACGTCACCAGGAAGAGAATGAGATGAATCCAGCGACGCGGCTGGCTCTTTTTCACCGCCGCAGGCCGTACCACCGGCACAGGACGGTACAGTTCGAACGGCTGCTCGGAATGGGAACTCATGGGCGGCTCGACTCCCACGCCACGAGCAACGGGGTTCCGGCCGTAGCCGCCAGTGCCTGTGCCGCGCTCGCGTTGCGAACGGAAATCTCCAGGAGGCCTCGGCTCCCGATCAACGCCACGAATCCGCCTTCCGGAACATCGGCGTATGTGGAGGAAACCGAAGGAATCTGCACCCCGCAAATGCTAACGGAAAGGTCTCGACCGGAAAAGGAGCCCAGGGCTTCAACCGGGATATTTGTGATCAGATTGCCGAAAGTGTCGACGTGGATCACTTCACCAGCAAGTCCGCCCCGCACGGATCGGGGTTCCTGCATCGCCAGGAGTTTCAGGCCGGAAATCGCCCGACCAACCGTATCCACCGGCACGCCGCTGGCCAGATGCCCCGTCACGGACGCAAAAACATCACGGCCGTGGAACGTCTTCGACACCGGATGGCGCAGATACCGGTCGTTCTCGATCGCATAGGCCTGCCGCACACCGAGTTTCTGCGCTGCCAGGGAAAGCAGCCCATTGTCCGGCCCCACAAGCAAGCCGGCTTCTGTGTGGACAACAACGGCACGGCGATCCGAACCTACACCAGGATCCACCACCGCCAGATGGATGGTTCCAGCGGGAAAGTACGGTACCGCGGCAGACAACTGCAACGCTCCGGTCATGACCTGCTGCGGCGGCACGGTGTGTGTCAGGTCGACGAGCCGGACGTCGGGAGCAATACCGAGGATGACCCCCTTCATGATCCCGACGAACGGGTCGGACAGGCCAAAGTCGGTCAGGAGAGTCACGATCGCAGCCATCCCGCACCCCTACCCGTCTGCCGTATGGATCAGATCGAGCGACAGAACCAGACCGATCTTCCGTGGGAAACGCCTGCAAGGATGGGACAATCCCCGAGCAACATGGAGCGAATCACGCCGCAACGCGATAGGCACTACCACTCACGAGACGTTTCGGCTCACCCGCCCAAACGCCCTTCCATTTCTCGATAACGGCATCGGCCGGGCAGCGACCGCGGCGGACCATGTCACGGAGCTGTTCGAGGTACATCGCTTCCGATTCCGAGGCATCATCGCGTTGCCGGTTCAGGCCGTACTCCGCCATGTCGACCAGCTCCCGGGCCAGGTCGCGGAGCTCCAGATTGCGAATCCGTGCCGCCAGTGCGCGACGGTGTGCCTCATGGAGGAGAGTGACCCGCTCTTCCCAGGTCCATGCCTTGACCATATCCCACGCCGCATCGAGACTGTCCGGATCGTAGAACAGCCCCTTCACCATGGCCGGGACGGCCATCATCAGCTCAGGCGGTTGACTGTCGATCGAGCGGATCTCGATGTACCGCTTGATACGTGTTTCCGGAAAAAGCGTGGTCAGGTGCGCACTCCAATCGGCCACGGTGGCTCGTTCGCCTTGATGGCCGTTCCGCCAGAACTCGCGGAAGGTCTGCGATGTCATATCGTACCAGCGATCGCCGCGAACGATGAAATACATCGGAACATCGAGCGCGTATTCCACGTAGTCGGCAAAGCTGGCCGAGACTCCGAACACGAACGGCAGGAGTCCGCTGCGTGCCGAGTCTGTGTCTGTCCAGATGTGGCCACGGTAGCTCTTGTAGCCGTTCAGGTCTCCATCGCAGATCGGCGAATTGGCAAACATGGCGTTCAGGATCGGTGCCAGTCCCATCCCGACACGCAATTTTTTCAGAGCATCCGACTCACTCTCAAAATCAATGTTCACCTGCACGGTTGCCGTCTGCTTCATCATGCGAAGGCCCATCGATCCCACCTTCTGCATGTAGGGGCCCATGATGCCGTATCGCCGTTTGGGCACCATCTCGATCTGGTCCAGCACGCTCATCGGCTGCATGCCGAGCCCGAGAAAAACGATTCCAAGCTCCTCGCCGGCACCAACGATCTGGCGCACGTGCTCCTGGAATTCCGTCTGGGCGCAGTGCACGCTGTCGCACTGCTCTCCGCTCAGTTCGACCTGGCCACCCGGCTCCAGGGTGATCGCGGCACGTTCGCCGGCCAGTGCGATCACACGGCCATCTTCGAGGATGGGTTCCCACGACAACCGATCCGCCAGACGTCGCAGCAACTCCTCGATCCCGCCGGTGAAGGGCGCCGCCTGCCCATCCACCGCACGGACGGCCACGGTTTCGTATTCCGTCCCGATACGCCACTGCGCCCGAGGCTTACAGCCCGATTCGAGGTACGACACGAGCTGGTCGTACGAATCGACCGGCACGTCATCGGCATGATTTGCAACGTATTGGGACATTATCTCCTGCAAAAAAGAAAGGGGAAACTTACTCTTTTGCAGGAACCCATCGCAAGCGCAGGGAGTCCCTACGTTAAAACAGGCCAACAAGCCGGTCGGAGTTACGTTGCGCGATCCTGTACCAGTCGTGTCACCAATGCCGGCAGCACCGTCGCCGAAGGGCCACGCAGGCTCACCGACGCCAGAGTGCTGAGATCGCTCTCGTAGAGATTGATTTCGATCACATGACCACCACGCTGGCACACTTCGATCGGGAACCCTGCAGCGGGATAGACCGTCGCCGAAGTGCCGATCACGAGCATACAATCACAGCGTTCGACTTCCTCCCGGCATTGCGCGAGGACGTCGGCTGGAATGGGCTCTCCGAATGAAACGGTATCGCTCTTCAACATACCGCCACAGTTCGGACAACCAGGAGGAAGGACGGTGACATCGATTTCTTCACGCGGGTAACGGCGCACACATTCCAGGCACCGCACCAGTGTGACGTTACCGTGGATTTCCGCCAGTTGTTCGCTACCGGCGATCCGGTGGAGGTTATCGACGTTTTGGGTGATCGTGCAGCGCAGAATGCCGCACCGTTCCAGACTGACGAGGGCATGGTGTCCGGGGTTGGGGCGAGCGCTATCGAGCGTTTTCCACAACTCACGCATCGGCCCCTTTGGGTTGAGTCGATCTTCCCAGGCCTTTTTCGGGTCGGCCAGAAAACGCTCGAAGCCGTTCATGGGTGGCTCGCCGTATTTCGTCCACAAGCCGCCGGGACCGCGAAACGGCGGGATGCCACTTTCCACCGACATGCCAGCACCGGTGAGCGCCAAAACATAGTGCGCACCCGAAATATAGGCTACGGCACGATCGAGGCCGGCGCTGAGATTCTCCAACATTGAGCCCCCTGTTCGACTCGACTATAAAACGTCCTCGTCGATTGCAACGCGTTGTGCGCGTCACGCGCAGATTTCGGAGGCAGCTTATGAAGTGGTGGACGGTTCTTGTGGCGGTGTTCGGCCTGGCAGCACCGGTCCTGGCTGAATCTCACGCTCCCGTGCCTGTCAAAGGTCCGGACGGCAAGCAAGTGGCTGTCATCGTGACGTGCAATGACTGCGAGAATCCGAACAAGGCAGGCTGTTTTCCGGGAGCCGAGAACGGCTACCTGGACGGCAAGCCGTGTGGTCAGTGCTACCTGATCGAAGGCGATCGGAAGGTACTCGCGCAGCCTTTCGATTTGCACGTAACCGGGAAGATCACCGATGCCGAGGGAAAAGCCGTGAAGGATCGCTTCCTGAAACTGTTCCTGCCCAATGGATGGGGGCATCGGACAAGAACGGGCGATGACGGAACTTTCCACCTCCTCCTCGGAGCTACAGCCGAACGCACATCGAAGGAACCGGTGACCGTAAACCTCGGAACCCTGCACGACTCGATCGGGACGAATGACGAGTTTTTCGCCCTGTACATGCTCCCAACGAACTTTGCGCCCTGCAAACAGATGGGACCACCCCACAAGCAACCCCGGCCGTAGCGCACAGGTCCGTTCCTTCTGAAAACAAAAGCCCCCATCCCTGGGGAGCCAGGGGATGTTTGGTTTGCTCTCTGGACTTCTTTGTGAGGGTGAGGAGAGGTTTTCCCCTGTGAGCGGCACTCTGCCGTACATCAGCAGGTCGCGCTGGGAACATTTTCTGGCGCCGGAGTCTCAGCCGGACGGACCGGTTGGATCCGAGGCATCGCTCGGGGAGTTATTCAGGGACTGGACCCAGTCTCGCGAATTCGGCCAGCAGGCTTTGTCCATCCGGGCGCGCAGACAACTCCTCCTCGATCTGCCGCATGCGATAGCGTAGCAATCGCTCGCGCCGCCCGGCCTGACGGCTGCCGTCCAACGTCCGCTCACAGATCGCGTCGATGAACTCCTTTCCGGGAATTTCGACGCCGTCATTTCCCAAGAGTGTCCGGCAACGGATTTCCGCCAGGGCACACTGCAGATAATCGACGTGGATCGTTTCGTCCTGCTGAATGTAGTCGACCCAACGTGGCGCCAGTTCCGGCTCCGCGGAACAGTCTGGATCGCTCAGGACCTCTTTCGCCCAGGCGAAAGTCCCGTAGGCCAGCAACTCGATCACGAGAAGCTGCGTCATCACAGTCACCAGTAACTCGAATCGCGGATCAAGGGTGGGGAAGGACAGTGTCATCTGGCCCACACCGATCGCTTCCGGGGCAGGCTTACCCGGTCCCTCGTATCCGGGAGGCGGAGCGATCGGCAGGTTCTCGAACATATCCGGGGTGATCACCGGATGGTCCAAGGACGCGTCGCGAATCGAATACCACATCTCGTTATGGCCACATTCCGCACCACGCCCGGCCTCATCGTTGCCGTGCGCCTCGAACAAGCCGTGATAGAGATGGTCCAGACAGGTATTTTCGATGCTCTCACGGAAGAAGGGTTTGAGAGGCGGCTGCGGGAACAGTCTCAACCCGTCATTGCCGAATCCTTCGGTGATTCCAATCAGTGTAAGGATTCTCGTCATGGCGCCCCGTGCGCCGTTTCGAAGCAGCAACCGGGTCTGTTCGACGTTTGGGAAAAAGCGGAGGTCCAACTGCTCGAACTGGATCACCTCGGCCGGCAGGCCCTGCTTGACCAGTTCGCCGGTCCAGGCACGAATCGCCGCAATCCGATGAGTCGACCGCGGTGGTACGTAGGCTCCGTCCGCATCGAGTCCACCATGAAAGAGCTTTTCTCCCCAACGAATACGGCTCGCGTAGGGGCCGTCTTCCATGAGTTCGTCGTAGGTATAGTTCAATCGGGCCATGCCCCGACTATGCAACGCCAGGGCGATCTTGGCCAGAGGCGATGGCACATGGCCAGCGTTCTATTGCTTTGTCGGACTTGCGGTTTTGCAGGAAGGGTTCGTATCCAAATGCGGAGGGAGATGGCGAAGGTCGGATCAATCAGCTCTGCAGGCGGCGCAGGGCGCGTTCGATACTGGCACGCAGGGTTTCGGGGGCATGCACGCCCTCGAAACGTTCGTCACCGATCCACAGTGTGGGCAGCCCGCGCACACCGACTTGAGTTGCCGTAACCATGTCGTCCTGTAGCCGTTGCGCAGTCCGGGCCGAGTTGACGCACGCTTTGAATTCCTCACGATCGAGGCCGAGCTGCACGGCAATCTCTTCACAATCACGCGCTGTGAGCTGATCTGCCCGGAACAGCCGGTCCGCCATGGTCCGCCCCTTGCCCTTCTCGTCGGCACAACAGTAGGCACGGGCCGCCGCGACGGCATGTTCGTGTTGCGGGAGCGGAACGTTCTTGAGAACGACGCGGAGTTTCTCCTCGTATGAATCCAGAATGGGCGCCAACTGTTGATATTGAGCGCGGCAGGCCGGGCACTGGAAGTCGACGAATTCCACGACGGTGACAACGCCGGGCTCGGCCGGCAAGCCAAATGCAGGCACACGCGGGGTCGCGCTCACCGGAAGAGACGGTTGCGCCCAGTGACGGTGTAGCCCCAAGGCTCCCAGCACCACGGCCGCAATGGCTGCCACATGGAATCCGGCAGCGAGGGAACTCGTCCGCCGCTGTGGTAGTCGCAACGGCGCCCCTAGCGGAAGCCACGCCAACGCCGCAATCAAAAGCGAAGCGACATCGACCACAACACAGAACCTGCACCATGCGTGGAGGACAAACGCCTGAATGGCAATCAGCGCGCTTCCACCCAGAGCACCCATCAAACCGAGCGGGCGCAGCCAGGGCCTGAGCGCTGGCACCAGCAAAGAACCGAAAAGCGCAAGAAAGAATACGATGCCGAACAAAGGCATGGGAATTCCGAGGATGTGCGAGTAGGCCGATTGCGCCACTGTGTTGCACCCTCCACCCTCGGCACACATGACGGGAAACGGCTGAACGTACTCCGCGCCAAGGAGGACGCTCGTAGCCAGTCCGACGAGGATGGCGGCATACAACAATGACTCGCGAGCCTTGAATTCCATCTACGGTCGCTCCCCTAACAGAGCTCGTTGCGTGGGTCCATGCAGGTTTGGCCTTGGACGGCAGCCAGTGTAAAGAGGGAATCGGTGCGCATCTCTGTCTCGCTTTGCCTGCTGTTTTTTGTGGCTGGAGGAATTTCCATCGCCTCTCACGGACAGGTGCGGGCCCCGGCGCCGCCCGGGCCGGGAGATCCGGCTTTCAAACGCCGGACGGTCGACGAGACACACGGCATCCTATTGCTCCAGGCGGCGCCGGACGGATTGATCGAGGAGTTGTACGATTACTACCTGCTCGTTTCAGAACGAGCCGTCACCGGCGAGATTTCACCATCCTGGGCCGCCTATCTCTACGTCAACTATTTCCGCGACGCCATGCGAGATCGGCCGGACGGAGTCCCACGGCGTTCGCGCGAACAGGTAGCCGCATCCCTCGAAGAAAGCGTGCAGTTTTTCTACATCCGCAAACGTCCGGAAGCAGGTCCCTCTTACTTTGGTGCCTGGGTCTGGCAGGCGGCCCCGCCGCAATAACCGGAATCATCGCGAAACGACGACATCCCGATCGCCACCGCGGCTCGTCCCGGCAAATTCACCGTCCCGAAATCGTCCAAGGGTGGCTCCAGAACCTTCGAAGCGGTAGCCTGTCACCAATCGCATGAGCACATTTGCCGTCGACGTCACCGGTCTCACACGCGTATTCGACAAGTTTGTCGCCGTCGATCATATCGACCTGCGTGTGGCGAGTGGGTCGGTCTACGGCTTCCTGGGCCCGAATGGCGCGGGTAAATCCACCACGATCCGGATGCTCTGCGGCATTCTGCGCCCCACGGCCGGAGAGGGACAAGTCGGTGGCTTCGACATCTTGCGGCAAACCGAATTGCTGAAAAACCGGATCGGTTACATGTCGCAGAAGTTCTCTCTGTATGAAGATCTCAGCGTCGAGGAAAATCTGCAATTTTTTGCGGGTATCTACAACGTGCACGGATCGCAGCGGCGGGCGCGTATCGCCTGGGCCCTCGAAATGGCAGGATTGGTCGGCCGTGAACGGATGTTGACGCGGGAGTTGGCGGGCGGTTGGCGGCAACGCCTGGCTCTTGGCTGTGCCGTCCTGCACGAACCGCCCATCCTGTTTCTCGACGAACCGACCTCCGGCGTAGACCCGGCATCACGCCGCAACTTCTGGGAAATGATCGGAAACCTTGCAGAGCGCGGCATCACTGTGTTCGTGACGACGCATTACATGGACGAAGCGGAGCACTGTGACGAACTGGCACTGATCTACGGTGGACGAGTCGTGGCCTCGGGAAGTCCCGCTCTGTTGAAAAGCCAATACATGACACAATCGCTCATGGAGCTTTCGTGCGGTCATCTCATGGGAGCCTTTTCCCTGCTGAAGGAGGCGCCTGAAGTGGAGGGTGTCGCACTCTTCGGTGATACGCTGCACGTCACGGTGGATGACGTTGGCCGGGCGCGCACGGCGATCGAGCAACGCCTCGCGGGCAGTGGAATCGAGTTGCACTCCCTGGAACGAATCGAACCGTCTCTCGAAGATGCGTTCGTCGCCATCATCGAGGCAAGCGGCATGGATACGCAGCGATGAAACGCCGGCGATCGTTTTCCTGGCGCACCATACGCGCCATTTTGCGGCGCGAGTTCACCGATGTCCTGCGCGACCGCCGTAGTCTGCTCCTGACGTTTCTCTATCCCATCAGCATGCTCATCATGTACGGCTACGGCATCCGATACGACGTCGACAACGTCCCGTTGACGATTCTCGACTATGATCGGAGCGCTGAAAGCCGTGGCCTGACCGAACAGATGGTCCGCTCGGGCTATTTCAAATTGGTGCGCAGCGCCACGAGTTATGATGAAGTCGAACATGACCTGAACACCGACGCCAGCCGCGCTGCGGTCGTCATTCCGATCGGCTTCTCGGAACGATTGCGTGCGCGGGAGCCAGTGACCGTGCAGGCGATCGTCGACGGAACCGACTCGAATACCGCCACGATCGCCCAGGGGTACCTGCTGGGCATGATCGGCAGCTACGGCGCAACCCTGCAAACGGAGGTCCGAAGGCATGTCGAATCGGCGCTGCCGATCCGGGTGAAGAGCCGCGTCTGGTACAACCCGGAGCTGAGAAGCGTCAACTTCATCGTACCCGGTGTCATCGCAGTGATCATGATGATCGTTGGCGCCATCCTCACGGCGCTCAGCATCGTCAAGGAAAAGGAACGCGGCACAATCGAGCAGATTCTGGTCTCTCCCATCCGACCGCTCGAAATGATGATCGGCAAGATCATTCCCTACGTGGTGATCGCCTTCCTCGATCTCATGATCGTCGTAGCCGCGGGTTATCTGATCTTTGCCGTCCCCATCAAAGGCAGTCTGCTGCAACTGGGCATCTTCGCGCTCCTCTATCTCGTGGCATCCCTGGGCACGGGAGTCTTCGTCTCGACCATTGCCGACACGATGCAAACGGCGATGTTGGCGGCAATCTTCATCTCTCTGTTGCCGTCGGTGCTGCTCTCGGGCTTCGTCTTCCCTCTCGAACACATGCCCGTGGCAATTCGCCTGATCTCCTATTTCTTTCCCGGCCGTTATTTCGTCACCGCCATCCGGGGGATTTATCTGAAGGGCATCGGGATCGAATTTCTCTGGCCCGAGGCGTTGATGCTGACGGCGTTCTGTATCGGCATCGTTTGGCTCAGCGCCAGCCGTTTCCAGGAAAAGCTCGGGTGAGCCGATGATGGCGTCCCTGTCCCGCATCGTGCACATCGTATGGAAGGAAGTGATTCAGATCACACGGGATCCGCGCATGTTCACCATGGTGCTGATCATGCCGGTCATGGAATTGTTCATCTTCGGCTACGTCGTGGCATCGGATATTACCGACATTGGCCTGGCCGTGTGCGACTATGACCAGTCTGCAGCAAGCCGAGCCTATATCGAAAAGCTCGTCTACAGCGGCTACTTCCGCATCGCGGCCCCGTGCCAGAGCATGGCGGACGTGAACCGTTTGTTGGACCGTGGGGTGGCACGAGTCGTTCTGACCATCCCGCCCGATTTCTCCGAGCGCCTCAAGCGAAGACAAACCGCCTCGATCATGGCGGCCGTGGATGGCAGCAATTCCAACACGGCAACGATTGCCTCGGCGTATCTGGAGCAGATCACGGTGGAGCAGACGGTGCAGGTGCAGTTTCCGGATCACGGCAAGGAAGTTCGTTCCGTGCTGCATCCCGCCGTCTCCCTCGAACCGCGCGCCTGGTTCAATCCCGAGTTGCGCAGCGTGCGCTATATGGTCCCGGCCATCATTGCGGTCCTCCTCATGGAATCGCTCGTCATCCTGACCGCAATCGCCATCGTGCGGGAGAAGGAACATGGCACGATGGAGCAGTTGATCGTCACACCCATCCGGTCATTCGAATTGATCCTCGGCAAAGCGATTCCCTTCATCTTTCTCGGTTACATCAACATGGCCATCGTTCTGCTCGCTGGCACACTCTGGTTCGGCGTCGACATCACCGGCAGTCTGCCCCTTCTCCTGGCGCTCAGCCTCCTCTTCATTCTCACATGCCTCGGTATGGGCCTGTTGGCATCGATCATCTCGAACACCCAACAACAGGCATCGATGGCAGGCCAGTTTCTTTTGTTGCCGAACATGTTCTTTTCGGGATTCATGTTTCCCATCAGCAGCATGCCCCCGGTCGTCCAGACACTCACCTACATCGTGCCACTGCGGTATTACATCACCATCGTGCGCGGGATCTTTCTCAAGGGTGCGGGCTGGGCGGAGTTGAAAGACGAGGCATTGATCCTGTTCGTTTTCGGCGCCGTGATCCTCGGTGCGGCAAGCCTGACGTTTCGAAAGCAGATCCGGTGAAGCGAAGGCGCCAGCCAGGACCTCGTCGACATTCCCCGAGGCTGCGAGCAAGGAGAACGGTATGACCTACGAAAACCTGGAAACGGCGCCGGGCAGCATCGCCACGATCACCCTGAACCGTCCCGAGCGCCGCAACGCCCTCTCTCTGGAGATGATGGACGAGTTGATGCATGCCCTGCGCGCACTCGGTGAGGATCGCGATACCCGGGTAATCATACTGGCCGCGAGAGGCCCCGCATTTTCAGCAGGACATGATCTCCACGAGATGACGGGACGTGCCCTGAGCGAGTATCGGAAAATCTTTGAAGTGTGCACCCGACTCATGACGGCGATCCAGGAAATCCGTCCCCCGGTGATCGCGCGTGTGCACGGCATCGCGACCGCGGCGGGTTGCCAACTCGTTGCCGGCTGTGATCTGGCCGTGGCAGCCGACACCGCACGGTTCGCCACGCCCGGGGTCAATATCGGACTCTTCTGCACGACTCCGATGGTGGCGCTCACGCGTGCCATCGGGCGTAAACGCGCCATGGAGATGCTGCTGACGGGCACTCCCATCGATGCAGCGACAGCGGCCGAATGGGGTCTGGTCAATCGAGTCGTCCCCGAGCAATCGCTCGATGAAGCCGTGCAGGCGCTGGCGCAACGGATCGTCAAGGCGAGCCCGCTGACGCTGCAAATCGGCAAGCAGGCGTTCTACGCACAGATCGATCTGGACCAGCCGAAAGCCTACGCCTACGCGAAGGAAGTGATGAGCATGAACGCGCTCACCGCAGATGCACAGGAGGGCATTCGGGCGTTTCTCGAAAAACGATCCCCCCGCTGGCAAGAGTCCTGACCCAGGAGGAGACTGGCGGCACCTACCGTGCGCCGGTATGCCCGAAGCCGCCCGAGCCGCGTTTTGTCTCTTCAAGATCGTCGACTTCCCGCCACTCGATGCGGGTGACCGGTGCCACGATCATCTGCGCGATGCGATCGCCGCGCGCGACCAGAAACGGCTCGCGGCCGAGATTGATGAGAATTACCTGGATTTCACCACGATAGTCAGCGTCGATGGTGCCAGGTGAATTCAGCAGTGTGATCCCATGGCGCAAGGCAAGTCCGCTGCGCGGTCGAATCTGGGCCTCGAATCCGGCAGGCAGCTCGATGGCCACCCCGCTCGGAATGGCAACACGCCCCAACGGCGGAATCTCCACAGGCGCCTCGACGTCTGCCAGGAGATCGACGCCAGCCGCATCCGCCGTCATGTAGCGTGGCAGCGGGAGCGGTTCTGGCCCAGAGGACGGCCGCACCCTCTTGATCGCAATCCGGACGCTGTGCGTAGTCGTCATGCGCGAACGCGAACGGCAACCGCGGGCCGGGAAATGCAGGCGCGGCTCATCCAGCGCTCGCCGGTACGAGGATTCCCTCGTCGAGGGGTCTGCCCTGCATGTTGCCGAGCAACGTCAGAGCCACCACATCGGTACGCAGCATCTCTTCGGCCAGTTCCACGAGACAGTCGTTATCGATCGCATCGATGTGCGCCGCAACCTCTTCGGGAGGGATGTCGCTGCCGTAGTAGATTTCGTTCTTTGCGATTCGACTCATGCGACTGTCACTCGTCTCGAGACCCAACAGAATGTTGCCTTTGAGCTGATTCTTCACGCGGGCCAGTTCTGCCTGTTGCAACCCCTCGTTCCGCAACCGCACCAACTCCGCGAGAACCACGCCGACGACTTCTTCCACCCATTCGGCACTCGTGCCCACGTAGATCCCCAGATAACCCGCATCGGAGTAGGACGACAGGAACGAATATACCGAGTAGGCACGGCCTCGCTTTTCCCGGATCTCCTGGAAGAGGCGTGAACTCATGCCACCGCCTAGAGCGGCATTGAGAAGATAGGCAGCGTAACGTTTCTCGGAGACATGAGAGATTCCGGGGGTGCCGAGACAGATGTGAACCTGCTCGAGATCCTTTTCGACATATACGATTCCACGGCCCGGAGATGGACTCACGCCATTCACCGATTCTGCCGTGCCAAACAGGTGCCCGAAACTCTGCCGGGTCCATTCCACCATATGTTCGTGCGTGACATCACCCGCGGCCGCCACAATGATGCGGTCGGGACAGTACCGGGCACGCACAAATTCGAGAAAGTCCTGCTGCCTGAACCCGCTGACCGTGTCCACCCGGCCGCACACCGGCAAACCAAGGGGATGGTTGGGCCAGAAATTCAGGCTGAAAACCTCATGAACGTAATCGTCGGGGGTATCTTCGACCTGGGAGATCTCCTGCAAGACGACGGTACGCTCGCGCTCGATCTCCTCCGCATCAAAACGGGAATGGAGGAAGATATCGGCAAGGATATCCTCGGCGACCGGCAAATGTTCGGCCAGGACCTTACCGTAGTAACAGGTGTACTCCTTGCCGGTGAAAGCATTGAGGACACCGCCCACAGCGTCGGCTGCTTCAGCGATCTGCGCCGCGGTTCGCCGTTCTGTGCCTTTGAAGAAGAGGTGTTCGAGGAAGTGGGAGATCCCAGCCTGGTGGGGTTGCTCGAAACGAGAGCCGTTCTCGACCCAGATGCCGACGGTCACGGACGCGACCCCCGGCATCGTTTCGGTGACAACCCGAATCCCGTTATCCAGACGGGTCCGGGCGACTCCAGAGAAAAGTGACGACATGCCTCCGACTATGACGCAGACGGCGAGGAGGTGCCAGAGGCGTTCGTACCTGGTTCCCCATTCTCCTGCATCACCTCTCGGCGGCTCAGGCGGATCTTTCCCGTCTTGTCGACTTCGAGCACCTTTACCATGACGGTCTCACCTTCCTTGAGAACGTCGGTAACCTTTGCCACACGTCCGGGGCCGATCTGCGAGATATGCAGGAGCCCATCCACTCCAGGGAGGATTTCGACGAATGCGCCGAAATCGACGATGCGCCGTACCAGGCCTTCGTAAATACGGCCCACTTCCGGCTCCGCAGTAATCCCCTGGATCAGTTCTACCGCACGGTTCATGGCCATGCCGTCGCTGGAAGCGATCAGCACGGTCCCGTCGTCCTCGACGTCGATCTTCACGCCGGTCTCCTCGATGATGCCGCGGATGACCTTGCCTCCAGGACCGATGACATCACGGATCTTGTCTGGCTTGATCTTCAGCGTGATGATGCGTGGCGCGTACTGTGACATCTCGGTGCGCGGCGCTTTGATCGTTCCTGCCATCTGTTCGAGGATATGGAGACGGCCTTCACGTGCCTGATACAAGGCTTCTCGCATGATCTCCCGCGTGACACGACCGATCTTGATGTCCATCTGCAGGGCGGTAATGCCGTCCGCCGTGCCGGCCACCTTGAAGTCCATATCGCCCAGATGATCCTCGTCGCCGAGGATGTCTGACAGAATGCGGATCTCATCGCCTTCCTTGATGAGGCCCATGGCGATACCCGCGACAGGCGCCTGGATGGGCACACCTGCATCCATCAGCGCCAGTGTGGCGCCGCAGATACTGGCCATCGAAGAGGAACCGTTCGACTCCAGGATGTCCGAAACGACACGCACCGTGTAGGGGAAACCCGAGTTGTCGGGTAAAACCGCGGCCACCGCGCGCTCGGCCAGGGCTCCATGGCCGATCTCGCGCCGTCCGGGACTGCGCAGGAACTTCACCTCGCCCACGCTGAACGGTGGAAAGTTGTAATGCAGCATGAACTTCTTGAACTGTTCACCAATCAACGCATCGATCTTCTGCTCGTCGGACGACGTGCCGAGGGTTGCGGTGACCAACGCCTGAGTCTCACCGCGTGTAAACAACGCAGAGCCGTGCGTTCGTGGCAGGACACCGATCTCGCAAGTGATGGAACGAATTTCCTTCAGACTGCGGCCATCGACACGCCGGCCATCCCGCACGATGGCCATTCGCATGACGTTCGCCTTCACGTCCTCGCTGAAACCCTTCAATTCGGAGAGGCGATCAGGGAATTCTGTCACGAGTGCGTTGATCGTCTCCTCCTCCGCCTTCTTCACGGCCGCCGAACGTTCATGCTTGCCGCTGACCTTGAACGCCTCGGTAATCCGCGGCACCGCTTCCGACTCGAAGCGTTTCAGCAGATCGTGATCGACAGTCGAAGGAGCCACTCCGCGCTTCGGCTTGCCCACCGCCTTGCGCAGTTCATCCTGCAGGTCGAGCAGTGCTTGCAACTCGGTATGTGCCGCAAACAAAGCATCGAGCATCATGTCTTCCGAGAGGCCTGCGCTGCCGCCCTCGACCATGACGATGCCATCACGGCTGCCAGCAACGAGAAGGTTCAAGTCCGACTTGGCAAGCTGAAAGATCGTCGGGTTGAATACCAGCTTGCCTTCGATCCGGCCGACCCGCACACAAGCGATCGGGCCCTGGAACGGGATGTCGGAGATTTCCAGGGCTGCTGACGCGCCGGTAACCGCCAGCACGTCCGGATCATTTTCGCGATCGTGCGACAGGACGGTTGCGATCACCTGCGTTTCCGAACGGAAGCCATCTGGAAAGAGCGGACGGATCGGCCGATCGACCAGACGCGATGTCAGCGTTTCCTTCTCGGACGGCCGGCCTTCGCGCTTGAAAAAGCCACCCGGTATCTTGCCTGCGGCGGATGTCCGCTCCTGATAATCACAGGTCAGCGGGAAAAAATCGATTCCCTCACGAACCTTCTTGTCGGCAACGGCGGTAACAAGCACCATCGACTCGCCGTACGAGATGAGGACCGAACCGTCGGCCTGCTTCGCCATACGGCCGGTCTCGATGGACAGCGGACGACCATGGAAGTCCGCCGTGACCTTCTTGAACATCTGACAACCTCCCGGGCTGATGTAGCCCTCATGTGGGAGGGAAAGACTCACGGAAAGTGAGCCGTTTCGGCTTACTTTCGGATACCCAGGCTTTCGATCACGTTCTTGTAACGATCAAATTCCTCACGCTTCAGATAATCCAGCAAGCGCCTCCGCTGCCCGACGAGCTTGAGCAGCCCGCGCCGCGAGTGGTGGTCTTTCTTGTGGGTCTTGAAGTGTTCGGTGAGGTACTCAATCCGCGATGTGAGCAACGCGATCTGCACTTCTGCTGATCCCGTATCGCCCGCGTGACGCTGGTACTTTCCGATCAGCTCCTTCACCTGTTCGGGAGCCAGTCCCATCTTTCCTCCAACTTTGAATTGAGGGCGGTGGATAACACGAGGGTTCCACGGCCGCAAGGGTAGGTGCCGGGTCTGCCGGCGTGACCCCTTTTTCGCAGAACGCGGCGAAGAATGCATCCTTTCGAAAAAAAAAGTCCGTATCGATCCCCGATGGTCGTTCTCTCTCTTGCCTGAATCGTGACAGTATCATTAAAGCGTCGGCGTGCATGTCGTCCACGTCAGTCGATGGCAGTTGCCCGTCCACGGGTACGGTGGGGTTCCACGTGTCTTGTACTGGCTTGCCAAGGCGCAGGCCGAGCAGGGAGACCGCGTAACCATCCTCGGACCACCCGGATGCGAGTGTCCCGGGGTAACCTGCCTGCCGGTCGAAACACACCGGAAGACGTCAGACTTCTCCCTCTACATCAAAGACCTGATACCGAGGGATGCGGATATCGTTCATTTCTTCCATCAACCGGCACAACCACCGGCTCTCCCCTGGGTTCTTTCCGTCCAAGGCAATTCCCCCGGTGAACTGGCACCGGATCCACACAAGATTTTCTGCAGCAACAACCATGCGCAGCGTGCTGGGGCGACGGCTTTCGTCTACAATGGTTTGGACCCGGATGAATTCCTCTATCGCGACAGAAAGGACGACTACATCCTTTTCTTGTCCAAAGTGAGCCGCAAGAGCAAAGGCATTGACATCGCCCTGCAACTGGCACGCGATCTCGGATTCCGGCTTGTGGTGGCCGGCGGCAATCGTTTCAGCTTGCGCAAGACCGGTGGTTTTTGGAACAGCCTGCGAGCCGACGTCCAGTTCATCGGCGAAGTGAGTGGCTTGCAAAAGGCACAGGTCCTGGCCGGCGCTCGGGCTCTGCTTTTCCCGATTCGCTGGGAGGAACCTTTTGGGATCGTGGTAACCGAAGCACTGGTCAGTGGCACACCTGTCATCACCACGCCCCGCGGTTCGATGCCGGAATTGATCTCGCCGGACGTTGGATTTCTCTGCGATGATTATGCCGCTCTGCGCAGAGCCATCGAACGGGCCGGTGAAATCGATTCAGCAGCATGCCGTCATCGCGTCATGGAACATTTCACGAGTCAGCAATCGGCGCAAAAATACCGGCAATATTACGAAGCCGCCATTGCTGCGCATCGCGCATGATCACGGCTTCCGTCATCATCAGCACCTACAACAACCCGCGTGCTCTTGTTCTCGTGGTGGTGTCTTTGATGCGGCAGACCGTGCTGGATTTCGAATTGCTCGTCGCCGATGACGGCAGTGGTCCCGACACCCGCGAATTGGTCGAGACATTCGCAACATCGGCCCCGTTCCCGGTACGTCACGTGTGGCACGCCGATGAAGGCTTTCGCAAATGCCAGATCCTCAACAAGGCCGTAATCGCGGCGCACGGTGAGTATCTGATCTTCTTCGATGGTGATTGTCTGGCTCCGGCGCGAACGATCGAGTTCCATATCCGGTACGCAAAACGAGGACGCTACCTCACCGGTGGAAAAGTGCTGTTGAGCCAAGGCTTGACCGATTCCTTTACGATCGAAACGATCGAGCGAGGGCAACTGGATCGATTTGGTCTCTGGTGGCATGGGGTCGGCAAGGCCCGTCGCTTGTGGATCAGTCGCATTCCCGGGGTACGGACCTTGTTCGATCACAACGTCCCGCGCCCGCCTGCATGGCGCGGCGAAAACTCGTCCACGTTCAAAGATCATGTCCTCCTCGTCGGGGGCTTCGACGAACGTTTCACGTATGGGTTGGAAGATGCCGACTTCGGCCATCGCCTGCAGGCTGCTGGCATCCGGCCCCGGTCGCTGCGGTACACAGCGCCAGTGTTCCACCTGGAACACGAGCGCCCGTACGTGCGTGCTGAAGATGGGCAACGGAACCGCGAGATCTATGAGGCAAACCGGGGACAGAACATGAGTTTCACGCCCTATGGCATTCCACGCGGGTAGACCCTGCAAATGGCACGAACCGCGGTCACCCGCGAACGCAGAACAAGTTCACCTCGCCGCCACGCTCACAGAGAGCACGCCGTTCCGCCTCTGTCTCCAGTGGCAGCAAGCGCAACCTCTTGCCGCGAGCCAGCACAGACATCGCAAATCCCGCCCCGTGCAACCGCTCGAGGTGGGCATGCGGGTCGTCGCCCAGGGCGCGCATTCCGTCTGGCCAGAATTCGCACACCAGCCGCAACGGCCTCTCGGACATAAAAATCGCCGTGCCTCCCGCAACGACAGCCGCCTCAGACCCTTGGATGTCCATTTTGATGAAATCGACACGTCCGAGCTTTTCGGCGAGGGAGTCCAGGCTGACCACCGGGACCTCGACGGCCACTCGCCCATCTCCACCATGCCCGAGCCGGTGATCCCCGAGGTTGTCGGAGTTCTTGTAGAGAAGTGCCATGCCCGGCACACGCCCGAGGGCCGTGGCATGAATCGTCACATTCGAGTAACCGTTACGCTCCACGTTCTGTTGCAACAATTGGAGATTGTAAGGGTCCGGTTCGAACGCAAATACACGCCCCTCTGGCCCAACCGCTCCCGCAAAGAGGAGGCTGAAATATCCGAGGTTGGCGCCGATATCGAGCACCGTCATACCCGGTCGGATCTCGCGCCGGCACAACTCGGTTTCTGCCTCACTCCAGATGCCCCGACGCCGGAGGCGCGCACCTACTGCCCGGTCGCCGGGATCCACCTCCAGCAGGTGGCCCTGCGCCTCGACGACATTTCCGAATCGGCGTAGCAGCAACGATTCCAGCACCTGCTTGCGGCGGCCGAACGCCAGGGCACTCACGATGCGCGCAACATGACGGAACCTCTGGTAGCGACGGACCTCGGTTTGTAGGGGTGTTGTCCTCATCGGGCTGCGCTTCGGCGTGCCTGTTAGAGTACGGGGAATGTGCGATCAACAGATTCCCCACGGGCCATTTGCCCTCCTGAAGATCCCTTTCCAGATCGACAAGTGAGCGCGGGGCGATTGTCGCGCCAAGGTCCCTGAAGCGAGGCATTCTTCACCAGGTTGGAAGCGGCACATCGGCACAGGAGAATTGATTGGACCGATATGGACACCCCTGCTAGGACGCGGGCACGTTGTCCTGCAACGGCATCCAGCCTGCCGTAGGGGGAACACCACGCGATCGACGGGTTTTCTTCCCAACGGATCCGCCGGATTCTCGCCATCGTCCGAGGACGCGGTGCTTTGTCCGGCAATACCGGTGATTTCGCCATGTCCGACCTCGCTCCCATCCTTTCGATCATCGTGGCCACACGCAATCGTGGGGAAAATCTCGAAACCATGCTTTCGTCATTGCACGAAAGCGTTTCGCCAGTAGGCGCCGGCGTCGAGATCGTGATTGCCGACAACGGATCGACCGACGGCACAGAGGCAATCCTTTCGCGCTGGTGCACCGGCGGCCCTGGTCGCACTGCAATCTCCGTCCCACAAAAGGGCAAGGCCCGTGCCCTCAACGCAGCATTGCGAATCGCTCGCGCCCCACTCCTGGCGTTCACGGATGATGACGTGGTGGTTCCCAGGAGCTGGGTCCGGGCCATCCTCGATATTTTCGACCAACATCCGAACCTGGCGGCTGCCACAGGGAGAACGATCTTGCCGCCTGGCAACGATAACCCGAACCTCCTCGCCGCCGTCGATTTGTACGGTACCCTCCCGCTGTTCGACATCGGTATGGAGAAGCGCGAAACGACGCACCTCTACGGGTGCAACATGGCGGTGCGACGCTCCACGTTCCAGAATGCTGGCACTTTCGATGAACGCCTGGGTCCGGGCGCCAGTGGTCTGCACGAAGATGGCGATCTCGCCGAACGGATCCGGGCCGCCGGGATGACCATTCTCTACGCACCGGAGATGTTGATGTATCACACCGTTGATCCGTCACGACTCACCGAGGACTTCTTCGTCCGGTTACACCAGGCTGACGCGCGTAGCCGTTTTCTCCAACGCGGCCCACGCGGCATCGCCTATGCCATAGAACACTGGCTTGGCGCACTGGTGATGCGAACGCTCTGGGTAGTGGCGCGCAATCCGAAGCGGGCCATGCAAGCGCGGGGCCGCATGATCTCCCACCGCGAGTGCCTGCGCCTGGCCCGGGCAGCAAAGAAGAGCTGATCTCTCCGAAACTCCTGGCAGGACCCCAATCAGGTCCAACTCAGATCTCGACAAAATTCTTGTGCTCTCCCAATCGAAAGCCCAGAACACGGTTCTCGATGAAGGTGAGAAGGCGGTTCCCGAAGGTGTCTTGCCGCCGCCGGCCGGTACCCGCCTGCACTTTCCAGTGCATCGACGCGATGCGTTCTTTCATCACGGCAGGATGCGAACCGCTGAAAGGGACCCGTCCGTGCAGTCTGCCATAATCGAAGGGCTGATCTCGATCCGGGAACTTCTCGTCCGCTGCCTGACGTCCTTCATGCAAGGTAACGAATGAGTGCGTCTTGCGTGTCATCTTCTCGGGTGGGCGCACCCATCCATAATGGAACATCCGCGCCCCTGAATGTTTGACACGAAGCTTCACGCCGTTACGGCGGAAGCCCTGCGCACTCTTCCAGGACCGGACACCAATCCCCTGGCGCACGATACGAACCTCACGGCGGTACCAGCCGTGCGCATTCATGTAGTGGTCGTAGTCCGCAAAAAAATGCAGATAATCGAACAACAGGCCCTCGACGCGCGTGTCGTTCTGGTAACGATGCAGATTGTCGGCGATGATGGGCAGGTCATCTTCGTGCACGACCTCGTCGGCTTGCACGTAGATCGCCCAATCGCCACGGCATGCGTCGAGTGCGATATTGGTCTGTGCCGCGTTGGTGGCACCGTGCACGAACTGATCGGGGTCCCACACGGTTTCGATGATCTTCAACTTCGGGCTATCGATGGCGCGAATCCGCTCGGTCGTGCCGTCGGTGGAATCGCCCGCAGCAACCACGAATTCGTCACAGATCGGCAGTATGGACTTGATCGATTCAACGACCGGATAGTAGAGATTGACTGCGTTTCGAACGAACGTAAACCCGCTGATTCGCATGACTTCGTTCTAGCTACTGGCTAACCTTGACCGGGTCAATGAGTCCGCCACGTCATGTTCTGTTGGTCCGTACCGACCACCTTGGTGACATGATGCTCACGTTGCCGGCGGCACAGGCACTGCGAATCGCTTTTCCGAGCAGCCGGATCAGCATGCTTGCCTCCTCGGCAAATCATGTCGCGGCGCGACACCATCCCGGCATCGATCACGTCGAGCTGGACCCGTTACAGGCCAAGGATTCAGGCCTGCGAGGCGTCAGCGCCCTGGCGAGGCAAGTCCGCTCCCTCGAATGCGATGCCGCCGTCATTTTTCATCCGACGCCTCGTCTGGCGCTGGCAATTTGGCGCGCAGGCATTCCCGTCCGCGTCGGCACCGCGTATCGAGCCTACTCGTTCCTCTTCAATCGGCGTGTGCGGCAGCACCGTCGCAAGTCCCCCTCCCACGAGAGCACCTTGAATGTCGCCATGCTGAAAGGACTGGGCATACAGGATCCGGAAACACATCCGGTGCGGTGGCAAGTCACACCGGAGGAACAGGCTGCGGCGGATGCCGTTCTTGCGGAGCACCGGGTGCTCCGGCGTTTCATCGTGCTCCATCCAGGCAACGCGGGTTCCGCTTTGAACTGGTCTGCCGAACGCTATGCGGCGCTGGGCCGCCGGCTTGCCGGACCCGGCCTGTCGATCGTCATCACGGGCGGACCGCAGGAATTGGCGCTCAGCGCTGGAGTGGCGCACGGCATCGGATCAGAGACGATCGACCTGGGAGGCAAGACGAGCCTGCCCGTCCTGGCGGCCCTCCTGCAGCGGGCGGCTCTGTACATCGGCAGCGCAACAGGACCCACGCATCTGGCCGCAGCGGTCGGAACTCCAGTCGTCGGCTTGTACTCGCCCCTGCGATCATCTGCTCCCTCACGCTGGCGTCCGCTCGGAGATCGGGTGCAAATTCTCCAGCCGGCCCTCGATCTCCAGTGCCCACGGTGCGTAGGTGAGGAATGCCCGCATTGGCAGTGCATGGACCGGAATTTGAGTGTCGAAAGAGTCGAGCGTGCGGCCCGGGAAATTCTGGATGAAGGATGAAGGGACGGCCGTTCGGTCGCTGGCCATCCGGTTCGGCCAGATCCTGGTGGCTGTCGTTCTGGCATCTCTGGCAGCGGTAACGGCGCTCAGATTCCTACACCCACCGGTCACCCTGTTCATGCTCCACGCCTGGGGCAGTGCGCTGTGGGAACGGAGGCCCTTCGAACTCGATTACAGGTGGCGATCTCTCGACGAAATTGCGCCGTCGGTTGGCCGTGCGGTGGTGGCAGCCGAAGACCAGCGTTTTCGAGCCCACTGGGGATTCGATCTGGACGCGATCGGCAAAGCGTGGAATGCGAATGCCCGCGGCAGGCGACTCCGTGGGGCAAGCACCATTACCCAGCAGGTCGCAAAAAACCTCTTTCTGTGGCCGGGCCGCACATGGGTACGCAAAGGCCTGGAAGCGTACTGGACGGTCCTCATCGAATTCCTCTGGCCGAAGCGGCGTATCCTGGAAATGTATCTCAACATTGTCGAACTGGGTGACGGAGTGTACGGTTTCGAAGCGGCCAGCCAGCGGTACTTCGGGAAACCAGCAAGCCGGTTGACCGACCACGAAGCGGCGTTGCTTGCCGCTGGTTTGCCCCAACCACGGCGACTGCGCCCTGCTCAGCCGTCGCTGGGGCTACGCCGGCGCGCAGCATGGATCGAACGGCAGATGAAGAATATTCCATCGCGCTGAGAGGACAGGCACATTGGGCCAGTGCTCCGGCGCGCGGTTTGTGGCTGGAGATCGAGGGTCACGGCCAGGCCGCCTGGTCGCGGATCATTCGGCTCTCCGCCTCTCTTCGTTGACGCTCGTTACTCCCTCGGATATCCGAGTCTCATGCGTATCCCCGCGGCAGACCTGTACGCACAACATGTTGCACTGCAAGAAAAGATCACAGCCGCGTTCGAGCGCGTCGTCGAATCGTCGGCCTTCGTCAACGGCCCGGAGACCGTCGCTTTCGAACGTGAGTTCGCGGCCTATTGCGGCGCGGAGGATTGTGTCGGCGTCGCCAACGGAACGGACGCTCTTGCCATGGCGCTGCGCGTCCTCGATATCGGCCCGGGCGCCGCGGTCGCCGTGCCTGCCTTCACATTTGCGGGAACCGCAGAAGCCGTACGGCATGTCGGTGCAACACCCGTGTTCGTGGACATCGACCCGGACAATTTTCTCATGGATCCGTCCCATCTCGAGAAAGTGGTCCGGAGCAGCCCGGTGCCGATTCGCGCCATCATGCCGGTCCATCTGTACGGGCAACCTGCCGATCTCGACGAAATCCGCGGTATCGCCACGCAGATCGGTGCTGCCGTGGTCGAGGATGCCGCCCAGGCGCACGGTGCACGGTACGGCACGCAACGAATCGGCAGCCATAGCGGACTGAGCTGTTTCAGCTTCTATCCGACAAAAAACCTCGGGGCGCTCGGTGATGGCGGAGCGGTCACCACCCACGATGCGTCTCTGGCGCAACGCCTGCGCAGTCTGCGCGACCACGGCCAGTCGGAAAAATACGTCCATTCCGAGATCGGCTTCAACTCACGGCTCGACTCGATCCAGGCGGCTATCCTGCGGATCAAGCTGCCGCTTCTGGACTCGTGGAACTCCCGGCGTCAGGCGATTGCACGACAATACGGGGAGCAACTCGCCGATCTCTCGAACATTCAGGTTCCCAGGGTAAAGACCGGCCGGGAGCATGTGTATCATTTATATGTGATCCGTTGTGCGCAGCGGGAATCCCTACGAGCCTTCCTCGCGGAAAACGGCATCGCAACATCGATCCACTATCCGGTAGCCTTGCACGACCAGCCTGCCTTCCGAGAGTGGCGCCACACGGACCTGCGCGGTGCTGCACATGCGGCGCGCGAGGTGTTGGCGCTGCCCATGTACCCCGACCTCTCCGATGCAGCCGTCGCGGAGGTCAGCCGGACTATTCGAACCTGGGCAGGACGGCAGTGAGGATGGAGAGCCGATCAGCCGGGCGTATTCGTGCGCTGGTGAAGCGCTTCCACCGGGTTCGTGTGCTGGTGGTCGGTGACCTGATGCTCGATGAGTTCATCTGGGGTCGTGTCGACCGGATTTCCCCCGAGGCCCCCGTGCCCGTGGTTCGGGTTACACGAGAGAGCATCCACCTCGGAGGTGCTGCCAACGTCGTACACAATCTGTGCGCTCTGGGCGGACAAGCGACGGTGTGCGGGCTCGTCGGTGCCGATCGGGCCGGGCGCCGCGTCTTGACAGAATTAAAAAGGATCAACGCAAACACCAGTGGCGTGATTTCGAGCAGCCGAGTCGTCACGATTCGCAAGACACGGATCGTGGCACACAACCAACAAGTCGTACGCTTCGACCATGAGGCCGCAAATCCCCCACCGCGCCCCCTCGCATCGATCGTCCGCTTTCTGGAACATCGGGCGGGAGAATACGACGTGGTTCTCGTCTCTGATTACGGCAAGGGCGCCGTCGATCCGCTCGTATTGGCGGCGCTCGATCGTGTGCGACAGAGGCATGGAACAAAAATCATCGTCGATCCGAAAAAGCTCAATTACAGCCGATACCGGAATCTGACGCTCGCCACACCAAACACAGCGGAAGCATTGGAGGCGGCGGGGGTACAGGGGAATGACGACCAGAGCATCGAGTTGGCCGGCCAGACACTGCTCGATCGATGGCAGGCGCAAGCGATTCTCATCACTCGCGGAGAAGAAGGCATGAGCCTCTTCAAACGCAACTCGAAGACACGCCATTTCCCCACGGTTGCACGGGCGGTCTTCGACGTCACAGGGGCAGGGGACACCGTGACGGCCGTCTGCGCACTGGCTCTCGGAGCAGGAGCGTCCTTCGAAGAAGCCGCACTGCTCGCCAATCATGCGGCGGGTGTCGTCGTCGGCAAGGTCGGTACGGCAACTGTCGGACCGAACGAATTGGTGGCAGCCTGTGTCAGGCCGTGAGAATTTGCATCACCCGATCTGTGTCCTCAGATGCATCAAGGCCTCCGGCCTTTCAGGATTGAAGAAGACAAGCCACTCTGCCGGAGATACGCTGACCGCCCCAGAGCCAAGCACGAAACCGGCAATCGCCCGCCATCCCCGGCATCTCGATGGAAGGAGTTCAAGATGCGAAGCATGACAGGGTACGGATCCGCCTCGTTTCAGAAGGGAGAACGGGCACTCACCATCGAGATCCGATCGGTAAACCAGCGTTTTCTCGACATCAGGTTCAGCATGCCGCGTGATCTTCTGCCCTGGGAAACAGAATTGCGCAGCATCGTTCAGGCGCACGTGGCACGCGGGAAGCTCGACATCAGCATCAACCGCGCCGGCACGCCGGAATCGGAATTCTCAGTCGATGTGAATCTGCCGCTGGCAAAGGCATACATCGAGGCACTCACGCAACTGAGGAAAGCGCTGAAGATCAAGTCGGAATTGGATCTTGCACCTCTGATGAATCGGCCGGAATTGCTGAGGGTGAGCGAGAAACGGCGCGACGCGCAAGACGACATCGAGTTCGTGAAGGCGACGCTCCTCAAGGCCGTTCAGTCCTTCAACCGTGATCGCGAGCGTGAGGGCAAGGCTCTCGGCAAAGACATGCTGGAACGGGTCCGGCGGCTGCAGCGCCTGCAATCCCAAATCTCGACTCGGGTGCGGGCACTCACGCCACAACTCGCCCAACGGTTGCGCGAACGCTTGAGTTCGCTGTTGGAAGGCCGGGAAATCAACGAAGAACGGCTACTTCAGGAAGTTGCGCTCATCACCGATCGCAGCGACGTAACGGAGGAACTGGTAAGGCTGAAGAGCCATCTTGCCGCACTACTCCAGCTACCGCGCAGTACCGAACCGATCGGAAAACGGCTGGACTTTCTGCTGCAGGAGATTCACCGGGAGTTCAACACGATTTCCTCGAAAAGCGCCGACCTGGATGTGACGAACTCGACCATTGAAGCGCGCGGTGAAATCGAGAAACTGAAAGAGCAGGCACAGAACATCGAGTGAGTTGGCGGCCCTGCCCAAAGCGCCGGATTTGGGAAGAACGCTGCGTCTTGCCGAGTTCCCTGATTGCGTGTACTCGCCGCGACAGATGCGGCTTCGAACCTCGATTGCAGCGATCCTTGTGAGCCTCCTGCCATTTTCGGCACTGGCACAGGTCCCTCCGGAAACAATCGGCGTAGTGGAACAACTCAGCCTACCACCCTCTGCGCACTGGGCCTGGTTCACCGATCCGATGCTCGAGCGCGCCGCATTGCTCGATATGGACCAGAACCGATTCCTCGGAATGATCAACGGCGGCTACGGCACGATGATGCCACTCTTTTCCCACCGCCGTTCCGAAGTGTACGTGCCAGCCACCTATTACTCACGCCGCACCCACGGCCAACGGACCGACGTCGTCGAAATCTACGACCTGCAAACCCTGGGTCTGCAACACGAAATCATCGTCCCGCCTGCACGGTCAACGAATGCCGTCGCACTGGCACACTCGGCCCTGAGTGACGATGAACGCTTCCTGGCTCTCTTCAACTGGACCACCGGAACTTCTCTGGGCATCGTCGATGTCGAACGCCGGAACTTCGCCGCGTCGATCGAAACCCCGGGATGCAGCCTCGTGTACGCTGCGGGACCTCGCCGCTTCTTCTCCCTGTGCGGCGATGGTTCCGCATTCAGCGTCACTTTGACCGATGAAGGTAAGGAAGAAAGCCGTGAGCGAACCAAACCGCTCTTTGACCCAAGGACCGACCCGGTTACCGAGAAAGCAGTACGCAACGGAAATATCTGGTATTTCGTATCCTTCGAGGGATTCATCTACCCGATCGATGTCTCCGGTCCCGCACCCGCAGTCGGCACGCCCTGGTCGCTGTTTACCGAGGCTGACCGAAAGGAACACTGGCGCATCGGCGGGATGCAGCATCTGGCCATCCATCGTGCCGATGGCCGGTTGTATGCCCTGGTGCATCAAGGCGAGCGTGACACACACAAAGATCCGGGCTCGGAAGTCTGGGTATTCGACACGGGAACACACCGCCGTCTGCAACGCATCACGCTGCTCAATCCCGGCGTGACCGTTTACGGTTTTCCGATTGAATTCTGGCGCGACTGGATCACTCCATTCAACCGGCTCGGTGATTGGCTCCTGTCCTTCGCACCCGCCGGGATCACGGCAATCGAGGTTACCCAGGATGGCCAACCGCTGTTACTCACGGCGACCCAGTACAGCGGATCGGTTGGCGTCTACGATGCGCGCAACGGCAAGTTCCTGCGACGCGTGGGACCTGCGGGCTGGATCAACGACCTCATTTTCGCTCCGTGGAGCGGCACTCCTGCGAAATGACGGACCCTGCCGTTCGCATGCTCCTGCAGTGCTCGTTTGCGATTCTCTGGAGCGCCGCTGCAGTGCACAAACTCATCGCCTTCCCGCAATTCCGGCAAACATTGGAGGGCTACCGGATCGTCCCCGAGGCGATCTCACAAATCGTCGCACCCGTTGTGGTGGCAATAGAACTCCTCCTTGCCCTTGGCTGCCTGAGAGGAACCACGGTAGCGGCCATGGTTTCGGCCGTTCTGTTGCTGCTCTATGCAGGTGCCATCGAAATCAACCTACACAGGGGACGACACGCAATGGATTGTGGTTGCCTTGGCGCAGCCGGACGGCGCGGGCTCACACGGGCCCTCGTCTGGCGGAACGTCGCGCTCGCCGTTCTCGCCGTGCCTTTTGCCTGGCCAGCAGGGGCACGAACGCTCGGCTGGCTCGATGTCATTACCATTGCAGCGGGTGTCTGCGCTACTGCACTGCTCTACATGACAGTGGACGGCCTGATCGCCAACGCACCCCGCATGGCACCACTCAGGATCCGGTAGGACACCCCTGATCGACGAAGATGCTGAACGCACTGATCGTTTCGAACGTCGTCCTCTGGATCGCGGTGATCCTTCTGGGAGCGCTGCTTCTGGCGCTGGTCCGACAGATCGGCGTGCTGCACGAGCGGATCACTCCGGCCGGAGCCCTGGTGGCAGAAGATCAACCATCTGTAGGAGATCCGGCACCACGGTTTTACCTGCCCGACTGGCACGGTAACCTGATCGATATCGGTGGGGAAAACACGGCTGGTCGAAACACGCTGCTCGTATTTGTCTCTCCGGGATGTCCCATCTGCAAGACGATCCTACCCATCGTACGTTCGATAGCGCACGCTGAAGCAAAACAACTACAGGTCGTCCTGGCGAGCGATGGCACGAGAGAGGAACACACCGATTTCGTGGAAGGGAATCGCCTGGGTGCGATCCCGTACGTGTTGTCCACTGAACTGGGGCTGGCGTACCAGGTGCCGAAACTGCCGTATGGTGTCCTCATCGATGGCGCCGGCATCTTGCGCGCCAAGGGACTGGTAAATACCCGAGAGCACCTGGAAAGCCTGTTCGAAGCGATGGAACGTGGGGTGGGTTCCGTGCAAGAGTATCTGCGTCGTGAGCACCAGCGTGTGGGTGAAGCACTCGAATCACAAAGCTGAGCAATTATATATGAGCACCGCCTCTTGCCGATGACGCCAAACACCACCAGCCATGAAGGAGCCAGGAGACTTGCCATCCAGGAACAGCCAATGACGAATTTGGATCGATGGTTTACCTCACTGAGCCGGGATGTGGCACGCCGCACCTCACGGCGAAGTTTCCTGAGCCGACTGAGCAGCGCCATGCTGGGAGCCGCCGTGTTCCCGCTCTTGCCGGTGGCGCGTGGAGCGCATGCTGCCAGAACCGGAGAGCCGGATGAAAAAACGCCCGTGGGCGATCCCGGGAACTGTGACTACTGGCGGTATTGTGCAATCGACGGCTTCCTCTGTAGCTGTTGCGGGGGCACTCAACGCTCCTGCCCACCTGGAACCCGCCAATCGCCCGTGACGTGGGTTGGCACATGCCTCAATCCCGCCGACAACAAGCGTTACATCATCTCCTACAACGACTGCTGCGGAAAACACATCTGCGGGTTGTGCTACTGTCACCGCAACGAAGGCGACAAACCGATCTACTACGCGCAGCGCAGCAACGACATCAACTGGTGCTTCGGTATCGACAGCGTGGTGTACCACTGCTCGACGGCAATCGTCCTCGGCGAGTACAAGGAATGAACGGCCGACTGCTCCTTTGCGTCACGATCGGCCTCCTCGGACTCACCTGGCGCGTTCCTGCCGTGGCCGACCCTTACAGCGATTACCGGCTGCATTGCCAGGGGTGCCACGGTCCTGAAGGTCAAGGGGTGGAAGGCGGCGCACCGCCGTTTCCTGGCCAGATCGCCCAGTTCACCCGGTCTGCGGAAGGACGAAGTTATCTCTTGCGTGTTCCGGGCGTCACGCAATCGGAGCTGGACGACGCGCATACAGCCGCACTGATGAACTGGATTCTTGCCCGCTTCGATGGGCCGAATCTGCCGGCAGGTTTTGCGCCCTATACCCCTGCCGAAGTAACGCGACACAGGCGGGCTCCGCTCACCGAGATCTCCCAGACACGGGCCCGCTTGCTCGAGCAGGTTCAACCATAGGTCAAAGTGGATGAGTCCGTCGGCAAGACCTGGCGGTTTGCGCGAGACAGCAGCCACGACATCCCCCTGGCATTCGACATTGCCGGTCCTCCATCCCCACCGCCTCCGATGCCGCGCCGAGAGTCTAACCGGAATACCCGGCGCACTTGCCTTCGGGGCCTGATCGCGACCTCACGATGGCCGGACACTCATCGCGAACGAAGTGAGAAAGGGGAGCGCTCTGGCCAAACGTGACGGACAGTCGATCGTGCGAAGCTTTTTCAAGCTGTTCCTGACCCTGCGTGGGCGGCTCATCCTGCTGATCTGCTTTGCCACCGTTCCCGCTCTGCTGGCGATCTTTTATGTGGCTGCCCGAGAACGAGAGGCAGCAATGCGACGCATGGAAGCAGAGGCGCTGCAAATCGGCGGCCTGGCCTCTCGCGAACATGCCCATCAACTCCTGGGCGCTCGAAATCTATTGCACCGACTCGGCACGAAACTCGCGTGCGAACGGCCAGACATCGAAAACTCACCCTGCCCTGAATATCTCCCTGCCCTCGTCGATAGTCTGCCCCAATTCGCCAACATCGGAGTCCTCGACGTGCACGGTCAGACTATTTGCAGCGCAGTCGGTTTCCAGGCGCCGCTCGACATGGCGGACAATCCGGCGTTCGAAAGGGCGCTGTCCTCGAATGAAGCCGAGGTAGGCTCCTACGTCATCGGGCCGATCGTGCGCCGTCCTGTCATCCATGTCGCCTATGCCATTCGTGATACCGAAATGAAACCCTGCTGGGTCGCCTTCGTTGCGCTCGATCTCCGGTGGTTGGACAAGCTGGCGCATCAGGCCGGCCTGCCACCGAGCTACGCGCTGATCATCGCTGACCGCGACGGGCGCATTCTCGCACAGTCGGGAGACAGCGCCCTGGCCGGGCCACCCGGCCAGGAGCCTCGCATTCCGGGACTCGAAAGAGTGCTGCGCCATACCGGTGGGGTCGTGCTCGAGGTCGGCGCTGAACATGCGCGGCGGTTTTTCGTCGCGCGGCCCATGGATGAAGTCAGCGGTGTCTTTGCCGTCGTCGGTTTGCCTTACGAACGGGTCCAGGGGGAAGCGGGCTGGGTGTTCTACCGCACCATGATCGGATTGATCATCCTGACGGTCTTCACGATCACCGTCGCGATTCTGGCCACAGAGGTTTCCGTATTGCGAGTCTTGCGTACATTGTCGCAGGCAGCCCGGCGGCTGGGGAGCGGAGATCTCTCTGTGCGGGCACCCATCCCCGAGACGCAGGGCGAATTGCACGACCTCGCCAGGTCATTCAATGCGATGGCCAACGGACTCGCCGCACGGCACCGTGAAGCAATGTCGACTCAGGAAAGGCTGCGGGCTCTGTCCCAGAGACTTCAGGTAGCCCGAGACACGGAGGCGGCGCGTATCGCACGGGAGTTGCACGACGAACTGGGGCAGGTGCTCACCAGCCTGATCATGGATCTGACACGACTGCAGAGGATCTCCACGACTCAAGACGACTACACGGAAAGGATACGCAAGTCGGTCGACATCATGATCGAACAGATCCAGGGTGCAATCGACTTCGTCCGGAGGATTGCCACGGAGTTGCGCCCCGCTGCACTCGACCGTCTGGGAATCGGCGCTGCGCTTCAGGGGCTGGCGGGCGAGATCGAGGCAAAATCGGGAGTTGCGATCATCGCTGATATCCACGACACGAAAGATCCCGTGAGCAGCCTCATTGCCACCACACTCTTCCGCATTGCCCAGGAGGCGCTCACGAATGTTCTGCGCCATGCAGACGCAACAGAGGTCCACATCGAATTGTACAGCGAGCACGATCAACATGTCCTCAGAATTCGTGATAACGGTGTCGGCATGGATCTGCAGACCGCGAAAGGCCAACTCGGACTACTGGGGATGAAAGAAAGAGCGCACCTGGTAGGGGGAGCCTGTACGATCACGAGCTCGCCGGGGTGCGGTACGACGGTCGAGGTCCGGCTGCCGCACCAGGATACTGATACGCTGGCAGACGGAGATTGACCGGTGCGAATCCTGCTCGCTGATGATCATGCCATGTTCCGCTCAGGCTTGCGGCGGATCCTCGAGGACGAGTTTCCGAAAGTAGTGATCGGCGAAGTGCAGAATCATCACGAGTTGCGCGAGCAGGTGCGTTCGGCCGAATGGGATCTGTTGCTTCTCGATATCTCGCTGGGCGAGAGAAACGGCCTGCAAGAACTGCCCATCCTGAAACAGATACGTCCCAACCTTCCCGTGATCGTCCTGAGCATGTACGGCGAACGTCAGTTCGTCATCGAAGCACTTGCCGCCGGCGCTGCTGCCTATCTGACCAAGGGACGTCCGCCGGGAGAGCTCTTTCAGGCCATTCGGACGGTTCTGTCGGGCCGGCGGTACATTGGCGAGGCGCTCGCCGAACAGCTTGCCGACCACCTTGCCATGGACACGAAAGCCAGACCCCATGAGACGTTGTCACCACGAGAGCTGGAAGTGTTCCTGCTGCTGGCATCCGGGACTTCCGTATCGGCGATTGCCGAGCGCATGCATCTGAGTGTGAAAACGGTCAGTACCTATCGGACCCGAATTCTGGAAAAGATGGCGCTCAAATCGAATGCCGAGATCATCCAGTACGCCATACGGCACGGTCTGGTCGCGTAATCCTGTAGGACAAACACCGACATAAGTTTTTTTAAAGTCCGACTGAAATGTCGGAATAGGACGGATACCCCCGTTTGCCCGATTACGGCATGTTGCGCCCATGCTTCAGAGCCGTTCCGAAACACATGTGGCTGTCGCGCCTGTGGTGGAATACGTGGAGCGCGAACTGGAGGACATGCATCCGTCATACTTTGCCATCACCATGGCAACGGGGATCGTTTCCATCGCTTGCCAGCGTCTCGGCTTGCCTCTCTTTGCGAACTTATTGTTCTGGATCACGGTACCCAGTTATTTCCTCGTCTGGCTGGCCACGCTCGCAAGAATCGTATTCTTCCGTGAAGCTTTCCTGCGTGATTGGCGGAATCATGCGCGCGGCCCCGGGTTTTTCACTTCGGTGCCAGCCACCTGTGTGGTCGGCTTGCAGTTTCTGATCCTGCGGGCTGACGTGGCGGCTGCAGCGACGCTGTGGTTCCTGGGCTTGGGGTTATGGCTTCTTTGCACGTACGGGATTTTCGTCGCACTGAGCGTAGGAGAGGAAAAGCCGTCGCTGGCTGACGGCATCAACGGCGGCTGGCTTCTCGCGGTGGTCGCAACGCAATCCGTGTGCGTGCTGGGTTGCGGCGTCCTGCCGACTTACTTTGCCGACCGCGAGATGGTGTCATTCCTGATGGCCTCCTGCTGGCTCTGCGGCGGGATGTTGTACATCTGGATCATCTCCCTGATCTTCTACCGGTACACGTTCTTCCGTTTCCTGCCGTCGGACCTCATGCCGCCATACTGGATCAACATGGGGGCGGTGGCCATCTCGACGCTTGCCGGAACGGCCATGTTGAGCGAATTGGGGGACACCGCACTCATTGGGTCGATTGCCCCGTTCATCCGTGGTTTCACAATCCTTTACTGGGGCACGGCGACCTGGTGGATCCCCATGTTGGTGGCTCTGGGAATGTGGCGTTACCTGGTCCGCGGAGTACAGTTCCGGTACGAGCCGCTGTACTGGGGTCTCGTTTTCCCACTGGGTATGTACGCCACATGCACCTATCGGCTGGTGGAGATCTTCAGCCTCCCCGCCCTGCTCTGGTTGGCTCGCGGCTTCGTCGTCGCGGCATTGATTGCCTGGTTGTGTGTATTTTTCGGACTGATGAGCCGCTTCGTCTACGTCATCGTATTGAGCATACATAGTGCGGCCCGCTCGCTACAGGCCAGTGGGCCATCAAACGTTCGTGAATCCCTGATAGGAGGTCAGGCGTCATGATGAATGTGAAGACTGCATCTGGGGACGTTCGTGACATCGTCGACGGGGTCGATCTCGGCACACGCTCGGTTGCCGGAGTTGACCGTATGGCCCGCTCCGAACTGCAACAACGACTGGGCAAGTGGATGATCGCAGCCGGGTTCGTCGTGACGGTTCTCAGCATCATCGCCTACTGCGTCACGTGTTTTGCGGCAGGCAATTCTGCCGAACTGGGCGAAATCCTTTTGGCCAACGCCGTCCCGTTTGCCAGGATCACGCTGTTGGGTCTGGGGATCGGGTCAGCTCTGTGGCTGGTGGGTTCGTTCACCTATCTCCATGGCGTCATGAGCGCCGATGAACAGGCCACCACCCAGCTCAACGGCGCCCTGCACAACTAAATACCCCCGTACCGGCGGTACAACCGGAGGCGTCCTGCAAACCGTGAAGGTCCACTGCGGCACACGCGGTTTGCAGGGCGGCGCTGCCCATCACGGTAAGCCGTCCGGCTCCGTGGTTTCGTGCCCCTCGGACGTCCGGATCCCTCTCTACCGGCAAGGCATCAGGCGGTGTCAGGCTGACACCGCCGGGCCAGGTACCACTCCGCCCATCCGAGATCCTCGATTGTGGTAATCTTCCGGTTCACCGCATCACCCGCCACTACCCGTACGGGGTAACCGTAGCGCTCGAGCAAACCTGCTTCGTCGGTGGCAACCGCATCATCCGCCGCCGCCCGGCTGAACACATCCCGTAACCAATCGGCTCGACAGACCTGTGGAGTCTGCGCCAGCCACAAGGCACTCCGTGGCAGGGTCCGAATGATCCGCCCTGCCCCGTCAACCTCCTTCACCGTATCGTGACAAGGCAGCGCGGCAATGGCCGCACCGTGCAACGCAGCCGCCTCGATGCACGCCGCGATGCATTTTTCCGTCACAAACGGACGTGCCGCGTCGTGCACGAGTATCAGTTCTGCTTGCGGAACAGCGGCCAGGCCGGCAGCGACCGAATCCTGCCGCTCCGCTCCGCCCGCGACCAGCTCCACCCCTTCGCTTCCTGGTTCGTGCGACAACACGTCAGTGGCGCGGGCGAACTGATCAGGGGCGGTTACGAGGACGATATCGGAAACCGCGGCGACACGGCGGAGGGTACGCAAGGCGTGGAGAAATAAGGCCGTGCCACCCAGAGGAAGGAAGGCTTTCGGAAGTTCAACACCCATCCGGACGCCTCGGCCGGCGGCAACGAGAACGGCAGCAACACGCACGAGGATGTCGGGGCCGCCGGTACGAGTCCGCCGACCCCCAGCCGTGTATTGGATCACTGAGCGAAGATTTCGCTCAATTCCTGCATGATCTTCTCTTCGGAATGAGATTTCGCGATCGAAAGCTCCTTGACCAGCAGGTTACGGGCGGTGTCGAGCATTTTTCGCTCGCCGAAGGACAGTTCCTTGTCGCTTTTCAAGACGCAGAGGTCACGCAAAACGGTGGCAATCTCGAGGACGGAACCTGTCTTGATTTTCTCCGTGTACTCGCGATAACGCCGATTCCAGGTCTGTTGGTCGACTTGGATCTTCCGCTCACGCAGGATCCTGTAGACCTTGGTGACCATGTCTTTGCCGATCACTCTACGAAGTCCAACCGACGCCACGTTATCCGTCGGGATCATGATCGTCATATCGTTTTCGAGAATTCGGAGCATGTAGAAAGTCTTCTCGGTTCCCGATATGACCTTTAATTGGATGCTCTGGATGATCCCAACCCCGTGAGCCGGGTAGACGACCTTCTCACCGATCTTAAACATCGTCTCTTCCTCCCTGGCCCCTGAAGGGGCCTATTATCGCATCCGAAACAGGTGTCGTCAAATTGTACTTTTTACCGTGGCTCCAATGACGGGTGTCCCGTGCCCTGTGGGCCTCTCCACCAGAGGGGACGGCCATATCCAGGGTACAGCGTCCGTCCCTGGACATCATCGAGTGCCTGACAGGGAGGTCAGTCCGACACGGATTTTCTCGACTCTGGGAAAGATGTTTTCCTGTCCCTTCCGAGGATACATCCAGAGGAGCCGCACAGGCCCGGCGACAAAATCCCGCGCGAATGCTAGAGTTGTGCCATCGCTTCTGTCGAAGCCCCCGGACCGGCCTTTCGCCCGGGTTTGGAAAGAGGAGGATACGTATGGATTTCGTCGTTGGAAATACGGTGGACGGCTGGTGCGGCAAATGCAAACTCATGTTGGCGCACACGATCGAAGCCGTTGCCAAGGGGAAAGTGACCCGGACCCATTGCAACACGTGCGGGGCCCAGCACGCGCTGCGTTCCAAGCCGCCCGGGAAAAGCGGCAGTACAGGAGCGCGGTCACGCACCGCCCGTAACACCACCAAAACCGTAAAAAAACCGCAGGAAATCGATTATAAAGCGCTGCTGACGGGGAAGGACACATCAGCAGCCCGTCTCTACAACGTTTCCGAACGATTCCAGGCCAAAGAGATCATCCGACATCCGGTTTTCGGCATCGGTCTGGTCGTTGCCGTGCGGGATCCGAACAAGATCGACGTCGGCTTCACGGAAGGAATGAAAACCCTGGTCCACGGCGGGCTGTACTGAAATTGTCGCCCAACGGGCAGGTCGGGCAGATCCAATGGAAACAACCGCGTTTCGCCGCAAACCAAAGGGGATTCCAGCTCGCTGGGTTCTGGCGTCTTACAAAGGACGTGGTAGACAGAGGCAATGCCAAACCGCCGATCTGATCTGTGCCTGTTCCTCTCCTTTGCTTTCGGGTTTGCCCTTCTCGGCTGCGGGACATCCGAGGTAGCGACGCCCACCGGGGGAAGCCCGCCCGGACAGTCGTATCCTGAACAGCCACGAACCGTGTTCGGTGGAGATCGACCGGTGACTCTCCAGGTACCTGCCGGCTATGACTCCACACGACCGACACCGCTCCTCCTGGTGCTGCACGGGTACGGGGCCAACGGCCTGGTGCAGGTGCAGTACCTGCGCCTGGCTCCACTGGTCGACTCCGAAGGCGTTCTCCTGGTGGCACCCGATGGCTCTTTCGATCAAGAGGGGAGTCGTTTCTGGAATGCCACGCCTGGCTGCTGCGATTTCAGTGAAACTGGCGTTGATGACGTCGGATACCTGCGCGGCCTGATCACTGAAATTCGCAAGGACTACAACGTCGATTCACACAGGATCTACGTGGTGGGGCATTCCAACGGTGGTTTCATGGCACATCGTCTCGCATGCGACATGGCCTCGGAGATCGCTGCCATCGTAAGCCTCGCAGGTGCCACCTACAAAGATCCCGCGTCATGCAAGCCATCAGAACCAGTCAGCATCCTGGGGATCCATGGCGACGCAGATGACACCATTCTTTACGAGGGGGGAGTATTCAACGGGGGTTATCCGGGAGCTCTGGAGACGATCCAACACTGGCAGGTCTACGACCGCTGCGCACCAGCATTGTCGATTCAGGAAGCTGTGCTGGACCTCGATCGTGACAAGCCGGGTGTCGACTCGGATATCTACCGCTACACCGGCTGTGCGAGTGGAACGGAAGTGGAACTGTGGAGGATCCATGGGGGAGAACACATCCCGGTGGTCACCCGAAATTTCGGCAATCTCGTCTGGGACTGGCTGGTCCGCCACCCAAAGCAGTAGGAACAATCCAACACGAGGCGAACTTTCGGGCATCGCGTCAACCATAAAGAGGAACGGGAGTTTCGGATGGCAACAATCAGTGTGGGTGAATTGGCCCTGAAGTGCCTGCAGGCGGAAGGGGTCGATATGATGTCGGGCATCATCGACGGGGCTCACATCCCGATCGTCGCCCATACACCCCGTTACGGGATCCGGTACATCAACGCTCGTCATGAAGAGGCAGCCGTTCATATCGCGGAAGGATACTCGCGAATCGCCCGCAAGTCGGCCGTAGTGATGGGGAATCCCGCCTGTGGCACAGCCAACATGCTGGCCGGCCTGGTGAGCGCACACGGCGAAGGCCATCCGATTCTGGCATTGGCCACGCTGCGCGACCGCATCAAAGCCGACCCGAACCGTGGCGGCGCCTGGCAATCTGCCGATACAGAAAGTATGGCGCGGCCGATCACCAAATACAGCGCGACTGTCCGCCAGTGGGAACGGCTGCCAGAAATGATGCGAGCGGCCTTCCGCGCCACCAGAACGGGGCGGCCCGGCCCCTCGTATCTGGCGATTCCTGACGACGTCCTCCTGCAACAGATCGAGGCAGATCGCCTGCCACCGGTGTACCCTGCCGCCCGCTATCGCATTACACATCCGGGCGCCGGGGACCCTCACGCCGTGGCAGAAGCAGCCCGGCTGCTCGCATCGGCCAAGCGCCCTTACATCCATGCCGGCAAGGGCGCATTGTGGTCAGACGCCTCCGTCGAACTTAGAGCCCTGGGAGAATACCTGGGAGCACCAATGAGCGCCTCCATGGGAGCACGCGGTGTGATCGCAGAAGACCACCCCCAATACTTCCACCCGTTCGACATGGCAGGTGGCGGCCTCGCGCGGAATGAGGCTGACGTGGTGCTCGTGGTCGGGGCACGCCTCGGCGAGTACGACGGTTGGGGCATGCCGCCCCTATGGGGAGATCCCTCGAAGCAGAAAACCATTCACATCGATAGTGATCCCATGTCGATCGGACTCAACCGGCCCGTCGATCTGCCGATCATCGGAGACGCGAGAGCAACTCTGGCCTCGTTGCTACAGGTGATTCGCGAAAACACAGACGCTCGGCCCGTTTCCACCGATCTACCACGTTATCGGGAAGCATCGCTGGCCATCATGGGCACCGCGATGACCTACCTGGGAACGGAAGGGAAAACCGGACTGAATCCAGGACAGATGGTCATGGGTATCCGGCAATTTTTTCCACCGGAAACGATTACCGTTCTCGACGGTGGCAATACGACTCTCACTGCCGTTGCCTTCCATCCCATCCTGACTTCGCCGAGTTTTCTCTACTCGGTGAAAATGGGCTACCTCGGCACGGGTCTGCCGTTCGCCATCGGCGCCAAGCTGGCGGCGCCGGAGCGACCCGTATGCCTGATCAGCGGTGATGGTGCCATGGGCTTCAACATCATGGAGTTGGAAACCGCGGTGCGCGAGAAGCTACCGGTCATTGCCGTGGTTGCCGTTGATGATGCGTGGGGTATGGAAAAGACGGCGTTTGCCGCTGCCGGCCTGGGACCACAGGATTGGGCCGGGCGTGGGATCGATCTGAACCGGGTTCGTTACGATCGCATCGCAGAAGGGCTCGGCTGCCATTCCGAATATGTCGAAGCGATCGACCAACTCGCGCCGGCATTGCAACGCGCAGTCGATTCGGGCAAGCCGGCCGTGTTACATGTCCAGGTGGATCGAGACCTCAACACGACACCACCGGGATACGAACAATTCCGCAAGGCGCGAGCGACGAAAACCTATTAGAGCTCACCGGGAGTTCGACAGGAATAGACGTCGCGGCGCGACCATCGAGAAGCAACGAATCGGAGGAGAAATGCGGCTCAAGGGGCGAGTGGCCATCGTGACAGGCGCAGCACGCGGAATCGGCGCGGGAATCGCAAAATGCCTTGCCGCTGACGGTGCACAAATCGGCATCATGGATATCGATGAGGTTGCGGCAAAAGAGACGGCTGCCTCTTTGGGCGTCGAGGCTATCGGGATCGGCGCCGACGTATCGCAAGAATATGCGGCGCGTGATGCGACAGACCTGATCGTCGAAAAGCTCGGCCGGCTCGACATCCTCGTCAACAACGCCGGCGGTGGCGGGCCGAACGCCATCACCTCGGTTGGCAATCCGTTCACGAGAATCGATCAGGCGGGTTGGGACGATGCCCTGATGACGAATCTACGAACCGTCTTCTCCGCTACCAAGGCTGCAATCCCGCATCTGCAGAAGTCAGAGGCCGGTGCCATCGTAAACATCGCCTCGATCGCTGGACTCCTTCCCGCCGTACCCATCCCGGCCTACGGCGCCGCCAAGGGTGGAGTCATTGCGCTCACACGTTCCCTTGCCGTCGAAATGGCACAGTACAACATCCGCGTGAATGCCATCTGCCCCGGCTATCTGTGGACTCGGGCCTGGGAAACACTGTCCACTGGCATGAAAATGATGAACCCGGAATTTGCCGATGTCGAACCACGCGATATTTTCCTGGGTATCGTCAAACAGAGCACCCTGCTCGGACGCGAACAGACGGCCGAGGATATCGGTAAGCTTGCTGCATTCCTCAGCAGTGATGACGCCATCAATATCACCGGACAGATCATCTCGGTCGATGGCGGTGTCACGCTGAAATATGCAGGAAGGTGAAAAGAGCCAGGTGGCTTCTCCCTGCCCGATGAAGTGGATCCATCGTCGCGAAATTCATAGGGATCTTGCACGATAACGGTCCTCCCATTCCAGGGACGAGCGCGAGCTGACGATCCCGGAAACTGCCGGACGTCCTCAATCCCAATCGCGCAGCAGCGCGACCAATTCGGATAGCGCCTTTACCCGCCACTGCGCTCCGGGCACCTGGCCCATGGCCACAAAGCGCATGCCGGCTGCATCGGCCGCCTGGAGGTCTGTGATCGCATCACCGACATACACCGCCTCCACCGGCGCAATCGCGAAGTGCTCGAGGCATCGCAACAGCATATCCGGATGCGGCTTGGGTCGTTCGACATCGAGGATACCCACGGTCAGCTCGATCGGCGGCGACAGATTGAAACGCTGCACCACTCCATGTGCCGTCATCCCTCGGTTGGTCGCCATGGCCAGACGGTAATGGGCCTGTAGCTCACCAAGGACCTCACGCAGTCCTTCGGCAGGCTTCATCATTGCGTAGTAGGGGCCGTAGTCCGTATTCATTGCCACACGCCAGGCATCTTCTCGCCTCGGCTCGTCCTCGGAGAATACCCGATCGAAGAGCTGTCGCGTCGAGAGTCGGTGCGCAAGCGCTTCGAGTTCCGCATCCATCGGCTGGCTGCCCAATTGCACCAACACCGCGTTGTAGTAGGCGATGTTCGCCTCCAGGGAATCGAACAGAACGCCGTCGCAGTCGAATACAACACCCTTCAGCATGTTATGAACAGAGTCGATGGATGGTTCTTTCGCATTTCAAAGGGCTCGCTTGCGTCCTGGTAGCCGATTTCCGAATGCCGGGAGTGCCGTACATCTCGTTCTGCCGGTTGATCTGCTTTTATGAGCTACAAATCTCGTCAAACAGGAACACTTGACCTGAGCGAACGAAATTCGTTCAGCCTCACGATTCGATCCGCCACAATGGTCGCAAAACCGGGTAAGTCAACACGAACCACAAACCAAGCGGCCCTAAGACAAAACCGACAAGACCCGAAAACACACCGATCGTGTCCTTCAATAGATCTGGTCGATCCAAGAGCCATGGGTAAAGGAGAACGATTCCGACATGGATCAGAAAAAATATCCCACTTCCCTTCGCGGCTGTGGTGAAACCTCGCCGCCATCCGATCGAAGGAGTTGCTACGATCAGTGAAATCAACGGTATGAGCGCCATCGATAGCGCCGGCAATTGCAGGAGCATCGCTAGCTGCCGGCTGCCGTTGACGAACAGGACCGGATCTGGCGCGTTGGGTTGATCGATCTCCATCAGCCAACCGTTCACCAGTGGGCTGAGCCACTGTGCCAGACCGAGCACCGCGGTACGGTACCACTGGCCAATGTCCAGCAACCACCAGAGGATCAGGAGGGCGGTAAAGGTCGAGAGAAACACTCCCGCAAAGCGCCACTTCACCGCTGTGTCCACTCCACCCAGGTGATGGCGTACAGAGTGACGAGCATCAAAAAGACACCCTGCCACACATACTCGTGAAAATACACGAATGCCTGGGGGTAGAATTCCACGATCCGGACGAGCGTCGCAATGCGGAGCACATTGAGAAAGGTCAATCCGACAATACCGACCCCTACTCCGACGAGCCGCAACCACAACCGCGCAGGATACGCCACAATGAAGCTGACCAGCACGACCAGCACGAAAACACCTGTGCACTCGTGGTTGATAATGAGGTTCATCCCACCAGCCACGATGTTGTTGCCATCCACCAACTCCGCACCACTCCCGGCCAGTCGAGCGATCCACCAGGACAACGCAGCGATTCTGTTCTCGAGACCACCCAGGCGGTTCGGCAGGTCAGTCATTACGAAAAACGCGCTGAAGCCCAACAAGCAGAGAAAAAAGATGCCACCAAACTGGATCACAGGCCGCCGCATCACGATCCAGGATACTTCAAAGTTCGCGGACTGACCAGAGAATCCGATCATCGGGTCGTGCTACCTGCTCGAAGCGCTCAGCCCACCGTGCCCCCCACTGCAGCCCCAGATCGATGCGAGGTCGGAATATGGGGTGTTTCCCGACCCATCGTGGCAATCCCCTCTTTTTCACGCGCATTCCCCATCATCCTCACTGGCGGACCACATGGATCTCTCCAGACATCTCTTCCCAGAGCTGGGCACAGCCATTCGCACACGGCATGCAACCGTAGCCGTGCCTGGAATGGATTGAAGGTGCGGGCCGTTTCGCATACCCTCACGGCCGATGCGCTCAGCAGTCGTTGCGGTTGCTCCCAATACGAATTCGGATAGTGGCTTTGTACACTTCTGCCATATAGTCCGTCTCTTTCAAACACGAGGATTCTTTCCCCAGGCATCGATTGCTTCTATTATTCATTCCGGCCTCTACATGGTACCTCGCTCCTGGTATTACCGGCACGAGACACGATATGCCAATGAAGCATATCTGCATATCGATATATCTTGCCGTAAACATTTCAATTATGACCACATCCATATCCTTCGTGCAGCGACTTCGACGAACCCGTATCTCGTGGGACAATTGTCACGTTATGCGAGACGGAAGCACGCGGATCTTCTCATTGTGTCCAGTAGTCAACACCGTGGACTACCACATTGGTTGTTGGGGAGTTTTGCAGAGACGGTATCTCTTGCCGCAACACTCCCTGTTATGGTCATCAAACCACATATACATCTATCAGATTTTTCCGATGAGGTTCGATTCGTAGTCGCTGTCGATGTAGCGGCTCCGCCGGCGCCCACCGCAATCGATTGGCTCGCGAGAGCTGCCACAATCTGCAATGTGAATATCGATCTGGTATATGCTGGGCCGCAACCAACTTCGATTGCCGATACACTCCAACAACGTAAATACCGACCTGACCCCACGCGTGTGCTCCAACACATCAGCAAGACACTGAGAAGCAAGGGGGTGCACTCAACCATCACATTGCTGGAACAAACAGATTCACCAGCCCACGCTCTCGTCGAATTTTCGGATCAACGCAAGGCATGGGCAACGATTACACTCGCCGCGCAGAGATCCATCGCATGGAAGCTCCTGCTCGGGTCGACCGCGCGCCGTATCCTGGCTTTGACGAAGCGGCCGTTCATCAGCCTGCGGCCAGGGACCTGACGGATGACAGGCCTCGGACAGTCAGAGTCCTCCCTCGAGTTCATCCTACTCTTCAGCGCGATCCTCCTCGTTCTCTCGGTGTTGGCGAGCCGGATTTCGTCGTCGTTCGGTGTCCCTTCCCTCCTCCTGTTTCTAGGGATCGGTATGCTGGCGGGCTCTGAAGGGCCCGGAAATCTTTACTTTGACGACTATCCCCTTGCATTTGCCGTCGGCAGTGTCTGCCTGATCATCATCCTGTTCGATGGCGGCATGCGCACCTCCTGGAGGCATGTCCGGCCGATCCTTCCCCTGGGAGCATCCTTGTCCTTCTTTGGAACGGTCGTAACAGGACTCACGACCGGTTCCTTCGCTCACTTCGTGCTCGATCTCTCCTGGATCGAAGGGCTCATTCTGGGTGCGATCGTATCGTCGACGGACGCTGCTGCCGTGTTCAGTATCCTGCGGGCCCGCAGTCTCTCCCTGAAAGGGTCCCTGAAATATACGTTGGAATTTGAGGCGGGGAGCAACGATCCGGTTGCGATCTTTTTGACCGTGGGATTTCTGGCGATGGCATCCTCAGGAAATCTCGGCTTCAGCTCGCTCATCGTCCTCCTGGCAACACAGGGGGGGATCGGACTTGCTGCAGGTTGGCTCGGAGGGCAAGCGTGCAAATGGCTGATCAACCACGTCGGGATCGAGCACGAAGGACTCTACGGAGTTCTGCTGATGGGGCTGACGGTCTGTCTATTCTCGATCACCGCGATCATCGGCGGCAGCGGTTTTCTGGCCGTCTATGTGGCCGGGCTGTTTCTCGGCAGCGTGGAGCTCCTGCACAAGGGGAGCATCCTACGATTCATGGACGGAATTGCCTGGATTGCCCAGATTCTGGTGTTCCTGACGCTGGGCCTCCTGGTGTTTCCATCGCACCTGTTGCCTGTATGGAAAGAAGGGATTGTCCTTGCCCTGTTTCTGATGTTCGTTGCGCGGCCGTTGAGCGTACTGATCGCGGCGCCGGGAGCGTCCCTTCGAGGTCGCGAACGCCTGTTCGTATCATGGGTCGGGCTTCGAGGAGCCGCACCCGTCATCCTCGCGACGTTGCCCTGGGGCGCCAGCTTTCCGAAAGCCGAGTATTTTTTCAATCTCGTGTTCTTCGTGGTTTTGATTTCCGTGATGCTCCAGGGAATCACGATCCCGATGGTTGCCAGGGCGGTGGGCGTCACCGAACCATTGAGTGGCAGCAGCGTGAGTGAATTGTCGGCAGGGCTGCTGCCTGCCGGATTCGTCGCGGTGGAGATCGAGGTCCGGCCCGACAGCGATGCGGCGAACAAGAAGGTCGTCGAACTTCCGCTACCTGCCGGAGTCCTGCTCACCAGTCTGCAACGTGAGCGCCGTTACTTGATCCCGAGCGGTGACACAGTGGTGGCAATGGGCGATCGAATCCATGGCCTGGCGCGCCGCAGCAGTCTGAAGGCGCTGAAAAAGCTTTTTGGGGAGGCACGGGCGGCAACCTGAAGAGAATTCGAACGTGTTCTTGCAGCGCCTACGGTTCTGCGCCAGACACCGACGAAGCAAGGGCGGTACAACCGGTCCGTGGTCCATCTTCGGCAGAATTCCCAGTGATCCCAGTGCAGGACACCGCACAGGCGGCGCAATACGGAATCCTTCGAGTGAAAGACAGGGAGCTTTCATCGACGTTCCACGTAATTTTCGGCGCGGAATTGCCGTTGACAGGACCCACTGCCCGGCATAAGCGGATGGACCGATCCGGCCGTGGCGTTGGGGACTTCCGGCACCGCAACCGAGGCACCTCACGAAGGACAGCACACAGGCACCGGGCCGGGAAAGAGGAATCGGTGGAGATTGGATCTGGAGGATGGAACAACTCGGTCCGGCGACAGTTGGGATCAGGCCTCGGGCTTCTCGCCTCGCTCCTGCTGATCGTATGTGCCGGCTGCCATGGATCTTCTTCTCAAATCGTAGCCCTCCCCCCCGACACAGACATCGACCCCAGGCAAGCCTTCCAGACCTGGGCCCAGGATCTCGTCGACGTCGAGTCTTTTGAGGAAACGGACCGCTGGCAGGAGGATATCGAGGATCGGTTTCGCGGCGTCCTGCGTACTCTGATCGTAAACGCATCCGTCGGCATTCGTTACAAGCGGGACGTAGAAGGATATGGAGTCGAAGAGACGATGACTCGATTGATCGCCCCGGGTGGCACGACGAAACAGGCCTTTCGTGATGCAACCCTGGGACGCGTCTTCGGCGAAGGACTTCATCCTGCGGGTACGCAGGAAAACATCGAGGTCTCCATCGTCTTCGAAACCGCAGAGGGCCGATGGCGCTTTCTTGCCGTTGATCATCCGCTGACACTGAATTGTCCGAGAGGCATCCGATGAATCTCCCGCGCCGGTGGCGGATTCGACTCGCGCTGGTCTTCTGGACGCTTCTGGTCATCCTGGCACTCGATCTGGGGGTCTTCTCCTATGACGCGGCACGTTCTTCGCGACTTCTCCTGCTCGGCGCGGTGTTGCTCGCCATGGCCGGTATTACCGGCTTCGTTGCGACAATCGTCTTCACACGCCGGTCGGGCATCTTCTACCGCCGCCGCCAGGAAATCGCCCTGGCCTGCATTTCGGCACTGATTTCCCTGACCGTGGTTCTCACAGTTTCCTTCATGCTGCGGATTTTGCCGCAATATCAACTCGCCTATGAAAGATGGGATCCCGACATCGGTTCCGTGCCAGGGGACGACGAGAAAATTGGTGGCCGTTTCGAAACCATCGATCCCAATCGCGAGCAGGTGCTCATCATCGGTGATTCGATTACGGTCGGCTGGACACTGCCCGAGGAGGAGGTTGTCGGCCGCCGGCTCGAAAAAATGGTTTCTCCCTATCAGGTACTCAATCTCTCGAAAACGGGGTGGTCCATTGACCAATACTACCTCTACCTGAAACGTGTCTTGCCGAGGACCCGTCCAAAACTGGTGATCGTTGGCATATTCGCAGGCAACGATTACGAAGTGACCGGACGCATCTATAGCTGGGGGCACACAAAGCCCATGTATCGGATGAAAGGGGACGAACTCATCCGAGTGAACCCGAACGTGCTCGAACCCAATTGCTACGATCATCTGGCACAAAGTCTCCTGTTCCGACCGCTCTGGGCCGACCACGCGCTGGCGACGGACGCAGCGGAATTCTTCTGCAGGCCGGATCATCCCGAACCAGCCGAGGTCGATCGAGTGATCGGCAAGCTGTTCTCGATGATTGAAGATGAATCGAGACACTTCGGCGCTCCCGTCCTCTTCGTGCTTCTACCGGGCCGCAAACACTGGTTCCGGGAGGCCGCAACCGACGATTGCTCACGTTATCAACAGCGCTACGGAAGATTGCTCGATATCCTCGAAGCAGGACATCATCCCTACTACGAGTTCATGATCGATCTGCTCCGCAACGATCCCCAGGAAAGCTCCTTCCTCGATGACGGCTCACACCTGAACGGCAATGGCCATCGTCTCCTTGCCGAGGCACTGGCAAAGGAAATCCAGTCACGCCACCTTCTCGCTCCTCCTGCAGCGACGGATTGACAAGCCGGCAGGCGGGAGAAGGGGAACGTTGGGGCATACCTCTGCGTTCCGGGGATTCCGCTCGCCGCTTCCGCACAACCACACGGTGATCGCCAGCGCCGGGATTCAGGGAGAGGCGCATAGAAACATCCGGGACGTTCCGAATGGTGCTCCCGGACGAACACCCCAAAAATCGCCCGCCTCGAAAAATCCGGGAACAAAACGGGGCCTCGCTGCATCCAATGGGCAGGACGGAGAACAGGGGTCGCGACTGGGAGGTCGCAACGCACTGCCAACCGCCGAAAAATTCTCTCGTAAAGGAGCACCTCATGTCTGGTTCAAAAATGTTTCCTCCCCCCGCCGTTCGACGCCTCGCACGAGCAACGGCCGCAGCCGCACTGATCAGTCTTTTCTCCCATGCCCCAGCAGCGTTGGCGCACAACGAAACCCACGTGAAGACCCACTGCAGCCCTGAGGCCAACGCGCTGCACGACGCCATGCGAAAGCTGTGGGCGCAGCACATGGAATGGACTTATGCCGCAGTCACGGCATTTGCTACCGATTCCCCGGCATTCGATGCGACAGCCTCTCGCTTGATGAAGAACCAGGACGACATTGGGAACGCCATCAAACCTTTTTATGGTGACAAGGCCGGAGATCAGTTGGCCAAGCTACTGCGAGAACACATTGATGGTGCTGTTGCTGTCGTCAAAGCTGCCAAGGCTGGCGACAAACTCGCGCTTGACAAAAATGTTGCAGCCGCTTACGCGAACGCCCAGGAGATTGCGGATTTTCTGTCTGCAGCGAACAAACACTGGCCGCAGGCAACCGTACGCGAAATGTTGAAGGGGCACATCGATACCACCCTCGTCTATGCAACCTCGCTTCTTCAGGCCAAGTACGAGGAAGGCATCGCAGAATATGGCAAGGCGGAAGATCATATGATGATGCTGGCCGATGCGCTGAGCGACGGCCTGATCGCCGCCTTTCCCAGGAAGTTTGCGAAGTGAGCACCTTCCCGGCGCGACGGACCGAAGAACGCCTGCCGCGCCGGGAGTAAAAACCCATCGGCAACAATCGGCAACAAAAGGAAAGCCTTGCAGGAAAGCATCCGCTCGATCCCGGCACCCATTCTCCCCGAAACTCCGGACAGCGAACTCGCATCCCGGGCGGCCGCGGGAGAAGGTGCTGCGTTCGAGGCGTTGATGAGACGCCACAACAGGCGTTTGTTTCGCTCGGCACGCAGCATCTTGAAGAACGATGCCGAAGCCGAGGACGCAGTCCAGGAAGCCTACCTGCGCGCATGGCGTTCTCTGGGTGAGTTTCGTGGACAGGGTAAATTTTCGACCTGGCTGGTTCGCATCGCCATCAACGAATCCCTGGGGCGTCTGCGCCGGAACAGTGCCCAGACCATATCTCTAGAGACGGTCATGAGTTCCTCCGAACGGGAAGTGGTTTCGGCCCGCAGCGATCCGCCGCAGGCTACCATCGAGGAATCCGTGTTACGCATGCAGATGCGGCAACTCACGGAATCACAAATCGATCAACTACCCGAAAGCTACCGCAGCGTATTCATGCTGCGGGCCGTCGAGGAGATGAGCGTCGAGGACGTCGCTCTGGCCCTGGATATTCCTGAAGCAACGGTCCGCAGCCGCTTTTTTCGCGCCAGAAGTCTCCTGCGCGAGGGACTTGCAGGAGCCGTCGGCGCTCCACTGGGAGAAGTGTTCGCCTTCGATGGAGAGCGCTGTGATCGCATCGTTACCGAAGTGCTCGCGAAGGCCCGAGCCCTGGGGCTCTGCAACGCAAAATGACGAATTGATCATCAGACCATCCAGAGACACACAAGCAACACCGATCGGAGACCAACGATGAGTTCAGAAGAAACCACCGATATCGGCCCTGACCTGACCCAGGGCGTTACGATTGCAGAGTTTGGGAACCACACGATGCTACGCGGCCATGTTGGGGACCAGGCCGTCCTCCTCGCCCGGGTGGGAGAAGAAGTGCTTGCCGTGGGCGCAACGTGCACCCATTACAGCGGGCCGCTCGATCAGGGAACCGTCGAAGGTGAGACCGTACGCTGCCCGCTACACCACGCCTGCTTTTCCCTGCGCACGGGAGAAGCGCTCGGCGCGCCAGCCTTCGATCCGATTTCCTGCTGGAAAGTCGAACGCCAGGGTGATCGATTCTTCGTCCGTGAGCAAGCCGCTCCGATCCCACCGGCCACATTGCCGGTCGGTCCGGACCGACCCAAACGTATCGTCATTGTCGGAGGGGGCGCGGCAGGGTTTGCGGCGGCCGAAATGCTCCGCCGGCGTGGCTGGCAGGGAAGCCTCACGGTGTTGAGCGCTGAAGCCGATGCCCCCTGCGATCGGCCGAACCTCTCGAAAGATTACCTCGCCGGCAACGCTCCTGAGGAGTGGATCCCGCTGCGTGCTGCCGATTTCTATGCCGGAAGTCACATCGACCTCCAGCTTTCCTCCCCGGTCAGCCGTATCAACACAGCCACTCGCACCGTTTTGACCGACAGCGGCCAGAGTTACCCGTACGATCGGCTGCTCATTGCAACCGGCGCTGAACCGGTAAAACCACCGGTCCCCGGAGCCGACCTGCCCCATGTTTTCACCCTGCGTTCGCTGGCCGACAGCCGCGCCATCATCGCCCGCACCGCCAATGCACAATCGGCTGTCGTCCTGGGCTCCGGCTTCATCGGTCTCGAAGCTGCCGCAGCGCTCAGGACACGCGGTCTCGCGGTACATATCGTCTCACTGGATACGCACCCGCTCGAACGAGTGCTCGGAACAGAGCTGGGCGATTTTATCCGCAAGCTTCATGAAAAACACGGCGAGATCTTCCACATGGGAACCTCGATTGCGGCAATCGATTCAGACTCCGTCACACTGAACAATGGCACCCAGATCGCTGCAGATCTGGTGATTCTCGGAGTGGGTGTACGACCACGCCTGGCACTGGCAGAAGCGGCAGGTCTCGCGGTCGATCGAGGAATCCTCGTGAATGAGCATCTGGAAACCTCACAGCCGGGCGTTTTCGCGGCCGGTGATGTCGCCCGCTGGCCAACCCTCAGCGACAGGGGCACAGCGCGAATCGAACACTGGGTGGTCGCCGAGCGGCAGGGGCAGATCGCAGCAGAGAACATGCTGGGCGCCCGCAAACCTTTTCGTGATGTGCCCTTTTTCTGGAGCGTGCACCATGAGGTGACAATCCGTTACGTTGGTCATGCTTCGGGCTGGGACGAGATCCACATCGATGGCGACATCGCGTCTCAGGACTGCATGGTCAGCTACCGGCAGAACGGCACAACCCGAGCCGTTGCCACCATCGGCCGCGACGTGGAGGCACTGGAACAGGCTGAGTTCTTTGCACAACAGCAGGGCTGACCTCGAGTCCAACCGAAAGGCGACACAACGCGAGACGAACCGGCAGCTTCACCGTCTCTGGCGTGAACGTCTGGCAGGGGCTATCCGTGAACGAGTTTTAAACACGCGGGTTGCCTGACAGTTGGCAGGCAGATTGCTGCAATCGAGGTCTTGGTGAGCGCGGAAGTGGGATCGACGTCAGAAACCGACGCGGACACCAGCGCAAAAGCCTGGCTCGCTTTGGCGCTCGTCACGCTGTTTGTCGGTGGTGCCCTGTCTCTCGTGCTCATCATGAGTCGCGTGCCAGGAATGACACGTTTTTTCGACGCGCCGCTCCTCGCCAAGCGGAGCCTGGTGATCCATGTGAATCTGGTGCTGACCTGCTCGTTCAGTGCCTTCATCGCGGCGCTGTTCAAGATGATTCCTGGTGGTCACCATCATAGATTTCCGGTGATCCTCTCGAGTCTCGGCGTCGTAATCCTGTGCTCGAGCGGGCTCGTACCCGGTACACAGCCGATCCTGGCGAACTACGTGCCCGTGCTCGACCAACCCGTCTTTCACGCGGGATTGTCGTTATTTGCCATCGGTGTCGTCCTTGCCCTGGCCGACCGGCAGCGACTGCTCGGCACGTTTCCCAGGCCCGCGAGGCAAACAGGAGGCTGGCTTTCGGACGCCGGCATTCTGGGGATGCGCGTAACCGTTTGGCTCGCTGCAATCGGCACGCTCCTTTTTCTCTCGGCACTCATCACGATCCCACGGACGATGGCCCCCGCGGATTATTATGAGGCGCTCTTCTGGGGAATCGGACACACCTTCCAGTTCGTCTTTCTTGCGGCGATGTTGGTCGTATGGGCACACCTGGTACGCGATATCACGGGAAGCTGCCCGCTCGAGGGTCGCCGCATCGCCCGGGCAGTCTTTGCACTGCTCGTGATACCCGCACTGCCGGCCTTATGGCTCCTCGGCAAACCGCCCAGCCACGAACTGTACTTCATTCTGCCCACCGAGCTCATGCGTCTGGGCACCTGGGCAGCGCCGGCAGTCGTGCTGGCGTTGTCGGTCCGCGCATTGTTCCGAACCCGCTTGTTCGAGTATTCGGCCTCCCTCTCGGCGTTTTTGGCAAGCGTGGTCTTGCTCGGACTCGGAATCGCGCTCGGGGTCTGGATCAACCGTGCCAGCACACTCGTACCCGCGCACTATCATGCCACCGTGGGCGCTATCACGGTGGCGTTCATGGGAATCACCTATCTGCTTCTGGAAGAATTCGGCATGCCACTACCTACGGAGAGACTGCGACGCTGGTCGCGCTGGCAGCCGCTCATCTTCGGCCTGGGGCAACTCGGTTTCGTTTCGGGTTTCGCGTACGCAGGCCTGTATGGGCTCGGACGCAAGGTTTATGGCCACGAGCAGGCACTTTTTGGTGTCGAACAGAAGTTCGGCCTGGCGGTGATGGGGACAGGAGGGCTCTTCGCTCTGATCGGCGGACTGCTCTTCATGTTCCTGGTGTGGAGTTGCGTCAAGGATCACTTCACGTCTTTCCGTTCCTGGAAGTCGCTCACGATCATGGTGCTGCTGGGCACCCTACCGATGACCGGGTGTGCCACGACCTGGAGGGCAGGCCTCCCTGCTCAGCGATCCAGCAACACCACGATGGGGCCGGCGGGCAACGAGCCGCGGTGCATACGCCTGTCGAGCGGTGCGGAGGGTCCATATCGCGTCCCACTTTCGGGGCCGGAGGAGGCCCCGGAGCTTGCCGCACGCCTGGAGGAGTTGCCTTCGGACGTGCGGCGTACCGTGTTGGCGGCGGGACTCGAACCTGCACTGGCACGCCTACTGCGTGATCGAGCGGAGGGTGGTGGCGAAATCGAACTGCTCGCGCGGCGGCAGGCAATCGCCCTGCATCTCCAATCGCTCAAGGTTCAACTCGATGCGACGACTTTCGAAGCGGACTGTTCGGGAGATCAGGTCGAGGCTCTGCGCGCCACGATCGATGGTGACTATCGCCTCCGCGAGCTGCACTGGACGGCTCTCTCGTTGATCGTCGGCGCCGTTGCAGCAGCGACAGCCGGCGGCTGGCAGCTTGCGGAGTCAGACAGCCGCGGTGCCGCCATCATTGGACTGACGGGGGGTCTAGCCTCGGCTGGGCTTGGGCTTGCGGCATTCATTCACCCCGAACGGCAAATCCTGCTCTCGCACGAACGCAACTTGCTGACACCCATCGTGACGGGGGAGGATCCGGAGCACATCTACCCGTCGTTCGTATTTCGCCTGCTCACTCTGCCCGTCAGAGACGGCCTGACGCCGCGTGACGTGCTGCGTTCGAGACTCGATGGGCTGCTGGAGGCCGCCGTTGCGCCGCGAGAGCGGACACGCGCCGAGGCGCTCTTGTTTGGTACTGGCGGCACCTATGACCCGCGCATGCTCGAGTTACGCGAGCGTATGCTCGACGAACTGGAGACGGCGATTGCCGCCTTTGCGCGGGATATCGAGGTCCTACAACGCTTCCTTGGCCGTACGCTGGATCCGGGGTGTCTCCATAGCGAGGCAGACTCACACTGTCCTGCGGGGAGTTGATGATTCTCCGGCACTCATCGTTCGGGCTTCGGGCCCTTTCCTTGTCCCCGCGGGGTGGCAGAGCTAGAGTACGCCGTCTGTGACAGACCATACGCAGCCCGAGGCTGCTCCCCGTCCGGCCGAGGCAACACTGAGCTTCCGTGAACTCGATTTGCCAGAGACCGTGAAGCGCGGCATCGATGATGCCGGCTTTACGCAGTGCACTCCCATCCAATCGCGCGTCCTGCCACTTTCGCTGGCGGGGCACGACGTCGCTGGCCAGGCACAGACAGGCACCGGCAAGACCGCAGCCTTCCTGATCACGATCTTTACCCGTCTCCTGCGGCAGACACGCCAGGCCAGCAAAGACCCGGCACCGCGCGCCCTCATCATCGCACCGACACGAGAACTCGTGATGCAGATCCACAAAGATGCGGAAGGACTCGGTTACCACACGGGGCTGGCGATGCACGCCGTATATGGCGGCATCGATTATCACAAACAGAGGGAGATCCTGCGTAACGGTTGCGACGTGCTCATCGGTACCCCGGGGCGCCTCATCGATTACTTCAAACAGCACGTTTACAGCCTGAAGCAGGCTGAGATTCTCGTCATCGACGAAGCCGACCGCATGTTCGACATGGGTTTCATCGCCGATCTCCGATTCTTGCTGCGCCGGCTTCCGCCCTACAACAAACGCCAATCGATGCTGTTCTCCGCCACCCTCTCGTTCGATGTCATGGAACTCGCCTACGAGCACATGAACGATCCGACGAAAATCACCGTGAATCCCGAACAGCTCACGGCGGAGAATATCAAACAGGTCCTGTATCACGTCGGCGCACACGAGAAACTACCGCTTCTGCTTGGACTTTTTGCCCACGAACAACCTTCGCGCACCGTGATCTTCGTCAACACCAAACGGGCAGGCGAGTGGTTGGCGCAACGCCTGACGGACAACGGCTATCGCGCACAGGCAATCACCGGTGATCTGAACCAGCGTGTACGTCTCAAGCTCGTGCGTGACTTCACGACGGGGGAACTCCCCATCCTGGTCGCGACAGACGTGGCATCGCGAGGCCTGCACATCGAGGCCGTCTCGCACGTCTTCAACTATGACGTCCCCCAGGATCCGGAGAACTACGTGCATCGTATCGGCCGCACGGCGCGCGCCGGAGCCCACGGCAAGGCCATCACTTTGGCCTGCGAGGAGTACGTCGAAGCACTGGAAGCAATCGAGGAACTCACCGGGAGCAAGATCCCCGTTGGCGAGTTGGACGATTCATATTTTGTGAAACCGGCACCCTCCAAGCCGCGCCGCCGCGCCGGCGGCGAAATGCAACGTCACACCTCACGCCCGCGTGACAACGCCCGCCGTGGGGGTCGGCCGCGTTCCGGCCGCGGCAGTGCCTCTCCCCGGTAAACCAGGATGACGCAGTCACCTTCCTCCACCGTGAAAGGGGATTCGGTTGAGGACAGGAGAGTCGCTTCACATACCCCGGCCGCCCCCAGCATCGGGCACCGCAACCGGGACTCAACCCCTCGCCTCCAACTCTACCTTGCTGCCGGCTTCAGCGGAGCCATCATTTCCACATGCTTCCTGGAATTCTGGCTTTTCCCGCTGGCATGGATCGCATTCGCACCCCTTCTATGGGCTTTGTCCAGGACCTCATCCTGGCGCGATGCCGTGCGGATCGGTTTCATTGCTGGCCTGGCGACGAATGTGCCTGCTTTTTATTGGCTGGTCGATACGATTCACGTCTTCGGCGGATTCCCGTATTCTGTCGCAGCACTTTTCTATGCCGTCCTGTCCTGCTTTACCGCATTGCAATTCATCTTCTTTGCCGTTGCCTGGCAGCGTACCGGAGCCGGACCACTCGGCCTGAGCGCCCCGCTCCTCTGGGTGGCACTCGAGTTCCTCTATCCAAACCTGTTCCCGTGGCGCATGGCGCACTGCCAGCTCGAAGCACCAACACTCTTGCAAGTTGGCGATCTAACCGGCCCCTACGGATTGAGTTTCGCCATCGTCTGGTTCGCAAGCGGTGTTACCATGGCGATCGGCCGGCCACGACGTTTTGCTCCACTGGCCTGCGCATCGACACTCGTGGCAGCCATCCTGGCATACGGCACCGTGCGTCTCGCACAAGTGGATGCGGCGATCGGCACTGCACCGCTTCTGCGGGTTGCCCTGGTACAGGGCAATGTCGGCATCAAGGAAAAAGGGGACATACGATACTTCGAGGTCAATCTCGATCGTTACCGCCGTCTCTCGGAAGAAGTGCAGGACCAGGTCGATCTCCTCATATGGCCCGAAACCGTGCATCAGAACTGGCTTCCGGCCGATGTCGGGATCGCCGGCACCTCGGAAAATCCCTTCCCCAACTCGAGCCGGCCCCTCATTTTCGGCGGTCTGGCGTACCGCATTCTCGGTGCGCGGCAAGCCGAGGAGTTCAACAGCGCCTTCCTGATGTTGCCCGGTGGGCGCGTCGTCGATCGATATGACAAGCGCATTCTCATGCCGTTCGGAGAGTACATCCCCGGCGGCAGCTATCTGCCCGCCCTCTATACGCTGAGCCCGGAGACAGGCCACTTCAATGCCGGCCGAACAGTTCGGGTATTCGACATCGAAGGCAAAGCCCGGGTCGGTCAACTGATCTGTTTCGAGGATATCGTGTCCGGCATGCCGCGCCACACCACACAAGCCGGCGCGGAGATCCTGGCTACCATTCTGAACGATGCGTGGTACGGCAAGAGTGCTGCACCCTTTCAGCACCAGGCGCTGGCTCTATGGCGTGCCATCGAGAACCGCCGCTATCTGCTGCGCGGATCCAATACGGGCGTGACAAGCATCATCGACGCGGCAGGCCGTGTCGTCAAAGAAGGCGGACTCTTCACCGAAGAAGTCGTCTCGGGCGCTGTCCCACGCATGAAAATGGACTCTCTCTACACACACATCGGAGATGTGTTTGCATGGATGGTCTGTGCCATTGCGATCGTCCTGCTCGTGCGCGGAAGACGCCAGGCTTCCTGAACCACCCACTGAGGCGGGCGGACGATCGGGCGCTGCCCCGTCAGCAGGTCTGTGGGCCGGACTTCAGCCCTTCGTTCAGACTGCCGCTGCGAAACCCCTGCAGATCGAGCGTCACATACAGGAACCCGGCGGCACGAACCTCCCGCAGAACATCAGCACGGAGTTGCGCATCGGCAAAGCGAGACAGTTGGTCGGCCGGCACCTCGATGCGCGCAATCCGGTCATGGTACCGCACCCGGCACTCACGAAAGCCGAGACTGTGCAGCGCCTTCTCCGCCGTGGCCACTTTCACCAGATTTTCACGGGTGATCCTCGTGCCATAGGGAAAGCGCGACGACAGGCACGGACTCGACGGCTTGTCCCAGGTTGCAAGACCCAATTCGTGGCTGAGGGAGCGGATTTCCCCCTTGGTCAAGCCCGCCTCGATCAAGGGGTGGCGGATGGCTTGCTCGCCTGCTGCCTGCAATCCCGGACGGTAATCACCGAGATCGTCGACGTTGGCTCCATCAACAATGTGGACGATTCCGAGAGCGTCCGCCTCTTTCCGGCAAATGGTGAACAGATTGTCCTTACAGAAGTAACATCGATTGCTCGGATTCGCGGCATAGCCGGGAATCTCCAGTTCATTGGCATCGATGACGAGATGTTGAACCCCGAGTTCCGTGGCCAATCCCACGGCCAGGCGGAAATCACCATCCACCGCGGTGGGAGAACGTGTCGTAAGCGCCACTACACCATCGCCCAACGCATCCTGTGCAACACGGAGAACGAAGCTGGAGTCCACGCCGCCCGAGAAGGCCACCATGACACGGCCCATGTCACGGAAAATCTCATACAATCGTTCCAGCTTGGCGTGCATCACAGGCCCTCGCCCCCAAACAGTTCGGTCGTCAGATACCGCTGCCCGGTATCGCAAAAGAGGGTGACCACGGTGTGCCGCGGACCAAGTTGTTCGGCAACACGCAAAGCAGCACACACGTTGGCGCCGGCCGAGATGCCCGCCAGGACGGCCTCTTCCCGTGCCAGACGTCTCGTGCACTCGGCGGCGTCCCCATCACTCACACGAAGGATTCCGTCATATCCATCGGTGTCGAGGACCTCGGGAACGAATCCGGCGCCAATTCCCTGGATCTTGTGGTACCCGGGAGGAGAACCCGAAAGCACGGCTGAGGTCTCGGGCTCGACCGCATAGATTCGGATGCCGGGCATCTTCTCTCGTAGAACGGCACCCACACCCGTGATCGTGCCGCCGGTCCCCACACCTGCCACGAAGGCATCGATACGATCGAATTCCTCCAATAATTCCTGTGCTGTGGTGCGGCGGTGTATGGCCGGATTGGCTGGATTCCGGAATTGTCGCGGCATGAAATAGGACGGATTCTCACGCAGAATCTGCTCGGCAGCCTCGACGGCGGCGCTCATCCCCCGGGTGTCCGGGGTAATCACCAACTCCGCTCCATAGGCGGCCAGTAGGCGCCGGCGTTCCTCACTCATGGTGTCCGGCATGGTGAGGATACAGCGATATCCCCGCACAGCGGCAATCATGGCCAGACCGATCCCGGTGTTACCGCTGGTTGCCTCGACGATCGTGTCTCCGGGCTTGAGGCGCCCTTCCACCTCTGCCGCCTCGATCATGCCAAGGCAGGAGCGATCCTTTACACTGCCAGCCGGATTGAGTGACTCCAGCTTGCCCCACACATCGGCCATGCCGTCCCCGGCCATACGTTGCAACTTGAGGATCGGCGTCCTGCCAATCAGGTCGAGGGTGGAGCGTGCTGCTGCGATTTGCATGGGAGTTGCGTAAAATTAAGGTTTGATCGAAACATATCGGCGCCTCATGGGTGAGTCAAATAAGTGCCCGCACGGCGCCCGCGCATTGCTCCTGTTTCCGGGAGCGCTGGGCGATTTCCTGTGCTGGCTGCCGGCGGCGCTGTCGCTGGCAAGCCGATTCGCAGGCGGCGTACGTGTTGCCGCGCGGGCCGAATGGCTGCAACTCCTGAGGGATCCACGGATCGAGGCCGTCTCCATCGACCGCCGCGAAATCTCTGAACTCTTCCGTTCCGAGGCACATCTCTCCAGCCAGAGCACGGAATTTTTCGATGGCATCTCGGTCATCCACTCATGGACGGGCCATGGAGATACGGGATTCGCCGAGCGCTTGCGGCAAAGAGCCCGGGCAGAGATCTTCGTCCATCCGTTTCGAAATCTGCGTCCAGGCGAGCATGCGGTCGATTACTACGCCCGGTGTGCCGGAGTGCGACCTTCTCCCACATCGATATCGTCGTTGAACATCGCCAGGCCGCACTCGGAAACCATTTCAAATGCTGCACAGCAGGGACGGTGGCTCCTGATGCACCCAGGCAGTGGGGCGAGGCACAAGAACTGGAGCGGCTTCGGAGAATTAGCGGCGCTCTGGCGCGAGAAGGTCGGGGCTTCCGTGGTGGTGCTTTCCGGCCCGGCCGAGGTGGAACGTGGGGACCTGCCGGCGGCGGCGGATTTATATCTGACCGATCGCCCTCTTTCGGAAGTGGCCGGTTGGCTCACCCTGGCACCTGTTTATGTGGGGAACGACTCGGGGATTAGCCATCTGGCAGACATTCTGGGCGCACCGGGAGTGGTCCTGTTCGCGGAAAGCGACGCCGGCGCCTGGGGTCCACGCAATGCATCGCTGAAAGTCATTCAGGCAGCGCCGGCCTGCCAGACGTGCGGGCCGCGTCATTTCTGCACGCATCGGCTCGGTGTGCAGGAAGTGCTGCAGGCGGCACTCCGTTGCCTTGAGACGGAAGTGCTTTGACTTTTGTTTTCCGGTACAGGAAGTCTGATACGATGATTCGCACAGTCGAATGGCACAATGACACGGTCGTCATGATCGATCAGCGGCTCCTGCCGACGCAGGAAGTCTACCGCGTTTATCGGGATTACCGCGAAGTGGCGAAAGCGATCACCGACATGGTGGTGCGTGGCGCACCGGCAATCGGCGTTTCCGCGGCTCTGGGAATTGCTCTGGGAATGACACCACCCCACCGGCGGCCGGCAGCCTCTTTCCAACGGATCTGCGCAACCTTCGCCAAGACACGTCCGACTGCCGTCAATCTCTTCTGGGCAATCGATCGGATGCAGCAGGCGTTTGCACGCGTGGAAAAAGAAGATCCGAAGGCGATTCGGACAGCACTGCTCAACGAAGCGCTCGCCATCCACCGCGAGGATATCGCTGCCAATCGCGCGCTTGGCGCCTTTGGCGCGGCGCTTGTGCCAAAGCAGGCGCAAATCATGACCCACTGCAATGCCGGAGCACTGGCGACCGCCGGTTTCGGCACGGCTCTCGGCGTGATCCGCGCCGCGCACGAATCGGGAAAACGGATCACGGTTGTCGCAACAGAAACACGCCCATTTTTACAGGGTGCACGACTGACCGCATGGGAGCTGGCCAAAGATCGTATCCCGACGACCCTGATCACCGACAACATGGCGGGCGATTTCATGCGCCGCGGCCTCGTCGACTGCATCGTCGTCGGAGCGGACCGAATTGCGGCAAACGGCGACACAGCAAATAAGATTGGTACTTACGCGTTGGCCGTCCTGGCGAAGCATCACAAGATCCCGTTCTATGTGGCCGCCCCCACTTCCACGGTTGACCTGAGTTGCCGCAATGGCGGAGGCATTCCCATTGAAAACCGCGATCCGCGTGAGGTGACCCACATTGGTGATCATCAGATTGCGGCTGCGCACGTTGCCATCGCCAACCCGGCCTTCGATGTGACGCCTTGTCGTTTGATCACCGCCATCATCACGGAAGGCGGCGTGGCGCGCGCTCCCTATGGGGCGGGTCTCCGGCATCTGGTCAACGAGGCAAGGGCCAACCGGCGGCGGACCGCGGAGATCGGAAACAAGAACTGACAGATTCGGCAAAACGCGATTCGGCTCCCCGGAGGGACTCGTGCCACGCAGCCTCTCGTTCCTCCCGCACGCGCCGCATGTCGACATGACCGGTATATCGGTGGAACGGTCAAGGACATGGCCAGCGTACGCTTCAGGGGACATGCGGCACCTTGTGATGAAGGCCGTCGATCGGCACAATACTCGAATTCGAACCCGGAGGCTTCACATGCGCCACACTTCTTTCCCTACCGTTTTGCTGCTGGTGGCCGGCCTGTTGCTGTGCCGCCCTCTCGCAGCACAGACCAGCCCTTATCTCTGCTCGGGCGGCCCGCGGGACGGACGGGCGTGCGGTAGCGACGACGACTGTTTCGTTTCCTGCCCATCGTCCTTTGGCGCGTGTGTCGTCGTCCAGGGCGTCTGCGATGGCGGCGACTACGACGGATTCCCCTGCGATTGCCCGGAAGGCTTCTGCGATGCCAGTGGCGGTAAGAACGTCTGCGTCGGTGGCGCCTTCGACGGATATGAGTGTCGCCCTGGCGATGGAGAAGGCGCATGTGGACCGAGCGCCTGTGTTGGGACCAGCAAGGTTTGCCAGAGTGGCACCTATCGGGCTTTCGGATGTCTACGTGACGAACAGTGCTATGACCCAGCCAACGGAGACGTTTGGGTTTCCTGCGTTTCGACGGGGCTGTTCTGCGATGGCGGCGATTATGCCGACTATTCCTGTGTCGACAGCAGCGACTGCGGTACGGAACAGACGGGTATGTGTCGCGCACCCGAAACAGATTGCCCGTCAGCGGGCTGCATCGGGGATTGCAGCAATGACAATACGGTCACCATCGATGAACTCGTCACCATGGTGAACATCGCTCTGACCGGTTCACCGGCAGCACCGGTTTGCATCGCTGGCGACCAGGACGGTGACGGCACCATCACGATCAACGAGATCATCGCCGCCGTCAACAACGCCCTCCTTGGATGTGGCTGACCTGGACGGTACACGGCGATGGGCCCGAATTGTCCGACGCCTTGTCTCGTAAGATCAAGTGCTCCGGGTTTTCCCTGCCAGACGTTTCTGAATGATCTCCCGGACCATTTTCAGCTCAGTTGCGCCCAGCGCCAACTGCACGATGCCAAAGCTCAGTATCCCTACGGCAATCGCCGCAAGCAACACTCCCGCCCGCCACGGCAAATGACCGTGCTGTGACCAGTCGGCAAGCCCTGCTGTGAACCAGACGGCAGGCGCCATAGCGACGGCTGCGACAAGGTCACGCGCCACGGATGGTAGGAGCCGTCCCAATTCGAGCCGACCAATGCGACGCTGCAAAAGCATCAAGAGCAGAAGCAGGTTGACCGTGGCGGCCAGCGAGGTGGAAAGGGCGAGTCCTGCATGCCGCATTTCGAAAAGGGAAAAGGCATCGGTCAGTCGCGCAATCACATCGGCAATCACCGAATCGCCCGCCGCAACGATCGGACCCATCAGGAGGATGCTGAACATGGCATTGGCGAGAAAAGTGACGGCGGCGGCCGCCACGGGAGTACGCGTATCGTGCAACGCATAAAATGCCGGCACCACCAGACGGACGAGGGACACGGGCCACAAGCCCACGGCGAACGCAGCGAGCGCCTGTGCCGTAAGAACCGCCTCGCGGTAGCCAAACGCCCCACGCTCGAACAACACGGAGGTGATTGGCACGGCAAGCACAAAAATACCGACACTCGCTGGTAGTACGATGAAATTCGTCAAACGGATGGAGAAAACGAGGCTACGGCGCATTTCGTCGAACGCGCCACGGGCGACCTGCGCCGAAAAGCTGGGAAGCGCGGCCGTTCCGAGCGCAACGGCGAAAATACCCAGCGGAAACTCGAAGACGCGATCGGCATACCACAGGTAGGAGACACTACCGCTGGGCAGCACCGAGGCGAGCACCGTGTCAAAGAGAATATTGATCTGGTAAACGGCAGCGCCAAACACCATCGGCAACATGAGCTTGCCGGCTCGAACCACAGCGTCGTGACGGGGCGCCCAGAGCGGACGCAACCGAATCCCCTTGCGGATGAGAGGCGGGATTTGCACCACGAGTTGCAGACAACCTCCCACGATGACGCCATAGGCCAGGGCAAAAACGGGTGGTTGGACGTACGGACTCGAAAGAGCCGCGGCAATCATGGCGAGATTCAAGAATACCGGTGATACGGCCGGACCAGCGAAATGGCGCAACGAATTGAGAATGCCCGAGCACAGGGCAACGAGGCTGATCAGCAGAATGTACGGGAAAGTCCAACGCGTCAGGGAAACCGTCAGTTCGTACTTTCCGGGGTCGGCAACGAAGCCGGGAGCGAAAAGACCGGTCAGGAGAGGAGAGAACAAAATACCGAATGCCGTGATGACGATCAGCAACACTGCCATGATCGTCGCCAGAGCCGAAGCGGCTTCCATCGCCTCCTCTCGCGACCGCTTCGTCCAGTACTCTGTGAATACGGGGATGAATGCCGTGCTCATCGCGCCTTCTGCCACGAACCGTCGCAGAAGATTCGGGATCCGGAACGCAACAAAGAATGCGTCGGCCGCAAGACCGGTCCCGAAGTAGTATCCGACGACGGCGTCCCGCGCGAGACCGGCAAACCGGCTGAGCAACGTAAAAAAGCCGACAAGTCCGGCGGCACGGGCAATCTGGCGATTTTCACTCATCGCAGAACCCGCAAGACGGAACGCCGGAATCGATGGCGCAACGCCAACAATGGTTGACTCACTTTGACGGGCACGCTAGCCAAGCCCCTTTCGGCATAGGAGGAATCTGCGTGGCCCAACGTCACAAATCTGCCATCAAGCGTCATCGTCAATCCGAGGCTCGCGCCGTCCGTAACCGCTCGATCCGAACGCGGATGCGACATGCCGTGCGTGAGCTGCGCGAGACCATTGAAAGCAGCGATTGCGCAAAGGCGGAAGAGCAGCTCAAGTCGGTGGTGAAGACACTGACCAAAGCCGTCACCAAAGGTGTCCTGCATCGCAACAACGCATCGCGTCGCGTTTCCCGCCTCAGCCGCCAGGTTGCGGCACTCAAGAGCACCACTGCTTCCTGAGCAGCGACCGATCCTACCTGCCCGCGGCCGCCCATCGTTGCGGCCGTTCAAAAATTCTCCAATAGTGAATTGTAGATGTCCCGGGCCGCTTGCTGCAGCAGGCGTTGCAAAGCGGTCCGCCGCTCGGTTTCCCCGAGCATGATCCCGATCGACTGCGGGTGCGCTGCGATCTGTGGACTCATCTGCGGATCTCGCAGATTTGCCGCATCCAACGCTTGCTGCTGGAACTGAGACGAACTCGTCACGACCACGGCCTGGCTGGCCGCATACTCGGTGTCCTGACGCAGGCCGGCACCATTCCACAGAACCTCGCCGTTGTCGCGGCGTGTCAATCGCAGGTCGAGCAGCATGGTAATCTCGTACTGCATGGCCTGGTCGCCCTTGTTGAACGCCACCGGGCGCACCTCCACGCTGCGAATGCGGCCGTTCAGGACAGCGTCACCGCCGCCCGGGTCCTGGGAGATCGCCAACTGCTGGCGAATCACAATTTCGCGTTCGAGAGCGAAGGCGAGTGATTTTTCCAGACCATACTCGCGCGTGCGATTCTCGATGTCGCCGACGCGGATGCTGCGGATATCGGCGGGCAGACCGTTCTCTGCACCGGCCACGTGATAGCCACAGCCGGCTATGCCAAGGGCCGCCATCGCAAGAAGGACGGAACGACTCGTCTGCAAGAGATTCATACGACAAAACTCACCAGCCGTCCGGGGACCACCACCTGCTTCTTCAGCGTTTTCCCCTCGATCTGTGCTTTGACGCCGCTCTCGGCAAGTGCAGCAGCAATGATCTCATCGTGACCGGTATCGCGGGCAACGGTAATACGTCCCCGCACCTTACCGTTGACCTGCACCGCCAATTCCACCGCCTCCTCGACGAGCATCGCAGGATCGAAGGCGGGCCATTGTGCGGAGAAAATCGTCCGCGTATGCCCCAGCACCTCCCAGAGTTCCTCGGCAATGTGGGGTGCGAACGGCGCCAACATGAGGAGCAAGGTCTCGATCACCCAGCGATCGGCTGGAGCGTTCCGGCGGATATCGTTCATCAGCGACATGAGAGCCGCAATCGCCGTGTTGTAGCGCAGGGCCTCGATGTCCTCCTGAACCTTGCGGATGGCCCGATGCACCGCACGACGCAGAACGTCCGAGGAGACTGTCTCCTCATTGTGTTCGCGCACCAGACGCCACGCCGATTCCAGGAAACGCTGAACCCCGGTGATCCCCTCGTCGCGGAAATCGCCCCCTTCCTCGTACGGACCGAGGAACATCATGTACATGCGGAATACATCGGCGCCGTACTGCTCGATGTAGCGATCGGGATTGACGACATTGCCACGCGATTTCGACATCTTCGCGCCGTCCTTGATGATCAGGCCGTGAGCGCGGAACTTCTTGAACGGTTCCTCGAAGCCGATCACCCCGATATCGTGCAGAGCCATGGTGACGAAGCGGGTGTACATGAGGTGCAAGACCGCATGCTCGTTGCCACCGATGTACATGTCGACCGGCAACCACTTGCGCGTCAGATCCGGGTCGACGGGCACATCGTCTCGGTCCGTCGAGGGGTAACGCAGGAAATACCAGGCCGAATCCAGAAATGTGTCGGAAACATCCGTCTCGCGCCGCGCCGGCTTGCCGCAATGGGGGCAGTCCACCTCATAGAACGACTTCACCCTGGCGAGCGGGGAAACGCCGCTCGCGTCAGGCCGGAAATCAGCGATCGGCGGTAGGAACACGGGAAGATCTTTCTCGGGCACAGGCACGATGCCACATGCATCGCAGTAGATGATCGGAATCGGCGGTCCCCAATAGCGTTGCCTGGAGATGCACCAGTCGTGCAGGCGGTACTCGACGCGCGCCTCCCCTTGCCCTTGCTGGGCCAGCCAGCCGGTGATCGCGCGTTTCGCATCCTGTACATCGAGACCCTCGAATTGGCCGCTGTGCACCAGACGGCCTGGACCGTCGTAGGCCTCGGTCAGCGGGCTGTCCGCATCGTCCTCCGGCCCGGCGATGACGCGACGAATGGGCAGTTCAAAGACCTGTGCGAACTCGAAATCTCGCTGGTCGTGAGCCGGCACGGCCATGATGGCGCCCGTGCCATATTCGGCGAGCACGTAGTCGGCAATCCAGACGGGTATCTTCTCCTGAGTGGCCGGGTTGATGGCATAGGAACCGGTGAAGACGCCCGTTTTTTCCTTCACTGCCTTGCGCGACACCAGATCCATCTTTGCGGTACGCTCGCGGTAGTCGGCCACGACCACCGCCTGCTCGGGTGTCGCCAGGTGATCGACCAGATCGTGTTCCGGGGCAATTACCATGTAGGTGGCACCGAAGACGGTGTCCGGGCGCGTCGTGAACACGCGAATTTTTCGAGATGGATCATGCGCCAGTGGAAAATCGATCTGGGCGCCATCCGAGCGCCCGATCCAGTTGCGCTGTGCATTCTTGGTCGTATCGGACCAATCGATCCAATCGAGATTTTTCAGCAGTCTTTCCGCATAGCGGGTGATCTTGAAGAACCACTGGGCCGTGAAGCGTTGTTCGACGCGCGATTCTGGATGCCGTTCACAAAAGCCGTCGATCACCTGTTCATTGGCAAGCACGGTCTGGCAGGTCGGACACCAGTTTACCGGCGCTTTCTTTCGTTCCGCCAGGCCGTGGCGGTAGAACTGCAGGAAGATCCACTGCGTCCAGCGGTAGTAAGCGGGTTCCGTGGTGTCGACGGCGTGTTCCCAATCGACCATCAGACCGAGGCGGTCGAGCTGGCGGCGGAAGTTGGCGATCGTTTGTGGGATCAGTTCGGCGGGATTCCTCCCCACCTTCAGCGCATAGTTCTCTGAATGAATGCCGAAGGCGTCGTAGCCGATCGGCTCGAACACATCGTACCCCTGCAAGCGGCGGAAGCGGGCGTGGATATCGACCCCCGGGAAGGCGAAGGCGTGTCCTACATGCAATCCTTCCGCAGACGGATAGGGAAACATCATCAAAGTGAAATACGGCCGTTTGGCATTTTGCAGATCGGGCGTGTTGGTCCGCTGTTCCTGCCAGCGTCGTTGCCACTTCGCTTCGATCGTGGCCGGATTGTAACGCTCATTCATCTTCATCGTCCGCCTCGCCCTCGTCCGTCTCCGACAGCACCCGCGGTGCGTTCTCTTTCACTCCGAGTTTTGCGGCAATGTGGTCGAGCACGCCGTTGACGAAGGTGCGCGACTCTGTGCCGCCGAAGCGTTTGGCGATCTCGATCGCCTCATCGAGGATCACGTTGGTCGGCGGGTTCGGCGCCAACAATTCGGCGCTGGCGACCCGCAAGACGCAGAGATCCACTGGCGCCAGCCGATCGATCTTCCAGTGCGTGCTCGCGGCTGAAATCAATTCGTCGATGTCGCTCTGCCGCTGCAGCACGGCCTCGACCAGCGAAGCCGCGAACTGGCGCGCACGTTCCCCCGCCTCCACCTGATCCCAGAACAAGGCCATCGACTGCGCTGAGGTTTCACCCCGGACCTCGATCTGATACAGCGCTTGCACTGCGATTTCACGCCCCTTGCGGCGGACGCCCATCAAGCGATCTCCCGGCGGAGATTGGCGCACTCCACCGCCGTCAGCGCCGCTTCATGGCCCTTGTTTCCCGGGTCGTCACCGGAACGAGCCAGGGCCTGTTCCATGTTTTCGGTCGTCAGGATCCCCGCGGCGATCGGCACATGGTGCTCGATCTGGATGGACTGCAAGGCATGAAAGATGGCATGTCCCAGATACTCGTGGTGCTGTGTTTCACCACGCACGATCGCACCGAGGCAAATGAGGGCATCCACCGTACCGCCTGCCGCGAGGATTTCGGCAAAAACGGGAATTTCATAGGCGCCGGGCACCTGCACGATCCGAGGCGCGTCTTCCTGCATACCGAGTTCCGTCAGGGCGCGTAGAGCACCCCGCAGGAGCCGATCCGTCACCAGACTATTGAATCGGGAGACGATGATCCCGACACGCAATGTCGACACATCGAGTGTTCCTTTGAGGATCGGCGCCATCCTGAATCAACTCGTCAGGTTGAGACCACTGAAAAGATGCCCGAGTTTCTGCTGTTTCGTGCGCAGATAGCGAATGTTGCCGGTGTGCGGCGGAATCTCCATGGGAACCCTCTCCACCACCTCGATCCCGTAACTGCTGAGTCCATCGATCTTCTTCGGATTGTTCGTCACCAGGCGCACCTTGCCGACACGCAGGTCTCGCAGAATCTGCGCAGCGATACTGTAATCGCGGCCATCGTCCTTGAAACCAAGTTCCAGATTCGCCTCGACCGTATCGAGTCCTTTATCCTGCAACGCGTAGGCGCGGATCTTGTTCGCCAGGCCGATGCCGCGCCCCTCCTGTTGCATGTAGACGAGAACGCCCTTGCCCGCTGCATCGATCATTTCCAGGGATCGCCGCAGTTGTTCGCCACAATCGCAGCGTTCAGAACCGAACACATCCCCGGTCAGGCATTCGGAATGAATGCGAACCAGAATGGCTTCCCCACTCTTCCAACGACCTTTGACCACCGCCAGGTGTTCGTGCCGGTCAACATCGTTGCGATACACCACCATACGAAACTTGGCGCCAAAGGCGGTAATGATCGGCGCGTCCGCCACGCGCTGCACGAGCGACTCCTTGCGCAGCCGGTAAGAAACGATTTCGCTCACATCGACGGTTTTGAGGTGAAAGATGCGGGCCAGACGTTCGATATCTGCCTGCAAGGCCAGGTTGCCATGGTCATCGAGGATGGTACAGATCGCAGCCGCGGGTTTCAGGCCGGCCAGGCGCATCAGGTCGATCGTGGCTTCGGCCAGTCGGCTGCGCGCCAGGACGCCCCCATCCTGTGTGAGAACCGGGAACACGTGGCCCGGCATGACAACATCATTGGGTCCGGCTCCATCAGCTACGGCAGCTCGGATCGTCGTCGCGCGGTCGGCAGCCGAAATACCGGTCGTAACCCCGTGCTTCGCCTCGATCGAGGCGCCATAGGGCTTGCGGCCTGTTGTGCCCTCAGGCGCCAGCAGCGGGATGCCGAGGGCGGTCATGCGCTCTTTGGTCAGTGCCAATTCGACGAGACCCCGGGCATGTGCAGCCATGAAATTCACTGTCTCCGGGGTGATCTTCTCGGCCGAAACACAGACGGCGGCTTCGCCGTCTGCCCCGCCGGTGACGATCACCGTACGACCGTGACGCAACTCCCCAAAAATGGCCTCGAGTCTGTCTTCCATCATGGACCGATCACCTGTGTAGCAACGAGCAAATCTCCTGCAAACCGCCGTACCTGCAGGTTGCCGAGCAACAGCGCATCCCGCAAATGTTCGATCCCGAGCGATGCCACCATCGGCCGGCCGTCGCCCCCGATCAAGCGCGGCGCATAGAAGAGCAACAGCCGATCGACAAGGCGGGCTGCAAGGAATTCCGAAGCCATGGTGGCCCCACCTTCCACCAGCACGGAAGAGATTCCGCGTGCGGCAAGGCGGCGCAACAGCTCGCGCAATTCGATCCGCCCCGCCTCGCCGGGCAGGATCCATACCTCGACACCGTGCCGGCACAGGCGGGCAAGCTTCGCCGGCGGCGCTGCCTCGCTGGTTGCAACAATCGTGGCAACGGTCGAAGCGGTACGGATCAGCATGGCGTCTTCGGGCACACGCAGGCGGCCGTCGACGAGGATACGCACGGGGTTGCGGCCACCTCTCAGGCGGCAGGTCAGTTCTGGATCATCGGCTCTCACCGTGCCGGCGCCCACCAGCACCGCATCACTTTCATTACGCAAGCGATGCACGAAACGGCGACTTCGCTCATTGGTGATCCATCGTGAATCGCCGCTCCGTGTCGCGATACGACCGTCGAGCGAAGCGGCCAGCTTCAACGTCACGAGCGGCGAACCGCTCGAAACACGCTTGCAAAAGGCTGCATTCAACTCCGCACAGGCGGCCTCTTCGATTCCGCCCAGGACCTCGATACCCGCCGACTCCAGTTTCAAGCGGCCGTCGCCCACCACCCTGGGGTTCGGATCGCGTATACCGTACACGACACGGCGCACCCCCGCTGCCACCAGCGCCTCCGTGCATGGCGGCGTGCGTCCATGGTGTGCGCAGGGTTCCAGGGTCACGTAAACGGTGGCGCCACGCGCCAGGCGGCCGGCATCCCGCAACGCCTCGATCTCGCCATGCGGCAGGCCGGCCGCACGGTGGTAGCCCCGTCCCACCACCTTGCCCGCGCGAACGACAACGGCCCCGACGGGCGGATTCGGACTCGTACGGCCGAGGCCACGACGACCCAGGGCCAAAGCCATGCGCATGAAGCGTGCGTCGTCCGCCGCTGCCATGCCAGACCCTACTTGCGTCTCCTGCTGGTAGCCGGGCGGCGCTCCTTCATCAACGATTGCAGTTCGCGCATGAATTCATTGACGTCCTTGAACTCGCGGTACACCGACGCAAAACGCACGTAGGCAACCTGATCGAGCTTGTGCAACTCCCGCATGATGGCCTCGCCGATGACCGAGGCGGGCACTTCCTTCTCGCCCCTCTCCTGGACCGCCTGTTCGATGCGATCCGCCACCTGCTCGATGGCAGCCGTGCTGATGGCGCGCTTCTCACAGGCCTTTTTCAAGCCAGCCATGACTTTTTGCCGGTCGTAGACCTCTCGGCGGCCATCTTTCTTGACCACCACCGGCAACACCTCTTCGACACGCTCGTAGGTGGTGAAACGACGGCCACAATGCTCGCATACCCGGCGCCGTCGAATGGTGTTGGCATCCTTGGCCAACCGCGAGTCGATCACGTGGTTGTTGGGATCATGGCAGAAAGGACATCTCATGCAGGATCGATCACCTGGCTCGCTTGTATGCCGTTGCGCTGCGGATCACAACCCGACCACAATCTACGCTGAGCAGCAACGGCTGAAGGTCCAAGAGGGGTCCGTGCCATGATCCCGCATCGTCCTGAATCGAGAAGAACGGGACGGGCCATGTTGAATGAACGTGCATCGCGGGGATAATGTTCCCTGGTCCTGCCACGGCGGCTGAATTTGCTGGCGGACCGGAGCAATTTGCCGGATTGCCTTGCACCGGCACGCAAGCACGGCGATTCAGGCGATAAAGAGGTTCTCGGATTCGGGAAACAGGACAAGGAGGGGGTGGCTGGGCACGGTCCGGGCGTCACGGCACGTGCGTTGCTCAGCTCCCCTGCTCAATTGTGAGGTGAATTTGTGCTGAAGGATCTGGCGATCGGAATGGCGGGGTCGGGCGGCGATGGAGTGGTTTCCGCAGGGGAATCTCTGACCTCCGCCGCAACGCTCGAAGGCTATCATGTTTTGATGACAAAGAGCTTCGGCTCGCAGATCCGCGGGGGCGAATCTTCCTGCCGGGTGCGTCTGTCGGCTGAACGGATTTATTGTACGGGCGGGACACTCGATCTGGCCATTGCGCTGAACTGGGACGATTTCATGAAGTTCGGCGCCGAATTGCCGGTGGATGGAAAGACGATTCTCATCCACGACGCAGCCGCCGGAAGTGGTTTGTCAGCGGGCATTGCCTTGCCCGGTGTGAAGCCGCGAGAAATCGTGGCGGTGCCGATCACGGAAATCGCCAAAAAGACCTCGGGAAACGACCGGAGCAAGAACATCGTCGTACTCGGACTGCTCTCTGGCTGGTTCGGTATCGCACAGGACGCTCTACGCAAGGGCATCCAGAAACGTTTTGCCAAGAAACAGGCCGTCCTTGAAGGCGTCCAACGCGCATTCGATGCGGGAGTCGAATACGCCGGGAAAAATGCCTTGCGTGGCGCCGAACCATTGGCAAAGCCGAAGGCAGGCGGCGCCAAGATGCTGACCGACGGCAATGAGATGTGCGGCGCTGCGGCGATCTTCGCCGGCTGTGAGTTCTTCGGTGGATACCCCATCACGCCATCGACAGAAATCATGCAGTACCTGTCTCGTGAGATCTGGAAATACGGTGGAGCCCTGCTGCAGGCGGAGGACGAAATCGCCGGTATCGGCGCGGCGGTTGGCGCCTCGTTCGCCGGCAAGAAAGCCATGACGGCGACTTCAGGGCCAGGCATGTCCCTGAAAACCGAGATCCTCGGCCTGGCCAGCATTGCCGAACTCCCCCTGGTGTGCGTCAATGTCCAACGCGGCGGTCCTTCCACCGGCATGCCGACGAAGTCGGAGCAGTCAGACCTCTATCAGGCTGCCTTTTCGGCACACGGCGATGTCCTCCGTCCGGTGCTGGCGCCGACCAGTGTCGCCGACACATTTGCGGTCACGGTGCACTCCTTCAATCTGGCCGAGCGCTTTCAGACCCCGGTGATCCTTCTTTCGGACCAGGAGATCGGCCAGCGCAAGGAGGCCGTGGATCCGATCGATACGGGCAAGTTCGAAATTCTCCAGCGCCGCAAGCCGACCGCGGCCCAACTCGAACACTACCAGAGATTCCAATTGTCCGATGACGGCATCAGCCCGATCAGCCACCCAGGTATGGAGGGTGGCGCATACCAGGGTGCCGGCATCGAACACAACGAAATCGGCAACCCCACGGCAAGTGGCAGCATTCATGCCCGCATGACCGAAAAACGATTTCGCAAGTTCAATCCGCTGCGTGAGGCCACTGACCTGTTCCTGATCGAAGGCGATCCGAACGCATCGCTGGCTCTCATCAGTTGGGGTAGCAGTGCGGGTATTTGTCGAGAGGCTCTGGAAAAGGCGCACGAGGCAGGTCTGAGCGTGAAATTACTGATTCCGTACCTCCTGTTTCCCGTCATCGGGGACATCTATCGCCGCTTCCTGAACGGCGTTCACGCTGGACTCGTCGTCGAGCAATCGTACCAGGGTCAGTTGTTTCACATCCTCCGGATGTATATCGACCTTCCGCCGAATCTGGTTTCCTTCAGCCGTGTCGGCGCCAACCCGCTGCGACCGATCGAGGTCGTCGAACGGCTGACCGAACAATCTTTGAGTCTGCAGCGCCGGGCCGGCGAGAAGATGCAACCGGCGGAGTAAGGAGCAACGACGTGAACGTCAAGGCAAACATTCCCGTCCGGGACATGAAGGAATACAAGAGCGACCTGAAACCCATCTGGTGTCCGGGGTGCGGCGACTTCGGTGTGCTGACATGCCTCTACCGAGCCCTCGCCAACATCGGGCGTCCACCGCACGAGATCGCGTTTGTGTCAGGAATCGGCTGCTCCAGCCGCATTCCGGGATACACCACCGCATACGGCTTCAACAGCGTCCATGGGCGCGCTCTGCCCATCGCACAGGGGATCAAATTGGCCAATCCGGATCTCCTGGTCCTTTGCGCCGGCGGCGATGGCGACGGTTTCTCCATCGGTGGCGGGCATCTACCGCACGTCATCCGGCGCAACCTCGACATCACCTATATCGTCATGGACAACCAGATTTATGGCCTGACGAAAGGCCAGCTCTCGCCCACATCACCCCGCGGCCTGCATACGATCACCTCGCCCGAGGGCAGCCTCGAGGATCCCGTCAATCCGCTCATGTATGTCCTCGGCTATGGCGCCCCGTTCGTCGCACAAGGCACACCGGCGGATATGCCCGGCCTTGCAGCCATCATCGAAGAAGCCATTCGCTTCCCGGGTTTCGCCTTTGTCAATGTCCAGTCCCCGTGCGTCACGTTCGGCGAGCCTGACCAGCAACTGAAAGCACACAAGGAAAAAATGAAGTCGTTGGCGAAGATGCATTACGACCCGAAGTACCCACTGAAGGCGATGGCGCTGGCCCAAACCTACGGCCGCGAATTGTATACAGGTGTGTTCTACCGGCACCCGAATCCACCACCCACCTATGAGAGCCTGGTCAAGATGCGGCAGAAAGAGATGGGTAAGAACGCCCCACCGCGATCTCAGGTACTCGATGCATTCGTCCAACACTGAAGATTCGAATGCCAGCCCCGAAGAGGGAGACCGATCACTCGAGAATTTCCGATTTCCAAAAGGCGGACACAACACGCGAAGAGTAGGGCCGGGCAACTGTCCGTGGCCACCGGCGCATCCAGGTGGTGGCGCAGCAGCGCGACAACCGTAATTCAAACGAGGCCCCGACAACTCCATCCGGGCGGGGCATGTCGACTTCCCCGGAAATCCGGCTCCACCCGGGCTGACCTGCGGAATTCCGCGGCTTGGAATTGCGGATGTGTCTCCACCGCTCCCCACAACGCCATTTCCTCCCGATCCCTGTTCCGCTACCAACGGTTCCGACCCCGCATGCATCGTTTTTACGCCACCACCACCAAAGGCACGGAAGGACTTCTGGCCAGCGAACTGCGCGACTGCGATGCGCAAAACATCACACCAGGACACGGCGGTGTCGAGTTTGCGGGAGAACTGAGGACCGCCTACCGCGCCTGTCTCTGGTCCCGGGTGGCGAGCCGGATCCTGCTTCCTCTCGCCCGCTTTCCAGCACAGAACGCAGCAGCGTTGTACTCGGGGGTACGATCGATCCGCTGGATCGACCATCTGGATGCACGGCGGACACTTGCCGTCGAGGCAGTCGGCACCAGCCCGGCGCTCGGACATTCACATTACGTCGCATTGAAAACGAAAGATGCCATCGTTGATCAAATCCGCGAAAAAACCGGAGAACGACCGTCGATCGACCTTGCCAGGCCGGATATCCGCGTACATGTCTACCTCCACGGTGGACATGCATCGGTGAGTCTGGACCTGTCGGGAGAAGCGATGCATCGCCGCGGCTACCGAGTCGAGGGTGGGAGCGCACCCCTGAAGGAAAATCTGGCTGCCGCACTGCTTCTCTTTGCAGACTGGCCCCAGCGTGCCAGGGAAGGCGCGCCCTTTCTCGACCCGCTCTGTGGGTCCGGAACCCTGCCTCTCGAAGCCGCGATGATCGCAGCCAATATCGCTCCGGCGCGCTGGCGGTCTCATTTCGGTTTCCTGGCCTGGCGCCAACACGACGCGCCACTCTGGCGAGAACTGTGTCGCGAAGCGGAGGACGTGGAGATCCGCGACCGCCGCCGCCTTCCATCGATCCGCGGCTCGGATTCGAACGCCCACGCGGTGCGCACGGCTCTGGCCAACGTGGAGAAATCAGGCCTGCGCGGTCTCGTGCACATCGAACGGCAAGCACTGGGGGATTGTGCGCCGCTGCCAAAGCGATCTTTCGCGAGTGGCGGAGTACTCGTTACCAATCCCCCGTATGGCGAGCGGCTCAAGGATTCTCACCTGGAAGTGCTTTATGCGACGCTGGGTGACGTGCTGCGGCGGCGGTTTCTCGGATGGAACGCCTACGTCCTCACCGGCAATCTCGATCTCGGGCGAAAGATCGGTCTACGGCCACAGCGGCGTTTCCCTTTGTGGAACGGCCCTATCGAGTGCCGGCTCCTCAGTTTCCCGATCGCCGAAAGCCCCGTCCAGGGCGATGGAATGCCGCGCTGGCGAACGGAACAGGTGTCGCAATCGACGTCGAAAGACGAAGGCAATGAAAGGGTTGTGGCACCGGCGACACGACCAACGGGGAGAAAGCCGATAAGGCAGCGGCCTGTCTGACGAGGCCGGGATCGCTGCCCGTATGGACTCGCAGAATTCTTGGTCAGCGCTCGATTTCGAACAGAACGAGTTGGTTCTTACGGCCCAGATCCGTGACAGGCACAGGATACCGTCCGGTGAAGCATGCGGTACAAAAGCCTCTGCTCTCACCTGATTGTAAAAATGCGTACAAACCCGCTTCGCTCAGATAAGCAAGGCTGTCCGCCGTGATGAAATTACGGATCTCCTCGATGGATGAAGACGCCGCAATGAGTTCCTCGGACGTTGGAGTGTCAACACCGTAGTAGCACGGGGCAATCGTGGGCGGAGAGCTGATTCGCATGTGCACTTCCACCGCACCGGCCTGGCGCACCATCTGAACGATCTTTTTGCTCGTGGTGCCGCGCACGATCGAGTCATCAACAACGACCACACGCTTGCCGCGGAGGACATCGGCCTGCGCATTCAATTTCACCTTCACTCCAAAGTTACGGATTGCAGCCTTTGGTTCAATGAAGGTACGGCCGACGTAGTGGTTGCGGATGAGACCCATGTCGAACGGCAGTTTCGACTCTTCCGCATACCCCAGAGCGGCAGGCACGCCAGAATCGGGAACGGGGATGACGATGTCGGCTGCCACCGGCTTCTCTCTCGCCAACTGGCGTCCGTATTCCTTGCGTACCTCATAGACATTGCGCCCGAACACCCGGCTGTCCGGTCGGGCAAAGTAGACGTATTCGAAAATACAGGCATTCCGGGGCTGCGGCGGGAATGGACGGAAACTCTCGATACCATTGGCATCGATGAGCAAGACCTCGCCGGGCTCGACTTCACGCTCGTATGTGGCGCCGATCAGATCGAGCGCGCATGTCTCGGAGGCAACGACCACGGCATCCCCGATCCGTCCGAGCACCAACGGTCGAAAGCCATGTGGATCACGCGCCGCGATGACCTCGTGCGGCGTGAGAAATACCACGGAATAGGCTCCCCGCACCTCCGACAATGCAGCAGAGACACGATCCACCGTCCGCTCCCCCTTGGCAGTAGCCATCAGGTGGATGATCACCTCCGTATCGACATTCGATTGGAAGATCGAACCTTGCTCTTCCAGCCGGGCGCGCAGTTCCAGGGCATTGACCAGATTGCCGTTGTGCGCCACGGCAAGCCCCCCCCGTCCATACTCGACAACCAGGGGTTGGGTATTCTTGAGCAAGGCCGTGCCGGAAGTCGAGTAGCGGTTATGACCAATGGCCGAGGAACCCTTCATTTTACGGATGATCTCTTCATCGAAAACGTCGGCTACCAGGCCGAGTCCTCGATGTGAGAGCAACACGCCGTCACTGTTGGAGGAGACGATCCCCGCGCCCTCCTGCCCACGGTGCTGCAGCGCATAAAGTCCCAGATACGCGAGGTTGGCTGCCTCGGGATGGCCGAAGATCGCGACAACACCACACTCTTCGCGGAAGCGATCGAATTTCAACTCAGGCCTCCCCCCATACGGCCACGGCACAGGAGCGATTCAACGGCTCTCCTGTGCAGCGGTCTCCTCCATGCGCCGCGGTAGAGCGCGACTCCAAACACGGAGGAGATCCTCGCAGTCGAGATCGATGAATGGAGCGATCTGCAACCGCCGGCCGCCCACCTCGCCCAGCACGGAAGCCGGCACATCGGCGGCGGCCGCCAGTTCACGCAATCGACTCAGGTGCCGGCGCCGCACCGACAGCAGGATACGCGACTGTGATTCACCGAAGAGGAGGGCGTCCGGACGGATACTGCTCCCCTCGATTTCAATCACCGCACCCAGCGGCGTCGGACCGCTGACACAACACTCCGCCAGCGCCACGGCCAGACCGCCTTCGCTGATATCGTGGGCCGATCGTACCAGCCCCTCGCGGATTGCCTCCAGGCAGACATCTTGCAGACTCTTCTCAACTGCCAGGTCGATCCACGGCGGCGCACCCGAACTCAATCCATGCTCGATGGCGAGGTACTCGCTGGCACCGAGTTCCTCACGGGTATGTCCGAGCAGAACGATTACGTCATCCTCCGACTTGAACCACTGTGTGGTGTGATGCTCGATTCGCTCCAGCAGGCCAACTACGGCGACGGTCGGCGTCGGCGGGATCGCCTTGCCGTCCGTCTCGTTGTAGAAACTCACGTTGCCGCCGACTACGGGAACTCGGAGGGCCACACAAGCGTCGCGGATGCCACGGATTCCCTCCGTAAACTGCCACATGATTGGTGGCTTTTCGGGATTGCCGAAGTTCAGACAATCGGTCATGCCAATCGGCTCGGCCCCGGAACAAACGACGTTCCGCGCCGATTCGACGACGGCGATCATCGCTCCAACGTAGGGATCCAACAAGCAATAGCGGCTGTTGCAATCGACGCTCATGGCGATCCCCTTGTGCGTACCTTTGACACGCAACACCGCAGCATCGGAACCTGGCGCCACCATCGTATTGCCGCGAACGAGGTAGTCGTACTGGCGGTAGATCCATGCTTTCGAAGCGATGTTCGGTGAATCGAGCAGATTGCGCAGCACCTGATTGTAGTCGGCGGGCGGTGTAATACGGTCGAGTTGCAATATCTGCTGGGTGGCAAAGTCAGACGGCTGCACGGACGGACGGTTATACGCCGGCGCCTCGTCAGTCAGCAGTCGGATCGGCAGCCGCACCACCTCTTCGCCTTGGAAGGTGGCGCGAAACAGACCATCGTCAGTGACACGGCCAACGACTTCGGCATCGAGATCCCACTTCGAAAAAATCTCCTGCACGACCGCTTCGGCCCCAGCCCGAGCGACGATCAACATACGCTCCTGAGATTCGGAAAGAAGCATCTCATAGGGCACCATGCCGATTTCACGGACGGGCACTTTGTCCAGGTCCAGCAACATGCCCAGCCCGCCACGGCCGGCCATTTCAACGCTCGAACTGGTCAGTCCCGCCGCACCCATGTCCTGGATGGCCACGATGGCGTCGCGTTCCATCAATTCGAGGCAAGCCTCGAGCAGGAGTTTTTCGGTGAACGGATCGCCCACCTGCACGGTCGGCCGTTTCGCCTCCGCCTCGCCGCTGAATTCTGCGGAGGCGAGCAGGCTGGCCCCATGGATGCCATCCCGTCCCGTTTTCGATCCGACGTAGATGACCGGATTGCCGACGCCAGCAGCCCTGGCGCGGAAGATGCGGTCGGAGCGCAGGATGCCGAGCGTGAACGCGTTGACCAGATTGTTTCCGTTGTAGCCGGAATCGAAGTACACCTCACCGCCGACCGTCGGCACGCCGACACAGTTACCGTAGCCGCCGATGCCGGCAACGACTCCGTTGATGAGGTACCGGGTACGGGGATGATCGAACGAACCGAAACGCAACGAATTCAGGTTGGCGACCGGGCGCGCACCCATGGTAAACACGTCGCGCAGGATACCGCCAACACCGGTTGCCGCTCCCTGGTAGGGCTCTACGAATGACGGATGGTTGTGGCTTTCGATTTTGAAAGCAACCGCCAGACCGTCGCCAATATCGACGACGCCCGCATTTTCTCCCGGTCCCTGAAGCACGCGAGGCCCGGTGGTCGGCAGCATCTTCAAGTGACGCCGGGAACTCTTGTAGCTGCAATGCTCCGACCACATGACGGAAAGAACTCCCAACTCGGTAATGTTGGGGGCCCGGCCAATCGCCTCGCAGATATGAGTATATTCGTCCGTCGTCAGGCCGTGTTCGAGGGCCTGTGCTTCCGTCGTTGGTTCCGTGGGGATGAGCATCAGATCAGAGTCCGGGCGGCACAGCGGCCGCAGGCAATTCGCTGCCTTGGGTCAGTGTGGCAACGATCGATTTGAAGATCTTGAGGCCGTCCTCTCCGCCCAGCAGTCTCTCCACGGCGTGTTCAGGATGCGGCATGAGTCCGAAAACGTTTCGCTGGCGGTTCACAATTCCGGCAATGTTGTTGAGCGCCCCGTTCGGATTCGACTCCGGCGTCACACGGCCACTGGGGTCTGAGTAGCGCAGGATGACCTGGTGGTTCTGTTCAATCTGTTCGAGTGTGGCGGGATCCGCCACATAGCAGCCATCGCCATGCTTGATGGGAATCTCCAGCAACTCGCCGCTTGTGCACTGGTTCGAAAACGGTGTTTCGGTCTCTTCCACCCGCAAATGGACGGTATCACACACGAAGCGCAGACTGCGATTTCGCAAGAGCGCGCCGGGCAACAGGCCTGCCTCGCACAACACCTGAAAGCCATTGCAGATCCCCATAACGATACCGCCATGCTGTGCAAACCCGGCCACGCTCTCCATGATGGGGGAGAAACGCGCCATGGCGCCACAACGCAGATAGTCACCGTACGAGAATCCCCCCGGCAGCACGACGACATCGGCCTGCTTCAGGTCACGGTCCTTGTGCCAGAGGGAAACCACCTCCTCACCAAGAACATGACCGATCGCCCACAAAGTATCGTGGTCATCGTTGGAGCCCGGAAACGTCACCACTCCCCAGCGCATGCGTCACTCACCCTCGAGATCGAAACGGTAGTCCTCGATCACCGCGTTGGCCAGTAGCTTGCGACACATCTCGTCCGTGCGTCGTTCAGCTTCTTCGCGACTCTCGGTGGCAAGGGAGATCTCCAGGTATTTGCCTAGATGGATCTCGCTCACCTCATCGAACCCGAGGGCGTGCAGCGAACGCTCCACAGCCTTGGCCTGCGGGTCGAGCACACCTTTTTTGGGGGTAATGTACACACGTACACGCATGATGATCTGGACTCCTGAGTTGGCGATGGGACCCTGCTCCTCCGAATTTCGACTAAGAGCAGGAACACTCGGCCGCAACACGCGACGATTTCGTCTCCACCGCGGCGGCCTTATGCCGCGGCCAAAACGCGGCGATACACTTCCTGATACGCTTCTTCAACCTCACCGAGGTCTTGCCGGAACCGATCCTTGTCGAGTTTCTTGCGCGTCTCGGCATCCCAGAATCGACAGGTATCCGGACAGATCTCGTCCCCGAGCAGGATCTCGCCGTGATGGCGTCCAAATTCGAGTTTCATGTCGACGAGCAGCAGGCCGCATCGAGCAAGAAACGGCTGCAACACTGCGTTGACGCGTAAGGCCAACTCGTCGATTCGGGCCAGTTCGGCTGTGCTCGCCATGCCGAAAACGGTGGCGTGTGAGGCATTGATCATGGGATCCCCAAGGGCGTCGCTCTTGTAGTAGTACTCGAGCACAGGCTGGGGAATCGCCCGGCCTTCTTCCAGCCCGAGCCGCTTGGCGAGACTGCCTGCGACAATGTTGCGCACCACCGTCTCCACGGGAACGATCTCCAGCCGCTTCACCAGCATCTCACGCTCGTTCAGCCGCTTCACGAAATGCGTCGGCACCTCGTGCCTCTCCAGCAAGGTGAAGAAGATTTCGCTCAAGGCATTATTGATGACGCCTTTCGACGCGATCGTACCGCGTTTCTGGGCATTGAAGGCGGTCGCGTCATCCTTGAAATACTGGATGACGTGATCAGGGTTGTCGGTCGCGAAGATACGTTTTGCCTTCCCCTCGTAGATCAACTCGCGTTTTTCCATACCATCGAGTCCTTCAGATGCGTCCGCGTTTCAGAAAAGGGGCGAGACCCGCCCAGACAGGCACCGTCGAACTGTAGCGGCAATCGACCGGCCAGTCACGGGCAGGAGAAGAATCGCTGGCGATCAGAAAAACTGTCCCGGTCCCCCACGTTGCATCAATCCCGAATCATCATATCGGCCGAACCACCAGCCAGACTGCTCGACAGAACGGCATGAATTTCCCACAGCGCCACCGCAGGATCGTCGAGTGAGACAGGTTGGCACAGCGCTTGTCTCAAACCCTGACACTACGGTACGAAGTGTCCATGTGCGAACCGACGGGTCCCACGACAATCCGTACAGCCCTCCTGGCACCGCTGCTCCTCACCGCCCTCGCCGCTTTTCCGGCTCTGGCCCAGGAGGAAGGCCAACTGGGAGAGATCGTTGTCACCGCGACACGCACCCGCGTGCGCACCGAAGACACCGGTGTATCGATCTCGGTGCTGAATCGGGATCAGGTGGAACACAGCGAGGAACCACTCGTCTCACAGTCGCTCTTCGGCGCTCCGGGCACCGATGTGCTGGAATTCGGCTCCCCAGGAGACAGTGCCTTCATCTCGATTCGAGGTGCAGCCCCGGATCAGGTCGTCGTCCTGATCGATGGGGTCGAGGTCAATACACCCACAGTGGGACAATTCGATCTGGCGGACTTCACGAACGACAACGTGAATCGTATCGAAGTGCTGCGGAGTTCGGGAGGAACGCTGCACGGCAGCGGAGCGATCGGCGGTGTCGTCAACATTCTCAGCGAGCGCGGCGAAGGCCCGTTTCGCGTCAACGCCAACGTGGCGGCTGGCAGCGCCTGGACGAACCAGGAGCAACTCGAAGTCGTGGGCGCATCCGGACCGTTCAGCTTGCGGGGTTCGACGTCCTACTACGGAAGTCAGGGTTTTCTTCCGAAGAATGACGCCTACAGGAACACCACCACCGCCTGGCGGGCGGACTTCGACGTCCTGCCCCATGCGACGGCGCGTGCCTTCGTGCGCTACAACTCGGCCAAAAAGGGGTTGGCGAATTTCAACGTCGCCGACGGAGTCATCGATTCCGATGCTCGGCGGCGGCAGGATTTCCTTCTCCTGAAAGGTGAGTGGGAACACCTGGTTGCCGACAATCTCTCCTACCTGCTGTCGATGTCATTCGTGCGGGACAATCCGAGATATCGCGATGACGGATTCAGCCCGGAGGATCCCAAGGAATTCGAATCGCCACTGGTATTGGTTCACATCCCCAGTGAGATCGTCGGCGCCAATGCACAGGCGAATTACACCGTCGGAGATTGGTCTGTCACGAGTATCGGCGTCGACTTCAAAGAGCGTTCCGCCCGCGCCTTCAGGAAGTTCTACGAGAAGGAAATCGAGGACGACGGCGAAATCGAGTACGAGCGGGAGATCGAAAACTTCCGCGCCAACCGGTCGAACATCGGGGCATTCGCCCAGGAGCAAATCCAACTGTTCGATTCCCACCTGCATGCCGTGGGCGGCGTGCGCTACGACAAATACGACGGTTTCGGAGATCGATTCACAGGTTCGGCATCAGCAGCCTATCGCCTACCCGTCCTCGGCACACGCCTGCGCGCCGGTTTTGCCCAGGGATTTCGCGCCCCGACCTTCGACGAGTTGTATGAACTGGCAGGCAACCCGAATTTGAAATCAGAAACAAGTTGGGAAGTGACCGCTGGCGTGACCCAGGAGTTCTGGGGAGGACGGGCCCGCCTCGAACCGACCTACTTCCACCGGAAAGTCCACAATCTCATCGAAGAAGTAGTCGACCAACTCCCCGGACCGATCGCCCCGCCGGCCGAAGAAGACGAAGAGAATCTCCTGGCGCGCAACCTTGATGCGACATTCGATGGTGCGGAAATCCTGGGCATGGTGCAACCGTGGAAGTGGATGTGGTTGAGCGCCAACTACACCTACCTCGACTACAAGACGCCAACCGCCGAGTTGCTGAATCGCCCGCGCCATCGCGGTTCAGCGACACTGGGATTCACGCACACGGGTCTCAGGCGCAATGACGATCGCTGCAGCGCGGCAGTCCAGGTTTTCGGCGTGGGCCGACGGGACAGCGCCAATCCAGCCGACGATTTCGAGGTCGAAAAGCTCGCCGGATACGTTCGCACCGACCTACACCTCGCCTACAATCCGGGTGGCACATGGTCGGCTTTCTCCGTAAGCGCGGGTGTCCGCAACCTGTTCGACAAAGACTACCAGCAATCGATCGGGTTCCCGGCGCCGCCTGCCACCTTTCTCATCGGCTTCCACTACCGCGGTTGAGCGGCTCTGGGAGAGTGCCACGGATCGCGGAAAGGACGTCGCCCCGTAGCGATTGGCCGGAGGGGTTCCCGCAGGCGAGGCAACGAGAAGTCCGTGTCGAGCCTAGACGAAGAAAGGACCCGTCACTTCGTACGTGATTCCGCGGGTCGGATTATTCGTGGTCCCGCGCTGCGAACTGAAATACAGGCGCTGTCCTGACGGATCCAGCGCGGGACCCGTAATCTCCGAACGTGACTGGCCTTCGAGTTGCACGATCGGCAGGATCGCACCGCTCGGCGTGATGGCCACAATCTGCATGTCGTCCCCGTCCTCCGCGACCAGAACATCCCCGTCCGATGAGACAACGATGTTGTCGACTCCACGCAATACCGGATCGGCGTAGCGTTTGATGTCATAAAAGATTTTGATTGTCTCCGTACGCGTATCGTACGCCCAGACTCGATTGTCACCCTTCGTGGAGAAATAGGCGATTCCCTGGTGCAACCAGATGCCTTCCCCACCGTCAAACGCCGTGCTTTCCGGTACCTGCGTCCGAGTCGTCTGCGTCGATGCCGACGGGTCCGGCACCGTGAGCCACTCCACACGGCCCTCTTCGCCACTCACGATCCGAGCCACAGCAAGCGTTCCCGACATGAGATCCGGATGGCCATCTGCCCGGCGGCGCTCGGCCGTGTACCGGTAGAAACGACCGTCCGGCCGATCTTCGGTCAGGTACAGACAGCCACCGGCGGAATCCACGGTGACGGCCTCGTGATAGAACAATCCGAGAGCAGGACACGGTTCCGCCGGCTGTACGCCAAGCGGATCACACTCCCAAACGCGGCCCTCCTCCTTTTCTTCGCACGAAAGCCAGGTACCCCACGGGGTCGGCCCACCGGCACAATTGATCGAACTCCCTCCGAGGATCGGGTAGGCATCGATCAACGTACCATCAGCCGCAAAGCGCAATGCTCCAACCCCACCGCCGATTGGTCCGATCAACGGCATCTCGCTGTTGGAGACATACACCCAGCCGCCATCTTCGGTCGCGAAGGTGGCACCACCGTCGGGGGCCGAGTGCCACCTGTACTCACTGGTGGGAACCACGAGTTGGCCTGACCGTGCGACGATCCGGGCACTGAACCCATGAGGCACTCGAATCCCGTTGGCGTCAGGTTCCCCGAGCGGCCCCAGATTGGCAATGTTGCTGCGACGCGCCACGTTCGATCCGCCCTGCACACCAACATACTCGGTGCCACAACCGGAGAGCCACGGCCCTGCAAGCAGTACGCTTGCCGAGGACAGTCCGAGGCGCAAAACCTCCCGGCGGTCCAGATTACTCGAAAAACAAAGGCGCGGTTTCTTCATCGTTCCGTCTCCCACAGATGATGGTCGGCGTTCCATACAACCATCGCTCAGGGTTGCCAACTCAGGATCTACCGAAAATCCTTATTCGCCTTATTCGCCAGGGTTTGACATGACCTGAAAAAACAGAGAGTTTCTCTTTTGATTTCCAAGCCATACCGGTAAGATCCGCACGGATCGCGGTTTGTCTCGGTGGGTCCGAAGGGGGTGAGGGCACGAACAAAGAGGTGCGAGTCTTGGGCGAAGGGCGACCACGGGGGGCAGAAAAGTTCCACGAGGCGCATCATGAAGATGCACCGGCTGTCGAGCAGCGGGAGTTCGCCCGTTTCATGCATGAGCAGGCGATCATCGCAACAGCCGCCAGCCGGCTGAACCGGGAGTTCGCATCGGCACGCGACCACACTTCAATCCTGAGCCGATTCTGCCGCCTGATCACCGAAATGCTCGGCTGCGAGGTGTCGCAGATCTGGCTTTGGCAACCGGCCGAACAGGTCTACGTCGCCGCGGCATCGCACGGGTACAGCCCAGAGGAAACAGAACATCTGCAAACGCTACAGCTCCCCGCCGATCCGGTGGATGACTGGTTCTCTCCGTCCGTGGAACATGACGTGGGGTATTTTACGTTTCATCGCCACGCCGCATCGTCATCCGTGCGCCCCGATGGCATCGGTCTCTCGGCCCGACCGCTCCTATACATGCGGCTACGTGTCGGCCAGGAAAAACTAGGTATCCTGTGGGCCGGCCAGCCGCCCCAGAGATGTTTTTCGGAAAGCCAGCTACGCATCGCGCGTGGAATTCACCCGGTCGCCTCTATCAGCATCTCCCACGCTCGACTGGTTGATGAACTGGCACGCGTCAATCGTTTGAAATCCGACTTCGTCGCAACCATGTCGCACGAATTGCGTACGCCCATGAACACACTGCTGGGTTACACCGACCTGCTGGCAGCCGAGGTCTTCGGACCCGTCACAGAGGATCAGCTCAGTGTTCTCGACCGCATGGACCGCAGCGCTCGTGAATTGCTCGATCTCATCAATGCCACACTCGATCTGAGCCGTATCGAGACTCGCCGCGTGGCCGTCGAGCTGGAGGACGTAGGCCTTACGGGCCTGCTCGAGGAACTGGAAACGGAAACCCGCTACTTGCGTGCGCCACGCGGTCTGCAATTCGACTGGCAAATCACACCGGACTGTGCGCGGCTACGAACCGATCGCATGAAACTGAAGGTGATTCTGAAAAATCTCCTCACCAATGGCATCAAGTTCACCGAGTCGGGCGGGGTGCGTATCGAGGCGAGACCTCGCGACAGCGGCATCGAGATCAACGTATGCGATACCGGAATCGGCATCGCCCCGGACGTTCTGCCGATCATTTTCGATCCCTTCCGGCAAGGCGAGAGCGCAATCACTCGACGCCACGGTGGAGTCGGGCTTGGCCTTTATGTGGTACGGCGTCTACTCGACCTGTTGAACGGCTCGATTCAGGTACAGTCCAAAGTGGGGAGCGGCTCGACTTTCCAAATCTGGGTTCCTTCCGAAACGGAAGGCCAGATCGTTTGAATTCGATCACCGACTTCACACGGCACGCTTCCGGCCGGCAGCCCGGAGGTACCCGCAGCCTCGCAGCGAATGGCGGGTTTTCCCCGATACCCACACGCCACAGCGCCGGGCGTTTGGGTAGCCTGGTGCGAACAAGAGATAGAACTGCACTTCGCACAAATCGTGACAGCGGGCACGATAGACCGTGCTGCCGTCAACAAAGGGCGCGCCTTCTGCTAGGCGCCTCTGCGTGATCATTGCTCTGGTCGGCCCGACCGGTTCTGGAAAGACAGAACTGGGAATCAAGCTTGCCGATCGTTTCCGTGCGGAAATCATCAACGCCGATTCGCGCCAGGTCTATCGTGGCCTGGATATCGGAAGCGCCAAGCCCACACTCGAACAAAGGGCACGCGTGCCACACCACCTGGTCGACATCGTGGCACCAGACGAGCGCTTCGATGTTGCTCAATTCCGCGACAGTGCGGAACAGGCCATCGCGGAGATTCAGGCTCGACGTCGAAATGTACTCGTCGTGGGAGGCACCGGTCTCTACATCAAGGTCCTCAGGGAGGGACTCTTCGCGGGCCCTTCGCGCAACGAACATCTTCGAACAGAGTTGGAACGAGAAGAACAGCAGAGCCCAGGCACCCTGCACCGTCGTCTGAGAGAGATCGATCCCCAGGCAGCAGCGCGGCTTCACCCGAACGATCGTGTCCGCCTCGTCCGTGCCATCGAGGTCTACGTCCTCAGTGGGCGCACCATCAGTGATTGGCAGCAGGAGCACGCTGCCTTACCGGCCCCACAGCAGATGCGGACCATCGTGCTCGATCTGCCACGCGACGAACTGTACCGGCGCATCGAGACGCGTTGCCACGATATGTTAGATGCCGGATTCGTCGAAGAAGTCCGTGCCTTGTTTGCTGCCGGATACAGCCACGAGTTGTCCTCCCTGCAGAGCCTTGGCTACCGTGAAATCGGCGTCTTCGTCCGGGGCGGTTGCACGCTGGAGGAAGCCGTAAAGAAGATGGCGCAAGCGACACGCAACTTCGCCAAACGGCAGATCACGTGGTTTCGTGGCGACCGGAATGCGGTATGGCTCCCGCCCGACCCGGTGGCCATTGGCAAAGAGATCGAGCATGTGTGGTGTGGCGAGATGAGATGATCGGCTACCCACGCCTGGAGTGCAAGGTCGTCAGACGGACAGTGTATGCGACTGCGTAAACCGTGGGTGGTTGCAGCGGAGCAACCAGCCTGGCAGGTCAAGAGCTGGCAGTCGTTCAGCGATGATTCTCCAGGAGTCTGATTGTCGGCCCAGGGTCTGCGTGAACGGGTGAATCGTCATCTTTCGCTGTGAACCGGAGACGACGATGCATGCAGCGATTGTTTTGCGGTAGGCCTCCGAGGGTGTGGCGCGTCTGTTGACGCCTGTGGCATAGTTCGACGCCGATGGGCGCCTTCCACGATGCGCCTGAGGGGAACGGCTCGTCAGATAAAGCAGCACATCAGAGGAGCGAGGACAAAGAAATGGGATTCCATCACACGGCATTCGCGACCAAGGACGCCCAGGCAACTCATGCATTCTACACACAGGCCATGGGCTTCGAGCTGGTGAAGACGATCATCACACCAACCGAAAATGGCGGATGGGCAAAACACCTCTTCTATGAGATCAGCCCTGACGAGTTCATTGCCTTCTGGGACATCCACGACGATACGTTGCCAAAGACCTGGTCACCGGCGATCTCGACGGGTCAGGGTCTGCCGATCTGGATCAATCATCTGGCCTTTCGCGCCACCGATCTGGCCGACCTCGACCGGCGCAGACAACGTCTGGTCGATCACGGTCACACGGTCACTGAAATCGACCACGGCTGGTGCACGTCAATCTACTGCGTGGATCCGAACGGTATCCTCGTGGAATTCTGCACAACAACCCAGACACTCACCGCCAAAGATCGGGAAGAGGCGCTACGCCTGTTGAACGCACCGAATCCGCCGATCGACAAAGTCCCGCCAAAAATCACACGGCACGACCCAAAGCCGGCAGTGGTAAAACGAGCAGGGGTGGCCTCGTGAAACGCGAAGATCTCCTGTCCGATATTCGAAAGCACAACAAACCATGGGATATCGTCGTCGTTGGGGGCGGTGCCACGGGAGTCGGTATCGCCGTCGACGCAGCCTCACGCGGCTACGATGTCTTGTTGCTCGAACAGAGCGACTTCGGCATCGGCACATCGAGCCGCAGCACCAAACTGGTGCATGGTGGCGTCCGCTATCTCGAGCAGGGCGATGTACCACTCGTGATGGAAGCCCTGCGTGAGCGTGGCATCATGCGCCTCAATGCACCGCACCTGGTGAAAGACCTGGCGTTCGTCGTACCCGTTTACGCCTGGTGGGAGGGACCATTCTATGGGGCGGGCCTGCGCGTCTACAATCTGCTGGCCGGCAAATACGGCTTCGGCAAGTCACGTAACCTCTCGAAAGCCAGGACATTGGAGTACCTCCCCAATATCAAACAAGAGGGACTACGTGGCGGCGTCATTTATTTCGACGGCCAGTTCGATGACATGCGCTTCCTCATCTGCCTTGTCCGCACCGCAGAGGAACAGGGTGCGACCATGCTCAACTACGCTGCGGTCGAAGAGGTGACCAAGGATAAGAGCGGCGTGGTGGACGGTGTGATCGCACGCGACACCGAAACGCAGGACATCCTGCAAATCCGGGCCAGGACGGTGATCAATGCGACGGGACCGTTCGTGGATGGTGTGCGGCGCATGGCTGAACCCGAGGCAGAAGCGATGGTCTCACCGAGTCAGGGTATCCACCTGGTTTTCGACCGGTCCTTTCTCCCTGGCAACAAGGCGATCATGGTACCCCATACGAGCGATGGTCGAGTCATGTTCGCCATCCCCTGGCAGAACTTCACGCTCATCGGGACGACCGATACGCCGATCGACGAAGTCGAGTTGGAGCCGATCCCGCTCGAAAAGGAAATCGACTTCATCCTGCAAACGTCGGCGCTCTACCTGCAGAAAAAGCCAACTCGCGACGATGTGCTCAGTATGTTCGCGGGGATTCGACCTCTGGTCAAAGCGGGAGACGGAAAAAATACCGCCGCACTGTCGCGCGACCATACGATTCGCGTCGACAATTCCGGCCTGCTGACGATCACGGGCGGCAAGTGGACCACGTACAGGCACATGGCCGAAGACTGCGTGAATCACGCTGTGACGCTGGGAAGCCTGCCGGAAAGTCCGAGCAAGACCAGACAACTGAATATCCACGGCTATCTGCAACACACGGAGAAACTTGGCCACCTGGCCGAATATGGGTCCGATGCGGCACGGCTGAAGCGGATGATGCAGTCCTCGGCCGCAATGCGGACACAACTCAGCCCGGTTTTTCCCTACACCGCAGCGCAGGTCGTCTGGGCGGTACGATACGAATACGCGCGGACCGTAGACGATGTCTTGTCGCGTCGTCTTCGCGCCACCTTTCTCGATGTTCGGGCTGCCGTAGCCATGGCACCGTCCGTGGCATCATTGATCGCACAGGAACTCGGCCGCGATGCAGCCTGGGAAAGGGCACAGGTCGACGCTTTCAATGAGACAGCGCGCCGATATCTTCCCACTGGCGCAAAGATCAGCACAGATCAGAGGCAGGCGACACGTACGAAATAAAGATTCACACAGACCTTCCCACAAAGAAAAAGCGATCCTTGAATCCTGCAGGCGAGCAGTCCCCTCATCACTCCTGCTGCTTTCACGGTCAGTACCCGATTCACATTCTTTCAGTAGGGATGTTTTCGATTTTCTTCGCCCAACGCATCGACAGGCCCTTTTTCGAAGTGTACTCATTCCCGTTGCGCTGAGCGGCCTTCCCATACTCACCGCTGCGCCTTGCGTGGATGTACATGAGAATTTTCGCAGCGTTTACCTCGAGCCTTGTCGTATCGTTTGTCCTTTCGAGTTGTGCCGTAGGCCCCAATTTCGAACGGCCCGATGCTCCCCTCGAAGGAAACTGGAGAGATGCCGGTACGCCGCACGTGAGCCGGAGTACCGAGATCTCAGCACGATGGTGGTCCGTATTCGGCGACCCCGTACTCGACCGGCTGATCCATATGGCTCTACTCCAGAACCCTTCCCTGCAAGCAGCAGGTCTACGCGTCCTGCAGGCACAGGCCCGGCGGGGCATCGCAATCGGCAATTTGTTTCCGCAAACACAGCGGGCCGGTGCAGGATACTCACATACGCGGCGCAGCTTGAACAGCGGACTACCCGTTCTCAGCCGAGATCTCGACAACTACAGGATCGGGTTCGACGCGGCGTGGGAAATCGACCTTTGGGGCCGTTACCGGCGTGCCGTCGAGTCTGCCGACGAAACACTCCTGGCTGCCGTTGCCGATTATGACGACGTGTTCGTGAGTCTGGCTGGTGAAGTAGCTGCCACTTACGCCCAGATCCGGATCTTCGACGAGCGTATCGCCCTGGCTCGCAACAATCTGAAAATTCAACAGGATGGTCTCGACATCGCACGTGTCCGATTCGATGCGGGTGGCACCTCTCAACTCGACGTAGAACAGGCGCGCGCACTTCTGGAGGATACCGCCGCCAGTATTCCACGGCTCGAACTACAGCGCCGCCGCAGCGAGAATTCTCTGGCTGTACTCCTTGGGATACCTCCTCGCGATCTGTCGGATCTGCTCTCGGACACGCGCGGAATCCCTGTCGCACCGCTCGCTGTCTCCGTTGAGATTCCTGCCGAAGTCCTGACACATCGCCCAGATGTACGGGCAGCAGAACACCGCCTGGCAGCACAAAGTGCGCAGATTGGCGTCGCCAAGTCGCAATTTTTCCCGAGTCTACAACTCACTGGTTCCATCGGTCTCACTGCGGATAAGGCGGAAAGACTCTTCGCTGGGGACTCACTCGAAGCCGTGGGGGGACCCAGCCTGAGCTGGCCCATCCTGAACTACGGCCGAATTCTCAACGCGGTCCGCTTTGAGGATGCACGCTTCCAGGAGCTCGTCGCCACCTACACTTCCGTCGTCCTACAGGCACAGCAGGAGGTCGAAGACGCGCTCATCGGTTATCTGCGGGGAACCGAAGAGGTGTCTCACCTCGAACGTGCCGTCGAAGCAGCGAACCGTTCCGTCGAATTGGCCATGGTCCAGTACCGCGAAGGTGCGGCGGATTTCACTCGTGTCCTGACGACACAGCAATCGAAACTGGCGTCTGATGTTCAGTTGGTGACCACTCGCGGAGAAGTCACCCTGAGCGTGATTGCCCTCTACAAGGCTCTCGGCGGAGGCTGGGAGATCCGTGACGACTACGATTTCATTCCCGAGTCGACAAAAGCAGTGATGAGAGCGCGAACCGCATGGGGGGATCTACTGGAAGCCCCGCAACCAGCCGCGACCGTCGAAAGTGAGGATGGATCTGTGACGCCTCCACCCTCCGTCGAAAATCCAGGCACGGGGATGACGCAGTAACGATTCCGCCCGTGAGGAGAGTCGTATGAGAAACAGCTCCTTTTTTGGAAGATCCTGGAAAAGTTGTGTGCCCCTTCTCCTGGTACTTGGCCTGGCGGCCTGCCGGCACAACGAATACGCGCCTCCTCCGCCACCGGAGGTCTTCGTGGCACACCCCGAGGAACGTGAGGTGACGACGTTCAACGAATTCGCCGGTCACACCGTTTCCGTCGAAGCAATCGAAATCCGTGCTCGTGTCCAGGGAATCCTCGAAAGCATGCATTTCACTCCAGGAACCGACGTGCAGAAGGGGGACCTCCTCTTCATCATCGAACCAGAACTCTACCAGGCACGAGTCGATCGTGCCGTGGCCGATCTCCAAAATGCACAGACCGAACTGGCTGCTGCCGAACAACAACTCCAGATCACACAGGCCATCTTCAAAAAAGACGCCGGTAGCCGAACCGAACTCGTGCAAAAGACGCAAGCGCGCGACCAGGCCTCCGCTGCCGTGGCTCAGGCAAAAGCAGCGTTGGAGATGGCGCAGATCGATTTCGAATACACGAAGATCCACGCGCCGATCAGCGGCCTGATCGGGAGGAATCTCGTCGACATCGGTAACCTCGTCGGTGCCGGACAGCCGACCGTTCTCACCTCGATCGTACGCTACGATCCGATTTACGCCTACTTCGACATGAGTGAACGGGACCTGTTGACGTATCAGGACCTGCAACGGCGAGGTCAGACCGCCACCCAGGAGGGCGAGCCGGCACCTGCTTATCTCGCCATGGCAACAGAAGATGGGTTTCCCCACGTCGGCCGTGTCGACTACCGTTCCAACCGCCTCGATCCGTCTACGGGAACCTTCGAAATGCGAGCTGTCTTCCCGAACGAAGACCGGGTCATTGTACCGGGTACCTTCGCGAGAATTCGCCTACCTTTTACACGGGAGCGAGCCATCCTCGTACCCGACGATGCTGTAGGCACAGAACAGGGCGGACACTTCATCCTCGTGGTCAACGATGAGAACACCGTCGAACATCGCCGTGTCACCGTCGGCTCGCGCGTTGATGACGACCGCATCATCACAAGTGGAGCATCTACGGGAGACTGGGTGGTAGTCCGTGGGCTGCAACGCGCCCGCCCGGGAATCAAGGTGAAACGGGTCATCGCTCCGACACCGGGAGCCGCGCAGGGAGCGCAATGATTTCCGAGTTTTTCATCGATCGTCCGATCTTCGCAAACGTCATTGCGATCGTCACAATGCTCTTCGGTGTGGTGACGATGTTCCGTCTTCCGGTCGAACAGTATCCGCAAATCGTGCCACCGACGGTTCAGGTCTCGACCACCTATCCGGGAGCAAATGCGAAGGTCGTTTCAGAGACCGTCGCCGCACCCATCGAACAACAGGTGAACGGTGTCGAGAACATGCTGTACATGTCCTCGGTCAGTGCCAGCGACGGAACCTACCGGTTGACGGTGACCTTCGATGTCGGCACCGATCTCGACATTGCACAGGTGCTCGTACAAAACCGTGTCTCCATCGCACAGCCACTGCTGCCGTCTGACGTACAACGGCAGGGGATCATCACCAAAAAGCAATCGACGAACATCATCATGTTCGTCACGCTCAGCTCACCGGACGGACGTTATGACAGCTTGTACCTGTCGAACTACGCCACATTGCGCGTTCGCGACGAGCTCTCCCGCATTTACGGAATCGGCGATGTGACTGTCGTCGGCGCCGGACAGTACAGTATGCGAGTCTGGCTCGATCCGCAGCGCCTCCTGGCGCGTAACATGACCACACAGGATGTCATCGCGGCAATCGCCGAGCAGAACGTGCAGGTGGCAGCGGGGCAACTCGGCCAGCCACCTGCTCCTGAATCGCAGAATTTCCAGCTCACCGTGAATACTCTCGGACGTTTGAGCGACGTGCAGGAATTCGAGGACATCGTGGTCAAGGCGGATGGACAACGCATCACCCGTCTACGTGATGTGGCCCGGGTCGAGTTGGGCGGCCAGGTTTATGACATCTTCTTCCAGAAAAATGGCACACCGGCCGCTGGTATTGCGGTATTCCAGCTCCCTGGCGCCAACGCCCTCGACGTCGCCGCACGGGTTCGCGAGGCAATGGAGCGTCTCAAACCAGCGTTCCCCGAAGGAATCGTTTACGACATTCCCTTCGACACGACTCGCTTCGTGGGACAGGCGGTCCACGAAGTGTACCGGACACTCATCGAGGCGGGTATCCTGGTCCTGATCGTGATCCTCGTGTTTTTGCAGGACTGGCGTGCAGTTCTCGTACCGGCCACGACCGTCCCGGTCACCATCGTCGGCGCATTTGCCGGGATGGCCGCCGTCGGCTTTTCGATCAATCTTCTGACCTTGTTCGGACTCGTGTTAGCCATCGGCATTGTTGTCGACGACGCCATCGTGATCGTGGAGAACGCAGCGCATCACATCGAAGAAGGGATGCCGCCACGCGAGGCCACGATCCAGGCAATGCGCGAAGTCACAGGGCCGGTCATCGGCATTACCCTCGTATTGATGGCCGTCTTCCTGCCGACTGCTTTCCTGGGAGGTATTACCGGACAACTCTACCGGCAGTTTGCGTTGACCATCGCCATTACCGCCTTGATCAGCGCAATCAACGCATTGACACTCAAGCCCGCACAGTGCGCCATGTATCTACGGCGGCCGAGCGGCAAGCAGAATTTGTTTTTCCGGACATTCAACCGCATCTACGACCGGGTCGAACGAGCCTATATCGGTACCATCCGGCGCATGGTCGCACGGCCCAAATCAATGCTGATGATCTACGTGACCATCATCACCGTAACCTTCATCAGTTACGAAGCATTGCCGACCGGTTTCCTGCCCATGGAGGACCAGGGTTTCGCCATTGCCGGGGCTCAACTTCCCGACGCCGCCTCACAAGCACGCATGCGACGTGTGGTGTCGGAGATGAATCGCATTTTCTCAGAAACACCCGGTGTCTGGAACTGGAACTCCGTTGGTGGCAGTTCCATCCTGGATGGTACGAACGCCTCCAATGCCGCCACCTTCTATGTCGTGTTCCGGCCCTGGGCAGAACGCACGACGCCCGAACTGAGCCAGGAGGCCATCCTCGGGCACCTGCGTCAGCGCCTGGCGGCCGAGGTGCCCGACGCAATCACTTTTATCTTTGCGCCTCCATCGATCCGTGGTCTCGGTGTCAGCGGCGGGTTTCAGATGCAACTACAGGATCGTGGAGGTGTCGGTCTGCCGGCCTTGCAACAAATGGTCGATGAATTTCTACACGACGGCCGGACCCAATCGGGCATCTCCAGTCTGACCTCGACCTTCCGCGCCGGTGTGCCACAGCTCTTCGTCGATGTGGATCGAACGAAAGCGAAAGCGATCGGTGTGCCCCTGACAAATGTATTCGGTACGTTGCAGGCGTTCCTCGGATCCGCCTATGTCAACGATTTCAATCTGTTCGGTCGCACCTATCAGGTGCGTGTCCAAGCCGAACCACAATTCCGTCTGGAACCGCAGGACATCATGCGTTTGGAGGTCCGCAACACCAACGGTGACATGGTGCCACTGGGTTCACTCGTCGATGTGGCCGATACCATCGGCCCGCAAATCATCAGTCGCTACAACATGTATCCAAGCGCCGCCCTGACCGGTGAGGCTGCACCCGGATACAGCTCAGGACAGGCATTGCAACTGATGGAGCAGATGGCGGCGGCAAAACTGCCGCCAAGCATGGGTTTCGACTGGACGGGCATCGCCTTCCAGGAAAAGCGCGTCAGCGGCGAGGCCTATCTCGTATTCGCCCTTGCGGTCATTCTCGTATTCCTCGTTCTCGCGGCACAGTACGAGAGTTGGACGCATCCACTCGCAGTCGTACTGGCGGTCCCACTGGCCCTGCTCGGAACCGTGGTCGCGGTGGCATCACTCGGCATGGACAACAACGTCTACACACAGATCGGCGTCGTGCTGCTGATCGCCCTGTCGAGCAAGAATGCAATCCTCATCGTCGAATTCGCGCGCGATCAACGAGCACGGGGGCTGAACACGGTAGAAGCTGCTCTGGAAGCCGCGCGTCTGCGCTTTCGCCCGATCATCATGACATCCTTCGCCTTCATCCTGGGCGTGTTCCCTCTGGTGGTCGCACGCGGTGCCGGTGCGGCAAGTCGCCGGGCGCTCGGCACAGCCGTATTCGGTGGCATGCTGACCTCGACGTTCCTGGCCGTCGTCTTCGTCCCCGTTTTCTATGTGCTCGTTGAGCGGGCAGGTGATACCTGGCAGCGCTGGCGGGGCCGCGGCGCACAGCCGACCGGAAAGACAGAACCTTAAGAGGTCGTTCGATCCACTCGTCTATACGACCCGCAATACCACCTTACCGAAGTGCGCACTGGACTGGACGAGGCGGTGCGCTTCGGCTGCCTGCTCCAATCTCAACACCCGATCGATGACCGGCTTGATGGCGCCTGCTTCCAGATCCTTCCCGAAACGATCGAGAAAGAGTGACACGAAACGCGACTTCTCCTCGACACTGCGCGTTCGCAAAGTAGAGCCAATCACCTGCAGGCGGCGCATCAACATCATGGCAAGATTGACTTCCCCCTTGGCGCCACCGATCAATCCGATGATGACCAGCCGTCCATCGATTGCCAGAGACCGCAGATTGGATGCCAGGTACTTTCCGCCAATGTGGTCGAGTACGACGTCAACACCGTTCCCCTCCGTTGCCGCATGTACGGCATCGACAAAATCGCCCTCACTGTAGTTGATGGCCACGTCCGCGCCGTGTGCCAGACAGCGCTGACATTTCTCTTCGGAGCCTGCTGTGACAATGGTCTTGATTCCGGCCCGTTTGAGCAAGGTCGTCGCTGCTGTGCCCACACCACTGCCGCCCCCATGCACGAGTGCGGCACGCCCCTCCGAAACCCTGCCCAACACGAAGAGATTCGAAAACGCAGTCAGAAACACTTCCGGAAACGCACCTGCCTCATCGTACGACAATGAGGGTGGGATCGGCATTGCCGAACCATGGTGAACCACGGCCTCCTCGGCGTATCCACCGCCAGTCAGCAGTGCCATGGCGCGATCTCCAATTTTCCAATCACCAACCGCACCGCCGACTTCAATGACTTCGCCGGCACATTCCAGTCCGATGATCTCGGACGCACCCGGCGGTGGCGGATACAATCCCTGCCGTTGCAGAAGATCGGCCCGGTTGACGGCTGTCGTGTGGACCCGAATCCGGATGTCTTCGTCGCCCAGGTCTGGCGCAGGAACCTCGGCTAATCTGAGGACATCCTCCGCTCCGGGCGAATCATAAATGATTGCTTTCATCCTTCTCTCCCATCCCTGTGTGCGGGATGTGTCTGTCGTGGTCTGCTCTTGTACAACTCACGCTCCCGGCGTGTGCGCAGCGCCTGCAACCGGCTCTCGATCTCATGCAGACGTTGCTGCAGACCCTCCTGTTTTTCCAGCAGGGTCCGCTCGCGCGCGTCCAGATACTCGACGGGATCTTGCATGGTGGCACGAACACTGGCTTGTCGCAGGCCCCTCTGGACTTCTGAGACCATCAGAGGGACGGCACCCCATAGCAGACTGATGACGACGATCATCGCCGCCCGAGCGCCACTGCCATCAGAACGTCCGTCCGGAAACTTCCAGAAGTGCAGGAACTGCAGGTTCGCCAATTCGCCGATCGAGCCGATCAACACAGCGGTCCCGAACACACCCACGACTCCGAGCGGCCGTATCAGCGAGGCGAGACCACCCATCACCACACCATAGAGAAGCACGATGTTGAGCAGGGCCAGCGACCAGTGCCGGAAGATCCATACATGCAGGATGCGCGCAACGAGTTCTGCGATCACCCCGATCGCCATCCCGACCAGGATGCATTGCCATACCATGAGGCTCCTTTGACGCACCATTCCACCGGGTTCAAGGAGAAAAAGGGGACACACGGATAGACCGAAACATTGAGTCGTAGTAGCAGGCATCCCGCCATGGTTTTCCCTCACATTCCACGCAGTCGATTTCTTTTGGTTTTTCTACCCGTGACCATCCTGATGCTGGCTTCGGTCGCACCGGCGGAAGAGAGGGAAAATCCACCTGAACGATCCGGGAAATCGACCAGACGTGCAGCATCCGCCGAAGGAGTCGATCTCGGCAAGGTGACGGTGGCGGCGCGCCGACCGGTGACCGCCGCATCCTCCGACGAGGTGAGATCCCACGACTATGAGCTGAGACCCCATCAGACGACCATGGAGATTCTCAATAACGTTCAGGGGCTCGTGGTGGCGCAACACCAGGGCGGCGGCAAGGCGCCGCAATACCTCGTACGCGGCTTCAATGCGGATCACGGCACGGACTTCGCCGTGGCGGTCGATGGCCTGCCGGTGAACCTGCCGACTCACGGCCATGGCCAGGGATATGCCGACCTCAACTTCCTGATCCCTGAAACCGTGGAGCGGTTCACCCTGCGCAAAGGACCGTATTTCGCAGACCTGGGCGATTTCGCGAATGCGGGCGCCATCGATTTCGTCACCCGCGATAGGGTCGACGAGAACATCGCCCGCGTCGAACTCGGATCGTTCAACACGCAACGCTACGTGGCGGTCGTTTCACCCCAGATGAAACATGTGCAAAGCCTGTTCGCCGGCCAGTTGTACCTGTCCGACGGACCGTTCGAACACCCACAGAATTACACACGGTACAACTTTTTCTCCAAGTTCACCCTGCAACCGGCAACAGATTCAAAACTGTCGCTGTCGGCCGGCATCTACGACGGGCGTTGGGATGCTTCGGGGCAGATCCCCCTGCGTGCCGTCAGCGCCGGGGCTCTGGCGCTGGCCCCCGATGCCATACCTGGGGTAACGCCACAACGGCCTTTCGGCCGCTTCGACGCCATCGATCCTTCCGAAGGTGGCAGCAGCGATCGCGAGAACCTCAACCTGCACTACCGTTACACGCCTCGGCCCGAGGAAGAATGGTCGCTTCAGGTTTACGGCAGCCGCTACAAGATGGCCCTCTACAGCAATTTCACGTTCTACAAGGATACCGGACTGCGTTTCTACCGGCAGGCGGACGGCACCATCTGCGACTCTGCTCTGGGATCTTGTGAGAACACCCTTGGTTACCTTCCGGGCGATGGCATCGAACAAAATGATATGCGCTGGCTGTATGGCGCACGTGGCCGGTACACGCGGGATTGGGCGATCGGTGCAATCCCGGCCGAAACCCAGATCGGCATCGAGACACGCAACGATGAGATCAACGTAGCGTTGTGGCGGCAGATCCAACGGCGGCGTTTCTACGCTGTCAACAAACTGAACGTAGAAGAACGCTCCGTCAGTGGCTTTCTCCAACAGCAGTTTTTCTTCACCGACTGGGCACGTCTCGAAGCGGGCCTGCGAGGTGATGTGTTTTTCTTCGATGGCCACAACCGCCTGCCGGTACAGGGAGAAGATCCAAACTTCACACCAACCTATATTGACGGTAACAGCGTCGACTCGATCGTCAGCCCCAAGGCCAACCTCATCCTGACACCACTGGTGAACACGGACGTCTACTTCAACTTCGGCAACGGGTTTCATTCGAACGATGCGCGCAACGTCCTGCTGACCAGATCCCACCCCGATTTGAGCCGGAACGTCGCATCTGCCCTGGCGCGCTCCACCGGATACGAAGTTGGATCTCGCACACGGCTCTTCGACCGGCTCGACCTCGCCGCATCCCTCTGGTTGCTCGATCTCGAAAGCGAGTTGGTCTTTTCCGGAGACGCGGGCAATCAGGAAACCGGGGCGGGTGGAACATTCCAGCCGAGCGGTCCAACGCGGCGCTGGGGCGTAGACTTCGAAACACGCCTCCGGGCATTGAGTTGGCTGTTCATCGACTACGATTTGTCCTACTCCGATCCGCGTTATCGCGTGACAGGGGAAGCAATCCCGCTGGCTCCGACATTGCTCATGAACGGCGGGTTTACAGCCGATTTCGGCAACGGCTTGTCCGGTGCACTACGCATGCGTTACCTGGAAGATCGACCGGCCAACGAGGATCGGACCCTGACTGCACGCGGCTATTTCCTCATGGACCTGCTCGCACAGTATCGCTGGCGCAACCTGGCCTTCTCCGTTGCCGTGTTGAACCTCACCAACACCGATTGGAGAGAAGCGCAGTTCAGTGACACCTCATGTGTCCTCGGAGAGGTAGGGCGAGGCGAGTGCCTCCGGGCGCCTGGCAAACAGGGCGAGCACGACGATCCCCCACAAGATATCCATTTCACGCCCGGCAACCCGATCGCTGCACGTGGTGGGTTTACCTTGTTCTTTTAGCAGCAGCGCGAGAATCGAGACGTACTTTCCTCCGGCTCAGGGTGAGAGGCGCAAGTGCTGGTCCTGAATCGGGGGCAGCGATCGTCCCGGGGGGGGTGAATCCTCTGACGATCGGCAGACTCACGCTACCGCACAGCGCAGAGCCGGATTTCAGTTTGCAACAACGGGATCCGTCGTATGGATATGGCTGCGGCGCCGGAAGTGCGACCAGCGTCCCTGCAGGTAATGCACAGCAGCCCGCCCGAAGCGTTCGAGGTAGCGCGGTTGTTGCACCATCAGGCGAGCCAGCCCGCGAAGAACATCGGGGCGGCGGTAAAACACTTTGTAGAGACGGTGAAACGAAGCTTCCAGAATTTCGGCACTGAGGCCGTGCGGGATGAAGATGAAATTCATACCGTTCATCTGCTCCCAATCCTCGGCAAAAGTCCCGTACTGCTGGATCGTTGCGTATGCGGGTGTACCGGGATACGGCGTGAACTTCGTGATCTGACACATGTCGAGTTCGACCTCGGAAAGGAAAGCCGCCGTCTCTTCAATGCTGTCCAATCCCTCTGTCGGATGTCCCAGCATGACATAGCCCTTCGTGCGAATGCCGGCAGCACGAGTCATACGCAGAGTCTCCCGCAGGCGAGGTAGCTTCACCTCACGTTTCACAAGGTCGAGCATCCGCTGTGAACCGGACTCGATCCCGTATGCAATCTGCCAGCAGCCGGCCTCCTTCATCAAACACAGGGTTTCGAAGTCGAGGAGGTTGGGATGGCTGCTACAGCTCCAGGTGAAACGGAAGCGTTGTTCGATAAAGGCGTGGCACAGCTCGATGACACGCTCTTTACGGACAGTGAACAAATCGTCCGTGAACATGATGTGTCGGACACCCTGGTCTGCGAGATGCTGGCACAGCCGCACGACGTAATCGACGCTGTGCATACGCCCTTTACGTCCCGATGTAGAACGATCGCAGAAGTTACACGAAAACGGGCATCCCCGCGACGTGATCACCGTTGTCACAGGCGTACGTGGATAACTGAACAGCGAGGGTGTGAAATTATAGGGAAAATTCGGCAGAAGATCCCATGCGGGAAAGGGCAGCATATCGAGATCGTCGATGTACGGAGCCCGCGGATTGGTGCGAACTGCCCGTCCCTGGCGATAGGCCAGCCCAGCCACATCTTCTACCGGCGCGCCGGCATCGAGGCGCTGCAACAGTTCGAATAAGGACACCTCCCCTTCGCCCGAGATCCCATAATCGATCGCTGGAAAGGCCTGCAATGTACGCTCGGGAATCGCACTCACATGTGCACCGCCAAGGATGGTGACGGTAGACGGCAAGAGGGATTTCACACGCTCGGCAATCCGAGCGCCATTGCTCACGGAAATGGTCGTCGACGAAATGCCAAGATAATCCGGACGCAGCCTGGCGATGCGCTGACTGACCTCCTCTACCGACGTGCCGTGGCTCTTGGCGTCGATCAGGTGAACCCGATACCCTTTCTGTCGTGCGACGGCCGCCAGGATGAGCACTCCCAGGCCCGGGATAGTCGTCTCGTCCTGGCGCAGTTTGTCGAGGCTTCGGTCCCAGAACACGAACGGCGGTTCGCACAAAACGAGCGTGCGAGGAGTAGCGGGCGAAGTGGCCATGGCGGGACGCTATATCAGGGCACGGGCAGCCGGCAAGTTGCAATTCGGCCTGACATCGAATCACCACACGAACGGCACCAGTCGCTTCACCCCGCTGCAATACTCCTCGTAGGCAGGCCCAAGCTGAGCACGCAGGCGGCGCTCCTCTTGTATCGCCCTGGCGCCAAGTCCTGCCGCACAGCCGGCGAAACCGAGGGCAAGCCAGAGAGATGGGACAGCGACGAGTGGCGCTGCACACGCTACGAGATAGGAAAAGTAGAGCGGATGGCGCACTACACCGAAAGCGCCGTCGCAGCGAAAGTTCCGTGGCGGCTCATCCGGCAGAGTCGTTTCGTCGAACGGCGCGATCTGTGCCCGTGCAAAGAACCAGAATCCCAGAGCGCCGGAAAAAATCGCCGCTGCGCCGACCGCCCGAAACCAGGGAACCAAAACAAAGTTCAAGACGAGACAAACGGCGGAAACGTACAGCCCGAGGAACACGGGCACACCGCGTACCCACAAACGCTCCAATCCCTCGTAGTGTGGTAACGCATCAGACTGTTTCTCGATACGATAGCGAAACAACACCACCCAACCGGCCGTAAAGAAAATCGCAAGACACACACCCACCATTACGTGCCCTCGGTGAGAGGATCATCACCTTCGTTCCGCCCACAACGAACCTCGGCCGGGATCCCGCTGAGTGAAAAAGCGGCAAGGCCCGCCAGTGTCCATATCACATCGTCGAGACGGAGCACGACACCAACGACGAATCCGACATCGGCACGACCGCTCGACCAACCCAGCATCGCCACCTGGGTTGCCTCCAGCGCTCCGAGCCCACCGGGAGAGGGAACGGCCCGAGCCAAGCCGCTGCCCAGCAGGACAAGTACGACCGTCGGCAGATCGGATGGTAGACCAAAGGCAGCGAGGAGGAATTTGAATTCAAGCATCGCTGCGGCCTCGAGCAACAGGGAGATCAGTATTCCGGCGAAAAATACCGTGGCGTGCCGCTGCAGGAATTCAGCGACGGTCTCCTCCGTGCGTCTCACCGCATCGGCCACCGGAACGAAAAGGGCCAAACGATCCGCAAGAAAACGCAGCGGATAGGAAAAGGGGGCGCGCCCGTACCGCAGAGCCATCCCGGTGACCACGAGGCCACCGAGCAACGCGCCGATTCCCGTAACCACCAGGGATGCGTGTGGCAGCGCATGTGCTGCCGTGTAGATCGGGATGTAGGCCAGGACGGCGATCGTATTGCCGGTGACTTCCATGAATCGGTCCATCGCGACACCGGCGCTAGCGTTGATCCCGGGGATGCCACGCCTCCGGAGCATGAGAATGCGCAGGGGATCCCCGCTCAACCGGCCGGCAGGAACCAGCGAACTCAACGCATCGCCGGAGAGCCGCGCAGCGAACAATCCTGGCAACGAGGCCGGAGCACCTACACAACGCCCGACGCTGGCCCAGCGCAAGCAGGCAATCCAGCGGATGAGAATCGCCAATATCGCGTAGCCCACCAGCAGCCTGGGATCGAGATGGGCGAGAACAGCGAACAGCGGCGCGACACCAAAGTGGTGGACCAAACCCGCAAGCACCGTGACCCCGGCAAGGCACAGCAACAACTGCGTCCTGCCGGGTCTCGGCAACAAGAAACGGGGAGCATCCTGTTTCATACGACCGGCGCCACGTTCAAAAATGCGTCCGGCACACTGGCAAACCGCCTTTGCGCGAGCAGACGCGAAAGCCTTCCCTGTAACCGTTGGCGCCCGGCGCGAAGAAACCACCGGCCAAAGGCAGGGTTGGCGGGCGAGTCCGGATCGATCTCCCACGGATGCAGGTAGAAAACACCGGCCCCCACTTCCAATTCGAACCGGTGGATCGACGCTCGTAGCAATCTTTCCGGTAACAGACGCAGTCCCGTGCCACTGGCGAGAGGCAGGTGCCAGACACCAAACAACCGGAGCAACGCCACAGGAAACTCCCACAGTCCGTTGTGGTGACGATAGGGCTGGCGAGGAGTCACCAATTCCAGACCGGGGGGACGGTCGATTCCGAGAACACTCGAATCATAGCGCAGGCCACACTCGGCCAGAATATCGATCGGCCACCGGACATCGGCCTTGATGGAAAAGTAAGGCGCCCGATACCCAAGCACCGGGCCTCCCACCGCATCCTCGATCACCCGCAGGGAACGCTCCACATCGTTGCGGAACTCGCGACGGGTCATCTCCATTACACGCAGATGCCGATACCCATGGCTGCCCACTTCGTGCCCTGCCTCGGCCACCCGCCGTACCAGCCCGGGATAACGCTCTGCGACCTGGCCAAGAAAGAAAAACGTTGCCGTCGTCCCGTGCTCACCGAACAAATCGACGAGACGCAGGGTGTTTTCACAGACACGTTCGAGAGACTGTCTTGCCGGAGGCTCGCCGCCGTCATGATACCAGTCCTCAACGTCGATCGTCAGGGCGTGCAACAACGCGCCCCCTGTAGCTTCATCTGCAACAGAATGGAATTGACGCAGACTTGCGCGGCTGACATAGGAAGCCCCACAAATGGGGCAGGTTGCCCGATCCGGCCAATCGTATGCACACGAATTTTTCTCTGAAGTCAGAATTCCTCGAACGACACGTCGATCACGCACGCCAACATCCCGGCGGAATCAAGGGCGCTGAGGTCCTCGAACGTATCCGTCCCGAAGCGCCACTCGATCCGCTGGACCTGGCGTTGCTCTGGCACGCGCCGATTGCAACCGAGGCGATCTTCGCCAAAGCGCACGACCTGCACGACAATGGTGTTCTGCGCCTGGAGACTTTCTCGCCCCTTTATCTGACCAACACCTGCGATGCCGAGTGCAAGATGTGCGGCATGCGACAGGGCAACGATAAGCTGAAACGGGAAACGGCGGTCGAAGCCGAGGTCAGCGCACAATTGCAATTGTTGATGCACCGAGGGATGCAAGCCGTTGCCCTTCTTACCGGAGAGTACCGCGGCAAGAATCGAACCTGGGCGATGCGTTACGTGAACCAGGCGTTGCGCGAGACGCAACGCCTCGGATTCCGGCACGTTCTGATCAATGTCGGCTCGATCGACGAGAATGAATTCGACACTTTGTTCGAAGGAATCGAACGGGATGAAAAGGGCGCACTTCGCCCGCGCCTGACGATGTCGACATTCCAGGAAACCTACTCACCGGTCGTTTACAGGAAATTCATGGGTAGTAGCAGCGACAACCCACGTGCTGATTTCGAACGCCGGCTGGTCAACTTCGACCGGGCCCGGCGAGCAGGGATGCGTTCGGCGAATCCGGGAGTTCTGCTGGGACTCAACCCCGACATTGCCTACGAAATTACGGCGATGGCCCTGCACACACAGCATCTGCTCGACCAGGGAATGGAGGTTTACCTCTCCGTACCACGGCTACGGCGCGTTGCTGGCGGTGCCAACCTCCGCGCGGTCAGTGACGACGATTTCGTGCGCGCCGTTTCGCTCCTCACTTTATCGGTACCACAGGGACGGATCGTCCTTACCACGCGCGAAACTCAGACGATCCAACGCCGGCTGGCGCCCATCATTGGTGTAATCTCGGCGGGGTCGGCGGCAGTTGCACCGTACACGTCAGATGGCGCGCGTTTCGACCTGGATGCGAGCCAGTTCGAGGTGATCGACCAGCGCCCGTTCGAGGCGGTCCTCGCAGACCACCGCGCCGACGGGTGGCAGATCGCCAACTTCGAACCCCCATCACTCTGAACCAGAGCACGCAATCAGGCCGACGGCAGGGAAGGAAGTGGGATGCGGAAGAGCGAACCGGCAGCACCGCTATGCATCGATGACCGTCCGCAAGAGACGGAACTCAGTGCGGCCCTCGATCCCGTTTGGCGCGAGTTGCATCATCTCTCACTGGAACAGATCCTCGAAGCGGAGATTATCCGCCGCATGGTACGAGGCGGAAAACGCCGTCGAAAAATGGTTCCACGGCGAGATGGAGCGCCCTGGTAAAACAGGTGAAGAAATCGGTATCCGAGGTTCCAACAGATCTCGAGTGTCCACCCCTTCGGGATCCTACGATACCACGACTCCATCTTGCGCGTGCCCGCCGTACCGTGAGCCGTCCTCTTCGATCCAACCCAACCACAGCTTCTTGTCCTTCCGCGACCAGATTGTGAACCACATCGGCAACCCGGTTGGGATTCCGAGACGACAGGATAAGCAGATGCTACACGGGATGGCATGGATACGGGGCTGACACGTCCAACTCCCTGGGGAAAGTTGCTTGGACGCTCACAGCCACCGCGGCAACGCCTCGACACCATCCTGTCGACTCCAGGCGCCGCCAACCTCGTGCCGCGCATATCCGTGGAGGATTTCTATTACCTCATCAAGGACCTCGGCGTGGAGGACAGCGCCGAACTTCTCGGCCTGGCATCGGCACAGCAAATCCGTGGTTGCCTCGATTTCGATGTCTGGGAACGCGACCAGGTGGTTTCCAGTCGCCTTTTGCGATGGCTGCGGATTCTCAGCGGAGAACTCCTTCCCGCCCATTTCGCGCGGGCGGCCCACGCAATCGATCTGGAACTTCTCGCACTCCTGTATGCGCGTTTCTGCCGCATCTACGATCAGACCCTCGGCGAGGGCCCCCCAGAGGATTCGGATCTGACACGGCACAACACACCCGACACTTTCTATGTCATCGAGATCGACGCCGAGCCGGAAACAGCACAGGTTCTCGAACAGATCCTTGATCGCCTCTACGCGGCAGACGCAAGCCTGGGACGCCGTCTCGTGTTGGAGGCGAAATGGGGCCTGCCTTCGGAGTTGGAGGAGTCGAGTTACCGCTGGCGCTCCGGACGAATGTCGGACCTCGGTTTCATCGAGTATTTCGAAGCTGTCGAGGTCTATCGCCCTCTCGATCCGTACGTCGAGCGTGAGGCGGGCCGAAGTGGGCCGCGACCCGTAGCCACGTGTCAGGATGATACCGTCGTACTCCCGGCGGTTTTCGCCTCTTCCTTCGACTCCGATACCTTTTTTTCTCGTACACTCGAAGGCCTGGAAGATACGAGTCTCGTCGAAAATCTGGGTGCAGCATTGCTTGCTTTGCTGAACCGCATCCTGGCTGCCGACAGAATCGATCCGGCCGATATCGATGGTGTGCGGCAAACGATCGCACGCGCCCACGACACGCTCTCCCTCGGACTCGAGTTTCTCGCTGATGGCGATCTCGACCGTTCCGTCCAGGTGCTCACGGAATACACCCTGACCCGAATCTTCCGCGTCGGCTTCTCCCTGACAGTTGATCTGAGTCGTTCAGCCAGGCGAATCGCCGTTTCACCTGAGCAGGAGGCTCTTCTCGAACCGTTGCTGCGAGCCCGCCCGTTGCTTCCCCGCATCATGGACGATCCTCCCCAATCGGGGGAACGCCCGTTCCGCACACGAAAGGACCTGCAACGCGCGAGAGACTTCCTGGCAGGTCTGGAGTAACGGGCTGGACGAAACAGACGCCGCAGACCCACCATCCCGTGGCTTCCGAACAAAACAAGGAGATTTCTCCATGCGCTACCTCCACACGATGCTGCGTGTCAGCAATCTTGAAGAATCCCTCGATTTCTACTGCAACAAACTTGGATTACGGGAAATCCGACGTCATGAGGTTCCAGCAGGCCGCTTTACCCTCGTATTCCTTGCGGCACCGGGCAACGAAGATGCGCAGGTAGAACTCACCTACAACTGGGATCCAGAGACCTACACGGGTGGACGCAACTTCGGCCACCTCGCCTACGAAGTGGATGACATCTACGCCTTCTGCCAGCGTTTGATGGACGCTGGTGTAACCATCAACCGTCCTCCGCGCGACGGGCGGATGGCATTCATCCGATCACCCGATCAGATCTCCATCGAGCTTCTTCAAAAGGGAGACGCACTGCCAGCGTGTGAACCGTGGAGCTCGATGCCGAACACTGGCGTGTGGTAACCACGCGATCGGAGAAGAGAAATCTCCGGCTGCCACACCCTCGGAGGAAGATCCGAATTTTTCGCTCCCAGCAAACAGAAGATCATCAACCCTCAAGAAATCGCTTTTGAATCAGCGTGAACGCGGACGCCGTGGGCGCCGTACCTTCGTCATGGGTTGCAAATGGTTTTTGAGCAGTCGCCAGCGCAGTTGCTGCCCATTCAACAGCGACAGAGGCACCAGGGGGACACCATGGTCCTTTGGAATCAGCACTCGCCGAGGAACAAACGGAACGATGTCTTTTTTGACATCGATCCCCGGCATGCACATGCGAAGTTCGACGCCGGCATGGGTGCGTTCGAAAATACCTGCATGCGTCACATAAAAGATCCGGTGGCCAGCTCGAACGGCACGCTCTGCGGCAAATGTGACTTCCCGGATGAACGGCACCAACTTCGGCGCTCCCGGCCGGACGATGCGGAAGCCATTCTCGCTCAGATCCAACTGTCCGCCGTGCATCCATCCGCACAGGAACACGACACAGCGCGCCTGGGCAGAAAAATCAACGAACCCACCGGGACCTACGTAGTCGTGTACCGTAGACCCACGCCGCGACACGTTGACATTGCCGTCGGCATCAAACTCCAAGGCACCCAGGCACGCGGCATCGAGTCGCCGGCCGCAACGCTTGAACAGTTCTGCCGATGACACGATTTCCTTCGGCCGGAGAGCGGCTCCGAAGTAGAGGCCGGGGATCGGCAGTCCGCCGATGACACCGGTCTCGACCATGAACGTATAGCGATCGAGCAAGCCGTTTTCGTAGAGGATTGCTGGAACCTCCTCCGGCAGACCGGTGCCGATACTCACAGCAGCACCTTCTGGAACGGTTGCCAACAGCACCGCAGCGCCGACCCGCATCAATGCCACGTCGGCGGCACTGCGTGAGCGCAACACTGGCGCAAGGCTGTTGATGAACCGGACCTGGGCCAGTCCCTCCGCAATCGATTCATTGCCCTGCGGTGTCAATGCAAGCCACGGATCCCGGTGAAGGATCCCGCCGGTCTGCTCCGTATCGGGATGATAAACGATTCCGTCCACGGACTTCGACGACAGCAGCAACCTGCCGCTCCCCTCGGGTACGATGCGCCCTACATTGACGATGACCTTGCCGCAATTTCTCCTCGCTGCGCGAGCCAGTTCGACACTCTCCCCGAGCACCGCAGCGTTCGTGTCATAGATATTGCCAACACGATCTGCCGCTGGAGCGTTGAACAGCGCCACATCGATGCGTGGCATCTGATAGCGAAGCTGCTGGCCATCAAAACGGATCAACTGCGTGTTCGATGCCGTCACACGTGATCCCGGACCGACACGCGGATCGAGAAACGTATCCAATCCAACACGGCTGCGAATACTGTCACGCCCCGATCCCAGCGCATCGAACAGCAGCGTCATCACACCGAGAGGGAGGCATTGCAACTCACATTGGTACGCCTCCGCCAGAGCCAGGATGGAATGGAACGTCTCGAAATGGCTCGTGATGAAACGTGTGCAGAGGCCGGCACGGCCAAGCTCTTCCAGTGTGCCCGGGGCCAGGCCCCGACCACCATGTCCACCGACGTTGATCACGGTCAGCCCTCGCGGTGTGCCCCTACGTTCGAATCGCTCCCGGATCGCCCAGTACAGAATCGACGCACGCTGGTGCGCACCCAGCCCGGAAACTGCCAGGACATCGCCATCTTTGATCAGACCAGCCGCGTCAAAGGCCGTCAGGAATTGATCGTTCTCCGGAACGGGCGTCGGGTAATGAATGTCGTGGCGCAACCAGGCAAGCCCTACTCGCGCGACTTGTGCGATGAGCCGCAGGCGTTCCCGCAGCGACAGCCCTATCCCTTCCGGGACTTGTCGTGGAGTGGATGAATTCTTTGCCGGCACGCGAGCCACACCTCTTTCTTTCCTACGCCGCAGATTCGATCAAGTTGGTTCCGCGCGATAGGGAGAAGAAAGGATCCAACTCTTTCGCTTCGCTTGACCCTCCGGAGACTCGCCAGTACGAGGAAGCCACCCTATCGCAAGGAGCCGACCACATGGATTTTTCTTTCTCGCCCAAGGTTCACCAACTCCAGGAGAAACTGAGCGCCTTCATGGACGCCCACGTCTATCCCAACGAAGCGCTCTACCAACAACAGGTCGAAGCAGCCCGCTGGGAGCAGCCGCCCATCATCGAGGAGTTGAAGAAAGAGGCGAAAAGAGCGGGGCTCTGGAATCTGTTCCTGCCGGAGAGCGGGCATGGCGCGGGACTGACCAATCTCGAATATGCGCCCCTATGTGAGATCATGGGCCGCTCCTATTTCGCCCCCGAGATCTTCAACTGCTCCGCGCCCGACACGGGAAACATGGAGGTGCTGCAACGTTATGGCACGCCTGAACAGCAACAGGCCTGGCTGCGTCCGCTCCTCGCGGGGGAGATCCGATCTGCCTTTGCAATGACAGAGCCGGACGTCGCCTCGTCCGATGCGACGAACATTCAGTGCAGCATCCGGCGCGAAGGGGACATGTATGTGATCAATGGGCGCAAATGGTGGACCTCAGGCATTCTGCACCCACACTGCAAGATCCTCATCGTCATGGGGAAAACGGACCCCGACGCACCCCGTCACGAGCAGCAGTCGCAAATTCTCGTCCCACACGATACACCGGGAGTGAAGGTCGTACGGCATCTTCCGGTGTTCGGTTATGACGATGCACCGCATGGCCACGGCGAGGTGGTCTTTGACGACGTCCGCGTCCCTGTCGCCAACCTCCTACTCGGTGAAGGACGCGGTTTCGAGATCGCACAGGGGCGTCTGGGTCCGGGACGTATCCACCACTGCATGCGTGTTCTTGGTATCGCCGAAAGAGCGCTCGACGCCATGTGTAAACGAGTCAAAAAGCGAGTGGCGTTCGGCAAAACGCTCGCCGAACAAACGGTGACTCTGGAGCGTATTGCAGAGGCGCGGATCCGTATCGAACAGGCACGCCTGCTCGTTCTGAAGGCGGCCTACATGATGGACACTGTCGGCAACAAACAGGCTCGCAAGGAAATCGCCATGATCAAGGTCGCGGCACCGAACGTCGCACAGCAGGTGATCGACTGGGCGATCCAGGCCCATGGTGCGGCAGGGGTCTGCGACGATTTCGGTCTCGCCTATATGTACGCGGGCGCCCGCACACTGCGACTCGCCGATGGTCCGGACGAGGTGCATCGCAATCAGATTGCCAAACTCGAATTGCGAGAGCACGACTGAGTACGATCAAGAACCTGCCCTGACCACCTGCCCTGGTGGAGTGGTCCGGATTCACGCTCAGCGCGAGGTGAGTCGCCGTATACCCAGGGCGGTGAAAAACATGACGGCCAGAACCAGCACGATCGTCGCCCCAGCCGCGATGTTCCAACTGTACGAAACCCAAAGTCCGACGATCGATGCGGAAATGGCGCAGCCAACCGACACGATCAACATACTGCGGTAGCCGCGCGCCAGTTGGTACCCCACCGCCGCGGGGATGACGAGCAAAGCTTCCACGAGGATGAGACCCACCACGCGGATGGCTGCCACCACTGCAAGCGCCAGACAGGTCAGCAACAGAAAGTAGAGAAAGGTAACCGGCAATCCCCCGGCTCGGGCGACATCTTCGTCGAATGCGAGGAAAAGGACCTCCTTGAACAACAGCCCCAGCAGGGCCAGCACGATCGCCGTGATTCCACCCAGCAGGCGGAGATCTCCGGGTGAAACCGCGAGAATGTTTCCGAACAGATAACCAAAGAGATCGGCCTGGTAGGTCGTCGACAGACTCATCAACGCAACGCCAAGTGCCATGGCTGACGAGAAGAGGATCCCGATCGCAGCATCCTCGTGTAGGCGACCGAGCCGGCTCAATCCGCCGACGGCCCAGGCAATGAGCGTGGCAAACGTCGCAGCCGCCACCAGAGGCTCTATACCGAGCAGCACACCGATGGCGATACCACCAAAGGCCGAATGCGAGATTCCGACACCGATGAAGGACAACCGCTTGAGCACCACGAAAAAACCCAGAACGCCACACAACAGGCCCACCAGCACCCCGGCCGCCAAGGCGCGCTGCATGAATCCGTACGCCAGCGCCTCTGTCACGACACAGGTCCATTCTCGTGCGCATGCTCGCGGTGCGTCCCTACCTCGCTCGAAAGAAAATCGAACTCGCAACGGTAGGCTTCACGTAGCTCATGGCTGTGCAACACAGTTCGCGGATTGCCATGGATGTGTGTCGTGCCGTTGATGCAGATCAACTCATTCGCATGGCTACCGAGTTCCAGGAGGTCGTGTGATACGGCCACGATCGTCAGGTCAAATTCACGTTGCAGGCGATGCAGCAACGCGTAGAGGTCGTGCTGCGCCGGCAGGTCGAGTCCGGCGGTGGCCTCATCGAGAAGAAGAAGCCTGCTCTCGCTGCTCAGGGCGCGTGCGAGAAAGGCGCGTTGCTGCAGGCCGCCCGAAAGTTCCCCCAGCCGCCGGTTTGCATGTTGCGCCAGGCCCACCAGGGCAATGAACCGATCCACCCGCTCCCAGTCCAACCGCCGCGGATAACGGAATAGACCGAGATAGCTGGTGCGCCCCATCATGACGGCATCACGGACAGAGATCGGGAAACGACGATCGAATGCGGAGCGCTGCGGCACGTAGCCAATGGGCTGCGCATTACGACGAAAGGTCCCGGGAGGCTGCCCGTACACCCGCACCTTACCGCGGGTCGGCGACACCAGACCGAGCAACACGCGCAAAAGTGTCGTCTTTCCCGCCCCATTGGGACCGATGATACCGATGAAGCGTCCTGCCTGGATGCGCAAATTGATGTCCCACAGAATCGGACGGCCATCGATTTCCACGGCAAGGTCCTCGCACTCGATGATGGGTGGCGTTGTCATTGCAGGGCCTCGCTCAGAACTTTTGCATTGTAGCGCAAGAGACCCTCGTAGCTTTCGCGACCGGAGATGTCAGGACCACCGAAGGGATCCATCGCCACGACCCGCCCTCCAAACTCGTTCGCCAACTGTTCCGCCACATGAGTGCTGAATTGCGGTTCGACCAGCAAAATCCGAGCGCCCGAGCGGCGTGCCGACTCGACAACGGCAATCATCTCGCGAGCGGAAAGTTCCTTACCGGGAAACGGCTCGGCAACGGCAGCCTCCTTCAGCTCATAGCGGCGGCTGAAATACCGCCAGGCGGAATGGAACGCGATGTAGGAACGGCCCCGGAAGGGCAGCAACATCCGGCGCACATCTTCGTCGAGTTGCGTCAGTCGCCGTCTCAGGTCTTTGGATCTCTGTTCCAGAATCTCACGCTGCTGCGGCAGCAGCCTTACGAGTTCGGAGGTGATCCGCGGCGCGAACACATCCCGCATCAGGATCGGATCGAGCCAGACATGTGGATCGCCCTGGTGCGCCCCTTCTGCATGTTCTCCGTGTGCGGCGTGTTCTTCGTGCGCTTCGAGGAGTTCGATCCCATCGGTCATCGTCAGAAGAACACTTCCTGTCCTACGGCTGTCGAGCAGCTTGCGCACCCACGTGTCCAGGCCGGCGCCCACCTCGATGATCAGGTCCGCGGCAGCGATATCACGTACCTGACGCGGGGTCGGTTCAAAGGTGTGTGGATTGGCACCGGAAGGAAGCAGTGTGGTGGCTTCGACCAGCGTTCCACCGATCTGCCGCACGATTTCCGTGAACGGATAGATCGTCGTCACCACGTGAATGGTGGCCCACGCCGGCGACGCCGTGAACAGGAACACGAAGAGCAAGGCACGACGCAGACGCATCATCCGTATGGTGGCCGAGAGCCATGGAACCGTCAAATCCTTGCAGCACAAAAGACAGGTTGGCTATAGCCGCCCCATGAGATGCCGCTCTTTCGCCTGTGTAGGCGCCGCTCTTCTTCTGATGGCAGCAGTGGCAGCTTCAGCGCGTGAACCCGGCGCTGAAAAACCATTCAAGGTAGCCCTGCTCAGCCCGGGTCCGGTGAGCGATGCGGGCTGGAACGCACTGGCCTACGAGGGTTTGCTCGCCATACGAGACCAACTCGGTGCGGAGATCGCGCAGATTCAAACCAGAACGCCGGGAGAGTTCGAGGAAGGCTTTCGTGACTTTGCACGCCGTGGCTATCAGCTCGTATTCGGACACGGATTCGAATTTCAGGATGCCGCAGCCGCCGTAGCGCCGGACTTCCCCAATACGGTCTTCATCACCACTTCGGGCAACACGGTACGCAAGAATGTGGCACCGATCCGTTTCCTACTCGAAGAAGCCACCTATCTGGAAGGCATTCTCGCTGCCTCGATGTCGAAGACCGGCAAGGCGGGACTCGTCGGTGGAATCGACATTCCTGCGGTGAAAAGCACCTTCCTCGCTTTCGAGGCCGGGGCCAAATCGGTGCGCCCGGACTTCACAGTCGTCACCTCCTATGTCGGTAACTGGGAAGATGTCGGAGCAGCCAAAACCGCCACACTCGCCCTGATCCAACAGGGATGCGACTTCATTTTCCACAATGCGGATGCAGCCGGGCTTGGAGTCTTCCAGGCGGCACAACAAGAAAAGGTGTACGCCTTCGGCAGTAACAAGGACCAGAACGACGTGGCGCCGGATGTCGTACTGGCCAGTGCCACCCTCGACGTTCCGAACGCGTTTCTGCAGGTGGCGCGTGAGGTAAAGGAAGGACACTTCGTCGGCAAAATCGAGCGTAAAGGGATGAAGGACGGTGTCGTTCACCTGGTACTCAATCCACGGCTCGAGTCTCGCATTCCGGCCGAAGCTCGAAAGCGCGTGGAACAGGCGCGTGAAGCGATCATTGCTGGCACATTGCAGGTGCCGACGGTCGAGTTCTAGCCGGCATCAGACTACGCCCCCCGAGCCGTCGTGATGGCGACCCCTTCGGTTCACCCCCGGCTGACTGCCCGAGGTATCCGTAAACAATTCGGTCGGGTCACGGCTCTCGACGGGATTGACCTCGATTTCGCACCAGCGGAGATCCACGCGGTTCTTGGGGAGAACGGTGCGGGAAAATCGACGCTCATGCGGATCTTCGGGGGTGTGGATACAGCAGATTCGGGAGAGCTTCGTCTCGATGGAATGGTCGTGCGTTTTACGACACCACGCGCCGCGCGTCGCCGCGGCATTGGCATGGTCCACCAGCATTTCGCACTCCTTGATCCACTCACGGTGTCGGAGAATCTTGCTCTGAGCTTCAGCCCCCCCGGATCCTGGCGCCTGAACCGGTCAGCCGTCATGGACCAGGCAGTGGCTCTGGCAAAGCGCATCGGGACGGAGCTGCCAGATGCGGAAACCATGGTAGGTGACCTGTCCGTCGGTGTTCGACAGCGGCTCGAAATCCTCAAAGCGTTGGCCTCGGCGCGGCGGGTGTTGATTCTCGACGAACCGACCGCCGTCCTGACACCCGGGGAAGTCCACCAACTCTTCGACATCCTTCGGCGTCTGAGAGCGGAAGGACTTACGATCATCTTCATCACACACAAACTTGCCGAGGTCGTCGAAGTGGCCGACCGCGTCAGTATCATGAGGGAAGGCCGACTCATCGGGACCTACGATGTATCGTCGATGAATCCGACCGCCATGGCGGAACGTATGGTCGGAGAGCTGATGCCGCCCGCGCCACGACCAGCAGGTTCGATTGCGGCAACGACAGCTCTCGAAGTGGACCGAATCCACAGTGGCGATACGCACGGCCGCATGGCCCTCGAACACATCCGTTTCAGCGTCAGGCGGGGCGAAATCTTCGGGGTCGCTGGTGTGGACGGAAACGGGCAACGAGAGTTGTTCGATGTCCTCTGCGGCCTGAGAAAGACCACTGCCGGCAGACTGCTGGTGGATGGCAGGATGCTTTCGGATGCGACGCCACAAGCAGCTCTGGCTGCGGGGATCGGGGCGATTCCGCCAGACCGGCACCGGGAAGGGCTGGTGCTTGACATGAGTGTGGCAGAAAATTTTCTCTTGCACGGCAGCGCTCTGAGCCGTTTCAGCCGCCACGGTTTCCTCGAACGCGGCGCCCTGCTCGCACATGTGCAGGAATGTGTCGCCGCGTATCACATCAAATGCTCCAGCCTGTCAGCACCGTTGTCGGAACTCTCCGGCGGCAATCAGCAGAGAGTGATCCTGGCGCGAGAACTGGCAGAGCACCCGAAGGTCCTCGTCACGGTGAACCCGACACGTGGACTGGACCTGGCTGCCACACGCACCGTTGCCGATGCGCTGCGTCAGGTGGCGGCGCGCGGTTGCGCAATCGTGCTGATTTCAACCGATCTCGACGAAGTGCTCGATCTGAGTGATCGGGTGGCGGTACTCTTTCGAGGTCGGCTGAGCGAGCCTCTGACCCCGCCGATCGAACCCGAACATCTGGGCCGTCTCATGGCCGGGTACAAGGATCCGGGTACCGGATCCGCCGATATCCAACCGGTCCCATTGAACTCATGAAGAGGATTGCCGCCACACTCCTGCCATCACTCTTTGCGCTTGCCGTATCGTTCGCCGTGAGCGCCTTGATCATCGAACTCTCAGGACTGAGCTCCGTGGCGGCGTTTGGCGCCATGCTCGACGGAGCATTCGGCAATCTCGACAGCCTGTCCGAGGTGGCAGTCAAGAGCTGCCCTCTGTTGCTCACGGGGCTGGCCGTGGCGTTGTCGTTTCAGGCAGGCATCTGGAACATCGGGGCGGACGGGCAGCTTCTGATGGGTGCGCTTGCGATGGCCATTCTGGGAACTCGATTGGGGGGGCTCCCGGGGGGCGTCGCACTGCCGGTGGCTCTCATGGGATCGGCCATCCTGGGCGCCTTGTGGGCGGGAATTGCGGCGCAGCTCAAGTTGAAGCGTCAGGTGAACGAGGTGATCAGCACGATCATGCTGAACTTCATCGCGCTCGGACTGATCAGCTACCTGGTGCAGGGCCCCCTCATGGAGGCAAGCGGTAATTATCCCCAAAGTGACGCTCTTCTCGCAAATGCGCTGATGCCCCGGTGGTCTCCGTATCGAGTTCACCTCGGGATTGCGCTGGCGCTACTTCTCGCAGGTGCCACGCACGTATTGTTGTACCGGACTGTGGCCGGCTACGAGATCCGGGTCAGCGGGCTGAACCAGGCGGCCGCGCGCCTGGCGGGAATTGCGGTCAACCGGCGAATGATCCTCGCGCTGCTCTTGAGCGGCGCCTTGGCAGGACTCGCAGGAGGCATCGAAGTGAGCGCCGTGACCCGCCGTCTCTACGAACGTTTCTCTCCGGGATGGGGATTCACTGCCATTGCCGTAGCCCTGCTGGCGCGGCTTTCGCCAGGCGCCGTCGTCGTTACGGCCTTCTTCTTCGGCGCTCTCGATGCCGGATCCAACGCCATGCAGAGATCGGCGGGCGTCAGCTCGGTCCTGGTATCGGTAACTCAAGCAACGGTCATCCTGGTCCTGGTCGCTCTCGGCCGGCGATCCCGGTGGTCGGACTGGGCTCGTCCCGCAAAGGAAAACGAAACGGAACCCTCAAAAGAGTAGCTGATCAGGAGAGTCCGCGAACAAGAATCGTCCCGATCCGGTAAGCTGAACAGTCTGGAACGGAACAGGATGGGTCAAAGGAATTCCCCACCCTTCTCCAGAGCACACGTTTTCAGCGCACTGATCAGGTCTCCGGGATAGACCAGAAACGAACCTTCCGTTCTCTGTCCCCGGGAACCAGTTCTGGTCCCGGCTCGACCACAACGCGCAGTGATCGTTCCGATTCAGTGCAAGCCGAGCAACTGGACTTCAAAAAGGAGTGTGGCATTGGGTGGAATCACTCCGCCCGCACCGCGAGCCCCGTAGCCCAGATCGGGTGGAATGAGCAGGATTCGCCGCCCCCCCACCTTCATGCCGGCAACTCCTTCGTCCCAGCCGCGAATCACCTCCCCCACACCCAGTCGAAATGAGAATGGACTACCACGGTCCAGAGAGCTGTCGAACTTGGAGCCTTTCGCGTTGTTGACCCAGAGCCAACCGCTGTAATGCATCACACAGGTGTGACCCGTGCGAGCCTCGGTACCCGTGCCGATTTCCGTGTCATCGAATTGCAACCCAGTTCCTGTTTGCGTCATCGCCATTGGTGGGAGGTTACCGGAACCCGAAGCACAGAGAAACCCATCGGATACTGTAATTTCCGTACACGGTCACACCGATGTTTTTTCGAAAAAAACGCCTGTCCTGAAGCGCTGTACAGCAAAGGAGGCTTCTCCCCAACATCAAAAAGTCCACAATTGTACGATCGGCAATCCGGCTGCGGTCTACACAGGCCTGTGGTAGTGTGCGCGCATGCAGGTGATCGGGGTGGTGGTGAAACGCGGCCAGGACCAGGCCATCGGCCTTGCCCGTCAACTCGTCCACTGGCTGGCCCAGCGCCATCTTACCGCACTGGTCGAACCCGAAGTAGCGCTTGCCACACGCATCGGAACAGCCGTCGAAAAGGACGAGATGATCCGGATCGCCGATCTCATCGTCGTTCTGGGCGGAGACGGGACACTCCTCAGCGTTGCAAGGCTGATGCAACACCGCGCCGTCCCGATTCTCGGAGTGAACATGGGCGGACTCGGCTTTCTAACCGCTGTGACCGTGGACGAATTGTTCCCCATGATGGAACATGTCTTTCGGGGCGACGCCCAACTCGATCAACGCATGATGCTGCACGTCTCGCTCCGCCGTGGCCAGGAGATCCTGGCCGAATATCACGTTCTCAACGACGCGGTCATCAACAAAGGCGTACTGTCCCGCATCATCGACCTGGAAACCACCGTCGACGATCTGGAGCTCTGCGTCTACAAGGCCGACGGACTGATTCTCACAACGCCGACCGGTTCCACCGCCTATTCGCTCTCGGCCGGTGGCCCGATCGTCCATCCATCGGTGGGCGTCATCGTACTCTCGCCGATCTGCCCACACACATTGACGAACCGGCCCATCGTCCTGCCAGACTCCGCAGTCATCCGAGTCACCGTACGCTCACCGGACGAAGACGTGGTTCTCACCGTTGACGGCCAGGAAGGGATCGCCTTGCGCAGTGACGACGTCGTGGAAGTCCGCAAGGGACGCTGCCGTGTGCCACTGCTGCGAACGGAAACCCGTAGCTACTTCGATGTCCTGCGCAACAAACTGCGCTGGGGTGAACGATAGAGGATCACACGCCCATGCTGCGCTCTCTCCGCATCCAGAACATGGCCGTGGTTGATCAACTCCAGCTCGATTTCGAACCGGGGATGAATGTGCTCACGGGGGAAACAGGTGCGGGCAAGAGTATTATTACACGCGCCATCGGTCTTCTCTGTGGCGATCGAGCACAATCCGACCTCGTACGCACCGAAGCCGAGGAGGCAACGGTCGAAGGGTTGTTCGACGTGGTCGATCCCATGTGGCTGACCGAGTGCGGTCTCGACGCCGCACCCGAACTTCTCATTCGCCGCGTCATCAGCCGCGGTGGCAAAAGCAGGGTATACCTGAATGGATCACCGTCCACGGCGGCCGTTCTCTCCCAGGTCGGGACACGCCTGCTCCACGTGTACGGGCAGCACGAGCAGACACTCCTGCTCAAGAGTGAGAATCACCTCGAGTTGCTGGACGCCTTTGGGGCGCTCGGACAGCCACGTTCTGAAATGGCCGCCACACATGCCGCATTTCGTGAGGCAAGGGAACGTCTTCGACGGCTGGAATCCGATCGAGAGGTGGCACGCCAGAAAACGGACCTCTTACGCTTCCAGATCGGCGAACTGCGCGAGGCGAACGTCGTTGCTGGCGAAGAGGAAAATCTACGTCACGAACGCGAGCGCCAGCGGCATGCGGAAAAGCTGGCGCGCATCTACCAGCAGAGCGAGGAAACGCTCTATTCAGGCGAGGATGCGGTAAGCGGCGCTGTCGCGAAAATCATCGCTCTGTTGGAAGACGCGGGGCGTATCGATCCTGACACGCGAGCACCGCTGGATGTGCTCCGTCAGGCACGCGCACAGATCGAGGATGTGGCATTGACCCTGCGGCGTGCCGCTGGCCATATCGAACACGACGCGGAACGCCTCGCAGAAATTGAAGATCGGCTCGCCTTGATGGGACGCCTGCAACGCAAGTACGGATGCCTTGTGGATGAACTGCCGGAGCGGCTGGAATCGATGGAAGCGGAACTCCTGGGTCTGGAACGGACATCGGAAAATCTCTCGGCTCTGGCGCAGGAAGTAGACTCACTGGAGTTGGCCGCTCGAGAGGTGGCACGGACTCTGTCGCAGTTGCGACGAGCCGCCGCCAGCCGCCTCGAAGCCGCAATGGATGACGAATTGCGTGCACTCGGCATGCCCGAAGGAACCTTCCGCGTCGTCTTCACCGCGCCGGTCGATGGCGACACGGAGGAAGTCTCGGCTCCTCTCACCGCGTTCGGATGCGACACGGTAGAGTTCCACCTTTCTGCCAACCCGGGCGAAGATCCCAGACCGTTGGCGCGCATTGCCTCAGGCGGTGAACTCTCGCGTATCATGCTCGCGTTGAAGACATTGACGGCGGCCGGCGGCGAGGCCAGAACTCTGATCTTCGATGAAGTCGACGCCGGAATCGGCGGATTGGTCGCAGAGGCTGTTGGCCGGCGGTTACATGCTCTGGCGCGCAGCCGCCAGGTGTTGTGTATCACACATCTTCCCCAGATTGCCGCGTTGGCAGATCATCAGTACGCAGTGGAGAAAAGGGTGCAGGCAGGTCGCACCTACACGTCGGCGCGCTCGTTGCGCGGAGACGACCGGATACATGAATTGGCCCGCATGTTGGGTGGGACCGACGCCGAATCGCGACGATACGCACGACGCCTGATGTCTTCCGTCGATCCCGGCGGAACACGCTGAATATCAGACCCCGGATATCCGCAGCAGACTCAGAGAATCCTGCTTACGGAGAGGGCCATCTCGCGTTAGAGAGCAGGGAGTCTCTCTGGATCGTGGACGGATCAGTGACGACGATCGAGTTGTGCGGGCGTCCTTGCCAGAGGTGAAAGGCGATCATCATGACAAACCACCGCATCCTGATCATCGAGGATGACGACACGACGAGGGCCACACTGGCAGAATGCCTGACCCGACTCGGCGCCGATGTTCGAACGGCGGAGGATGGAGCAGAGGCTCCGGACCTGGTGGTACAGCACAGGTTCGATCTGTTGATTCTGGATCTTTACATGCCCGGGATGAACGGGTTCGAATTCCTCCGGCAAATCCGGCGAGGCATCGCGGGCCTCAAACAGCAGGCGACCGCACGGACAGTGCCGGTCATCATCATCTCCGGCGAATCCCACGACGCCTCGATCGCCCATGCGAAACGTCTCGGTGCAAACGACTATCTGGTGAAACCGGTAAACCTGAACGAATTGAAGTCAGCGGTACAACAACAGTTGAATGCAGTCGCACGGTGACACCAATTTCCCCGTCATCGTGCCGCCAGCAACTGGGACACAATCGGTGCGATGGGACCAGCCGTCGTTTGTTGCCTGTCGTTTGTCTTGACATTTTTGGTAGGGCCAGCGTAGCATCCGCCCGCCAAACAACGGCAAATTCGAGCACTGACGCAGCCGAGGGGATCTTCACGCATCGGCACAGGAGGGGTGATGACGGGAGCAGCGCTGAATCGGGGGAGTTGGATCGTAGTCGGCCTTCTGATGACCTTCACCATCAAGCCGGTTCTGGCCGTCGATGTAACCGAGGGGAGTCGTTCCTTTCGCACGTTCACACGGGATTCCGCGGTCGTCGGCGAAAACCAATTCCGCCTGGAAGTCCAGGGCCTCAACATTCACGAAGAACCTGCGGGCCTGAGGATGCGGACGGATGACGAAGGGAATGTCATTACGCAGAGACCAGCCCGCCTGAACCTGCTCGGGTATCGTACCGACTATCGCTCGATGACCGGTGGCATCTTCAATCTGATGGCATCCTACGGTCTCGGCAAAAATGCCGAATTGGGATTCGTCATGCCGTTCATGACAGATTCTCGAATGCAGCAGAACGGAGACACCAACTTCCAGACAGGCGCCGGTGACTTCCTCCTCTACGGCAAGTATCGCCAAAGTATCACGGAGAGCTTTTCGGTCAGTGGCGGTCTGGAATTGAGCACCCCGACGGGCTCGGAAAGAAAAGAATTTGGCCGCGGGGATGTCGCAGTCAACCCGTTCCTGTCGACCCGTTATCATTACAAAGCGCTCGGCGTCGGAGCATTCGTCTCCTACGATCTGAATTCGGGCGATGCACCGGATGTATTCGGCTACGGTGCCGAAGCCTTCTTGCGTGGTGGTCCATCCTACGTCATCCGGACAGAGGTCGTTGGCCGTGTCTTTCACCAACGTGGCGAGACGAACCACGATGTGACGATCTGGCCAGGTATCGATTTCTACATCTCGGACAACTTCGTCGTCCGGCCAACCGCACTGGCCGCATTAACGAACAACATTGCATGGGACTGGGGCGTGGCTCTTGGCATCTCCTACACCCTCGATTTTGGCGGTTCGGCACCGGCAGCGGCCAGCAACACGACGGTTGCGAACTGAAGTCGGGCAGACAACACTCATCCGCCGGACGGAGCGAGAACGTCCGGCGGGTCCACCGATCCATCCGTCGCTGAGTAATTCACGGCGGCAAGGCAAAGACCGTGTGCCGGCGCGGTCGGACCTGCTTGGGTCCGGTCGCGCCGTTCCAGCAAGATCCGGATGTCCTCCGGATCTCGTTCTCTGAACCCCACCTGTACCAGTGTGCCAACGAAATTGCGCACCATGTGACGCAGGAAGGCTGTCGCCTTCACACGGTAGACGATCATCTCGGCACGACGCTCGAATTCACTCTGGTAGACAAGACGGACCGGGCTGTCCGAATCACAGCCAGCGGCCCGGAAGCTCGTGAAATCATGCTGTCCCAGCAGGACGGCCGCAGCACGGTTCATGACATCGACATCGATTCTACGGCGCAGAAACCATGCGTAACGCCGCCAGAATGGAGAGGGTACGGAAGCGTTCCAGATCCGGTAGACATACTCCCGGCTGGTCGCGTTGCGGCGCGGATCGAAATCCTCGGCTACCTCGACCAGGGAACGCACACTGATGTCGGGCGGTGTCAAGGCGTTCAGTGCATTGAGCAACCTGGCTGGTGGGATCTCCCGGTGTGTCCTGAAAGCGACGACCTGACCCGATGCATGAACGCCAGCATCGGTCCGTCCTGAAGCTTCGACCCGAATTGGAACCCCGATGATCCGCGCAAGCGCCGTTTCAAGTGCGCCTTGAATCGTCGGACCGTGGGGTTGAATCTGCCAACCGTGGTAGGCAGTCCCGTCGTACTCGACGACGAGCTTGAAACGCATGACTCGCTCAGAGGTGATCCCGCACGAGCACTTCGGCGATCTCGACTGCATTGACCGCAGCGCCCTTACGAGTGTTGTCGATCGTAATCCACACGTCGGCAACGTATTGGGAATCGAGCAGGCGGATCCGCCCGACCGAGGTCGCATCTTCTGCCAATGCCTGTGCTGGGGTCGGATAGGTCTGCTCTGCCGGATCGTCCACAACGAGAAGCCCTGGTGCTTTACGCAAGTGTTCACGAATACGATCGGCATTCAGTTGCGCCCCGAACTCGACATTCAGAGAAACTGCCGTTCCGAAAAACAGCGGTGCACGCACGCGGGTGACACTGATCGCGAGTTCAGGATCATTCAACACCCTCCGCAGTGCTGAACGGGTCTGTCCTTCACCGAGCGAGCCGCCCCCAGCCAGGAATTCCCCCACCTGTGGTAGCACGTTGAAGGCAAGGCGTTGTGCGAAGACCTCGGTGTCGGGTTCGCGCCCACTCATGAGATCGAGCGTCTGTTGTTCGAGTTCAGCAACTCCGGCACGACCGGCGCCCGATGCGGATTCAATCGAAGTGATCACGGTGCGGCGCAGGGGAGCCATCGAACGCAAGGGCTCGAGTACGACCGCTGCCGCGACAGTAACGACATCCGGACTCGCAACGATACGACGCCTGGAATAGAGCGCCACATCGGACGCGTTTACTTCCGGTACGATCACCGGGATATCCAGATCATCGACATACAACCCGCTCAGATCGACTACCACGGTACCTGCCGCAGTGGCGCGTTCGGCCCACTCGGCACTGACACGATCACCGGCACAGAGAAACACGATGTCGACCGCATCGAATTTCGCCGCCGAATCGAGGGCCGCCACCGAAGCACTCAGGCTGCCACAGACGACTTCTTCGCCTAGCGAGGAATGAGTCCCATAGGCAGCCAGAGCCGACAGCGGAAAAACACGCTCACCGAGTGCCGATAGAATCTCCCGACCGACCAGACCCGTGGCTCCGACGATCGCTACAGAATATCCAGATTTCTTCATTCCGTCAGCCTAACGCGTCCGCCACGGCCTGGCCCATTTGAGCACACCCGACCTGTTTACAGCCCGGCTGCTGGATATCGGGTGTCCGCAGCCCCGATTTCATGACGTGAGACACCGCAGTCTCGATGGCATCTGCGGCGTCGATCTGTCCAAGTGAAATGCGCAACATCATCGCCGTCGAAAGAATCGTCGCCAGAGGATTGGCTTTGTCCTGCCCCGCAATATCCGGCGCACTCCCGTGGATCGGTTCGTACAGGCCACGCGTCAGGCCCAGACTGTTCCTTTTGTCCCCGATCGACGCGGATGGAAGCATGCCCATCGATCCAGCCAGCACCGACGCCTCGTCCGTCAGGATATCGCCGAACAGGTTCTCCGTCGCGATTACATCGAAGTCTCGCGGACGGCGCAGCAGATGCATTGCCATGGCATCGACGAGAACATCCTCATACACGACATCAGGATACCCAGCTTTCACTTCATGAGCGATGTCACGCCACAGGCGCGATGAAGAGAGGACATTTGCCTTGTCGACGGATGTCACTTTCTTGCGGCGGCTGCGTGCCAGTTCGAAGGCGCAACGCATGAGCCGTTCAACCTCGTGTTCCGTATACCTCATCGTGTCGACCGCCTCGCGACCTGTCGGTCCATGCCGCTGTTCGCTCGGTTTGCCGAAATAGATGCCCCCGGTGAGTTCACGGACGACAACGAGATCGACGTCACGCAACAACTCCTGCTTGAGAGGTGCAGCATCGAGAAGTTCGGGAATGGCCTTGACGGGCCGGAGATTCGCAAACAGTTCCAGGCCCTTGCGGATGCCGAGCAATGCCTGTTCTGGACGAACCGTAGCACGAGGATCATCCCATTGGGGGCCACCAACGGCGCCCAGCAAAACAGCATCGGCCGCCTGGGCACTCTGGAAGGTAGCGTCCGGGAGAGCCACTCCGTGCGCCTCGATCGCAGCGCCACCGATCAACGCCTCATCGAACTGGATCTCAAAACCAAACTTCTTCGAACAGACATCGAGGACCCGACGCGCTTGAGCGACGACTTCAGGGCCGATGCCATCACCAGGCAGGATCAGAACGTTCATGGATCTCTCCTCTCGAACGGGCATGGGTTTCCAGATGACTCGGCACAGGATCAGCGGCTTGTGGCGGGCCCGGTCATGGCTCCTCACCGCTGATCTGCCGGTAGTGTGTGCGCCGGCCGTGCAGTTTGTTCAGGGCATTGATATAGGCAAGCGCGCTGGCCTGAATGATGTCCGTATGCGCACCCTGGCCGGTAGCCGTCACGCCCTCGTGGTTGATCAGACACGACACCTCACCCATTGCATCCGTACCACCGGTAATTGCCTTGACTGCGTAGCGCTCCAGCTTCGGGGATATGCCGGTAATCCGCGAGATGACTTTGTAGCAGGCATCGACCGTTCCGCCGCCTTCACCCTCGTCGCTGCGCTCGACACCGTCGACCTCCAGGCGCACGAATGCATGCGATAGTGAGGCGCTGGACGACCGGACATTCAACTCGATCAAATTGAATCGGTCGGGACCGCGGACCGCCTCTTCCGTGACGATCGCAATCAGGTCCTCGTCGTACACACACTTCTTGCGATCGGCCATCAATTTGAACTTCTCGAAGGCCTTGTTCATGTCGATGCCGTACAGGTCTATGCCCAGATGCTTCAAGCGGTCGGCAAAAGCATGCCGGCCCGAGTGTTTCCCCAGAACCAGCTTGTTGCTGGGAATCCCGACGGACTCGGGCCGCATGATCTCGTAGGTCTTCTTGTCCTTGAGCACGCCGTCCTGGTGAATCCCTGCTTCGTGGGCGAACGCATTGTCGCCGACGATCGGTTTATTGGCGGGGACGACCAATCCCGTCACCTGGGACAACAAACGGCTGGCGGGATAGATCTGCTCGGTCACGATGCCGGTCTTCAAACCAAAGAAATCGCTGCGTGTGTTGAGTGCCATAACGACTTCTTCCATCGATGTGTTGCCCGCGCGTTCACCGATTCCGTTGATGGTACACTCCACCTGGCGAGCACCGTTTTGTACGGCGGCCAGCGAATTAGCGACGGCCATGCCGAGATCATTGTGACAGTGGGCACTCCAGCGAACCGACTTCCCGCCAGGTGTATTTTCGATCAGATATTTGAACAGTGCCCCGAACTCTTCGGGGACCGCGTAACCGGTTGTGTCGGGAACATTCAATACGGTGGCACCAGCCTTGATGACCTCACCGAACACCTTCACCAGATACTCGGGATCGGAACGCGAAGCGTCCTCGGCGGAAAATTCGATATGATCCAGATGCTTCCTGGCAAATTGGACGGCCCAACAGGCAGCATCGATCACCTCTTCGCGGCTCATCATCAACTTACGCTGGAGATGCAGATCTGAAGTCGCAATGAAAACGTGGATTCCCGGATGACGTGCCTTTTCGACACTCCGGATCGCCTGCAACAGATCATTCTCGCGTGTGCGCGCCAGACTCAGGACGACGGGCTGTGCCACCGCCTCCGCAACACAAGCAACAGAATCGAAATCACCCGGAGACGACGCTGCAAAACCTGCCTCGATGACATCAACACCGAGCTTCTCGAGTTGCCGTGCGATGACGACTTTTTCCTCGACATTCATCGAAGCGCCAGGCGACTGCTCACCGTCGCGAAGCGTCGTATCGAAGATCTGTACCTGGTTCGGATCCGTTACCATCTTTTCCTCCCTTGGAGCATCTGCCCGAAACAAGAAGGGCCACGAGGGGAGCTACCCGTGGCCCTTTGAAGAGACAGACACCACGGCTAGCGGAATCCCCGCCTGTGGCGTCCTTCGGATGCGTTTTTTTGGATTCACGCTCCCGCGGGCGCACAGGGCGGGCAGGGAAGTAGCCCCGGAAGCAGAAGATCCCATGCGTTGCGCAGCGTGAACATGGGCTTTCGAGTAAACGAGGTGACTTTACTTGTCAACTCCCCGCACCGGAGTGCCGTCAACGGCGAACGCCTTGCCAGTGTTGGCATTGTCCAGCATACGTGACAGCGCCGATACCGTGTCCCGAAACCATAGACCGACAGGGAATAACATCATGAGACGTGACAGAAGGACGATGAGCCACTGGATAGCAGCCGTCAAACGGATGGAAGCGGAAGGAATCGAGGTAGCCCTCGGTCGTCTCGTACAGGAAATGACCCAGTGGGACCGGCTCGAGTGCCTGTCGGGACCATCCCCAGATTTCTCCAGAACTCTGGAGGATCTGCGCCATTACAACGCAACGCCGATCATTGCGGGCAACAATCTGCGACTCGGTATTCCGGGCATTCGCTTCAGCGATGGACCACGTGGCGTGGTGATGGGACGATCCACCGCCTTTCCGGTTTCGATGGCGCGCGGTGCCACCTTCGATCCGGAACTCGAAGCGCGTGTCGGTGACATTATTGGCGTCGAGGCACGGACCCAGGGAGCCAATTTCTATGGAGGAGTCTGTATCAACCTGCTGAGGCATCCCGGTTGGGGGCGCGCACAGGAAACCTACGGCGAGGACAGCCATCTGCTGGGTGAGATGGGAGCCAGCCTCGTGCGAGGGGTGCAGCGGCACCTCATGGCGTGCGCCAAGCATTATGCCCTGAACAGCATGGAAAACTCGCGTTTCATCGTCGATGTCCGAGTCGATGAACAAACGCTCGATGACATTTATCTACCCCATTTCCGCAGATGTGTGGACGCCGGTGTCGCCGGCATCATGAGCGCATACAACAAAGTAAACGGAGAGTGGTGCGGACACCATTCCAGGTTGCTGCGCACGATTCTCAAGGAGAAATGGCGCTTCGAAGGATTTGTCATGAGCGACTTCGTCTTCGGGGTGCGTGATGGAGTGGCAGCACTCAAAGGCGGTCTCGACATCGAGATGCCAGTGAAATGGCGGTTCCGAAGCCTGCCAAAGGCCTTGAAAAAAGGACGTCTGTCCTGGGCCACCGTCGACGAGGCGCTCCGCCGTATCCTGCGGCAGCAACTACGCTTTGCGCGGGTAGGAGAACCCAAACGGTACCACGCAGGGGCCGTTGCCTGTCGAGAACATCGCCTGGTAGCCCGTGAAGTCGCTGAAAAGGCGACAGTGTTGTTGCAGAACAATCCTCTCAGCTCAGACGAGAGTCCCCTCCTCCCCTTTACGTCCGAACTCGGCCGTCTTGCCGTCATCGGGAGACTCTCTGATTTCGCGAACACGGGAGATCGTGGCTCGAGTTGGGTGCGCGCACCCGATGTGATCACGATCGCCGGCGGTCTCCGCGAAGCAGGCGAGCGACGGGGAATCACGGTGGACGTCGTCGGTTCGGACTCGCTCCGTCGCGGCGTCGAAGCGGCACGCCATGCTGATGCTGTCGTGCTGGTCGTCGGCAATACCTATCGGGAGGAAGGGGAATACCTGTTCGTACGTGGGGGAGACCGGCGCCAACTCGGATTATCCTCGAAGCAGACCGAGTTGGTGAGACAGGTGAGTGCAATCAATCCTAAGATCGTGGTGGTGCTGGTCGGAGGGGCGCCAATCCTCTGTGAGGAATGGCGCAGACGTATTCCGGCGATCATGATGGCCTGGTACCCCGGAATGGAAGGGGGCCGTGCAATCGCCAACATTCTTTTCGGAGATGCAGAAGCGGGTGGACGCTTGCCGTGCACATGGCCAGCTCGTCCAGAACAGTTGCCAGCGTTTCGGCGGTGGACACGACGGATCACGTACGGCCCACTTCACGGATACCGCGCCTTCATCGCCGATCGACAGAATCCGTCGTGGTGGTTTGGACACGGATTGGGTTACACGTCTTTCGAGATCCGCAGTGCCGTCCGTTCCGGCAATTCCGCAACGATCGAGTTGGCGAACACCGGCTCACGCGACGGCGAAGAAGTCGTGCAGATCTACGTCGAAGCGGCTCTCGGTTCACATCCTCGACCATTGCCTGCACTGTGTGGTTTTCGACGCACGAGACTCTCCGCCGGTCAGGTGACGACGCTCCAGATCCCCCTCGAACCCTGGCTTCTCGATCGAGCGGCAACGCGGGGTAAGGTCGTGTTATGGGTCGGCCAAAGTGCCGACCCGACCCGAATGATCGCCGTACAGGAGGCATAATCGACGTTCCGAGGTCCGGTCTATCTCCGTCGACCAATCGGGGCGTCCAAGGGGGGAAAGGAATGGTGCGAGCGGGGGGAGTCGAACCCCCACGGGCGTGAGCCCGGCGGATTTTCTTACCCTCTACGGCTTTCGCCGCCCTCAACGAGGTTTGGGGTCTGGACTATCCCTTCACCGTGCCACGAACATCCGTTCGGGTTTAGGTGCTGCCCGTCTAGTCTCTACACCTTCCCGGAGCGCTGCTCCGGGCTTGGCTCGGGATTGCCATTTTACAGGTTTCCCCGACTTTGAGCAGTTCTACATCGCCGGTTTCCCGACGAGCACTCAAGTTGGTCTGAGTCCGCTGCGTCTGCCGATTCCGCCACGCTCGCATCACGCGGCCCTCTATAGTTGCGAGTCTGAACCCCGTCAAGAAAATCGGGGTTTTTAGCCTCACTCCGACCACCAGGAGGTAGTAACCACTGTCACCGCATCCAAAGAGGAACGATCGTTGCGCGCCGTGCGCCGCCTTGGGGCAACTCATTCCTCTTCAACGCGGCCAAACAACAGGTAGCTGTTCACACCTCCGTAGCCGTAGCTGGTGACCAGCACACGTCGCACCCGTGTCGCACGGGGTTCACCGACGACATGCGCCAGATCGCACAAGGGATCAGGGTCATCGAGAAAATGCGTCGGTGGAATGACCTGATCACGCAGTGCCAGACACGCCGCAGCCGCCTCGAATGAACCCGATGCTCCAAGAGGATGGCCGAGCACGGCCTTGATGGAACTCACCGGTAATTCCGTTGCGTATTCTCCAAACGCCGCCTGCAAGACACGTGCTTCTTTGCGGTCGAAACCAGGGGAAGAGTTGGCATGAGAACAGACCCAATCCAGCCCTCTGGTATCGAGGCCCTGTTGAGTCAGGAGACGGCGGATCGCCGCCGCACCCACCGCGCCATCGGGATCGAGATTGTACAATCCCAGCGCATCGCAGGCACTGCGGCCACCGATCAGTTCTGCATAGATCCGGGCGCCACGCCGGCGGGCGTGTTCCAGTTCCTCGACGACCAGCACACAGCCCCCTTCGCTCAGGACGATACCGTTGTGCTGGCGGTCGAACGGTCGAGAGGCGAGATGGGGAAACTCGAACTTTCGAGCAAGTTCGAGGGTACGTCCCATCCCAGCAAACACCAGCGGTGTCAGTGGGCTTTCGGCGCCCCCCGCATAGCAGAGATCCAGTTCGCCGCTGGCAACGAGGAGATAGGAATGAAGAATTGCCTGCGTTCCGGCCGAACAACCTGTCGAGTAGGCAAGTTGTGCACCACGAGCGCCGACCAACTCCGCAATTTCGGCCCCACTGGCATGATGTGGCACGCTATTGACGACAAAGGGATTGACGCGTCGCGCACCACGTTCAAGCAGAATTGCAAATTGTTGTTCACCCTCGCGCCAACCACCGAATGCCGTACCCATGACGACACCACAGGCATTCGGATCGATGTCCGCGAGTGTGGAGTCCTGTCGAGCCAGTTCCGCCGCCGCAACCGCGAGTTGCGCGACGTGCGTACCATTGCGGGCAAGGCGTGCCGGCAGGAGTTCCTGATACGACAAGTCGCGCACCTCACCACCCACCTGACACGGATAATCGCTCGCATCAAAGCGGCTGATGATGCCCAGTGGAGAAGGACCGTGCAGAACCACAGACCAGAAGGCCTCGGAACCAACGCCCATGGGAGACACGATGCCGAGTCCGGTGATGACGACACGGCGCGACATCAGGCCGGAACTCGACACTTCCGTTCCCCAACTCCTGCAGGCTTCTTCAACATTGCCTTCTTTGTCTCAGTGCATCGGTGAATCAGAATGAGAAATCTGATGCCTGGGGTGGGGGACCAACGCAGGCGTTTCTCAGAATCAGAGACGCAGATACCCTGCAACCAGGTCTTTCATCAACTCCGAGACACCGGCGCCCAGGCTCAGGACTCGAACGTCGCGGTAGACACGGCCGACCCAGTTTTCCTCCAGAAACCCCGAGCCACCGTGTAGTTGCAGGCACTGTTCGACGGCACGCTGGACGATCTCGATCACCTTGAATTTGATCATGCAGATTTCCTTTGATGCATTACGGCCGTCGCGGAAATCCGCACAGACGGAGTGGACGAAGCGCTGTGTCATTTCCAGGTCGGCAGCGATGTCACTGATGCGATGCCGAACAGTCTGGAGATCGGCCAGGCGCTGGCCGTAAGCGGCTCGTTCGCGCAGATGACGCACGGTGTCGTCCAGTACGAGGCGCGCTGCGGCGACGGCAGAGGCGGCGCCGAGCAGTCGCTCGCGCTGTAGATTCTCTGTCACGTAGAAATAGCCGAGTCCCGGTTTGCCCAGAGTGTACTCACGAGGAATGCGGCACTCGTCGAAACGCAGCCAACCGGTGGGTGAGGTATGCATCCCCAGTTTACGCAGCGAGGCCTTACGTTCGAAACCCGGAGTATCGGCGGGAACGAGGAGGACGGTGAAACTATGGGAGGATGGCTCCGGACTGGTACGTGCAAGAACGAGGACAAAGTCTGCAACGGGTGCATTCGTGATGAATTTTTTCTCTCCGGAAAGGACCCAGAAATCACCGTCTGGGGTGGCTGTGCACTGAATCGCGCGGACCAGATCAGAACCTCCCGTGGGTTCCGTAACCGCAAGTGCTCCCACAGCTTCACCATGAATCGCGGGCTTGAGAAAACGATCCTGCTGTGCCGGTGTACCCGTCTTGAGCAGAAGCGGAGTGAAGAACGTAGCCTGTGCGAGTGTGCTCAGGGTGAGCCCCATCATGCGACTATGGGGCAATTCCTCCGCGAGGACGACGGAGTAGGCGAAATCGCCACCTCCACCACCGACTTCGACCGGCATCGCCATCCCAAGGGCACCGAAACGGCCCAGTTCGGCAAAAACGGATCGTGGAAGAGTCTGTGCAGCCTCCCACTGATCGGCAAAAGGGGTGAATTTTTCTACGACGAACGCACGCAACCGGCGCCGGAATTCCTCGTGCTCACGAGTAAAGAGATTCATGGACGCTGTTGAACGCAGGCAGCGATATAGTTCACAATGTCGCTAAAACGATTTAATTCGACGATCTCGATGGGATCCAACTGAATGTCGTACTCCTCTTCGACGGCCACCTGGAGTTCGACAAAAGCGATCGACTCGAGGCGAAGGTCTGAGTCCAGCGAAGAATCATCGGAAACGGAGTCTGGCGGGAGGTTGGCGATGTCGTGTAGAAGCTGGAGCACCCGGTCACGGATGGCCGAGGCTGTAATCTGTTCCCTGTCCCTACTGTCCACATCTCCTCCTGCGCTCGATACCCCTGATGAGGCTGCGAGCCTATGAACACTGAACCGTGCATGTCAAGCAACGGGGCATGAACACTATCCTCAGAACCCGGAGTGATCCTTGGGCACACATTCCTCGTCAAGCACACCCTTCTCCTTTTCCACCCTGGAGAACGCCCGTGACATTCGCCGGGCACTCGACTTCCGCCTCGAGGTCTACCGTTCCACCTGGCCAGACGTTCCCAGTTCCGCCGTCGTGGACTCTTTGGACCCCCGGGCACAGCACTTCATCGCCACAAATTCTGCTGGCGACATCGTCGGCGCCTTTCGCTTCGTCCCTCCCGATGCGCGCCCCTTTGACATCGAATCTTATATCGACCTCCGAGACGTGCTCCCGATCGACTCCACACCCGCCGAGGTTGGCCGTCTCTGCATCCGACCAACACATCGAAACAGCACGGCCGGTGTCAGAATTTGCATGGGCCTACTGGAGCAGGCACTACTCAAGGCCTCGGAATTCGCCGTCACCGACTTCGTGATGAAATGCGCGTCCCGCCTCATCTCCTTCTACCGCGTTGCAGGGTTCCAGCCTGTCGGTCACTCCTTCATCCATCCGAGCTACGGTGAGGAGCACATCTTGCGCCGCCACCTCACTGCCGGCCACCCGGGCCCCTCCGGGCGGGCTGGCTCCATTCCAGCTTGATATGTACCTCATCCCCCTGATCTCTGCGCTTGCCAACGCCGTCCTCACGGGGATCGTCCTTCGACAACACCCGCGAACCCGCCTGGCCAGGGCCTTTTCGTTTCTCACGGCGAACCTGGTCGTATGGAATCTGAACTTTGTCGTCCTCTACGGCATATCGGATGCCGGCACCGCTCTGGCACTCACGCGAATCGTCAGGATCGGGTCCTTCTACGTTCCACCGGCAATCCTGGCTCTCATTCTAGCATTCAGGGAACGACATCGGATCTGGCCGCATGTGCTTCGTATCGATTATACGATTGCCACCGGTCTCGCATTGATCAATATTGCGGGGCATTACGTTTCTACACTTCAGAAGACTGAGTGGGGTTTCTATTCCGAACGGACACCCTTTTACCACATATTTTCCATATCATTACTCCTGAATTTTATCACTGCTGCAACAATCCTGATTCATGATTATTATTCGTCAGCCGACCCAAGAATTCGACATCAGCTTAAATTCTGGATGCTCGGCGCTGCCATCGCATTGCCATTGGGATTAACGAACCTGCTCCCTTCCTATGGTGTGTCATTTTATCCGCTGGGAAATCTCGGCAATGCAGTATGGACTGCGATCATCGCATATGCACTTTTACAACACAGACTGATCGGCATCGATATCGCAGTGGTAAAGGGCATTACGTATGTTCTCGCCTTTATCGTCATCGTTCTTCCAGCAATTGCAGTGACCCTCTTCCTGGAAACCCGTTTCTTCGGACGCATCGACGTAGATTATACACTCCTACAAATCGCTGTGATTACATTCGCGGGAATCGCATTTCCCATCGTCCGATTACGTACGGAGCCTCGGGTTGAGCAGTCGTTATTCAAAGACCGATATGAACATCGGTCTGCGTTGCTGTCATTCAGCAAGGCAATCATCAGATTCCTCGATCAGGACACGCTCTTGAGCCAATTGGCTTCCCGTCTGACCGACTGCTTCAACCTGGATCGTCTGGCAATCCTGCTAATCGATGACTCCCCGCACGTGCTTTCTCTCAAGGCCAAGGCGGGGATCGCGCCGCTCGATGACGAGCTCGCCTTGGATAGCGCTTTGCCGGCAATCGCCTCCCAGCGGCGGCAGAGCATTCTGGTACATGAGTTGGAAGCTATCACAGGCTCGCCCGTAGAAAGTCGGGCAGCGCAGGTACTCAGAAGGAACTCGTGGGTGGTCTGCGTGCCGCTCCTGGGCAGCACAGGCCTCATGGGCCTGCTCTGTCTCGGCCAAAAGCGAGACCTCGACAGCTATTCGCTTACCGACCTGGAACTACTCGAGACGCTTGCCGCCGAGGCGGCCGTGGCGCTGGACAATGCGAGATTGTACGCGGAGGTGAAATCGTCCCGTGAAATTCTCCGGCGAACCGATCGGCTGTCTGCCCTCGGCGTGCTCGCGGCCGGAATTGCGCATGAGATCCGAAACCCACTGGTATCGATTCAGACCTTCTTCCAACTAGCGCCGCAGAGACTCGACGACAAGGAATTCATCGAGTCGTTTTTGCCGATAGCTGCTGGTGAGGTGACACGGATCGGAGGGTTGATTGCGGAATTGCTGTCGTTTGCCCGAAGCCCAGAGCCCAAGTTCCAGAATGTGTTTGTTGACGAACTCGTTGACCAGGTTCTCGTCCTTCTGGAGCCCGAGGCGAAAAAGGCGCAAGCGAAGCTGGAACACCGCCGCGCTCCACAGCCTCGGAGTGCCTGGATCGATCCCGATCAGATAAAACAGGTGATCATCAATCTCGTCCTGAACGCTATCCACGCCAGCCCTGCGGGGGGCAGCGTCAGTGTCATCGTTCGCCCCGTCGATAAGGAGAATCAACGGCTGGTCCGTGTCGAGGTGTGCGATCAAGGACCGGGGATTCCACCTGAACAAGCGGAGAGCGTGTTCGTCCCGTTTTTTACGACGAAGGCAAGAGGAACTGGTCTTGGACTATCCATTGCGCATCAGATCGTGGCTGAGCACGGAGGCACGATCCGCCTCGAAAATAATCTTGCCGGAGGAACACGTTTTATCGTCGACGTGCCGGCTGAGATGCCGCCCCCGAAAGAATCGAAACAAAAGTTCGAGTTGACTTCGTCCTCGGAGTAGGAGAATAGAGGGCCAACCGATCGCAGGTGTTTGAATAAGCGGCCAAGGGGGGGCGGATGATGTCACTCTGGACGTTGCACGTTTATTCGGCATTCCTTGCAGCAATCATTGATTTGCTCTCGGTCCTTGTGGTCGCGGCCGCGGCCAGTGAGCGGCGTTTCGTCCTTGCACACGTCGCCGTGGCTACAGCGATGGCTGCCTGGTGTTTGGGAATCGGTCTCCAGTCGATACCGGGATTTCGGATCGACCATCCGTTTCTCGCCAGCATCCTTCCCCTGGGTCAGATACTTTTACCGGCGGTGGCACTCCACACCGCAGGCACATGGTCCAATGACAACCCCTACCAGTCAGTGCGCCATCGAGTAGCAGTCGGATACGTGATTGTCGGATTCCTGTCCGCCGCCTATTTCGCCGGCTGGATTTATACGGCACCGATTGAACATGCCTGGGGTACATATCGAAATCCCGGCCGGCTGTTTGTTTTGCACCTCATTTTTGCAGTGGCGTGTATCGGCCTCGGTATGGCGTGGTGCGTGAAGGCCGCCAGATACAGTATAGATCCACGAATACGTCGCCGGGCAACGTTATGGATTATCGGTGTCGTCAGTCTGGTGCCGTTGTTATGTATGGATTGCCTGTTCATTCTCGGTATCAATGTTCCGCCGATGGGTTCCATTGGTAATATGATCCTTGTCACTCTATGGGCTTCAGCCACTCTCAGATACCGGGTGTTCGAAATGGACAGTATCGTACTCAGGACTTCTACGGTACTGATCGGAACTGTCGCGGTCACAGGTGCGGGCACATTGGCATTGGTGGTATGGCACGACTTGCCTTTGGCTGTCGGCAGTACCCTGGTGTCGATTCCATTCGCATTTTCTGGTGCGGCTGCTGTGGTGTTCTCGTATCGATACCGTGGGTTTCTGCATGGCGATGTCGAGTGTGTACTCCTTTCGGAATGCCAGCAGACAAGGAACATCATTCGGCAACTCAGCGCTGAACTCTTGTCCGGAAGGGATTACACGAGAATAGCCGAAAAGGTCACAAGCCGTCTGCGAACCGTTCTCAATCTTGCTGGCGTTGGATTGTATCGCAGGGTGGACGGGAAATTTCGTCTGGAGCAGAAGGCCGGCAATATTGCTCTGCCAGAGGCAATCTCACACAAGGCCATCGGGGCCCTGACGGACACTGGGACCGGGACGCAGGAAATCTACGTGCCGATCGAGAGTGAGGGAATAACGGTTGGCTACCTTGCGTTGGGACCCAGAGTGTCGGGGGCGGTCGTCGATGATTCCGGTCTGGCCCTGGTCTCACTGATTGCCGGCCATCTCGGCACCGCATGGCGGAACCTGGATCACATACAGGAAATCCAACGACAAAAGGGCGAAATCCAGAAATTGCACCATCAGGTCGAAACGGAAAAAGTCGTTCCGTGTGTCGAGGTACGTTGCAGGGCGAATTTTCCCGAGATCATCGGTGCCAGCCCCCCAATCAACCGTGTTCTGCAAATCATCGAGCGGGTCGCGCAGGCGGATACCTCCGTTTTGATTCTTGGTGAAACGGGCACCGGGAAGGAATTGATCGCCCGCGCCATCCACAACATCAGTGGACGCGCCCAGCATCCGCTGATTTGTGTAAACTGTCCCGCGATCCCGACAGAGTTGGCCGAAAGCGAATTATTCGGACACGAACGCGGGGCATTTACCGGGGCGACAGGTACTCGGATTGGAAAACTCGAGATGGCCGATAACGGCACCTTGTTCCTCGACGAGGTCGGCGATCTCCCCATGTCGATCCAGGTAAAACTGCTTCGTGCCCTGCAAGAACATGAAATCGAGCGGATCGGCGGCGGGAAAACCATCAAGCTGAATCTCCGCGTCATGGCCGCCACGAATCACGATCTACAAGCGGCTGTTGCGACTGGCCAGTTCCGGGAGGACCTTTATTTCCGTCTCCGTTCCGTTCAGATCGACGTTCCGCCGCTCCGCGAGCGCGCGGAGGATATTCAGATGTTGGCCGCCTATTTCCTCGAACGTGCCAACTTCACGCACCAAAAGCAGGTCCAGGGATTCACTGCCGAAGCGATTTCTCTCCTCGAATCGCACAACTGGCCTGGCAATATCCGCGAACTCCAAAACGTGGTCGAGCATGCGGTACTCCTATGTCCCGATGGCCGCATCCGTCCGGAACAACTCGGCGGCCTCACGGCCACCACCAATCGCCCTGCCTCCTCTCTGTCAACCAGCATCCGAGCCGAGAAGCGACGCCGCGTCGAAGTGGCCCTCGCCCGATCCTACGGCAACCAGGCGGCTGCCGCCCGTTCCCTTGGGATGTCACGCAGCAATTTCGGGCGCCTCATGAAGAATCTGGGCCTGCACCGCAAATCACACCTGTTTGGGTGAAAAAGGCTCTTCGATAAGACGGGAAGCGTGGAGAGGGAGCGGATTCCAGTCTCACGAGGAACAGCAGGTATGAGGACAGGGGCGCCGGGAGGAGATGTTCTTCTGCCGGGCGTGGCCACATGCAAGGTGTACGTGTCCGTGAACAGGGCCGTCCTCTGCTGAGGGGCATGGCGCTGCACCTGCGAGCACGGCGTCGCACTGCAACGTGCAACACCGACGGCGGCGGTGCCCATACCACAGCGTACCCATACAGTTTCTGCCGATGGGTGTCACTTCGAACTCCGTACCGGTCACGTTTCGCACCACTACCACTGATCAAAAGCTGCCGCATCAGGAGAGAGGCGGCCAGAACGATCCGTCACGTCCAGGTGACTGCCGCACCTACAGTGCGGGCGGACTCGCGCGTATTCAACGTGAGCACATCGTCCTTCTACGTACTCCTTCCGAGCACTCACAACAGTCGGGTATCCGGGAAATCCCCCTTCTCGAACACTGGACTATCCATGGATCATGACTTGCAATAGATCCCGCTCGATAACACCAAAACGTGCTTCACGAGGAGGTGGATATGGGTTTATTTGGCTCAGGCCGATCGTTTGGCACGCGACTCTTCGCACGATCGTCGGACCGCGACAGGGGCTCGAACACCCCGCTCAGCGCAGAGGCCATTTCGCGTCTCGCGCGTTCTGCCGCGACGGTCAGGTCAATGGGAATTGCTGAGGAAGTTGCGGGGGCTCTAGTGGAGTCTTTCGGACTGGTCGGCGCCGCGATTTACCGTAAAAGCCAGAATGGAACTCTTCGCCTGGCCAACCGTAGCGGCCCGATCGCGGCACCCGATGAGATCGACTCGGTTCTCCTTCCCGAACTCACCGAGTCTTTCATTCCGTGGGAGATGTTCTGTACCGCGCAATCCGTCGTTGCCGAACCAAGCTCGACCCTGTGGGCAGGGCTTCCTCTCCGGTACGAGGGTACACTGGTCGGACTGGTCGGCCTTGGCTCAAAATGCACAGGTGAACCATTCGATGATAGGGAAAGTGCCCTCCTGTCTCTATTCTCCACACATCTCGCCCTCGTGTTGCAAGGTTACGAATGGGTGCATCAGATCAGCCAGCAAGGAAACGAGATCGCGCTTCTACAACAACGCCTACAAAGCGAAACTGCCGTCATCCACACCGACATCGAATGCGCACCCAATTTCCCGTACATCATCGGAAGCAGTGTTTCGCTTCAGGCCGCCCTCAGCCTGGTCGAGAAGATCGCGCATACCGACACCACCGTATTGATCACGGGAGAAACCGGCACGGGCAAGGAATTGATTGCCCGCGCCATTCATGAACTCAGTGCCCGACGCTGCGCTCCGCTGGTCAGTGTGAACTGCCCAGCCATCCCCCTGGAACTCGCTGAAAGTGAATTGTTCGGCCACGAACGCGGCGCTTTTACCGGAGCCGTGGACGCCCGCGCAGGCAAGATGGAGCAGGCCCACGGTGGAACCATCTTCCTCGACGAAGTCGCCGACCTGCCCATGGCAGTGCAGGTCAAATTGTTACGAGTCCTGCAGGAACGCGAGATCCAACGTGTTGGCAGTCAGCGCACCCGACGTCTGGACATTCGTATCATTGCTGCAACCAACCGCGATCTGATCGACGCAGTTGAACATGGACTCTTTCGCGAGGATCTCTACTATCGCCTCGCCGCAATGCCAATCGACCTGCCCCCCTTACGCGATCGTATGGGAGATATTCCTGTCCTTGCGACCTACTTCCTCGACGAGGCTGCGCGTCGATATCACAAACCCATACGGGGGTTTACGACCGAGGCCATCGCCGCAATCGAGAGCCACCACTGGCCCGGGAACGTACGCGAACTCCAAAATGTCATCGAACGCGCCGTCCTGTTCTGCACGAGCGACCGAATCGCACTGGCGGAACTGCCCTTATTGAAGGCCCCTGCAGTATCCGGGACAGGTCTCGCGTCGACAATGCGCGCCGAAAAACGCCGTCGTGTCGAAGCAGCACTCGTCCAAACCGAAGGAAACCAGGCTGCGGCAGCGCGCTTGCTGGGCATGTCGCGCAGCAACTTTGCGCGTCTCGTCAAAACGCTGGGCCTACGGGTTCAAAAGCGAGCCGCATAAACCCGGGGCGGAATACCCCGAGGTTGAACCGAACGCGTTGAGACTGCTCGGGATGAATCATCAGACAGAGCAACTCTTTGTTTCTTGAAAGCGGAACAGCATCAACCGATCAAAGATCGCAAGTACGGCCGAACGATCCATTTCAGCCCGGGCGCCGGTGATGCCTCCCGTCAGGTGCTTGAATCCATTCAACCTACGCGGAACGGGTTCTGCAAAATGATGGTCTCGTTACGGCCTGCTCCAACCGAAACCATATACATGGGCGCTTCGACGACTTGCTCGAGACGCCGGATATATGCGCGAGCGTTGACGGGCAAATCATCCAGTGTACGTGCGCCGCTGATCGACTCCTTCCAACCGGGATGATCTTCGTAGATCGGCGTGGCCGCCCGCAACACCGTACCACTAGCGGGAAAGTGATCGAACCGCTTACCATTCACCTCATAGGCAACGCAGATACGCACCGGATCGAGACCGGTCAGTACGTCGATCTTGGTCAACGCAAGTCCATTGATGCCATTGAGGCGAACGGCCTGGCGCACCACCACGGCATCAAACCAGCCACAGCGGCGCGGGCGTCCGGTGGTAGCACCGAATTCGTCCCCATCCTTGCGCAGCTTATCCCCAAGGCGGTTATCCTCTTCTGTGGGGAAGGGACCACTACCGACACGGGTCGTGTAGGCTTTGGCAATCCCCATCACGTTGGTAATGCGGCTCGGGGCGATACCCACACCTGTGCAGGCGGCACTGGCCAGTGTGTTGGACGAGGTCACATACGGATAAGTGCCATGGTCGACATCGAGCATGGCGCCCTGCCCGCCTTCCAACAGGAGTCGCTTGCCGGCACTCAGGGCGTCGAAGAGGAGGACACTGGTATCCGCCACATGGCGGCTCAGTCTCTCGCGGTAGCCACAATATTCGGCGCGAATCGATTCAATGTCGAGCGCTTGCTCTTTGAGAACCGCCTGCATGTAGGCGTTCTTCTCTTCGAGGACGTGGTGGAGGATATCGTCGAACATCCCCTCATCGAGAAAATCCGCAAACCGAATCCCGCTCCGCGCCATCTTGTCTTCATAGGTCGGGCCAATGCCACGCCCCGTCGTGCCGATACGTCCGTCGCCACGCAACCGCTCGCGCGCGACGTCGATGGCACGATGGTATGGCATGATCAGATGTGCACGATCGCTGATCTTGAGGAGATTGTCGTCAAGGAGATAACCGTGCTTGCGCAATGCGTCGATTTCGCTCAGTAGAACGCCGGGATCGACGACAACCCCGTTACCGATGACGCAGGTCTTCCCGGGATGCAGAACGCCGGAGGGAATCAGATGGAGGATGGTCTTGCGGCCCTCGACCACCAGCGTGTGCCCTGCGTTGTTGCCTCCCTGAAAGCGGGCGATGATGTCTGCATGCTCGGCAAGGATGTCAACGACCTTTCCCTTGCCCTCATCTCCCCACTGCGCGCCTACGACTACGACTGCCGGCATATCTTGCTCCCCGGGACGAGGCCTAGAGCTCGATGAGTTGCGCAGAGACGATATTGGGTAACTTGCGGAGGCGCTCCATCACGGCATCCGGAATCAGATCGTCCACGTGCACCAACGAAACCGCCATACCACCGATCTCCTCACGGCCAAGTTCGAGCCGAGCGATGTTGACACGTGCTTCACCGAGGAGTGTGCCAACCGAACCGACGACTCCCGGCACGTCTCGATTCAGCAGCATCAGGATGAATCCTTCGGGATCCGCGTCGAGGTAGAAATTGTTGATACGCACAACGCGGATGACACGCGGGCTGAATACAGCGCCGGCGACCACACTGACACCTTGTTCGGTGGTTGATGTAACGGTCACCATGTTCGTGAAGCCTTTGGCCTGCGCCGTCTTCGACTCGATGACCTTGATACCACGTTCGCGGGCAATCGCTGGGGCATTGACATAATTGACAGCACTCGAATCGAGCACTCGCATCAAAAACCCACGCTGCACCGCCAAGGTCAGTGGTTTCACGTCATATTCCGATACTTCCCCGGCATACTCGATCAACAGTTCCTTGGGTGCGGCGGTCAGCATCTGCCCATGCATGCTGCCAAGTTTCTCACAGAGCGTCAGATAGGGGCTCAGGACTTTGAGTAGTTCCGGACTGATCGAAGGGACGTTGAGCGCATCTTGGATCACGCCGTGGTTGAGATAGTTGACGACCTGATGTGCAATCGCGACCGACACGTTGATTTGGGCCTCCTCGGTCGAGGCCCCCAGATGTGGGGTACAGATCACCTGATCGAGCTTGAGCAGCGGATGCTCGGCTGGCGGAGGTTCCTGCGTGAAGACGTCAAGCGCGGCACCGGCAACCTTGCCTTCCCGGATCGCTGCTTCGAGGGCCGCCTCATCGATGATGCCACCACGAGCACAGTTCAAGACGCGTACGCCTTTCTTCATTTTGGCAAAGGCTTCCGCACCGATCAGACCGCGCGTCTCATTTGACAAGGGAGTATGAACAGAGATGAAGTCGGCCTGTTCGAAAACGTCGTCGAGGGTACCCAGTTCGACACCGAGGCGCTGTGCCGCGTCGGCCGAAATAAACGGGTCATAGGCCAAAACCTTCATCTTCAGACCACGAGCACGCTCCGCCACGAGACTACCGATATTGCCTACGCCCACGATCCCAAGCGTCTTATTGAACAATTCGGTTCCGGTGAACTTGCTCTTCTCCCATTTGCCACCTTTCATCGAAGCGGTTGCCTGCGGGATGAAACGGGCCAGAGACAGGAGCATGCTGATGGTGTGTTCTGCGGTCGTGATGTTGTTGCCGCCTGGCGTGTTCATCACGACGATACCCTTCTGGGTCGCCGCAGGGACATCGATATTGTCGACTCCAACACCGGCACGGCCGACGACACGTAGTTTATCGGCTGCGGCAATCACTTCGGCGCTGACTGTCGAACCGCTACGCACGATCATGCCGTCGAAGCCGGCGACTCTCTTGGCCAGTTCGGCCGGTTTGAGACCAACCGCCTCCTCCGTCTCGATTCCCGGAGCGTTCCTGAGAACCTCCCACCCCTGTTTCGCAAGCTTATCCGCAACCAGAATTTTTGGCATGAATGACTCCGACACCTCTCCGACGAGAGGCGTGTTTCCCGGCAAAAAAAAGCCTGAACCTCAACAACTCAGAGGCCCAGGCGTTCGGCCAACTGAAGGCCAGCACTCCACCGTGGTCGATTCCACGTCATTACGCCAGTTGTGCAGACCGTCAATGTTGTACGGGCGGTCACTTACTGCAAGCCCATCGGACTGTCAACGTAGGGCATTCCCCCGATCGAGGAAGTCGATTCCAACGCCGGCAGGTAATTCCCTCATCGATCGCAGCTTCGGTGCCCGCGCCTCCTCAACGGGGACCGTAGATGAGCTTCATGAATTCTTCGCGTGTTTCGACACGGGTACGAAATGTCCCCAGCATCGCGCTCGTGACCACGGCAGAGTTCTGTTTCTCCACTCCACGCATACGCATACAGAGGTGCTCGGCACGCAGTACGACGGCAACTCCCTGTGGATCGAGTTCTTCCATCAGGGTGTGGGCAATCTGAGTCGTCATGCGCTCCTGTACTTGGAGTCGACGGGAGAAGACGTCGACCAGCCGCGCGATCTTGCTGATACCGACAATCTTGTTCTTGGGGATATAAGCAACATTGGCGCGGCCGAAAAACGGCAATAGATGATGCTCGCACAGCGAGAAGAAGTCGATGTCGCGTACCACGATCATCTCCGAGTAATCTTCCGTGAACAGAGCCTCATTGATGACTGTCTTTGGATCTTCCGCATAGCCCTTGGTCAGGTGAGCGAGAGCGCGAGCGATCCGTTGTGGGGTTTTTACCAACCCTTCACGCTCGGGGTCTTCCCCCAGGAGTCGGAGAATCTCTCTTACCGGCTTCTCGATACCGTCGATCATGTGGGCGTTTTAACGAAGTGACCCCAAGGTGCAACACATGAAGCAATGAACCTGCCGTTGGAGCGTGTCATTCAACACTCGCCCGAACCGGCACAAAAGAGACGCTAGACGAGGATGCGAGTCGCCTGGATCCCCTTCGGATGCTGCAACAAACATCACCCCTGAGGTGGCGCCGCCTGTCTACCGTCCGTTGTGCTTTTCGTACGCCTTGACGCGCTGATACTTGCGGTAATCGTAACCAGTCGCCATGGCCATGAGCATCGGCTCCATCCCACCTTCGCGTTCTCGGCGCAGAATGCGGAGCCGTTCGAAGTAGTCATGGAACTCCCGGCTACTGCGCGTCCTCCCGTCCACCGACGGCGCAAACAGGTTTTGCAATCGCGCCACAATGAGCCGGAAGGCCGAAAATCGCAGTTCGTTGGGGAACGCATCCCACTCCGCCAACGAGAGAGTTCGCACTCCCTCGTATCCTGTCATCAACGATTCGAATTTTTTCAGATCGTAGCGCCCATCCACGTAACACAGCAGATTCACGCCGTTGGCGAGGTCGAAAATGAACTTCCCGCGGGCGGCTGGGTCACAATTCAGCATGAGAACGAGTTTCTCCCCTCTGAACCGGAAACCTTCTGGGGAAATATCTCCCAGAATGACGCCTCGCGGTAGTTTGGCCTCGAGATAGTTGTGCAGATATTCCGATTCTTCATCCAATGTACGGATGACTTTCTTGAAATACTGCGGGAGTTTGCCACGCGCCTGCCGGTAGGCGTCGATCACTCGTTCGAAAGAGAACCGGTTGTCGACCCCTTTTTTGTAAGCTTTACCTACCAGGTGAAACTCGCCAATGAGACGGCCAATGTTTTCGAGTTGCCCGGAAGTCATCACCTCGGGCAGGACCTCGCGGCCATCGATATGGCGGTATACGGCCAGAGAGTGTGACCACCATTCACGAGCGTGACGCCCACGCCGGTCGGCCAATGGCAGATAGCAGGGAGTGCCGTGTTTGCGCAGGTGGAGCAGGAAGTCCAACTCACGTTTCGCTTCCATCTCACTGCGCTGATTTGCAAGTTTTATCGCGAACTTACCCTTTTGCGTCTCAAGAATGTACTGGCCCAGCGCAGTGTCGGCCGAATCGCGCACAGCAGTGACGCGCGGCAGCCCGTAATCGACTGCGATTTCGTTGAACTGCCGCTTCGAGATACGCACGTCCTCGCTCATATACTTCTACTCTGTCGCTTGCCTTCGATTTGAACGATTTCCTGCTCGCCAACGCCGGCACCCATACTCCGGACGAACGAAAAATGTCAAGTAAATTGTGCTGTAACGGCCAGATCAGCTAATGTCCGATAATCTACAATCAAGGTATCAGGGGATCTGAAGGTACTTGTGGGTTTGCGGCACAACACGCACGTGAGACAACGAACGGCGAAGGGCGAAAAAGAACTCTTCGAGCCGCTCGGCGCACAGATCGGTCCGGCCTTCCCGATTGGTGATCGGCTGCAGGAAGACGGGGATCGCTGCATCGTGTCCGGCAACCAGGGAGCCGGCGGTGAGAATCTCAGCAAGTGTCGTACCCTGATCGACGAGGATCTTCAGATAGATCTCTTTCCCCGAGCCGACCAGATGCCGCAGGAAATCATCATGTTCTTTCCAGAAGGCACGCTCCCCGCTGTTGGAGGGAAGCTTGAGGTCCATACTGACGATTTGCACCCGATCGATCACCCGGGCGAGTCGTTTCGGCAGGACACCACTGGTTTCCAATAGAATGGGGGCCGGCAGAGGATATGTCGCCAGAAAATCGCGAATGAACTCCGCTTGCAAAAGGGGTTCTCCGCCGGTCAGGGAAATCACATCGGCGGAATCCGCTCGTAAACACGCAAGGATACGCTGCGCCAGATCAGTGGCGGGAACGGGGTTGGGGAGTTCTTCCACACTCCCGTCCCGGTGATACACGCAACATTCTTGTGTGCGTTCGAGACTGCCGGGGGTATCACAATACACGCATCGGATAGGACACCCTGCAAAGCGCACAAAGAGGTGCCGCTCCCCGACATGCGCCCCCTCGCCTTGAAAAGACACAAAGATTTCAGAGAGATACGCCTGCTTCACCGACGGACGTGTAACAAACGGCTGGCAGGACGGCCAATCGCCGTCCTGCTCAATGAATCAGGGCGATCTTGAGATCCATCACATTGGTCTGCGTGGCACCGATGCGCACGAGGTCCCCGATGGCATCGAAGAAGTGGTAGGAATCATTCCGGTGCAGGGCGGCTTCCGGGGAGATCCCCCGTTGCCGTCCACGGGCGGCGGTCGACCCATCGACGAATGCGCCTGCTGCATCGGTTGGGCCGTCGATCCCATCGGTTCCAATGCTGAGAACGCTCACGTCGACTCCGTGCAGAAGTTCGGCCATGGCCAGCGCAAATTCCTGATTCCGGCCGCCTCGGCCGGCGCCGTGCACGACCACGGTCGTCTCTCCCCCTGCGATGAAACAAACCGGGCGGCCATTCGTGTTGGCAGCCAGATCCACGATAGCGTGGGCGAAGGCGTGGGCGGCGACTGTGGTGTCGCCACTCAGGGGGCCATCGAGCAGGCGTACGATTCGCCCCTGAGCGCGGGCTGCTTCTGCCACAGCGGCAATGGCCGTCTGATTGGACGCGATGATCCGATACAGGGAATGGCGAGCAACTGGATCATCAGCTTTGAGGGTCTCTGGCTCCCCGCCGTCGAGACCGCGCCTCACTAGGGTTGTAACGGCAGGAGGCAAATCCCGATGAAGCCCGTAGCGCGTGAAGATGTCCTCGACATCCGCAAACGTCGTTGGGTCGGGCACCGTCGGGCCGGACCCGATCACTTCCGGTGCGTCTCCGATGACATCCGAGATCGCAAGTGTGAGGGTATCTCCACCAATCGTTCGCAAGAGGCCTCCCCCTTTTATACGGGACAGGTGCTTGCGCACCGTATTCAGTTCTCTCACATCCGCGCCACATTTCAGAAGAAGACGGGTCGTTGCCACCTTGTGTTCGAGAGTGAGATCGCCACGCGGGGCAACCAACAGGCTCGATGCGCCACCACTGAGGAGAAACAGAGTGCCACCGGTGTGTGGCTTCCCGGCAATCTCGATGATCCGACGGGCTGCGAGAATGCCGCGCGCATCCGGTAGAGGATGTCCGGCAGGCATCACTTCGATCGAGGGAACCACGGGGGCTGGCCCATCACTCACCACGACCGCACCAGAAATGCGGTTGCCGAGCGAACGATGGCAGCCATCGGCCATGGCTGCGGCTGCTTTTCCGGCTCCGATAACCCGCAGGGGCAGAAACAGTCGGATCTCCCCGTCCGGAAGAAGGAAATGCGCCTCGTTGCCGTCACGCGTAACAGTCGATCGAAGAAGGCTCCGTGCATCCACGGCAGAGAGGGCCGCGCGAAACAGGTGAAGCGCAATTCCACGGCGGGGATCGACCCGACTCATCTGATCCATGAACGGAGCCGGCTACCTCTTGCGAACGATTCGGGCGGAACGAATGTACTGCGTCAGCCTCGCCTCGTCACCCGGGTTGTGGACCTTCAAGAATTGTCTTCGTCGACGTCCGTCGCACCCAGTTTCCGGTAGGTCCTGTCATCATCGTAACGGCGCGACGCCTTGGCTTCTTTCTCGTACTCCGATTGGCAGGCAACGCACATGTGGGTGAAGGGCAGAGCCAGTAGTCGCCCTTCGGCGATCTCGCCCTCGCACGATTCGCAAATCCCGTAGGTGCCTTCGTCGATCCGCACGATGGCTTCCTGGATCGCCTGTAGCTTTTCGCGTTCACGATCGGTCAGAATGAATTTGATTTCACGGTCACGTTCCTCGCTGGCAAGGTCGTACGTGTCCATGCCGCCTTCTTTTCCACTTTCGCGACCTTGACGCAGGTCTTCGTGGATCTCCCGAAGCACTGTGCGACGCATGTCCAAGAGTTTTTCTCGCGCCGATTTCAGGAAACTTTTTCTCATAGCTTGGCCCACGAGGGCGCCGCAAAATAGAAGCTATCCCCCACTCTGTCAACCATTGCCGTATCGCACCTCGCCTTTGAGGTCGTATGTCGTCGCTCCGGTGATATGAACCTTTTGCATGCTGCCGATGAGGGCCGGCCGATCGAGGTACACAACGCCGTCGATCTCCGGCGCCTGGGATGCGAGGCGTCCATAATTGCGGCCTTTTTCATCCTCTCCACAAACGAGCACCGTGTGATCGCGCCCGATCTGTTTGCGATTGAGTTCAGCGGCGATCTCGGCCTGCGCGCGCATCAGCGTGTCGTATCGCCGGTGCCGGACAGCGGCCGAAACCTGACCGGACATCGTCGCGGCTTCCGTATCTTCTTCCCTGGAGTACGGAAAAACACCGCAACGATCGAAGCGCGCGGCGCGCACGAACTCCAGCAATTCCTCGAAATCCGCCTCTGTCTCCCCAGGGAATCCGACTATGAATGCGGTACGAACGGCAACGTCCGGAATCCGTTCCCGGATTCGCCCCAGCAGACTGCGTATGGCGGATCCGTCACGCTCTCGCCGCATCGCTCGCAGCATTCGGTCACTGACATGCTGCAACGGCATGTCGATGTATGAACAGATCTTCGGCTCCGCTGCGATCGTGTCGAGCAACTCGTCGGTCACATACCGCGGATAACTGTAGAGCAATCGGATCCAGCGCAGGCCGTCGATTTGCGTCAATTCGCGCAACAACTTCACCAGCGTCGTGCCATCGCGGCGATCTCGCCCGTAGGCCGTCAAATCCTGAGCCACCAGGTTCAACTCGACCACACCATCGCGCGCCAGTGCTTCCGCTTCCGCCAATACCGAAGCGATAGAACGGCTTTCGTGACGCCCCCGGATCTTCGGAATGATGCAGAAACTGCACGTATGATCGCACCCTTCCGAAACCTTGAGATAGCTGCTGAAAAAATGTCCCGTGCGGACGCGTGGAATCGTAACATCAGGCAGGAGATGGGCTGCTCCCCGATACGGCGTCGCATCGGCTGGCGCTCCCTTCGCAATCACATCCGGCAATCGCGTGAAATCTCCCGTGCCAAGGAAGGCATCCACTTCGGGCAGTGACGCCTGCAATTCGGCGCCATACCGCTGGACCAAACATCCGGTGACCACCAGACGGCGGGCGGCATTACCGGCTTTCAACCGGGCCAACTCCAAGATCGTCTCGATCGATTCTTTCTTGGCTTCTCCAATGAACCCGCACGTGTTGACCACCAGAATATCGGCGCTCTCCGGGTCCAGGACCATCTCTGCTCCACCCTTTGTCAGCACACCGAGCATGATCTCGCTATCCACGAGGTTCTTCGGACAACCAAGGCTCTGGAGATAGACTTTCGCCATCGGGAACGGCGGAAGCTAGCGCCCACCCCGGGGACAAGCAATCCGACTCCAGAATGACTGCTTGAACACACCGTTCCGGTCAGGTAGCAGAGCGCATCGACCGACCGGACAAACACCGGTGAAAACAGGAGGTACCGTGAGAGCAATTGTTGCGGCAGGCATTCTGACCTTTACCCTGGGAACCGCCGTGGCCTTCGCGCAAGCCGGAGGGGTGGCGGCCCGCGTCAATGGAATCGCCATTGCGCATAAGGACGTGGAACATCTAGCGGCAAAAATGTCCCAGGGAACCGGCATGAGCGCCGACGAGGTGTGGAACGACGCCCTCGACCAACTGATCACCTTGGAGGTTCTCATACAGGCGGCCACCGCCGATGGCATCAAAGTCACACCGGTGGAAGTGGATCAGGAGCTCAAAGATCTCAAGGCTGAAAGTGCGTCAAATCCGGCACTCGCCAAGGCATTTGCAGGTAACGCCGAGGCAGAAACCCGCAAGGAACTTCAACGGAGCTTGCTCATCGACAAGTTCATGCAAAAGCATACCGCGGCAAAAGTGTCGGAGCAGGAGATCCGGGCCTATTACGACGAGAACCAGGACCAGTTCGAACGTCCGAAGATGGTGCGTGCAAGCCACATCCTGATCAAGATTCAAAACAATGACAGTGCCGCCGCCCGCAAACGCATCGACGAAATCCTGCAACGCATCAAAAAGGGAGAGAACTTTGCGGAGATCGCGAAATCCGTCTCGCAGGATTCCCTGACTGCATCCAAGGGCGGTGACCTTGGATTCTTTCCGCACCGGCCAACCCCGCTCGCTGATGCCGCGTTCTCACTCGGAGCCGGGCAGCTCAGTGACATCATTCAGACCCCATACGGCTTTCACATCATCGAGGTGACAGACAGCCGCGCTCCTGGTCTCGCGCAGTTTTCCGAAGTTCACGACGACATCAAAACGATGCTCGAAGAAGAACAAAGCGAAGAAAAGGAAGACGAATTCGTCGATTCTCTGAAGGCCAAGGCCAAGATCGAGATCCTGGAAACCAAGCCAGCAAGCAAGAAACAGAGTGCTGCCATTCCGGGTGGAGCCCAAAACGAAAAGAAGACCCCCTAGTCCGCCATACCACGGTTGCCACTCCAGACGTTTAGGGGAACTCCTGCAGCAGGAAGCCCTCACCACGATTTCTTCAGCATCGCTAACGCTTCGGGGCCGTAGAACCGTTTTCCAGACTGGATTTTGTCCTTTTCAGTAGACCTTTCCAGAGTGACCGCTAGAAGGGCGTGGATGCCGGAACGTAATAGGGCTCATGGAACGACCAATGGAGACATCGTATTGCCCAGCCAGTTTTTCCGGAACTGGCGCGGCGAACAGGCCCTGAAATCCGCCGAGTGCCAGTTGCTCGTCGCGGTGATTGCCGATGCCGTGGACTGCTTCCAGAAACATTGGGGTTCGGAGCATACGGCAGGACAGCGCCTGTTTCGCGAGGCGGAGCACTGGATCATGGAACCGGCCCAGCGCGGCTTCGATGATTCGTCCACGGGATTCTCGTTCGAATACGCCTGCGAGATGCTGGGGATCGATCCCGACCGGGTACGCGCGGCGTTACGAGGCTGGGCCAATGCGCGTGGGAAAGCTACGCGACCAGCAGCCCGGGCGAGTTGAACCGGGTGTTGCCCACTCCTGGTCCAAGAGCCATCGCCCACCTCGTTCCCAACGGACCACCCGGCAGCGGCGGTCGCCCTGATCCACAGGTGGATGGATACCATTCAGCGCGGGAGTTGTGGCTCAACCGATCGTGACGGCACACCGAACACCTGCTTGCCAGTCACCAAAGCTGCATCATCAGGGAGCTTACTGATCGCAATCAACCAAACGACTCCAACAAGCGATGCGGTGAACAGGACAATCCCGAGCCAGATCACCGGCTGAGTGAACCAGGCACCGGAACGTTGCAGTTCAGTGGGCGGCATTCGTCTCCGGTTGCGATAGCCGATAGACGTAGGCCGCCAACACATGGATTTCGGCATCGGACAGACGCGGGCTCCACATTGGCATGCGTCCCTGCCGGCCGTTAACGATACTCTCTTCGAGCGCAGCCGGGGTGCCGCCGTAGAGCCAGACCTGATCCGTCAGGTTTGGCGCGCCCAGTGCCCGGTTCCCTTTGCCATCCAGCCCATGACAGGCAATACACGTGGTCTTGAAGACCTGCTCGCCAGCAGACGCCCTCTCGGCATCGTGCGTCTGGCCTGCCAAACCCATCACATACTGGACAAGGTTCTTCGTCGTATCCGCACCAAGTGCACCCCATGCGGGCATGACCCCAGATCGCCCCACACGGATCGAAGTCACAATGTCGTTGCCACTGCCACCGTACAGCCAATCGGAATCGGTCAGGTCAGGCGCTCCCAGCAACAGATTGCCGCGCGCCTCACGGCCGTGACAGGCAGCGCAATTGTCAACATACAAGCGCTCCCCAAGTTGCTGCGTCCGTGGGTCCCTGGCTGCCTCCTCGACACTCATCGTCGCCAAATGCTGGAACTCCGGATCGAGTCTGGCCCTGTTGGTCGCGACAGCCGCCGCGTATTCACGCTGCGCCGTCCAGTCCAGTAGACCCTTACGATTGCCAAAACCGGGATAGAGCACAAGGTAGATGACAGCCGTGATAAACAATGCCACCGAGAGTGCGATCCACCAGCGAGGCAGCCGTTGCATGCCTTCACGGAGTTCACCATGCGCCCAGGCATGCCCGGTCGTGCCATCGGGTAGAGTGGGCACTTTTGCCCATGGCGCCCAGATGAACAAGAGAAAAACCACCCCGAGATTGAAAATGATCAAGCCGATCACCCACCACGACCAACCGGCGCTCATCGCTGTTGCTCCTCTTCATGGGATGGAGTCGTTTCGTCGGGCAGCGGGGTGTCATCTTCCAACGGAAGCCGTGCAAGCCAACCGAAGATACGTTCGTGCTGCGGCAGCCAGGCCCAGATCCAAATCCCGATGAATGCTGCCATCATCAACAGGATGAACACTCCGGCAAGATGACCCCAGATCGGATTCATCATGGTTTTTCACCCTCGGTCGCTGCCGGCTGTCGTTCCTGGACGACCCCAAGACCTTGCAGGTAGGCGATCAAGGCGTCGAGTTCGGTCTTGCCATTCACCGAGGCTGGAGCAGCGGCAATATCGGCATCGGAGTATGGATGACCGAGCCGGCGCAGCACGCGCATGCGCGCAGCAATATCCTCGCCATCCACTTTCGCGGATTCAAGCCATGGGTACGCGGGCATATTCGACTCTGCCACCACACTGCGCGGTGAAAGCAGATGCAGGCGCTGCCATGCATCCGAATACTTGCCGCCAATGCGCGCCAGGTCCGGACCCGTGCGTTTGGAACCCCACTGGAACGGCCGGTCATACACGGATTCTTCCGCAGTCGAGAAGTCGCCATAACGTTCGGTTTCGAAACGCAACGCACGGATCATCTGGGAGTGGCACAGATAGCACCCTTCGCGCACGTAAATATCCCGGCCGGCGAGCTGCAGCGGAGCATAGGGTTTCACATTTTCCGCCGGCTCCACCCGTAATGCCTCGACGAACAGAGGCAACACTTCCGCCAGGCCGCCCAGCGACACCATGATGAAGGTGAGAATACCAAGCGCCCAGGCATGCTTTTCAATGAACTCGAAGTGCCGGTATGCCATCGTATGGTCCTCAACCCGCAACCGACAGCGGCGCCGGGGCCTGCTCAGCCGAAGCCCCTGGCACCGGCACCGCCTGGAATATCTTCCGCTGCTTACCGGTGGCGGTACGCCAGAGGTTCCATGCCATGATCCACATCCCGATCCAGATCAGCATACCGCCGAGCCAGCGCACGACATATAAGGGTTTGATCGCAAGCAGGCTGTCGATGAACGGATAGGTCAGCGAACCGTCCGGCTGTGTAGCGCGCCACATCAGCCCTGCGGTCACCCCCGATATCCACATCGCAACGATATACAAGAGCATGCCGGCGACATGCAGCCAGAAGTGCACTTCGATTGCTCTGTGCGAGTGCATGGCCGAACGCCCGAACACGCGTGGTGCCATCGCGTACAATGAACCAATCGTGATCATCGCAACCCAACCCAACGTGCCGGAGTGCACGTGCGCCACCGTCCAGTCCGTGTAGTGAGAGAGCGAGTTGACCGTCTTGATGGCCAGCGTCGAGCCTTCGAGCGTCGATGCCGCGTAAAAGACCAGAGAGATCACCATAAACTTTGCGATGGGGTCCCCTCGCAGTCGGTGCCATGATCCGTTGAAGGTCAGAATCCCGTTGGCCGCCGAACCCCAACTCGGCATCAAGAGCACGAGCGAAAACACCATCCCTACTGACTGGGCCCAATCCGGCAGTGCCGTATAAATCAAGTGGTGTGGACCCGCCCACATGTACGTCGAAATCAAAGCCCAGAAGTTGACGATCGAGAAACGATAACTCCACAGAGGTTGTTGCGCCTGGCGTGGCACGAAATAGTACATCGCGGCCAGAAAGCCGGCAGTGAAGATGAACGCGACTGCATTGTGACCGTACCACCACTGCACCATCGCATCAGCCACACCAGCGTAGATCTGATACGACTTCGTCAGCGACACGGGAACGGCGAGGTTATTGACGATGTGCAGCAATCCCACCGCGATGATGAAGGCCCCATAGTACCAGACGGCGACATAGATATGCCGGATACGGCGGCGTGCCAGAGTCGCAAAAAACACCGCTCCGAACGCTACCCAGATGACGGCGATCAGCAGGTCAATGAGCCATTCCGGTTCGGCATATTCCTTGCCTTGAGTGATACCGAGTGGAATCGTCACCATCCCCAGAACACACGCGATCTGCCAACCCCAAAAGGTCCATCCTGCAAGACGATTCCAGGCAAGGCGCGTATGGCCGGTCCGTTGGATGACGTAGTAGCACGTCCCCATCAGTGCCGAGCCGCAAAATCCGAAAATGACACCGAAGGTGTGGTCAGGACGAAGACGGCTGAATGTCAACCAGGGAATGTCGAAGTTCAACTCCGGCCAGGCCAACTGTGCTGCCACAAACACACCGACCAGCATGCTGATAATGGCCCAGACCATCGTCGCCGCCACAAACAGACGCACCACATGGTCGTCATAGTACTCGGTATTGGTCATCTTGCCCTCATCGCCGAACCATATCTTCCCCGCATTGCCAGACCGCCACCACGGAATCCCCGACTCTCCCCAACCGGACCCGAAGATCCACGGAACCAGACTCTGACCTCGGCCACCACACTCGGATCGCGCTCGTGTGCCGGACGAGGATCGCAGCTCTCCTCGCCATGGCTGCCATGAATGCCGGCTCCCGCTGGCTCCTATGGCAACTCACCCACCGAGGAATCCTGCCCGACATCAGCGGCCTCATCAGGCCGCTTGGGAAAGTTTCATGCAAGCCCCCTCCCCCGGGTGACTTTCCCTCCGCGGCCGGCTTGGTGAGGCGACGTCCCGGGCATACGGCCCAGGACGCCTTCGTCGTTCTTAATGGTGCATGGCCGCAGGCTGGCCCATCAGGGATAGATCAGTTGCCGGAGCCGTCTCTACGCCCCTACTACCTTCCAAGGCCGCGGCAGTGACCCGGGCCTCCATCGAGGCGAGAAACCGCCAGACGAACAGAAGAGTTACCAGAAAAAGTCCTGGATACCCGATGCCCGCCAACACGTAAGGAATCGTAGGATCACCCTGAACACGTACAATATCCAGGTTGAAACTGAGCAGGTTGCAAGTGATCAAAGCACCGAAAATCCACATACAGGTCAGCCAGATACCCGCTTCGAAACTCGTCAGGCGACGGCTCCAGCCATGCACGGTTCGGGATCGAGCCTCCGCCAGGGACACCTGCGTTTCGATATTGCCCTCCGAGCGCTTGCCAATCGTGAACAAATCGTACGCAATCACACAGGCGCCCACCAGAACCACAAATCCAAACACGGCAACAAACGTTCCATAGATCGCCAGAGACGGGAGGACGTCGCCTCCGAACCAGTCCAGTCCCAGCGTTCTGTAAATATACACCTGAACGGTACCACCCAACGCAAAAGCCAGGGACAAACCCAAAATACCAATAAACACCAACCAGAATGCAAGCTTGCCCAATCGCTGGTCGAAGGCCCCGGGGTTTCCCAGACGAAGCGCTGGAACGGCATAGTACGCAGCACCGATGGCCAACATCCCGAAGGTGCCAAACAGTGCCAGGTGTCCGTGGGCAGGAGTCACCCAGGTACCATGAGACCATACGTTGGTCAGCGCAAACGTCATGGTGAAACCAAGGATCCCTGCGCCCACCTGCTCTAAAACGACGGAACCGACGATGAAGTAGAAGACTGGCGCGTTTTCCAGTGGCTTCTGATTCTGGTGAGCATCGATGTAGATATGCCAGAAACAGAAGATCAACGGCACCGGCTCCATCGCACTGAACAGCGAACCCCAGAATTGCCAGAACTCCGGTGTACCGATCCAGAAATAGTGGTGTGCGTTCCCCAACAGGCCTGACAGCCATACCAGAGTCACACCCCAGAAGACGGCGTAGCCCACCTCCTTCACGCTGACCTTGAAAAGCAAGACCGTCAGCACACCGACCAGGCTGATGTGGATCACTTCCCAGACGCCTTCCACCCAATAGTGCACCACGAACCATCGGAAGTACTCCTGGATATCCAGACGTGGGACGTAAAACAAACCAAAGATCCAGACAACCAACAGGGCTACCACACCAATCGCCAGGCCCCAATGGATCTCGTTCCACTCCTTGCGCGGCGGGAACGTGCGCAACACAACGAAGCTCAGGATCCCGAAACCAACGAAGACGATCGCGTCGAAGATCCGGCCTCCTTCGATGTATTCCAGGCCTTCCTGAAGCCATGGTTGGCCGGCCCACCAGCCCGCAATCCCCCGCATCGCCAGCCCCTGCGTCGCCACATTCCACGCCACACCGATGATCAACGCGTAGAAGAGAAGCTTGATCAACCAAGGCGCCGCCAGTTCACGCCTGGACAAGAGTGGCCCCACAAAAAGAATCGCGCCAATGAAACCCGTGAGAATCCACAAAAGGCCCAGATTCAGATGTTCAGCCCGAACCACATTGAAATTGATCTGGCCTGCCAGAAACGTCGGGTCGTTGTGCTGCACCGCGAGTAATAGTCCAAAGCAGACTTGCAACAGAAACAAGATCAGCATGAGCATAAAGAATCTCATGCTTAAACGCTGGGTTTGGTATTCAGGGTATCTCACTTTTTCTCCAATGTGCGGATGTACGCAACGATATCCTTGGCCTCGTTCTCCTTGATCACCCCTTCGTAGGAAGGCATCGTCCCCTTGGGGTAGCCTGCCACCGTCCGCGCATGCGGCTTGAGAATCGCCTCGATCAGATAATCGTCATCGCACTTGGTGGACGTACCATCATCGAACCTGACCACTGAGTCGTACAACCCGGCCCATCCCGGGCCGACACGTTTCGACGAATCGGTCGAGTGACACGCCAGACAGCCGTAGGTTTGGACCAATTGCGCGCCATGCTCTGCTGGTGTGGCACTCGTTTCCACCGTGCGAGCACCACTCGCCGATGCAACGGCCGGAACCACCGGCGGACCGTGCAACAACTCCAATCGCCTCTGTAGAGACCCTGTCATGATCCTGGGAGGCCAGCCTTCCGTATTCATTGCAGATGTATATTTGAGATATGCAATCAATTGCCCGCTTTCCTCGGAGCCAAACAGGAGGTTGGGCATATAGGTAGTCTTGCCGCCTCGTCGCACGATACGGTCCTCAGCGCCCGGATATTTCTTGTAGTACTCTTCGAGAGTAGCGGCGCCCGCTTCTCGCGCCATGTCGGCGTTGTTGAGCTGAGTCCGAACAGCAGCCTCGGTAGGCCACTGGCCCGCAGAGGGAATGAAAGCTGCCAGCCATGCGGGACCGGTGTCTTTGTAAACTGTCGTCAAGTCAGGAGCGAGGTAGGCCCCATTACCCACGATCGTGTGGCAGCCCATGCAATTGTATGCCTGGAAGACGCGCTTCCCATCGGTGGCTTGATAGGTTCGGTGAGAAATCAGGTCCGGGGTGACCTGTTTTCTTGATTCAAGGAAAGAAAAGCCTGAGAGGACGATGAACAACAACATCATCAGGCCGAACATCACGAGTGCTCTTCGCCGCTTGATCGACTCAGAGCAATTTCCATCAGGACAGCTCATTTACCCTGTTCCTTCGTTTCAGCGTCATCGAATACCGGTCCAGGTTGGATGACTCCACGGCGCAGGAGGGAATCATGGAAGAACAGCATCCTGGTAGATCCGATAAACACGTAAAAGACATAAACGGCGAAGCAATAGCCTATAATGAAATATATGTACCATGCCGTTTGGGATTCAGCCCAGTAGCCGAAGTCGCGATGAAACGGCCATGACAAGGCGAAACCAACGGCGCTCGCTATCACTGCAAGCATCAAGTCAAGCGCACGGGTGTTGATCATGAGTGGATTCCTTCCAATTGCTGAAAAGAGTTGGGCGATCCGAGTGTCCAACTAAAGGGTGACGAACGATAATCCTCGACGAAGCAGCCTCTCCGGATGATACATCAACCGCCGATCAGAAAAATGACCACTGCAGGAACCAGACCCTGGGCGTGATATCCAGAAGCAGCTTGTACCAGGATCGCCTACAGTCGTTGTGAACACGAAGAATCACGCAGAGGAGGGAGTGTCGGCTGTGCCAGCAAGAAGGTAGGCGGCGCTGAGGGTGGGTTGGTTGTGCTTCCTCTATCGAACCGATTGACAGATTGAGGTGTGAGGTCACACGTGGCCCGCATCAGATGACGGCTCGAAGCAATTATACGTCCCTTCCTTCTCGTTAATGGCATCGTACCTCCTACAGAATCAGTACATGTTGCGCCTGCCGCATGGGCGCAGGGCATCGGGTCATGCACGGATTGCTTGTTTATTTAGATAGCCTCAACCAGAAGGCGACCGTGACACGTGCGGCCCCGATAGACGGGGCCGCAGATCGATCTACCAACTGGATCAGGTTACCCTGCCCTGATCTATGTGGACCGACAAGGTCTGTCAAGCGAGGGTGCCGGTGATCGGCAGGAAAGCGGCATGGGAGAACGGCCTGATCGAGCCGTACGCAATCAGTCAGCGGTTCCGGCCATGGCCGGACCAACCATCGGGCGGACGAATCCGCCAGGCGAGAATCCCAATTGCCAGGTCGTGCTGCGGTTTCGGCGCCCTGTGGAACTCGCCGGAATACACGGCCAACGACTCGTCTCAGATCCTCGAAGGGTCCTGCAACAGCAGTGTCGGTACGCCCAGCATGCCGGAACGGACCGTTGCGACGGACGTCCCGGGCTTGAAACCTCGCCGAATCTCACTCACGGCGAGTCCAGCACGAACCAATCTTTCGCGCTCGGCCGCCAGGTCCATCGTACGATAGGCAATGCCGTGAAAGCGATCCATCGTGGAGCGCTCGGCGAGCTCAGGGATGAGTCCCACCAGTTCCAGTGTGGTTCCCCCCGTACGATAAAAGAGGATTCGCAGACCCCGTTCCGGGAAGACACGATCCAACGCCAGCCTCAGGTTCACCTGCCCGGACCAATATGCCTTCGCTCTCTCGATGTTGCCCGTCTGAATCACAACGTGATCGATCGCCTCGATCAAACCCTGACGCTCCAGCGCCGGCATTCGCTTCTCGTCGGTGACAAACTCCACAGGGACGCCCGCCCCTACCGGGCTCGGCAGATCCCGCTTGCACGCGAAGCGGAGACTGCGGATTCCGTCCCCACCGCTCACCAATTGGATCGCCCCGTTGCCCAGGGAATATCGCGGACCATCGGAGACATCATGCGGTCCAAAACCAAAAAGCGTTGTGTAGGCGCGTTCTCCTTCCCGTAGATCAGCAACCCCGATCTGGACAGATGACAACGCCGTGGAGTACATGTTTTCCGACATGGAATCGGTGATTCTCTACCACAATCCCCGTTGCGGAAAGAGTCGGGCCGCTCTCGCCTTGCTGCAAGAACGCGGCATTTCCGTCCAGACCGTCGAATACCTGAAGAACCCCCTCTCTCTGCCAGCATTACGCAAACTGCAAGACCAGATCGGACTGCCGCCCTCTCAATGGGTGAGAAGCGGCGAACCCCCGTTCAAGGAAGAAGGTCTCTCGGCCCAGAGTTCTGATGCGGAGATCCTTGCGGCAATGGCAAAACATCCGATCCTCATCGAACGGCCGATCGCGGTACTCGGCAATCGAGCCATCGTGGGTCGGCCGCCGGAAAAGGTCCTGGAACTCGTGAAATAGTCCAGCCTGACACATCCGGCCGAGGAGTTCTCGAGAGCGCACGACGGGCTGGTGCCCACTTCAAACACGCTCAGCTCAGTTCATCACTCGGCAGAGGTGGCGGCAGCGGCGGTGGATCTTCCAGGACACTGCTCGGCAGCGGTGGTGCGGCAGCGGGTGGTTGTCCCGGATGTTGGCCGTTTTGCCGCGTCTGTGCCGGCTTCTGAACGGTCTTGCTTCGACGGCGGCGGCGGCGCTTTTTCTTCTTGGGGCGCTCTGGACGTGCGATCGGCTGATAGAAGGTCGATGGCCGCTCCGGTGCATCGCGACAGATATCGCAAAGACCGCACGGCGTACCGTCCTCCTCACCAAAGTAACGCCGCAGAAAGACGGCGCGGCACTCCCGGGTATTGGCGTATTCGGAAAGCCGGTCCAGGCGTCGGCCATCTTGCGTGCGCAAGGTGACGAAACGTCCGGCAAGACCTCTGGCCTCCTCGACGAATTGTTCTGCAGGAACCGTGACGCGGATGGAATCTTCCTCGAGCGCAACGAGACCTGCTTCTTCGAGCACAACGAGCAAAGCCTTGGTCTGCCGCTCACTGAGCTGTGCTGCGAGGGTGAGTCCTGGCAGGTCAGGTTCCCGCCCCTCTTCTGCGTAAGCGGCGAGCGCGGTGCTGATGCGAAAGAGCTGGTCGGGACGGATGCGACTCGTCTGCTGCAACGCTTCGTGGATATCGCGATCCTTCGCATCGTAGAGCAGGATGCAGTTGGCGCGGCGGCCATCCCGTCCAGCACGCCCCGCTTCCTGGACGTATTGTTCGAGGGAAGCCGGTGCATTGTAGTGCACGATGTAGCGGATGTCGGGTTTGTCGATCCCGAGGCCAAAAGCGCTTGTTGCCACCATGATCGTGCGCCGGCCACGCTTCATGTACATCGCCTGCTCTTCATCACGCTCCTTGGCCGCCATGCGGCCATGGTAGTGGTGCACCGGCATGCGCATCATACGCAAAGCGCCGTACAGGTCGTCGACCGCCTTCGTGGTGGCGCAGTAGACGATACCCGGACGCCGGAGGCGTTTGATGAAGCGCGTCATGGCCCGCACCCGTTCGTGCCCCGAGATCTCCATCACCTCAAAAGCCAGGTTGGCGCGATGTGGTGAAGCGGCAACAATCTGCGGGTCGCGCATGCCCAGGTAGCGGATGATGTCGTCCCGCACTTCCTGCGTCGCCGTCGCCGTCAGGGCAAGGATCGGCGGCGCGCCCAGTTCCCGCAGCCGCTCACCCAGGCGCATGTACGCGGGACGGAAGTCGTGGCCCCACTCGGAAATACAGTGCGCCTCATCGACCGCCGCCAGGGACAAGCCCGATTGCTTCAACGCATCGCCCAGTTCGTCGCCACCGAGAGTTTCGGGTGTCGTCATGACCAGCAGAGAACCCCCCTCGGCCACCCGCTCGAGCGCCGCCTTGCGCGCCTTGCCGCGTATCGTGCCGTCGATACGTTCGACGGGAATCTGCCGGGTGAGGAGTTTTTCGTGTTGGTCGCGCAGGAGCGCCAGGAGTGGAGAGATCAGCACCACCGGCCTGGGCAAAACCATCGAGGGAACCTGGTAACAGGCCGACTTCCCAAACCCGGTGGGCAACACCACCAGCACGTCATGGCCTGCCATGGCAGCCTCGACGGTGCGCTCCTGTTCCGGATAGAGCTTCTGGATGCCAAGGCGACGGGCAGCCACCAGTCGGTCGTCGAGCGACCCTTCATCCACACACATGGATTCATCGGCGGGTGGCCCCGTGGTGCTATCCCCTGTCTTTCGTCTACGTCGTCGTGTCACGAATCAACAACCTTTCCCACGTGGTAGCGGCACGAAACTCATGCCTGCTGGTTGCTTCTTGCTGCTTGCCCATCCCGTCCTGGCAACCCGCCGCTACACACGGCATCCGCGGAATCCGCCAGAAGGGTGACGGCGTCACCACCGTCGGTCGTACGCTTCATCGGTTGCACGAGAATCGCCTCGCGTCAACCGAGTAGTGCGAATTCAGGTTGAAAACTGCAGGACGAGAACGCGAGGGAAGCGCTCGATCGGGACTTGCAGATGAGAGAAACGGACTGCACGTCGGACGTGTGGCGCCGCGGACACGCATCCCAGCATCCAACGTTCCTATCGCCGTGACATTCCCTTCCTGCCGCGGTTGTATTATTTGCACGCCCCAGCGCATCAGTGAGCACCACAATATCCTGAAGCGATATTTCGAGAGAGCAACATAGCGGACACCGCACCGGGCAAATCCGCTCTGTCCGGACAGAACGACCCAAAAGATCGATGGATGTCCGACAACGGCAAGCAATGAAGGAGACGCGATGGGCAGATTGTGCGAAGGACGAGTCGTCATCGTTACAGGGGCCGGGCGCGGCATCGGGCGCGAACACGCACTGATGCTGGCCCAGCATGGAGCAAAGGTGATCGTCAACGACCTGGGCGGCACCCGTGATGGCACCGGCGAATCGAGCAGCCCGGCGCATGAGGTGGTCGCTGAAATCAAGGCGGCTGGTGGTGAGGCCATCGCCAATAATGACGATGTCAGCGACTGGAATGGCGCCCAACAGATGATCCAACAGGCGATCGATACTTTTGGACGGCTCGACGTGGTCGTCAACAACGCCGGCATCCTGCGCGACCGTATGCTGGTGAACATGACCGAGGCCGAATGGGATGCCGTCATCAAGGTTCACCTGAAGGGCACCTTTGCACCTGCCCATTTCGCTGCCGCTTACTGGCGCGACCGAGCCAAAGCCGGGCATCCGCACGATGCCCGCATCATCAACACCACATCCGTCTCGGGGATCTACGGCAATCCGGGCCAGACGAATTACGGCGCGGCCAAAGCGGGGATTGCAAGTTTCACCATCATCGCGGCGCGGGAACTCAAACGATACGGGATCACGGTGAACGCGGTGGCGCCGGCGGCATTGACCCGCATGACCGAAGATCTGGGCATGGGACAGGGCAGCGAGGAGGAAAAGGCTGCAATGTCTCCGCGCTGGATTGCGCCGATCGTCACCTGGCTTGCCAGTCCGGAATCTGCTCACATCACCGGCCGGATCTTCGAAGCATCGGGACGTGTTCTTGCCGTCGCAGAAGGATGGCACCGCGGTCCGTCGGCCGAACCCATCGACGATCCGACCCTCATCGGGCCGATCGCAGACGAACTGGTCCGCAAGGCACGCAAGAATGCCGGCATGAACGGCCAGGACCTGGATTGAAGCGGGGAAGAAGACAGGTATGGATCGCCGGGTGAGCACCCGCATCACCGGTTCAGCCGCAGTTCCTCGGGTCCGGGCTGATCCGGAATGACTCCGCGGCGTTTTCCCGCGACTAGCAACAGCATCCACGAGACTTCGGCGTGAATCGAATCCATTCTTCCGATGGGCGTATTGATTGGTCCGCCCTGACAGCGCTGGGCACGATGATCGGCGCGGTAGCCGCCCTCGTCATCGCCACCGCCGTTCTGCGCGAGGTGCGCATGACCCGACAATGGCAGCGGGTGACGGTCACCCTCGACACACTGCGCCGCTTCGATGAAGAATGGACGTCCGACTCGTTCGCAGCATCGCGTAGCGCTGCCGCGCAGGCCCTGCTCAGCGGCCGGCGGGATACTTCGATCGGCGATGTCCTCACGTTTTTCGATGAGATCGCGTTCTGGATCGATCGTCGCGCCCTCGACGAAGAAAGCGTCTGGCACCACTTCTACTGGCCGATGGCGAACTACTGGTACGGCAGTGAGGAGTACCGTAAACGCCCCAAAAGCGGGGGGGCCGGATGGGAACATCTTGCGCGGATTATGCCACGGCTGGCGGAACTCGAGGTGAGACACCGAAAGGATTCCACCCCAAAGGGCATCCCCGACAAGGATCAGATCCGCGATTTCCTGACTGCCGAAGCTGGCATGCAAGGCGCACCCTGCGAGGAAAATGACGATCAGGAAACGAACATGACACCTCTGTAATCAATTCCACAGGAGGTGCAGGCCGGTCATCCTGCTTAGACGGAGCTTTCGCATCCGATCGGGGAGCAATTGTCCTCGATATCGATCGCCTACCACAACTCGCCCTCTGCTAGATTGAGCGTCCATGGAGGTCACCAACGGCACACTGACAGGGCTGTTCTCCTTCGATATCGGCTACGAGATCCTGCTGGAAACGCTGGCATCGGTGTTGGAAGCGCAGGGCGGTACGGTAATCCAACGAGACACAACCCTGGTGGGGGTACACGACATCTGTGCGATGGATTTCGACTTCGGACCACGCCGGGTCGACATCGAGGGCCAACACGTGGAAGTGCGGCTCCGGCTGCGCGCTCACGACTTCGGCGCGGTCACGGTCATGCTGCAGCGCCCCTTATCCGGCCCGCTCGAATCGTTGTCGCCAGTCACCGCCGCCCTGGTGCGAACACGAGCTCTGGAAAATGTCGCGGCCAGCTTCGTGCGACAATTGTTACCCGCCGCAAAGCCCGCCATCCTACGAGGGAGCTTCGGCGAAACCGGGGAAGACTACTACGTCATCTGGGTGAAATCCTTTGACCGCCCAGTCACACCCGCCGAACTCATCGAATCACATCGTGGTCCCATCGCTCGCACCTTGCGGTGTGAAAAAGAACGGTTGGCCACCGGCGAGGCAGAGGAATTGTTCGAAACGGCGATCTCGTATCACCCCAATGACCTCGTCGTCGTTGACTGGAATGCGGCATTCATCTTCGGCACACAGGGCGCTCAGCTCCTGGATGCTTTCGAGTTTCTGAATGTCCAACTCGTGGAACTACGTTTCTTCGACCAGCGACTCGATGCCCGCATCAATGATTTCTTCGAGAAGGCGTACCGCCGCCCGCGACTGCATACGATCGCCCACAACCCTTATCGCCGGCTCATGGACGAGGTAGCTGAACTGAAGATCGAAACGACTCTGATCGCCGAACGCGTCGGCAACGCGCTCAAGTTCATCGACGACCTTTACATCGCCAAGGTCTACGACGTAACCGCCGGGCGCCTGCATCTCGACGCATGGCGCGGCAGCGTCGAGTCGAAGCTGCGCGTTGTGCATGAAATTTTCGAGATCCTCGACCGGCGCGCCGCAACACGCCGTGCCGAGGCCCTCGAACTGGCGATCATCCTACTGATCGCCGTCGAGATCGTGCTGAGCTTCTGGAAATAAGACCGGCCCCTCCATTGGTGGCCGATACCAGGTAGCGAAACCCGGGGCGAATGACAGCCGAACGAAGGCACCACGTTGTCCGCTCCTCAGCGACTCGCACACACAAATCTGAACTGCTAGCGAATTTTCGATGGGAAAACTCAGAGTACTCTACGAAACAGGAGATCCGGAACGCGAGATCGAATTCGATCTCTCCAAAGCCCCTTTCCAGCATGACGGCGAACCGGGATCGATTCTCGATGTGATGCTGGGACATGGCGTATTTCTCGAGCATGCGTGTGGCGGTCATTGCGCCTGCACCACGTGCCACGTGATCGTGAAACAGGGAGAACCCGAGCTCTCGGAAGCGGAGGAAAGCGAATTGGACCTCCTCGACAAGGCGCCAGGGTTGACGTCCACTTCTCGTTTGAGCTGTCAGGCCGTAATCGAAAGAGACACCGATATTACCGTCGTGATCCCGAGGTTCACCATCAATCAATCCTGAGAAGGTCCGGACGCAAAAGCAGATGGCGGGTGCCGAACGGAAAATCTACGAACTGGAAATCGTTCGCATTGCAACGATCGGCCCCGATACGCGCGCCTTCTTCCTACGAAGGCCACCGGAGTTGGACTTCATCCCAGGACAGTTTCTATCGTTCTTGTTGCCGATCGGTGATTCACCTGTAACCAAACCGTACAGCATCGCCTCGGACCCGGAAGAACGCGGCACACTCGAAGTGGTCCTGAACCTCGTACCCGGAGGAATCGGCTCCTCGTACCTTTTCTCTCTGGAACGAGGCGCGACCCTGTCGGCCACAGGACCATGGGGCACCTTTACCTTATCCGAGCCGCCCAAGGCTGAATGCATCTTCCTCGCCGAAAGCACGGGTATCGCCGCAATTCGTCCCATGTTGCGGCGTGCCCTGCGTGCAGGCCGTGCTTCGCCCGTACGCCTGCACCATGCTGTCGAAGATTCAGCCGGTCTCTTGTACCGGGAGGAATGGGAAGATGCGATGCGGCGATACACACACTTCGAGTCCGTTCCCTGGATCGGCCTTTCCATGGAAAAGCAGGTTGAGTCGCTTTACATAGACGGCGATTCGGACCGCTCGAGGCACTTTTTCATCTGCGGCGTGGGCAACATCGTCACGCGGTTGCGCGACCGCCTCCGGCAGGCAGGCTACGAGCGAAGAGCTGTCCAGTATGAAAAATGGTAGCCGGAGCCGCCATCGCATAAGCTGTCCATTTCGAATCCCCCCGTATACTCCAGCGCGCCCAGGTGGTAGACGCGATCGTAACTGCGAAAGAGAGGGATCCCATGTTCGCTCGTTTCAGGAATGCGGGGCTGCTGGCGCTGTTTTTCGGCGCCGGTATCGTTGTAGCCGGCTGCTCCGGAGGGGGTTCGGCACCACCACCCTCGCAAACGCCAGCACCGACTCCTACTTTCACGCTACGGGCGACCTGGACACCCTCGCAAACGCCGACCGGGACAAAGACACCGACACATACACCGACCGAGACATCGTCGCCACGGCCGACATCCACCGAGGCAATAACGCCGACTCATCCTCCCACGTCTTCACCCGTACACTCGCCAACGCAAACGCCACTCTCCATTCCGCCTACCCAGACACCCTCACAGACACCCACCCAGACATCCCCCGCGCCCCCCTGTGATCCGCTCCCGGTACCGAGCGCCGCCATGGGAATGATCGGCAGACAGGAGGACGGGACCTTTCTCGGCCACAACGGAAGGCGTGCCGGCGGCATCGGCACCAGCATTGTTCTCGATGGCGTGGCTCAAGGCGTCGTGACGCATCCCAGCAAACCGCTGGCCTTTGTCTCCGCCTACGGAGACGATGGACGACGACTCCTGGTCGTGAATCTGGACACCGGCGTGATCGTCCAGAACCTCGCATCAGGCCAGCCCCACGGCAAAGCAGTTCTGTCGGTCGATGGCAGCCGACTGTTTGTCCCAGAAGGAACGAACAAGACCGTGACAGCCTACGACGTGGCTGCAGACGGGCGTCTCACACGGAACGGCTCGGTCACGGTTGGTGAGCGTGTCGTTGCCCTACACGCGGCGGCCGATGGCAAGACACTCTGGGCGGGAATGTTCAGCGAACGCGAGTTGGTCGCAATCGACCTGCCGTCCTTCGAGGTCCGCAATCGTATCAAACTGTCCCAGGGGGTGTGGGATATCGTGGAGTTGGAAAGCCGCTCCGAGTTGTACCTCTCCGATCTGAACGGCGACAAAGTTGCCGTCATCGATACGAAAACGGAAAGTGTGGCCGCCTCGATTACCGTGCCGACGAGCCCGGCACGCATGGCGCGCAAGGAGGATGACAGCGTTGTGTGGGTGGCGCCGAGCGGTCGCGAAGTCGTGGCCGCCATCGACACGGCCACGCGCTCGGTCACCAACAGCGCGCCCTTGGCAGAATGGGATCTCCTGGGTGAAGATGGCGAGCCGCTGCCAAACAGCAACCCGAATTGTGTGGCGTACGAGCCCACAACGAACCGCCTCTATGTCAGTCGTGGCACCGACAACGCCGTCACTGTGCTGGATGCCGAAACACTCGAGATTCTCGGCTCCTTCCCGACATCCTGGTGGCCAACGGATCTGGGGTTTCCGGCATCTCCGCCGGGACGTCTCCTGGTGGCGGAGGGATTTGGCGGTGGACTCGATCCAGAGCCGAACGCCCGCGGCGAGGCCAGCAACATCAACAACGGTACACTGACTCTGGTCGATCTGAGCAGTCTTGATCTCGTAGCCACGACGGCTCTCGTCAGCTCCAATCAGGCCCGTTCCCTCGACGCCTATCCCTTCGACTGTCCGAGCGGCAGATTCCCGATTCCCACGCGTGCAGGCCAGGTTTCCCCGATCAAGCACGTCATTCTCGTCGTGAAGGAAAACAAGAAATTCGACAACTATTTCGGTGATGCCGGAATCCCAGACGCCGATGCCGATCCCAACCTGGTTCGCTGGACCGCCGACATCACCCCCAACCATCGCAAGCTGGCGCGCGACTTCAATATTGCGGATCGTTTCTTCGTCGAATCGCAGGAATCTGATGCCGGACACCTTTTCCTCACTTCGGCCCACATGACCGAATTCACCAGCCGAATCACGTCAGAACCGCCGGGCACACTCGGTGTATCCTGGCCGTTGCGCAACCCTGCGGTGCCGGACACCGGAAACCTGTTCACGCATCTTCTCGATCATGGTCGGACCATCCGCATTTATGGTGAGATCGTCGGCATGACGGTACCCGGCCGGCTGGGCGTCATGCCTGCGCAGTTCAGCGACCCATCCTATCCAGGCGGCCCGATCTACAGCTACGCCGCGCACGACCGCGATCGTGCCGCATACGTCGTCGCACAGGCAAACCAGAACGGATTGCCCGATTTCACCTACATGCTGCTGCCCAACGATCATACCCAGGGAACGACTCCCGGAATGCCCACACCGGAGAGCTATGTCGCCGATAACGATGAAGGCATCGGTGTGTTGATCGACGGGCTTTCTCATAACCCAGAGTTGTGGAAGAAGACCGTCGTCTTCATTCTCGAAGACGATCCACAAGGACCCGGCGATCATGTCTCGGAAGCAAGATCGTTCCTGATCGTGGCCTCGCCCTGGGCGCGTCGCAACTACGTCAGTCATCACCAGACATCCTTCCTGTCGGTACACGCCACGATCCTGCGAATCCTCGGTGTGCCCCCGATTGGCCGGGAAGACGCCAGCGCGGCGCCCCTGTGGGACCTCTTCACCGAGGAGCCAGACCTGGAACCATGGACTCACATCCCTCGCACCTATCCGGAGGAGTACAACCCGATCGGTGCGCTCGGAGCGGAGATGTCCAAACGAATGGATTTTCGCAGCGCCGATCGCAATCCAGAACTGGGAACGCTGCTCGATATCTATCGTTTATGGAAAATGGGCCGAATCCATCGTGTGGATGCCGAACGCCTGCTGGAAGTGCCGATGGAACCGAAGAAATACAGCGAACTCCAGGAGGAAGCGGAAGAGGAAAAAACCGCCTTCGATCGCGCTTTCCGCGACTACAACGCCTGGCTGGCGCAGCAGGGCAAACAGTGTCTGCCCGACGGTCGCATCGTGCCACTGGAGAAAGTGAAGTAAGGGAGAGCACCGCCGAACGACCCCGGGGGCAGGGAGGATTGGGCGCTTTCTGCCGTCACTGAAATCGTTTCCTGTTTATCCGGAAAACGTTGCGCCACAATGATTCCTGCGACATCGAGTGAGCTTTTCTCTCCATGCAGGTGAGCGGGCCCATTCAGCGTGGCGGCCGGCGCGTCTCACGAAACCACTCGCGGTACTCCTGCATCCGCACTCGCTGCGCTGCCGGTGCACGACGGCGACAGGTCGCGTATTCCGGTGTTCCTTCTGGTGCTCCCCAACGGATTTCGACGCAGTCGTTGGGATTGTAGGCCATCTCGAAGGCCGCCTTGCGCGCCAACACTTCGGCAACCGTCAATTTCCACGGGCTGCCGTCGCTGCGCGTGTACTCGATGGACTGTTCGTGGATCCGGCTCTCGTGCAAGGTTTCCACCGCCGCGCGCGCTTCAGCGGCCGTACTACCGCGCAAGACGAACAGTTCCGGATGTTCGACAATGCGTTGCGGCAGATCGAGGAGGACGTTCATTGCGATGAGCAGTCGCATGTCACGTGAGGGCGTGGCGTAGTCCTCCCAGGGACCGATGGTTTCAAAAATACGCGCACCGGTCGGCATCTCGACCGGCGGAGTGGGATGACTGCGCATATATCGCTCGCCGTTGTCCACCGAGCCGACACGTGTCTGCAACTGCTCGACGAGCGCCTCGAGAGTGTCTTCATAGGCACGCCGCGGATCGAGACCATGCGGGTTGATGAGCCCCCCGATCCGTGCATAGAACTCACGCGCTGACAGGTTTGCCTGTTCATCAGAGAAGGGTAGAAAGCGCTGGCCGGAGGTGAGCTCCGTGTTGCGCAGAGGACGCAGCCCGTTGCCATCCCGCACGATGGGACGAAACGCCTTGAATCCGGGACCGGCGCTCGGCGTGTTACTATCGAAGAGAAAAGTGCCTTCCCAGAATCGCTTGCGCCCGACCGAGTTGTCGGGTTGCGCATCCACGGCCAGCAAAAGGCCACTCTGCTCGGAAGTCTGTGGCACCCATTTGACGATCATCAGGGTGTGTCCGTATGGGTCGGCATAGATGACACCCGGACGGAGAACGCTGCGCGCCAGTTCCACTGGATAAAAATCCGTCGTCTCGTCGTCCAATGCGGTTCGCGCACTTCCTGATTGGACCGTATCCACCAGTACCCGGGCAAAGGTCTTGAACGAACCGAGCAGGTCAGCGCCCTGTCCCGGCCGCGCCGTGAGGCGGGGCCCACCGCAGCGCGGCGGGGTCTGCGAGGTGCCACGACTGCAGGAGCGGACACCGAAGGGCAAACCGATCTTCCACGCGAAGTAGGCGCGTAGGAAGTACGGCAAATCGGCGCAATCCGGCTTGGCCGGTAGTGCTGCGCGATTACTGTTATCATCTTCTCCGAGCCGCAAATGATCGTAGAGAAAGTTGCGTTCCCTATCGCGTAAGACCTCTTGCAATGAGGAAAACCCGAGCGCCTCTGTTGGCGGCGCATCGAACAGTCGCTCGATCCATGCGGAATAGAAAGCCTCCGTATTCTGATCCCAGTCGAGTCCCGCCTGAGTATTCGGCCTGTCCGCATGCGGCTGCGGATCGCCGATCTCGATTTCACGGCAAGCTACAACTTTCTCATTACGGTACGCTTCGATTCGTACCGTGCCTTTGGGCGTCACGGGAATCCGCGTGTCGAGGCTCCACGGCGGACCGCCACGGACCGGGGTGCTCGTCACCATGCGATGATCAGGGTCCGTACCGACGGCCAGCTCGGAGAGAGGCTGCTCCGCCCCGACCGCCATGACTCGCAGCGGTAACCCGACCTGCGGCACGGACGGGGAAACCCAGATCGACACATCGGCCGACTCCCTGCACTGCGGATCAACGGCGGAAGCGGCCAGAGGCAGGAGTCCGATGAGGAGCGAAAGGAGCATGGGGGTGAGACGAGGGGCACGTTGAAAAGGCATGGGAACAGGAAGGGTGATACACGAACCCACGGTGTGTCGTCGACCCGGGGAAGCAGCCAAATCGCCGGCTTTCACTGCGTCCCGATTCGACGAGATCGGAAATCCTACCCACTGGGAGCCCTGCTGGACTTGAGGCTTCAGCATCCAGTGAAAATCACACTGCTTTTCCACCGAACCAGAACCAGGCCGCCACAAACATGGTTTTCCCTGCTGGGTCTGCTGTGCACGACCGTCGGAACGTGGCTCCGTTGATTTGACCCCACTGCATCGGTATTGCCACACGGATGGCTCGTCCCGTAACCATGGAGAAAGTGGTGAACCTCGCCAAACGTCGAGGGTTTGCCTTTCAATCGAGTGAAATCTACGGCGGACTCGCGAGCTGTTGGGACTATGGTCCGGTCGGCGTCGAGTTGAAGCGTAACGTCAAGGAAGCGTGGTGGCGGGAGATGGTGACCACGCGCAGCGATATCGTGGGGATCGACTGTTCCATCCTCATGCATCCGCGTGTCTGGGAAGCATCCGGCCACGTGGCCGGGTTCACCGACCCGCTGGTCGATTGCAAGAAGTGCAAGGGGCGATTCCGTGCCGACAAACTGATGGACGCGCAGTGCCCGATGAAGCCGTCCAAACATCCCGGGGAGTGTGACGGCGAACTGACCGAGGCGCGCCAGTTCAACCTGATGTTCAAGACGTTCATGGGCCCGGTCGAGGATACGGCGAACGTTGTTTTCATGCGGCCGGAAACGGCGCAGGGCATTTTCGTCAACTTCCTGAATGTGATGAATTCCTCGCGCCAGAAGATTCCCTTTGGCGTCGCACAGATCGGCAAATCGTTCCGCAACGAAATTACACCCGGCAACTTCCTGTTCCGAACACGTGAGTTCGAACAGATGGAGATGGAGTTTTTCGTTCGACCGGGAGAAGACGACCACTGGTACGAGTACTGGAGGGAACAGCGTTTCAACTGGTACATCAAATACGGAATTCGCAAAGAAAGACTGCGCCTTCGCGATCACGATAAAGATGAGTTGGCACATTACGCGAAAGGCTGTGTTGACGTCGAATACGAGTTCCCGTTCGGCTGGTCGGAACTGGAAGGCATTGCCAACCGTACGGATTTCGACCTGCGACGCCACTCCGAATACAGCGGCAAGGATCTGAGCTATTACGACGATGAGACGAAGGAGCGTTTTTTGCCGTACGTCGTCGAACCCGCCGCCGGAGCAGATCGCGCCACGCTGGCGTTCCTGGTCGATGCGTACGATGAGGACGAAGCCGACGGCGAAGTGCGTGCCGTACTCCGCTTCCATCCGCGTATCGCACCGGTCAAAGCCGCGGTTTTTCCGCTGATGCGCAAGGACGGTCAGCCGGAGCGCGCCATGGAAATCCTGGACATCCTTCGACCGTATTTCCCGGTCCAGTACGATCAGGCGGGCTCGATCGGACGGCGGTACCGGCGTCAGGATGAGATCGGCACACCATTCGGGATCACGGTGGATCATCAGACCATGCAGGACAATACCGTCACTCTCCGCGACCGCGACACCATGCAGCAGGAGCGCATGCCGGTCGATCGGCTGGTGGACGAACTGAGGAAACGGATCGAATTATGAAAAAAGTGAAAGCGGGATCTGTGGCAAAAAAAGCGGGGAGCAAGACTCTTCGGACGGCGGCGTCATCAAAAGTTACCTCGAAAGGAAAGACGAGTGCGGCAAAGGTAAAACCGAGTGCCAAAGCACGTCTGGTTGTAGCCGGGCCAAAGCGAGCGGGTGCGAAAGCAACTCTCAAGACGAAGTACGTTTATTCATTCGGCGGCGGGCGATCCGATGGTGATGCAGGGATGAAGGCGTTGCTCGGCGGCAAAGGCGCCAACCTGGCCGAGATGGCCGGGCTGGGCCTGCCCGTACCTCCGGGGTTCACCATCACGACAGAGGTCTGTTCCTACTATTACGACAACAAGCGCAAGTATCCGCCGGTCCTGCAGGACGAGGTAGCGGCAGCGCTGGCACGAGTCGAGAAGCTGACCGGGCGTGTATTCGGTGATGCGAAAAACCCGCTCCTCGTCTCCGTGCGATCGGGAGCGCGAGCCTCCATGCCGGGCATGATGGACACGGTTCTCAACCTCGGACTCAACGATCACACTGTCCAGGGCATCATTGCCCTCACGGGGAACGAACGTTTTGCCTACGATGCCTATCGGCGCTTCGTCTCCATGTATGGAGATGTCGTCCTTGGCCTCAAGCCGCAGTCGAAGACAGAAATTGATCCGTTTGAAGCAATCCTGCACCGCAAAAAGGAGCAACGCGGTGTAACGGAGGATACGGACCTGACGGCGCAGGACTTGCGCGAGTTGGTCAGCGAGTTCAAGCAGGCCATCCGCGATCGTCTCGGCATCAAATTCCCCGAAGATCCCCAGGCACAGCTCTGGGGAGCCATCGGCGCCGTCTTTGGCTCCTGGATGAACGATCGTGCCATCGTCTACCGCAAGCTGAACAACATCCCGGAAGATTGGGGTACGGCAGTCAACGTGCAGTCGATGGTGTTCGGCAACATGGGAGAGGACTCCGGTTCGGGTGTCGCTTTCACCCGTGACCCGGCCACCGGCGAAAACATCTATTACGGCGAGTTTCTGATGAACGCCCAGGGCGAGGATGTCGTTGCCGGCACGCGTACGCCGATTCCCATGATCGAACTCAAGAATAAGGATGCGCAAAGCTACCGCCAACTCGTCGAAATCCGCCGCACACTCGAACGACACTACCGCGACGTGATGGATATCGAGTTCACCATCGAACGGGGCAAGCTCTACATGCTCCAGTGCCGCGTCGGGAAACGCACAGGACAGGCTGCCGTACGCATTGCCATCGAAATGGTGAAGGAAAAGCTCATAACCCCACGCGAAGCGATACTGCGGATCGAACCGGAACAACTGAACCAGCTTCTGCGGCCGACTTTTGTCGAGTCAGAAAAAAAGAAGGCGGTGGCGGAACAGCGCTACCTCACGAAAGGGCTGAATGCCGGCCCCGGCGCCGCGACGGGACGTATCTGCTTCCACGCCGAAGATGCAGAAGCGGCACGCGCACGGGGCGAAGATGTTATTCTCGTGCGCATCGAGACATCACCAGAGGACATTCGTGGTATGGCCGCCTCCGAAGGCATTCTCACTGCACGTGGCGGCATGACGAGCCACGCAGCGCTGGTAGCTCGTCAGATGGGCAAGGTGTGCGTAGCCGGCTGTGAAGCACTGGAAATCGACTACGAAGCCGGTGCCATGCGGGTCAACGGAACAGACCATGTTTTGCGCGATGGTGACGCGATTTCCATCGACGGCAGCACAGGGGAAGTTTTCCTCGGTTCGATCCGGACGCAGCCGAGCGAGGTGGTGCGTGTCCTCATTGACAAGTCTCTCGACCCAGCCCAGGCGCCGGTCTACCAGCAGTACACGCAACTCATGCAATGGGCGGATCGGGAACGCGTTCTCAAAGTGCGCGCCAATGCGGATCAGGATGATCAATGCGCCCACGCAATTGCCTTCGGAGCAGAGGGAGTAGGCCTGTGCCGGACCGAACACATGTTCTTCGGTGAAGGCAAGATCGGGCCAATGCGCGAGATGATTCTTGCCGAAAGCACGGAGAAACGCCGGGCTGCGCTTGCCAAGCTGCTCCCCCTGCAGCGGGCGGATTTTGAGGCGATCTTCCGCGTCATGGGTGGTCGTCCGGTAACGATCCGCACCATCGATCCTCCCCTGCACGAGTTCCTGCCGCACGATGCGGAAGGACAGCAGGAACTGGCCAAACAGATGGGGATCAGCGTCGATCGGATTCGGGCACGCGTCGAGGCGCTGCACGAATTCAATCCCATGCTTGGTTTCCGCGGCTGTCGACTAGGAATCGTCTACCCCGAGATCACCGAAATGCAGGCACGAGCCATTTTTGAAGCGGCCGCCAATGTCATTCGCGACGGTTTCAAGGCTCTCCCAGAGGTCATGATTCCCCTCGTGGGAGCAAAGAAGGAACTCGATCTGCAAGCAAAGATCGTGCGTGATACGGCGGAGGCTGTGATGCGGGAGCGTGGAAAACGTTTCCGGTACAGCGTCGGCACCATGATCGAGGTGCCGCGTGGAGCCCTGACGGCCGATGCCATTGCGCAAACTGCCGAATTCTTCTCCTTCGGCACCAACGATCTGACACAGACGACGCTGGGCGTCTCGCGTGACGACGCGGGGCGTTTCCTGCAACCGTACGTCCACGAGTTCGAGATCTATCGGAAGGATCCATTCGAATCTCTGGACACGATCGGTGTTGGCCAGTTGATGCGCATCGCCGTCGAAAAGGGGCGCACCACACGTTCTGAGATCAAGCTGGGCATTTGTGGGGAGCATGGCGGTGACCCCGATTCGGTGATCTTCTGTCACCAGATCGGTCTCAACTACGTCTCGTGTTCACCGTACCGTGTCCCGATCGCACGGCTGGCAGCAGCACATGCCGCTCTGGGAGCCGCCGGTAGTGGCGGCGAGAATGCCTGAACGGCGTATCGGACCAGCCAGACGGACTCCAGGTTTTCTGTCGTAAGCCCTGGGGTCCGTTTGGCGCTGCCGAAGGAGATGCGCACGGACATCGGTGAGAATCCGACTTCTTTCCGCCGCGCTCTCCTGGGTTGGTTCGATCGTCGCCGGCGCAATTACGCATGGCGACGAGATCGAGACCCGTACCGCATCTGGGTGGCGGAGGTGATGCTCCAGCAGACCCGCATTGCGGTCGTCGAACCGGTTTACGAGCGTTTCATCGTACGTTTTCCCACCATACGAGCACTGGCCGGTGCGGTGGAAGACGATGTGCTGTCGGTATGGTCCGGTCTGGGATATTACGGCCGGGCGCGTTCCCTGTATCGCGCTGCACACATCCTTCACGAACAGGGGAAGAGTTTTCCTCGCGACTACGATGAGGCGCGCAAGCTTCCCGGTGTAGGCGCATACACCTCAGCCGCTGTCCTTTCGATTGCGTATGGTCTACCGCACGCCGCGGTGGACGGAAATGTCATTCGAGTCTTGTCTCGCCTGCAGCGCTGGCCCCGTCCAGGCTCCCGCCTGGAGCCGCATCGTTCACTGGCGCAACGCCTCCTGCCGGTCAAACGGCCGGGCGACTGGAACCAGGCGGTGATGGAACTGGGGCAGACCGTATGTCTCCCGCTTGCGCCGCGCTGCGAGGAATGTCCGCTCCGCCGCTGGTGTGCCAGCTTCGCCGCAGGTGACGCGGAGCGTTTTCCGGGACCGAGTCTGCGACGCGGCGTGGAACGGGTGGGCGTCGATTTGATCGTGGCACATGACACCGCTGGTCGTATCCTGCTCGAACGAAGACGATTCCCTTATCTGAAAGACCTCTGGCTACCGCTTTACGGGGAGACTGGTTCAACCAGAGGAAAAATGATTGCGCGAGTCACACACACAATCCTCCACCGCCGTCTCGATGTACGGGTCCATTGTGTTCGAATTCAAAAGCATGATGTAGAGCGATGGCTTGACGTCAACGAGGGAGAACGGCGTCTTTTTTCACACGAGGAGTTGGAAAACATTGGTCGTTCCTCATTGCTCCGCAAGGTGCTGGAGGCGACAGAGATGGCGAGAATGTCGAATGTGCCCGCGATACCCCGATTCCCGTTGACATGACCGTGCCGTGTTCCTCTGGATCTTTGGCTTGCATTGGCATGAGCGAGCGCGCAGCGTTGTAGCTGGAGGTGGACCATGCTGCTCAATCGGGTCGAATATCTATTGATGAACAATCCGATTCGCGCTGCGCTCCAGCGCCACTACGAAGCGCCACGTCTGCTTCGGATGGGTGGTGCGTTGCCAGGTGGGCACGCATTGGAGATCGGGTGTGGCCGTGGTGTAGGTACGGAACTGATCTTCGACTTGTTTGGGGCGGAAAAGGTCGATGCATTCGATCTCGATCCGCGCATGGTGGCGCAGGCGCGCCGGCGGTTGGCGAGTCGGGGGGATCGTGTGCGCCTTTGGGTCGGCGACGCAAGTGATATCGGTGTTCCCGATGTGACGTACGACGCCGTGTTCGATTTTGGCATCATCCACCATGTACCCGATTGGCGCCGTGTCCTGCGCGAGGTGTGGCGAGTACTCAAGCCGGGTGGGACATTCTACGCGGAGGAGGTCCTTGCCGGATTCATCCACAACCCGTTGGTGAAGGTCCTGGCTGATCACCCCCTTGCCGATCGGTTCGACGCCTCCGGCTTTGTGGACGGCTTACGCGCCGCTGGTTTTACGGTGATCGGGCATGAAGGGATGGGACGTTCCTTCGGTTGGTTCGTAGCCCGCCGGCCAGCCGAGGCATGAGGCGGCACATTCCGATCCGTGTCGGTGGCGTCAACGGCCTGATCCGTGCCTTTCATCCTGGAACCCGGCATGAGACAACCGTGAAACATATTCGCGTGTCTCACCGGCGTCATCGTTGTCTCCGCCAGGTTGTAGAACCCACGCCCCAGGTAGGGGTGTCGTCTGGCACGACCTCTGCAAGCAGCCAAAAAATCTTGAACCCGTCAGGGTCTCCCTGACGTGGTGTGGTGGGTCCCTCCCTTCTCTTAGCCCCCCTTCGGGGAGGGAGGTCCCGCCAGACACCCCCACCGGACCGCGGTGGGACTTCCCGCATTTTATCAAGCTGCATGTGAAGGCGTAGAGTACGCACCTGGGTCGATTCCGAGCACAGCGTGATGTTGGCGATGAGAGGGGCCGTAGAGGGTTCGGTTGCGCAGCATGACGATGCTGGCATCGAGGAGGCGGTCGACAACTCCACAAAGCGCACGGCCATACTTCCTGAGGCACCCTGGCCCCAGCAGTACGCAGCATCGACGTGGTGAGGGCTGCTCGAACGACACCGCTGAAAAGGGAACCGTTGCCTGGCACTCTCTGCCCCCACACTGGATTAATCGCGCGGCTATGCTCTAAATCTCCGCCATGCAGCACCGGCTCATAGTGGGAATTGCCCTTGCCGCGATGGGATTCGGCGGCTGGTGGTGGTGGCAGGATTCGAGAGCAGCGGCCAACCACGCAATCCGTGGATCAGGGATCATCGAGGTGACGGAAGTCGATGTTGCTTTCGAAGTTCCCGGAACAGTGATCGAGAGACTGGTCGACGAAGGAGCGTCACTCGACCGTGGCGAGCCGATCGCTCGCCTCGACGAACGGGAATACCGCCTGCAGGCCGAACGCGCTGCGGCGGCACTCGCTGCAGCACAGGCCCGTTACACACTCCTGAAGAACGGCGCGCGTGGCCAGGAAATTGATCAGGCGCTCGCCGCCATGGATACGGCGCTGAGCCAGTACACGTTGCAGGAGAAAGAACTCGCGCGGGCCCGAGAACTTCTCGCCAGCGGCGTCATGTCACGCGCCGAGTACGACCGTATCTCGACGGCACACGCAACAGCGCTTGGCACGCGTGACCGGGCCGCAGCACAACTCGCCCTCCTGCGCGAAGGAAGTCGCACGGAGGAACTCGAAGAGGGCCGGGCACGCCTCCACGAAGCCGAGAAGGCTCTGGCTCTGGCCGAGTTGAATCTCTCGCGCTGCAATCTGTTTGCACCGATTTCTGGGCGCGTTCTCTCGAAAAATAGAGAAGCGGGCGAAACGGTGAGTCCGGGGGCCTCGATTGTCACTCTCGGCGATCTCGAACATCCCTGGCTCAATCTCTACGTAAGCGAACGGGATCTCGGGCGTGTAGCGCTGGGCATGCCGGCGCAGGTGGTGGTCGATGCTTTTCCCGATGAGCCCTTTCCCGGGCGTGTCAGTTATATCGCTGACAAGTCGGAATTCACGCCGAAAAACATCCAAACGCAAGACGAGCGTGTGAAGCTCGTCTATCGTGTGAAGATCGAACTCGTGAATCGAAATGGCGCGCTCAAGCCGGGCATGCCCGCCGATGCCGCCATCTTGCTCGACGACCGCCCACCATCCTCCTGATTTCTCGCAGACGAGGATGATGGCTGGACCGCTCTGACGATGACTGCCCCCGCCATAGAGACATCAGCCGTCTCAAAAACCTATGCCGGAGGGGCCGTCGCCCTCCGGGACGTGTCGTTGAATGTTTCCCACGGGGAATTGTTCGGACTGGTCGGACCCGACGGAGCCGGCAAGACGACTTTTCTGCGCATCCTGGCCGGTCTTCTCACGGTCACCAGTGGCAATGTTCGGATCGATGGGATCGACGTTGCCGACGATCCCGCCAGCGTCAAAGAACGTATCGGTTACATGTCGCAGCGCTTCAGTCTGTCAGAAACCCTGACGGTAGCCGAGAATCTCTTGTACGTCAGCGAGGTGTGGCATGTGCCTCCAGGAGAGCGGCGAAAACGAATCGAACGATTGCTTCGGTTCAGCCGTCTCGATCCCTTCCAGGATCGATTGGCACGCAATCTATCGGGCGGCATGAAACAGAAGCTCAGTCTGTCGACCTGCCTCGTCCACCAGCCACGTATCCTGCTGCTCGACGAACCGACAATCGGTGTCGATCCCATCTCACGGCGTGACTTCTGGCTCATCCTGTACGACCTCCTGAGGGAGGGAACAACCATCTTCCTGTCGACGCCGTACATGGATGAAGCCGAACGCTGCAATCGCGTCGGCTTTCTCCTCGAAGGAAGATTGATTGCATGCGGCAGTCCTACCTCGCTGCGGAGTTCCCTCGGCACCGTCGTTCTCGACCTGCGCTGCACGGACTCAAGATCCGCGAGGCACCGGTTGCTGGAACTGGCCGACCTGGGGGAAACCGTGACGTTCGGTGAGCGCCTGCATGTCAATGTGCAACGAGATCTCGCCGGAGCAGTCGAACCCGTAGTTGAACGTATCCGTGCGGCCGGTGTCGAGGTGCTGGATTGGCGAGTCCGTGAGCCGTCCCTCGAAGACGTGTTCCTTGCGTACACCCAACGTGCCCCGACGCTGGAGTGAGCTGGTGCTAGCGCGCCGCGTGAGCGTCACACGGCACGATCAGTGGTTCGTAGACGGCCGTCCGGTCTGGCACCGATAACGTATCGAGAATTACGCCGTCCGAATCCGCTACCGTGGCGACAAACCGGACGGCACGTACCGTCACGTAAGTACATTCGGACAGGATGCCTGTTTCACACGCACCGCCGGCTGGTGCGGTGATCGTCAATTCACCACTGACGCTGGTGACGGCGCCGTCGGCCGATGCGATGCGACACCCTCGCATCTGGCTGTTCATGATCGTCCCTGAAACATCGTTGCGGCACAGTGTCGCAATGGTTCCGCCCCGCGGACAGCCAAGACCTTCCGTGCCCGCGCCGACTGCTGCCAGAGCCCGTACGGTCAGCGCCATGATCTGCGCTACCGGAGTGCGGATCGACGGCGGCTCCTCGATCTGCGTACCGTGCCTCTCATTGCCGCCAGGGCTCTCTGGCGATTGTGCTCGAATACCCACCGCCAGGAGCATCGAACAGGACAACACTCCCAACCACACGGAAAACGAACGGCGCGAGCTTTTTGCCCGCCTCGCGTCTGAAATATCACGGTGCATCGCGGCCAGTATAGGGGCAATGAGCCGCCAGGCGAAGCGCACGACGAAAAAAACGACAACCCTGTGTTGGGCTGTATCCGGCATGAGACGCAGGTGCGGGAAACAAATGATAGGCTTGCGCCCGGGGCGCTCGATAACCGCGGAAAGATCCGGAAAAAGGAGGGCAACAGCAGGTACAACTGCCAGCGCGCGCCCGTATCGAAAGCACGTTGGCATCGACGCGGCAGAATCTACCCCATCCACGGTTGTTCGTGAAAATTGACTGCTTGCAGACAACCCGATAGAGCGAACGGGCACGACGGAATGAAGCGTATCGCCCGGCGATACGTCAAGACATCGACAGGCACATGGATAACTCGCAGGCCCGCGAACCCCAGACCGGTACGGATCGGGTTCCGTCATGCAAAGGTGCAACGCCGGTGTCGGCACCTGAGGAACGAGGAGGTTCCCTTTGGAAGGTCTGAGTATTCTGGACATGATTCAGCAGGGGTGGCTTGCCACCTACCCTTTGCTGCTCTTCTCCGTGGCGACGGTCACGATCATTCTCGAACGCACCTGGTCGCTGCGCGGTATTATCGCCCAGAGTCTGCATCTTGCAGACCAGATCCGCAGCCCCTTGGAACAGGGGAATTTCACGCAGGCAATCGAAGCGACCCGGGCGCAAACGGCCAACCCGGCAGGAAGGATTTTCTCCGACATATTGGCGCGCCATGGATCAGACTCGATGGAGTATCTGTCGAATCTGACCGAGGACAAGCGGTTCGAGGAGATCGAGGCACTGCGCGGCCCACTCTGGGTCCTCGGTACGGTCAGCAGTTCCGCCCCCTTCATCGGACTCTTCGGCACGGTCGTAGGTATCATCAAGGCCTTCCACAACATGGCGCTGGTGGGGAGCGGAGGTTTCTCCGTGGTTGCTGCTGGGATCTCGGAAGCGCTCGTGGCAACGGCACTCGGCCTGGGCGTCGCCATCCTGGCCTTGCTCTTTTTCAATTATTTTCAGACCCGTATCGAGCGCATCGAGGCAGCGCTCACCATCGCTTCCAACCGTGTGCTCGACGCGATTCACATCGGGAGGCAGTTGAATGGCGTTCGGTAGCCGCCATGCCAGTCGGAAGGGCATCGTTTCCGAAATCAACATCACTCCCCTTACCGACATCTTCCTGGTGCTGTTGATTATCTTCATGGTGACCAGCGCGGCCATGGTGGAATCGGGGGCTAAGATCAGCTTGCCCGAAGTCGATAGTACCGCCTCGCAGCCGCGTGAGATTACGATCACGGTCACGCCGCAGAACGACATCTTCGTCAACAGCCAGCTCACGGCCTACGAGGATCTGGAGAATGCGATCCGGTTGCTGGTTACCGCACGTCCCGATACCCCGGTCGTGCTCGAGGGTGATCGTGATGTCTTGTTTGGCCAGGCGGTCAAGATCCTCTCCATTGCGCAGAAGGCGGGCGCCTCACAAATTGCCATCGCCGCGGAGCGACGCAGCGGGAGCTGAGTCTCCATGAAGAACGTTGCGACGCCACCGGAACGCTTCGATCCATGGGCCCCAAACCGGGGGCGCACATTCAGTCTCCTTGCCGTCTCGACGATGGCACACATCGGATTGCTGTTCCTCTTCGCGACAATCACGTTGACCGTGCTCAAGAAGATCGACGAAATCCGGGTAAAGGTCATCGATGATCCGCTCGTCGGCGAGGAAAATCTCGACGGCGCCGACTCTCTGCAGGATCTCGCAGGCGCACTCCGGCCGGAACCTGCAGCCCCGCACCGCGCGGCCCCCAGCGGTCCGGCCGTTCAAGGCGTCCGTGCTCCCGAGCTGCCGCAGATTGGCGGTTTCGGTCCAAAGATTGGAGGACCAACGATCGACATCAACGCCCCGGTGTCGTTTGGGGCCGGAGGCGGACTCGGTGGCGTGGGTGGGCTGGCAGGAAACTTCGGTGACTATGTTGGCGGATTGCGCAAGGTCGGTCTCGATATTGCGATCGTTATCGATACCACGGACAGCATGCAGTTCGTGATCGACGATGTGCGCAAGAATGCCAGAGAACTCGTTGCCACACTCCACAAGATGGTGCCAACCACCCGTATCGGCATCGTCGCCTATCGCGACAAGGGGGACGACTACGTCGTGAAGTGGAGCGACCTCAGTTTCAACACCCAGAAATTGACCGAGTTTCTCTCGAACATATCTGCAGGCGGAGGGGGCGATTGGGAGGAGGCTGTGAAAGATGCGCTCGACACCGCGGTCTACGATCTCAAGTGGCGCCGGCAGTCCAAGCGCGTCATCATTCTGATCGGTGGTTCACCTCCACATCCCTGGGATGTGCCGGAAGTCGATCGCATCGTACGCGAGTTCCGCCAGCAGGGCGGTTTCATCAGCGCCATCGATGTCACACTGCGCCAACACGATCTGTTCGACCGCCAGATGTGGCGTTCTCTGCATGGCAGCGAACCGTACAAGCCAGCTCCCCTGCCTGAATTCTATCACGAGGTGTCCAGATCCTACGGCGACATTGCGAAGGCCGGCAATGGAGAACTGATCCAACTGGGAGAGAATAAAGCGCTGATGCGCAGCATCCTGGAGCTGACCTTCGGCTCACGTTGGAAAACCGAGATGTCCAAGTATCTGAAGGAGTTGTCGTGAAGTCTCCTCACAGGGCATCTCCCCTCTGGTGGTTCGATGTGCGAATGGGACTGATGGCCATCCTTCTCATCCTGCCGGAATTTGCCGCTGCACAGTCTGCCTCGCAGATCCGTCTTTCGGCACAACAGATTGATACCCAGATCGTGGCGAAGACGGCCGCCAACGCCTTCGATACGGCGGCGCAGCAGCATGCAATCGAGGAGCTGGGAAAACTGACCGTTGCCTTCATCACCCTCAGCGATCAGGCGGCCCATTCCGGTGAGGGGAAAGCGGAACGCGAATCACTCCTGGCCGCATTCGAGGCCGTGAAGCACCCACTCGAAAAGGTCTACGACCAGAGCGCTGGCGTCATCGAACGTATGACTCGTCAGATCATGGATGAGGATGGTGACCTCGAAGCGCTTTACGAAACGCCCGAGTACAAGCGTGGTCAGGTCGTTGGTTCACAGTCCCTCTACTATTTGAACTGGCTGCGATACTACGGATCTCGCCTGTTTGACGGAGCCCGTCGCAAAGAACTCCTGGAACAGGCGCAGCGCGGCTTCTCGGAATTTGCCGGGGGCGAAAAGCGAAGTGGATTACAGGTCGAGAGTGTCCTGGGTCGTGGACTCTGCGCTCTTGAATTGGGGGATCTCGAACTGGCGGGATCTGACCTCAAGGCGGTCGCCGCAGATCTACAGGTCCCTGCCGAGCAACGCAGCAAGGCCCGCCTCGCCCTGCTCGACGGCTACGTTCGCAACGGTCGTGCGGCCGAAGCAATCAAGCTGTCCGACCAGATGTTGTCGGAGCCCCAACGCAGTGACGCCAATCTCATTCGTTACCTGCGTGCCCGTGCTTTGCTCGACGGCGCTGGCAAGGCAACCGGTGGCGAGGGCAGCCGCCGTCGCCAGGAAGCGCTTGCCGTCCTGGAACAGCTTCGACGGGCGGGCGGAACATGGGCCGAGCGCGCCACCGCCCTGTTGGCGCACTCCGTCGATGACCCGGAGAAATGGGCGGGTGACGCCAACAATCCCTTTGCACGGTGGGAATTGGCGAAAATGCTCATCGCCAAAAAGGACGACAAGAAAGCGACGCCTTTGCTCGAAGAAGTGGTCAAGGCCAATGATCCGGCGCTCCGGCCGATCAAGGGTGAAGCGCAATATTACCTCGGACTCGCCCGATTCCGGGCCGGCGCGATGGAAGATGCAGCAAGCGAACTGGATGCTGCACTGAAGGCGGAAAAAGCACCTTACGCGGTGGATGCCGCATATCTGCGCTTCAAGGCGCGCGAAGCACTCGCGGCCAAAAGTACAGAGGCGGCAACCAACCCGGCATACGAAGAGGCCGTACGTGATTACGTGGTGCAATTTCCGCAACACGCATCCGCGTATGAAGGTTACTTCCGTCTGGGTGAACTCCTGCAAGCACGAAAGCAATTCGATGAGGCCATTGCGGCCTACGAGAAGGTAAAGGGAGATCCTGGTTTCGAATTGCGAGCGTTGTTTGCCACTCTCCAGTGTCGTTTCGAGCGCCTGCAAGAAGCCGGCGCGCCACGCGAATCGGTCCTGGAAGAGATCGGACGGGAAATTCCCCGGCTCGAACAGGAACTGGTCGAGGCGGCGAAACGCCAGTCCGATTCGGATGTCGTTCCGCTTGCCCCCATCCGCGCCAAACTGACCTTGATGAAAGCCGTTTACGGCAATCTCCTGCCGGATGCCGATCCGCGTGCGGTTATCGCTCTGTTGGATGGTTTCGAGAAACGGTTTCCTGATCAGCCCGATCTCTATCCCCAGGCAGCGCGACTACGCCTGGCAGCAGACCAGCCACTCGGTCGTTTCACCGAGGCGGAAGCCGACGCGCGCTCCTACGGGCAGGCGCTTGTGGGCGTTTATGGTGCGGCTGCCGTCGAAGATCTCGCCGTCGCCTTTGTCCGCGAAGGCGCCAGACGCAACGCATCCGATCCCCTGGCCAACGAGAGTGCCCAGAGGGTGGCGCTGATCCTCTACGAGCAGCTCCCAGCCGATGGCGAGAACGCGACCAGAAGCAGGCTGACGCGCGCAAAACTCTACGAAAACATCGGTGACTTCCCGAAAGCCGCGGCGCTGTACAAGGATGCACTCGGCCAGAAGGGCGATTCCCTGCCGGCATTGCGTGGTCTTGCGCGCACCGAGGAAGCACAGAATCGGATCCCCGGGGCACTTGCGTATTGGCAACAGATCACGACGGGTACGCGCCCCGGAGATGCGCCCTGGTACGAAGGTCAGTACCAGACCGCACGACTCAACAGCGTTCTTGGCAAAACGAAGGAGGCCTGCTCCCAACTCGAAAAACTGAAGCCTTCCATGCCAGGTCTCAGCGACATCGAACTACGTAGCAAGCTGGATGTCTTGTACCGGCAGGTTTGCAAGTGAAGGATCGAATGTCACAAGCACGTGTAACACTCGAACACGTCCGTGCTGCCCGCTCCGCCTTGAGCGACGTGGTGAAACGGACTCCTCTCGACGCAAACGCGACGTTCAGCGCGCTGTGTGGCCGTGAGATCCATCTCAAGTTGGAGAATCTACAGAAGACCGGCTCGTTCAAAGTGCGCGGCGCTCTCAACAAGATTCGTAGACTCTCCCCTGAGGCGCGGGCACGTGGCGTCATTACCGCATCGGCAGGAAACCACGCCCAGGGTGTTGCTTACGCGGCACGTATGTTGAATGTCAAAGCGACGGTCGTCATGCCGGAAACCGTGGCGTTCAGCAAGCTCAGCGCGACGAGCGGCTACGGTGCGCACACCATCCTGGCTGGTAGTGAATACGCTGCAGCCTACGAACATGCGAAAGAATTGTGCGCCGAGCAAGGGGCGACATTCGTCCACGGTTTCGACGACCCGGATATCATTGCGGGCCAGGGCACATTGGGTCTCGAGATCATCGAGCAACTTTCAGAGGTCGACACGATCGTAGTGCCGGTCGGTGGCGGTGGACTCCTGGCGGGCATTCTCACTGCGGTTCGCGGCCTCGGTTCGAAGGCTCACGTGGTTGGAGTACAGGCGGAAGGTGCTTCTTCCCTCGCAGAAAGCCTGCACAAAGGTGAAATCTGTGATGCAGAGCGAGTGGACACCATCGCCGACGGTCTGGCCACACGAGCCATCGGCAAGCTACCGTTCGAGATCATTCGGGAGCAACTCGATGCGGCCACAACGGTCAGCGATGCACAAATCGCCGAAGCCGTCATGCTTCTGCTCGAACGGGCAAAAACGGTCGTCGAAGGAGCGGGAGCGGTCGGGCTGGCAGCCTGTCTGGCGGGATGTCTTCCTCAAACTTCGCGGAAGGTGGCCATTCTGATCTCGGGTGGCAACATCGATATGAACCTGCTCGACCGCATCATCAATCTCGGTTTGATCCACGAGGGGCGTCTCTTCCGTTTCACCACACGCCTCACCGATCGCCCGGGCGAGCTACAACGTCTGGTCGGTTGTGTCGTTGCGCATCGGGCCAATATCCATCAGATCTCGCACGAACGCGCCCGGCCAGGGCTGCCGTTGACACAGGCAGCCGTCACACTGGCGCTCGAGGTACGCGGCCCCGAACACGCGGCCGAGGTGAAAGCCGCAGTTATGGCCGCCGGGTTCGCCGTCCTGGAAGCCTGAGAACCCGTCTTCCTTCGCTGAGAAAAGTGGGGCTTGCAGATCATCCGGGGGGGACGTCGAGGTCTTTCTTGCCAAATCCCTGACCGTGGCCCCATACCGCCCCTCGTCCCTGCGCGAAGAGGGCCAAGGTGAAGGGGACTGTCCACATACGTGTACAGCCGCGCACAGCCAAAGGACAGCCATCCAACAAAATCCACAACACTCCTGTATGTTCACGCACTTAGATTGCCAGGGCTGAACATCAGTTGCCTCATGCCGCACGAACGACCCGGCAAGCCGGTGGAAGCAAGCCGGTGGACACCCAACCCAGGTATCTAAACAGCCCCCTCCTCTCGAAGATTTTGACAATCATTCTCAATATAGGTAGACGAGTGACCCATGGCAGCATCAAACGATCTGACGAGCCAATCCCCTTCCAGTACAACCGGCATCTCCGGTGCCAGACCGGAGCAACGAAAATGCTGACGAGACGCCAATTCGTGAAGTGGAGTGCCGTGGCGGGTGCCTGGGTCTATGTCGGTGGCCTGACAGCGTGCGACAACTCAGGAACGAATTCCACAGGTGGGAGTGCAACCGAACCCCTCGACCCTGCAACGATCCCGAAGTTCACCACCCCATTGCTGATCCCACCGGTGATGCCGCGGGCGGCAGTACTCCACACCAATACCGGCCCTGTCGATTATTACGAGATCTCGGTAAAGCAGTTTGAACAGCAGGTGCTTCCCGCCGGCTTCCCGAAAACACGCGTCTGGGGCTACGGCGCCGTAACCGCGATGGCAGAGGGAGCACTCCTGCTGCACAACGCGCCGTCACTGACGATCGAGGCCACCGCGGGCATACCGACCAGGGTCAAGTGGATCAACGATCTCAAAGCTGATGACGGCACGGCCCTCCCCCACCTGCTCCCCGTGGACCCGACGCTTCACTGGGCAAATCCAGCCGGCGGCAAGATGGGGCGCGACGCGCGTCCCACCTTCAACGAGACTCCCCAGCGCTACACCGGACCCGTGCCAATCGTCGTCCATGTCCACGGAGCAGTCGGTGTTGGCGATGAGAGCGACGGCTACGCGGAGGCGTGGTATCTGCCCGACGCTACCGACATCCCGCCGGGTTACGCGATGGTCGGCTCTTGGTATGACTTCTTCGCCAGGAAGGCTGCCGCCACTCACGGCGTCACATGGGGTCCGGGCTTTGCCACCTTCCAGTACCCGAACGAGAATCGTGCATCTACCCTTTGGTATCATGATCACGCCCTTGGCATGACGCGCCTCAACGTGTACGCCGGTCCCGCCGGATTCTACCTCGTCCGTGGCGGTTCCGATGGCGATGAAGCGGTGCGAGACCGCCGCACTGGCGCAACGGCGGTTCTACCCGGTCCAGCGCCGAAGGAAGGCGATGACCCAGCCGCAACCACATACTACGAGATCCCAATTGCCATCCAGGACCGTGCGTTCGACAAGGACGGCTCACTCTTCTACCCTGAGGCACGCGATTTCTTCGACGGCATCATTGGTCCGTTCATCCCGGAAGAGATGGGTTTCTCGCCGATTTGGAATCCTGAATTCTTCGGCAACACTTTGATCGCAAACGGCAACACGTGGCCGTATCTCGAAGTCGAACGACGGCGCTATCGATTTCGCTTTCTCAACGGCTGCCAGTCGCGATTCCTCATCCTGGACTTTTCCAAAATCCCGGAGGTCCGCGTGTGGCAGATCGGGAATGACGGTGGTTTTCTCGCTGCACCTGTCGACATCACGGCAGCGGACAACAGGATCCTGCTCGGACTGGCAGAACGGGCCGACGTGATCGTGGATTTCACCAATGTAGCCACCGGTGAATACATCCTGGGAAATGTGGGGCCGGAAGAACCCTTCGGCGGTGGTTCGCCGGGCAAGGACTTCGCGCCATCCAACCCGGATACGACTGGACAGGTTTTGCAGTTCAGAGTCGTCGAAGCCACGTCGGCCGACATCTCCACGCCCTCCCAGTTCCTCGAGCTTCCTGCGATCACTCCGCTCCCCGAAGAAACCATCACGCGCAAGCTCGCTCTCATCGAAAAGATGGGTATGGGTGTGGACGACGGCACGAATGAGATCGATGGACCGCTCCAGGCAATGCTCGGCGTGGTGAACGAGGACGGGGATCCTGTCTCTCTGGAATGGATGCATCCGGTAACGGAGAATCCCGAGGTCGGCGCCACCGAGGTCTGGGAGTTCTACAATACAACGGAAGACGCGCACCCGATGCATGTCCACGCAGTGACGTTCGAGGTCGTGGATCGCGAGAGATTGGCCTCTGACGACCCAGACGGCGAGGGGGAAGACGAGGAACCTGCCAGGCCGCTCACGCCCACAGGATGTGTTACCCAACCAGAGGCCTGGGAAACCGGCTTCAAGGATACGGTGATCGCCTACCCGGGGCAGGTCACTCGCATACGAGCACAGTTCAATTATCCCGGTCAGTTCGTCTGGCACTGCCATATCATCGAACACGAGGACAACGAAATGATGCGGCCCTTCCGAGTCGGTCCAGAACAACCCGATGAACCGGCATCGAATAGGTCGGGGAGCGGGGATATGGACGACGAGAACCCGCTTGGACACCCACTTTCTGCCGGGCGCCAAGGTGGATGTCCAACGGGGCGTCCAACGGGGCGCTACCGAGGTCTTTCTTGCCAAATCCCTGACCGTGGCCCCATACCGCCCCTCGTCCCTGCGCGAAGAGGGCCAAGGTGAAGGGGACTGTCCACACACGATCCAGATCACAGCCGCGCACAGCCAACGGACAGCCATCCAACAAAATCCACAACACTCCTGTATGTTCACGCACTTAGATTGCCAGGGCTGAACATCAGTTGCCTCATACCGCACGAACGACCCGGCAAGCCGGTGGACACCTGGCTATGGAGCCATCCAGCGACCCCAGGTGTCCAAGCTGAATCCGCTGTCCAGCGGCCTGATCGGCCTGCTGGTCTGTGGGGCGGAGCTCGGTACGGCGCCACCGGAGCGGGCGCGGCTTATCTGGAAGCCATCGCGGCCTTGGTCCTGCCGGCAAAAACCTATTTCTGGGCCCGTTGCCGTCGGCGGTGGCACGGAGATTCGTCCCCGGCGATCGCGGTGTGACCGCGATGGATTCCGACGCACGATGATGCGGCGGGCTGGAGGCTACGCCTTGATTGCGACCAGGTACACCGCCAGCACGATCCCCAGGCTGGCGAGGATCAGCGAGACGCCGATCGCCAGCACGGACGTACGTGGGGCAAGGTCGTGACGCCTGCGGGTTCGGCGGAGGAAACGCAGATATTCGGCCGAGGCCAGCAGGCTGGTGGCCACACCCAGCGCGATCAGGGCGGTTCCCAGCCACAACGATAATCCCGTGGTGCGTTCGTGGAACGCGGTATGGCCCACGGCTGCGATCTCCCGCAAAAACAGTCCGAACCGGGCGACAACGAACCCGAAACCCATCAGGGCCAGAGCGGTCCGTACCCAGGCCAGCAGCGTGCGCTCGGCCGCGAGTTGCACATTCAGATCCTCGGGCGGCCGGGCGGACTTGACGGAAGGCTCATTCATGTCGATCGGAGGTCTCTCTGGGGAACGAGGTGATGACGGTCACGCGCTTGCCGCCTATTCGAAAGTTACGCTCAATCCACAAGATGTCGTGCATGCAGCTTCGGGGCCGGCACGACGGATTGTGGCGTTAACGAAAACTCAGACCGACTCTTAGCCGTCTTCCGGCGATCACGGCGCGACGACCCACTCAGCCCGCGGCCTTCCCATGGGCGGCGGCGTTATCCCTATTGGCACGGACCGCTTCAGATGGGAGCTATATCGGATCCATTGAAAGAACCCCAGCCGCCGCACCGACGCACGCAACTCGCCCCTCTGCTCGGGCGTCAAGTTGGCGGATAGGCGGCATAAAGAGCGTTCGCGTCATAACCTTCCCCATCGGATGTTCCACCCCCAACGGACTTCGCATCTCGATTTCGGCAGTTCGCCCCGCACGCGTCCCTATAGCCACCCACGATGGGCGGCTCGGATCTGCGGTTCTCGTCGCCGCGACTCACATGCGCGATTCCAAAATTTTACGCCGCAGCCCGAGTGTCGCAGCCAACCCGAGCGCAAGGCTGAGCATTCCTAGACCCGTTACCGAAAGCGCCGGAAGCGGTGCTGACTTGTACGCTGGGCCGCCCTGGGTGGCGCGCACGACGTTGAGGATATCGAACGCCCAATGCCCGTCGCGCGCATCGTAGGCCACGTCGCAGAACCTACCGGCGCCACACCAGCCGGCGGTATAGTTGCCCTGCCCGTCGCGCTGGAATCCGTTGCTGAGATTCGGACCATTGGCAAAGTTATTGTACTGCATAATAGCGACGGTATAGTCGCCTGCAGCCAATGGGGCGGAGAAATAGGTATCCCAGCAACGACCCGTCACCGCGTCGGCGGCCACGTAGGAACACCCTCCGTCGTCGTTCTGGTTGATGTAGGCGCCCGTACTGTCGAACAGCGCCAGAATCGGATCGAAACCGCCGCGTGCGATGGTATTTCCCGCGGCGTTGGTACCTCCGGCATACGACCAGGTTCGCAAAACCACGGTGCTCGATCCGTCGGTCGTGAAATTGAACAACTGGACATTGTCATCCCGCGTGAAGTTGCCGGTAAACGAAAGGTCGACCGCCTGGGCCTGCACCGCCACCAATGCCATGACCATGGCACCGAGGACGGCGCTGGCTGTCTGTGTCGAGATCCATGGCATATAATTTCTCCTTGAACGGATTGTAAAAGTAGCCGGTCCAACGCCATGTTTGCAGATAGGCGGAATAAAGGGCCTTCGCGTCATAACCTTCCCCATCGGACGTTCCTCCCCCAAGGGACTTCGCATCTCGATTTCGGCAGTTCGCCCCGTACGCGCTTCTGTACAACGTGCATAAAGGCGCTGTCAACAGAGTGGAAGCCACTGCGGCCGGAGGCGCAAGGGCAGACACTCCGGGTTCAAATGTTCATTTCGTCCCCGGGGCTGTTGGCGACGCGATACTTTCCGCCGCGGAAAAGGCAGGGCAGCCATTCAGCACGCCGTTTACTGCGGAGAC